>Ga0123337_10000077_pt1 | contig 200309 bp, 163 predicted proteins | sample frozenSSSSmetaG_FD_89792 | JGI IMG/M metagenome (GOLD analysis project Ga0123337, IMG submission 89792) | Glacier valley bacterial and archeal communities from Borup Fiord, Nunavut, Canada, to study Microbial Dark Matter (Phase II) -... | ecosystem: Environmental > Aquatic > Freshwater > Ice...
GGTTTGATGATACAAGTAGAAGACTCTGGACCCGGGATTATTCCTGAGGCATTGGAGCGGATCTTTGTTCCTTTTTATTCTACTAAAAAGACTGGAAGTGGCATAGGACTGGCAATCTCCAGGCAGATTATGAACCTACACAAAGGCAGTCTTCAAGTGACTTCCATCCCAAATGAGCGGACTGTATTCACGATGAATTTCAGGTAACTTTTGGGGAGAGCCTTCGACTTCGCTCAGGCAGACAATTCTACTTCGCTCAGGCTGACAATTCTACTTCGCTCAGGCTGACAATTAGACTTCGCTCAGGCTGACAATTAGACTTCGCTCAGGCTGACAATTAGACTTCGCTACCAATGACAGATTCTTTCAATGAAACCGAAAGCTTGTCAGTCCGAGCGGAGTCGAGGACCTTTCGACTCCCTTGCACCAGTTCATGAAATCGCGAACAGTACCGCCTAACCGCCTCTGACCATCTTTTCATCCTCCGGTAAAAAATACTATATCATCTTCATTTCATTGTTTATCAAGACTTTGTATCTTATACAAAACTGTATAGGATATGAAAAATAATTTTTTGACCCAAACCCAAATAGCTTTTCACAATTTAAATGGCTTGGTAAATGGTATCGCCATGGATGGCCGGATTACCATCAGTGAATACGAAGCACTAAAAGCCTGGTGCAATACGCACGAAGGACTTTGCTCTGAGGAACCTTTCCATTCATTTTTCGAGGAAATCTCTACCAAAGTTAAGACAGGCACTATTGGCTCAGAAGAGATCATAGAACTCAAGGAAATTCTAGAAAAACATGCGCTGAATTTTGAAGAGAAAGACAAAACAAAAGCCGACCTGCACTTTCTCCAAGGAGTTTGCTACGGTATCATGGCGGATGGAGATATTAACAAATATGAAATCGAACTGCTTAAGAAATGGATGGATGAAAATGAGCATTTGAGTGCTACCTATCCATTCAATGAAATCTATGAGGTGGTAGAAGTGGCAATAGGAAAAGGCAAAATTGATTCAGATGAATACAAGAACTTGGTGAAGTACTTCAAATATTTCCTGAAAATAGAATAGCTGTTATCACCTGAGAAAAGTTGGTTATCCTCCATAATCAAGCCTCTGAGATCGATTGATTTCAGAGGCTTGATTTTATATGATTTTCTAAATAAGTCCTGCTTCTGGAGAAGCAGGACAACTTGAGCAGTCTCCATTACCTCTTCTAGCTAAGTAGCGCGAATGTTATCGCTTGTTTGGGCGATAGAAATCTGATCGCTTATGGTTAATCCAGCGATGAGAGCAATCTTCGCCAGTTTTTGGGAATTGAAAATTAACATAAAAGTATTGGTACAGTTTCAACCTCCCAAAAACTATTATTTCCTTGATTATAACTGAGTCGGTAATTAAAATCAAGGGAGTGATTTTTATAAAAAATAATACTATCCAATTACTATATCACTTTGCACTTAACTCCATACTTTTGACATAGTCTATTGTTGATTTGGCTACGCCAAAGCTAGATGGAAGTGAAAGGTAATCGAGTTGATTACAGGCAATTTTGATCAGCGCCTGATGATGAATGCAGTGCTCTAGATTGTAGCATAGTTCGCGATTGTAACTGCTCCGGATCGTTTCAAAATCGGTTGCTACAGCCATTTTAAGAATAATCTCCTTGTCTTCTAATTTGAGATTTTCTCGGATTTCTTTGATTTTAGCTAAAGCTGAATCCATATCTGTTTCCAACCTTTTATCCCGCTTTCTATCATCGTAGCAAACAATCCCTAACTCATACTGAGAAAGCAGGCAGTCATACAATTCCAGAATATGGCGCACATGCTGGCCTATACTTGAAGTCCTCAAAACAGGAGAGCAATCGGCAAAATCTTCGGATTTCAATTGATTTAAAAAATCTGATAATTCGCCGAGGACTTCCAAATTCAACTTAGCTAACATGGGCACTTCTTAAAATGATTAAAAATTGGTTTTTTAAAATAACACAAAGAATCAAGCAGGACAAGAAACATGTGATGGCAAGTGAGAATAGTGCTCAGCCATCTCCTAAGTATCGAGGTTATCAAAGCCCCAAATTGTCCACAAGAATACTTTTTGAGAATTGAAGATTCACTTTTTCAAATACTGAATTAAACTTCTCAAGGTATCTCTTTCTTTAAATTGACTCCTTCTTCCGACCAAGTTATGCTTTGCCATCATTCCCATGTTTTGGAAATAGGAGTTGATCGTTTTCAATCCATCCTGATAGTTTTTCTCAGGTGAGTACATATGAATAGGCTCAGCATTGGCACCATTTACTTCCAAAATAATGATTTTCCACGGGTCAGTTAGATCCATTAAGTGATCTACTTTTACATCCAGCCTACCATAATTGATTCCTTTAACAGCATCGAAAACACTTTCAAAAGCAGCTACCATTTCAGAACTGATATAAGCACTGTAATCCAGAAATACTGCGCCTTTGCAGTGGTTTCCCATGGAACTTAGCTTTACCACATCGTCTTGCAAGGGGATAGAGTTAGGATCTGCTGATTGGATTAGGTACTGATATCGGCTTGCTCGGGGATGATTTTGTATCAATTCGGAAATGCTGGAAATACCATCTCCAACCACCTGTAGGGAAATTTTTCTAGTAAGAGAAGGAATTAAAAACTCTCCAGTCAAAGGGTTTTTAAGGAAAAAAACGCCGTATTCTTGCGACTTTTCAATATACTGCTGTATCAAGTAATCATCTTTGGGTTGATCCAGCAGGTATTTCTCCAACTCATCGCGATTACCGATCAGCTTCACCCCTTTGCCTCTTTCGCCTTTATCAGGCTTAATAATAAAGGGAAACAGTATCTGCTGAGCACTGGTTTTATTCAAAATTAACGCTACCTCCTCAGTAGAATGAATCAGACAAGTAGCTGGTAAATTGACCTCTGGAAAGTGATTTTGAGCTGCAAATTTGGAGTAATTATAAAGGCCACCATTCTCTAAAGCTGGATTGGCAGCAGCAAAATAATTGGCTTTTCGGAGTCGAATAGCCCAAGAAACCCCCAATACAAACATCGGGATGTGGAACCACCAAGCATGTGCAAACTCAAAGGAATTATGCATCCTCGTGGGGTCTTGCAACTTTTCCCAATCGGTAGTCGAGACCTCAGATGACTCTAAACTTTGTTTGCCTTCTTCCTCCATACTTTATTTTTCTTTCTTGACGTTCGGCCAGTTTTTATCTGCTTTTTTGATCATCTCAGCCTGATCAGCATTCCAGTCTACCTGCACTTTCTTGTTGTAATTCAGGTACAATTTATCATCCACTATAGTCCAAGCATCTGGGGAAATGGGTGCCTTGTAGCCTCCAGCCAAGCCGAAAGCACAATAGCCACCATATTGAGGCATGTATTTAGATGGATTGGATTTAAAAAGATCTAAGTTTTTCTGAGAAGAAAAATACCAATTCGCTCCATCATGGCTAAGCTTAAATTCCTTCTCACCAACCACAGGCTTGGAATCAGTGAAATACGCCACTGGATCATAGCCCTTTATCGCTTTGTCCTTCTGAGAAAACACCTCAGCTTTCTGCGCATATGAAGTGAAAATCAACAGAAGCAGCACAATACTGAGGCTCACTCTTTTTAAGTATTTATTCATGCATATTTAAGTTTAGGATAAAGCTGACTCTCAAGCCAACAACTCCCATTTAAACTCAAAACAGTTCAATCAGGCTGGATTTTCGTGTCGTACACAGGACAAATTGGAGAAAAAAACTTTTCAATAGGTAACCGTTTCTCAAAAAAACTGATTACAGCTTTACTTCAAAAGCTTAGGTTCCAGCCAAAGTAGTGTCAAAGTCAGCACAAACAGTCCATACCAAATCCAATCAGGAACCTTTCGCTGGGAAGTAAAACCTATTGAAGATGTTTCCTTTTTCGAATGTGCTTTCAAGAAATCAGCTCGTATTTTCGAACCTTTCAGACTTGGCCACTCATCGACAGCATAGCTATAAAATTCTAAACTATCAGCCAATGAAACCCATCCCGAATCCAAACTTATAAAGCTCCCGGATTTAGAAAATGGATTGACAAGCGATTTTTGCAAGTAAACTGAATCTGATTCAATACTTATAAAATCCTCCTTAAACTCCTGTTGAATCACTTGAATTTCAGTTCTCATTCCTCTGAAAATAGGCTGCTTAAGCTCAACGGACCCTGATTCCTGCGGAATCATTGCTCCTAGCATCTTCTGCCAAATCGCTTGATAGTGCAAACTATCACCAGCTAGCTTGATTGGAAATGTCTTACCCAACAAACTCACTCCAACCTTGGCATTTCCAATTTGCTGCACGGCAAATGCATTCTGAAAAAGCAGTTTCTGAGTAATCACCGACTCCAATCCGTAAGGTAAAGCTTCCAAATCAGCCTCAACTTCCCTACTTTCTTCTGTTGTAATTCGCTTTGCTTTGAAGTTGGTTTCAAAGGCCTTATTTATCGCAGAAATATCACTTCCAACCTCATCCACATTAATCACCAAAACGGACGCTCCATTCTCAATTGCATCTTGGGTTGATTTCTTGATAAGCTGAGCTGGATCGATGATCAGAAACTGAAGGGAGTCGGATTCAGAGCTCCCAGAGCTAATCGTTGAGTTCTTCGAAACGTCAATTCGCTCACTTACCTTTTCACCTGAATTGATCAAGTATTGAGTTAGAACCCTGATTTCAGCATCTGGGAATGCAAATTGCAAACTGTATTGGATTGGCTTGGCTGGATGCGCAAAGAACTTGATGCTTCCATATAGGCTATCATTCACCATCAAGTCAAGCTCATTTCTTCCCACAACTTTCGCTGGAAATTCAAGTTTAAAAGTACCATCATTTAATCCAGAACCGGTTTCTGCTAGTATTTTACCTTGTTGAGCAAGTGATAATTTCAAGGAATCTCTGGATTCTATTCTGCCATTCACCGTCTGCATTTCTCCTTCTCGCAGTATCCCTTTCCAATCCAGAAAGGAAATAGAAGCTTCTTCAACATCCGAAACCCATTTAATATCCCTATCTCCTATTTTCAATAACTCAGCCTCTGAAAAGTCAGATCCAAGCAAATAAACAGGATTTCCCTCACCTTGGTATTTTTTGACATCAACAGATTTCTTGACGCTCAAGCTATCTTTCCAGAAGCGAATTTTCTCTTTGGTACTTGATGAAGAATGTACCAAAACTGCATCGTCCTGTCCGATCCAAGTCCAAATAGGCTGAAATAGGTAGCCAATCAGCACAAGTGAAAACAGGGCATTCAAAGCGATTTTTATAGCCTTTCTACCTGCTTTCAAATCAGACTTTAATATCCAAAAAAGCTGAAAACCTAAAATGATCAGAATCGCCGCAGCGAATAGCCATGTCCAAGTCCAGGAAATCAAAGGTTCGAAATGAATCATTGCAACTTGCTCCAAAAGGCTTTTTCTAATTCTTTTTGTTTGAGTGAAGATGCATTCACACCTTCACTTTGGGCTGTCAGAGGATATAGTTTCTGAAACAACTCTTTCTTGCCCTCCTCAGTAATTTTTCCCGCATTCAACTCTTGAAGTCTAAGCAAAACTGACCAATCCTCAATGCCGGAATAGTTCATGCGTGAAGTCCAGAGTTCTCCGAGTTTCTGCACTGCAACTTTATCGACAGCAGAAAGTTGAGGCTTCGCAAGCAATCCCAACACCTGGGAAGCGAGTGGTGCCAAGCTCTTTGTCAATGCTATTTGCTCGATTTCGATCTGATTTTTCAATTTATCCAGATCACCCGTCAAGCGTTTTTCTCCTTCCTTTATTGGTGGCGGATCAAATCCTGATCGCTTTACGTAAACTCTTGACTTTTGCTGAACAGTTTTCAGGTATTCCAGTGCTTTTTCTTGAAAGGGTAGCGCTTTTTTCGGTTCGAAAAGCCGTAGATGCAACTCAGATTCCCACATCTGCTCTAAGGCGAGTTTCAAGAGATTCATCGAGGAATTCTCATCAAGATTAGCTTGAGTTGAGGACTGGCTTTTATTTAGAAATGCACTCATAAGTCCTCCCATTCCATCCTCAAGGTCGTTTGGATCAACCTTCTGAGAGCTGCTATCCGATTTATTCGCATTAGGTTTTACTACTAAATTGACAACACCGGCTTCGTGGGCATGATCATGATCGTGACCGGCTAGGAAATCCACCGGTTCAGAGCCATTACTAGTTTCTGAATTTTCCTCACCGAGGTATTGACCATATCGCATCCGAAGAAGCTTCTGATCGCTACCAATTAGATTGGATGCTGCATTAAATTCTTTCTCAGACTTACTTTTCTGAGTCGCAAGGAGATTTTCAGTATCAATTATAATCTGCCGCTGGCTACGGAAATACTCCGGCATTACATGGATCGCCATCCCAATTAAATCCTCCTCTTGAATCCCTGAAGTATCCACGTAATTGAGAAAATAAGTGTCCGAACGGGAAAAATTAGGTTCGGGAGACCGATTATCCATAGCGGCCCAATAGTAATACAACTCATCGCCAGGCTTGAAATCGAAGGACTTCAAATCTAGGTTCACACTGAGATGCGCAGACTTAAAATCCTTGTTTGGTATCGCTATCCGGTTCTCTCTAAACTTCACATTTTCACCAGAACCTCTAGCCAAAGTAGCCACCAGGTAAACCTCCTTAACTTTGAAATCATCAGACACCTTTGCTTTCACCTGAATGACCTGTGGATCCTTGGTGAAGTGGTACTTGTAAAGCTCTTTTTCACTAGGCTGAATCACAGGAGCAAAATCGTCGATTGCCTCCAATGGGAAATAATCAGATTCGTACACGACCTTATCATCTCTCCTTGCTCGAAGAGCATAAATACCAGATCCTATGACCTTATCCTGGAGAATAAATTTTTCTCCGGATTGGGAAAAAGGCAGGCTTTTACCATTCGAATTAATTAATTCTAAGGATACATCTTTGGTATTCAACATATCCACAATCCACTTAATATCAGAGCTCATAATAGTCTTGATCGAAAGTTCTGATTGAGTAGTATTTGGTAATCCTGTGTAGGCTGGTGGAATGATGGAAATTTCTACTGAACTCATTTCCACAGGTGAATTTGTTACTGAATTCACTTCCAATTTATCGTTCAGTTTAACCTGAGTGTTGGATGAATTTTCTTCTGGAAGACTCAAAAGAGATAGACCATAAACTCCGAAAACAAGAAGTAACCCAATCAAAAAAGGCCAGGTATTCTTATGCCAAATCTGAATAGCCCCCCCCTGAAAAGTAGCATTCACTCGCTCCCATTGCAGTTGCTCTGCTATATTTTTTGAAGGTTTGGTAAGAAGTTCCAAACTGAATTCCAAGTCTGGAAATCGATCATGAAGTATCTGAATAGCTTGCTGTCGCTGACTTACAAATAACCCCAAATAGTATCCTGCCACTAAAAAACCAAGTACAGCTAGCACTAGGATAGCTGAAGTGGCAGATGTGAAAACCAATCCAAATAACACCAGCGATAAACTTATCAATAATGCCTTCAAACCAGTTTGCACACGTAAGTGCAGCTCAATTTTGGCGATATAGCTTTCTATAGTGCTCATATCCCTTGTTGATTTGCAAAGTATCGCTCAGCGGCAAAACAGAGCAGAAATAGACCTAAAAGAATCACATTAAGGTTAGCTCTCTTATTTTGGCTTGTTGGGTAATCTACCAAAAATCTACTCTCAAGCTGAGTTTGGCTCAACTTCACATCTTGCTGCTCTATCCCAGAATAGGCTAAGAATCTCTCTAAAATGACTTCAGGTAGCTTCCCTGTTTGCACCAATTCAGAATGATCGAAGTCCAGTTGATCTGAAAAACTGATCAGATTCGATTGCTCAGAGAAAGAGAAAGTATCCGAGATGAAGTAAAGTTTCTCGCTGTCTTTTTCTTCTGGTAGCTCGTTGTCAAAAATCAGCTTTGCTTCCTCAATTCCTTCCTTTTCGACAAAGTCAAATCCATACACATCTTGTATAGCTTCAAGGGATGCCTTGATGAATAGACGCTCTGAAGATGGTATTTCACCCAAAAAATAGGCGAAATAACTCTTCTCTAAAGTAATCCCAACAGTTTCCTTTTGATCGTTTGCGATGGAGTCCAATAAGCCATTTTTACCCACTTCCATGGTTTTCCCTCCTTCAATTGAGATTATCTGAGGAGATGGATTTGCCAAGTCGGTGGTTCCCAGAAAGAGTCTCGGTCTAATTTTACTTAGGTAATTATTCGATCCTAAGCTGTTGAGGGAATTACTCAAATACAAATTGAGCTGGGTAGTCTCATCAGGAACTTGATTAAGTGAAGCTTGAAAATTTACAGCTCTTCCATCTGGATTCAACTCTTCCAAATCCTCTATTGCTGTGAGATGCTCATCAGCCCAATATACTTCTTCACCCTTTTCCAATGCCTGTTGAAACTCAAATTTGTACTCATCGATGATCTGATTACTTGGCTGTATCAGATGAATAATTCTCTCCTCAGAAACCTTGCTTACCGATGGAATAAAGACCTGACCGAGCAATAGCACCAACAAAACTAGCAGTAGAATCCTAAGCAGTAGAACCAAGATATTCTCCAATCGAAAGCCTTTTGCCACGGAGCTTTCCTGTGTGGCGAGCCAGTGCATAGCAGCCCAATGGATCACTTGTCCTTTCTTTCCTCGCCAGAGATGAATAAGGATAGGGATGCTTATTCCCAGCAAACCCCAGAGCAATATGGGTTGAAGAAATTGCATCAGGATAAGGATCTTTCTGCGAGAAACTGACTGATTACGCCAGCGATTGAATCTGTCAATCGTGCCTGAAACAGATGAACTTGAGGTAGAATCAATGATTGCTTAAAACCTGATAAATAATTCTTTATAGATTCGTTATAGGTTTTCTCTATCGCCTTTCCATCCAAAATAATTGAACGATCTGACTCCAGGTCCTGAAAATTGAAATTACCCTTTAAGTCAAACTTTTCCTCCTGCTTTCCCAGAATCTGAAACAGTACAATCTCTTTTTTCGGATGCCTCATTTGCTCCACTATGTCCAGCCATTCGTTGTCTTTTTGCAAAAAATCGGAAACCACAATGATCAATTCCTTCTCCTTACTTTTCAATACCGGAAATTCATGCTTCATAACAGGCCAGCTTCCAGCTGCTGTTTCGGTTTCCAAATAATATAAAATGCGCTGAAATGACTTAGGGGATGCTGACACCTTCTGCTCTATCTTTCCATCCTGAAAAGTAAAATAGGTCAAGGAGTCCCCTTGCTGATGTGCTAAGTAGGAAAGTGATGCAATGAGGTTTTTAGCGTAATCAAGACGTTTGATTCCATCTTCCTCGTAATTCATCGACCCAGAGAGGTCAAGCATCATACGCACATGCAAATGGCTCTCAGTCTGCGATTCTTTGATCATGTATTTACCGGATCGGGAAAAGTACTTCCAGTCAATCCTCTTTGGATCATCTCCTGGCTCATAATACCTGTACTGCTCAAACTCAGAACCGACTCCCACGCGCTTGCCAAGGTGCACCCCATGCTTGAGTTGCTCGCTGATGATTTTAGCAGCCAACTTCAGGTTATTGAGTTTGATGATCTCCAGGTTACTTGCTTGCATGGATTGGTAATGCTTCAAGGATTTTGGTGATGACAGCATCTGGCTGAATATTCTCTGCCTCTGCTCTGAAGTGCAAGGAAAGCCTATGTCTCAAGACTGGATAAGCCAGTGTCTTGATGTCATCAGGTGTAACAGCAAAACGACCTTTGACCAGTGCTCTAGCTTTGGCACAAAGAATCAAAGCCTGTCCAGCTCGTGTACCTGCACCCCACTCCACATAATCTATAACCGACTGTATTTCTGAATTATCAGGTCGTGTAGCTCGAATCAGCTTATTGATATAAATGAGCAAACTAGAATCAATATGCACCTCTCTAGTAAGCTTCTGAAGTGTCTTGACATCCGTTCCCGTGAAGACTACATCAGGTTTTCCTTTGTAAGTTCCAGTAGTTTTTTCCAGTACTTCCAACTCTTCCTGCTCAGACGGATATCCCAATTTGATATACAAAAGAAAGCGATCAAGCTGCGCTTCTGGCAGTGGATAGGTTCCTGACTGCTCAATTGGATTTTGCGTAGCAATAATCAAAAAAGGATCTGGAAGCGGATGGTGTTGCCCTCCGTAAGTCACTACCTTCTCTTGCATCGCTTCCAGCAAGGCAGCTTGAGTTTTGGAAGGAGTTCTGTTGATCTCATCTGCCAATACCATATTTGCGAAGATCGGGCCTCTATTGAACTGAAAAAACTTTTTCCCGGTCACATGATCTTCCTCCAAAATCTCTGTGCCAAGAATATCCCCAGGCATCAAATCAGGGGTAAATTGGATTCGCTTAAAGTTCATATCCATTCCTTGAGAAAGAGAATTGACCATCAGCGTTTTTGCCAAACCCGGCACTCCTTCCAACAGGCAGTGTCCACCAGCTAGTAGGGTTATGATGATTTCATCGATCACAGATTCCTGACCGACGATGACTTTTGCTATTTCTTTTTTGAGCAAAGGGATTTTATCCACTAGCTCTTTATATGCTGTTAAATCTGTGTTTTCCAAAATCATTGTGTTAATGCATAAACCACTATGTTGACACCAAACTTGGTATTGTCGACCTTTAAGAATCGCTTGTTTCTGAAATCATAATCCCATTCACAGCCGTAATCTTTATTGCTATAAAGAACTCCTATTCTTCCATTTACAACAATTGCTTTCAAGTACTCATGAATGAGGTCATCACCCCAGCCATTGAGCTCAAAAGAGGTAGCAGGTGGGCCATCTTCAAATTCAAAGAAGGCGGAATAAATTGGGTGGTTATTGGGTATTTTTTGGAGCGCATCTTCTCCAAAGGTTTTAGCCATTTCGGCTTCGAAGGATTTTGCGAAAAGTCCATCTATGTCATGATTGCAATCATCGGCAAAGACGAAGCCTCCGTTTTCTACATAAGTTTTGAAATTCTGCCGCTCTTCGGACGAAAACTCTACCAACTTATGTCCACTGATATAGCAAAAGGGACTTTTGAAAATCTCCTTGCTACTCAGCTCTACTATTTTTTCCTTTTCATCCACAGGAATGGTTGTGTATTCCACCAGTGAATTGAGCAAGTTGATAGGCATACGTTGATCAGTATCCCAATTGCCGGAATTGTATTTTATTCTAGTGAAAAAGAAAGGTTGCATTGTAGTGATTAGTGTTCAGTCTCAGTGATCAGTCACAGGGTTCATTTTGCAGAAGACATTCTCAATGAGTAGTAAGATTCAGTTTGCAGTCTAATTACAACTGCAAACTGAATAGTGATCACTGCCAACTTCTTTAAACTGCGTCAGATAAGCTGGTAAAGGTGAAGTCACGGATCTTCATTGGTGGTATCAAGCTTCCTCCTACTCGCTGAGGCTTACCCATGGATTCTATGTTGTTCAACATGATAATCGGGCTCTCATTGAAACGGAAGTTTTTCACAGGGAATTTGATCTGACCATTCTCAATGTAGAAAGTACCATCTCTAGTCAAGCCAGTGAATAGTAAGGTCTGAGGATCCACTGCTCTGATGTACCAAAATCTGGTAACCAACACGCCTCTTTCAGTACTCTTGATCATGTCGGCGATAGACTCATCTCCTCCGGAGAAAATATATCCACCTCCACCAAATCCTCTTCCACCAACACTAGCCAATGGAGCGACTCCTTGCTTTTCTGCCCAATAGCGGGAATAAGCTAAATTTTTAACTACTCCATTTTCTACCCAGGTGGTTTTCACTCTTGGCAATCCATCACTATCCCAAGGAGAAAGTGGGATTTCTGAGTTTGTCGGATCAGAAGTAATGGTTACTCTCTCATCGAATAATTTCTCTCCAAGTCGAGTTCCCCCTCCTTTTTTACTCATAAAGCTTCTTCCTTCATCAGCACTTCGGGCATCAAAGCCCCTGGTAAGCAAGCTCAATAAATCTCCGGCAGCAGTAGGCTCCAAAATTACAGTGTACTTGCCTGGCTCTATAGCCTGAGCTGTAGCAGAAGCCTGTGCTTTCTGCATTGCAATGCTCGTCACATCTTTAGCACTGAGCAGATTCACATCATTGAAATCTCTGATGGCATATCCTGACCCTTTTCCGTCATTGGTCCTTACAGTCACTGAAAAATCAACTGACGTGCTCGTATTGTAGCCAAATTGTCCTTTGCTATTACCGCTAGCCACGAATCCGGAGAAATCTTCCAAGTAACCTGCAGCTGTCAGATCTCCTGTACTGGTAATTTCTATACTATCGGATGCCAATTGCGCTCTAAAATCCGGATTGATTTTATCTGTTGCCGGGCTGAATGTCATTGCGTCAGGATAAGTCTGAGGTCCAAGCATAGGCATGTATTCAGGGTTTTCTGGAGCAAGCATTGCGATTTCCTCCGCACGTGCCACCACTTTTTTCAAAGAGGCATCATCCAGCTCATTTGTAGAGGAAGACCCCACTTTTTTACCATATACAGAACTTACGCTTAGGCGAATTTCATTCGTCTCACCACTCGTATTTACCGTATTCCTAGCATATCTGATATTTCCTGTTCGCCCACCGAAAATGGAAACTTCCATCTCGTCAGCTTTGGAATAGGAAAGTACTTTATCTATAATTTTCTTTGCTTCTTCTTTTGTTAGAAAGGCCATGATTCTCTGTGTTGAGGTTAAATATTTCTTCCCGTGTTGATGACATTCACACCGTCAAAACGTGTAGTGGAACTACCATGTGATACTGCTGATGATTGTGAAGGCTGTCCTTTACCATCATTGAATGTACCCATAAATCGATAGTCATCTTTGTCACAAATCTGGGAACAGGAATTCCAAAACTCCTGAGTATTTGACTGATAAGCCACATCTTCCAGCATACCTGCAATTTCTCCATCTTTGATTTCGTAAAATACCGTTCCTCCAAACTGGAAGTTGTAACGCTGCTGGTCAATGGAGAATGATCCTCTTCCCAGGATGTAAATACCTTTTTCTACATCCTTGATCATGTCGGCAGGACCTAACTTTTCCTTACCTGGTCTCAAAGAAACATTTGCCATACGCTGGAATTGAACTGAACTCCAGCTATCTGCAAATGCACAACCGTTGGACTCATTTCCTCCCAAGATTCCTACTTGATCTCTGATTGCTTGATAATTAACCAAAACACCATCTTTGATCAGATCCCACTCTTTACATTTCACCCCTTCGTCATCATACCCTGTCTTTCCAAGAGAGTAGTCCTGCGTTTTATCTGCGAAAATGTTTACTATATCTGAACCGTATTTGAAATCACCAGCTTTCCACTTGTCCAATGTAGCGAAGCTAGTTCCAGCATAATTTGCTTCATAGCCAAGTACACGATCCAATTCAAGTGGGTGTCCCACAGATTCGTGAATAGTCAATCCTAGGTGATCAGGATCCAAAACCAAATCATACTTACCAGGCTCTACTGATTTTGCTGTGATTTTCTCTTTGGCCTGCTTTGCTGCCGAAATGGCATCCTCTACTATATCATACGAGTTATTGTAGCTGATAAAGCCTGCTGGATTCAAGATTCTATCCTTATCCTTGCAGTCTAGGTATTCATAGCCCATCCCCATAGGAGTACTAAGTGCCTGTCTGGATCTGAATCCTCCTGAAGCCTTATTTACTGCAGTTACAGAAAAGGTTGGATATATTCTGTGGATATCCTGATCTATGTATGAACCATCCGTAGAAGCAAAATATTTCTGCTCATTGATCATAAACATGGCGGAATTGACAAATGCAGCACCATTCTCCATCGCAGCATTATTTGCTTGCAACAGCAAATCTATCTTTTCCTTTACCGGAACCTCCATAGGATTGGTGACAATAGGAGTATTCCAAGTGACTTCACCATGACCTTTCTCGGGGGCCAATACAACTGGTTCAGTTTGAAGTTTTGAATTCGCTTTTGCTATAGCTACAGCGGTTTCAGCACAGGTTTTGATTCCATCAGGTGACACATCTGAAGTAGCTGAGAACCCCCAGGTACCATTTGCGATAACTCTGATTCCCACTCCGAATGTCTCGGAATTGGAAATATTCTGAACATTCTTCTCTCGTGTAAATAAATTTTGTGAAAGGTATCTGCCGATTCGCACATCAGTATAAGTTGCGCCTTTGGAACGGGCTGCATTTAATGCAATATCAGCTAGTACTTTCTTAGCTGCTGGATCCATTCCTGGTTCAAGCAGTTGCTCAGCCGAGACAGGATTTCCCATCATGACTAGTCCGGACGTGGCTAGGGCTCCAAGTCCCATCCCGGAAAGGTGGATAAAATCTCTTCTTTTCAATTGATCTCCTGGTTAAAGTTTATGGTTTATATTTCTAGTGATAATAATGGGTTTAATAGTTCTATTAAAGTACTGCTAAGCATGGATTATGCAAAATAAAAATACAGACTCGGTAAATTATAAGGGTGCAACTTGAATTATACCTGTTGAGAATTATAGAACTCTATTTTTTTAACCCTACACTCCTGAAAAATCTAAAATTGACGAATGCGTGCTAAAGGAGTCATATAAAGAGAAGGAAGCAAGATCACTTTAAAAAATCAGGAACAGCCCTTTAAGGAATCAATACGATTTTAATTACGCCACACCATCTATTGAGTTGTATTCAAAATTTCATCCAATTAATAAGCTATTGAAAGTCAAATATCTCTAATATTCTGATTCCGGGTAGGGATGATAGAATAAGGACATTTTCCTCACTTCACAATCGTCCGGAAAGTCAAATTAACTCTGGGTTTAGAAACCAGCTTTGTAGGCGGTAGTCTATGCACCCAGTGTGTCTGGGTAGTTCCTTTCATCACCAGCAAACTTCCGTTTTCTAAAATCTGTGAGACTGTCTCTTTGGTTACTTTATGTTTGAAGGCAAATTTCCGGTCGGCTCCAAAACTTACCGAAGCAATGGCACCGTCTTTTTTTAGATCCATTTCTCCGTCGCTATGCCACGCCATCCCCTCACTCCCATTGTGATATAAATTCAGCAAGCAGGAATTGAAAGTTTCCCCCGTCTTCTTTTCTACCAACTCCTTTAGCTCCAACAATTCCTTAGTCCATGGCAATGCCGTTTTGGTGTTATTGGAATAAGTGTATTCAAAAGGCTTTTCGGCATACCAAGCTACTTTCCGCTTGGTTTCTATTCGTTTACCAAAAATAATCGCCACATCATTCTTCCATTGAATCTGGTTCAGCAAATAGTCTAGGTAGGTCAAAGCCTTAGCCGTAGGCATAATCTTGCCATAGTAATTCACCGTACCGTCTTTGGGAAGCAGATTTACATCTTTGACCGAATCCTGATTGAATAAATCCATTTTTGTTTCTTAAACTTCTCCGTTTAGTTGAGCCGCTTCCCAACCTATAATTGCAGACTTCCTGGTATTCCCCCACATGTAGCCGCCGATTTTACCACTGGACTGAATCACTCGATGGCAAGGAATCAGAAAAGCCACAGGATTACTCCCGATAGCAGTTCCAATGGCTCGGGATGCCTTCGGTTTTTCTATTTCTCCAGCTATGCTACCATAAGTAGTCAGGTTTCCCATTGGGATCTTTAGCAGCGCATCCCAAACTTTCAATTGAAATGGAGTGCCATGTAAATGCAACTTGATCTGATTGAGTTTGTTCCAATCATGCTGAAAAATATACAAGGCTTCCTGTTGAATTTTATCCACCAACCGATGATAAGACGCATTCGGGAAGCGGGTTCTCATGGTTGCTTCTCCTTCTTCTTGATCTGAGAAAAAGGCCAAGTGACAGATGCCTTTGGGTGTAGAAGCCACGATAATTTCTCCGAAAGGACTTTCTGCAAAGCTGTAATTGATCTGGAGGTTCTCTCCCCCATTCTTGAATTCGCCTGGAGTCATGCCCTCAATTTTCACAAACAAATCATGAAGCCTTCCCGTCCCAGAGAGTCCGGTTTCTTGCGCCGCTTCAAATAGAGTAGCTTCCTTACCTTGCAAAAGCTGCTTAGCATATTCCACGCTGAGATACTGCATAAACTTCTTTGGGCTCACCCCTGCCCAATCGCTAAACATGCGCTGGAAGTGAAAAGGACTCAGATGTACTTGTGCGGCAATTTCCTCCAAGGAGGGTTGGCTTTTGAAATTAGCTTGTATATAAACAATCGCCTCGGCAATACGCTGGTAATTGATGGACTCACTCTCGCTCATGATCTGAAGTCTAGGTTACCCAAAAGTAGCTTGATTCAAAGAATACCAAAACCCGAATCTTGCGGAGATTGGCTAATCGAGTGGTATATGGTAAAAGTCCTGTATATTTTTTTCCAAAGAAAACGTGTGAGGTGATTAAGCCGATTTTCAAAAATCAAGAACAAGTATATACCTATTAACTAGGTGATCATGAAAGAATTATTAATTTGAGATACTGTATTCCATCTGAAAAAAGGTTTGTAAATGAGGAATAGACTAAATAAGCGATTTAGATTGGAGTAAAGATGGGCGTTTAGTACATACTAATAAAAATCGAGATTTAGACGCAAAACTAAAATGGACAACTACAAAAAAAATAGCTTATCCCTTAAAGGTTCTGTAGCTCTTGGAACAGGAGTAATGATTGGAGCGGGAATCTTCGCTCTTTTGGGTCAGATAGCCGAATTATCCGGAACATGGTTCCCTTATATTTTTATTATTGGAGCCATAATATCTGGTTTCAGCGCTTATTCTTATGTAAAAGTATCAAATGCCTACCCCTCAACAGGAGGTATAGCTATGATTTTGATGAAAGCCTATGGTAAAACAACACTAACTGCAGCGGCTTCGGTATTGATGGCACTTTCAATGATTATCAATGAAAGTTTGGTGGCAAGAACCTTTGGAACTTACGCCCTACAGCTTTTTGATTTGGAAAAGAATTCTCTGTGGGTGCCAGGCTTAGGTGTCGCTTTATTAGTACTTGCTTACATCATTAATGTATCAGGAAATAGGCTGATTGGCAAGACTTCTCAATTCATGGCCATTATAAAAATCCTTGGCATTATTGTGTTTGCTGTTGGAGGTCTTTGGGCTACGCAGTTTACTATAAGTGATATTCTACCTTCAACTGACCAAGCAGAAAGTTTTTCGGTTGCCAGTTATATTGGGGCTATTGCACTCTCCATATTGGCCTATAAAGGATTTACGACTATAACTAATAGTGGTGGAGAAATCACTGACCCTCATAAAAATGTTGGTAGATCAATCATTATTTCATTACTCCTTTGCACACTAGTCTACTTTTTAGTGGCCATTTCTGTAAATGCCAGTCTTACGATCTCAGAGATAGTAAAAGCAAAAGATTACTCTATAGCTGAAGCAGCAAGACCTGCCTTTGGAAATTATGGACTTTATTTCACTGTCGGAATAGCCATTGTAGCTACTATTTCTGGAGTTATTGCCAGCATTTTTGCTGTATCTCGCATGACTGCCATGCTAACTGATATGAAGCTAATTCCACACAGTCATTTGGGCATGTCAGGAAGCATCCAAAAACACATGTTAGTCTACATTGTTGTCATTGCCATTACTTTAACGATATTCTTTAATTTATCTCGAATTGCTTCAATTGGAGCCATATTCTACCTTGTGATGGACATGATTGTTCAGTGGGGTGTTTTTAAACATCTAAGAAAAGATGTAAAAGCCAATGGGATAATTTTGATGTCCGCACTATTACTCGACCTCATTGTATTAATCGCTTTTTTATGGATAAAAGCCAGTTCAGATCTTCTGGTTGTTATTGTTTCAGTAATTGGGATTATTTTGGTGTTCTCTGGAGAAAAATGGTTTTTACACTGGAAAGAAAGTAAATAGCTAATTATCATTTACACGCGATACCTCAAGACCCTCAGGGCTCAGGCGCATTTTCAAACCATTTACTGTAATTACTAAAGCTAAATCAAATCGAATTTATGAATCAAGCAATAGCCGTAAGAAATACAGGACTAGTTTTACTAAATACCTTTTTCCCAACCCTATTTGAGCGACTTGGGCTTATTCAAAATGGAAAATTTATTGATGAGTATAGCCAATCAGATGCTGTTCAATACCTTCAATTTTTGGCAACAGGTAACTCATTTGCAGAAGAAGAATTCCTTCCTTTAAATAAGATTCTTTGTGGGTTACCTATATCGATTCCTTTAAAAACTTTTATTTCCATTACTCAAGAAAACTCAGAACTTATTGAGGGGCTTATTAAAGCAGTTATTGGTCACTGGCCAGCAATTGGAGATTCTTCGGTCGAAGGCTTTAGAGGGAATTGGTTGGTTCGCGATGGACTGCTCACCGAATACCAAGATCACTGGGAATTAAGGGTAGAAAAAAGAGCCTTTGATGTATTGATTAACCAAGCTCCTTTCTCTTTTTCGATCATTATGTTTCCTTGGATGGAAAAGCCTATTCATGTGGACTGGGAGTATTGAATAAATGAAACCAAATCTCTTATTCTTATTTAACTCTTCTTCACATACCAAACTTTAAAGAACGAATAGCTAGCCGACTTGGAACTTTGCCCATCGACACTAAATCCTACTCTTGGCGAGAAACCCCATTGAGCAATAAAGGAAACCTCGAACTCATCCGTATTTTCAACTTGGATTGCTGCCAAGCCGATATGCCGAGGAATCAAAGACTCAGATTAACATCCGATAACGAATATTTTCTCTTAGGCCTAGCCCTCTCCGTTCTTATCACAATTTTGTATTTAAGTATTTGCTTAAATAAGGAGTAAATGTAACCTTGTGCTATGGGAAACAATTCTTGCATAAGGCAGCAGGCTGATTTTGAACAAATAAATCGTTGTAAAGACACTGTTACGGAATTAAATGACTCATTTGACCACCTAGCAAATGGACTTTCATTGGCCGGAAATAGTGTGAGACTTAAAATACTTTACTTACTCTTTGAGGAAAAAAAACTTTGCGTCTGTGATTTAAGCGACATTTTGGGAATGAATATTTCCGCTATTTCTCAGCACTTAAGAAAAATGAAAGACCGAAATCTTTTAGAAACTGAGAGAGAAGCCCAAACGATCTTTTACTCACTGACACCTGAATATGAAAAGCTCCTAAATCCATTTTTTGAGATCCTAGACAACAACAAAACCTTAATACCGGGATGAAAAGTGAAAACAAAATAATTGGTGCAGGTATGCTAACTGCAATTACAGCTTCATTATGCTGTATTACTCCTGTTTTAGCGCTAATCGCAGGAACCAGTGGAATTGCTTCAACATTTTCTTGGGTAGATCCTTTTAGACCCTATTTGATTGGGCTGACAATTTTAGCTCTTGGATTCGCTTGGTATCAAAAACTTTCCCCGAAAGTGACAGAGACACAAAAAGATATTGACTGTGAATGCGCAACCGATGAAAAAAGGAAATTTATACAAACCAAAACATTCTTAGGAATAGCGACATTGTTTGCAGTGACAATGATTTCATTTCCTGACTACGCACACATTTTTTATCCAAAATCAGAGAAAGAAATAGTAATTGTTAAAGAGTCGAATATTCAAAAAGTTGAATTTTCAATTGACGGAATGACATGTACAAGTTGTGCCGAGCATGTACAACACGACGTAAATAAACTACCAGGAATAATAGTGGCTACTGCCTCTTACGAGGACAAGAATGCGGTTGTGGAATTTGACAATTCTAAAACAACTCTTGCTGACATACAGAAAGCAATTGATGGGACAGGATATAAAGTAATTGAGACAAATATTAAGTGAAATGGACGTATTAACGAAATCAATTATTACTTGCCCAAGCTGTGGACATAAAAAGGAAGAAGAAATGCCCACAGATGCTTGTCAATTCTTTTACGAATGTGAAAACTGCAAAAGTGTAATTAAACCAATACCGGGAGACTGTTGTGTTTACTGTAGCTATGGGACTGTAATGTGCCCTCCTATGCAAGAGAATAAAAGCTGCTGTTCTTAAACAAGTACAGGTAGACCAGTCGGTAATTAAATCATTTACCCCAACCACTACTTCACATACCCTACCTTTAAAATTGAATAGTTAGCTGACTTGGAACTTTGCCCATCCACAATAAATCCTGCCCGAGGAGAAAAGCCCCATTGAGCAATAAAGGAAGCATCGAACTCCTCAGCGTTTCCAATTTTCATCTCTTGCCAGTTTGTTTCATCCGTTGACCAGTAGAACTTGTAGTAGCGACCATCACGAGCTTCGTATTTCAGAAAGATGGATGCAATTCCAGTACTACTTTCTTTAGCCAATACTTCCTTATTTCCTTCTTGAATTTTATACACCTGCACTTCAGAATTGCTGGTAGTAATAGCTAATACATGCTCTTGATTGCTATAAACGCCTATTCCATTTTGTGATTCAGAAAGTTTGACCTCCGTAACCATGGAATAATCACCCATTTTTGGACGAAGTCCTAAGAAATTCACTCCTGTATGAGAAGGTAAAATCAGCAGTTCTCCATTCTCAAGTTTCGCATTCGGCTTTGCTACTTTTACATCCCATTCCCAAAAAGCAAGATTCTTATCTGAAGAAAAGCCATCTTCCCAATTCGTGATTTCTTCCTGCTGGGTATTCTGAAAAGGCAATAACGCTTCTTCTGAAGGTGTATTTCCATTTTTGAAATGAGGCCAAGCAGTCTCATCATCCCAGACAATCTCATCCAGCATCCCTTGTCTTCCTATAAATTCAAAATCCGTCGCGTTATACGAATGGTACATATAGAAATCTCTGTTGTCCGCCGTCTGGACCAGCGTGCCATGACCTGGACAACGCCATTCTTCACCGCCTTGCAAAATTGGTTCTGGGAATTGCTCCCATCCAGTTTGGAGATCTTTTGAGCGGGAAACCATTACTCGGTAATCGCATCGATTATCACAGCAACCACCAATCGAATAAAACATGTAGTAGTATTCTCCCCGCTTCACAATCGACTGTCCTTCATCTCCAGCTCCTGTCCAGCCTTGCGTAAAATCAGTCAGTGTCCAGTGTTCGCCTACCAAACTCAAACCGTCAGCGCTTAATTCTGAAGACAAAATCTCAATATCTCGACCCTCAGTCAATCCATACGCTTTCCATGAAATATAAAGCTTATCGTCCTCATCTTGGAAAACATAGGCATCGATCGCTTCTTCTCCCCATTCAATAATAATCCCATGATCCGTAAATCCCTTGGTAATATCATCGGCAGTTGCCACGCCTATGCAGGCAATACCGTTATCCTTTCTTTTAGTCGTGTAGTACAAATAGAAAGTACCTTCTTTGTAGAATAACTCCGGCGCCCAAAAATCTTCACTTGCCCAAGCAGGAGGCTCGCTAAATACAGATGCAATTCGAGTCCAGTTTACCAAATCCGTAGATTCATAAATCGGGTAATTTGGAGCGAAATCATTGGTTGTTCCAACAGCATAAAAGGTATCCTCCACTCTTATAATTGATGGATCGGGAAAATCCCCCATTATCACCGGGTTGGTATAGGTCTTTTCTTCTTCCTGCTGAACAGTTTCGGTAGTGCAGCCAAAAGCGAAAAAGAAGGATGCTATTAATAGGATATAAAGTTTATCAATCTGAAAAAATCGGGGCAATGGTTGCTGTATCAATGTCTTTCGATGTTTAGTCTTTGGCTAAAGATATAAATGCAGAGTGAATTAAAAGGCTTTTACGGGTGAATTAAGTTTGTGGAAATACGCATAGGACACCATCAAAACAGCCAAAACGATCAGCGGAAAGAAGGTTTGGAAACCAAGACCATCAACAACATAATGGCTGATGCAAGCAAAAATAAAATCAAAGGTAAAACCTGCATATGCCCATTCTTTCACACGTTTAGGAAATTTTGGAATCATCAGTATCAGCGTACCAAAGACTTTAAAAATAACTAAAGCATTTCCAAAATACATGGGGTAGCCCAAATGCCGCGCACCTTCTTTGGCTAATTCAGTTTGCGAGGTAAGTGCTGGCATTACTCCTTCGAAAAGGAAAATAAAGGTAGTGGCTGACCAGAAAATAATCTTGTTTCTTTTTGTAACATCCATATTTTTGAGCTTTAAATGACTCTCAAATATCAATACTATTCTACTTTTCTATGGGGTAGCATAATGACAAAGTACAGGCGCTTTGCGAACCAGTGAATTGCTTATCATAATGCATTTTGAATACTGAATGCACTGAAAGTGACTCCTTCCGATTTTCTTGATTATTTTTATCTCCACCTGTGGAAAAGAGTGAGAAGAGATTTGACATAAGCCCTAAGACCCTTACTTTAACTATAGATCACTTTGTAAACCATTCCTGACATGTCGAAATTTGACCTGAACAGCTCGAAAAATAAAATTACCTATACCCAAGATAGACGAGCATTTTTACAAAAAAGCGTCTTAGCAGCTATGGCGACTGTTCTGGGAGCAGATATTGTCCATGGTGCAAGCATGCCTAGAGATTATATTCCTGTTGCGTTGCCTGTAGACTTTGATCCTATGAAAGGCAAAAGTGAAGGCATGATTATCCGTAATGAAAAGCCTTGGAATGTAGAACCTGTACCACATCTACTCGATGACGCAGTGACACCATTTTCCAATATATTCATAAGAAATAACGGACTGATTCCAGAGGATATAGACGCTAAAAACTGGACGCTAACAATTGGTGGCGAGTCTGTTTCAAAGGAAAAAACGTACACGCTAGATGAGCTTAAAAAGAAGTTCAAAGCCTATACCTATCAGCTTGTTCTCGAATGTGGCGGGAATGGCCGAGCTGGCTTTTATCCTCCAGCATCTGGAAATCAGTGGGAGGAAGGCGCTGTGTACTGTTCGCAATGGACTGGCGTGAGATTGAAAGATGTGCTGGCTGATGTGGGCATCAAATCCGACGCTGTCTATGTTGGCTACTACGGCAAAGACAAACATCTAAACGGCGATCCGAATAAAGTCGTGATCTCCCGAGGTGCGCCTATGGCCAAAGCAATGCAAGACGAAACGCTACTGGCATGGGCACTCAATGGAAAAGATATTCCACTGCAACATGGATTCCCACTTCGCCTAGTTTGCGGTGGCTGGCCAGCTTCCGTATCTGGCAAGTGGCTTCATAAACTTGTAGTGAGAAACAAAGTACATGATGGTGAGAAAATGATGGGTGATTCCTATCGCGTTCCAAAATATCCGGTTGCTCCAGGACAGGAAGTCCCCGATGAGGATATGAAAATCATAGAATCCATGCCTGTAAAATCAATCATCACTCACCCGAAATCTGGGGCGATGTTTGACAAATCCAAAAAGTTAAACGTACGAGGCCATGCTTGGGCAGGAGAGCATGAAGTAAGTGCGATGGAAGTAAGCACAGATTTTGGCGCTACCTGGAAAAAATGCAGTTTGAAAAAACCAGTCAATAGACTCGCTTGGCAGCAGTGGTCCATTGAATTGAGCTTTCCTCAAACTGGCTATTATGAAATTTGGGCAAAAGCCACAGACGATCAAGGACTCTCCCAGCCAATGGTCATACCTGGATGGAATCCAAAAGGATACCTGAACAATGCCTGTCATAGAATCGCGGTAAAAGTTAGCTAAGGCCATGAACAACATACCAGACAATAAGCCTACTAATTCTAATCAGGAAAAGAATCAACTTTTCAATATGCTAACCAAATCCGTAGCCGGATTGATGGTTGTGGTCATAATACTTGTGGGACTGGTACTTTTGGTGGTTTTCCAACCAGAGATTTCTGCTAGACTGGAATCCAATACCAGCGGAGAATCCGCAGAAAATCCAGCCCCTTTGACAGACGTATCCACAGAACTAGTGGATGGAAAGGATGTGGAAACTGGGTTGCTAGCGGGAGATGGACTTGAGTTAGTGAAGGCAAACTGTACAGCATGCCACTCCAGCGCATTGATTCTCCAGAATCGATTTACACGAGAAGGCTGGCACTCAAAGATTGAATGGATGCAGGAAACTCAGGGATTGTGGGATCTCGGCGGAAACGAAGCAATTATTCTCGATTATCTGGCAGCAAACTATGCTCCAGAAGCTCCTCAGGGGAGACGAGTTCCACTTACTGGCATTGAATGGTATGAGTTGAAGGATTAAGATGTTCAATTTATCTTTTCCTGTAATTTTTCCATCCAGGATTCTCTGTCAGCTACTACAAAATCAAACTCAAGGCCATCTGCTGTCTTAATTCTCAATCCATTATCAATCAAATTACCTGTCTTTGTAGTTTGTACTTCCGCAATGGTATGATAAGGAATATCCGATTGCCCTGTATGAATATTGAGTTTGTGAGACTTAAAAATCAACTTCTCGTTCGTCAGAAATAGCTTCCCTCCCACGGCTTGCACACTGCGAAATAGATTTGCTAGACCTTCTGTTTCTATTTCCTCATCTGTGCCCAACTCAGGATAGATATTCTTGCCATGGTTCATAGCAAACTTCCCAAAAAGGTAAGGAAATACGATTGCCATAAAAACACCAAAGAATACTCCTTGAAAAATCAAGCCATTCCAGTTGCGAAATTCACCCTCCCTAAAGTAGTGAACTAGGAAAAGCACTAGCATAAAAAGCCCCCCATTCAACAGCGCTAATCCGAGTCTTTTTTTCCAACTTATTTGATTGATTTCAGTTTTCATCATCAGTAAATTATTCTTTGGTACGCAAATCTTCACAACCTTCTTTATCAATCGTATAGGATAGAAAAATAATCTTCCAGGCATCTTCTTTCTTGATCAAGGTAAAGACATCTACGCCACAGTGGGAAAACTCTCCATTCAGTCTAAACTCATATGGAACCCAAGCCATGGCCATACCTTCATGGATTTTCACATCCATACTCAAGGGAGTTTCTAGGAAAGAATTTTTGGAAATAAGAGTCTTCAAATCATCACTAAATGACCTCATTCGCTGTCTGGCTGGACTTACAGTATTATTAACCGTCCAGATTTGCCCTTCCATCGAAGCTACTTGTTTTAGCAAAACGGTATCCTGCTTTTCTAAGGCCTCAAAAAATTGATTGACCACAGCGGTAACAGCTGCTACTTCTGCCTTTTCGACTTCCTGAGAAAAGCAATCAAAAGAGAATGTCAGCGCAAGAATTAGTAATACTTTTTTCATGATACTCATTAGGATTAATACTTATTAAGGGTTCAATTTCCATATTTCAAATTTTAGTCAGTATCCAGTTATGCGTCCAACTTAATTGCGAATGCATGTGTTCGCAATTAACTACCCATCAGGGCTTATATTTTTCTCCGAAAACATTGTCAGTCCGAGCGTCCCGTATAGCTATCGGGATCGAGGACAATAATTTTAATTAATTGGTAACAAGGGCCTTCGACTTCGCTCAGGCTGACATCCTCATCTCCTTTTTATATATTCATAAATTTTCAAAACTTAAAATCCCAATTCAATCATGGCTCATGCAGCAGTCCTTAAATTTCTTTCCGCTACCACATGGACAGGGATCATTTCTCCCAATCGTTCTCTTCAGGGTATTATCACCAACCTGGCTGCTGGCCAAATCTGTTTGAAAAACGGCCGAAAGAACGTCGTATAATTCAGGATGTTTTTCCTTGAAAAGCTTAGGGCGCTCAAAAAAGTACTCACTTGCTACCGCCAGAAACTCCTGCTTATTCGTCGCGCCGTAGATATTGATATCGCTTCTTCCCGACAGCATTTCCTTTGTACTCTCGCTGATCAAATGCAGCCATGGCAACACTGCCTGATTCTTCATGATTACATGTGGAATACCATCAATCTCTCCATCCTGCTTATCAAACAAGTGCACAAACTCATGGATTCCCACATTCATTTTGTCACTGGCATTATCAAAACCCTGATGCAAAGCTGGCTTGGAAAAGATCACCACATGATGCATCACTCCTCCACTTCCCACCATGCCTGAGATATTCCGACTTTGCTCACTAAAATCGTACTTCTCAGTGAACAAATCCGGATACAAAAGTACTTCATGCAAACTGCTATACTCCCAATCGGGAAAGGCGAAAACCGGGATAACAGCACTGCTGGCTACCAAAAGTCGATCTTCATCATCCACAGTAGTTTGGATACCAGTGATCCTCACTCGCTTTAGAAAACGCTGCACATCAGCTTCAAAGATCGATTTATCCTCTTCATCAAGTGAAGCATAGAAATTTACTTCCTTAAGTAGATAAAGCCTCCATTTTTCCTGGAAAATTTCAGGCACATCAAACCCACTCTTGATTCTTTTTGGGCGAAAAAGTAAGTACAGGATTAAGGCAATAAATAACCCTACTAAGATTTTGATGAACAAGGTTTGAAGTGTTTTAGGGTATTGGAAATGTGGAATAAGATATTATCGGAATTCCTCAAAACTACGGTTTTGCAGATTCCTACAGTTGAAAACCGTGATCAATTTCCACGTTTATTTTGCACAGTGAATATCAAGTTCAAAACGTTTTTTCATCAATCAATTACCTTTGATCATTGCCTATAAGACTGGCTACTTCAGTATTTTAAAATTAAACACGAGTTTTTTGGTTTGGATAAGGGTTCGCCAGTCTATGAAAAACAAACAAAAAAGTAGAAACAAAGCTAATAGAAGGCTTGCGATAGATTGTAATGAAAATGCATTCTCCAATAAAGCCTCGGCATTTTCCACAGCGTATTCTCCTAGAAATAATGCTAAGGTATCACTGGTAAACTTACCAATAAGAAATGCCGGGATAATATATTTAGTCTTCAACTTTGAAATCCCAGCACCTAGAAAAAGTGGTGTGGTAGGAAGCGGCAACAACGAATAAGCAAGCACAAAGAGTTGACCTTTCCACTTATTCTCATTCATTTTCTCACCAAGAAATTGAATGTCAATATTCTTCGAAGTATTCAAATACTTACCCGCTAGAAATGGAGTATATAAAAGCAGAATATATCTACCCAAAACTGAACCGGCTACCCCTATCACTATTACCCACCACACATTTAGCTGAAAAATGATTTGTAAAAACATCATTATCGTAAATGCAGGCAGAAAAGGAAAAGGTACTATATCAAATAGAAGTGCACCAAAAAATACTAATAGATACTGCCACCACATACTTTACCGTTTTTTTTACTGCAAAATTCAATTTATCAATTTAAGCCAACTGTGAGATATGCTTTCTGAGCATTCCTAGGAGGGCAATTCAATCTAGCAAATCTGATTTCATTTTAATTATAAATTCAGCCTTAAGATATCCATCTTCCAAATACTTAATTAATCTTGATCAAAGCTAAATGACCTGAAATGGAACACTTTTGCGAGAAGAAAAAGGCTTTAAATTTGATGCGAATTTAGAATGAGGCCATCGGAAACTCGTTTTAAGGAAGTCCTTGTTTTTCCTTGTTCATCTACCTCACAAATCCTGTAGCTCGGAAATGGGTTGCCCCAACTCCCACCGAAATGACCTGACCAGAAGTAAGGCTTTTTTTGATTCCAAATGATACCATCCACATCATGATCATGCCCATGAAAAGTAGCTTTTACATTCGGATAGCTAGCAATGAGATCGAGTACTCCTTGACAATCCACACCATGTCTTGTCCAATCTTTCTGCGAAATATGGATAAAGAGGAACACCTGCTTTAGGCTTTGGGTTTTGGACAAAGCTGTTTGTAAAAAATCCACATCTACGCAAAGGTAATCTCCGGCCTCATTGGAAGAATTGAGAATAATCATTCCGTAATCATCCTTGACCGTAAAAAATGTATTGGAAGCTTGACCCCAGATTTCAAGCCATCTGGCATCGGATACTTTGTCATGATTTCCTTTCACTACATAGTAATTCAGGGGTAACAACTGATCATATACTTTCTTCACTTCAGGCATAAAGACTGGATCATCGTGAATCAAATCCCCATTGAAGACGACCAAGTCCACATCTGATTCGCGCTTGATCGCCTGTATCAAGTTTTGGTGGGAGGCCTTAAAATCAGTATCTGCTTGTCCAAAATGACCGTCTGAAGCGGTTACAAATTTAAACACAGGTGAAAAAACTTCCTCCTGCTCAGTTTTGGAAAGTGTAAGAGGAAACCCCGCCAATGGCAAGGTAACCAAGCCGCTTCCGAGCAGGGATAAGTTTTTGAGAAAAGGGCGTCTATTCATGCTAGCTAGTTATTTTGAAAAATACTTTTCTTGTTTTTGCTGGTCCATGTTTTAAAATAATCACTTACTCTTCATTTCTAATACTTCAATCTCGCGAAATTAAAAATCAATTACATTAACCAGAGAATTCACTCAGAATTTACAGTTGTGAAGAAACTTTACAACTTACTTTTCAAATCCATCCTACCGTGAAGTATCCTTACTACTTCAATTTCGGTAACAGAAAGGACAATATAGAAAAGGATGTGTTCACCAGATTTAAAGCCTAAAATTCCCTTTGAAAGAATATCATATTGTCTTCCAACCTGAAGATTTTCCGCCAATTCTTGGCATGTAGATACGATGAGATCATAATACTTTTCCGCTTGTTTTTCAGACCAAACTTCTGTCGTGTAATCCCAAATTTCAGATAAATCTTTTACAGCCTTCTCGGTAAAATAATACTTAGCCATTCGATTTTCTCTTGGCTTTGAGTGCTTCTAGATGACTTTTGGGATCAAAATTTACTGCACGCCCGCTTTCTAGACCTTCCTTAATAGCTCTTCTAAGGGCAACGACTCTATTCTCTTCTTCCTCCAAAAGACGAAGTCCGGCTCTTACTACTTCACTAGCATTCGTGAATCTCCCCTCACTAATCGTCTCCTCTATAAAACTCTCAAAATGATTGCCTAATGATATTGATGTATTGCGTCCCATAAGTACATTTTTATCCAAGTTACCAAAAAATGGTAACGTTGAACATATTAAAACTGTTTTTGGATTGTCAATAGTTTGAAGATTGAAAAAAATCGAGAGACTGACCGTTATGACTCAATTATTCGTCTTAAAACAATAAACAAAGAGTGTATACACGCAAATGCGTCTATACACTCTACCTACTAAACTTCCATAATTAACTATCCCCGTTCAAAACCAGCATAGTCTTAAAACTAATTTTTAATACTTCAAGCTCTTCAGATAAGTGATACTCTTAGGCAGATTCTCCAGCTCTTCATCGCTTTCATCTTCTATAAACATATGCTTGATACCGATCTTGTTTGACTCACGAAGAATGCCTGGAATATCCAGTTCGCCAGTTCCCAAGGTCACATCGTTCTCTGGACCAGTTGAGCCTGTCATATCTGTTGGAGCACCTTTTCGGAAATCTTTCAGATGTAGAGAAACCCATCTTTTACCGTATTTTTTCAGCAAAGCCACTGGATCTCCTCCACCGAAGTGTGTCCACATCACATCCATTTGGAAGGAAACATATTTTGGATCGGTATTTTTGACGATGTAGTCGAACAAGGTGCCTTTCTCATACGGCTGAAATTCATAGCCATGCACATGGTACATAAATGTGATTCCATTCTCCGCCAGCACTTTTCCGCCTTCGTTGAAAGCCTTAATCGCACGATCTGCATTTGCTTTGGTGAAGTCTCCGTTATGAGGCAGCCAAGCCACCATCACGTACTTCGCTCCTAATGCTTTCACTTGATCGGCAACTTTCTGAGGATCTGCTTCGAGTGCTTCAAAACCTGTTCCGGTGGATGGAATACTTATCCCTCTGGCTGCGCAAAGTTTAAGAAACTCTTCCGCGCTCATCCCTTTTGGTGCTCCACCTTCTAGCTCAGTGAAGCCCATTTCCTGAATAATATCCAGTGTAGATTCTACACCATCTGCCCAGTGATTTCGGAAGGAATACGACTGAACTCCAAGCGGAGCTTGCATGAGCGGATCGCCTTTTTTCTGAGCAAAACTCATTTCTGCTATTCCAAAACACAGCAATAACAAAACAATCACTTTGATCTTTTTCATAAATATTTTTTATATGTGTATATCCGTTTTCTCTAAATCTCTTATTCTCTAAATCTCATCACCCCAAATTCTGACGATTCAGCTCGTCTACTGCATAATTTGCAGATCGGGCAGTCAGCGCCATAAAAGTCAGCGTAGGATTCTGAGTACTGGTGCTAGTCATACAGGCACCATCCGTAACGAAGACATTTTTACAGTGATGAAGTTGATTCCATTCATTCAGAAGTGAAGTCTTTGGATCACGCCCCATACGTACACCGCCCATTTCGTGGATATCCGAACCCGGATCCGAGTGCGAGTCTTCAACTTTGATATTTGTAAACCCAGCTTTCTCGTACATCAGCGTCTGTTGCTCTATAAAGTCAGCCACCATCTTATCATCATTGTCTTTCCATTCTACAGAAAGTATGATTTGCGGAATCCCATATTTATCGACTTGATCTGTGCTTAGTCGAACGTGGTTATCCTCCACGGGAATTGTCTCGCCTTGCATCCATGCAGACATATGCCAAGTTCCGTATTTTTGATTCAGTAGATTATCACGAAGCTCATCACCTATCATGCTGGTATCCGAACCTAAGCCACGACCTCCTGACATCCCGATGGAATACCCTCGAAGGAAATCTGTGTCTTGCTTGAATACATTTCGGAATCTCGGTACATAGGCATGCCCAGGGTTTCGACCGTCATTGAATTTATCCGCAAAACCTTCAAAACTCGCATTCCCTTTACCCCTGTAATTATGGCAAGCAAGGAATTTACCCATCAAGCCATTTTCGTTTCCTATTCCTCCTGAAAATGTGGAAGATTTTGAATTAAGTAAAATGGCATTAGAAGCTATCGTAGAAGCATTTACGAAGATGATCTTTGCATAAAATTCAATCTCTTCTTTCGTATTCCTATCGATAATTCTCACGCCAGTTGCTTTGCCTTTGGCATCATCATAAATAATTGATTCCACCACCGCATCAGGCCGTATAGTAAGATTTCCTGTTTTTTCTGCCCATGGCAGTGTAGATGCATTTGCAGAGAAATATCCTCCATAAATACAACCACGATTACACATACCTTGATTCTGACACTTATTTCTCCCCTGTTGTTTATGAATCTCCTGCGGGTCAGTCAAATGCGCGCATCGGCCTTGGATCAAGTAGCGATTATCAAAGTTGGAGGCTAATTGCTCCTTATAATAGTTTTCGATACAACTCAAATCAAAACCTGGCATCACTTCAGAATCGGGAAGCTCGGCTAACCCATCCTTATTTCCGGCAATTCCAGCAAATTTTTCCACATGAGTATACCAAGGCTCCAAGTCCTTGTAGCGAATTGGCCAATCCACCGCAAAACCATCACGCGCTGGACCTTCGTAATCAAAATCACTCCATCGCTGAGTAGCTCTAGCCCAAAGCAGCGACTTCCCTCCTACGTGATATCCTCGAAACCAACGAAATGGTTTCTCTTGTATAATCGGTTGCTCATCCTCCGCAAGTGCCCAATGAGCAGTTTCCTCACGCAACCATCGGCCGCCGCCCAATCCTGATCTTTTTTCCAATGGAACAGCTCCTCGGAACTCAAATTCCCAAGGGGCTTTGGATGCTGTAGGGTAATCTTCAATATGTTTGACCATCCTACCTCGCTCAAGTACGAGTGTTTTTAGGCCTTTTTCTGTCAGTTCTTTGGCTGCCCAGCCACCGCTAGCGCCTGAGCCAATCACGATAGCATCGTAGGTTCTTTTCTCTTTTGAATCTTGTAACATGATAGCTTAGGTTTGGGCAGGTAAATCAGCACACCCGTTGTAATACCCAGGTGCAACTTTATAATTTCTATAGTCAACCATCACTTCTTTCACCGTAGTAAAACCAGTGATCGTTTGTGACTTCATGAGGTTAAAAAACTCCTTTTCATCCTCATTTTCTGAGGAATTGAGCCCCAAGAGCATAGCCTCACGTTCTTCTTGAGAAGCTTTTAAAAAGCCTTTTTCATTCAGAGCAGCTAGTTGAAGTTTGATTTTATCCTGATCTTCCTTTTCATAGCAATGCTCAAAAAGCTTCATCAGGTAAATATCCGTGCCTGTGCTAAGCGCTCCAATTGGCTTTGCATCTGCGGAGCGAGTTTTGGCCGGTAGACCTTCTGGAATAATGGTCTCTGCGATGCTGGAAATAAGTTTTTCTTCTTTAGAAGTAAAAAAGCCTTTATGGTTAAAGCCATCGAGTAGCTGCCACTTCCAGTCTGCCAGTACGAGTCCGGCAATCCCTACGGCTGTACCGCCCAGGATTTTGAGTGAGTTTCTTCGGTTCATAGGTTTGATTGGGTTATCAAGGGTCTAATATAATGTTTTACATTATATCCAATCTGTTAAATCCACCAAAGGTAAATCATTGGCATCAATGGAATTCCTCCATATTAACCGCGTATATACCTTAATTCATCAGCACATTATTGATGAAAATCATTTTTTAAAATTATATTCAAAACTGGTACCCCAATCAAACCTATTTATGCAAAACCTAATGAAGTATTCACCTATATTTTGTACCCTTCTTGTATTGTCATCCTGCAGTCAACCCACTGAGACTGTGAAGGAAGCTAAAGTGGCTGATATCACTTCGAAGTATCTCGCCGAGCCTTTGATCACGGACCATTACACTGCAGATCCTTCAGCTCATGTTTTTGATGGAAAGATCTACATATATCCTTCCCATGACGTGGAGTCTGATGTGGCAGAAGATGACTTGGGAGCGCATTTCAATATGATGGACTATCATGTTTACTCGATGGATTCACCCAGCGGCACTATTACGGATCATGGCAAAGTACTTGGTGTAGATGATATTCCTTGGGCAAAAAGACAACTTTGGGCACCGGATGCCGCTGAGAAAGACGGAAAGTACTACCTCTATTTTCCAGCAAAAGATGAGAAAGACATATTCAAAATCGGTGTTGCCGTTGGAGATTCACCGACAGGTCCATTCACTGCACAGCCTGAGCCGATCAAAGGAAGTTACAGCATAGATCCTTCTGTTTTCGCAGATTCGGACGGTTCTTATTACATGTACTTTGGAGGCATTTGGGGAGGTCAGTTGCAAAAGTATAGAAACAATAAATTCGACGATAAAGGAGCTGCCCCTACGGATGGACTTCCAGCAGACGATCAGCCCGCTTTGGGTCCAATTATAGCCAAAATGAGTGGTGACATGCTTCAGTTTGCAGAAACACCGAAGAGGGTCAAAATTTTGGATGAAAACGGGAAAGACCTTTTAAATGGAGATAATGACAGAAGATTCTTCGAAGCAGCCTGGATTCACAAGTATAACGGCACTTATTATTTATCCTACTCCACTGGCGATACGCATTTCATCGCTTATGCCACAGGAGACAATCCTTACGGGCCATTCACCTATAGAGGTGTTGTCCTAAATCCAGTAGAAGGATGGACAAATCATCACTCCATCGTGGAAGTAGACGGTAACTGGTTTATCTATTATCATGACACGGAGCTTTCTGGGAAAACTCATTTACGAAACATCAAAGTAACTCCTTTAAAGCATTTGGAGAACGGTAGTATTGAGACTATTAATCCGATCACAGAATAAAGCTAAAACAACTATCAAACCCTTCATCCTAAGAAAAAGGAGTCATCAAAAATGACTCCTTTTATATTTTAACCCCTTCAGCTACTTTGTTCTTATAAACCAACTTCATTGAATAAATGAGAAAAACTACTACTCTTTTAACAGTCTTCTTTATCATGCTAAGCCTGACAAGCTTTGCGCAAAAGAAGAACAAGAAAAATGCAGAAGCAACTCCTGCTCCGCAAAGCCAGGTTGCTAAACCTGCTAAAAAAAGTGCTTTCAAAAAGTACAGCGAAATTGTAACGGATGAAGCCATCTCGGACGAAGGCCTATTTTTAATTCATAGGGTTGGGGACAAAAACTACTATGAAGTACCCTTTGAACTTTTCGGCAAAGACATGCTGCTGGTCTCTCGTATTTCTAAAATAGCAGACGGTATTGGCGGTGGATATACCACTGCAGGTTCTAAGTCCAATGAACAAGTGATCCATTGGTCTAGAATGCAGAACAGCATTATTCTTCGCTCCATTTCATTTGACAATGTAGCGGCAGATTCTCTTCCTATTCACTTGTCTGTGGAAGCCAATAACTACCATCCAATTTTGGCATCCTTCAAAATCGAGTCCTTCAATTCGGATTCTACTGCTGCACTAATAGAGGTGTCAGATTTATTCCTTTCCGATATCCCAGCACTCAGTGGCCTATCTGCCCCTATGAGAAAGCAGTATCAGGTGAGAAATCTGGACAAAGAAAGAAGCTTTATCACCAGAATGGCCAGCTATCCAGAAAACATTGAAGTAAGACACGACATGACTTACAATGCTTCTGATCCACCTTCCAATTCAAGGTCTGGAACAATTTCTATGGAAATGAGCCAGTCCATGTACTTGCTTCCAGAGAAACCAATGCAAGCTAGATTGTATGATCAGCGAGTAGGCTGGTTTACCGTTAGGCAGATTGACTATGGCTCAGAAGCACTAAAATCAGACTTAAAAACCTACATCAGAAGATGGAGACTAGAGCCAAAAGATCCTGAGGCGTATGCCAGAGGTGAATTGGTGGAGCCAGTGAAACCTATCGTATACTATTTGGATCCTGCGACTCCTCAAAAATGGAGAAAATATTTCCGTGAGGGAATTGAAGATTGGCAGGATGCTTTTGAAGCTGCTGGTTATAAAAATGCCATCATAGCAAAAGACGCTCCTACCAAAGAAGAAGATCCTGATTGGAGTGCTGAAGATGCTAGATATTCTACTGTTCGTTACGTGGCTACGACGACCCGAAATGCAATGGGACCAAGTGTATCTGATCCTCGCTCAGGTGAAATCATAGAAAGTGATATCGTATGGTATCACAATCACTTGCGTTCGTATAGAAACCGCTACATGTTAGAAACTGGCGCTGCAAATCCATCAGCCAGAACCTTGAATACACCGGATGAAGAAATCGGTGAAATGATGAGAAGAGTGATTTCCCATGAGATTGGACACGCGCTTGGATTGCCTCACAACATGAAAGCATCTTATGCCTACCCTACCGATTCCTTGCGTTCGGCTACTTTCACCCAGAAATGGGGGCTTGCAGCAACGATCATGGATTACACGCGCTACAACTACGTCGCTCAGCCAGGTGATGAGGGAGTTCGCTGGGTAAGAATGCTCGGCCCATATGACAACTATGCAATCAACTGGGGCTATAGATATATCCCGAATGCCAATTCTCCTGAAGCTGAAAAACCTACGTTGAATAGCTGGATAAGAGAAAAAGCCGGTGATCCAGTTTACCTTTTTGGTGGAGGCAACTCTTATGACCCAAGCGCTCAAACAGAATCTGTAGGAGATGACGCTATCAAAGCAAGTACCTATGGATTGGCAAACTTGAAAATCGTCGCGCCAAATCTTGCGAAATGGACTGCCACTGCCGGCGAAGGTTATGGCGATTTAGAAGAATTATATGGAGAATTGATCGGAGTTTGGAGCCGCTTTGCAAATCATGTGGTGACTAACATTGGTGGGGTTTACGAGCAGTATAAAACTACAGATCAAGAGGGTGTCACCTATACTCCAACTTCCAAACCTGAGCAGGTGAATGCAATGAAGTTTTTGAATGAAAACGTGTTTACTACACCTGATTGGCTACTTCAAAAAGAAATCCTTAACAATATCGAGCCTAGTGGTGCAGTATCCTCGATTGGCAGTTTGCAGTCAAGAATCCTGAGCAATGTCCTTAGAAAAGATAGATTGGAGCGCATGATTAACAATGAAGCGTTGAATGGAGCTTCCGCTTATTCTATGACTCAAATGCTAAGTGATTTGAGAAAAGGTATATGGTCAGAACTTTCTGGTTCGAAAGATATCGATGCATTTCGCAGAAATCTTCAGCGTTCGCATGTGGAGCGTCTTGCATCTCTAATGACTCAGGATGAAAAAAGCAGATCAGACATCAGTGCTGCTGTTCGTGCGGAATTGAAAGCTATCCAAAGCTCAGCTCGATCTGCAAGCTCTAGATACAGTGCTGGTATTGTTCAAAATCACCTTCGTGACATTGATGCCCTAGTGGACTCATTGCTTGACGCAGAATAAATTTATATGTCATTGCCTTTCTCAGGAAGGGCAATGACATATTTTTATAGAATTAAAGCTTGGTTTTCTTTGTACTTTGGGCAACTCCAGAGAATAGCCATTTTCATAAATCTTTCTTAGACACTATCCTTAATGCCTGATCATTAGGAATCACCAATGTGTAAGGTATTTATGTAATGATTTCTTAAAAATCATCACGGGCATTTCCAAGTTATTTTCTGTAATCTAATGGCGCAGATCTTTCACCGGTAAGCGCTTCATATTTAAAGCCAGCGCCTCTTCTGGTGTCTAATTCTGCTTTTGCTTTTGTAGCAATTGATGGATCTTTAAAGATATCCATCATAGTTAAAGTAAGAGTTTTTGCAGCAACCATCATACCCTTGCTTCCAATGCTTGTTCCGCCAGCAGCTACTGCTTGCCATGTGTGCGCAGAAGTTCCTGGTACCCAAGTAGCGGTTCCTAGACCCGCGGTAGGCACCAGCCAGCTTACGTCTCCCACGTCAGTTGAACCTCCAGCACCTTTCTCATTTACTTCGAATGGAGCTATTTCACTTGCATCGTCTGGAGAAACAAGCACACCAGCTGGGTAAGTCTTGATGATATCTTCAGCGAATTTTCTTTCCTCGGCGGTGTAGTTGATGCCACCCACTTTTTCAAGGTTACTTTGCATTACCCTCGCCAAGGTTTCATTTGGTAAGAGGTTATAAACACCATTGATAATTTCATATTCCATTCTAGTCTGAGTACCCTGCGCAGCACCTTCTGCGGCATCTATCATTTTCGCAAAAATTTCCTTCACTTTTAATGCATCAGGATGTCTTACATAGTGATAGGATTCGGCAAATGCAGGCACCACATTAGGTGCTTCTCCACCTCGGGTGATTACGTAATGCATTCTTGTTTCCATTGGCACGTGTTCCCGCATCAGATTCACCATAAAATTCATCGCTTCTACCGCATCCAAAGCAGATCGTCCACGCTCAGGAGCTGCAGCTGCATGAGAAGCTTCACCATAAAATCTAAACTTGGTAGAAATATTAGCTAAGGAGGAATTTGCGCCAGCATTGTTTGCAGATGAAGGATGCCAATGGAGCATGGCGTCCACGTCATCCATAATGCCAGCTTTGGCCATATAAACTTTCCCTCCGCCACCTTCTTCGGCAGGCGTACCGTACACACGAATAGTACCTTTGATCTTATTTTCTTTCATCCACTCCAGCGTAGATATACCAGCAGCTACTGAGGCTGTACCAAATAAATGGTGTCCGCAAGCATGGCCGGCACCGCCTTCTACTACCGGATCTCGAAATGGCACGGCTTTTTGAGAAATTCCAGGGAGTGCATCAAATTCAGCCATAATTCCTATTATCGGTTTCCCCGATCCATATTCCGCCACAAAAGCCGTAGGAATATCAGCCACTCCAGCTTTCACAGTAAATCCCGCATCCGTAAGTGTTTTTTGAAGTAAAGCAGAACTTTGGTTTTCCAAATAGCCGAGCTCAGGATTTGACCAAATTTGTTTAGCAATATCGCTGTAGAATTCCGATCTGCTGTCTAGCTTCTTAAGCGTTTCATTTTCTTGAGCTTGTACAGCTAGTGCAATAAAAAAACACAACAGTGAGTATATTTTTTTCATAGGGGTAATGATTTGGTTGATGGTGATTTGAAAATACGCAAAGTGGAACAATTACACCTCATTTAATCAAAAAATAGAAGTTCCTAATTACTCTTTGCCCTAGTAGTTAGACAATTAGAAATAATTAAAGATTTTATTGAATAATTCCTAAATACAAAAATATTTATAACTCCTTTATTATCAATTGATTTAGATAAACTGTAAATTTTCATAAACCAAACCTCATTTTTAATATGAAAAAGATTTTTAAAGTATTTGGGTACTTACTTGCTGTACTTGTAGTTTTTATTGTAGGCGGAATTGTCTTTGTAAACATGTCATTTCCAAAAGTAAGCCAGGCACAAGACCTTACCATAACTTCTGGTCCTGATAGAGTTGCAAGAGGAGCATACCTCGCAAATCATGTCGTAGTATGTGTGGATTGCCATTCTACGCGCGATTTCTCGCTGTTATCTGGCCCTATCGAACCTGGGACTCTAGGAAAAGGTGGGGAATTATTCGATCAATCAATGGGATTCCCAGGAGTGTTTTATTCAAAAAACATCACTCCTACTGGAATTTCTGATTACACAGATGGGGAGTTGTATCGATTAATCACCACGGGAGTTACCAATGATGGAAGAGCAATGTTTCCCGTTATGCCCTACCCATATTATGGCAAAATGGATCCAGAAGACATTTATGACATCATTGCTTATATCAGAAGTTTAGATCCAATCGACAATGAAATCCCTGAATCAAAGGCCGATTTCCCAGTAAGCTTAATTCTGAAAACAATCCCGCAAGACGCTGACCCTCAACCTAAGCCAGCCAAGACTGACCAAGTAGCATACGGCAAATACCTTGTCAATGCGGCAGCATGCCAAGAATGTCATAGTCCTGTGGATGCTCAGAACGCTATGTTACCAGGACTAGAGTTTTCTGGAGGAAGAGCATTTGCTTTTCCAGATGGCTCCGTAGTTAGATCAGCTAACCTTACTCAAGATGAGGAATCTGGTATTGGCACATGGACAGAAGATATGTTTGTTGGGAGATTCAAGCAATACCTAGACTCTGGTTATCATTTACCGAAAGTTCAGCCAGGTGAATTCAACACTGTAATGCCTTGGACTATGTATGGAGGAATGGAAAAAGAAGATCTCAAGGCTATTTATTCGTATCTAAATACGATTAAGCCAATCTCTAATCAAGTCGTGAAATTTTCTCCTCCAGTCACTTCAGAGTAAATTTTAAATTGAAAAAAATAATCAAACCTACCTTCTCACAAATCGTAAAGAGGGTAGGTTTTTCTTTATCATATGAAATCCCGAACTTTGCCAACAGTATGAAAGCAATCCTCTCATCTTTAATGCTCCTATTTTTTCTGACGGGTCAAGTCAATTTGACTTTGGCAGCGCATTACTGTGGTGATGAATTAAAAAGTACTGAAGTAACCATATCTCCTGAAAAAACTGATTGCTGCGGTGCGGATATAACTGCAAATCCTGATTGCTGCACAGATGAATATGCTTCTTCAGATTCAGATGATTTTTTCGGTAAAACACAATTTCAGATCCAACTTTCCCCGGAATTTGTGTTGGCCTACGTGCTAACAATTCCAGGTAATCTAATTGAGGACATACAAGTTTCCAATCCTGAATATCTTTCTCCAGATCGTACTATTCCCGATCTAATTATTCTCCATCAATCCTTCTTGATTTAAGACCTGCTTGATTTTTATTCGCTTTTGGCGAACTGTAATCTATTTACATACAAGCAATTTCTTTTGAAATGCGCATTCGCTTAGTTTTCCCAACCTATTTAACCGGTTTGACTAAGTTTAATGCGATTTCCTTGAGAGCAATGGGAATATCTTAATTATATGAAATCAACAATTTTATTAATAGCATGTTTATTTGCGCCAGCACTAATATTTGCTCAATACAGCATTAAAGGCAAGGTACAATCAGCATCTAATGAGCCTCTTATCGGGGCAAGCATCAAACTTCAAGGCAAAGACCAAGGTGTAATCACTAATCTGGATGGGTACTTTGAACTAGGAAATGTGCTAAAAACAGATCGATTGGTAGTAAACTACCTTGGCTATGAGCCAGACACGTTGTCCCCTGTTTTTGACGAAGCAATGCTAATCACCCTACAAGAAAGCGGTGAAGCTATGGAGGAAGTTACCATTAGAGGTAGATCTCAGTCTGTAGTAGACGAGGCTCCATTTCTAAATATCCTAATCAGCGAAAATGAACTCCAGAAAGCCGCGTGCTGTAATCTTTCTGAGAGTTTTGAGACCAATGCCTCGGTGGATGTTTCTTATGCAGATGCTGTCACCGGGACCAAAATGATCCAGATGATGGGTCTGGATGGTCGATACGTGCTAATCAGCAGAGAAGGAATTCCGAATATCCGAGGTTTAAATTCCAGACTTGGATTGACCTTTGTTCCGGGTACTTGGATTCAATCCATTGATGTAGGGAAAGGGGCTGGTACTGTCATTAATGGCTATGAGTCTATGACTGGCCAGATCAACGTAGATCTTTTCAAACCTGAAAGCATGGATACTTGGTACCTCAATGGCTACCTCAATTCCTTTGGAAGAATAGAAATCAATGCAAATCATCAGGTTCCAATCAGTGAAAAATGGAGTTCTGGCGTACTATTTCATGCAAGTCAAATGAGCTCTGAAATCGACGGAAATGACGATGGATTCATGGATCTACCCAAAGGCAGGCAGCTAAATTTCCTCAATCGTTACAAGTACGAAGGTGATCGACTGATGGCACAAATAGGAGTAAATCTATTTATGTCAGACAATGCTGGAGGCCAAAAAGGGTTTGGTTTCAATAGCGATTTATCCACAAGTAGCATGTATGGCTATGAAATGGACACCCGTAAAGCAGAAGTATTTGGTAAGCTAGGCATGATTTACCCTGATAAGCCTACACAAAGCTGGGGGTTTCAATATTCTCTCTCCTATCAGGACTTCAATGGCGGAGCAGGGAGAAGAATTTATCAGGGAATAGAAAAGACAGCTTATGGAAATTTCATTTATCAGAATGTCTTGGGTTCAAGCTTTCACCAGTACAAAACAGGGGCAAGTTTTCTTTATGATGATTTTGAAGAAACTTTTAATTCCAATACATCTACAGGCTTGGATACGGCGATGTATAGAACTGAAAAAGTACCTGGGATTTTCTTCGAATATAACTTCATTCCAAACGAACGAATTACGGTAGTAGCAGGAGCTAGAACTGATTTCCACAATCTTTTTGGAACCTACTTCACTCCTAGAGTTCATGCCAGATGGGAATTTATCCCAAATTGGACCCTAAGAGGATCTGTAGGAAAAGGCTATAGAACTCCAAATGCTTTGATGGAAAACAGCTCAGTATGGATTTCAGCCAGAGAACTTGTTTTCAATGCAGAATTGAAACCTGAGGAATCTTGGAATACGGGAGTCAGTGTAGCCGGAAACTTTACTATAGATGATCGCCCTTTAAGTATTGTAGCAGATTATTTCTATACAGACTTCATTAATCAATTGGTATACGACATGGATGTAAGTTCAGAGTTACTAGTTGTAAACAATCTATCTAATGGATCTTATGCGAATAGTTTTCAAATAGAAGCAAGCTATCCTATCACGGAAAGAGTCGAAGCCAAAGCAGCTTACAAGCATTACGAGATGATGATGACTACAGATGGAATTCTTCAGCAGATTCCGCTACAAAGTCAAGATCGATTCTTTATGAATTTAGCCTATGCTACTAAGTACGAAAAGTGGAAAGCAGATATGACGCTGAACTGGAATGGCCCAATGCGTATTCCTAATACCAGCGAAAGTCCAGTAGAATTTCGCCAGCCATCTGAGTCGCCTGATTTCTTTATGTTGAATGGGCAAGTGAGTCGAGGATTTCGCTGGGGCAGCATTTACCTAGGCGGAGAAAATATTTTAAACTTCAAACAATCAAATCCTATCATCGACCCTGAAAATCCTTTTGGCTCAAATTTCGATGCTTCCATGACTTGGGGGCCGATAGCCGGAAGAGTTATTTACTCAGGGATCAGATATAAAATCAAATAACCATTCGCAATTATGACAGTAGCTATTATCTCTTGATCTAGTGGACGGAAGACCGAAGACGGGTGACCGATGTAGCCTCAATGGAGAGTTTGCCAAATCCTAAAATGCTTTCATCTCCTTTCTGGTAAAAGCAAAAATACGTATAAAATAAACTAACGAAATAATGAAAAAATTAATCTTAACCTTCTTGATTGCGGCTTTTGCCTTTGCTGCTCAAGCCCAAGTAAAAACAATCGGCATCAAAACATCCGCAATCTGCGAGATGTGTAAGGCTACTTTGGAAAAGGATTTAACATTCGAAAAAGGCGTGAAATCAGTGAATCTAGACTTGGAAACCAAAGTATTGAATATCGCATACCTTGATTCCAAAACTGATCCGGACAAACTCAGAAAGCGAGTAACCATGGTTGGCTATAATGCAGATTCACTAAAACGTGATCCAAAAGCTTATGCAAAGCTTGACGAATGCTGCAAGGATGGCGCACACGACGATCACGATCTTCCTAAGAAAAAGGATAATTAACTATTCGAAAAGCTTCTCAGAAATGGGAAGCTTTTCTGTTTTTTTAACCACAAAGTTCGAAGAGTCCCGATAGCTATCGGGATCGCGGAGGTCACAAGACTTAATTTAGATTTTTTTGCAGGATTTGGGCTGAAAGCCCAATAAGCCCTTCCAAATTGCCAGTGATCCATTACACCAACACCAAATCAAAAGGCCTAAACGAATCCAAAAGTGGATCCGAAGGATCAAGCTCTGTGACCAGCGTATGAACAGCTGTCATATCGCAGGTCTTGTATTTTTGGACAGAATGAAGTTTGTCAGAAACAGTCAAAATCACAGTTTTCTTTGCAGCACGAATCATGGCCTGCTTTACTTGGATTACTTCCCAGTCAAACTCAGTCAATCCAAATTCCGCATCCAAATAGCCGGTTCCAAGTATGCACATATCCACTCGAAGCTGTGAAAGTGCATTGACCACTGTTCCTCCTACAGCGAATTTAGCATCGTGCAAAAGCTTACCACCAAGGAAAATGACTTCTACATTCTCATGCTCAAGTAAGGCCATCGCTACATGCAGACTTGGTGTAAACACCGTCAAAACCAATTTTTTCGGAATAAGCTTGGCTACTTCCATATTGGTCGTGCCTCCACTCATTAAAATCACCTGACCATCGGTAAGCAACGAAACAGTCTTCTCTGCAATAGATATTTTCTTTGACTTCAGATAGATATTCCCATCGTCTTTCGTAAAAGTCATAAAGCCAAAAGAAGTGGCTCCTCCATGGACTTTCTTCAGTTTTTTCTCGCTATCAAGCTCCTTTACATCACGCCTCACGGTATCGATTGATACATTTAATGACTCAGATAAATCATTAAGCAAAACCCTGTGATGCAGGTGTACTTGATCCAAAATATACTTCTGTCTTTCTTCTTTGAGCATGGAATTATTTCTTTCAGTTTGGGAAAGTAACAAAAACAGCAAAAACTTGCAAAAATATTTAGGGACTGAAATTTCTGGCAAAAAATTGCTCCTATTCCTTGTCTATCCTGCAATTTTCTAGGTAGTTTAGCTGTGAAGAGCAATGTTCTTCTTCCTTGAATTCGAATATCAAATCCCCGAGAAAACCATGAAGTTCAATTCACTAAACAACATTTTCTTGCTTTCTGGAATCTGCATACTTTCACTTTTTCAGAGTTCCTGTAGCCCCAAATCCACTTTTAGAATAATAGACAAACCCATCACTTGGAATCAAGAGCGCGAAGAGCTTTCGCTGAAATACTTAGAAGACCGCCACGGTCTCGATCAAAAAACTGCTTCCATAGACCCCAAAATGGTAGTGGTTCACTGGACTGCAATTAATACGGTAGAAGTGACTTTTGATGTTTTCGATCCAGCTACGCTGGCAGGAAGGCCTGATTTGACAGGCGCAAGTAACCTTAATGTTTCGAGTCAGTTTTTAATTGACCGAGACGGCACGATTTTTAGACTATTGCCGGACACTACTTTTGCCAGACACACTATCGGCTTGAATTACCTGGCAATTGGAGTAGAAAACATAGGTGGTGATGACATGCCGTTGACTAAAGAACAACTGAAAGCCAATGAAGAACTGATCAGATACCTGAAGAGAAAATATGGAATAGACTATGTAATTGGTCATCATGAATACCAAAACTTCCAGACCACTGATCTTTGGAAAGAAGCCGATCCAGACTATCGCACCGTCAAAACTGACCCAGGAGATGACTTCATGAAGAAACTCCGAAAAAACTTGGCTGACTTAAATTTGAAACCTGTACCAACGCTCTGATTACCCATTTATGAAATCCTTTTCTAGGCATCTCTTTGTTATTTTGGCCTTTGGCCTATTATTTTCCGCCTGTAAATCTCAAAAAAACACACCTACTTCCGGCAGACCATCTGGGCCAGTAATCACTTCACCCAATCCAAACAATGGTGGTAATCTCCCTGTAAAAAACTTACCTATGGCTCCGGTAGCCTTGCAGCCTCTGACCTTCCAAATGCCAGAAATGCCCCGTGAATTTCGTGGAGTTTGGATCGCGACAGTAGCGAATATTGATTGGCCTATTTCTTCTACGGATCCCTATGAAAAGCAAAAACGGGATTTCCTGGAGCTTTTGGACTATTACAAGAACCTCAATTTCAACGCAGTAATCGTACAGATCAGAACTGCTGGAGATGCTTTTTACCCAAGTAATCTCGCTCCTTGGTCTAAATATCTCACTGGAGTGCAAGGTCAGGCTCCTAAAACTGATGAGAATCCTCTTACCTGGATGATCAAGGAATCTCATGCCCGGGGCTTAGAGTTTCATGGTTGGTTGAATCCATATCGTGCTACAATGAATCTCAGCACAGAGGGACTTAGCCCTGATCATGCCTACAATCTTCATAGAAACTGGATGCTGAAATATGGCACACAATATTATTTCAATCCAGGACTGCCAGAAGTTAAGGCGCATTTGCTTTCTGTGATCAAAGAAATTGTAGATAACTATGACATCGACGCCATACACTTTGATGACTACTTTTATCCCTATAAGATTGCCAAACAGGATTTCCCTGATAAATCTACCTACGACAAATACAAGAAGCCAGGTCAGTCTCAGGACGATTGGAGAAGGGATAATGTAAATCAATTGATCCTAGCACTTAACCAAACCATCAAGCAAAGTAAGCCTTGGGTACAGTTTGGGATTTCGCCGTTTGGTGTGTGGAGAAACCAAAGTATGGATCCAAAGGGCTCTCCTACCCGTGCTGGACAGACGAATTATGACGACCTCTATGCAGACGTGCTACTTTGGATGAAAAATGGCTGGGTGGATTACATGCTCCCACAACTGTATTGGAGCATGGATCATAAACTGGCATCGCATCGTGTTCTGAATGACTGGTGGGCAAAAAATCATTACAATACCAATGTCTACATAGGCAATGGCCCTTATAAAATCCGTGAAGATTCTGATGTAGCTTGGAACAATCCTCGCGAGATCAACTCCCAAATCTCTTACACGCGTACGCTTCCTACAATTCAGGGAAATGCATTTTTTTCTGCTAAATCCATGAAGCTCAAGAATCAGGATGTTGCACAGTTACTGAAAAGCGAACTGTACAATGAGCCTACTTTGCCTCCCGCATTTCAGCCGAAAAGCCCATCGATCATAGATACGCCTGTTGTATTCAGCGTGGAAGCTAATTCCACATTGACTTCGATCCGCATGGCAAATCCACTCGACCCAGCTATTCGCTACGCATTGATCCAAGGGGCTAATGAATTAAATCAACTCGCAAATGCGGAGATACATCCAGTATGGGTGGGTGGATTACGTGCCAGAACTTTGGAAGTGAAAAGCTTGAATACTAAATATCTCGCCATTCGATGGATTGACCATTACGGCAGAATCGTCCAAACTCAAGTGTACCAAATCCCTTAAATAGCTAGATATGAAAGACATGCTTGTCCGATTGATCGGTTTGCCGGATGCTTCTCTGGAAGAAGCACGACTATTGAAAAAGGAGAAAGTTGTCTTTCGAAGAGCAATTGCACCTGAGAAACACTTATTGAGCAATTGGGTGTTGGAGCATTTCGGTGAGTACTGGCAGTCAGAAGTGGAAGTAGCTTTCAGCAGACAGCCCGTAGCTTGCTGGCTCGCGCAAAGAGGAAATGATATTCTGGGCTTTGCCTGCTATGAAAGTTCAGCCAGAAATTTCTTTGGGCCAACGGGCACTCTGGAGGCCGAACGCGGAAAAGGTATTGGGAAAATTCTATTAATAAAATCTCTCGAATCCATGAAAGAAATGGGCTATGCTTACGCAATCATCGGCGGAGTCGGTCCTGCAGAGTTTTATGAAAAAGCTGTAAATGCTAAAACAATTGAAGGATCAGAAGTTAGTATCTACGAAAATCTGATCCGAAAATCATGAGCAAATCACCCCAAAGAACCCCATGGATCTGGATTCCTTCCCTTTATATGACCGAAGGGATTCCATATATAGTCATCATCGTCGTGTCGGTGATTATGTACAAAAAGCTAGGAGTTTCCAATTCTGACATTGGTTTATACACAAGTTTACTCTACCTGCCCTGGGTGATCAAACCAATCTGGAGCCCAATTGTAGATCTTTTTGGCACAAAGCGAAAGTGGTTTCTCAGCATGCAATTGGTCTTATCGCTTGTCTTTATCGGCGTTGGACTGACCACTTCAGGCAGCAATTTTTTCTTTATGACCTTGGCCTTTTTCTGGATGGGAGCTTTTGCTTCTGCTACGAATGATATTGCTTCTGACGGTATGTATTTGATAGCTCTGAAGCCAGAACAGCAATCTTTCTTCGTTGGTTTGAGAGGAACATTCTATAGAATCGGAATGATCACCGGACAAGGCCTGATCGTCATGGTCGCAGGTTATCTCGAAACTACTTTAGGAGACAATAACAAGGCATGGTCCTATACCATGATTATTGTGGCTCTTTTGATGCTCACTATGACTGCCATTAACTTCTTTTCTACACCAAAAGTAGAAGAAGTATCAACTGAAAAGACATCCCGTGAAGCGAGCTTTGGAAAGGTATTTAGCACATTTTTCACCAAGAAAAATATCGGGATTTCATTGGCTTTTGTACTCATTTACCGATTAGGCGAATCTCAATTGGTAAAAATGGCCTCTCCATTTTTACTCGATATCAAAGAAAAAGGAGGATTAGGATTAAGTACTTCTGAAGTTGGTTTTATGTACGGAACCATCGGAGTGATCGCATTGCTATTAGGAGGAATCCTTGGCGGAATCGCCATTTCCCGCCATGGACTAGGCAAATGGATGATCCCAATGGCTCTTTCACTCAACCTGCCAAATTTACTTTACATCGCCTTGGCGTACTTTCAGCCCGACAATATTTTCTTCGCTGGTATGGTAGTAGTGATCGAGCAATTCGGCTATGGATTCGGCTTCGCTGCCTACATGATCTTTCTGATCTACTTAGCCGAAGGGCTTTTCAAAACTTCCCATTACGCATTGGCAACTGGCTTTATGGCTTTAGGAATGATGCTTCCAGGAATGCTTTCGGGCTATATCCAAGAATGGCTCGGCTATACAGGATTCTTTATCTGGGTAGGAATTGCTATGATTCCTGCGCTGGCAATTGCTGCAAATGTGAATTATCCGAGGGAGTTTGGGAAAAAACTTGAGTGATCTCGGATTTATGATCTCAGATTTATGATTTACGAGTTTCATAGGGACTTCCAACAACTTATATAGTTTAAACTCTTCGACTTCGCTCAGAGTGACATCAAAAGGCTAACAGGCTACTCAGATTAATTTTGCAATATTTCAATTTTCCAATTTTCCAATGAATTCAATCCAAAAAATAGCCCAATGCTTTTCTCCTGCTGCATTTATACATGATACAGAGGAAAATTACCAAGCCATAGAAAAGCTAATTCAAGAGCAGGAAATAGGCGGCTTGACCTTTTTCCATAGTCGCCATTCTGCTGCTGCCAACTTCGAAAAGCGGGCGGAAGTACTGGATGTAAGCGGCACATTCGAGAAAATGATTGGATTGATCAATCGATATCAGGCAATTTCAAAAACACCATTGCTCATCAGCATAGACGGGGAATATGGCTTGGCTATGAGAATTGAAAACACACCACAATATCCCTTTGCAATTACGCTCGGAGCAATCAAAGAAAATGCACCGGCACTTCTCGAAGAAGTAGGTTATAGAATGGGTTTGGATATGAAAAAAGCTGGGATTCATTTGAATTTAGCTCCTTGTTCAGATGTAAATACCAACCCAAATAATCCGGTAATTGGTTACAGATCTTTTGGCACAGATCCTCAAAAAGTAGCTGAGTTTTCACTGGAGATGTATCAAGGCTTGGAGAAAGCCGGAATCGGAGCTTGCCTCAAGCATTTCCCAGGTCATGGAGACACGCAGACGGACTCACATTTGGGCTTACCCGTGATCCAAAAGACCAAGGAAGAACTGAAAAAAGAAGAGCTTTTACCATTTCAATATGGCATAGACCATGGTGTAGAAATGATTATGGTTGGGCACTTAGCCGCTCCGGCTTTGTCTGGCGGGAAGGAAACCGCTGCAAGCATCAGCAGGGAAATCATTACTGATTTGCTTAAGACTGAAATGGGATTTAATGGAATAGTGATCTCCGATGCATTGAATATGAAAGCTGTTGCAGACTTATTTCCAGAAGCAGGGCAACTCGAATGGGAAGCTTTTTACGCCGGAAATGACATCTTATGCTTTTCAGATCATGTGAAAGAAGGGATTTCCGCCATATCTAAAAATGCATCGGAAGATGAAATTGAGACCGTTTTTGAAAAAATTTGGGCACTAAAAGAAAAGCTGGGAGTATTTGATTTTAAGAAATTAGCCGTTCCTCAATTTGATTGGAAAAGTCATTCAGAACATCAATCTAGACTTGCAAAAGAATATGTGTCGGTTATTTCCGGAAAAGTTAATTCTGCAGAATTGAAAATACTGGCAAAGGAAGGGAAGCTTTCACATCAGTGCTTTTTTGGAAAAAATGACACAACCTTTTCGAAAAAACTGAATCAGAAATACAATTTAGATTTAGACAAAACCTCAATCGATAAAGCCGGAAAAGTGATCATTTCAGTTTTTGTCCCATCTCACAAACCGCTGAATCAATTCGGAATGGATGAGGAAACATTAGCAGAAATCAAACGTCTAGCACAAGCTAAATCCTGTATCCTAGTTCATTTTGGAAACCCTTTAGCCTTAAAACATATTGGGAATTTGGAAGCCTTTGAAGCGATTATTTGTGGGTATCAGAGTTTTGAGGAGGCTCAGGAGGTTGTCAGTAAATTCTTTTAACCACAGAGTGCACTAAGGTCACACGGAGAACTACTGAGATACAGTTGACTTAGAATATTAAAGTCGCCTTACTCTCAAATCTATTTAGTCTTAAGGGATTTATAGGAACTAATAACATTCAACTTCATCCCCATTTGCACTAGCTGTATATCTAAATAACTAAACTCCCCTTTACTATAAGTCCTGCTTCTGGAGAAGCAGAACAACTATAATACTGCGACCTCTGCGAAATCTTAGTGCACTCCGTGGTTTTAAAAAGCCAGGGTTAAAAAAACAAAAAAAAGCCGGGTTCCTCGAAAGGAACACCGGCTCAAAAGAAATCATCACGCATTTGCAACTGGGTTAATCAGCCACAATTACATTCTGACTTCTTATAGATTTTCTAAATCTACCTCAGCTTTTACCACAACTGCTTTAGCTTTATGGTCTTTCACCTGGCCTAGAGTTTTGTCGGCATAGCCCTTTATTGTAAAGTTCTGGCCATTGTCGATTTCATTTTCAAACATAGACTTAGAATCATCCAAGATCTCAATTTGAGTTCTTATGAAAGCTTTGTCGAATTCTACTCCAGACAGGACTGCGAGTTCATCGTATTTAGCTTGCATATCTGCAGTAATCCCACCAGAAAGTTCTACGTCTTTTCCTTCTACAATACCTTCTAGCTCAGTTTTACTTGCAGAATTTTCATCTACTAGCATCCTTGAGTATTCCAAAATGGAATCATCTTCGCCATTGGCCAAGGCTAACTCACCGAAGCTAATTTGAGCGTTTACAAATGCCGAGGAAGACAAAGCGAAATTTTTATCCTGCTGACTTACCGTATCTACAATTGGCTCATCATCTTCGTTTTCGCAAGAGGTCATGCCTACTAAGCAAAATGATGATAGTAACACAGCTCCAGTGATCTTTGCTTTTCTGCTGAAGTTGTTTGTGGCGGGTTGGTTTACAATACTTGTTCTCATAAGAATTTTAGTTGGTTTAGTGTTCTCCCACTACTCTTACAAGTACCATTCCGATGAGGTTTAACGCCAATTAGAGCTATTCCGTCAAATTTCCCTGTGTAATGCTTACGCAGTCTGTTGAATGAAATCCACTTTTAGTAGATCACTCCTTGTTCTTTTCCACAAGCTCCCATATCTCAAATGGATAATAGTCCAGTTCTTCTTCCTGATTGACAACTTTTACCAAAACGCGGTTATTTGGCAGAGTCATTTGAACCAGACCAGAAGGAATTGTCAACTCTCCAGGAAGCTGAACTCCGTTTTTAAAAAGTATAATTCTTTGAAATTCGGGGTTAAACATGCGGTAGGGCTTAACCTGGCTTTTCATCAGTTCAAGTGTACCCTCAGAAATCTCCTTTAAGTAAACTAGTCCAATTAAATCTAAGTCGAATTTTAAAATCTTATCATTCATTGAATAACGGGGTGTTCCACCAGAAAAAGCCAAATTCGATTCTCTCAGAGGTATATCATCTAAAGCTTTAAAAAATTCATGTTTGACCGGGATTCTTTGAATTACATTCCAATTAATAGGATTGTAAACTGTGATTTCATTATCGATAGAAGTGGTAAAATATAAATTACTATTCTGAGCATCAATGGTAAATATTGGGTTAATCCTCACCGGAAAAACCTCATCTTCTATTCCCTGAAAGACTTTTCTACTTGACAGCGAGAGAGTTGATTTAATAGTTCTGCTAGCTGCATCATAGTAGTCAATCATTTCAATTTTCTGTGGAGGCGCATCATTAAAGACAATTTTATTTATGTTGGATCCATTCACTATAAATGAAACTTCTTGCCCTCTTGTCAATGGAACAAACTTGGACCGTGGCCCAGAATAAACAGCCGTAGTTACCTTCGGATCAAAAAGTATTTTACTAACCTTATTGAATTCAAGATCGTATTTCATGAGTTCTATTGAAGTCTGAACAAATATGTCACCTTCAGGAGAAAACCCCATAGCCAATGCCGATGACCGGTAATCCTCCGGACCCTCTCCCTCTCTTTTTTGACTGGCTACAATTTCCCCATTTGTATCGAATACCGCTAGCTCAATCCCTTCAGATTTCTTATCAATAAAGCCGACAAAAATATCTTTCTTGGGATCATAATCCCTTATTCCTACTTCGGAGAGGCTCTTTACACGGAATTCTCTGACTTTTTTAAACGTATATTCCTGAGCAGAAAGAGTGAATGATAAAAAAGTAGCACCTAAAGAGAGTACAGTTTTAAAAAGAATGTTTTTCATGGTTTAGTTAATTGAAAAACAAGCTAACAAAATAGTTTCACAAACTAAACTTAAAATCACGTTTAATCCTCCACTCCAAACTCATACACAATCTCATGCACGTATTTCTCGCCTGGAGCTAAACTAGTTGAGGGAAAGCTTGGCTTGTTTGGGCTATCTGGCCAAGCTTCAGGTTCCAGACAAAGTGCCCAATGGGATTGATATGATATACCATCCGCTCCGGCAAAATTATTAAAGCCGTTTGCCGTATACAGTTGCACACCCGGAGCTGTAGAAAACACCTCCATAATACGACCACTTTCAGGATGCTTTACAATTGCTATTTTCTTCAGCTCTGAGGAATTTGCTCTCTTAGTGACGTAATTATGATCAAAACCCTCCCCCAAAGCATCCAACTGAGCACCTAGGTTTTTTGGTGTTTGGAAATCAAATGGAGTTCCAGCGATGAGTTTTATTTCACCAGTGGGAATCTGTCCTGGGCCGCCAGGGGTAATGGCATCTGCAAAAATCTGCAATTCATGATCCCTCACATCCCCAGTGATTCCGCTTAGGTTAAAATAAGAGTGATTCGTCAAGTTCACGACAGTTTTCTTATCTGTAGTTGATTCAAATCGAAGCTTCAATTCATTGTTGCTTGTCAATTCCATCCAAAGGTTAGTCTCCAAATTTCCTGGAAACCCCTCTTCTCCATCTACACTTAAATAAGTCATTTTCACTCCCACGGCATTGTCAGTCTTATAAACCTCTGGTTTCCATACTTTCACTCCAAAGCCTTTAGCCCCTCCATGCAAGGTATTTTCTCCATTGTTTTTTGTGATCTCAAATGTTTCTCCTTCCAAAGTAAAGGAGGCCGTCCCAATTCTATTTGCATACCTACCGACCGCAGCTCCTAGATAAGGCCCATTCTTAGTGAAGTAGTCTGGAATATTGTCCAGCGCCAATACAACATTTTCAAGCTTACCGTCTTTATCTGGAGTTATAATTCTAGAAATGATTCCGCCATAATTGGTCATTTCAACCTGCATGGTACCATTGTCGAGGATATAATGAAAAACATCTTGTCCTTCCCAAGTGGCTACTTTCTCGCCTTTGATAGATAAGCTAACTTCTTTTTGAATCACTGTCGATTTGGTTTGAGATTGACAGGCAGAGCCTGAAATAAGTATAGCTAATAGTACGATTTTCAGTTTTAGGTTCATGGGTGTGGTTTTAAAAATTAGAATCTTTTAAGAATTGAAATTGCCTGCTAGATGTAGCGTTATAAGGTAGCTTAAGATAATTTAAAGTCAATCCATCTCTTCAGTCTCCCAGATTCTGATAACAATTTATCTTTTGTGATTTGCCTCTATTTTGTCCAGTTGCTTTTTTAGCTCACTCCTGTCATACATTTCTCCTTTCATTACAACCATAAATGGCTTTTTCAAGGTATTCAGATCTTCCAGAGGATTATTTTCCACTAATACAAAATCCGCAGAAGCTCCTTCTTTAATAACTCCCCATTCGCCTTCCTGATCAAAATATCTGGCAGGATTGACTGAACCAGATTTCAAAATCTCAAAGTTTGACATTCCTGCCTTTGACATCAATTCTATCTCGTGATGAATGGAAAACCCAGGAACATTAAATACTTGCGGAGAATCCGAGGTCATCAACACAGGAACACCGGCTTTGTGCAAAGTCATAAAAAGCATATTTCGGAATTCCAGATAAGGCTTAACATGCTCCCTTGTCAAGACTCCAGATTGCTCATAAGGAGTCTTTGCATTGATCCAGCTTTGTACTTGCTCAGCAGACATGTATTTCATTTCTGGGATATTGCGATACTCTTCAGCTGGTTTTGATCCAAAATATCGATCAAAAAGTGTCAAGGTAGGTGCAATCCAAGCTTTTGCTTCCAGAGTCAAATCCACCAAGGCAGGAAGCTTGCTCAGATCTGCCTCATTGACCAAAAGCATTGTAAACGGCCCAGCGAGTTTTGAATCCAAAACTCTGGAATAATCGGGAATCATGGCCTCAATGTATCCATCCATATGCTCAATGGATTTATATCCTCCTTTTAAACTAGCCTCTAAACCTACATTCAAAGACACGTGTCCACCAAATGGTATCCCTAACTCCTTGGCCGTTGTGGAAATCTCTAAAAACTCATCCATCTCCAATCCCGGGTGTAACTTTAGGTGATCAAACCCCGCAGCATATTCATTTCTGACCATTTTCGCAGCTTGCTCAGGAGAAGAAACCGAACCTCCACTAAACGAGGGACCTGACAAAAACAGACGTGGCCCATCCAATTCTCCGGCATCTATCTTAGCTTTCAAAGGTAAATGGGATGCATGTCCTATCATTCCTCTCACTCGCAAAACTCCATTTGCCAAATACATCCACATAGCCTCCTCCTGAAGTTGTGTGTCACCATTTTGCGCAACTGGAATATGGGAATGAAACTCTGCCAGACCCGGATATAGGTATGATCCATTGCCATCTAATACGTGATTGACTTTCAAATCAAATGGCTCGGTCATAGGAGCTATTTTTTGAATTTTGCCATCAACTACAAGAATTGAGTGGTTTTTAAGAACCTGCTCATTTTCCATGGAAACGATGTTCACATTGGAAATAAGGTAGCTCTGCGAAAACCCAGGGCAGATTACAATCAAGAATATAAAACCAAAAGAGAGTAGTATCTTTTTCATATAATAGACTGAAGAAGTGAACAATCAATTTCGTCTTAAAAGAGACTTAATGCAATCCTTTGGAAAAAAAATACGGGGAATGAATAGAAAGTGCCATCCGCCTACCTCACTTAAAATTGTCTACTAATTATTTGCCACTGCTCATCGGAACTCCCAAATACCTAAGGGCTTCAGCAAGCATTTCCTCTGGAGTTTTATAAATATTAAGTTTCAGGCCGTAGCTAGGCTCTTCCCATGTAGCGAATTGCGAATCGAGCATGGAAGCCTTCATGTAGTGATTTTTGCGAGCTAACATTCGCCTCCAGATTAATTCTCGGTCTCCTTTGAGATGAATCCAATGCATATCCTTCTGCACCTTCAATATTTCCCGATAACTTTCTTTCAAAGCAGAACAGGCAAGAACAGCTCCATCATTTTGCTCAGATTTGACTAAAATGTCGGCCAAAGACTGAAGCCATGGCATTCTATCCTCGTCATTGAGAGGAAATCCTAGACTCATTTTTTCGATATTTTCTGCAGGATGAAAATTATCAGCATCGAAAAATGGCAAATCCAAGGTGTCTGCAATGTCGGATCCAATAGTTGTTTTTCCTGTTCCTGAGACTCCAGTGACTACAATTAGCATGCGCACAAGTTAAGTAAAAAAAGTATTTCCATATCTCAATAATCACAAGGAAACGAAGAAAAGGGAATTGAAGCAAACTAAATCCCCATTCAGAAACAGTTTTTATTTTTTAATAAGTATTAAAAAATTGAAATTCCTCTCTTGATCACCACTGTGAAATCAAAATACTACGGCCAAATACATGCATTTAAAAATAATAATCATAAAACTTTTATAAAATTTTTGTTAAAGTTCGTTTTATTAAAAAACATTTTTTAGATTTGCTTAAGTGAAGAGTCAACGTGAAATATGTTCATATTGTGTTATTCATCTGGATAAGCAATCAGATTTATTTAATGCTTTTATGAACATATATCATTGATTAACAAATATTTAAAAAAACAGCTTTTCATTATAAAGTCCCTAATAATAAACCTATCCGAACAGTATGCTAAGTAAGTATCCGCTTTCAGAAGTCGAAAAAAGTTTTCTTAAGGAATCTGGTGTAGAGAAAATCAGCACCCTAATTCCTTACCTTCAAGTTGACAATTTCCCAAAACTTGGCTTGCTAACGGCTTGCCGATTTTTGGAATGGGCAGCTGCAAACCCCGAAGGTGTCATCAGTTTGCCTACAGGTAAAACACCGGAATTTTTTATCAAATGGACTCAGTTCCTGCTAGAAAATTGGGATAATAAAAAAGGAAAAGATGTTAGAGAAAAATATGGTTTGGGCGATACTAAAAAGCCCATTCTCAAAGAGCTGACATTTGTACAGATCGATGAATTTTATCCGATTTCTTCCAAGCAGAATAATAGCTTTTTCGATTACGTAAATAAGTTCTACATCAATGGTTTTGGTCTGTCCAAAGAAAAGGCGATCCTAATCAACTCTGATGAGATACCTCTTGCAAATGGCCTTCATTTCAGCAAGGTTTTTCCTGACCTGAAAGTTGATCTTTCCTTAAGATTCCGTGATCCACAAACTGATCTAGAGAAACTTCAGCAACAATCTATCTACCTCATTGACCAATGGTGTGGAGAGTACGAGCAAAAAATCAGAGATGCTGGAGGAATTGGCTTCTTCTTAGGAGGAATCGGCCCAGATGGACACATCGCATTTAATACAAGAGGCTCACATTTATTCTCTGTCACAAGGTTGACAGAAACCAATTTTGAAACTCAAGCTGTAGCTGCTGGCGATCTTGGTGGAATAGAAATTTCCTCAAACCGACTGGTGATCACAATTGGATTAGATACAATTGTATACAATCCAGATGCAGTAGCAATTATCATCGCAGCAGGTGAAGCAAAAGCGGGCATCGTTAGAGATTCTCTTGAAACTCCACTAAACAACGTCTTCCCAGGCACAGTTCTTCAGAAATTAAAGAATGGTAGATTCTATGTCACCAAAGGAGCTGGAGTAAAACTTACTGATTCTATAGATGCTTATTATGAAAAAGGCGAATGGTCTTTTGAAAAGACTGAGAGATCTGTAATCGACCTTTGTAAAAAACTGGGTAAATACGGTCATAGAATCAAACTATCTGATCTAAAGGCAGATAAATACACCCGATTGATTCCGGATCTATCTGAAGACACAGTCAATCAGGTTATGGCAAGCATTGAGAACAAGCTTTCCAAAGGACTAGAGCAAGAGCGAGATGAAGTACTACTTCATACTGGCCCACACCACGACGACATTTCTTTAGGCATTTTGCCTCACATCACTAACCAACTTCATGAGCCTACAAACGAAGCTCATTTCTCAGTGTTGACTTCAGGTTTTACGGCAGTGACCAACACTTTTGTAATAGACACCCTACAGTCAACCAAGAAACTTTTGGATGATGGTAAGATTCAAATGGTTCACTTTGAAGACTTCTTTGATGTAGGTTACAATCTTAAAACAGATAAAGACGTCTATCACTACCTAACTAATGTGGCCTCTGAGAATGCACATCAGCGATTGAGAGGTCTTTGTCATCGAGTAGTGAGAGCGTTGGTGATCGTGTATGACATCAAAAATAAAACACAACTCAGAGAAACAATCAATGATGTTATCAGCATTCTGAAGAATAGCTATGATGGAGAGAAAAACTCATCCAAAGTACAAAAGCTAAAAGGGATGATCCGTGAGTTTGAAGAAGAACTAGTATGGGCTCATTTCGGAGTACAAGTGAAAAATGTTCATCACTTGAGACTTGGATTCTATACTGGAGATATTTTCACTGAGCAGCCAGACAAAGATCGCGATGTAGAACCGATCGTGGAAATGTTCAGAAAAGTAAACCCAACTAAGATTAGTTTAACGCTTGATCCTGAGGGCTCGGGACCAGATACTCACTATAAGGTGCTTCAGGCAACTGCCGCTGCTGTGAAAAAATGGGGAGAAGAAAAGGATATCAGTAAATTGAGAATCATTGGTTACAGAAACGTTTGGTTTAAATTTGAACCACATGAAGCTAATGTAATCGTCCCTGTTTCTCTTGGAGACATGTCGGTAATGGAAGATTCCTTCGCCAATTGCTATATGAGCCAAGTAAATGCTTCGTTCCCTAGCTATTCACATAATGGTAAATTCAGTACTGTTGCGAAGAGAATCTGGGTGGATCAACTTGATGCAATTCAATTATTGCTCGGTAAAAACTACTTTTACCAGCACGAGCGTGCAAAAGTAAGATCCAGCCATGGACTCATTTTCTTCCGTGATATGAATGTGGAAGAATTCCTAGCCACTGCCAGAGAGCTAGAAAAGTCTATAGAAGGAATGCTTTAAGAGTAAAGATCAAACTGAGCTGTGACTGATGGATAAGCTGATTAGTCACAGCTTTTGTAATAAACCTAACAACCTTATTATTTGTAGCGAATGGAAAAAGCCATTTTAGGATTAGATATAGGAGGCACCGGTATTAAAGGTGGCGTACTAATAAATGGACATCTTGAGGATATTCGATCCATTGCTACTCCTGCAAGAGAAAGTAAGGAGTTCATTCTGGAGACAATCGCTGAATTTATTGAAACCTATATGTCCTATGACTTGGTCGGAATTGGGGTTGGTATTCCTGGTCTGGTAGATGTACGAGAAGGCATAGTTTTAGGGCTTTCAAATATCCCAGCGTTTCAGCATGTGGAGTTAAAAAAGTTTTTAACAGAGCGTTTTTCAAAGCCTGTTTTCATAAATAATGATGCGAATTGCTTTGCATCCGGCGTACATAAGTTCGGCGTAGGTCGCAAGTTCAATCATCTGGTTGGACTTACACTTGGTACCGGCATAGGTGGTGGTATCGTGATCAACGGCCATCTTTATAGTGGTGTTAATTCTGCCGCCGGAGAATGGTGCAGTGCTACTTATTTAGATCATGATTTCGAGCATTATTGCAGTGGTAAGTTCTTTGAGAAATACTACCATAGTAAACCAAAGGCACTGGCCAAATTGGCATTGTCTGGAGATCCAGTCGCTACCAAAGCCTTTGATGAATATGGTCACCATCTAGGAGAACTTATAAAGCATATCTTGTATGCCTTAGCACCAGAAGCAATCATATTAGGCGGATCGATCAGGAAGACCTATCCCCTATTCAAGAAATCACTTTTAAAGTCATTGTCTACATTCAATTATCCTACAGTCATTGAACGACTTCAGATTTTACCTTCTGAAATGGATGAAACTGCCATTCACGGAGCTGTGGCTCTAGTGGAATTGGAAGATGTAGTTGTTAATAGTTAGATGTAAATTGGTTTGTGGTTTAAAAAGGTGGCTTTCATAAAGCCACTTTTTTCTTTTAAAGCCACTTTTACCAAGCCCACAATATCAGGAATTTGGATTATCAGACTTGCTCTGAACTTTACCCCTAAATCATAAGCAAGCATTAAGAAATATTATTCTTTCACCTTTGGCTGGTGCATCATCAAGTCATTGATTTCCTTTTCGATGCCCATCATATTGCTTTTTCCAACTAGCCTAAACTGCCCTTTTCCAGAAATATCCCATGAATTGGAGCCATCATCTGCCACCTGCATTTGGCCCTCCTCTAGCACAAAGTATTTTTCATACCCCATAGCTGCTACCCAAACTGCCGTCTGATCCCAACTCATACGCCCATTAACATCTTGTTTATCCATTGGGATTGAAAGTGCAAACACATCTTTGACAGGACTATTTTTAATCTCTTGGTTTGAGGTAAGTGGAATGCCTGAATGGATCCTCTCTCCTATTTCAAATCCACTGTAAATAATTATCCTAGGCCAATTCGTCACTACAAATTGAGATGCTTTTGGATCTTGATTCACGTTGAACTCTGATCCTGAAGGAAACTTTCCTGCCATACTGATTAGCTTCACAACCTTTGCACGAACTAGCTCCACACCAGAAAGTGGCGAATGCTGATCCCCCTTGGATTTCAGCAAATTGGAAATATTGGTTAAAAACCCAACAGTGATCAACGTCACACTTTGGTCAGGTTGAGCAGCGAGTATTTTTCTATACAGATCTACCGCGTCTGGCACTTCGGTATTGCGTCTGATATTGTGCGGATAGTTTGCCAAAAGAGTATCCGTCCAGTGTTGCCAATCCTTTTGCTCTATCGCCTTATCCATAGGAACAGCAATTGGGAGATCAGGCCTATCAAAATACGTATTCAGCACATCAAGTACTCCCGCAACTCCCTCATATTTCGTACTCGCAATCGTAGCAAGAATATCTATCTTTCCCTGATCTGCGAATGCATGCAATAAGGTAATTGCTCCCACATCATCATAATCAGGCCCCATATCAGTATCAAAAATCACTTTTGTGGGATTTGAATTCTGACTAAAAGCAGGTGAAAACAACAGAGAAAACAACAGAAAAAAGGGGGTGATTTTGAAGGCCATTTTGGGTCGGGGTAAAGTCATATGAGTTGAAACAATCAGCAACTAATCTGCTAAATTCCAAAGAAACTAGGTGTTTATAAAATCTACTATCTCCGCCTTAATACTTTCGAAGTGCTTTTTCAAGCCATCAAAATCTTCCTCACTGACCAGCTTTTTGTCAATCAACGAACTCCCCATTCCAACTCCGCAAGCTCCCGCTTGAAAAAAAGATTTGATATTATCCTTAGAAACTCCACCTGTAGGAAGCAATTTGATTTGATCCAAAGGTCCAAGCACATCTTTGATAAACTGTGGGCCTAATTGAGTCGCGGGGAAAAGCTTGACAGCAGAAGCTCCCAACGACCAGGCTTTATAAATTTCCGAAGGAGAAAATGCACCAGGGAAAATCGGGATGTTTTCGTCTACGGCATGCTCTATGACTGTCTCATCTATGATAGGCGTCACGATAAACTGTGCTCCGGCATCAATTGCCTCCCGGAGGTCATCCAACTTGCACACCGTTCCAGCACCTATATTCAGTAAAGGGAGTTTACTTCTCAATGTCGAAATCATCGCAGCTGCTCCCGGAGTATTCATCGTGATTTCTAGGGTAGTCAGCCCAGCCTCTTCATAGGCTTGAGCTATTTTCAGTACCGTGTCGAGCGACTGCCCCCGTATAATTCCCACAATTGGTGCTTCCTTATACCGTTTCCAAAAAAGTGAAGTTGAAGTTTCCATGTGGTTTTGGGTTGCTTGATAAATGGGTGATTGATTCTACAAGATAAAAACTACCTACTGAAGTTCAAGTAATATATTCAAGGCAGGTAGTAAAGCTATATCCTCCAGATTAAAGCAAATTCTATCAATTTTAAAGAAAGTCCAGGCCTGCGTCAAAACCAAAAAAGCCCGATTCTAATATAGGATCGGGCTTAGTTTGATTTTCAATTTGAAATTTTAAAATTCTCTATTTCGTCAGCGGCTTCTCTCGCTGCATTTCCATCATATCCACTGGAGGTGGAGTATTATCACCCAGTAAATGCTGCACGAAGTAATCACCCATTCTCCAGAAGAAATACTCGGTCATATCGCCATAGCCGTGGCGCTGATCCGGTAGCATGACGAGATCAAATCGCTTTCCCGCTTTGATCAGTGCACTTGCAACTCTGATAGTATTGGCAGGATGTACATTATTATCCGTACTTCCGTGAGAGAGCATTAAGTGCCCTTTTAGGTTCTTGGCCAAGTCGGGATTCTTATCGATCTGATAGATAAAAGTCGTGTCACCTTTGGCATTGATCTGCTCCTTTACCCCATGATGCTTCTCAGACCACCAGCGATTGTACACGCTATTGTCATGATTTCCAGCTGAGGAAACAGCAACTTTAAAGAAGTCTGGATATACCAACATCGCAGCAGTGGACATAAATCCTCCACCAGAATGCCCGTGAATACCAACCTTAGATTTATCGATGAAATCGTATCTGTCAGCCAACTGCTCCACAGCAGCTTTCTTATCCGCCAAACCATAATCTCTCAAATCTCCATAACCGTAATTATGATACCACTTCGAGCGACCTGGATGGCCTCCTCTATTTCCCAGTGTGATCACTACAAAACCAAACTGCGCAAGACGATCCGTTCTGTCTAATCTTGCAGAAAATGTCTTATCTACAGCTTCGGTCTGCGGACCAGGATAAACATACTCGATGATCGGATACTTGCGAGTTGAGTCAAAATCAAATGGCTTGTAAATGACACCATATAGATCTGTGATTCCATCATCAGCTTTGAAAGTGAAAGGCTCTGGGAATTGATAGCCTGTAGCAAAAAGATTAGAAAGATCAACCGTCTCCAAGTCCATCACCTTGTTGCCTGCTTTGTCTTTCAACACGGCAACCGGCGCAGTATTCACTCTGGAATAGTTATTTACAAAAAATGTAGCGCCATCATTGATCTCACTGGAGTGATTGAAATCCCCTGAATTCAACAGCGTTATCGCTCCACCATCCAAGCTCACACTATATAGGTGTTCGTAATAAGGATCTTCATCTTTCTCACGACCATTAGCTACGAAATACAACTTTCGGCCTTTCTCATCTATTCTTGCTACCCGATCTGAGTGGAATGCGCCTGAAGTCAATTGACGCTTCAGCGTACCATCTTTTCCATACAAATAGAAATGTCCCCAGCCGTCTCTCTCAGACCACCAGACGATTTCATTATCCAAAATTTCAGGCTTCAAAAAGTCTATATAGGTATTGCTACGTTCCTCGATCACCAATTCCTTTTCATTAGAGGCAAGGTTCCATCTATAGATATCCACTTTTTTCAAATCTCTGGACGTAACAGCATAGTAAAACTCATCCAAGTCACCCAGCCAGGTGATCGGTCTGAAGTCATCATCTCTGGAACTTTCAGTAGCGCTTGTATTATAAATATTCAATGATTGATCTTTGAATGTCGCCACTGGAAGGTTGGACAGCTCTTCTGAGTCAAAAGAATAATGCATCAAATAGGTAATTGGCTGTTCCTTATCACCAGGCATTGCATACTTATAAGTCTCAAGCGTTGGTCTAGGATTCTTAGTACTGTGAATCACCCAAAGGTCTTTCACCTTACGCTGATCCGTTCTGGTCATCACAAATTGCTTGGAATCTGTACTCCAATAAGCACCAACTCTCTGACGTTTCTCCTTATTTTTCTCCGTCTCCTCGTTGTCTTCTCCCCTTCCACTGAAGCCATATTCGAAGTTTTCCTCTCCGTCTTCAGTCAACTGATGCTCCACAATGGTACTGTCTTTCTCATCTTTTACTGCCTTCAGGAAGTTTGCCTTATCCATCCAGTAGAGATTACTTTTCTTCGCAAAAAGAACCTTGGAAGAATCAGGAGCAATATTCGCCCAAGACATTCGCTCTGGATCTTTCCCGGCATCAGTGATTTCTGTGAGCTGCTGATTTCCTATGTTATAGTGAAAAACAAAAGTCTTCTTTTCCATAGAATCCTTCTTGCTCTTATCTTTTTCCTTGATCTCGGCCCAGTCCTTTTTCAGCACATCTTCAGTTCCTTTTACCTTGAACTTGATCGTGTTTTCATCTTCGAGAAACTTTAGGTCATCCAGTTTCAGATGCAGCCCATCCACCGGATCTTTAGTGATTTTGGTGATTTCCATCGCCAGCTTATCCTTGTCAAAAAGTTGACTTTTGGTTTTCCTAACTGGATCTACCAAGTACCAGTTTTTGCCCTTGCTAGTTTCGAATTCGTACCAAAAGCGATCTGATTTCTTCAACCAATGTGGGTCAACTCGGGTAGAGAAAACCAGTTTTTTCATTTTCTCCGGAGAGAATCTTGCTGCAAGCTCATAATTACCTGAATAAATCTGCTCCTGCGAGTAGCCATTCTGGAAAATCAAGAGAAATGCAAATGCGAGTAAAGTGTGCTTCATAGTTGTTCTATTTGGGAAAACGAATCTAAATCAAACTTCTCCTTCTGGAATAACCACTAGTATAAAATCACTCGCTCATTATTCCATTTTCATGGAAAATGCTGACTGATTTTCTCCTTAAAACTGATAGGACGGCCTTTTTCACATCTAATTAACACTGGGATTACATTAGCACGAAAAGCATAAGTAATCTTACTAATTTTTTAATAATGTACTGACACTGAGTTCAATTGGAGGCTCTATCTTTCAACCAAAACCAATAGAGTGAAAACCCAATTCAAAACTATCGTCATCTCTGACGTACATCTGGGCACTAAAGGTTCGAAAGCCAAGGAAATCGCCCGATTCCTCAAGCAGTACAACTGCGAAAACCTCATTTTAAATGGGGATATCATTGACGGCTGGCAACTCAAAAAATCAGGTTCCTGGAAAAGGAAGCACACCCGCTTCTTCAACAGAATCCTGAAAATGATTGAGAACCATAACACCAAGGTCTATTACTTACGTGGAAATCATGACGATTTTCTGGATCAGATTCTACCGTTTCAAATGGGAAATCTGTCCATTCAGAAAGACATGATCTACGAAAGTCATGGTAAAAAGTACTTCATCACGCACGGTGACGTATTTGACAGCATCACGACCAATCTTCGATGGATTGCTTACTTAGGAGATATTGGATACACGTTTTTGCTTTGGTTGAATAGCGTGGTTAATCATTACCGCATCAAGCGCGGGCTTCCCTATTTCTCACTTTCTCAGTATGTGAAAGGCAAAGTAAAATCAGCCGTTTCCTACATTGATCAGTATGAGGAAGAGCTTTCGAAAATGGCTAGGGCAAAAGGCTGTGATGGAATCATCTGCGGCCATATTCACAAGCCTGAAAACAGAATTATCGACGGAATAGAATACATGAATTCCGGTGACTGGGTAGAAACGATGAGCGCTTTGGCAGAGGATCATGAAGGAAATTGGCAGTTAATCTATTACAATGAAATCAACTTCAAGGAAGCCAAAGACGATAGTCTACAGCAATTCTTCATCGGTAAAGCAGAAGCTCCAGTGATCCCGATGCGAGAGGTTTCCTTCGAGAAACTAAAAGACGATCTAGAACCACCAGCATTTACTTCCATCTTATGAAGTTCATTTTTATAGTCCAGGGTGAAGGTCGGGGACACATGACCCAAGCCATCGCTTTCTCACACATGCTGCAAAACCAAGGGCATGAATTGACAGGAGTAATCATAGGAAAAAGCAAGCGAAGAGCTATTCCAGCGTTTTTCGCGAGGGAAATCTCAGCTCCGATTCATTTGGTGGAAAGTCCAAATTTCGCTTGTGACAAAGACGAAAAGCAGATTTTGATTGGAAAAACGATTCGTCAAAATATAGCAAAAGCTGCCATTTTCTGGAGAAGTCTCAAGCAAATTCATGAAGTTGTAGAAGCTGAACAACCCGATATCATTCTGAATTTTTACGATTTATTGGGCGGGATTTATAATGGAGTCTTTCGACCAAAAGCTCAGTACTGGGTCATCGGACATCAGTATTTGATTTATCATCCCGAATTCCAATTTGCGCCAGCCGCAGGTTTGAACAAGTTCTTTTTCAAGTTCAACACCCGCTTGACAGCTTTAAGAGCTTCTGAAAAATTAGCTCTTTCCTTCTACGAATTGGAGTCTACAAATGAAATCACTGTGGTTCCGCCACTCCTCCGGGATGAGGTTAAAAAGTTGACACCAACTCCAGGCGACTTTTTCCTCACCTACATGGTCAATGCTGGCTACGGACACGAAGTAATCTCTTTTGCTAAAGCAAATCCAAATCTAAAAATACGCGCTTACTGGGATAAAAAAGAAGCTGCTGAAACCGAGCAACCCTTGCCAAACCTTAGCTTTCATAGGGTTGATGACAAAAACTTCCTTCGGGATATGGCGGCTTGCAAAGGACTGGTGAGCACTGCTGGATTTGAATCGATTTGCGAAGCGATGTATCTGGGAAAGCCAGTAATGGTGATTCCCGTGAAAGGTCAATACGAGCAGGCTTGCAATGCGCTTGACACGATTCATGCTGGAGCAGGAATAGCCTCAGACAACTTTGATTTCTCCAAACTTGAGCATACCATTCAATCACGAGAAATATCGGAGAATACTTTCCAAGATTGGGTAAGCACCTGGCCAAAAACATTCAGCCAAATTCTCCCAGAAACAAAAATGACTGAACCAGATTTTATCCTGACTCAGTCATTTTCATGATACGCTAAAATATTCTAGCAATTATTTAAAGCTTTTTGCTCTGGGCTAAGCTCACTTACCGCCTTAAATACAAACGCTCCATTTTCCTCCACGCGGTAGTACGGGAAATTGACCATTTTCACTTGTCTTCTCTCCGGAGCATCCATAGCTAGAAACTTAACCTGCAGCTCATTATACATTTGAAACATCGTTTGGCGCTCCTCAGTAGATTTATTTGCATCATTTCTACCTTCGTTTCGCTTTAGCTCGTATTGAAGAAAGAGTTTTTTATATGCTACTACTTGCTCTCTTTGAGTAGGTAGTGTAGGCAATTGACTGAGTTCTTCAGCTGTCAAGTCTTTCTTAAGCTTATAATAAGTTTCCCCTTTTGACGCCAGCTTTATATATGGCGCATAAGGATGCGCAGGTGGGCTAAATTTTGGTTTGTCATTAAATGATATTTGAGAATACATACTTCCCAAATCGGAAAACATTTCAGTTAGCTTGTCCTGTTCTACTTTACCTCTCTTTACAAAATGCGGAGCTTGGTTTCGAAGCTCTTCGTAGATCGACATAGTATCTTTGTAAGCTTGAAGATGTTCCTGTATTTTATTAGCTCTTACTGCAGGAGGCCATTTGGATGAAGTTTCATTTTTCTGATCTGCCACAGGATCCTTTTCTTTTTTCACCTGGGGCTTGCCAAAATTTACTCTATTGTCTTTTGGATAAATGTAAAATTTATCATCCTTATCCAACGGATTTCCTTTTCCGGATTTTGCTCCATAAGCATTTTCATAAGCCTCATTGCTATACAGATGAACTTGATGCTCCTGTGGGAAACGCTCTGAACGGGCATTTAGATGTACAAAACTGTTAAAGAAAAAAACGACATCTGAAGTACTCATATTCTCTAGTTGAGAATTAGGAATAACCTTACCATCCAACCAAAGGGCAAAGTCATCAGCCTGCTTCCAAGCTTCAAAATCACTACTGCTTGGTTGTTTCTTAGAAGGTGCTTCTGTGACGGGCATCAAATGTGATTTTTCGAATTCTGATAGCTCACTATAAGTTTTAGCGATTAAGTCCCCCGCTTCATTCTCAACAAAAAATGAAGCATTTCTATAATACTTTTCTTTCTCTTCAATTTGTTCGGCTGTAAGTTTAGGTAATTGATCTTGGGTTACATCCTGATACTTATCTTCTTCACCACCCTTACTTTCTTGATTTTCAGCCCCATAATAATAAATTCTTCGGATATCTAGATCTCTTAACATTGCCTGAAAATCACTCAATTCACCCATTGAAACCTCAGGTCCGGTAATTAAATTAATGGTAAGGTGATTATCTACTGGCTCAGTCTTTTCTATAAGGTCTTTTACTTCCTCAATACTATATTCTTCACCTTTTGATATATAAACACCATTAGGCTTCAGTTCAAGCGTGAGGTCAAAATCAACTTCAACTGCATGTGAAGCATTTACATATACCTCACCTATGATATCGCTATCCACTTTTGCTGCTACTTTTTCACTGAAAAAATAGACTAATACTCCTACCACAGGAACCAAGACCAAAAGCTTGATCCAACTTTGTGAACTCATTGATTTTTTCTTCATCATTTCAAATCGTTTTTTGGTTAATGAAAAATTCAAACTACTGACCAATCCATACTTTTGGTTTGAAAGCATCATGGCTAGTAATTGACTCTCGTATTTCTCCAGTGGAGTGCTGCGCAAAGCAACTTCATCAGCTATAAATTCATGATTGAGCTTGATACTTGCCTTCGCCCAATGCAATCCTGGATGAAACCAAAACGGTACAAGTAATGCCTCAATAAATAGATTGTCCCAACTGTGTTTCTCTTCTATATGTGTGCACTCATGTGCAAAAACAGCATCTGTAAATTTCCCATTTTCCAGATCTGCTTCCGCCACGAAAATGTATTTGAGAAAGGAAAAAGGAAGGGAATCTTCTTTCAGTAAAACCAAAGTTTGCCCACGATAATTGATCTTAATGTTTCGCTGAATTTGATTGAACAGAATCTTGATGTTCCGTACAAAGCGATACAAAAAGATAAGTACAATCAGCCCATAGATACCAATTAACAGGTATTCCCAATTAAATTGAGATTCCGGAACTGCAGTGAATACCTGCTCTTGATTATAGTCCTGACTTGCCGCTTCAAAGTAAACAGGCTCAGAATTCACTTCGACTGGAGTGGCTACTATTTCCTGAGCAACTTCAATAGTAAGTAGTGGAATCAGAAAGGACACAACCACAGAAAAAAGTAGAAAAAATCTATTGAATCTATGCATCGCTTCTCGCTGCAGCAGCAATCGATGCGCAAGGAGTAGAATAAGCAAGCAGGCTATGGCTTTGATTAGATAAGAGATCATTTCTTCTGATTTAGCTGGTCATCAATAATACTTTTCAGATGGATTAGCTCCTCTTCGGAGAGCTCGGTCTTTTTGGTAAAAAAAGACGCAAACTGTGCTGGCGAATCGTTAAAGAAGTTTTTGATCAAGCCTTTCAAGTGCTTAGAAAAATAACTTTCTTTTGTAACTAAAGGATAGTATTGGCGTAACTTCCCACTAGCCTCATAGCCCACAAATTCCTTATCCTGCATTCTCTTCAATAATGTAGAGATAGTGGTAGAGGCAGGTTTTGGATCAGGATAAGCATCCATCAAATCCTTCATAAAAGCTCGCTTCAGCTTCCACAAATGATTCATTAGTTCTTCCTCAGATCGGGATAGTTTCATTACCTTTGGATTAAATTACATCTACAAATGTAGAACAATAAATTTCATCTACAAGTGTAGAGTAAAATTTTAAAGTTAATTTCTGTGAATTACCATTCTGGAGCTGTACAAAAAGTCATTAGAATGGGTAGAAAAAATTATACTTAAGAGTAAAAACATCTGATTTCCAGAATAGTCAACAATTGAACAAAAAGCATGTTTGATTAACAGTTCCAAAAAATAACTATACAATTCCTAAACGGATTTCGGTTTATCAAGCTATAATTAATAGAAATTGATAATTTCGGAGAATGCCCTAGAGAGATTATACATGTCAGCTGAAAATATACGATTACAAGAAGATAGGAACTTTACCAAACATTGGAAGAAATGGGGGCCTTACCTCACCGAAAGACAATGGGGAACAGTGCGTGAAGACTATAGTCCCGATGGCTCAGCTTGGGAAAATGTCACCCACGATGACGCTCGAAGTAAGGCGTACCGATGGGGTGAAGAAGGAATAGGTGGGATTTCAGATCATAAGCAAAAATTTTGCTTGGCTTGGGCATTTTGGAATGGAAAAGATCCATTCATAAAAGAACGCTTATACGGCTTGACTGGAAATCAGGGAAATCATGGCGAGGACGTAAAGGAAATCTATTATTACCTAGACTCCACTCCTACTCACAGTTACATGAAGATGCTATACAAGTATCCTCAAGCCGAATTTCCTTATAAGGAACTTTTAGAAGAAAACACGAAAAGAGGCAAAACTGATGCTGAGTATGAATTGATCGATACTGGGCTTTTCGACGAAGACAAATACTTTGACATCTTCATCGAATATGCCAAGCAAGATGCGGAAGACATCATTGCAGTAGCGACGATTCATAACCGTGGCCCTGAGGAATCAAAAATTTGGGTAATGCCTACTTTTTGGTTTCGCAAAACATGGTATACAGGACATGAGCCTTTTATGCCAAAGCTTTCCAAATCAGGTGATAATACAATTAAAGCTTTCAATCCAAAGTCAGGTAACTATTCTATCACATTTGACGGAAGTCCAGATCTGAAATTTTGCGACAATGAAACTAATCGGGAGCGGATTTACGGTATAGGAAACGAGAAGAAATTCCTCAAGGATGCGATCAACGACTTTGTAGTTCAAGGTGACACAAAGCACCTCAACCCTGCAAATAAAGGAACCAAAGCAGCTGCTATCTATGAAATCACCATTCCTGCTGGCGAAAGCAGACAGGTAAAACTTAGACTTCAGCACCAGACACAAGAAAACCCGCTTGAAATCTGCGATACCTGCCTAGAGCAGCGCAAAAAAGAGGCGGATGAATTTTACTCAAACCTTCAAGAAAGAGTAACAGATCCTGATCTAGTAAATATCCAGCGTCAGGCATATGGAGGAATGATGTGGTCTAAACAGTTCTACTATTACGATGTAGAACGATGGCTGGAAGGAGATCCAGGTCGATATGTACCACCAGTAGCAAGGAAAAAAGGTAGAAATAGTGATTGGCGACATTTGCAGAATTACGACATCATTTCCATGCCAGACAAGTGGGAATACCCGTGGTATGCCGCCTGGGATCTCGCTTTTCACACCATTCCCATCGCAAGGATAGATCCGGAATTTGCTAAAAATCAACTTATCCTCATGCTCAATGAGTGGTATATGCATCCAAATGGACAGATCCCAGCATACGAATGGAATTTCTCCGATGTGAATCCACCCGTGCATGCCTATGCCGTACAGCGTGTTTATCAGATAGATAAAAAAGCTAATAATGGCGTTGGTGATCATGAGTTTCTTGAAAGATGCCTACACAAGCTGATGCTCAACTTCACTTGGTGGGTCAATCAAAAAGATAGTGATGGCAAAAACATCTTTGAAGGCGGATTCCTTGGTCTGGATAACATTTCGGTATTTGATAGAAGTCATGCCCAGAAATATCACGGCAAACTAGAACAGGCAGATGCTACTTCTTGGATGGCGATGTTCTCTTTAAATCTATTGAGAATTTCCCTTGATCTCTGCGAATTCAACAAGGTCTATCAATTCACCGCGACCAAATTTTTAGAGCACTTTCTTTACATCGCCGGAGCCATGAGCAATATCTCTGACGAACATATTTCATTGTGGGATGATGAGGATAATTTCTTCTACGACGTATTCCATATTCCTGGAAAAGAGCCACGTAAAATGAAAGTTAGATCTATCGTAGGCTTGATCCCGCTTTTCGCAGTGGAGCCGATACGAGAAGATCTATTTGCAAATCTTCCTGAGTTCAAAAAACGATTGGACTTTTTCCTCCGGGAAAAACCAAAATTGGCAGCTTTAGTGTCTAGCTGGATCCAACCGGGCTATGACAAGCGCAGATTATTCTCCCTATTGAGAGGACATAGAATGAAAAGTGTCTTGCAAAAAATGTTGGATTCTGATGAATTCCTAAGTGACTACGGTATCAGGTCGCTTTCCAAATACCATGAGGAGAATCCTTACTCCATGAAAATTGATGGAGAAACGCTATCCGTTAAATATACCCCAGGAGAATCGGACACAGTAATGTTTGGAGGTAATTCCAACTGGAGAGGACCGATTTGGTTCCCGATCAACTTCCTACTAATAGAGTCGCTAAAGAAATTTGATTTCTATTATGGAGGAGATTTCTCTATTGAATATCCAACAGGCTCTGGTAAATACATGACTATGGATATTATCGCAAAGGAGCTTTCTATGCGCTGCATGCGCATATTCATGAAGGATGAAAATGGAGAGCGTCCGGTATTTGGCAAAAACTCTAAATTCCAGACAGATCCACATTTCAAGGATCACATTCTATTTTATGAATACTTTCATGGAGATAGCGGCTTAGGGCTAGGAGCATCTCATCAGACAGGCTGGACAGGATTAGTAGCAGAGATGATTCACAAGTATTACAAAATCAGAGAAGATAAAGATCATGATTCTAAAACCCTTTTTAGAAGCTAATCGAATAGAAGCAGGATGTGATGAAGTCGGCCGGGGTTGTCTAGCTGGCCCAGTGGTAGCGGCAGCAGTGATTTTGCCTGGTGATTATTCCAATCAATGGATCAATGATTCCAAAAAGCTTAGTAAAAGACAGCGGGAAGATCTGATCGAAGAGATCAAAGACAAAGCCCTAGCATGGCAAATAGCAGAAGCAAGTGTAGCGGAAATTGACAAAATTAACATTCTCAATGCTTCTTTTCTGGCTATGACTAGAGCCGTTCAAGGACTAAACATTCTACCCGAGCATCTGCTGATCGACGGCAATCGCTGGAGATCTCAGCTGACCATCCCACATACCTGTGTGATCAAGGGTGATGGGAAATATGCCAACATCGCCGCAGCTTCCATCCTAGCCAAAGTTCATAGAGACCACTTCATGGAAAAGCTTGCTGAAAAATTTCCCCATTATGCATGGGAACGAAATGCAGGCTATCCTACCAAAGCGCATAGAAGTGGAATCGAAACTCATGGTGCCTGCATTTGGCATAGAACGAGCTTTAGATTACTGAAAGAGCAAATAGTGTTAGACTTGTAATAATGCTAGGTTTATCTCTCAAATCTTTTCAACCTAAACTCCAAAGATTGTGAGTTCAGAATCCCTAAGTGAAGTACATGGCTCTGTGCAAACCAATAAGAAAGGTTGGAGGAAGATTTTTGCTTTTTTTGGCCCAGCCTATCTAGTAAGCGTTGGTTATATGGATCCAGGCAATTGGGCTACTGACTTGGCTGGTGGGTCGGAATTTGGATACCAGCTGCTTTGGGTGCTATTGATGTCAAATCTTATTGCGCTGCTACTTCAGTCGCTTAGTGCTAGATTGGGCGTGGTAGCTAAGCTAGATCTCGCTCAGGCTTCAAAGAATGCCTATCCCAAATGGGCTAATATTCCACTGTATATCTTGGCAGAAATAGCTATAGCTGCTTGTGACCTTGCAGAAATTGTGGGGATGGCTATAGGATTAAACCTACTTTTTGACCTACCGCTAATCTGGGGAGTGGGTGTAACTGCTGTAGATACATTGCTTTTACTCTTTCTACTAAACAAAGGCATGCGGACGATGGAATTATTCATCGTGTCCTTGGTATCTATTATTGGCCTTTCATTTTTAGTAGAGATGTTTATCGTAGGACCTGTATATAGTGATGTAGTTCAAGGTTTGGCTCCTTCCGCTCTTAGTGGAAATGCACTATACATCGCCATTGGGATTATTGGGGCGACTGTGATGCCTCATAACCTGTACCTACACTCCTCTTTGGTACAAACCCGAAAAATCAGCCCTACTCACAAGGGGATCAAAAATGCTATCAAATTTAATTTCATAGACTCTGCTATTGCGCTAAATCTTGCTTTTTTCGTAAATGCTGCAATCTTAATTTTGGCAGCAGCTGCTTTTCATGTGAATGGCTATTTCGATGTGGCAGAAATACAAGACGCTTCCAAGTTGCTGGAAAATCTCTTCGGAAGTATCGCTCCTACATTCTTTGCAATCGCTCTGATTGCGGCAGGCCAAAGCTCTACCATCACAGGGACATTGGCAGGACAAATAGTAATGGAGGGACATCTAAATATCCGGATACAGCCCTGGGTTCGGAGAATGATTACCAGATTTATTGCGATCATCCCAGCAATGATTACCATCATTTACTTTGGAGAAGTTGCACTTGGAAAATTACTGGTGTTGAGTCAGGTTGTGTTGAGTCTTCAGCTTGGCTTTGCTGTGATTCCATTAATTCATTTCAATTCGGACAAGAAGCTTATGAAAGCCTTTACTATCAAGCTTTGGGTGAAAATTCTAGCTTGGAGCAGCGCTGTAATTATAGTATTTCTGAATGTACAGTTGGTAATCAATGAGATTCAAGGCTGGCTTGCCGAAGCCGGGGATCATACAGTCTACATTTATACTATCGTGATTCCGATAATTTTAGCCTGCTTTGCCTTGCTGGTTTATATTTTTGTCCATCCTATGCTAAAGAATGCTGAACAGAAAAAACGCTTGATTCCGCATGGAAAAGCACTTGATTTTGAAGAAGGAACACCAATAATATATCAACATATAGGTATCGCTATTGATTTTGCCGACAACGACCAGACGATCATTCAAAACGCAATCAAACTAGGCGGAAAAGATGCTCAATACACACTAATTCATATCGTAGAAAGTGCCGCAGCAAGGTATTTGGGTGCAAACACCTTGGATCATGAGACCCAACAAGATGTAGAAAGTCTCAAACGCTATCAGGAAAAAATGATATCCCTCGGATACAGTACCTCACATGAAATTGGCTTTGGGAATGCAGCTACAGAAATTTCAAAAATCGCCAATACCCATTCCATGGATCTACTTATCATGGGTGCTCATGGCCACAGAGGGATTAAGGATCTGCTCTTTGGAACTACAGTGGACAAATTGCGGCACAGAGTAAAAACCCCAATTTTGATTGTGAAATAAATAATTTTGGTTGGATGTACGATGACCGATGACCCATCATTGGACATCAGACATTACCTCCTTCGTGAAGATTCCATATTACCTTCGAAGCAAAAAGTATAACTAATCACCACGATCACCAACACCCTATGAACTGGATACTACTCATTATCGGCGGACTATTTGAAGTTGGATTTGCCTCCTGCTTAGGAAAGGCGAAAGATGCTATTGGAATAGCAGTCTACGGATGGTATGCAGGTTTTGTAGTTTGTCTAACTATCAGTATGCTACTTCTGATCAAAGCAACTCAAACCCTTCCCATAGGGACTGCTTATGCGGTATGGACGGGAATCGGTGCAGTCGGCACTGTATTGGTGGGGATTTTTGTTTTCAGAGAATCAGCGGAGTTCTGGCGTCTGTTTTTTCTGGTCACTTTGATTGGATCCATTATCGGATTGAAATTCGTGTCTTCTTCTTGACTAATTAGCTCATGAGGACATGGTGTCCATCCTTTCATCCATTATTTTACTCTTTTTGATCTCCTGTTCGCTACCTTTTGTTAGTATCTCGGACAAATCCATCCCTGCCAACATATTAGCAGTTCCAGTTCCCATTCCCATGATCGTACGCATGGCATCTTGGGTACTCACGCTTAGAAAGGTAATGAGCTCTTTTGGCACATGATAAATATTCCCATTGGTGGGATTGGGGGCGGTTGGAACAAATACCGTATAGAGATCACCGTTAATTTGGTCTGTAATGAAACCTGTCATCATTGTACCAGACCTAAAAGGATCCAAGAGTACAACTTCCGAAAAAGGAAGCTTTTTCAGACCTACAAACTGATAAACAGTCTGATGAATAAGGTTATAAAGAGGGATTTTGGTAAGGTATTTTTTTTCAAAGCTTTTGAAATAAACCTTACCTACTTTATTGCGAACTAAGACGCCGATTAAAAATACAAAAGCGCAAAATATTGCGAGTGAAAATACATTGACTAGCCAATGCGGATCGTCAGAACCTGGATCTAAAGCCGCACTCAAAGGAGAAACAATCCCGAAAATAAAATTGAAAATGATTGAAAGTAGTATTAAAATAATAGTGAGCGGAAGAAGGATCAAGAACCCTTGCAACAGGCTATCTAATATAAAACCTCTTGTAGATTTTTTTTCAACAATTGCAGGGGAGTTTGGCTCTGAGTTCATGGTTCTAATGGAAATCCCTAAAGTCGCACGAATCCATTTTTACTGGAACCGTGCGACTGTTGGTTGGTTAGTGGTTAGTGATTTTTAATTGGCAACCCAGTTAGTTAGGTTTTTCTCACCAAATGCATAATCAAGGAAATGACAAGCAAAACCAAGAAGATGTAAAAGATGATTTGAGCGATAGAAGCTGCACCAGCTGCTATTCCTCCAAATCCTAAAACGGCTGCAATCAATGCGATTACTAAGAAAATTAATATCCAGCGTAACATAGTTTTTATTGGTTAATGGTTCGACCTGATTAAGTTCAAAACCATACCAACTACCCAAATTGGCCCTATTGGCCTTTTTAGTATCAATCTTCGAGTTAAGTAGGAATTAGCTTGGGGAATGCAAACCCCAAAATCAGCAAAGCGATTGCTGAGTAAAAGGAGAAATTAGGGACAACTATTTTCCATTTCAGCTCACTTAGCGAACGTGTTGGAAACGTAGATATACTATCTCATAATTTAAAAGAAGAAAATTGTCTAGCTGTTTCTGCAACACTAACTATAGCTCGGAATTTAAAAAAAGGAACATAGTCTAGCCATTCTTACAAAACGAACTGCAACCCGGATGAGAATAACGACAGCCAAACAAATTCAATTGTGGCCTCTTCGAAACCTCTGTGTACTGTGCGGTTAAAAAATATTATTTAATTCTTTCGAAAACCAGTTTACCGGATCCAGGATTATTACTGACAGGTTCCAACACCATTCGATCAGTTTCAAACTCCACAATTTTGGCTTTTCTGGTTTCTGCTCCTGTATGAATAATCAACATATTATCGCTGCTGATTTCTACTATAGCTTCCTTCTGCACTACCTCCTGTTGCACATAATCTGTGTATTTCAAGGTATCTCCTGGAATAAATTCATAGATAGTGTTTTCAAGTCTATTTTTAATTTTATACTCTATGCCACCTCGCATAGCTGCATTAGAATTCTTATACTGAGGAGAATTTCTCAATTCATCCATGGCATCAAAGTGAACCAATTGCCAAGTACCAAGAAGTTGTTCGAACTTGATTTGGCTAGTCTGAAGAACAAATGCCAATAAAAGAGTGGGGATAATCGAAAGATACATGGGCATAGCAAGGCAATTATTTTGCCACAATAGTAAGGGTGTTGAAAATTGAAATCAATAAGTTGAGATCACATGCTACTGCACCAACTTAGAATTTAAAAAAGGCAACCATTCCTCCGCTTGTCTTTCTGCATATTCAGACAAAAAATAAGATAAAGTAGGCTTAAAAGGCTGCGTCTGTATCGTAAGTCCAGCTTGTTCAGGACTTTTGTCCCCCTTCAAAACATTGCATCTATGACAGGCTGTAGTCAAGTTTGTCCAGTTGGACTTCCCTCCTTTAGATCGAGGAATCACATGATCTATGGTGAGTTGTCTTCTACTTCCGCAATACTGACATTCGCCACGATCTCTTCGAAATAGATTTACACGATTAAGAAGTACTCCTCGGAAAGGGATGTTTTTGTAATTATTCAGGCATATCACCGCAGGATATTCGAAACTACGGCTAACAGTACGGATCTGAAGTAACTCATACACGGATAGGCAATTTGCTTTTTCCAGCATTAGCAAAACGATGGCTTTTTGTGGAGACACTACCGCCACGGGAGAATGATCTAAATTCAATACCAATACCCGCTTTTCCATGTGTTAACTTATTATTGACCGGGTTTCTAACTCAATCTGTTTATCCTTACTATTCCGTAAGAAGGCTTCCCATTCACTCAAGTCTGAAACTTTAATTCGATTGTCCATCCAAAATACTTCCTCAGCTCCAAGATACAAGGCATATTTCACTTGCTTCTTTTCCAACTCCCTGAAAATAAATAAATCACCTGGCAAAACGAGTTCTGGATCAATTTTTCCTCCAGGAATTTTTCCTGATTTCCACGAATATCCAGCAATACTAAAAATCAGTTCAAATCCCTGATGCTCATCCAGTCCGAAAATACTCCTCCCTCCTGCCTGATAAGGTGAATTGACATACTTAAGAGCAATATCGATCAACTCTTCTCTGTTGGCTTTCACCGAATGACTACGAATCGAACCTGTAAATCCTATGTGATCCTGCCAATTAAAAAGCTCCAAGTCGGAAAAATGGAGCCTGCTGCCCGGAAGCAAATAAAGGTTGGAGCCAAGATATTCTATGGCTGCGATTGGACTGGTTACTATTTGAAAATCTTTATGGAGGAAATTGTAATAGTCATTCTTCGGGATTTCCTTGAGTGACTGCGTTGTAATCCAACCCTGATTTCCCGTGTCTTCATGTAGTATTTTAAACCATTGCTGATCTGAGGTCATTGCTATCGTCTGATAGCATTCGCCAAAAAGTAACTGGGTAACCATGGCGGAATCGAAAGTGGGTCTGCGGTAAATGGGTAAAATTGTTTGCCTACAGATCCCAAAAGCGTCAATCAAAGGCCATTCGCTGGATTTCTCTTTTTGCATCTTTTTCTTTCAGGTCCTGTCTTTTATCGTGTGATTTCTTACCTCGTCCAAGCGCAATTTCCATTTTCGCCATCCCTCGGTCATTGATAAATATACGAACAGGAATGATAGTCAGCCCTTTTTCCTGCGACTTAGTTTCGAGTTTCTCTAGTTCTCTTTTGCTCAGTAATAACTTTCTATCCCGAATTGCAATATGATTATAACTGGCCGCCATGGAGTACGGTGCGATGTGCATCTGTCGCACATAAAGCTCTCCGTCTAGAAAAATACAGAACGCTTCAGTCAGCGACACTTTTGCTTCGCGGATAGACTTGATCTCAGTGCCTTTCAGCACCATACCAGCCACATAGGTATCCACGAATTCAAACTGAAAACTTGCCTTTCTATTCTTTATGTTGATGACTTTGTCAAACTTATTATCCTTAGCCATGCTTAGATTTTCATTTTTGCGAGAGGAGTGACATCCATAGATGAAAATTCTCCTTTCAGGTATTTATAATGCGCTGCCATGGCAATCATGGCGGCGTTGTCGGTACAGTATTCGAATTTTGGAACATACAGGTTCCAGCCTTTTTCCTTTGCCAGCTTAGTCAACGTATCTCTCAAACCTGAGTTGGCTGAAACGCCTCCGGCAATGGCGACTTCTTTCACGCCATACTGCTTCACAGCCAGCTTCAATTTGATCAGCAGCATTTCCACAAGAGAGTATTGTACGCTGGCACAAAGATCAGCTAAATTCTCTTCAATAAATTTCGGGTTTTCCTTCAACTTATCCCGAAGAAAATATAATACCGCAGTCTTAATTCCGCTGAAGGAGTAATTCAATTCCGGCATTCTGGTGATTGGAAATTGAAAAGCTTTCGGATTACCCAACTTGGCGTATTTGTCAATAAGCGGACCACCAGGATAGGGTAAGCCTAGCAATTTTGCTGTTTTGTCAAAAGCCTCTCCCACTGCATCATCTTGTGTCTCTCCTATCACCTCCATAGTCAGATGATCTTTGACCAAAACCAACTGTGTATGCCCTCCGCTCACTGTCAAGCAAATGAATGGGAAATTTGGCTTTGGATCCTCTATAAAATGTGCTAAAATATGCGCATTCATATGATTAACCTCAATGAGCGGAATATTTAGGGAATAGGCAAATGCCTTGGCAAAACTCACTCCAACAAGAAGAGATCCCATTAGACCGGGGCCACGTGTGAAAGCGATTGCTGAAAGTTGAGACTTAGAAATCCCCGAGGTCGAAATAGCCTCCTGAACAACAGGGATGAGGTTTTCCTGATGAGCGCGCGATGCAAGCTCCGGAACTACACCCCCATATTTTTCGTGAACAGATTGTGTGGCGACAATATTATTAAGTACTTTGCCGTCAGCTATTACAGAGGCAGATGTCTCGTCACACGAGGATTCAATTGCTAGAATAAAGATATCGTTGGTAACCATTGGAAAAGAACGCGAAAGTTACGGATTTTTTGCACAAAGCGTTTCGGATCCTACTATGGGTCGTCTTTTCGCTAGTCATGCTACTTATAGTAGTGGCTTTAACACTACAGATCACTTGGGTCCAGAATAAGGCAATCGACACTGTAACAGGTATTCTCAATAAAAATTCAACTTTTCATACAGAAATAGGAAAAATTCGAATTACCTGGTGGGATGCACTAGTCTTAGAAAATGTAGTGATTCGAGATCATCGGGATAGCCTGATGATCGGAGCCAAAAAGATCAATGCCGACTTTGAACTGCTCTCGCTGATCCCACCTGGCATCACCACCATCAATGCCGTTCGCATGGAAAATGCACAGCTGCACTTGCTGACTCATGAGGGAGATTCTGCCATGAATATCAATATCTGGATAGAAGAGTTAGCAAACATGTTCAGTACAAGCGCTACTTCAAGTGGGCCTACTCAGTTCAAAATAAACTCTGTTGAACTCAGAAAATCTGAAATCTTTATCGTCAATGTAATCACTGACGCAATCACTAAAGGACTGGATTACAACAAACTCCGCTTTTCAGACATTACGCTAAATGCAGAAAACTTTTATCTGGAAGGGCCAGTAATTGGAGCTGATGTAAAGATGTTGACAGGCACAGAACTTACTTCTGGTTTTGAGATCAAAGAACTCAAAACGGACATGACCTACGGGCCTGAATTCTTGGAGTTTGATAAGCTAAGTTTGAAATCAGATAATAGCCATATCAAAAACTTTCTTCGGTTTGAATATGCCACACCTGCAGCATTTTCCAATTTCGTAGAAGAAGTAGTCATCATCACTAATATGGATGAAACCAAATTGCATCTGGGAGACCTGAAGCTATTCGCTCCTTCATTGCCGGACATTGATGATGAAATCTACCTTTCGGGAAAAGTGTCCGGGCCTGTATCAGATATTCGCTCAGAAGAACTGCTCATCAGAATTGGGGAAAAGACAGCGATTTTTGGAGCTTTCAGATTGGATGGATTACCGAATATCGATGATACTTATATCAATCTTTCACTTAAAAACTCAACCATCTTTTCCAGAGATCTTGCTCCTTACTTGCCTAATAATGTTACCGCACAAATCAACAAATTCAACACAATACGTCTGACTGCTGATTTCGCGGGCTATTTACATCGCTTCGATACCAATGGAGAATTCAAAACATCCATTGGCGATATTGTAGGCCGAGTGAATTTTGATCTAGTAGAAGGCTTGCCCACCACCGTTTCTAATATCACGACAAAGAATCTTGACTTAGGTATTATAGTCGGAGACAGAGAATCCTTTCAAAAAGTCAGTCTTAAAGGCCATGTAAACACCAAGGGTAATTCAATAGACAACCTCCTTCTCGATGTGGATGCAGATGTCACAAGATTTGGTTTCAATAATTACGATTACACCAACATCAAAACAGATGCAACTTATGGACGGGATCTCTTCAAAGGAAACATCACGGTCACAGATCCTAATCTGAAAATTGCCGCAAATGGTCTGGTAAACCTCCGGGAATCAACTGACTCTGTGCAGATGAATCTACAGATAGATACAGCTTTTCTAGATCGATTGAATTTCACTGAAAAAGCTACGTTCATCAGTGGAAATCTGATCATTGACACCAAAGGAATTAAGCTAGATGACATTCAGGGCATTGCGAGGTTCAGAAACATTGAAGTGGGCTATCTGGATAGGTACTTGCATATCGGCGATTTCAATTTCCAATCTCTTTTTGCCGGAGGTACTCGAACCATGTCACTTAATTCTGACTACCTAGTCGCCGCTGCCTCTGGGCAATTCAACTTGGAGCAAATGGGTCGGGATCTAGATATTTTGCTCCAGCAATACGTAGCCATTATCTTAAATGAAGAGCAACCGATTGCTGATCTCGAACGGGATTTCTCTGAAATCTACAATCTCGATCTTAACCTTCGATTAATAAATATCAATCCTATTGTTCAGCTTTTTGAACCTGATCTAAGCCTTTCAAAAAATATGGTTTTGGAGGGTGCTTTCTATCAAACCCAAGAAAATACCATCTTCAATTTCTTCACCAGCATAGACACACTTAAATACAAAAACAACTCAGCCCAGAACATCAATATTGACTTTAACACCTCTAAACTCATCAATAGCCCTGATATTCTGGCCTCCTTCTATGTGTACTCCAAAACACAGGACATAGGGAAAGCCATTCAGTTTACCAATTTCGGATTTGAGGCTATCTGGGATAAGGATGAAATGGACATCAATTTGACACTGGATCAAGATTCCACTCAAAGTGCTGCTAGAATCAATGCTTCTGCGCGTTTTACCTCACAAAACACACAACTCGCTTTTGATCCCTCTTCTCTTAAAGTACTTGATCGGGAATGGAAATTTGATTCTCTGAATCTAATCACCATTACTCCTGCCGAAATATTGGTGGATAGCTTAAAAATCTACAATGAGAATCAATACATTTCTCTTCAGGGAAAAGTAAGTCGCCAACAAGAAGAGCGCTTAAATCTTAAAATCAACAATGTAAATATTGACTTGCTCAATACGCTGTCCCCACAGGATTTTGATGGTACTGCAAACGGCTCTATTTCATTCAAAAACCTATTTGATAAGGCACTGATTGAAGGAGAATTCACGCTTGATCAATTTGCTATCAATAAGTTTCCGATTGGAGATATGAGTGCAAAAGCGAATCTGGACTTGGAGAAGCTAAACATTTCCATGTCTAATGTAAACCAAGGGAAAAAGACGATTGACCTTAATGGCTTTATGCTGGTGGAAAATCAAGAGTTGGACATGAAAGCATCGCTAAATGATGCAAGTCTGGTGATATTAGAACCATTTTTATCCAATTATCTCTCCAGTATGGGTGGTACTATCTCAGGGAAAATGGATTTGAAAGGCACATTGGCAGAACCTCAAATCGATGGAACAGGGAAATTAAACAATGGCAGATTTACTGTAAACTATCTCAAGACCACCTATCTGCTTAACGGTAATATACTTTTCAGACCTACACAAGTCAGTTTTCAACAGTTAGAACTCAAAGACCTGTATGGACATGGGGCTACACTAACCGGCGGGATATACCATAGGGGGTTTAACGACATCAGATTGGACATCAGAGCCAACCTCAATAATCTGCAGGTGATGAATACTACAGATAATGATAATGAAACTTTCTATGGTACGGCCTTCGTCACAGGAACTGCTTCGGTAATCGGAACAACCAAAAACCTAGATATCAATGCCCGCGCTACTAGTCAGCCAAATACGCAGATTTTCATCCCTTTGAGTAGCAGTAGCACCCAATCTCAGGAGGATTTCATACACATGATCAACATCCAGGATACTGTAAGAATCAAGCAAATCGCGGAGGAAGTGAATAGACTGGAACTGGAAAATGTGCGGATGAATTTCGTGCTTGATATTACTCCTGATGCTTACGCAGAGATCATCATTGACCCAAGAACCGAAGAAGGAATCTCCGGCCGGGGACGAGGTGTACTGACCATGAACATCGATACTCAGGGCAATTTCACGCTGAATGGCACCTACGAAATCTCTGAAGGCAAGTACAATTTCTCCCTGTATAATGTGGTGAAAAAGCAATTCAACATCAAACCTGGTGGGCGTATTACCTGGTATGGGGATCCCTATGCCGGTATCATGGACATCTCGGCTGAATACACAGAGACTGTATCGCTACAACCTCTGCTTGCCTCCACTGTAACCTCTCAAACAAAAAGTTCAACTTCCAGCCGACGATATCCAGTCAAAGTATTGCTGAACTTAGATGGCGAGTTATTATCCCCAGACATTTCTTTTGGCTTTGACTTTACCCAATTCCCAAGCACTGGGGAAACTCAGACCACTATTTCATCTTTTCAAAACAAAATCGCAAATGATGAGCAAGAGATGAATCGCCAGGTTTTCTCAGTCATCATGACCCGCTCATTTTCTCCAGAAGGGCAGTTCTCAGGAGTTTCCAATATCTCTTCGAGTTTGGGACAATTACTATCATCCCAGCTCAATAGCTTCTTGGGTCAGGTAGACAAAAATCTAGAGGTAGATCTCGACGTAGCCACGTTGGATCAAAATGCCCTTGAAACCTTCCAACTCAGTGTCGCCTATACTTTCTTGGATGGTCGATTGCGTGTGTCTAGAGACGGTGGATTCACTGACAATCGGGGCAATGCCGACGCTAACTCCATCATTGGAGATTGGCAGGCGGAATACATGCTTACCGAAGATGGAGTCTATAGAATGCGGGTTTTCAACCGAAACAACTTCAATACGTTCACCTCGCTTTCACTCTCCAAAAACGTATCAACGTACGGCGTTTCGATTTCTCAAAACGTTTCCTTCAATTCATTTTCCGAGCTTTTCAAGAAACTGACAAGAAAGAAAAAAGAGAAACTGATAATCAATGATCAGGATGATTTCTTGCGCTATCAGTTTGAGAAAAAGGAGGAATGGAAACCGATCAAATTGGACAATATCGAAGAAAGGCTTGACTCACTGGATCAGGAACGTAGGATTAGAATATTGAAAGAGGGGAATTTTTAAGTTTATTCCGCTGGCAAATTTCGCTGATCAGCACTGATTTTTCTACTGAAATATTAGCGTGATAGAATCCCCCTTGATTTCCTAATTACTATTGGAAACGTAATTTAATTAAAGGGGGCTAGGGGGATTTTATTCTAATCGCCTTTTTTCACAACTGTCTTTAATGATGATTGCATCTGAGGCACAACTGGTTCTAATTTATCTATCCCCATAAATATTCTAAACAATTAGCCTCTTTTCTCTATTACACCTATAAAATCAAAATGAAGAAAGTCAGTATTTTTTGGTTCCGAAGAGATCTCCGAATAGAAGATAATCACGGCTTATACCAAGCTTTGAAAGAAAATGAAAACGTCCTACCCCTATTCATTTTCGACAAAAACATACTGGATAAGTTAGATAATAAGGCAGACGCGAGAGTTGAATTCATCCACGATCAAATCAGACAAATTCATCAAGAATTAGAGAAAATAGGATCTGCTATATTAGTCAAATACGGAGATCCTGAAGCCATTTACAAAGAGCTACTAAGCGAGTATGCAATTCAGGCTGTTTACACCAACCGGGATTATGAGCCGTATGCAAAAAGTCGTGATGAAAAGGTAAAGTCATTATTAGAAAGCAAAGAAATCCCATTCCACACATTCAAAGACCAGATGATCTTCGAGCCAGGAGAAATATTGAATGGCTCAGGGGAATTCTACAAGGTCTTCACTCCTTTCAGCAAGGTTTGGCTGAGTAAGTTCAACTCTTCCAAGCCTGAGGAGTTCAAACCCATGCATTGGAAAAATCTGCTGCAAACTTCCGCTTTAGGACTTCCCTCTTTGGAGGAAATTGGTTTTGCAAAAAGTGAGATCTCGATTCCATCCAAAACTGCAGATGAGGAAATCATCTCACACTACAATCAAACCCGTGATTTCCCAGCCAAGAATGGCACTTCGAGACTGGGAATCCATTTGCGCTTTGGCACGATTTCTATAAGGAACCTTGCGCTAAAAGCATCCGAACTCAATGCTACTTTTCTCAATGAATTGATCTGGCGGGAGTTTTACATGATGATCTTGGCATACAATCCTCAGGTGGTGGATCAGGCATTCAAGCCAGCTTATGATCGGATTCCTTGGAGAAATAACGAAGAAGAGTTTGCTGCTTGGTGCGAAGGGAAAACTGGCTATCCTATCGTCGATGCCGGAATGAGAGAACTCAATTATACAGGCTACATGCACAATCGCGTGCGGATGGTGGTGGCTTCCTTTCTCACCAAGCATTTGTTAATAGACTGGCGCTGGGGTGAAACCTACTTCGCTGAGAAATTACTCGACTACGAATTAGCCTCGAATAATGGTGGCTGGCAATGGGCAGCAGGCACTGGTACGGACGCTCAACCTTACTTTCGGGTATTCAATCCTACCTCCCAGCAAGAGAAGTTTGACAAGAATTGGAAGTACATCAAAAAATGGATTCCTGAAATAAACTCAGATAAGTACCCAAAACCGATAGTAGATCATAAATTTGCAAGGCAACGTGCAATCGACACCTACAAATCAGCCCTGAATCAATGAATATCGGAGACCGAGTAAGACTACTTCACGGAAACGAAGAAGGAATAATCCGCAAAATTTCCTCTAGTGGAAGAATGCAGATAGAAATCGAGGACGGGTTTATCATTCCTGCTTTGAAATCAGAACTGGTTCTAATCAATGCAGCTGAAAAGGAACATTTTGGCGAAAAGTCAATGGAAGAAAAAGAAATTGATACGCCTATTCCCATTTCTGGCCCAAAAGATCAGGGACTTTACCTCGCTTTTGTTCCTATCAATGATCAGAGTCTTAGTCTTTACCTGATCAACGACAGCCGGCAGGCTTATTTGGCACATGCATCGGAGGTGTTTGGTACTAATCAGCGCACTTTACTTGCAGCTACGCTGAATGCTGGTGAGGCAAAGAAATTCGATGATAGATTACTGAAAGAAATGGACGAATGGCCAGCATTTTTGCTAAGGTTTATCCCAATTCATAATACGCTGGAAAAGGCAATTCCTGCTTTTGAGCGTCAGCTGAAGATGAAGGCAACTCAGTTTTTCAAACATCTTAGCAAAGCACCTCGCTTGGATAAAACTGCTTACATTTTTCCACTAGAACAAACTACCAAGGAACTCGATATACGAGCGCTAAACCAGGAACTGGAAGAAATCAGACCAAAATCTGAAACTCCAAAAACTCCTAAACCAGCCAGATCTATTGATTTGCATATAGAAAAGCTAGCGACAGATCCCAAGGGAATGAGCAATTCTGAAATTCTTCGTGTGCAACTGGAGTCTTTTGACAGAAACCTTGATCAGGCTATGGTATCGGGAATGGATGAAATCACATTTATTCACGGCATAGGAAATGGTGTGCTTCGCAAAGAAATTCACAAGCGCCTCAGTCAACTCCAAAATATTAAGTACTTTCAGGATACGCAAAAGGATCAGTGGGGCTACGGTGCTACCTTGGTCAGAATCTCCTAATCTATGCAGGCAAAAGTATCCCCTGTCTTTCAGCTTTTTGAATCACAGCACCAAGAGGCCAAAGCAGTTTTTTTGGCTTTGGGAAAGCAGATCAAGTCCAAGAAAGCAATAGAACTTCTAGGGAAAATGGAGTTCCTGGAGCTCTATGCCGACTTGATGGCAAAGGTTCACTTTGATATTGAAGGCTTGAATTTCAATATTTTCTCGGATTTCAAACAAATGAAGAGAAGCCTGCGGAAAATCCATCATTTCAAACTCGCAGAAAAAAGCCTGAATGATCGCGAAGAAGAACTAGGTTTCAAATACGGAGGATATCGCATACATCTGGATAAATACAAGAAGAAACTTTATACCGATGCGTTTGATCTGATCGTAGGCAGCACGCTGAAAAGCTGGGATGAGTTTCATCAAAAAGCCATGACCGCCAGCCGAGGAATTAAACCTCTGGCTATTCATACCGGGGTGAATCAGATCATTCAGGAGGAACTGGAATTTTTCAATCTAGACCACAAAGGGGCCATGGATAGCAAGGCCTTGAAGGATACTTTTGAAGGTTTGCGAACCATCATCATGTTGGAAAATACCCTTATACAAATGGGATTCAACTCTATTTTTATCGCCGGGATACACGAGGAAATCGGAATTCTGAAGAACAACCTCAAACCTTGGTACTCCAATCATCTTTCGCTACAGTCATTGACACACTTTCTCGGCACCAAGCAGGAAGTATCTAAGAAATACCTCGACTGGGTAAAAGAGCTCAAAGCAGAAAAGAAGATCCTTTCTTCCCAAGCCGAGAAACAAGCACATCAGCTGTTTGATAAGATTTTGGGGTAAGTGATGATGTATTAAATTGGAGTCTGCAAACTAGACTTGCGTATTATCGCTTTATATGGAGGATATACGCAATAGGATATTGAAGATTAACAGCAAATTCGGATATTAACTTGCCAACAAAGCGAAAGAACAATGGACAATCCAAGTATTGATATTTTCAAAGAGTGTTTTAAAAATATCTCAATCAAGGATTTAATTACAAGAATTAAGGAATATCAAACTTTGTCCTATTCAAAAGTTATATCTGAAGAAAATCTTCGCGAAAAGTTAAGAGAAATATTTAAAACGATTATTTACGGTAAGGAAAATTCATTTTTCCTAAGGAATGATGTAGTAACACATAAGAATCAATTGCATTTTTTTTATCGTGTCAGAAAATTTGAACCACAAGATTATAAAGCTTTTGATTCTCAATCATTCCCTTCAATGATTAAAGAACAAGATGCATGGTGGAAACCAGATAAAATTTCTCTAGAATATGGAAGATTAAACAGACCCAATCATTCTGTTTTATATTTATCTAGTCGTCCATCAGATGCTATTTTTGAAACTAAGTGTAAAACAGGAGAATGTTTATTCCTAATGGTTTATAAAAACATTAAACCAATGAGAATGGCTCAGATTCAGAATATTGATTACAAGGAGGAGTATACTGAGATAGAAAATGCTAAAAGATTATTAATGCACAACTTTTTGTTATCGGAATTTAAAAGATTAGTCCCTAGCGGAAGGGAATATCTTTACAAAAGTTCTTTGTTAATTTATGAGGAGTATTTTAAGGATTCAAATATTGATGGATTCACGTACCCAGCAATTGCATCAAATGCTAATAGAGGATTTAACGTTTGTTTTGAAAAGGATAAGGCGAAACAAAATTTAGAATTATTAGGTGTTATAGTATGTAGATTATCTCCTCCAAATGACAATTGTGAGTTTGCTCTCGAACAATTTTTTGACGGGTTTTTAAACGAAGCGAAAGGTTTTGATTTTTTCCCTTCAATTTCAGAAACAGCCAAAAAGAAATTTGGAATATTTACTCTCTCAAGTAATATGGGACTTTAAAACAAACCTAACCGTGGAAGAAAAGAAAAGGCAAAACCAAAACTAACATCCATTGTCAAATCGTTTAAAGGCTCATTTAAAATGCCCGAAAAATTTGATTACAAGCTAGAGTTGAGAACAAAAGATCAATCTTGAGTCCCAAGCCGAGAAACAAGCACATCATCTGTTTGATAAGATTTTGGGGTAAGTGATGATTGATTTTCACCGATCGTGCCTTTGGCACTCTAAAAAAACACACTTCCTTTCAATCCAGAATTGCCTTCTGGGCAATTATTGGTCTTGCCTTTGGCAAGAGATTTACAACTTTATTAGCTAACATCTAATCCCAGAAAGTTCAATTTCGCTCTCAAAAAAATCACCATTGAATGCCAACGGCATTCCCAGTCCAAACCCCAAATACAGCGAAGCGAAATTCAGGGTCATAGTAATCCTAAGTTAATCCAAAGTGCCAAAGGCACGATCGGTACAACCTATAAAAACCCCAAAATATCCCTTAGCTTAGCAGACCTATAAAACCAAGCAAACCTATGGATACCTCACACAAAACCTCCTTCCAGTTTATTAGCGAACCTTCTGACATCAATTTCGGTGGCAAAGTACATGGCGGAGTCGTGATGAAATGGATAGATCAGGCTGCTTATACTTGTGCCAGAACATGGTCGGAAAGTTACTGTGTGACTGTCTATGTGGGTGGCATTCGCTTCTACAAACCCATCAATATCGGTGAGGTGATCAAAGTCGACTGCTCGGTGATCTATACTGGGAGTTCCAGTATTCATATCATGGTGGAGGTGTATTCCAGAGATTTTTCGCATCAAGAATTTGAGAAAAAGACGCACTGCATTATCATTTTCGTGTCAGTGGATGAAAATGGAACTCCCAAAAAAGTGAAGCCTTGGATCCCACAAACCGATCAGGAGAAAAAACTAGAAGAATACGCTATAAAGCTAAAAGCTCTCCGTGAAAATATTCACAACGAGATGAAGCCTTTCTTTAATGAATAAACCGGGTAGCCTAAGCTCGCAAACCATTTTGTGAACCCAGAAAAAAAAGGCTACAATTGATTTAGTCCGTCAACTCGATGGTTATAATAAAAAAGGCTGCTTCTGGAGAAGCAGCCTAACTTAAGTTATCATTATAGCAACTGGCTCAATTATTCTTAATATCACCCTCAATCATCAGACTATTTCCTTCCTTGATTTTTTGCAGAAATAGACCCTCAACATAGAATTGCCAGTCCGAAAATCTAAGTGCCTGATTGGCTAAATGAGCATGGTGATCCTGATCCAAAATATAGTCATCTGGCTTGTTCAGCTCTCTGGTTTTACCATATACTTTCTCCAATTCCACCAACTGAGCGTTCCACTCGCCTTCTAGACTCAGAAGTTTTTCTTTGGCAGTCTCTCTTTCCTCAGCCGTTTTCGCAAGATCCCACTCTGCAAGAAGTAATAGGGATTTATTGGTGAATTGAGTCACTTTAGCCACTTGCTCATAGACTTCTAGCGTATAGTTATTTCTCAATGCAGCTTTTTTGGAAGCAGCGATTTTATATAAAACTGAATCAACTATCACCTGATTTTCCTTGGCTTTAGCCAGTTTCTCCTTATTCCTTTCCGTCCATTCTCCAGGAGTATTGGCCTCCGGCAAAGTCAACACTGCATCCTGCATAGGATTGTCCATTCTTCGAAGTTGATTGCGATCTTTTTTGTCCAGCAAGGCATTTTTCCAAAAAGCTACTGGAGCTTCCAAATCATTGATAAAAGCAAAGTCTTCTGACGCCAATTCCGAGCCGAAAGTTCGCTGTCTATAAGCAGCATGTAGTTCTCCGGAAGTCCGCTTTTGACCAGACCAGGTGTACTCAGCAAAAATTGCAATACCTCTGCCATACAACTCAAAATGCGGAGAATCATCATCCCAAAGCGTCAATAGTAATCCATCTGCATTATTATCAATGGAAATCAAAGCGAAATCCCGAATGTTAGCTGTATTACTTTCCTCGAGTGGCATAAGATTCCAGCGAGTCTGACCTGCGGTAGCTCCCATCACCAGGAAACCATGATCGGTAAACCATTGCATCGCACGATTATTACCCATAGTCTCAGGCATGTCGTAGTTCCAGCGCATATACACACAATTTTTCGGGAACATATCCACATACTTATTCAAGTTAGGTTCGTTCACCGTCCAGATACTATCCACCTGGACTTCAGAAAGATTCCTGTTATAAACAGAACCATATACCCCAGCATTTTTCAACGGCATATCATCCCAAAAAATAGGAGTCACACCATGCTTTTCTGCATACTTACTCACTTTATTCAGCCAGGTTAACTGTAACTCCAAGGGTGATTTCCCACTTCCTCTTCCTGTAGTATGTACTTCATCCCCGCCCACATGCAGGTATTGCGCATGGGGAAAAGCGGCCAGTGCATCCGAGTACAGATCAAATTGCACCTCGTATGTTCGCTCATCAAGTGGATTAAAAGCCCAATCACTTTCCGGATCATCACGCAAATCCTTGTATTCCTCATGCTTCAGAATAAATGAAGCGTGTCCTAGTCCTTGCACCAAAGGAGAAATTCTAATATTTCTAGCCATGGCGTAATCACTCAGCTTTTTCCATTCTGCTATAGTCCAAGCATCCGAAGAACCCACTTTTGGTTGCTTCTCAAATGCTAGCTTATCTTCTATTTCCAGGATTATTCCGTTGATTTTCATCTCTGCCAAGCGATCCATCAGCTCATAGTAATAGTCTTTCTTTTCCAGATGATGTTTCACATCGAGTTGCACAGAACGATACTTCAGTGCTGGCTCATCCTTTACAGAGATCAAAGGCAAAGCAGCATCTTGATCCAGCGCATCCTGCACTAATTGCCCAAGCGTAATCACTCCATACCAAAGACCTTCCTTTGTAGTAGCCGTGATGGCTATGTGATCTTCAGAAATATCAAGCGTATATGCTTCTGCCTTCAAGTCAGAATCCTTGTCTAGGCTAAAAGTCAAAGACTTATTCTTAGAAGCTTCAAGGGCTTTACCCGATATAAAATCTGCTTTTGCCTGATCCACTAGATCTTCAATATCGGAGGCTAGCAAATCAGAAATCCCCGAAATTTCTACTGAGCTAGGGCTTGGTAAAATCATGAAGCTCCCTTCCTTCTTGGGTACTGAGTTGCAGGAAGCAAGTATCAGTAAGGTTATCAGCAAATTGAACGTTGAAAATAATCGCATGCAAAGAGGTTATTAAGTATAAAGAATTTTGAATTGGCTAAAATACCAAATATTCAACCCTATAGAAGCCACTCAACAAACAATTCAAAAGCTATTACAGCTTGAGGCTTTAATATTCCCTTTTTTTCCCTAATTTTTAGGTTGAAGGTTCATAACGCTACCTGTTTAGAGCTCTTTTTTAAAAACCCAACCTAACCCAAAATGCTCACACTTCTGATCATCCTTTTTGCCCTGGCATTAATTCTAATTGCCATCGTCAAATTTGACATCCATCCCTTTCTTGCTCTTTTCTGCGGTGCAATCCTCTATGGATTGCTTGCGGGAATGCCTGGAGAATTGATCTTACAATCCATTTCAGAAGGATTTGGAGGTGTACTTGGAAGTATAGGTTTGCTGATTTTGCTAGGTGTGATGATGGGGACTTTTCTAGAGAAAACAGGCGGAGCCATAGTCATTGCAGAAAAAATCCTGTCTTGGATCGGAGAGAAATCAGTGACACTTGCCATGATGATTTCGGGGTATATACTCTCTATCCCCGTTTTTGGAGACAGTACCTTTATCATGATGAATCCGATCAGCAAATCGCTTTCACTGAAAAGTAAGGTTCCTTACGCTGCCACTACTATTGCATTGGCTTTGGGAGCTACTGCATCCCATTCTCTAGTCCCTCCTACTCCAGGGCCGATTGCTACGGCAGGAATTTATGAGGCGGACCTAGGAATGATTATTTTCTACGGACTTATCGTGAGTTTGATTGCATTGATCCCCAGTTACATTTTTGTCAAAAAAGTTGCTTATAAAATCCCTTTGGTGCCAAAGATGGCTGTCAAAACGGAGGAAATTGAAAAGAAAAATAGACCATCAGCTTTTGCTTCTTTCTTACCAATTATCGTCCCATTGATTCTGATTATTGTCGCATCGATTGCAAAATACCCTACTAAACCATTTGGAGAGGGTACTTTTTACACCTTTATCCAATTCGCAGGAAGTCCAGTCATCGCCTTGCTATTAGGCTCATTTCTGGCCTTTACCTTGCCAAAGAAATTCGATGCCAAATTGCTTTCTTCCTCAGGCTGGATCGGTGAAGCAATATTGATCGCAGCGCCGGTGATTCTGATTACTGGTGCAGGTGGAGTATTTGGAAAAATGCTGCAGAATTCTGGAATAGGTGATCTGGTAAGCACGAGCATGAGTGGTGCAAGCTGGGGGATCTTTCTTCCATTTCTAATTGCTTTTGCACTGAAAACCGCCCAAGGCTCATCCACAGTAGCGATGATCACTACTGCATCGATAATTGCTCCCCTTCTCGGTTCTCTTGGACTTGACTCAGAAACTATGCGTGTCTTTGCTGTCTTGGCTACAGGCGCTGGAGCAATGGCGATCTCCCATGCCAACGACAGTTTCTTCTGGGCAGTGACTCAACTCTCCGGACTATCTATCAAACAAGGCAATCAAACTCACAGCCTAGGCACACTGATTATGTCCGTGACAGCTATAAGTGTGATTTATCTGATTACCTTGGTTGTTGGCTAAAATCTAGATTTTGGGAAAAAGGCCAATAATTGAAGCAGTTATTTTTCAAATAATACCTATACTCAAACATTTCCAAAACAGACATTATGCGAAAAAAATGGAGTAAACTTCACCTTACCTTACGAATAGGAATAATCTTATTAATCGTAGGGATCAGCCCTTTATTAATTGTGCTTGGGCTTAATGAACTAGGAGTCATTGATGCTGGAAATGCTGTAGGACCAGGAATTCTTGCAATGTTAACCTTCTATCCTTCTATCATATTAATTATAATAGGTTCTGTTTTAACCTTTATAAGGAATAGAAAAGCAAAGATATCCCTGTAAAAAACCCTGTAAACACTGACAAAGGGCTTACACTTAAAAATAGAGAAATCAGGACTGAAGGATCATGAAAAAATTTATCATTTTACTTTATACTTTTTCAGTTGTTCTATGTCTTGATGCCCAAATCCTCAAAAAACCAATACCCGACAAATTGGTCGTTCTAACATTTGATGATGCACCGGCAAGTCAGTATTCTATTGTAGCTCCAATGCTAAAGGAATTTGATTTTGGAGCCACATTCTTCGTCTGTGAGTTTCAGCCAAATTATACTGATAGCACATTATATATGAATTGGCGGCAAATTCAGGAGTTGGATAAAATGGGTTTTGAAATTGCTAATCACACGCATACACATTCCAATGTCAGCAAACTAACACAATCAGAATTCAACGAACAGCTCACTTATATCGAGACTAAATGTGCCTCACTCGGAATCCCGAAACCTACCAACTTTGCTTATCCTGGATATGGATTAAATGCTCAAGCTTTAAATTTTTTACAGGAAAAAGAATACGTTTTCGCACGAGCTGGCGGCAGTAGAGCTTATGATCCTTTGAGTGATCATCCCTTCCTGATTCCTAGTTGGGCATCGGATGAAACGAATAAAGCTGAGATCATGAATGCCTTTGATCAAGCCAAAGATGGAAATATTGTCATATTGACAATTCACGGAGTTCCAGATATAGAACATCCTTGGGTGAATACACCTCCCGAACTTTTCAAAGAATACTTGCAATACCTTGACGCGAATGACTTCACCGTTATTTCCATCAAAGATCTGGAAAAATACATCGATGTAGCAGCCGCTAAAAAAACCATCACTCCAGATTTTTCCATGAAGCTTAGTAACTGATTTCTAGAATAATCAGGAATTTAATCTCTCCGTTAAATTCTTTCATCTCCCAACCTGAGATTTCAAAAACCTATTCTCTCCTTTTCTGTTTTTCATGCTCTCCAAAAAAAAAATGAAAGAATGACCCAAAGAATGAGCTTCTTGTGTAAAACCCGAATTGTAAATTAATACAGCTAGGCTCTCTAACTACCAAAATGGATAAGGATCAGGAGGAAAAAGATCAATTCGAAGAAATGATTCAAGGCCTAATTGACAACAAGTATGGTTGTAGTAACAACTTCATAGATTTTAATACAGTTACAGGACTTCGTGAAAATATAGAGCGTGAAAATCAGTCGGGAAATCTGCAAATTTCCGGTACAGGCAACAAGCAAGATTACCAACAAAATGCGCTGATTAGAGGTGATAAAATCAAATGGATTGATGAGAAAAGTGTCAACCAATTTGAAATGATCTACAATAAAAAAGTGGGGAACTTTATTTCACATTTGAATAAAACCTGCTTTACTTCAATCAAGACTTTTGAAAGTCATTATGCCAATTATGAGCCAAAGAGCTTTTATAAAAGGCACTTGGATCAATTCAAAAATGAAAAGGGAAGGAAATATTCCATTGTTCTTTTTTTAAATCAAGATTGGCAAGCTGAAGATGGCGGCTTGCTTTCCTTGTATCCTGAAGGAAGTGCACAACAAGACATTTCACCTATTGGAGGTAGAATGGTATTCTTTAAAAGCGATGAGATGGAACATGAAGTTCATCCATCTTTTACCCGTGACCGGAGAAGTATAGCTGGATGGCTTAAGGATTAACGTATCTATTAAAGCTTGTCTATTTCATAAATTGACTTTCAGAAAAAAAGGTGATCTGTTTCCAGATCACCTTTTTTATTTCAATTAAGAAATTTGAATTAAGCCAAATCGTAACGATCAAGCATCATTACCTTATCCCAAGCTGCGACAAAGTCCTTAAGGAACTTATCTTTTGAATCAGAACATCCATAGACTTCTGACAAAGCACGAAGCTCAGAATTAGACCCGAAGATCAAATCCGCACGAGTCCCAGTCCATTTTACTTGGCCTGTCTTACGATCTGAGCCCAAGAAAGCATGCTGTCCACTATCTGCAGCCTTCCAAGTAGTACCCATATCTAGGACATTTACAAAGAAGTCATTGGTCAGAGCTCCTGGAGTTGAAGTAAATACTCCATGCTTAGAGTTATCATAGTTAGTTCCCAACACTCTCAACCCGCCAACAAGCACGGTCATTTCAGGTGGAGTAAGCTTAAGAAGCTGTGCGCGATCTACGAGCATTTCTTCAGCAGACGCTTTGTGCTTAGGTCGGTAATAATTACGGAAACCGTCAGCTGCTGGCTCCATAGCTGCAAAAGAAGCTACATCAGTTTGTGCTTGAGACGCATCCGCTCTACCTGGAGTGAAAGGAACTTTAACCTCATTACCCGCATTTCTAGCCGCTTGCTCCACACCTGCACATCCAGCTAGTACAATTAGATCAGCCAAAGAAATCTGCTTTCCAGAAGCATTGAATTCCTTCTGAATACCTTCCAGTTTATCGATTACTTTTCCAAGTTGAGCAGGGTTATTTACTTCCCAATACTTCTGTGGAGAAAGACGAATACGAGCGCCATTGGCACCACCACGCATATCGGATCCACGGAAAGTAGAGGCAGAAGCCCAAGCAGTAGAAACTAATTCAGAAACAGAAAGTCCTGATTCCAACACCTTAGACTTCAAAGAATCTACATCCGCCTCATTCACTAATTCATGAGTAACCGCAGGAATAGGATCTTGCCAGATTAATTCTTCAGTAGGTACTTCTGGACCTAAATAACGATCAATTGGCCCCATATCTCTATGAGTCAACTTGTACCAAGCTCTAGAGAAAGCATCTGCAAACTCATCAGGATTTTCGAAGAATCGTCTAGAAATCTTCTCATAAGCAGGATCTTCCTTCAATGCCAAATCAGTTGTCAACATTGATGGAGCATGCTTCTTAGACGGATCATGAGCGTCAGGCACTGTACCAGCGCCAGCTCCACCTTTTGGAGTCCACTGATGAGCTCCAGCAGGGCTTTTGGTCAATTCCCATTCGAATCCAAATAGATTCTCGAAGAAGCCATTGCTCCATTTTGTTGGAGTAGAAGTCCACGTTACCTCAAGACCACTGGTGATTGTATCTCCAGCATTCCCTGTTCCATACGTATTCTTCCAACCCAGACTCATTTCTTCTATCGAAGCTCCAGCAGGCTCATGGCTTACGTATTCACCTGGATCTGCTGCCCCGTGAGTTTTGCCAAAAGTGTGACCACCTGCGATAAGCGCGACAGTCTCCTCGTCATTCATAGCCATTCGACCGAAAGTCTCTCTAATATCATGAGCTGCGCCGATCGGATCTGGCTGTCCTTTTGGTCCCTCTGGATTCACATAAATCAATCCCATGTGAGATGCTCCTAGAGGATTTTCCAATTCACGATCTCCACTATATCTTTCCTTATCTCCTAACCATTCACCTTCTGATCCCCAGTATATATCCTCCTCTGGCTCCCAAATATCTTCACGTCCACCACCAAAGCCGAAAGTTTTCAGCCCCATAGTTTCCAAAGAAACATTACCTGCAAGAATCATTAAATCAGCCCAAGAAATCCTTCTTCCATATTTCTGTTTGATTGGCCAAAGCAGCAATCGAGCCTTGTCTAGGTTAGCATTATCAGGCCAGCTATTTAGCGGTGCAAAACGCTGAGATCCTGATCCTCCTCCTCCTCGACCATCTGCGATACGATAAGTACCTGCACTGTGCCAAGCCATTCTGATAAAAAACGGACCATAATGTCCAAAATCAGCTGGCCACCAATCCTGGGAATCTGTCATCAAATCGGCTAGATCTTTCTTCACTGCGGCTAAGTCCAAAGACTTAAATTCTTCCGCATAATTGAAGTCCTTATCCATTGGATCTGATTTCGAAGAATGCTGGCGAAGTATATTCAAATTCAATTGGTTTGGCCACCAATCTCGATTTCTTGTTCCTCCACCTGCAGTCTTTGTAACCGCACCACCTGTGAAAGGGCATTTTGCTTCACTATCATTGACATCCCATACAGGATCTGTATTGTCATGTCCGTTTTCTTTGTTATCCATATGATTAGGGTTTGTGTTTAATTTTTACGAAAGCTAATTTACTACAAGTATTATATATGTAATCAAAAATTCAATTGATAAAAACTATGACTCTTTTACACATACGATTGAGAAAGTCATTCCTGAGGGGATATAATTGATTTTCAAAATACCTAAATTCTCGGAAAGTTTGAAATTTGTGACCTTTGATAACCAACCTTCAATTTGTTGATTTTCTTGAGTATTCAATAAAAGTTGGTATTTTGAAACTGTTAAATCATTCGACATGGATGATCCCCGTAAGTTTTCACTTTTTGATATCTCTGTCTTAACCCATTTTAAATTCAACCCATCATGGTAGCACTTCTCATTATTGCTGGAATCATTTTGTTTCTGGGCATTATCCTAGTAGGTATTTTCAACCAACTTGTGAAAAACAAAAACATAGTAAAAGACGGCTGGAGCAACATTGATGTAGCGCTTAAAAGACGCTATGATCTAATTCCTAATCTTGTAGAAACTGTAAAAGGATATGCAAGTCATGAAAAAGAAACGTTGGAAGCGGTGATTCAAGCCAGAAATGCAGCGATGGCAGTACCTTCTGATGACATCAATAAGCAAATTCAGGCAGAGAATCAGCTTCAAAAAACTCTTCGAAGCATCTTTGCATTGAGTGAAGCTTATCCAGACTTGAAAGCGAATACTAACTTCCTTCAACTGCAGGATAAACTGAACGAGATCGAAGAAAACCTGGAGCGCTCAAGACGCTATTACAATGGCACCGTTCGAGAAAACAATACGTATGGAGAAAGCTTCCCTGCGGTAGTTGTAGCCGGTATGTTTAATTATCAGCATTTTGACTATTTCGAGGCAGAACCAGAAAGCCGTGAAAATGTGAAAGTGAGTTTTTCTTAATTGCACGTCAAAAGCCTTGCAACTTCAATGGAGCTTAGTAGGTATATGAGCACTAGTATGAAAAAAATCGCATTTCTATTCCTTATATTTTTTGCGCAGCTCAATGTCTATGCACAGGATTTCACGGTCACTTCTTACTCAGTAGATATTACACTCCATGAGGAGGGTTACTTTGATGTAATCGAGAAGTACAATCTTAATTTCGATGTTCCGAAGCATGGGATCTTTCGTGATATTCAGACTTCCTATGATTTTCTGACGGAAGAAGGCAATCAAGAAACTCGTAAAATCAAACTAAGCGAGATAGAAGTTCCAGGATATAAGTTTGATGCTCCCTCAGCATTTGGACAGAAAATGACCGATAATCTGCAGATCAAAATCGGTGACGCAGATATTACGCTTCAAGGCCCGCAAGAGTACGAAATCAGGTATAGGGTTGAGAATGCGTTCCTTCATGAAAAAGAGGCAATTCAATTCTACTGGAATATTAAGCCTAGTGATTGGTATGCACCTTTCAATAAAATTGATTTCAAGGTTCATTTGCCAGAAGGAATCACGCTAGAAGAAGGGGATTACTTTCTTTATTCTGGCACTGTTGGCACTGCTGCTCCCTCATCTGATTTTGAGACTACTTATTCTAATGGCATCTACTCTGGCTCCACTAAACCTGATGTGGTTTCTTTCGGTGGAGAAGCTGTCACTGTACTTTTGAAACTCCCTTTAGGAAGCATCAAAGAAATCAAACCTTTCTGGCCGTTCTGGACAAATTATGGATGGGTAATCATTTTGACCCTAGTATACATTGCATTTTATGCTATCTGGAAGAAGCATGGCAAAGACGATCACGCCACAACAACGACAAGTTACTATCCACCCAAAGGCATGGATCCGGCCATGGTGGGCTTTTTGATTGACGATTCTGGTGATACGGCAGATTTGATTTCTCTTATTCCATTTTGGGCCTCACGCGGTTACTTGACTATTGAGGAGATAGATGAGAAAGGATGGTTTGCGAAAGATGACACTAGGCTAAAGAAATTGAAAGAATTAGAAGCTGATGCTCCTTTATATCAGCGCCAGCTTTTCAATGGACTATTTGCAGCAAAAACTGAAGTGCTCGTGAGTAGTCTCAAAGAAAAGTTCTACACCACCATGAGTACCGCAAGTAGTAGTCTAAAAGACGCTGCTCAGATTTACTATGTGAATAAATCCAGAAGAATCAAGAACTATACAATTGGCGGATTAGTAGTTTTGTTTTTTATTCTGGTTCCATCGTTTTTATTTTTCTGGGGAATAATTGCCGCCATCTCTGCAGGTATTTCTCTCATTTTATTATTGATAATGAGCCAGTTATTGATCAAAAAGAACAAAGAAGGCACGATGATTCTATCCGAACTGAAAGGCTTCAAACAGTTCATCAAAGTGGCTGAGGAAAATAAACTCAAAATGCTACTCAAAGAAGACCCCTCCTATTTCGAATCAACAATGAGCTATGCATTAGCCTTTGGCATGTTTGATAAATGGGTAAAAAAATTCGACTCATTAAATCTGCAACCACCCACTTGGTATTACTCTTCCACAGGTAGAATGATGTCCATGAATCATTTCTCAAAATCTTTCAACAATTCTATCAAGTCCACTCAATCCACTATGGTAAGCTCACCGGCAAGTTCAGGTGGCTCAGGTGGTGGATCATCCGGAGGTGGTTTTGGAGGTGGTGGCGGTGGAAGCTGGTAAACTACTGAGTGCAGGAATCTCCTGAAACCCCAAAACCAGAGAAAAATCCCCCTGCCCCCTTTGAAAAAAAGGGGGAGTTACCCTATCGAACCTCAACCATTGATCCCAGAAACCTACTTTCAGTTGCCCTTAAACATTTCATTATGGAAGACAGACCACAAATCAAATTAAAACTAAGTCCATCAGATATCCTTTTAGAAATGCTCGGCTCATTGGCAATTCTAGCCATATGGGGATTGGTAATCTCCAACTATTCTATCCTTCCTGACACCATTCCTACCCACTTCAACGCAGCTGGAGAACCTGATGATTTTGGTGGAAAAGCTAGTCTTTTGGTTTTGCCGATCATGGCAACAATCATGTTTTTTGGATTAACGTTTCTAAACAAGTTTCCAGAAATATTCAACTATCCAGTTGACATCACTTTAGATAATGCTCCAGCACAATACAGAAATATTCAACGGATGATACGATATCTAAAAATGGTAATCGTATGGATTTTTGGATCAATAGTTTTCAGAAATATCCAAATCGGCCAAGGAATAAGAGATGATTTAGGCGGTTGGTTCCTCCCTATTGTTCTAGGATTACTTTTTATTCCATTAGTTTACTTTATCGTAAATTCCTTTAGAATCAGTAAGAACAAATGAAAAACAGCGTATTTATAGCCACTAGCTTAGACGGTTTCATTGCCGGAAAAAACGATGAACTAGACTGGCTTTCTACTTTTCCTGTAATAGATCATATCGATACTGGATTCAATGAGTTCACTTCCCGAATCGACGCCCTGCTGATGGGAAGAAATACCTTTGAGGTGGTTGCAAGCTTTGAAGGTGAATGGTTTTACAAAAAACCTGTATTTGTTTGGAGTAATTCCTTGAAAGAGATTCCCGAAAAGTTCAAAGACAAGGCCTTTCTGGTCAAAGGAAGCATTTCAGAAATTCTTACTAAAATTCATGGTAAAGGCTTTCACGATCTTTATATCGATGGAGGAAAAACCATTCAGAGCTTTCTAAAAGAAGACTTAATTGACGAAATGATCATTACAACAATCCCTGTATTACTGGGATCGGGCATTCCGATGTTTGGAGAATTACCGAAGCAATTGGTCTTTGAGTGCATCAAATCAACCCGGTTTTTAGACAAAGTCGTACAAAACCATTTCGTCAGATCTAGAGAAAAGTACCTCGGAAGAATAAGTAATATTTGAGATTCTATTTATCTAATTAAACTACTGCCTTACTACAGCTTTTTTCTCATTGGTTGATCTCAATTATATGTATTCGCTTGAATGCACGTACCAAAATAATATTTTGAATCCTTTCCCTTCGACTGCGCTCAGGGACCGAATTTAAGCGTAAAATAAAGGGAGAGGGAGAGAATGCGGCGGTGCCGCATTCTCTCCCTCTCCCTTTAAGCCAAAATTGACCGGAGGCTGAGCGCAGTCGAAGCCTGATTGAACATACGTGCAGATATCCGAATACACATAATCTCAATTAGTCTGTTTATCAGTTCACCTTCTTTTTGATCGACACTTTTAAACTAATCCTTATGCTTAATGAGGTCGTTTGAAATTTCTTATACATCTATAAAATTTGCGCCGCCGCGCCGCCGCGAGACATCATTTATCTCAAACTACCTCGCTGTCCAGCCACCGTCCACTGTCAGCATCGATCCCACCATGTAGGTTCCTGCAGCTGATGCCAAGTAAATTGCAGCTCCCTGAATTTCTTCCAATCTCCCCCATCTGCCAAGTGCAGTAGCACCCACGATAAACTTTTTCCCCTCTTCTGTATCAGCAATCGGCAGGTTCATTTCCGTCAAAAATGGCCCAGGACAAATAGCATTCACCGTAATATTGAACGGAGCAAACTCCAACCCAAGTGCACGGGTCATCTGAACGACTGCTCCTTTACTGGATGCGTAAGGCGTTCTATTAGATAGTCCAACCAACCCCAAAGTGCTCGCGAGATTGACAATGCTTCCTTTGCCAGCTTCTTTCATATAAGGAGTTACTGCTTTGCAGCATAGCCAAGTTCCAGTCACATTGATGTCCATCACTTTGCTAAATTCCTCCAGTTGCAATTCATCGATCGCGCCGCGAATATTAATTCCTGCACTGTTGATCAGAATATCTATACTTCCAAAGGCATCAAAAGCAGCTTTTGCCATAGCTTCTGTCTGAGCCTTATTTACGACATCCGCTTCAAAAGCAATTGCCTTTACACCATACAGTTCGGCGATTCTACTTGCTGATTCCTCACCTTCATTCAGAGTTCTACTTACAAGCATCACATTTGCTCCAGCAGAGGCAAGTCCTTCTGCCATGGCTAAGCCAAGCCCTTTCGAACCACCGGTGATGATGGCTGACTTTCCACTTAGGTCAAAAAGTTTGATTCCAGGTAATTTTTCAGACATGATTAGTTATGGGTTAATAGGTTAATGGTTAGATATTAATTATTGATTTATATGTATATCCACTTTTCTGCCAGTATAGCATTAAAGGAAGTGGTTAAAGCTAGGATTGAGGCTACTTCGGTCACCGGTCTTCGGTCTTCGGGCCAGCAAACCAAAGAAAATAAGACTACTTGCATCATTACGGATAATCACATTGATTTTACACATTTTTTAGAAAACACTTAAACCAATCCCAAAGAACTTCGGCTATATTTCAAACAGTCAACAACGTTCTGCTCTTCGTATGCGAGTTTCTCTTCAGGACTAAGCCCTGTGACATGAGGAAGATCTCCGGCAAAAGCTTTTTCCTTCACAAGTCGAAGTACTTTGGCCGTTTCCTGAGCAGATGCATCTTCAAAAGTCGCCCAATATCCATCAGTCAAATAAGGAATTTCTAAGGGATCACGAGTGATCATTTCCAGCGTAAAAGTGAGATCAGGATTTAATTTTTTACACAAATCTACTCCTGCTTTGACATCCACAATCCCCTCGCCAAGCGGTACCTCAGAAAGCAGAATGCCGTCTTTGTAATCTTTCACTCCCATATCCTTCACATGAGTGGAAAAAGCATAAGGAGCCAAAGTCTTGATGACTTCCATTGGATCCTCTAGAAATGACACATTGTTACCAAAATCTAATGTCACCCCTACCCATTCGCTTCCAAGATTATTGATAATTGCTTCCAGCTCTTTGGCAGTCCAGTCTTTATGATTTTCTATTGCCAGCTTCATTTTATGCTTTCTCACAATTGGCTCAGCCAATTCCATGGACTTTAGAGCACTTCCCTTGAAGGCCTTATACTCTTCAGGAGTTTTAAAATTCACATATCTCCTACCGCTCAAGCAAGCCGTCCTTAAGACAGTAGCTCCTGCTTCTTTTGCAGCTAATACTTCTGCTTCAAATTTCGCGACATCCTCAGGAGTCTTTGGTAGCCCAATACTTCCTTCCAGATATAAGTCTAGCTTTTCTCTACGATCTCGCACTTTCTTAGCAAAATCCTCTGCCCAACCACTTACGAGCACCTGCACTCCACCAGCTCCGATTTGCTTGCAATGCTCCATCATATCAATCGCATCTGCAAATGCAGGATACTTTTGGCTATTTTCTTTGGATTGCCACCTCGCTCCATAGGAATGAACGACTACGCCCATTGGGACATTCTTTAGGTTTTCAGGCAAAAAAGGAAGCGGAAAGCTCATCGCCATTGCTCCAAGGCTTGCGGTTTTAATGAAATTCCTTCTGTCAGCATCAAAGCTGAGGATATTGGTTTTGGGGCTCTTCATAGGTTAGGGTTTTGGGGTTTCCTCAGGAGGTATAGATTCAATGTATTCATTTAGTTCAGTGGCTTTCCACGGGTAAACTCTTCCTTGGGTAGTCAAGCGAGTTTTGCCGACAGTACGGCCAGATATTGGCGGAGATTGATTGCCCCACTCATTCCTAATATAAGTCAAAATCGCTGCAATGCTCCCATCGTCCATCGTAGAATGTGAAGGCATAACAGGAAGAATATCAGGCGCATCGTAGGTTTTCCCAGCCACATCAATCGGACCTTCCAAACCATGTAGTAAAATCATTGCCAATCGTCTCTCATCTCCCAGTACCCACTCAGAATCAGCCAATGGCGGTCCCATCCGGGTTGCACCTGCACCATCGGAACCATGACATCCTGCACAGGTCACAAGGAATTTTTGTCTACCCTGGGCAAACTGCTGCATTCCCTTCTCATCCAATTGACTTTCGGAAACTGTTTTTTCTGAAGGAACAAATCCTGGCCAAGTAAATATTCGCCTCAGCATATCCAGACGATTTTCATCAATTGGAAGGTCTGTACGCTTGAAAAGCGAAGGTTCAGATTTCAATGCTATAAGCTCTTTGTCCTTTAAGTTTCCGGCCTGAATAGACATCCCAGAAATCAATATATTCTCTTTCCAGCCAAGTTCTTTCGTATTTGCCATTGTCAAAAGCCCATTAACTTCAGCAGATTTTCCGTTTTTCAGAACTGCTGTAGCCAGAGTTTCCAGAAAAATTTCCTTTGTCTGATCCTGATTTTGCCACTCTGAAGAGACCCAAAGCTTTTGCAAGAAATCATATTCTCTTCCTTCCAAGCTGCTCAACATTGCATCCCGCATCAGTGGATCATCTCCATATTTTTTGAAAATAGCAGAAAGTACTTTTTCATTATCACTCGCAGAAAGCACATAACTACTCAAGGCAAGTTGTAAAGCTTCTGCCTGAGTAGCATCTACAGCTGCATTCTCCATAGCTTTTGCCAGTTTGGATCGTGTAGAAGAAGATGCTTGCGCAAATGGCTCAAGTAATCTTAGCGCAGTACTCTGAATCAAACCCGAAGATTGCTCGAAGATTGAGAAAAGAAAATCTTCGGAAAGCTCGCCCAGACCTTCCAAAGTCCAAAGTGCATGGAATCTTCCCATTTCACTCGCGTTTGGATCTAATGCCAACTTTATCAAAGCATCCTTCACGCTTAAATCCTTTCGCTCCACCAAAAGTCGCTGAGCCATATCTCTGTACCAGCCATCTTTATCAGAAAGGAATATGATTAAATCCTCATTACTTGCTTGAGAAAGCTTAGGCATAGCTCTGGTAGTTGCTCCCTCAGGAACAATCCTCCAAATTCTACCTAAATGGATGGGTAATTCCAATCCTCTATTTATCGTTTGCTCCAGCAAATATGGTGTCATAAAAGCTCCATGCTGGATCAGACCTCGGTACATGTCTGCTATATATAACGCTCCATCCGGCCCAGTTGCAAAACCTGAAGGCCGAAACCGCTCATCTGTAGAAGCTAAAAACTCTTTTCCGGGATTTGGATCGGTACCTGTGATCGTCGTCCCATTTTGAATCAAAACATTTCGCTTGACCAGATTGCCTGATGGCTCCGCTACAAAGGCATTACCGTAGTACTCCTCCGGAAAAAGTGTGCTTCTGAATACTAAAGGAGAACATGCTGCGGTGAATTCCATTAGTTTCTGATTCTCATCTAAAACTCCCGGAATATAACCCCTATTCACTGCTGGCGTAGGGCGAATCGGATAAACTCTACGATCCTGCGCCACTCCATAATCTATCCCAGTGGATGGACTATGATTGGGGTTTCTTGAAAGGTAATTTGGAGGAACTAGATCTGCGTGAAGCTGCGACCAATTGTAATTGTAAAACAATCTACCCTGATCATCCTTACTGATTCCCCATTGTCCACGGAATTCGGTCAATTCTCTGATCCATTCTCCATCTTGATATTTATACCTGATTTTCGACTTCGCATTGTAATACCAGTTATCTACATTTCGCAGCAAACCATTATCTGAATGCTCGGGATTCCCTGAAGAGGCATAGGTCGAATCCAGCAAAACCTTTGTATCAGCTTTAAGATCTCCATCCAGATCTTGGGTGATCCAAAGCGCTTTGTTTTCTGCTACCAATACGCCATCCGCAAAAAAACCAAGGGCACGTGGCATTATCAAGCTATCCATATAGATGGTGCTTTTGTCCATCACACCATCCCCATTTTCATCTTCCAAAATGGAGATTCTGCCTATAGGTTTATCCTCTTCAGATCCCAACGTATCAGTCATAAAACCGCGCATTTCTATCACCCAAAGTCGGGCATCTGCATCGAAAGTGATAAATACTGGGTCCTCCACCATAGGTTCGGCGGCAACCAATTGGATTTCAAGTCCAGATTGCAATTGAAAAGTCTCTAATTCTTCCTTCGCTGATTTTGCAGGTGAGGGGTTTGAGGGATCTTCCTTGACTGTTTTGGCACATGATGCCAGAATCATTACTATAAAAAAGTAAGGAATACTACGGGTAATCGACATACTATAACACGGAATTTTGGGTTTGAGCAAAGCTCCCTTGGTAAGCAGACCATTTCAGATTTGGAATACTTAAAAAAGGGACTGTACAATTTGAAACATATTCAGCTGATACACAAGCTAGATTTTATGAATGTAGAGATAGATCTATAGAAAAACTGGCTCCTCTCGCTATCATTTTTGCTATATTAAAACATTCTTTAATACGTTGCCTTATGCTAAAAAACAGTTTGCTTGCCGCTATCCTACTTCTTTTTTCATTCTATGTTATTAAAAAGGAAGTACTGGAAGTCGCTGCTCCAAGTTCCGTCACACTCATCGAATCAGAACTTTCATGGAATGGAGATTCTTTGCCACATTATCCACTATCAAAGCCCAAGATTTCAATTCTCAAAATCACTATCCCTGCCCATTCGGAACTTCCGCTGCATTTTCATCCGGTGATCAATGCAGGCGTACTACTCACAGGAGAGCTATTTGTGATCGATGAAGATGGAAATGAACTCACGCTAAAAGCTGGTGATCCTATCGTGGAAATCGTGAATAAAAAGCATTTGGGTAGGAATACAGGTGATATCGATGCTGAAATTATTGTCTTCTATGCTGGAACGCAGGGAATGAAGATTACCGAAAAAGTACAATAGTAATTTCCAAGCCTTAACTTTGCGGAAAATACGCGCACATGAACTTTTCAGAATTAGGACTTTCCAAGCAAATCCTTGAAGCAATCAAAAAAGCAAATTACGATAGCCCATATCCTATACAGATAGAGGCAATCCCCGCTATTTTGCAGAAGAAAGATGTGCTGGGAATCGCGCCTACGGGTTCTGGAAAGACCGCTTCTTACATTTTACCTATACTTCAAAGACTTCAGGAAAAAGCTCCAAATAAAGGGCGTATGATTCCTGTTTTGGTGCTGGTACCTACCCGCGAACTTGCAAGCCAAGTTGCCGAAGTGACCGAAAATTTTGCACGATTCCTGAATAGACCAGTAAAAGCTTTGGCTGTTTTTGGTGGAGTATCGATCAATCCGCAGATGATGAAAATCTACGGAACGGATATTTTGGTAGCCACTCCGGGCCGATTATTGGATTTGCTCTCTAAAAATTCCCTGAATCTTAATCAAGTGGAAGTCCTAGTTTTAGACGAAGCTGATAAGGTTTTGAATATGGGCTTCAAAGAGGAAGTGGATCAGATTCTAGAAAAACTTCCTAAAAAACGCCAAAACATACTTTTCTCAGCGACAAGTGAAGAATCTGTAGAAGGCTTGATCGACGAGATGCTTCATGAGCCTGTTAGAATTTCTGCCGAACCAGATACTGTTTCTCCGGATCTTATCGAGCAGTATGCGTACAGAGTTCCTATGGAGCAAAAAGGCCCTTTCCTTCGTTATTTGATCAACTCAGGCGACTGGTCTCAAATTTTGGTTTTTGCTTCATCTATCCGTGCAGCAGATAACATCGTCACGAAGCTTAACAAAAATGGGATTGAAGCACTGGCATTTCATGGAGACAAAAGTCAGGGTGCTAGAACGGAAGCATTGCATACATTTAAATCCGGGAAAACACGAATTCTTGTTGCAACTGATTTGGCAGCAAGAGGAATTGACATCAAGTTTTTGCCTCTGGTGATCAATTACGAATTACCTCGCTCGCCGAAAGATTATGTGCACAGAATAGGTAGAACTGGGCGTGCAGGAGCGACGGGCGAAGCTATTTCTCTAGTATCAGAGGAAGAATTGCACCATTTCAAAATCATCCAAAAGAAGATGAAAAAGCATGTGCAGCTGAGAAGTATAGATGAGATTGAGTTTTAAGGATTTTGCTTCCTGTTATACGTCAATTGCAAAAATAATAGGGTTCACACCTCGACTTCGCTCGGTGACCGATAATTTGATATACTATGGAGGGAGGGAGAAAAGTGCGGCTCGCCGCACTTTTCTCCCTCCCTCCTTTATTGATTAACTCCGGTGGCCGAGCGAAGTCGAGGCCAATTTAAATATCCAAACAACACATCGTTTTCTCATATATTAAAAATCCGCGTCGATCCACGTGTCTTTTCTGCGTTAATCTGCGGGAAATAAAAACACTCATTCAGGCACAGGATAGCTATTCCGTCAAAAGAATTTATTTTTAGATTACTGGTACGCACTAACCTTAATCTAATGAAGATCAAAAGCTCCATTTTTACCTTCCTATTTTTCATATCCTTCAGTTTTAGCTTTGCGCAGCAAAAGCAGAAATCTCCCAATATAATCCTCATCATCACCGATGATCAAGGCTACGGTGATTTGGGTTCCACTGGAAATCCTCATATCAATACACCCACTTTAGATGCATTCGCATCGGAGAGCATACGATTTACCAATTTCTATGTATCTCCAGTTTGCGCTCCTACACGAGCTAGCCTGATGACTGGGCGCTATTCCTTGAGAACTGGAGTTCGTGATACTTATAATGGTGGAGCAATGATGGCAGAATCTGAAATAACCATTGCTGAGCTATTGAAATCGAAAGATTACGTGACGGGGATTTTTGGTAAATGGCATTTGGGAGATAATTACCCTATGCGCCCGAGCGATCAGGGATTTGATGAGTCATTGATTCATCTTTCTGGCGGAATGGGACAAGTGGGTGATTTCACCACTTTTTATCAGGGAGATCGAAGCTATTTCGATCCTGTGCTTTGGCACAATAATCAGCAAGAAAGCTACGACGGCTACTGCTCTGATATTTTTGCGCAGGAGGCGATCAACTTCATAGAGAAAAATAAAGACAAACCATTTTTCACCTATTTATCCTTCAACGCACCGCATACACCACTTCAGGTGCCAGATGAATATTATCAAAAATATAAAGATATAGACCCGTCAGCCGGTTTTGGCGAAGACGGAAAGCCTTTCTACCCTATGTCGGAAGGGGATAAAGAGGCTGCGAGAAAAGTCTATGCGATGGTGGAAAACATCGATGATAATCTGAAAAAGCTTTTCCTAAAACTAGAAGAGCTAGGGATAGAAGAAAACACAATAGTCATCTTCATGACTGACAATGGTCCGCAGCAACAGCGCTATGTAGCAGGATTAAAAGGCCGCAAAGGCAGTGCCTATCAGGGCGGAATAAGAGCACCATTTTTCATTCGATATCCTGAAGGATTCAATGGAAACAGAGAAATCTCTGCATTGACGGCACATATGGATGTGCTTCCCACACTTGCAGACCTTTGTGGTTTTGAAGTGCCTAATGACAGGAAAATTGATGGCCACAGTATGGTACCATTGATAGAAGGAAAAAATAATGCTGCTAATGATCGGAGTTATTTCGCCTATTGGACTAGAAAGTACCCTGAACTTTATCAAAATATCTCTATCCAAAAGTCAGGTTGGAAATTGGTGGGCAACACAGATTACAATTCGGAAATCGCAAAATTTGATTTATTCAATCTGAATGAAGACCCTTACGAGCAAAACAATTTGGTGTCCACTAACAGTGCAAAGGCAAAAGAACTCAAATCTGAAATGGATGCCATTTACATCGAGCTTATCAACGAGAAAAACCAAAAAGATCCTCCACTAATCCAGGTCGGCAATACCGCAGAAAATCCTATAATCCTAAATCGAAATGACGCAGCGGGTGAACGTGGCATTTGGGATCAAGAAGACATATTTGGTTATTGGAATGTAAGCGTCGAGCCTGGAGTATATGACATACGGGTAAAATTCGTGAAACCTGTTCCTCCACAAGGGAAAATGACTATCGAGACTTCCAACTACGCCAATATCGCTTTTGATAAATCAAGTGATCAAATAGATATTCTGGAATTGAAGGGCGTGACTCTTCAGGCAACTGAAGGGCAATTACTTCCTTTTTATGAGGTAAATGGCCAGCGATATTTTCCATTTTGGATAGAACTAACGAAAAAATAAACATCCAATGAACAAAAATAGGTTAGAAGCTTTTAGTGATGGTGTTTTGGCGATTGTCATCACGATCATGGTCCTGGACATCAAAGTTCCCCATGGAGATCAATGGGCTGATTTGCACACATTGATCCCGGTGTTTTTTAGTTATGTCTTGAGTTTTATTTACATAGGAATTTATTGGAACAATCATCATCACATGATGCATGCAGCTTCCAAAATAAGCGGCAAGGTGCTCTGGGCAAATCTTCACCTTTTGTTTTGGTTATCCATGATTCCTTTCGCCACGGGATGGATGGGAGAGAATAACTTCGGTGCAGCGCCAATGGCTCTTTATGGAGTTATACTCTTATTGTCAGCCATTGCATACAAAATCCTACAAACAACACTTGTAAACTGTCAAGGGCGAAATTCTATCCTCGCGAAGGCAGTAGGAAAAGACAAAAAAGGGTGGATCTCACCTATACTTTACCTGATTGCAATTGCCGCTACTTGGATTCATCCTATTATAGCAGGAGGAATCTATGTATTAGTTGCATTGATATGGTTAATTCCAGATTTAAGAATTGAGAAAGTACTGGAATCTGAAAAAAACTGATTTTTCACAAAATCTATTCTTTGGTAATCCTATCTCCATCCAAAACCTTTCGATTTAGCTAATTTACTTTTCGCATAAAAAATTAGGCTATTAAAGATTCCTCAATACATTCTAAGCAAGCTTAATTATTTCACAAAAAAATAAGCTAATATTTACGAACTCATAAACAATCATGCCTGTTTACCCCAGATAGTCTGCGTAAAATATTTTTAGGGTGGGAAAGAAATACAGTAAAACGGAATACTTCAAAATTATCCTAGTACTAGGTGCTTTATGTACTATTAGTCCTTTTTCTATTGACATGTATCTTCCGGGTTTTCCTGAGATGGCAAGAGACCTGAATACGCCTATTTCAAATATTCAGCTTTCACTTACTGCCTATCTTGTTGGTATAGCCATAGGACAGTTATTCTACGGACCGCTTTTAGATAAATATGGTCGTAAAAAGCCTCTCTATGCAGGTTTGGCTATCTACATCTTAGCATCCATAGGCTGTGCCATGTCTCAGTCTGTAGAGAATCTGATTTTCATGCGCTTCCTTCAGGCCATTGGTGGATGTGCTGGAATGGTGTCTGCTCAAGCTATTGTTCGGGATATTTTCCCTGTTAAGAAAATCGCGCAAGCAATGTCTTTGCTTGTTTTGGTGATAGCAGTTTCTCCTATGATCGCTCCTACTTTAGGTGGATTTGTGACAGCAGCTTATGATTGGCACTGGGTATTTATTATTCTAGCTGCTTTAACAGCCATTATTTGGATCGCTACAGTAGTTGTGCTACCTGCTGGAGCTCTGCCAGACAAGGAAGTATCTCTTAAACCAAAACAGGTTTGGAAAGGCTACATTAAGGTTCTTGAGAATCGGCAGTTCTTAGTTTACATGCTCGCAGGAGGAATTGCCGGCGCGGCACCATTTGCCTACATCGCAAGTTCGGCAGATGTGTTTATGAACATTTATGGATTGACAGAGCATCAATTCGGTTGGCTTTTTGCAATTCTGGCATTTGCTATGATCGGCTCTACTCAGCTGAATCACATTTTGCTTCGCAAATACACGAGTCAGCAGATCATCAATTTCTCCATACACTATCAAAGTATAACTGCTCTTTTCTTGATATTGGGGGTATATTTTAATATATTCAATTTGTATTCACTGATAGGAACGATGTTCATTTTCCTAACAGCACATGGTTTGAATGGTCCAAATACCACAGCGCTAGCCATGGCACCATTCTCTAAGAATGCTGGATCTGCCTCTGCAATGTTAGGAAGTATGCGAATGGCAATTGGTAGTATAGTAACTGCCATCGTGAGTTTATTTCATGCGAGTTCAGCATTTCCAATGGCCGCAGGAATGGCAATATGTGCATTCGGAGGTTTTATAATATTGAAGACTGATCATCATATTCCTGGAACCATCAGTAGAAAAGAAAAAACCGAGGCATTCGCCTCTTAATACCTATTTAAGCCGAAAGCCGGAGTTCTTTATGAATTCCGGCTTTTTTTAATCCACTAAAAACTAGAAGTTTAAACAGGCCTTTCAGTTTTTCATTTAAGAAAACATTTATTGCCCAGCACTGATAATCCCCTCAATCAAATCTGGATATAATTGACCTCCTGAGTTTCGATCAAAGAGTGCAGAACCATACTCTCCACCGAATCCATTATCCCAGTAAAACGGCACTAACCCATGTTCTTTGGCACTTTTGCTAATGTGGAGCAAGTAGTATTTCCGGTTAATATCATTGTCTTTAGCCTTTTTATCTGTAGCAGCATATTCTCCTAGCAGAACCGGAACACCTTTATCTATGAATTTGGTTTTAATCTTTTGGAATTGCCCGTCTGCATAGGATTCTCCTCCCCACGAAGCAGTCTCAGAAGGATCTGTAGCATGCTCGCCCCATTGGGTAATGACCTCATCTTCTTTAAGTGAAAACTCATACGGATCATAATAATGTACTTCCACCATCAAGCGCCCTTCCGTATCATCCGTTGGCATATCAAAGAAATTCACTCCATGATCAATATTGGTATTGAAGGTCTGAACTACTAAATTTCTATAGGTATTTCGCCCACCAGTTGATCTCACAGCATCCACAAAAGTCTGATTAAACCCGCATTATGCATTGGAATAATTAAACCCGAAATATGCATTAGCAATTCTATTACGACTTGAAACTGCTCTCAAATCGGGAGCTTTTTATATGCAAAACCTTGAGCTTCAGGGACGGTTTGTGAGAGGTTTTTAGGATATGATTCCCCTTTACTTACTCAATTTCAGCCCAGTTTATAACAGCGTACTAAGTATCTCCCTCAAGGTATTGATTCCTAATGGTTTCATGAGATATCTTTCCTCCAGGCCATGTATTTTTGCCTTTTCAAAATCTTCATTGCTTATCGAACTTGTCAAAATATAAAAAGTGATATCGTCTGTTACAGGAAGGCGTTTGAACTCTTCTAAAAAAATCCACCCATCCCAAATAGGCATATTCAAATCCAAAAATATCAATTCAGGGAGGGGTTTACCTGACTCCAGCATGGCTTTTAGATTGTCATAGGCCTCTTTGCCATTTTTAAAGGAGATGATTTCTTCAAAAGCGCCAGTAGCCGCCATAAATTTCTTTGAAATCAATACCATTATGTCATCATCTTCTATCAGACAAGCAAGTTTAACTTTTTTCATAAGGCAAATAGACTTTAAAGATGGTACCCACATTCACTTGGCTTTCAACTTCTATTTTTCCTCCCATAGCTTCTATCTGGTTTTTGGTGATAAACAGTCCAAGGCCGTTAGATTCTTTGTGGGTATGAAAAGTTTTGTACATCCCAAAAAGTTTATCACGATATCTTTTCATGTCTATTCCCAAGCCATTGTCCTCAAAAACAATGACGAAATAACCATCCTCCTGATCGGCTGATATCCTGGAAAAGGAATTCCTCTCTTCAGATCGGTACTTGATTGCATTGGTAAGTATGTTCAATATAATGCTTTCTAAATAAATAGGAATGCAAAAAATATTGAAATCATCAGGTACTTCATTAAAGATGCTCACCTTTGCGTCTTTTGCCAATTGTGCAATGCTATTGATGGTGCTGTTTACGGCCTTATTTAAGTCCAAACATTCCCATTGTTCAAGTTCTGCATTGAAGCTGGTCAATACCTGATTAAGGTGTAGAATGGTTTCATTCAGATTATTTGATGCCTGCCCAACCATTTGGAGGTATTGGTTTTCAAAAAGTTCAGAATTCTCCATCTCCATTATTGCCAATAACCCTTGCATATTTGCAGTATGCGAGCGTAGGTTATGCGAAACAATATGGGTAAAATTTTGGAGACGGTTGTTTTGTTCTTCTTTTATTTTCACTAAGGACGAGAGTTGTTTATTGGCAGTCAATAGGTCTCTAGTCCTGTTTTGTACTTCTATTTCAAGATTGCTGTTCATTTCGAAAATTTGCTGATTCAAATTTTCCAGGTATGTACGTTGACTGTTGATGAGTAAATGCGTTTTCACCCGAGACAACAATTCTTTTGAGTTAATGGGTTTGGTTATATAATCAACCCCTCCCATATCAAAGGCTTTTTCATAATCTTCCCCACTCGTTTTAGCAGTCATGAAAATAATTGGAATACCAGCCGTATTTTCTAGTTGCTTTAGCCGCCGGCACACTTCAAAGCCTGATATATCAGGCATCATAATGTCAAGCAAAAGAAGATCGGGCTGTTTTTCACTCGCCATCAACAATGCCTTTTCACCATTGTTAGCTAAAAAAATTTCGTAAAAAGGTTTCAGTATTGATGTGGCCAAGCTGAGGTTGCCGGGCTGGTCATCCACCACTAATATTTTTGCTGCGGCTTTACGATTCATGATTTGCTTGAGTTGTTTAATAGGATACTTAACCTTTGAAGTTCTATGCTAATATCATCAAGGTCAAATTGATCAAATGCAGTTTCAAGTTGTGCGGTAAGATTCAGCAGTTGCTTCAATTTATGTTGTTTGGCGTAGGCTTTCAGGTGGTTAAGTAATTGTTCCATCTCTGTCACATCCATCATGTAGGTAAGCCGGTCAATTGTACTTTGAAAATGCTCTTGCAGATAGGGCAGATGTGCCTGTAGTTCATCTTGTGTTGTTTGTTCATCCTGATTCTCAGAATGGATTGCTGTTGCCACTACAGTGTCGTAAGGGATGTATTTCTTCAATTCATCAAACAATACCTTTCCCTGTATGGGCTTGCTGAGCAAGCCTACAAAATTACCATCGATGGTTTCATGAGCTTGTATGGAAGCAGTGAAGGCTATGATCGGGATATCCTTTAAGTCTTCTGTTTCATGAATGATGCGAGCAGCCTCCCAGCCATCCATTTCGGGCATGCGTATGTCCATTAATATCAGATCGGGCTGATGGGCTTTGGCCAGGGTAATGGCTTCCAGTCCGTTTGTCCCCATTATCAGGGTTATATCGTGATCACTCAGATAATCCATCACCAGGTTGCGGTTGGTTGCTACATCATCTACTACCAGTATGGTAGCATCTTTAAAGTGCAGTTTTTCTGTGCTATTTTTGCTGCTACTCTCTTTTACATATTCCACAAATGTTACATCTGGTATGGTGATGGAAAAGACGCTGCCTTTGCCTTTTTGGCTGCTTACCGAAATTTCACCTTGCATCAAGTCAACCAATCGTTTGGTGATAGACAAACCCAAACCGGTACCTCCATAATGCCGAACGGATTGCTCGGTGCCCTGCCTAAAGGATTCAAAAATGGTTTCAAGGTCAGTTTGGGCGATACCCATACCGGTATCCTCTACCGAAAACTGCAGACATCCTATTGATTGATTGGGTTTTATATAGCTAAAATCGACATGGATTTTTATTCTTCCTTGTTGTGTGAATTTCACCGCATTGCCTACCAAATTTACAAACATCTGTTTCAGCCTGATGTCATCTATCATGACTTGCCTAGGGAAGCTTGATGAAAACTCGGTAAACAGGTTAAGATTCTTTTTAGTGATTTGGGGTAGAAACATCTGGTAGATTTCGTCTACCATAGCTCTTATGTCCACACTTTCAGCTTGTAAGCTAAGTTGGCCGGCTTCAATCTTGGCCAGGTCGAGCAGGTCATTGATAAGGCTAAGAAGTATTCGGCCACTGCTTTGAATAGTTTTAAGCTGGCCGGCCGCCTTAGGTTCATGGATGCTTTGTAATAAAATCTCTGAAAAGCCCAATATTGAATTGAGCGGAGTGCGGATTTCGTGGCTCATATTGGCGAGGAATTCGCTCTTGGCTTTGTTTGCGTTTTCGGCCTTTTCTTTGGCCTCAATCAGTCCTTTTTCCAAAGAGCTTTTAACGAGCCCATCGGATATGATGTGGGCGATTACATTCATGCTGTCGACTTGTTCTTCGGTCCAATCCATTATCCTCGAGTTGGTAGAGAGGCCCAGCACCCCGGCAGGCTGATTATTGTAATCAATACGTACAAAAAGGATGGATTTCATGTGCTGATTTATCCACTCCCACTTTTCGGACTCTGCTTCAGCAGGCGCTTGCGCTACGTCAGAAATGATAAAGGAGTCTTGTTCGGTCAGCTTGGCTGCAAACCAGGGAAAGGTGGTAAGAGGCACATTTTGCACCCTGTGCTGCATGGATTCTGTCCCTTCCCTGTGCCAGTCGTGTGTATTAGAAAAGGTGCGCTCTTCAGATGAAATCTGAAACAGGAAGCATCGGTCAACATCAAAATAAGCCCCGCATTTTTGAAGGATTTTGTTAATTACGGCATCGGTAGTGCTAAAATCTGATTTTACAAATTCCCCCGATATTTCGGCAATCAGTTGTCTGAACTGGTTTTGCCGGATAATCAACTCTTCGGCTTTTTTGGACTTGTCGATGTCTTGAAAGGTGCCGTATAAACGGATGCATTGGTTATTTTCAAATTCTGCCTGTCCAATGGCTCTTACCCAAACTTCTCTGTCTTGGGCCGTTATAATCTGGAGTTCTACATCAAACCCTTCTCCGGTTTCTAGGGCTTTGCTTACCAGTTTGGTAATTTTGTTTCTGTTTTCGCCTTCTTTATAGAAGTTAATGGTGGTTCGCAGATCGGGGTTGAAGTCGGGGCTTACTTCGTGTATCTCTTTGGTAATCTCAGTCCAGTAAATGGCATTGTTTACCAGGTCCACTTCCCAGCCACCCACGCGAGCCACTGTGTTGGTGCGCACCAATAAATCTTTGGTTTTCAGCAATTCTAATGAGGATACTTTCGATTCGGTAATATCTTGCACTATACCCACCGAGCGCAAGGCTTTGCCATCGGCATCATATTCAGTGCGGCCGTTTTCCCTGAGCCATTTAACACGGCCATCGGGCATGAGCGAGCGATGTTCTATCGCATAGGGGGTTTTATTCGCGAGAGAGTCGGTGTAGGCCTTGTCTATGGCTTCACGGTCGCCGGGGTGGATGGTATTTAGAAATCCTTCATGGCTAGGATCAAATTTTTCCGGGTCTATTTCAAATATTTCAAAAACGGAATCAGACCAATTCAGCCGATTATCCACCAGGTCGAGCTCCCAGTGTCCTAATTTAGCGATACTATGAGCTTCTTTTAAGTTAGCTTCGCTATCGCGCAGGCGCTGATCGGCAAACTTATACTCTGAAATATTGCGGATATAACCGTCTAATCGCTGCGGCACACCGTTCTTGTCGGTGATAATTTTCCCCTTGTTGGAGATCCATTTTACTTTACCATCGAGGGAAATAATGCGGTACTCTTCTTCAAAACTTCCATTATTACTAAGTTGCTTGTAGATTTTACGGATTACGGCTCTATCCTCCGGGTGAATTACTTTTTCCCACCAGGTACTGTCGGCCATTAAGTCTTCAAAAGGAATTCCAAACAAGTCTATGGCCGAGGGTGTCATAAACAACACCTTATAGTCGGGTAACCGTGTCGACCACACTACATCTTCCATTTCAGTGAAAATGCTGTTGAGTTTTTGTTGAGTTTTTACTAAATCCAACTCGGCTTTTTTGCGCTCGGTAATATCCTGCCGTATGGAGAGATAGTGGCTTATGATTCCGTTTTCATCAAAAATCGGGTTGATGACTGAGGCTACCCAATATTCAGTGCCGTCTTTAGCCCTGTTTTTGATTTCCCCTTTCCAAACCTTGCCCCGGCTGATGGCGCGCCATAGGTTACGCCAAAAAATCTTGTCATGATAACTGGAATTGATTAGGCGATGGTTTTGGCCGATGAGTTCGGCTTCCGTGTACCCGGAAACTTCGCAAAACTTCGAATTTACTTTTACAATGTCTCCTTTTTTGTCAGTGATGGATACCAGCGAGCTCTCATTTACGGCATTCGTAATGTCCTGAATTTCTTTTATTTTAGCTTCTAATTCTGCCTCCGTTCTTTTCTTGGCAGTGATGTCGGTAACCATGCCTGAACTCTTTATTGTGTTGCCTTTTTCGTTTTTTACAGGGAAGGACTTTTCGTGGAGCCAGCGCAATTCTTTCTCGACCCAGATGCGATATTCTATTTCACAAGCAATGCCAGCATAAATATCCCTGTTAGCGTTTATCAGTTTTGCTTTATCATCCTTATGAACGAAAGTTTGCAACTTCTTGCCTTCAGAAAAGAATTCCGGGGCAACCCCTAATATTTGATGACAGTTGGGACTGATGAATTCAAGCTTTTTGTCGACGATATTATAAAGATAAAATACATCCTGAATGGTGTCGGTAATTTGCCTGAACCTGGCTTCACTTTGTTTTAAAGAATTCTCAGCTTTTAATTTATCGGTAATGTCGATGATGAACCCATCCAGTAAATTCACTTCGCCTTGGGGATTACTAACAGCATTGCCTTTTTCGGACACCCAGCGTATAGCACCATTTTTATGCCTGATGCGGTATTCTACTTCCCAAGTTTCATTTTTTTCTATGGCTTTAGCTACTGCTTCAGCTACCCTTTCCTTGTCTTCCGGCAAGATGAGTTGAGCATAGGATATACGTTTGTTATGCAATAGATCTTCAGCACGGTATCCACTCACGGTATCCACAGCATCACTTATAAAGAGCATTGTCCAGTCTTGGTCGTTTTTGCAGCGGTATGAAATACCGGGGATATTGTTGATCAGGGATACGAACTGGCTATGCTTCTCACGCAATTCTGATTCTGCTCTCTTTCGTTCGGAGATATCTTCAACAATAGACCAGATCATTTTCTTTCCCTTGGCATCGAGGGTAATCATGCCATTGAGCACTACCGGATATCGTGTGCCATCCTTGCGGATATACTCTTTTTCATACGGACCATATCGGCCTGTATTGTTAAGCAGTTCTAGTTGTATCTCTTCTTGTTGGGTATATTCTTTAGGTGTTACTTTCAAGAAGGTGAGCACAAAAAGTTCTTCTCTTGAATAGCCTATCTGCTTGAGCAATGCATCATTTACTTCAACAAAATTTCCCGTTTCAAAGTCATTCAAGATGATGCCAAAGGGAGCGAGCTCAAACAGACCTCTTAGTAGTGTTTCGCTTTGGGTGAGTTTGTTTGTGATTATCAGGTTAGATACCTTTTCTTGTGCCAGTTTGTTTTTCTGATCTATTTGGTATAGGTGCGCACCTACTTGCTGAGCGAATATTTCGACCAGCTCTGGATAGGCAGGTACTTCCCCCTTTTTCATTACCAATACCAGAGTGCCCATTAACTGCTCTTTTCTGAACAGGCCCACACTGTAAATATTGCCAATACCAAAAGTGCCTTTTACCAGCTTTCCTATTTTGGCCGTAATATGTGGGGTTACTTTTCCTATTTCCCCCTGGTTTATAAGCCGGGTTGTTTTCATGGCCTTGATAGCAAGTTCATCAACAGGCCACTCCTTACCGATCAGGTTAAAGCCAAAAAGGGAAAGAGCTTTTTGCCGATTTTTAGCCGGCTCTGAAATGGCTACGGTTTTGGTGGATTTATGATCGTGCGTGAGCAGATTAATAACTGTATAGGCAGCACCGGACAGCTCATGCAAGTCATCACAAAGTTGCTGATACGAAACCTCCAAAGCCTCATTATTGAGATAGGCCGAAGATAAGTCCGCCAGGCGCCTTTGTTTTTGTAAAAGAATATGGTTGATGTCCATGATACACGTTAGCTTTTGATCCTTGCTAAGGAACTTCAATTGTTTTTTCGTAACTACTCAGGTTCTGATTTTATTAAGGGCACTTCTAAAAACTAAATCTAGTAAAAAAGATGATTAATCGTGATTATGCATTTGGATTAGAAAAATATCGTTAACTATTTGAATGGAGCATAAAATGGGCGATTTTTAATAGAATCAACTTTCACCAAAATGGTTAATCTACCTATAGACCTGAGTTCGATTAATAATTGGGGCAAAATGTATAGGATAATCTTTTAAAAAAGTAGATAAAGCCACGAATCATAGTTGTATTTAGGTTGTTGACAATCAAATACTTGACTACTTATTTATAACTCTATCTATCGATAAAATTACTAGTATTCTCTATTTAATCGATGAATTCTGCCTTGAATTTGACAAAACAATCCATATAGCTATTTATTCGGTAATGAGCCCAAGAGAAAGCCTAGAATGAGCTCCAGTGAGGTAATTACACTGATGGTACTATTTCATTATGGAGGTTTTCGAAACATGAAGCACTTCTATCTACATTATGTAGCCCTTCATCTAGGTGGACTTTTCCCTAATTTGGTTTCCTACAATCGGTTTGTTGAACTCATGCAACAAGCGGCTCTTCCCATGGTGCTATTCCTTAAAACACAATGTTTTGGAGAGTCCACTGGTATCTCTTTCATCGACTCCACGCCCATCAGAGTATGTAATAACAAACGCATTAAGCGCAATAAGGTCTTCCGCGGAATCGCCGCTACAGGGAAGTCTACCATGGGCTATTTCCATGGCTTCAAACTTCATCTTGTGGTCAATGACAAAGGTGAACTGCTCAGTCTAATGATCACGCCCGGAAATGTAGCTTACAGGGAACCTCTTAAAAACCAATCATTTATAGAGTCGTTGAAAGGTGAGTTGTTCGCAGACAAAGGCTATATATCACAGACACTCACCCAGGTGCTCTTTCTGTACGGACTCCACTTGATCACCAGCATCAGAGACAATATGAAAAACGTGCTCATGGAATTGAAGGATAAAATACTCTTGCGCAAAAGATCAGTTATTCAAACCATCAATGATGAGCTGAAAAATATTTGTCAAGTAGAGCATTCAAGGCACCGCTCTTTTGACAATTTTATCACAAACCTTATTGCTGGGCTTATAGCCTATTCCTTCTTTGACAAAAAACCATCAATCAAATATCAAGCTGTTGAATCAAATCAATTGGCCATATATTAGAATCGAACTCAGGTTAATAGAAGGGGTGTATATGTTAGATAAAAGCGATTCATTTGTTACCTAGTATGAGAAAACGAGAAAGAATTCGTTGTAGTCAGCTATTACATCAGAAATAGAATAATCCCTACTTTTGCCATTCTCTCTTTAGTTCAACCCATGAGCAACTCAAATCTTGCGATCAGAACAGTCATTTTCAGCATGCTGGGAAATGTTGTTTTGGCAGCAATTAAATTTCTAGCCGGCATATTTGGCAATTCCTATGCGCTGATCGCAGACGGCATAGAGTCAGTGGTAGATGTTTTTGCTTCGGTGCTGGTTCTCTTTGCGCTGAAATATTCTGCTAGGCCCGCAGATGAAAATCATCCCTATGGACATGGAAAAGCTGAGCCACTGGTGACTTTTTTGGTAGTGGTGTTTCTAGTCATCTCGGCAGGCACTATCGCATGGCAAGCCTACCAGCACATCATTACTCCACATGAATTACCCAAGCCTTTTACCCTGATCGTCCTGGCAGCAATCATTATCTGGAAGGAAATCTCTTTTCAAGTGGTCATGTCACGAAGCAAAAAACTAAAAAGCAGTGCGCTAAAGGCTGAAGCTTGGCATCATCGAAGTGATGCTATTACGTCTGTCGCAGCTTTTATAGGGATCACAATCGCAATTTTTGGTGGAGAAGGATTTGAAGTGGCTGATGATTACGCAGCTCTTGTGGCTGTAGTTTTCATACTTTTCAATTGCTATAAAATATTCCGTCCAGCTCTGGGTGAAGTGATGGATGAAAACAACTACGAGGAGCTTACCGAGCAAATCCGACAGATTTCTCTGACGGTTCCCGGAGTAAAAGGAACTGAAAAATGCTTTATACGTAAGGCGGGAATGGAATATCACGTCGATTTACATGCGTTGGTACCAGGTGAACTTACAGTCACTGAAGGACATGACATTTCACATAAACTGAAGGATAAACTTTGCAAAGTGATCCCCGAACTTGGAAATGTATTGATTCATATTGAACCCTTCTAGGCCTATAGTGAACTTGAATTTCCTCGATTTGTTAAGAAGTAAGGGCTAAAAAAAGTTAAACAAATTCATAAAATCCCGCATCACATGGTAGAGCAAATCAAAACCTTCGACACTAATGCATTAGCAATTACAGTAATTGATTCATTTACAGAAAATGATGAAAAAATCTGTCAAAAGTGGATGGAAGTAAAACTAGATGAGGGATTTGACCAAGTGAATATTCTGGTCAAATTAGATGAGATGAAAATCTCCGGATCCAGCGCCAAAGCATTTTTCGAAGACGGGCTGTACATCCTTCGCAAATACAAGAATATGGGGCATATAGCTGTCGTAGCTCATTCAAAAATTCTGAAGGCACTTATTCCTATTGACAACTTGTTTTTCGAAAGAGCTAGCAAAGGTCGCCACGAACGCTACTTTGATATCTCGCAACTGGATGAGGCATTTGAATTTATAGCTCCTTGAGCATAATAATAGAAATTCAAATTTAAAATCAACTTTAAACCAAGAGAAAATGGTTATGCTCACAAATTATACTATCTGATTTCCATGGGATAATCTTCAAATGATATAATATGTTCTAAGCCCATCTATATACTATTTTTAGTAACTTAATAAATCTCGTCAAATATTAAATTGACGAGATTTATTTCTATAATTCGATAGCTCAACAGACCTATGAAAACCATTTTAACCTTAGCCCTTTTTCTCAGCGCTACTTTTGCTTTTGCACAAGCTGATAAAGATTTGGCATCCCAAGTAGAAAAACTTCGACTGGCATTAATAGACCCTACAGCAGCTACGCTAAGCGAGCTAAGTTCAGAGAAACTTACCTATGGACATTCAAGTGGAAAACTTGAAAACCAGACGCAGTTTATCGAAGCGTTAGTTAGTGGTGCTTCAGATTTTTCAAAAATGGCTTTTGAGAATCAGACGATCCAAGTAGAGAAAGACGTAGCTATTGTAAGACATAATTTGGCAGCGGTCGTTCTGGATGGTGGAAATTCAAACTCAATTAAAATTGGTGTCATCCTGGTCTGGCAAAAAGAAAAGGGCCAGTGGAAATTACTGGCCCGTCAGGCATATAAGCTGCCTTAGATTATTGAGGAACTTTCTCCGGTTCTATCGGTTTTTTATGCCAATAAGAAGCTAGTATAGAACCACTTACATTCATAAACGGACCAAATACGGCAGGTGCTAAACCAACGGTTGCAATCTTCCCCATCTCCTTTGCAATACCAGAGGCTAGTCCTCCATTTTGCATTCCCACTTCGATGGCAATTGTTCTACAATCTTTTTCGTTGAGTCTAAATAATCTACTGGCCCAATAACCAAGTGTATAACCGGCAAGATTATGAATCACCACAAGAATAATCAGAAGAGGACCTATCTCAAGCAAGCTATCCCTTCCTGCAGCTACGATCACCACAAGGATCAATGCAATCGCAGCCATGGAAATAATTGGCATCAGATCATCCAGCCATTTGGCTTTTCCCTGTAGGAAATAATTAAAAATCAAACCTGCCCCTATTGGTATGATGACCATTTTCACAATACTAATCATCATGTCCATCACGTTGATTTCCACAAACTCTCCTGCAAGCCAACCCATCAATAAGGGGGTTACAAAAGGTGCCATTAAGGTAGTGACTGAGGTCACTGTAATAGAAAGCGCAAGATTTGCTTTGGCAAGATAGCTCATCACATTCGAAGCCATTCCACTTGGAGAACAACCGATCAAAATAATCCCAGCGGCAATTTCAGGTGGAAAACCACTCATGCTGGCGAGTGCAAATCCTATAAAAGGCATGATGGAAAATTGGCAGAGCACTCCAATCAATACACCTTTGGGCATTTTGACTACTCCAAGGAAATCTTTAATGCTCATGGAGGTCCCCATTCCAAACATGATTACCTGAATTAATGGGACGATCAGCGCACTGAACTTGAAGCCCTCGTACTCGACGAAATATTGAGGGAAATAAAGAGCTAAAGCCACTGATCCAAAGATCATCATAGAGTAAGCATATCCTTTTAATTTGGGCTTCCCTAAAAAAGCGATAGCACAGATGAAGAAGAACCCTATCCAAAACAGGCCAGCATTTGCAATACCTGAAAAGAGACTTGTTGCCAGTGCGGCTACGAACAAAATGCCTGTGACTATTGAAAGTATTTTTAAAGTTTTTGGATTCAAAATGACGGAATTTTGGGTGAACTCATAAGAAATTACCCGGGAACCAGTTTTTCAACTAGTTCCCGGGTCTATCAATAGGTAAAATAGGTATTATTAACTATACGTTCTATCGTGCGAACGCTTATCATTCCACATATCGGTAGGAGCAAAATACGACTTGTCGGATGGATGAAGGTGTGCTTTCACTACTTCCTCATTCAATTCGATTCCCAAGCCTGGAGCGTCCAAAGGAACTGGAGCATATCCTTTATCTATCATTTTGCCTCCGCCAGTCATAGTGACTAAATCTTCCCACCATGGCACATCTACTGAGTGATGCTCAAGTGCGAGGAAATTCTGGGTTGCCGCTGCGCAATGCACATTTGCCATAAATGAAACCGGAGTTCCGGCTTGGTGCATCGCCATAGCAATTCCTTTTTCTTCTGCATAATCGGCTATTCTTTTTGTTTCCAAAAGTCCTCCTGATGAAGCTAAATCTGGATGAATTATATCCACCGCATGATTATCAATCAAGTCTTTGAAATACTCAAGTAAGTAAATATCCTCGCCCGTCGTGGTAGGTGTATTCAGTGAATCTGTGATTGTCTTGTGCTGTTGCCACAATTGCCAAGGCACCATATCTTCCAACCAAGCCAGACGATATTTATCGAGTGCCTGTCCTAGGCGGATACAGTTATTCAAATCAAAGTGACCATAGTGATCTGTGGATAAAGGAATATCATAGCCGACCATCCCACGTACATGATCCACGATTTTTGCAAGTTCGTCTAGTCCCTTCTCGGTGATTTGCACTCCTGTGAAAGGGTGAGCAGTGTTACCATAAGACATGTAACCACCTGACCACTGACTTTTTCCACCTTTGAAGATTTCGGGATTCACTATACATCCAGGAATATCCATTATCTCACCGATAGAAACATCCATTTTCAACCAAGTATAACCCTGCTCTTCTGTTCTATACTTGATCAACTTCATCTGCTCTTCCGGAGAACTCGCCTCTGGAGTATCAGCATAAAGTCTCACAGTATCGCGGTAGCGACCGCCAAGTAACTGCCATGCAGGTACATTATAAGCTTTGCCACAAAGATCCCAAAGTGCCATTTCTACTCCGCAAACACCACCGGCTTGACGAGACTGACCACCAAACTGTTTGATGATTTTAAAAATCTTCTCCACGTTACATGGATTTTCGTCCAGAATACGACTTTTCAGCATGAGGGCATATTTAGGATCTGCACCATCCCGAACTTCACCCAAACCATATATACCTTGATTGGTGTCGATACGGAGGATAGCTGTTCCGCCCATTACATTGGTATGGGCATAGCGTAAATCCGTAATCTTAAGATCTGAAGGAGCGGAAGCCCTGCGCACATTCTTAGTGGTTTCGGCCATGGTATCTTCGATCCCAAGTCCCATTAGTGCTGTCAAACTCAACCCTCCGAGTGCAGTTTTCTTTAAAAAATCTCTTCTATTGTCTTTTGTAAAAGGGCTATCGATTTCAGCTTGCCGCTGGAAAGTGTATGCACGTTCCTGTTCCTTATTCTTTTGAATGAGGGTTTGTAAGGTGTTTTTCATCTTGATTAGGTTTATTGGGTTATTGAGTATTTTCGATTTTAAAGAAAATTGGAATTAGTAATTCCGCTCTTTGAGGTAATTATCCAGTTCAGCTTTAGTCATAGGGAGTTTTCCCGGATAATTATTCAGCCAATCCAAAAAGTCCTTTTTGATTTCTTCTGTCCATTGGCTATCAATCTGCCCGGCGAGATATTTACCTTCTCTTAGTCTTTGGTGCCCAAATTCATCCCGTAATCCTGTTACCTCTGAGGTCAATACAAGCTCTTCTACCAAGTATGCTGGAATGAAAATCACGCCGTATTTTTTCGCTAAAACCACATCCCCAGGGAGAACTGTAGCGCGACCTACACGAATCGGAGTATTGATGGACGTGAGCATCATTTGCTGTATGTAGGATGGGTCTTGCCCTTTCATCCAAGCATTGAAGCCTTCAATCTCAGAGAGTCCTTCCTGATCTCGGACGGATCCGTTGAAAATCACACCTCGCTGAGATTTAGCATAGATGGCATTTCCAAGATTATCCCCGATTAGTGTTCCATCCACTATTTTCCCATAGCCATCTGCTACATACACATCACCATTGGTGAGAATATCGATTGGCCACGAGTTCGTGCCGCCTTTAGGAGATCTACCCTCTTTTTCAACGCCTTGGTCTTTGACCTGCTTCTCCAAGTCCGGTCTCAGCGGCATGTATTGAGCAGTAACCACACGGCCAGTCATAGCTTCGTCGGGAAGCATAATTTGCCAATCGCCTTCGTATTGGTTTTGATAACCTTTGTTACGCAATACTCCCCAGGCCTCTTCAATGGAAATATTCTTCAGTCGTTCTAAAATGGAGTCTGAAACTTTAGGCCTTCCATCAGGGAATCGCTCTCCTTTCCATTCTGAAGTGAGTGCTTTGATATATTCAGAAGAAGCTCCGACGTTCTGAGCATTAACTTCGGCTTTGGGCAATAGTAATAGCCCTGAAAAAGCAAGTATCCAAAGTGAGGCCTTTATGCCTTTAATGGGTGAGATAATAGAGTTCATTAGTATTGAGGGTTTAATGTTTTATAATCATTTATCAATTCAATATTTCAAACCAATCGCTGGTTACTCAAAAAATGGAATTCCTGGGACTGCATGTTTTTTCATTCCTTCCTCATTGATTTCCACACCAATTCCAGGTTTTTCTGAAAGAGTGATGAAGCTGTTTTCAGTCTTTGGTCCATCATAAGTCACAATATCCTTCCAGAGGTCATCTTTGTCCATATAAATCTGCCATTCCATAATCTGGAAATTGGGCACTGAAGCACACACATGACAACTCGCCATAGCTCCTAGAAAAGAGGCGACCATATGTGGAGAAAAAGGCACATAATACAGATTTGCCAAGTTGGCAATACGCTGACCTTCACCAAGCCCACCTGCTTTTTGGAGATCTGGCATAATGATGTTTAAAGCTCCATCAGACAATAGCTTCGTGAAGCCATAAGCCAGGTAAATATTTTCACCTGCGCAAATCGGAGTGCTTGTCTCCTGAGTGATATGCTTATAAACCTCAGGATTGTCAGCAGGAACAGGTTCTTCCAGCCACATGAGGTTAAGTGGCTCATACATTTTGGCCATTTTCATACCTGTGATTGCGTCGTACCGACCATGCATATCCACACAGACATCGATATTTGGCCCCACGGTTTCTCTCACTGCCGCAATAGCATTGTACATTCTATCAATCTCAGCAGGACTTGCAGTCCAGTTGAAGCGATCATACTTATTAGGATCTCTACCGTCATCCACGTCGAATTTCACCGCATTATAGCCGCGGGAAACAGCATCTTTTGCCGCAGCTGCATAGTCGTCCGGCGTTGGGTTAGTAGAAGTATAAAGTGCTGTATCGCAATAGACGCGGATTTTATCCCGGTATTTTCCACCTAACAATTGATAAACTGGTACTCCAAAAACTTTCCCGGTAATATCCCAAAGTGCTGTCTCAATCGCTGTCAATACAGCCACAAAAACCCCAGACTGAGCACCACCAAAAAAAGCTCCTTTTCGGATTTGCTCAGCCAGCCGATTAGGATTGAGAGGACTTTGGCCTCTGATCTGCTCACCCAATTTTTTAACTAAAAAATAGGAGCCTTGTATCGCGTCCACTGCTTCTCCACAGCCCCAGACGTCCTGATTCGTATAGATTTTTACATATACTGCTCCTCTTACAAAACCACATTTTACATCAGTGATCTTGAGATCGGCAGGGTTAGAATAGGGATTCTGATTAAGTACCGCGGCATTTAATCCTTGTCCAAAAGTGGCTAGTATACCGGCGCCAGTTAAGCCTGCTGCGGCTCCTTTCTGTAGAAAGGATCTTCTTGAATTCTTGGTTTTCATGTGTTTATAAAATGTTTTTTAGGCCACATGGAATCTCGCATTTACTATAATTATCCCTCTGTGTGACAGTTACGGCATGCTCGATTTCATAGGTTTTAAGGGTTGTAGTTAGGGTTACCAAGTTCTGTTTTTCAGAATTTCTTGAATTTGCTCTTTTGCTATAGGAAGCTCGTCTATATGAGCAGTGAGCCATAGGGAAAAATCCTTTTCTATCTCATCGGACCATCTCGTATCAATTTGGCCAGCAGTGTAGGTTCCTTCTCTTAATCGCTGATGTCCAAACATGTCTCTGAGACGAACGACCTCAGAAGTCGTTACCACTTTTTCCGCCAAATGAGCTGGAATAAAAGACACTGCTCCATCCCTCCCAAGCACGACATCTCCAGCCATCACAGTAACTTGATGGATTCTGGTAGGCTTGTTTATCCCAATCAGCATAGTATTTAGGTCACCTTGCTGATTGTGGTGAGAAGGGTGATAACTCGAAACAAACGAAGTGAATGATCCTATTTCCTTTAGCCCAACAATATCTCGCACAGCACCATCATACACGATCCCATTTCCGGATTTTGCATAAATAGCGTTACCTACATTGTCTCCTATGGTGGGTCCTCCATTGTGAAGACTAAACTGGTCTACCACATATACATCGCCCTGTTGGAGAATATCCACCGGCCAAGAGTTCTGGCCCCTTTTCCCTTCTTTCTTTCCCCGCTCATCAATCGCATCATGGATATCCGGTCTACCTGGCATAAAAGTCGCCGTCACTGCTCTTCCTATCAAAATGCTGTCTGGATTGATCATTAAGCCCCAGCCGTCAGCATATTGATATTTGTAGCCTGCATTTTTCATAACAGCCCAAGCTTCGTCGTGTGTCACTTCTTTCATTCGTCGAAGTATATCGTCAGAAACTTTTGGCCGTCCATCTTCAAAGCGCTCTCCTTTCCACGCCTGGGTGAGAAAGAGCATTTCTTCTTTGGATATCTGCTGAGCGAAAGATTCTATCCCAAAAAAGAATAGAAACAATAGGGTTATATAGATTTTGTTCATTTTTGAATATAACTAAAATTAAAAAAACCGAGTCTGGATTTTCCAGACTCGGTTATATTTCTATTTGTCCCACCACACTTTAGTAGCCAGATTGTCTGCCCCTTGAACTGAAATAGCTGCTTGAACATTTTCAGAGTTCACTGAAATCTCAGAGTTTGGATAAGTCAATCGATTAATGAATTCAACTTCCTTACCTGGGAAAGGATTGGAAGTCAAGAGAGGATATCCAGCTCTACGGAAATTGGCGAAGGCCTCAGGACCATTCATAAAGGATGATACCCAATATTGTGTATTGATCATTTCCAATGCCTTTGAAGCGTCAAATGGATTTGCAGCCAAATATGCATCAGCAGCGGCTGGAGCTATGGAAGAACCTGCTACTTTTCCTTAGAGAGCATTCATGACATTTGGTGTTCTATTTACTATCAACTCATCAGATTTGATGGTTGAGGTAGAATAGCCAAGGCTTTTTGCAGACTTTTCTATCCCCAATGCAATTACAACTACTTCTTCGAGGTCACTTTCATCTACCTTCACAACAAGGTTAATTTCTGACCTATTACCCACTACGATTTCCTGATTGATATATCCTACAAATGAAAAAACTAACACGGATGTCTCACTTTCTGCATTGATAGAATAGTTACCATTGTTACCTAAAACAGTCTTCTATAATAATGCTACTCTCTATAGAGGAATCTGACTCCTCGAATTCATAAGAATCATTAAAATCAACAAAGCGCTTTCGGTCATTACTGATGTGCTGAACAAGCAAGTTTCTAAAAGATTTGAAAAGATAATACTTGACCGAATCAATCTCTGAAAGTGCTTCTCTCCTATTCCAAATAGTTGTGAAAAGCTCTTGTATACAATCTTTGACCAACTCACGATTGTAGCAAAAGTGCATTCCATAGTTAAAAAGTAAATTAGAATAACGCTGGTACAAATTAGAAAATGCGAGATCATTCCCCTTTCTGACACTTTGCCAAAGGGCTTTGTCATCTAACTGGGAATTTGAAGTTTTTTAGGGCTTCTTGAAATAAATAGATTAACTGCACTACCCATAAGCAAAATATTATTGCTGTAAATTTAGATTTTAAGGTAGTAAATTTTTTATTCTATATCAAATACCAATTTTTATAAACAATAAACTCCTTAATACAATTAAGAACTCAACCCAAAATCCCTGCAATGAAAAATCCCGCATAAGTCCCCAGCGCATTCCCTAAACTCCCCACCAGCACTCCTGGAATAAGCAGATCTGGGCGATTCAAACTTTCCGCTGATGCCAAAGCCGTAGTGTTCCCTCCCACGTTTGCCTGAGAAGCTACGGCAATTACATCCCAATCAATTTTGAGAAGTGCACCTAGTCCAAAAATCACTAGACCGTGCGTTAGAACTATTATAGACACGAAAAGAATCAGTGTCCCTGCCAAATCACCTAATCCAGAAAGTGTGCTTAGATCGCAAAGTGTACCTATCGTTGCTAGAAAAAGAAGAATAAGAAAAAATCCGATGGTATGTGTGCCCGATAATTTCTTCACAAATGGCATCTGCGCCAAAATCAGCGCCAAAGTAGTAAGTGTTATAATCTCAGGTATCTGAGGAAAAGCCTGAGCAATAAACTTGGAAATTGCCATGGCTAAAAATGCTAAGCCCAGAACGCTTGCTAAACCCGCAATACTGATTGATTCTTCAGTCTTTATTTTTTGATTTTCATTTGTTAATGGAAGTAGTTTTTTTCTAGGAAAAAAAGACTGCAAATACTTAGGAAGGATCAATGTGGCAATGATCCATGGAGTTCCTATCAAGTTATCAACTACTGTCGTAGCTGCAAATAAATCCGCATTATCATTGACATGATAACTCAGTGCGACTGCATTAAAATTTATACTGCCACCTATATAAGTTCCTGTATACATTCCCGCCACCGCATTTGCCATCGGCCCAATTTCTGCCGCAGGCTGTACCAGAAACCAGGCGACTAGCACCCCGACAATGGTTCCCAACCCGCCAAGGCAAAACATAAGTAGAATGGGCCAACCTGCCTTCTTGAGACTTTTGAGATCTACTTCCAACAATGCTATAAAAATCCCCATTGGAGCCAGATACATAAATACACCGGTGTAAATCGGGTTGCCATTAGTAGCAGTAGGGATGATTCCAGAGTTAGCGGCTATAGCCGTAATCAGTATCACCAAAATAGGTGTACCGATGGTTTTCCATCCTTTGAATTTTACCAGCCATACTGCAAGCAGCACAAATGCGCATAGCATACCGCTGACATATATTGGGTCTTGAGTCCAAGTCATTGGGGAAATTAAGTGAAAAAGTCCCGAATAGCCTTAACTATATATTCTATTTCTCCTTCCTTCATCCAAGGATTAAGTGGCAATGAAAGTACCTGTTTGCTTAGCTTTCTGGCATTTGAAAAATTTCCATCACTGCGAAAAGGCTTCATATCCGGCAAAATATGTGGATAATGAATAGCGGTTCCAATTCCTTTGTCCATGAGAAAAAGTTTTAACTCAACTCTTCGGACTGTTTGGATTACTAAAAGGTGGGCGTTATGACCTTCTTCTAAAATAGACGTTGGAAATTGTAATCCGTCGATTCCTGTAAGTCCTTCCAAATACATGCTTGCCAAGTTCTTCCTTCGCGTTTGGAACAAATCGAATTTCTCGAAAATGGCATTTAAGAACCCTGCTTGAATAGAATCAATTCGGCTGTTTCTACCTACCAACTCATGTTCATCTCGAACTAACTGCCCGTGATTGAGTAGCAGTCTTATTCGTTTATTTAATTCAGCAGAATTTGTCAAACACATTCCAGCTTCTCCCAAAGCTCCCAAGTTTTTGGTCGGATAAAAACTCAAACAGCCCACATCACCGAAAGTGCCTGCGCCCTTTTCATTTTGGTATGAGCCAAATGATTGTGCTCCGTCTTCAATCACAAAAAGCTTATGTTTTTTAGCTTTTTGCATCAACGACTCCATATCCACCATCTTCCCATAGAGATGCACTGGAATCACAGCTTTGGTTTTTGACGTGATCGCTTTTTCCCAATCAGAAGCTAAAAGTCCATCTGCATCCGTATCCCAAAATACTGGCGTCGCTCCCACCATCACCACAACTTCTGCGGTAGAAACCCAGGTCATCGCAGGAACGATTACTTCATCTCCCACTCCAATTTCAAGCGCTCGCAAGGCGAGCTCCAGTGCATCGGTTCCATTTGCACAAGCAATCGAAAATGGAGATTTGAGATAGGTTGAAATTTGAGACTCCAAAAGATTCACTTCATCCCCTCCAGAAAAAATGCCTTTGTCGAGCATATCGGAAAACTTGGATTTCAAAGCGGCTTTAAGCTCCTCATCCATTCTTTTAAGGTCAAGAAATTGAATCTGCATCCAATAATTTGGCTAGTTGAACACTTAGATTTCTTCGGGAATACTGATCAATTCCTCTGGCAGATTCGGCTTTGCCACTGCGCTCAAACAACCTCCTCAAGCTAACTTGAATGGCCACATGATCCGAATGAGAGAAAACCTGACCTGCCTCAGCCTCTTTCAAAATCTTGGCAGAATCCCCCTCTGGATCTCCTAAAGCCAGAATAGGCAAAGTCGTCGCCATGTATTCAAATAGCTTCCCAGGAATATTTCCCTTCGCATTTTTAGTACTGGTGAGAATCAAAGCCAAAGCATCGGCTTTCTCATAAAACCCGAAGACTTCCTGATGCGAGACATATCCAGCAAAATGTACATGAGTTGAAAGCCAGGAATCAGCCGCTATTTCCCCACGAACTTGGTCACTCACTCTGCCTACAAAAGTGAATTTCACATCTCCTTTTTCCTTAGAAAATTCCTCTCGCATAGCTTTCAGCAAAGGCATGGGATTCCTGATCGAATCTATAATCCCAGTATAAACAAGGTGCAAACTGCCAGCTTTTTTCTCGCCAACAGAAAAACCTTCTGGAATATCAGTATCATCAAATCCATTGGTAATTAGATTGATTTTACGATTTGCTACTTGTTCCAAATCATGCTGAAACGTAGGAGAAATCGTAGTTACTACATCTGCTTCATTAAGAACTTCCTGCTCCATTTTCTTATGCTTGTCTCGTACTCGATTTTGCATGGGCAGCTTATCCAGAAACTCCCACTGAGACCAAGGATCTCGAAAATCTGCCAACCAAAAAACACCTGTTTTCCTTTTCAGATCCCTTCCGATCAAATGCATGGAATGCGGTGGTCCCGTAGTGATTACGGCATCAAACTGCCCTTTCTCCACTAGTTCGGTCAAGAATTTCACTGAAGGTTTTACCCAGAAGACTCTTGGATCAGGAACCATCAGATTAGCTCTAAGCCAGATCGCGGCTTTTTCTATAAAACTTTGCTCTTTTTGTTCCAGCACTCTTCCTGGATGTGATTCTTTTTTACCTCTAATTCTATCCAACAACTGATAAGGTTCCCAAATCGGGAATTTCATTACCTCCAGATTGGTAGAGATTTCCTTTTCCAGACTCTCGTCTTTCAGGTCAAAATCTGGATTCTCAGGCGTAAAAATTACTGGCTCCCAACCAGCTTCAGGTAGGTATTTGGCAAATTTCAGCCAACGCTGCACGCCGGAACCTCCACTCGGCGGCCAGTAGTAGGTTATAATTAAAACTCGTTTTTTCATCTGTTTCTAATTGTCTTTCAATGGTCAGATAGCCTGTCCCGACTTGTTTCGGGAGAATCTCGCACTATGAATAATTATTCTTCGTGTGTGTTTTCGATATGCCTGTCTCCCTCAGGCAGGCTCGATTTCATAAGTGTACCATGTCCTAAGTACAAAGTACCAAGTAGCTGGCCATAAAATCAAATTTGAGGAAAAACATTAAGTCGCAGTCTCAGTATTCAGACAGAGTCGTAAACTTGATCATTGAATTTGAACATTGACCATTGAATTTATTTAAACCACATAGCCACATAGGAAGATATAGCCATGTCCCCAGTGCATCAAAACAGATGTATTCTAATTTCAAAACCTTAAGCTCTTTTCAATTTTATGGTCAAAAAGTTCTACCGCAAAAGGGACAAAGATAAAAATTATGGAAGTCTGAAGACTTCATTTTTGTGAATCCAAGCCCGCCTGGCATCGGACAGGTCTGAAGACTTGAACCAAAACCCACTACTATGCAAAAAGGGAGCAGGTCACCCCACTCCCTTATAATTTCAAATTTGAGATTTCAAATTTCTAATCCCATTACTCTCCCTGTGCTAGAGAATATCCTCTTACACCGTCGAAAGAATATAGATTCTCAGTTTTGATGAAGTCAAATCCTAATTCTTCTACTTGCTTCAGAAGTTCACGAATCTGAGCATGAGAGATCGTAGACTGCTCCGGAGTTTGGAATCTACATCTCCAGTGATCCGTACAGAATGTTTCACGCATGCCATCAGGGAATACTTTGATTCCACGGTTAGTGATCAAAGTCAACTGAAGTCCATCCGCATTTGTCTGGCGAAGTTTCTCGCCTAAGATCTGAGGATTTCTTCCTGGCTCATCCCAATCTACAAACACATCCACACCGATCAATTCTTTTTTAGCTTTGACCACTGGCGAAACGAACACATTCATAGGAGTAGTATCCTTGTCAAATGAAGCTGGAACCATAGTAGACGGAACCTGCCCCAATCGTTCTATTACAGCATTGGCAAATTCTTCAGTACCGGCTTTCTTGCTAGAAAGACCTTCCTGATAGATGTCACCCGTATGAATACCATCTTCCAACGTTTTCATCCAAGCATTGGAGATTTTCTCTGCGATCTCAGGCTGACCGATGTGAACCAACATCATGATCGCACCATTTAGCAATCCAGATGGATTGGCGATTCCCATCCCTGTGATATCAGGAGCAGAACCGTGAATAGCTTCAAACATGGCTACTTCCTCGCCGACATTGGCAGAACCACCAAGTCCTACAGAACCAGTAACCTGAGCTGCTACATCTGAAATAATATCTCCGTAAAGATTTAATGTCACAATTACATCGAAAGTCTCTGGTCGATCCGCGATAAGAGCAGTTCCGATATCGATGATTTTGTGATCCACTTTGATTTCTGGATATTCTTTAGAAATCTCATCAAATGTCCGGTGGAACAATCCATCCGCAATCTTCATGATGTTATCCTTAGTCATACAAGTCACTTTCTTGCGACCGTATTTCTTAGCATACTCAAATGCATATCGGATAATTTTCTCAGAACCTGGCTTAGAAATCAACTTCAAAGACTGACAAACTTCCTGAGTTTGTCTGTGCTCGATACCTGCGTATAAATCCTCTTCATTTTCACGGATAATCACCAAATCAGTCTCTGGGAAATACGTGTGGATAAATGGAGAAAATGATTTACACGGTCTCACGTTTGCGTACAAACCAAAGGAAGTTCTGGTGGTCACGTTGAGCGATTTAAAACCTCCACCTTGAGGAGTCGTGATAGGTGCCTTCAAGAAGATTTTCGTTTCTCTAAGCGATTCAAAAGCATTTGGTTCCATACCAGAACTGATTCCTTTGAGATAAACTTGCTCTCCGATTTCGATTACATCGTATTCGAGCTGAGCTCCAGCTGCTTCGAGGATCGCCAAAGTAGCCTTCATGATTTCGGGACCGATCCCGTCACCATAGGCAACCGTAATTTTTCTTTTGGAAGACATATTAATATAGCGGATTAGTTAAAATTCGATTTTGAACAAAAGTAAATAAAAATGTGGAAGCAGGTTTTTGACCTAGGACAAAATCCGCTTTATCCGCACTTAAATTACAAAAGGGGTAATAATCCTTTACCTTAGGTTTATGATTTTATAAGTACGCAGTTTGGGATTGAATACCCTGCTTGTATATTTGTTTTATACTCAACGATGAACTATGGCTGATTTCAAAAATATCCTAACTGATGTGAAGAATGGTGTGCTCCATTTGACCGTCAACAGAGAGGACAAAATGAATGCATTGAATTTTGAGACTTTAGATGAATTAAGGACGATTTTTGAAGAGGTTTCAGACACAAAGGAAATCAAAGCTGTGATCATCACAGGTTCAGGTGAGAAAGCTTTTATTGCTGGTGCCGATATCAGTGAGATCGCTACCTTGAATGAGGTAAATGCAAGGAAGTTTTCTGAGAATGGTCAGGAAATATTCAGCATGATAGAGAACTGCCACAAACCAGTAATAGCTGTAACTAATGGTTATACACTCGGAGGAGGATGTGAATTAGCAATGGCTTGTCATATAAGAATAGCAACAGCTAACGCGAAATTTGGTCAGCCGGAAGTTAACCTTGGCATCATCCCCGGCTACGGCGGAACTCAACGTCTTACTATCCTAATAGGAAGAGGAAAAGCCAATGAGCTGATGATGACAGGCGACATGATCGGAGCTGAAGAAGCAAAGTCATTAGGATTGGTAAATCATGTACTTCCTACAAAAGAGGAAGCTCTGGCAAAAGCTGAAGAAATCATTGCTAAAATACTAAGTAAAGCGCCACTCGCTATTGGAATGATCATAGACTGCGTTAATTCAGCTTATATACCTGACGAAAATGGCTTTCAAACAGAGGCAAACAGCTTCGCCAGATGTGTAAAATCAGGCGATTACAAAGAAGGAACTTCAGCTTTTCTAGAAAAAAGACAGCCGCATTTCAAAGGAGAATAAGCTCCTTTACCTTGAATGAGCAACCTCAAAAAATTAGCTGGACAAACAGCAGTTTACGGACTGAGTAGTATCCTCGGTCGATCTATCAATTTTTTAATGATAATCGTGTACACCGAATACCTCAGCAAAGAGGCTATGGGGTCGTTCACGAGTATCTATGCGCTGATCGGATTTCTGAATATCGTTTTCACCTACGGGATGGAGACTACTTTTTTCAGATTTACCACAGGCAAAAATCTTGATCCAAAAAAAGTTTACAATACCACGCAATCGCTGCTGCTTACTAGCACGGTGGTTCTAGGATCAGCGCTTTTCTTGCTTGCCCCTTGGCTGGCTGAATGGTTAGAATACCCTGGCCAAGCCTATTTATTCAGATGGACGGCCTTAATACTTTCCTTCGATGCGATTCTGGCGATTCCTTTTGCGAAGCTCCGTTTAGAAAACAAAGCATTGATTTTCGCGGGAACGAAGATCTTGAATATCCTCCTGAACATTTTCTTTAATCTTCTTCTGATCATCGTATTTCCTTACCTGATCTCCAACGGAACGATTTCAGAAGGATTCCTAGGTTACAGATCAGACTGGGGAGTAGAATATATTCTACTTTCTAATCTGCTTGCCAATGGTTTGATTATTCCATTTGTGTGGTGGAAAGCTGGTTTTTTCAAATTTCAATTGGAAGGAGCTATCATCAAACCCATGTGGACATATTCCATTCCTCTACTATTCATGGGATTTGCTGGTGTGACCAACGAGTTACTTTCCAGATTCTTATTCGAATATGTATTGCCACCAAATTTCTATGCTGGACTTACAGCTCGGGAAGCAGGAGGGATATTTGGGGCCAACTTTAAGCTGGCCATCTTGATGAATTTGGTAATTCAGGCATTTAAATATGCAGCAGAACCATTCTTTTTCAAACAGTCAGCAGACAAAAACTCTCCACTGCTTTACGCTAAAGTGATGCACGTATTTATCTTATTCTGCACTCTTTTAATGATTGCCATCTCTGTAAATCTAGAGTGGATGGGACCATTATTTCTGAGAAAACCTGGCTATGGGGCGGGACTGTTTATAGTGCCGACACTTTTGATGGGCTATTTGCTTCTCGGCATATATTTCAATCTTTCTATTTGGTTTAAAATCACTGATCAAACCAAATATAGTTTTTGGATCACCTTGGTTGGAGCGATACTTACTATAGCTATTATATTCATTTTTGTTCCAATTTGGGGGTATATGGGAGGAGCACTTAGCACCATATTATGTTACTTCGTGATGTGTCTGCTTTGCTACTTTTATGGTCAAAAATATTATCCTATTCCCTATCAAACAGCGAAGGGACTCCTTTACCTAGTCATCTCATTTGTAGTTAGCTATTTAGGCTTTTACATGGACTTGGGTGATTCAGTCATTAATTTCTTTGCAAAAAACAGTCTCATCTTCCTTTATCTTGGACTTATTTTCCTATTGGAAAAAGATCAGATCAAGGCATATTTACCAAAAAGTAAAAAGCTTTAGACTTAATTTTTATAAACTGGGGATCATTTTCGTGTCAACTATCGTTAACAAACCGAATAGCCCTTATAATCTACCTAAGTATTTCAATCATACGTACAAACAAAGCCTAATTGCATAAAAGGCATTATGTTTGTGAACTCAAGCTGCAGTCCAAATTTCCCGTGAATTTCAAAAGAACACTCATCATATTTCTAGTAGTCGTTTTAGGCTCCTACACAGGTTTTGCCCAAGATAGACTTTCGAAGAAAGAGCGTACCGCTCAATTAAACGAAAAACAAGGCACCCGATATTTCATTGAAGGTGAAAAAAATCTCGTGCTTGATGATTTAGAAAAAGCCTTTTTCTATTTCCAAAAAGCATTGGAATTCTCACCAGAAGAGCCTGCTATCCACTACAAAATTGCTGAGGTACTTGTAAAAGTAAATCAAGCCGAAAAAGCAATGCCCTATGCTACCAAAGCAGCAGAGTTAGATGGAGATAATAAGTATTACTCCTTGATGCTGGCCGAGATTTACACCAATCTCAAGCAACCACTCAAAGCAGCTGAAATACTGGAAAATTTGACTGCTGATGGCGAAAATAACCAGCAATACAATCTTGACTTGGCTTCGATTTATCTTAATGCCAATGAGCTGGACAAAGCCTTGGTCGTACTGGATCGTGCTGAAGAATACTATGGCGTGATGGAACCGATCACCATTCAAAAGCAGCGAATATATTTGAATAATAACAACCTCAATCAAGCTATTGCTGAAGGTAAAAAGTTGGTAGAAGCCAGACCTGGAAATCCAGCTTTTGTCATGAATGTTGTTGAGATTCTATTTAATAATAATCGTGTGGATGAGGCATTGGAATTGGTTTTTGGAGAAATCGAGAAATATCCTAATCAGCCTGAATTGCAGATGGCGGCGCATAGTCTGCTAAAAGAAAAAGGAGACATCCAACAGTCTAATCATCATCTTTACCTGGCTTTTGCAAGTTCTGATCTTGACGCTGAAGTTAAATCGAAGGCATTTATTAGTCAATTGAACGAGATAAAAACCCAAGAAAGAGACATTTTACTGGATAGCCTTGAAACACTCATGTCTGTCGCCAGTCCTGAAAGTGCCTTCATATATGCAGCACTAGGTGAGCGAAGAATCCAAGATCGAAAAACAAAAGAAGGTATAGACTATTTCAAAAAATCTCTTTTGATCAACCCGAAAAATGCCAAAATGCTTGAGCAGGTGATATTGGGGTCTTTTGGAGAGGACGCAGATTTTATTGAGCTGGAAAAATTCACTGTTCTTGGAGTTGATGAATTCCCTCAAAATCCAGAATTCTGGTTTTATGACGGTGTAGTGAAGTCCGCCCAAAAGAAAGACGAGGAAGCGGTAGTCTCCCTGAACAAAGCCATAGAATTAAATGCTAATAAAAATCCTCAATTAGATCAGGTCGCTTTCGGGTCGCTTGGGAGTTCACTTTATAATCTGGGTGACAAGGAAGAAGCATTTCGGAATTTTGATAAAGCTCTGGAGCTCAATCCAAATGATGAGCAGGTCTTAAATAATTATTCCTATTTTCTTTCCCTAGAAAAGAAGAATCTGGAAAAGGCGAAGACCATGTCTGATAAAGTTGTTAAGAGATTCCCAGACAATGGCACTTTCCTTGATACACATGCATGGGTTCTATTTCAGATGGAAGATTACGAAGGTGCCAAGAAGTTTATGGAATTAGCCATGAAGCATGAGGAAAAGCCTAGTGGTGTGATGCTGGAGCATTATGGCGATATATTATTCCATCTTGGTGAAAAAAATGAGGCCCTTAGTTATTGGAAAAAAGCAGAAGGAAGTTCAGAAGCGTCAGATAAACTTTCACAAAAAATAAAAGAAGGAAAATACCATGAATAAACTTTTTGCAGGAATTGTATTTACCATAGGCCTTAGCCTACTTTTCTCCTGCTCCAAAAAGACGATAGTCTATCAGGCAGATGGGAAAATGGAAGATTTTTCTCCCATCTATACCGATTACGAATACATGAGCGCTAAAGCAAAAGTGGTAATCGAGGAAGAGTCTGGTAAAATCACTAGAGGAAGTATGAACCTACGGTCAAAAAAGGATTCTGTTCTTTGGTTTATGATTTCTCCAGGTATGGGAATGGAAGCAGTGCGAGGCCTGATCACTCAGGAAAAAATCCAAATCAAAGACAGAATTGGAAATGAAGAAGTAAATCTAACATTCAAAGAATTTGAGTCTATATATGGGTTAAAGTTATCGCTTGAGATATTTCAAAATGTTCTTTTCGCTAACCCACCTCATCAGGTAGATTACAAAGACAGGTTGGTAAGAGTTGGGAAAGCCTTTGAACTGACTCAGGTTCGCGATAAAGTAAGATACTTTTCTAAAGTCGATGTCAATTATAGAAAAGTCTCTGAGATGGTAAGTAATTCCTTAGATGACCGAGGCTCCTTGCTAGCAAGTTATGCTACATTTCAAGAGGTTGATTCCAAGCCATTTCCCTTTGAAGTCCTTTATAAGTTAGCTTATCAACTTCCTGAAGGTGGCCAGAACACAATTATTCATGTGGAATGGACATCAGTAGATCCTAATTCTGCCCCACTAAGCTTCCCCTTCAAATTTTGAATTGCATGCTCCGCAAATACCTTATTCCATTTACTCTTTTAATTGGATTACTATTTTTTTCGGCTCCTGAACTTGCTGCGCAAACAAAAAGAACACGTGAGCAACTTGAGAAAGAAAAAGCTGACGTGCAGGCGAGATTGCTTGAATTTGACAAAATCTTAAAGCAAACAACAGCTACAAAGAAAAACACCATTGGTGAGCTGAACGCTGTTACTAGGCAATTTCAGACTCAAAATAAACTGGTCAACACATTAGACCGTGAGGTGAAGTTGATCAATCAGGAGATCAAAGAAACCGAGACAAAAATAACAAGTTTGGAAAGTCAGCTGAAGGAGCTGAAAGCTGAATACGGCCGAATGATCTACAATGCTTCTAAGCTGAATCGAGGACTTTCTATCGTTTCTTTTGTCTTTAGCTCGGCGAATTTTAATCAGCTTTATTCCCGACTGATGTACCTGAAACAATACACAGACAGTCGTAAGCAACAAGCGGCACAAATCGAAAAATTAAGCACTCAACTAGCCGAAGAGCGAGTTCTTTTAGATCAGAAAAAAGCTGATAAAGAAAAAGTTCTGGTAGAAGAACAACAAGAACGCGCGCAGCTCGATAAGATGAAGCGGGAGCAACAAGGTATTGTCAATACACTTTCTAGTAAGGAAAGAGACATCCAAAAGCAAATCGTGGCTACTAAAAAACAGCAAGATCAATTGAATAAAATGATCAAGCAGGTGATCGAAGATGAGATTAGACGTGCGGAAGCTGCTGCTAAAAAAGATAATAGTACTGCTACCAAATCTTCAGGAAGCAGTATGCCTATGACTCCTGAAGTGGCTGCTTTATCCAATTCATTTGCAGGAAATAAAGGAAGGCTTCCTTGGCCGGTGGAAACAGGCTTTGTGACACAGGGATATGGCACCTACCCCCATCCTACTTTGAAAGGTATTACCATGGAAAGTGATGGAGTGGATATTCGTACTCAGCCTAACTCCAATGTACGGGCAGTATTCGATGGGACAGTCACCAAAATCACGACTATGCCTGGCTTCGGAGGAACCGTGATTATCAAACATGGTGAATATTATACCATGTATAGCAAGTTGAAAACCATTACTGTAAAATCGGGTCAAACTATAAGCTCAAAAGACGTAATTGGTCAGGTAGCTACAGGCGCAAACGGCGAAGCAGAAGTTCATTTTCAGACTTGGAAAGGACTGACAGTAATGAATCCTTCTGCGTGGCTTTCATCCAAGTAGCACTTAATTGCGTATATTAAAAAAAAGATGGGCTGCTTTCCCGTTGAACTTTGTGTAAGCGGATCACAGTTATATCTTTGTAAACTCATTTACCCTTAAACACACACCATCATGACTACATTAGGTTTCATTCAAAATATGGGCGGAGGCTCGATCGTATTGATCGTATTAGTCGTTCTTCTATTGTTTGGTGCTAAAAGAATACCTGAATTGGCCCGTGGCCTTGGACGTGGTATCAGAGAATTTAAAGATGCTACTAAGGACATTCAGAACGACCTAGAAGAAGGACTGAAAGACGGCAAGAAAAAGTAATCTCTTAATCCAAGACAATTGGGAAAATTTATCTCATTCGACGATATTAAAAAATCTCTCGAAAAGAAGGAAACGGATTGTCATACGATAGTCCAATATTACTTAACCAACATTCAGACGAAGGCGCATCTCAACGCCTTCGTCGAAGTTTACGAGCATTCTGCCTTAGAGCAAGCTGATCTGATAGATCAAAAATTAGCTATGGGCAATGCTGGTAAACTTGCCGGAATGGTGATCGGAATCAAAGATGTACTTTGTTATACCGGCCATGAGGCTAATGCTTCCTCCAAAATCCTAAAAGGTTTCGAGTCTCAGTTAACGACTACAGCTATCCAACGATTGCTGGACGAGGATGCCATTATCATAGGCAGACTCAACTGTGATGAATTTGGCATGGGAAGTTCAAATGAGAATTCAGCACACGGAAAAGTATTGAATGCTGCAGATGAATCCCGAGTACCTGGAGGATCTTCTGGAGGATCCGCTGTAGCAGTCCAAGCTAATCTTTGTACTGTTTCTTTAGGAACTGATACTGGAGGATCTGTTAGACAACCGGCGGCCTTTACAGGAGTGATTGGCATGAAGCCAACTTATTCACGTGTATCGCGCTGGGGTTTGATCGCATATGCTTCCTCTTTTGACTGTATCGGAGTATTTTCCCGCACAGTAAAAGACAATGCAGTGGTGATGGAAATCATGGCTGGACACGATGAATACGATAGTACTTCTTCGAGAAAGTCAGTACTTCCATACAGTGAACTTTTGCATTTTGAGAAAAAAGCTAAAATCGCCTACCTCAAAGAGACAATAGAATCACCTGCCCTTCAACCGGAAATCAAAGCCAACACACTAGCTGTCTTGGAAAAATTGAAATCTGAAGGTCATGAAGTCGAAGAAGTAGATTTCCCTCTACTAGACTATATATTACCTACCTATTACATTCTGACTACTGCAGAAGCAAGCTCTAATTTGTCTCGCTTTGATGGAGTTAAGTATGGTTACAGAACTCCAAATGCACATAATCTAGAGAGCATGTATAAGCTGACTAGAAGCGAAGGATTTGGAGAGGAAGTAAAGCGCAGAATAATGCTTGGTACGTTCGTTCTAAGTGCTAGTTACCACGACGCATATTTCACCAAAGCACAGAAGGTCAGAAGATTAATAAAAGATTTCACTGAGAATCTTTTGAATGATTTTGACTATATTATCATGCCGACTACGCCATCTACAGCGTTTAAATTTGGTGAGCATAGTGGTGATCCTGTAGCCATGTACCTTGAAGACCTCTACACAGTACAAGCTTCAGTTTCAGGAGTACCTTCTATTTCTCTTCCAAATGGAAAAGATGAGCAGGGAATGCCGATTGGATTGCAAGTAATATGCAACTCATTCAAAGAAGCAGAGCTTTATGCTTTCAGTAATTATTTAACCGAATTGACATCATAAAACCCATTAATCTAATGAAAAGTCTTTTGTACAGAACCATCACACTTGCGCTTATCACATGTTTGATTCCACTGTCCAAAGCCTATTCTCAGGATGATGAGTTGGTCGCGGCAGCCCCTCTCCTTGACGAGGAAGTATTGCCAAATTATCACTACGAATACATTCCGGATTTCACTTATGAGCAAATTGACCGTCGTGTAAAAGCGATGGATCACGAGATGGCTTTTGATTTGAACGACAAAGTTTTTTCATTTATCCAGTACTTTACAGTAAGGAACAGAGACTATACCAAAATGGTCTTGGCTCGCAAAGAGCTATTTTTTCCAATGTTTGATGAGATGATGACCAAGCATGATATGCCTTTGGAAATCAAATATCTCTCCATCATCGAATCTGGCCTAGATCCTCAAATACGTTCTCGGGTTGGTGCTATGGGGCTTTGGCAGTTTATGCCGGCTACCGGAAGAATGTATGGTATGAACACCAACAATGACATAGATGATAGAATGGATCCAGAGCTTTCTACTGAAGCTGCTGCTAAATACCTGAAATCGCTCTATCGTATGTTTGATGATTGGGAAGTTGCTATGGCAGCTTATAATTGTGGTCCCGGCAACGTAAGAAAAGCAATCAGAAGATCCGGCGGTAAAAAGACATTCTGGGGAATCTACAACTATTTACCTAGAGAAACTCGAAGCTATGTCCCTCAGGTACAAGCCATGTTGTACATTTTAAACCATTTGGAGGAGCATAATTTCCACCCAGAAGATCCTACTTATGTAGTAGAATATGAGAAAATCCGTTTCGACAGAGCTTTAAGTCTAGATAAGCTAGCTGAACTCACCAACCTCTGCGTTACCGATTTGAAAACTCTAAATCCTGCTATTAAGAATAAAAAGCTTCCGGAAAGCAATCGAAGCATGGCACTTCGTATCCCAAAATCCAAAGTCCCTTATATCAAAGAAAACCTAGCTTGGTTGAACGATTCACTTAACAATGCACCTACAATATTCCTAGCATCTAACTTGCAGTTACAATCTGTAGAAGCCCTAGCACAGGATATTCGCCAAAACGGTACGACTTACAAAGTGAGATCTGGAGATGTTTTGGGATCGATCGCACAGCGTCATGGTGTGACAGTCACTCAAATTAAATCTTGGAACAATCTATCTTCAAACTTGATCCGAGTAGGTCAGACACTTCATATCAACTCTGGAATGTCAAACAATATAGCTTCCACACAAACAAACTCTTCTGGTCAGACTACTTACACTGTGCAACCTGGAGACTCGTTATGGATTATCTCTAAAAAACATGAAGGCCTGACAGTGGAGCAAATTAAGAGATTGAATAACCTTAATTCCAACAATATTAAGCCTGGTCAAAAACTGATAATTGGTTAATTGACGCCTTATTCCAACTTAGTTTGTTAATTTTTTTTAACTAATGGCAATATTCAATCCTAAATAAGGATATATGTTGTTATGTCATTAATTTGACATAATCCAAAACCAAACAACCAAAATGAAAACCTTTTCATCCTTGCTTATAGCCCTAGTTCTGGGCATAATCCTAACATCTTGCAATTCAGATGGAACTACTGCAGATAGTGCCAAGCCAAAAGCAAGAGGCACAATAGGTGAAATAATTTTAGTCATTGACTCTGTAAAGTGGGCTGGCCCAGTTGGAGACGAGCTAAAAGATATTTTTGAATCTGACATCCCAGGAATGCTTCGATCAGAAGCCAAATTCAAAGTTAATACTGTGGATCCGAGAGCAATGACGCGCATTCTCAAAATGTCAACCAACTTGATTTATGTGACCACTTTTGATGATAAGGGGTCTGCAAGTCAGGTGATTAACGCACAGTTCTCTAAGGAATCAAAAGAGAAGGCAATGAATGACAGCAATATGTATTCTTTGCGAATTGAAGATGAATATGCGATTGGACAAGAAGTTTTATACTTATTTGGAAATACTGAAGACCAACTCATCGCAAACCTTAAGAAAAACGGAGGTCGTTTACAGAATCTTTTCGAGGTAAGAGAAAGAGGAAGACTGGAAAAAATCATCCTCGCCAGAAAAAATACCGCAGCTGGTTTTGAAGCTAAAAAGAACCTTGGAATCGAAATCAATGTCCCAGCTTCCTATCAGGTGGCAAAGTCTGAAGATGATTTTCTGTGGGTGAGACAAATCACTCCAAGTGCAAATAGAGCTGATATCAGTTTATTTTTCTATGAAACAGATTACACTTCAGAAGAGCAAACATTTCCTGCAAACATCCTAGCACTCAGAGACTCTATTACAAAGCAATACATTTTTGGGGATCCTGAAGACCCTACTTCCTATGTAGTATCTGAAAAACAAATTCCTCCTGCTTTCAGAAACATGGTGATTAATGATAATTTTACCACAGAAATGAGAGGTTCCTGGAAAACCAACAACATCAGCATGGGCGGATCCTATTTGGGTTACCTTATGGTTGATCAGAAAAAAGGAAAACTTTATTACATTGAAGGGTTCGTGTTTTATCCAAATGAAGTACACAGAGATGCCCTCCGCGAAATAGAGACTATTCTTCTCAACACAAATGTGAGTTGGAGTGAAGACCAGGGGGCTTAAAACCCAAATTATACTAGCTTTTTATGGCAATCAAAATCCGCAAGGAAGACGCACTTAACTATCACACGCAAGGTTCTCCTGGCAAAATTGAAGTAAATCCAACAAAGCCACTTTCCAGTCAAATGGATCTTGCCCTTGCCTACTCCCCAGGAGTAGCAGAACCATGCAAGGAAATCGAGGCAGATGTAGAAAACGTTTATAAATACACTGCCAAAGGGAATTTGGTGGGAGTAATAACTAACGGAACCGCAGTGCTTGGCTTAGGAGATATCGGGCCAGAAGCTTCCAAACCAGTAATGGAAGGAAAGGGAGTCCTTTTCAAGAAATTTGCTGGGATTGATGTATTCGATATTGAGATCAATGAAAGAGATCCTAAAAAGCTCATTCAAATTATAAAATCGCTAGAGCCTACTTTTGGAGGGATAAATCTAGAGGATATCAAAGCACCTGAATGCTTTGAAATTGAAACTGAACTGAAGAAGGAAATGAAAATTCCTGTCATGCACGATGATCAGCATGGCACAGCTATCATCTCTGGAGCAGCATTACTAAACGCTCTGGAGATTGTAGAAAAAGACATTTCCAAAATCAAATTGGTGGTAAATGGTGCCGGTGCTGCCGCAATTTCCTGCACTAGATTCTACATTTCTCTAGGTATTAAGAGAGAAAATATTGTCTTGTGCGATATAGTTGGTATTCTCCGCGCAGACAGAACTGATCTCGATGAGATCAGAAGAGAATTCTGCACCGACAGAGATCTTTTTACGCTTACAGACGCTATGAAAGATGCAGATGTATTCTTGGGTCTTTCGGCGGGAAATATAGTAAGTCAAGATCAGCTCAGACTAATGGCGCCGAACCCAATTGTTTTCGCATTAGCAAACCCTGATCCTGAAATCCCCTATGACCTTGCCGTTGCTACACGCGAGGATCTGATCATGGCTACAGGACGATCTGATCATCCTAACCAAGTAAATAACGTACTTGGATTCCCTTACATTTTCCGCGGAGCACTTGATGTCAGAGCTACTGCGATCAACGAAGAAATGAAGCTGGCTGCTACTCACGCAATTGCAAAGCTTGCTAAAGAGCCTGTTCCAGATATAGTAAATAAAGCATACGGGGAAGACAAACTTGGTTTTGGTAGATTATATCTGATTCCTAAACCTCTTGATCCGCGACTGATCACAACCATCGCTCCTGCTGTAGCTAAGGCAGCCATGGAATCAGGTGTGGCTAAGTACCCGATCAAAGATTGGGATGCTTATGAACTGGAGCTGCAGGAACGCATAGGAATTGACCAGAGACTGATGTCTGTGGTGATAGCAAGAGCCAAAAAAGATCCTAAGCGCGTAGTATTTGCGGAAGCAGATAACAGAAAAATACTCAAAGCGGCTCAGATCATCAGAGACGAAAAAATCGGCGAGCCAATACTATTGGGTAACCGAGAGAAAATCTTGTCTTTGATCGAAGATAACTCACTGGATTTGAGCAACGTAACTATCATTGATCCAATGGAAGAAAAAGAGCTGCTGAAGAAATTCGCAGATATGCTCTTCCAGAAGCGCCAACGAAAAGGTATGACAGTCGGAGATGCCGCGAGACTGGTAACGCAGAGAAATTACTTTGGAGCATTGATGGTAGAATCTGGAGCTGCAGATGCATTTATCTCCGGTCTTACCCGTGATTACCCGAAAACTATTTTGCCATCTCTTCAGACTATAGGTGTGAAGCCCGGCGTAAATAGAGTGGCAGGTATGTATATCATGAATACCCCAAAAGGCCCATATTTCTTTGCTGATGCTACAGTAAACTTAAATCCTACTGCTGAGGAATTGGTAGAAATTATTGGATTGACTGCGGATGCGGTTAGATTCTTCAATATGGAACCTAGAATTGCAGTCCTTTCTTATTCCAACTTTGGATCTGCAAAAGGAGATATTCCTGATAAAATGGCTAAAGCAACTGCTATCGCTCAGAAAAAATATCCAGACTTGATCATAGAAGGAGAAATGCAGGCAAACGTTGCAATTAACGAAGATATCCAGCGGGACATGTATCCATTCTCCAAGCTTATCAATAAGAGAGCAAATACATTAATCTTCCCAGACTTGAGTTCAGGCAACATTGCTTATAAACTTTTGGCTGAACTTGGAAACTCTGAAGCAATTGGGCCAATTCTACTTGGAATGAATAAACCAGTTCATATTTTACAACTAGGTAGCTCCATCCGGGAAATCGTGAATATGGTGGCTGTCGCAGTTGTAGATGCACAATCCGCAAATACCTTATGATCGATTATTTAAGTGGAAAACTAGTTTTCAAAGACCCTACGTATGTGATCATAGATGTAGGTGGAATTGGATATCATGTGAAAATTTCACTTCAAACCTACACGGAAATCAAAGATGAGGAGCAGATCAAGCTCCTCACTTTTCTTCATATCAAAGAAGATGCTCATACACTTTTTGGATTCAAACAAGAAGATGAAAAACGTCTTTTTTTGCTTTTACTCTCTATCAACGGAGTTGGGCCAAGCACAGGCTTAATGATTCTTTCATCCCTAAGTTCAGTTGAAATAGAGCAAGCTATATTATCAGGAGATGTAGCTACTATTCAGCATGTCAAAGGGATCGGTGCTAAAACAGCTCAACGAATAATTTTAGAATTGAAAGATAAGGTTGGCAAAGCTGGTTCAGATGCTATTACCACTCCACTCGGATTCCTGAAATCCAGCAATAAAATACGCGAAGAAGCGTTACAAGCACTTATTACGCTAGGTTTCCCAAAAGCTGCCGCAGAGAAAAATATCGCGACGGTCCTCAAAAAAACCACTGGAGAAATTTCGTTAGAAGATTTAATTAAAGCATCTTTAAAGACATCATAATTTTACTTTGTATTGAACTTTTGGAGTGTACTGACTTTTTGCGGGAGGAGGTTCCTCGGTAGTTGGCCTAAATCATTTATCCTTTTTGGTCTACTACTGGCCTATTCCACTTCTGAGGCTCAACAAACCAATCCTGACACTGTTCAGTCTCGGATTGATTCTTTGAATCTAAGGAGACTATCTCCCTCATATTTGCTGTGGCAAAATATGAGGACAAATCCTCTATATCCTTCACGCAACCCATTTCTACGATCTCAAAATCCCTTTTTCCCAACTTCTCCAATCACCCAAAATATAGAAGTAAAGATAGATTCTACACTTCGATATAATGTCGTAGATCAGATAGATACAGTTCGGCTAGGAAACGAGCAAGAATACAACTTCGATGAATTTTCAAAGATTCAGGAGTATAAAGTCAGGCAAAATTACTGGCGAAGCAGAGCTCGAGGAGGTGATGGAGAAAGTGCAGTAGAAGGAAGAGGTCTGATTCCACCATTAACTGTGAGCCCCTCTTTTGATAGGCTCTTTGGAGGTAGTGAAATAAATATCGTTCCATCTGGCTATGTAAACCTAGACTTCGGCGCTATTTTCCGAAGAGTAGACAACCCTACCCTACCAATTAGGCAGCAGCAAAACGGTGGTTTCAATTTTAACCAGCAAATCCAAATGGCTGTAAATGGCTCTCTGGGTGAAAAAGTAAAAATCGGAGCCAATTTTGATTCGAATAATTCATTTGACTTTCAAAATCAAATGAAGCTCGAGTTCAATGGGTTCGAAGAAGACATCATCCAATCCGTGGAAATTGGTAATGTCAGCATGCCTGTTCAGAATCGGTTGATTCAGGGAGCACAGAACCTTTTTGGGGTAAAAACGCAGCTTAAATTCGGGAAGTTGGGTGTCACTGCAGTGGCCTCTACACAGCGAGGACGACGCGATAACCTGACTATCGATGCCAACGGTCAAGGGAGGTCATTTGATATACAGGCTTCAAAATATGATGATAATAGACATTTCTTTATAGGTCATTTCTTCCGAGACAATTATGAAAGATGGCTAAGAGGTCTTCCTCAAGTGCTTTCTGGAGTGAATGTGACTAGAATTGAGGTATATATCATGAACAGGGCGGCAAATACTGAAACACTTCGAAATTTCGCCGCCTTCATGGATTTGGGTGAAGGAAGAGTGATCTATAACCCCACTAATCCAAACATTGGGCAAGGAACTCCTTCTGCGCCGGCTGGAAATTCAGCTAACAACCTTTTTTCTAACATTACTAATAACCCTTCTTTCCGTCCATTTGACACAGGATCTCGAGCGATGGAATCTAGTTTGGGAATCAAAAAAGGGGTTGATTTTGAGCAAATCAACGGTGCAAGAAAATTACTTCCTACAGAGTACTTTTTCAATCCTCAGCTAGGCTATCTATCCCTTTTTAGAAGACTTCAGAATGATGAAGTCCTGGCAGTTTCCTACGAATACACTTACAATGGTCAGGTTTATAAAGTCGGAGAGTTAACCGAGGACTATCAAAACAGACAGGAGGATGAGATGATTTTCTTGAAACTTCTTCGTCCCGCACGAATCAATACACGAACTCCAACGTGGGATTTGATGATGAAAAACGTCTATAGCCTGAATGCTAATCAGATTACCAGAGATGGCTTCCAACTTCAGGTTATTTATAGAGATGATAGAACTGGACTTGATAACCCTTCGCTTTTAGAAGGAGCGGAAGTCAAGGATAAACCTTTGATAAGGCTCACAGGGCTGGACAACTTAAATCCTCAAAATGACCCTGCGCCTGACGGAAATTTTGACTTTGTCGAAGGACTCACCATCCTCTCCGATCGCGGACTTCTTGTTTTTCCTGTATTGGAACCCTTTGGATCTACGCTGGAGAAGTATTTCCAACCAGGCGAGGTCGTGCTGAAGGAAAAATACGTTTACGATACCCTTTACCGAACGACTCAAGCAGATGCGGAGCTCGTTACAAGACTTAACAAATATTTCATTAAAGGTCGACTGACGGCAGGCTCAGCTAGTGAGATCCAGCTGCCAGGCCTGAATATTTCTCCTGGATCCGTAATCGTTCAAGCTGGCAACATACCTCTGACAGAAGGCATAGACTTTACTATAGATTATAATGTAGGTAGGCTTGTAATAATCAACGATGCAATCCTTCAATCAGGTAAGCAAATCAATGTGAGTTTCGAAAAAGCTGATTTAGTATCCTTCCAAACAAGAAGTTTGCTTGGAACGAGATTGGACTATCTATTCAGTGACAAATTCAACATAGGAGGTACTTTTCTTTATTTAAATGAAAGGCCAAATATCACAAGAATAGCCACAGGCAGCGAAACATTAAGAAATAGCCTTTGGGGATTAGACGGGAATTTCAGTGATGAGTCACGCTGGTTAACAAAAATGGCTGATGCTCTTCCTTTTACCAGTACCAAGGAAAGCTCTCTCGTTCAAATTAGCGGGGAATTTGCACACCTTATTCCAGGCACGTCTAATCAAGTAAATGGTGAACAAGCATCATATATCGATGATTTTGAAGCGGCCATCACTCCTTATAACTTAGGAAGTGCGGCTAATCAAAACTGGAAACTGGCTTCTACACCACAAACTATTGACGATAGATTTGACCTGAGTAATCAAACGGAAGATAATCTTGGAGCTACATACCGTAGAGCAAGAGTTGCTTGGTACAATATTGACAACATCTTCTATAGAGAAAATGGACCTGGGGTTCCATCCAATATTTCGAGGGAAGATCGCAGAAACCACTACGTGAGACGTGTTGTACCCCAGGAAATTTTCCCTCAGCAAGATCGAGACGTGATCGTTACTCCCGAGCCACTTTTTGAGCTGGCATACTTCCCTAGCGAACGAGGGATGTATAATTACAACACCAATCTGACTACAGAAGGATTACTCCCAACACCAAAAAAGAACTATGGTGGAGTTACCAGAGCTATTACTACTGAAGTTGATTTTGATAGGACAAACATAGAATACATAGAGTTTTGGCTTTTAGATCCATTTATAGGAGGTGAAAATGGTCGTGTATTGGATGGTGTTTTCAATCAAAACAATACTACTGGAGGAAAGCTATTCATCAATCTTGGAGATATCTCTGAAGATGTGATGAAAGACGGTCGACATTCATTTGAAAATGGATTGCCTGCGGATGGAGACCCTGCAGAAACAGGCCAAAATGAGTGGGGAAGAATTACGAGAGAGCAATTCCTTTTACCGGCTTTTGACAATTCAGAAACCTCAAGACAAAATCAGGATGTAGGTCTTGATGGATTAAAAAATGAAGATGAAGCCAACTTTTTCCGTTCAAGATTCTTGGATCGTCTTAATGTAAATACTACAGCTAGGAACGAGATTCTCCAAGACGTTTCAAGTGATTTATTCAAGTATTATCTGGGCGAAAATTTCGATCAAAACGATGCGAAAATTCTAGAGCGTTACAAGAAGTTTAATGGCATGGAAGGAAATACGCCAGTGACTGCCAATCAAAACCTTCCTTATACTCCATCAGCATCAAATACACCTGATAATGAGGATTTGAATACAGACAATACCATTAACGAACTGGAGAATTACTATTCCTATGAGATGGATTTGAAACCAGGTAAATTGGTAGTAGGGCAAAATTATATTGTAGACAAAACCACTCACAACGAAGGCGGAGAAAATGTAGATTGGTATTTATTCCGCATTCCTGTTCGCCAGCCAGACCGTGTGGAAGGTGATATCACCGGTTTCAAATCTATCCGTTGGATCAGAACATATTTAACTGATTTTGAGCAACCTGTTGTACTCAGGATGGCTAATTTCCGAATGGTAGGTAGCCAATGGAGAGTCTTTCAGGAATCGCTTTTCGAGAGAGGCCTTTTCGAAATTCCTGAACCTGATAATTCCAATGTAACTGTTGATGTAGTAAGCATAGAACAAAATAGTCAAGGTAGTTCTACCGAAAGTCCATATGTATTGCCGCCTGGTATTTTCAGAGATCGGGACAACACCTCCACTGTGGAGCGAAGATTAAATGAGCAATCACTCCGAGTATGTGTGGAAGACCTTGCTGCAAAAGATGCCAGAGCTGTTTTCAAGAATGTTACCTTGGATTTGGTACAATTTGAACGAATCAAAATGTTCTTGCATGCTGATAGTGAAGACGCCATGGATGGAGAGATTTCAGCGTTCTTGCGACTAGGAACTGACAATACCGACAACTATTACGAGATAGAAGTTCCTCTACTAATCACTCCCAAAGGCACGAGAGATCCAAATCAGATCTGGCCTGAGGAAAATGAAATAGACATTGCAATCCAAGATATAGTAGGCGTAAAAGTAGAACGTGATAATCAACATGTTCCGCTGAACATTCCTTTTTCTCAACAAATCGGTCGCTATAAAGTAACCGTAGTAGGCCGACCAGAACTGAGTCAGTCCCAATCCTCTATGATCGGGGTAAGAAACCCTGGCACAAACGGTGGCGGCAGTAGAAGCATCTGTATTTGGGCAAATGAGCTAAGAGTTACAGGGTTCACCAAGTCTAATGGATGGGCTGCAAACGCCCTGATGAATGTCAAAATCGCAGATGTCGCGGTAGTATCTGCTTCGATCAGACACAATTCCATTGGTTTTGGAGGTTTGGAGACCAGACTTTCTCAGCGAGCCAGACAATCTACTACGCAATATGATATCTCTACTAACGTAGATATTCATAAGCTTTTACCAGAAGCTTTGGGCGTGAGCATCCCGATGTATTTCTCGATAGAAAATAGCACCACTAAGCCAGAATATGACCCACTGAACCCAGATGTTCCTTTCGAAGTAGCTCTTCAGAAATTTGACACACAGGGTGAAAAAGATGCTTATCGGGAAATTGCTTTGGATCAAGTAAACCGTAAAAACATCAGTTTCAACAATGTCCGGAAAATCAAGACTAATCCGGAAGCAAAAAGTAATTTCTATGACATAAGCAATTTCTCATTTTCCTATGCTTTGGGAATAATGAGTCAGACCAATGCTCAAATTCAAGATTACACTTACAAGACCTATCGTGGAAATGTCACTTATAGTTTCCAACCCAAACCGCTTACCATAGAACCTTTTAAAAATGCCGGTTTCTTAGATTCCAAGCATTTACAATTGATCAAGGATTTCAATTTAAACTTATCCCCTACGCTAGTTTTAGCTAGACTGGATGTTGATCGTAAACATTTGAGATCCCAATACAGAAATGATCAATTGGGCACATCTGGAGTAGATCCACTTTTCCAAAAAAGCTTTTTTATGAATCGCTTTTATTCTGTGAATTGGGATTTGACAAAAAATCTACGAGTTGATTATTCGGGAAGTGTAATGGCGATTGTAGATGAACCTCAGGGCGATCTTGACACAGAGCAAAAATCAGATTCAGTGAAATATAACGCGTGGCGATTTGGGCGAAGAACAAATTACAATCATAACATTACACTTAATTACACACTACCTCTAGATAAGTCCCCGCTGACTGACTGGATTAAGGCTGATTACAAATATACCACGACCTACACTTGGCTGACAGGTGCTATCGGCCAAAAGGACACACTTGGTAATTCCATTCAAAATACCAGAGATCAATCACTCAACGGTAAACTAGACCTTATCAAGCTTTATAATAAAAATAAAAAATTAGCAGCCTTAAATGCTCCGAAACGGCCAAGTATCCCAGGTAGGCCTGGAACTCAAGCAGAGGATACTATAGGCACACCTTTCACCAACAAGGTGTTAAAAATGCTGATGATGGTAAAAGAAGTAACCTTTAATTATGGCAAAATAGAAGGAACTTTCCTCCCGGGCTACATGCCTAATACGGGGCTTCTAGGAATGGATCGAGCTTTTGACAATCCTGGCTTGGCCTTCTTATTAGGCAGCCAAGATGCAGGTATTAGGAATGAATTCGCACTAGCAGGTATCATGGCTCCAAGCAGTGAACTCACTCAGACATTTAGGCAAAGTAGTGTTGTGAACATGCGGTTTGGTAGTTTGATAGAGCCTTTCCAAGACTTTAAAATCACCTTGAATGCTACTAAGCGGGAAGTTGGCGATTATCAAGAAATTTTCAGAAATTCTATAGATAACCCTGGAGTATATGAATCAATAAGTCCAAACAGACTTGGGGCATACAGCATCACCACGATAATGTTTGGAACTGCCTTTAGCAAAGATGGTTTTGACAATGTATCCCCGCTCTTTACAGAGTTTGAAAATAACCGAGCTATTATCAAAAACAGATTAGATGCATTAGATGACGGAGGAGAATATTCGATAAATGGGCAAGATGTATTAATACCTGCCTTTATGGCTGCATACAGGGGAAAAGACGCATCTACCTTCAATATGAATCCATTCCCTAAAACACCGCTACCAAACTGGCGACTGGATTATCGCGGACTTTCTAGGCTGAAAGGACTGAGCGATATCTTTAGCAGCATCAATATCACACATATGTATACTTCTACATACGATGCCAGCAATTTCTCCAATTCCCTACAATACAAGCAAGGATTAGAACTTTACAACACACTACAAAATATCCCTAGACCTACACAGGTGAATACAGAAGGTCAATACATACCGATATATGTATTGAATCAGGTAGTTCTTACGGAACGGTTTGGCCCACTGATTGGCATTGATATGTTGACAAAAGACAGATTCAATATTGCAGTGCAATACAATAAAGAAAGAAATCTCGGCTTAAACTTTTCTAACTCACAGGTGACAGAACAAAAAAGCAACGATTTTGGATTGACTTTAGGTTATACAAAAGCAGGTGTAAAAATCCCTTTCAAATTTCAAGGAAAGCAATCAGTGTTGAAAAACGACTTGCAGTTCAAACTAGACTCCAAGGTTGTTAGCACTACTCAAATTCAGCGAAAAATTGAAGAAGGCAGCACCATAACTAGTGGTAACTTGAACATTTCGATAAGACCTACCATCTCCTACTTAATCAATCAAAATCTAAATCTTACTTTATATTTTGACAGAACGATCAATGATCCTAGGGTAACAACCGCCTATAAGCGAACTTCCACAGCTTTTGGAGGTCAACTTCGATTTAATTTAGGCCAATAGATTTTATCCTTACTTGATTCCTATTAATTTTGACTCCCTTATAAATATTTACAAACATGGATTTTCCACAAGAACTAAAGTACACCAAAGACCACGAATGGGTTAAAATTGATGGTGATGTTGCAACTATTGGAATCACTGAATTCGCAGCTGGCGAACTAGGAGATATCGTTTATGTAGAAGTTGAAACGACAGGTGATACATTAGACACCAACGAGGTTTTTGGCTCTGTAGAAGCAGTGAAAACTGTTTCAGATTTGTTTATGCCTGTTTCAGGAGAAATTCTGGAAGTAAACCCGGAGTTGGAAGATGCTCCAGAATTAGTAAATGAATCTCCTTACGAGCAAGGCTGGATGATCAAGGTGAAAATCACTGGTGATTTACCTTCTGATCTACTGTCTGCAGCGGAGTATGCTGAGCTAGTAGGAGAATAAGAATATATTTTGAGATTAGGACTTGCAATAGCTTGGCTTTTATTTATTGCCATTGCCATGTTGACTCCCGGGAATAATTTTCCTGACGCTTCATTCAACTTTCAAGACAAGCTGATTCACTTTATATGCTTCGGCACTTTAAGCTTTCTTTGGTGCGGAGTTGGTGTAAAAAGAGTCTCTGTTAGTACTGTGCAAGGCCGGGTTCTGAGCAACTATTTGATTTTCGGCGTAGCCGCTGGAATAGTTCTAGAATGCGCTCAAGTATATATTCCCTTCCGATCTTTCGAATATATGGACATGATTGTCAATGAAATAGGCGGGATAGCTGGTTTATTAGCATATTTTAAGATTCCGACCAGCAAGATTGGCTTGGATTAATGCCTATTAATTATTACAATTGTTAATCAAAATAAGAGCAAAATTTAACCTTTATAAACCAAACTTACCATGGAAGCAAAAAAGACTCCCAGCGCTGATCTAACCAGAAAGTCAGGAATGTTCCTGAACCTTGGTTTGGCTGTTGCTGTAGGTGCCACTCTTGCTGCCTTCGAATGGAAGTCATTTGACGATGGTTCTTTGAAAGACCTTGGTCAAGTAACTGATAACTTCGAAGAATTGCTAGATATTCCAATCACGGAGCAGCCACCACCACCACCACCACCACCAATTGAGCAGCCTATCATCCAGGAGATTCCTGATGAGGTTGAAATTGAGGAGAAAATCGAAGTTAACTTCGATGTGGATGTAAAGGAAAAGACAGTAATTAAAGAAATCGTAATTGCTGAAGCTCCAGTTGAGGAAAAAGCAGATGCTATCTTTGATGTGGTAGAAACTCAGCCTGAACCTCCAGGGGGAATGTCAGCTTGGAACAAATACCTAAGCGACAACCTAAAATACCCAACTCAAGCAAGAAGAATGGGTACTGAAGGTACTGTAATCGTAGTATTCGTTGTAAACACAGATGGATCTATTCAAGATGTTGACGTGTTGAGAGGAATCGGCGGAGGCTGTGATGAAGAAGCTGTAAAAGTAGTGAAAAATGCTCCTAAATGGACTCCAGGAAAACAACGAGGTCGTCCAGTACGTACTCGAATGAGACTTCCGATTAGATTCAAACTGAGCTAATCACCAAGTAATTATAAAGGCCCGATATATCGGGCCTTTTTTTTGCCTTCTGTTTAACAACTTTTAGCTTAGTTAAATAGTGTTAGACGATTATTATCAATGAGTTAGGTAGTGTAAATTATTAGAGTAGTTTTTTTCTAACCTCTAATTTTACACTCATGGAACTCAAAAAAAATCCTAAGTCTGATCTTAAAAGATGGTCAGGTACATTGTTTAACTTGGGACTGGCAGTCAGTCTCGGTGCAGTATTAGTAGCTTTCGAATGGAAAGCCAATGAGAAAGTTGTAATACAAGATTTTGCAGGAATGGAAGATGATTGGGACATCTTCGATATCCCTATCACTGACCAATCTCCCCCTACTCCGCCGCCTCCTGCTCCAATCGAGGTTGTAATAAAGCCTGATGATATCGTAATTGACGACATTGATTTAAAGACTATCGACATCAATACTACAGAAACCTCAGTAATCCCTGTAGTAGAAATGACTGCTCCACCTGTGGTCGAAACGGCAGATGTGATCAATGACTTTGTCGAAGTACAAGCTATGTTTAAAGGGGGAATGGACGCGTGGTACGCTTATCTTAAAAAGAACCTGGATTACCCTTCACAAGCCCGGAGAATGGGGACTGAAGGCGTAGTAATCGTTCGCTTCGTCGTCAACACTGATGGCTCTATACAAGACCTCGAGCTACTGAGGACGATTGGTGGTGGATGTGATGAAGAAGCGATGGAAGTCATCGCAAACTCACCAAACTGGACACCAGGAAGAATCAGTGGAAGAGCGGTAAGGTCTAGAATGACTATGCCAATTCGTTTCAGGCTTAACTAATCATTGAGCGAAGCTATTATTCATAAAAAAAGGGGCCTAAGCCCCTTTTCTATAATACATTCAATGATTGTTCCTTCACTTTTTCCAGCTCATCCTTCATTAGGATTACGTGCTTTTGCATTTCTGCATCATTAGCTTTAGAACCAATAGTATTGATTTCTCTTCCTATCTCCTGACTGATAAAACCAAGTTTCTTTCCCTGGCTGTTTTCTTCATGCAGGCTTTTTGAGAAGTATTTTAAATGAGTATCAAGCCTTACGATCTCTTCAGTAATATCTAACTTCTCAAAGTAGTAGATCAATTCCTGCTCGAATCGATTAGCATCGAAAGAATTCTCGTCCAGCCATTCATTGAAATGATTACGAATCTTTTGCTTAATTCTATCTTTTCGGTTGCCTTCCTCCTCTTCAATTTTCTTCAAGCCACTGGCTATTTTATTGATATTTCCTTGCAACTTCTCTTCCAAGGAATTGCCTTCATCCTGTCTAAATGAATCACATTTGTTCAAGGCAACTACCAATACTTTTTTAATTTCCTCCCAATCTGCCTGATCATCTCTTTGCTCACCAGTCACCTGAGTGATTACACTTGGAGATTGTAGTGCGAGTTTGAATAGGTCTTGTGAATCGTCTTTTACGCTATCAGCAAGGCCTTTGTATTTCAGGTAAAAGAGATTGAATAGATCTTCATTAATGCTTACAGGCATCTCCGCAGAGCCTTTAGACTGAAAGTCAATAGATATACTCACTTTGCCACGATCCAAAACGGATTGAACAAGGTTTCTGATTTCTAGCTCTTTATCATTAAACTGTCTAGGGCTACGGATAGAAAGGTCCAAAAACTTAGAATTGAGCGTTCTCACTTCCACTTGGATCACCATCCGCTCATCCTCAAATCCGGCGTTTCCGAAGCCGGTCATTGATTTGATCATAATAAAATTTGTAGTTAGAAATTGAAGCCCAAAGTTACATAGAACTTTAAGTCTTCTGCTTCATAATTTCGAATTGGTCTTGCCACATCGAATTTGACGTAATAATTAAGTAAGACCGTACGTAATCCAGCTCCATAACTTTGCAACCAGGGATTGTTGAAATTATTCAGAACGATAGTGAATGGAGATCCTTGAGTATTGATTACTTCTGTATTTTGATCATTTACCCGCTCCCATGGAGCTGAATCATTCCAAGCTGATCCTATATCGTAGAATCCTACCAATTGGAAATTGCGAATGAAATTTGAAGTAATATTTCCTCGTGTCAAGTAAGAAAATACAGGAATTCTCAGCTCAGTGGTAAATGTCACCACATTTCTGCCTCTAATTTCATCGTAATCATATCCTCTCAAATCCACAAAGTCAGCAAAGAGTATATTGGAATTCTCAACACCTGATGGATTCCTAATTGGAGACGATTCAGGTCTATTGGATGGTGGGCTATAGAATGCATTGAAGAGCCAATTATCCATGCCACCTACCATATAGGTCTGAGGATTATTGCCCATGAATGACCCGGCATACAACCTTGCTGCGAGAACTATATTCTTGTGAATTTTTCTATATTCTCTCAGATCAAGATAAAAATTACCAAAGGATCGGTCCTTATTTCCGAAAGACTGATACTGTGTATATCCAATTTTCCCCTTGAATCCTGTCTGTGAGTAAAGGCCAACAGGTTGGGTACGGTCATAGACAAATTCTGCCCTACCTCCCACATAATTGACGTCAAGCTTATTTTGAGAAGGATTCTGCCCATTGATCAATGAGTCTGAATTCAAATTAAAGTACTGAGTCTTTGCCACAAAAGGTGACAAAGAAAACCTTGCATTTGCGTTTAGCGGGTATGAAACACCTGCTTCAACTTTGGTCAAGACATATTTCTGAAAAGTGATATCACCTTCGGTAATCCGCACAGTCTTACGGTCATATCTCGCCTTGAAATCAACTCTGCTTTTTAAATATTCATATTCAAAGAATATATCGCCGCCAGAGCGGAAATCCAACGTAGTCAATACACCGCCTTGGAAAACATGATTGTCTAGCAAATCAGTCATTTTCCCGGTAAGCCCTATCCCAAAACCTCTCAAAGGATCAACCACGAACCTCGTATTGATACTGTTTATGAAAAACTGAGGTTCCATTTGTCTTGGCCCAGTCACTCTCTTTTTCAAACTCTGCTTCCGGAAAGTCTCCAGTAAATTGGTTTTAGACTCTGAATCTGAAGCGACTGAAGAACCAAGATTACTCGGCAATGTATCAAATGTGTAATTATCCGTATTTAATCCATTTTTAGACTCAAAACTAAGTCGCTTTAGATCAATAGAAGAGGTTGTGTTTTTCGCTACCGTATCAAGTTTCGTTGGCTGTGGGAAATTCATTGTCGGCTCCCTAGTGACCGGTTGTAGATTGGCTTTCGATTCTCTTTCTTCCAATAACCTTCTGGCTGCCAACCTTTCATTCAAGCTTTTTGCTTGTTCTAGCTGTATCCTTGGCGTACTTGGAGTGAATTGGTCAGAATTAGAGAATCCTTCTAGCACCAGATAGCTTTCCCTACCATCCCTGATAGAATAAGCCATTTTATTCATTCTGCTGTTTACGTCAAATGCCTCTATGCTCTTATTATAGGCTGAAATCTGGTTCGACACCTGATTTCCTATACTCATCCGCATCAGGTTATTTATACCACTAAGATCACTCAGGTAAACAATTGAATTGCTATTCACCTTTCGAGGACTTATGTTTTTGCTATTTGAGTTGGTCAGTTGTTTGGTGATGATCGTGTCCGTCACCTGCACCATGAAGAGGTTATAGTAATTGGGTAAAGACTTCAATTCTAGATTTTTACCTAAAAGTGAATCTGGAAGATTAGTCGCATTGGAAGAGTATATAATAGTGGAGTCATTCAAAAAGACAGGCGTCAGTTCGTCAAAAGAATCATTTGTCAATCGCTTCCCTGCACCTCTTGCATTCAATGTGTATATATCTGACTTCCCATTTGAGATAGCAGAAAGCACCATATTTTTTCCTGTACTATTGAAATCAAGACTTAATATTTGGGTGATGTTCCTGAGGAAAATCTTATCCTGATTTGACCCATCAAGTGATCTCAACCTCAGTGTGGTAAAACCTCTTTTAAATGAAGCAATCGCAATATTCGCGGAGTCTCTCCAAGCAATAATCGGAGAATAAAAGTTTGCCTGCTGATCTTGCAGAGATGTCCCCCCAGAAAATATAGTTTGTTCCCGGCCAGAACTTACCTCTCGCACCTGAACTTTATATTTTCCTTCATTATTTATCACATAAGCCAGATTCAAGCCATCAGGGCTAAACTTTATATCATTTATGGCTCCAATAAATTTAGGAGAAGTTTTGGCAACTATAGCGCTCTCATTTGGATTTCTGAAGTTTGAAGAAACTTGTTTATTTACATCCAGATAATACTTTTTCCAATCTTCAGTGAAGGTCTTGTAATTCAGCCCAACGGTATTTGCAATACTGTTTTCCTCATTTCTGTTTATTCGGGAAAGGTTTAGAATACTAGAAACATACCTTCTTCCATATCTTTCGGCTATGTAATTCCAAACGGACTGTCCCACTAAAGCGGCTTCCCTTTCTTTTAACTTAAGAATTTTTGGGGTTTCATCTTCCTTGAAATAGTGTCGAACAAAATCATCCATTTCCCTACTCCATCCTTTGGCCAGATATAATGCTATACCGTCAACATACCACTCCGGAAAACTATTGGTCAGATTGGACTGAAACGCATCGGAAACCGAAGAACCGTATAGCATTTCTTCAATGATTACTTTAGTCGTACCATAAATTAAGTCAGCCTTAAACAAATCAACTTCTCCCTTATAAGATACCTCCGCTAAAAGTCGGTTGAAATTGGTTTGCCCCTGCTCGTTATATTCTTCTTTGTTGAGATTGATATTACTTTGCAAAAGCTCCTCTGGGGAGTTATAAATGTAAATTTTTGGCTTTGTGTAAGCTACATATCCAATCATCTGCGTGAGTCGATCGAACTCGCTTTCCAGATAATCAATGGCCATTTTGGCATTTGCGCCTCCACGGTCATAGTAATACACCTCAAAATTATTTGAGGAATAAAAATACCATTCAAACTGCTGGTGCTGAAGTCTGTTTTTCCCAAAACGCTCTTGATCAAACTGAGCGAGGGCAAAAAATGAATTCAACCATAACCCAGCAAAAACTAAAATTCGGAATAGGTGATATCGCATTCGGTTTGCTGAAAGATGTTTTTAAATATAATTAAAATACCTAGCTATGTCCACTTCAGAATCAATAGCCTTACTATTAAGTAGATGTTCAACCATTTGTTTACTAAAATAAGGAATTAGTGACACACCTTTGGCTCCAAAACCATTGAATATGTAAACGCCTACCTCGGTAGGATGTTTTCCCAAAAATGGTTTTCTATCTCTGGTAGCAGGTCTAATTCCTGTCTTATGGCTTATTATCCCCTCTACAGGTAGCCTTACCAAATCTGTCAACTTCTCCAAAATCTCAGTTTTCGCGGCATCTGTCGCCCCTACGTCCAAATCGTGTTTCGTATAAGTTGATCCTACTCGATGAACTCCATCTCCCAAATGAACTCTGAAAACCCCTCTGTTCACCACATAATCCGGAGTAAATGCTTGCTTTACTTCCAAAATCTCACCCTTGACTGGAGCAAATGGAAGGAAATTGAAAAACCTAGAATTCATCGCCCCCAAGCCATTACAATAAACTACTGCCTTTGCTTTAAGATCTCGATAAATCCATAAATCATCCTCAAGTGAAAATAAACTCTCGTCGAATTTTTCCAAAATCAATTCCTCTTTAAAATACGAAGTCATCGCATCAAGTAGATTGTTGATATTCAACCAACCAGAGTTGCGTAGCATAACTCCACCATAAGGGTCTTTGAGAAATTCAGATTGACTTTCTTGAAAAATCTTCTCTAGGTAGGTTTCAAAACCAGGATCAGCACTATGTCCCATCCATTCGTTCAGCTCCTCAATCGTTAGAAAAGGCCTATAAATTGCTTTTTCAGTTAGAAACTTGCTTCCCGTAACCTGTTCGAGTTCTTGATAAAATGGTTTGATTTCTGGAAAAAGTGAATCAGCCTTCCAAGTTTTCACCATCTTCCTGCCAGTCACCGGATTAAAAAGCCCAGCAGCAATTCTACTCGAGTTATTAGCTTCAGGCTGATCAATTATTCTTATTTTCTTTCCAGCTTGCTTAAGTCTATAGGCCAGCGCTGTACCAGCAAGTCCTTGTCCAATCAGCAAAAAATCAATTTCCATAGCCCAAAATAAAGGTTTAATTCCTTATTTTGTTCCTTTACACCGATACATTTCCCATGCTTTATATTAAGTCTTTTACATTCAACCCTTTTCAGGAAAACACCTATTTGCTATATGACGAAAATGGCAATGGAACATTGATAGATCCGGGCTGCTTTGATCTCGCTGAGCGAAAAGAGTTATTAGATTTCGTGACTGACAAAAAGATACGAGTGACTCAATTACTCAACACACACTGTCATATCGACCATGTCTTGGGAAATGCTTGGGCTAAAAAAACTTTTGGTGTGGAACTCCTAATTCATAAAGAAGAAGCTGCCGTATTGAAAGCGGTGGAAGTATATGCACCCAACTATGGTTTTGTAGGCTATGAGTCAAGCGAAGCAGATGGATTTCTAACTGAAGGTGAAGAAATCAGGGTTGGTGATGAAACGCTGAAAATCATCTTTGTGCCAGGACATGCGCCTGGCCATGTAGTTTTTTACCATGAAGCTACCCATCAATGCATCGCTGGTGACACGCTTTTCAGAGGAAGTATTGGCCGAACTGATTTACCAGGTGGAGATCATGAACTCCTTTTGAGCAAAATCAAATCGGAGCTTTTCACTCTTCCCAAGGAAACTGTGATTTATCCTGGACACGGGCCAGAAACAACAATAGCTTTCGAGAAAACACATAACCCATTTGTGGGTAAAAACGCAAGACCTTGAAAATAAAATCACATATCCCAAATGCAATCACACTCCTAAATCTACTTTCAGGAGTAATTGGAATTATTTGGGTGATCAATGGAAACATAGTTTCCGGCGCATATTTCATCATTTTGGCAGCTGTATTTGACTTCTTTGATGGCTTTGCAGCTAGATTACTGAAAGTGCAAGGTGAGCTTGGCAAACAGCTGGATTCATTGGCTGACTTGGTTTCCTTTGGCGTACTTCCTGGGGTAATACTTTTCCAAATGGCCAAAGTAACTACTCAGATTGAATGGCTTCCCTATCTTACCTTAATCGTTCCACTATTGTCAGCAGTCCGTTTAGCCAAGTTCAATCTTGACACCAGACAAAGTGATAAGTTTATTGGATTACCTACACCTGCAAACGCTTTGTTCATAAGCACATTGCCGTACTTCGCCATTAAATGGACTTGGGTGGGAACATGGGTCACATCCCCATTTTTTCTGGTTGTGATAGCTTGGGTCTTTGCAATACTTTTACTCGTTGAGCTTCCGCTTATCGCTTTGAAATTTAAGTCCTCTTCTTTTGCTGATAATAAATTCAGGTATGCACTTCTACTGATTGGTCTTGCATTGATTTTGTTATTTGGTTTGGCAGGCATCCCTCTTGTCATCTTAGCATACCTTGGTCTGTCCGTGGTGGAAAATGGTATAAGCACAGAATGATGTCCCTATGTCAGAAGCTCCTGTTTTTTCTATTTTTCAGCTTCTTGTTGATTGGATCTGCTTCTGGCCAAAATTCATTTTTCAAATTTAAAATCACCAAAGCAGGCATCTATAAAATCAGTGCCAGTCAAGCCCAGAAGTTAGGCGTAAATTCCTTAGGTGAAATCGCGGTTTATGGGTACCCGGGGATGTTGCCACAACGTCTGGAAAATGAGAATTTAGACTTACAGGAAATTCCTGGCTTAGAAAAAGACGGCAATTTGTATTTCTATTTATCATCTCCAAATAGCTACCAATACTCAGAGAATGATATAGAATATCATTCAAATCAATTCTCGGATTCTCTCAGCTTTTTGATTGGTTTTTCTGAAAACCCAAAGAGAATATCTACAATAAATGCACAATCGGGACTCTCCGTCCCAGCTGTATTATATCAATGGAATTGGCTAAAAGAAGATGTAAACAATATTTTGAATTCGGGAAGAGCTTGGTATTCTAAAGCTGTAGCACCTGGAGTAACAAGAGGCTATGCCTTTCCACTATCTACTGAATCTACTGCCAAATGGAAAGTTTCAGCAAAGCTAATGGGTAGGTCAAGTTCAGAATCAAAGATCAACTTGGCCGTAGATGAGATGACTATTTCCGAAAGCTCTATAGCTGGAATTCCATCTAGTACCTATGGCATAAAAGGTCAAGAGATTCGGGTTAGCAAAGAGTTTTCTCCTTCTGGAAATAAAGTGGAAAGGCTCAGAATTTCCTTTCAGGCATCAGATCCAAATTCCAGTGGCTATTTTGAATACATAGGAATAGGCGTACCTCAATCAAGCCTATCATTACATGAAGGCATTTTTTCAATAGATCAGAAATCTTCTATTTCTATTGCTCCTGCGGTAGGGTTATCGGCTTGGGAAATTAGTGACTTCTACAAACCAAAAGCACTCGATTTCAGCATAGGGTCAATTGTAACTGGAGAGAAATTCATCGTTTTCGATGAAGCAAAAACAAGCGAAATCCCTGAAATTGAATTAGCTAATCTTTCTCTGAGAACACAATCCTCCTGGCCAGAATTACTTATCATCACTCCGCAACTTCTTTTTAACTCAGCTGAGAAACTTAGCCTTCATAAAATCGGAATGGGAATCTATTCCGAAGTAGCATATCTCGATGAAATCTACGATGCCTTTGGCTATGGCAATCCTGACTTAAACGCCATTCGCAATTTCCTAGCATGGCATTACCATCAAGGAGGAAAGCTTCAGAATGTATTAATTCTGGGGAAAGGAACATTTGATTATAAAGGAATATTGGGAGGTAGGCCAAACCTTGTCCCTATATACACCAGCAGAAACAGTCTAAATCCATTGACGACATTCAGCTCTGACGACTATTTTTCTCTCCTAGAGTTTGGGCAAGGTGAGTGGGCAGAAAGCCGTGCAGGCGATGAGTCTATTCAAATTGGAGTGGGGAGATTGCCAGTGATCAATCCTCAGGAAGCCAAAATAGTCGTGGACAAAATCATCAACTACGAAAGCAACCCGAAAGCTGGGTATTGGAAACAAACCGTGACTTTTTTTGCTGACGACGGGGATAACAATATTCATCTGAGAGACTCAGAAGCTCACTCCAACTTTCTGAATGATAATCATAAAGAATACAAGCAAGTCAAACTGTATTTGGACAGATTTGAACAAGAGAAAAATGGAGAACGACAATCTTCACCACAAGGTAGAACAGCAATTGAAGAAACGCTGGAAAATGGGACTTTACTACTAAACTATATTGGCCACGGAAATGAAACCACGCTAACAGCCGAGGAAATATTTCTGGTATCTGACATAGCTAATTGGGCAAATCAAGATCAATTGGCGCTCTGGATGACTGCTACCTGCGAATTTGGAAGGCACGACAGTCCATTTATACGATCTGCTGCAGAAGAACTGTTGATTGCTCCTAATAAAGGCGCAATAGGGCTTTTAAGCACCGGAAGACCCGTTTTCAGCAGTGTAAACTTCTCTTTGAATGAAGCATTTATCGAAGAAGTATTCCGACTGGAAGACGGAATACCACAAGATCTAGGAAGCATTTTCCGAAATACGAAAAACAGAAGTCAAAACGGATCACTAAATAGAAACTTTAGTCTCTTGGCCGATCCGAGCATGAAGTTAGCCAGACCTGGATTTGGCATAAGCTTTACCTCCTTTACTGACCCTGAAAATAAAAATTCTTTAGACACACTTTCCGCTTTGCAAGAAGTGGAATTCGAGGCCCAAGTTATTAATCCGAGCACAGGCGGAGTTGCAAGTAATTTTAACGGTTCCTACACAATTGAAGTGCGAGACAAACCTGTAAAAACAAAAACTCTGGGAGATGAAAGTAGTTCAGTTGAATTTGATGAGGAAATAATCCTTCTGTTCAAAGGAACAGGAAAAATCACATCAGGACTTATCAAAGGCAAAATGATAATACCCAAAAACATAGATTTAGAGCTTGGAGAAGGCAAAATTCGCATTCTTGGAATAAGTGAGGATCAAGCTTGGGAAGCTTTTGGATTTAAGACCTCTATCATAGGTGGAAGTTCAAGTAAGCCTGTACTAGACGAGGAAGGCCCAGAGATCAAAGCAATTTTTGGAGATAGAGATGTACCTCCATTTACTTTTTCATCAACATCTATAGAACTGGAAGCTCAATTTTCAGATATAAGCGGCATAAACATTTCAGGCTATTTACCATCCGAAAATTTGACCGTCCAAATAAATCAAAATGATATAATACTATTAAATGAGTTTTTTACATCGGTTGATAACACGTTTACATCTGGAAAAGTGAATTTCAAATTATCCGGATTAAAAGAAGGTAAGAATTTGGTAACTATCAAAGCTTGGGATATCTTAGGTAACCAGAGTGTATTCAAGCAGGAAATTATAGTGGAAGGAAGTGATAGACTTCGAATTTTAAATCACAAGACCTATCCAAATCCGACACAAATTGAAAGTCATTTTGAGCTTGAGCATAATCAACCAGGAGAGAATTTGATTATTACACTAGCGGTTTATCAAACAGACGGCAAGATACTATTTACAGAAAGTGATCGTTTAGTCAAAGCTGACGCTCATATAGGGGATTTGTCTTGGTTTTTTTTACAAAACCAAACCAAATATCCAGCAAAAGGAACTTATATTTACAAATTAACGCTACAGTCGGAAGGTAATAATTCGGTAGCTTCAGTGAGCGGACAAATCGTGATTAAATGAAAAAAATGGCCATTTTAAATAGGAAAAACTTACTCGTTGCAGTATTTACCCTGGCTACTTTATCCGCGTATGCGCAGAATAGCACTATTATTTCCGGTCAGGATCGCACTCGAAGAGTAATCACTACAGCTGTACCTTTTTTAAATTTTGCCCCAGACTCCAGACATTCAGGTATGGGTGACGCAGGAGTTGCTACTTCCCCCGATGCTAATTCAGCACATTGGAATGCGGGAAAACTTGCTTTTGTAGAAGACGAAATGGGTTTTTCACTGTCTTACTCTCCTTGGCTTGGGAAGTTGGTAAACGACATGTCATTGAGCTATCTAACCGGATATTTCAGAATTGATGAGGTTTCCGCATTTGGGTTTGATTTGCGCTATTTCAACATGGGCGATATACAATTGACGGATGGCCGAGGAAATTCACTTGGCGAATTCAACCCACGTGATATTGCAATTGGCGGCACATACTCTAGAAAACTATCCTCTTATCTAGGTTTGGGTATATCAGCGCGATTCATCTATTCAAACTTATCTGGCAACATCTCTTCCGTTGGCGGAAGTGAAGCTAAGCCAGGAGTGAGCGTAGGAACAGATGTTGGCCTTTATTACTCAAAGCCAATCTTTGCTGGAGCAAAAGATGCAAACTTTTCTTGGGGACTTAGTATAACTAATATCGGCCCTAAGATCACTTATAACTCTGCAGACGACCTAGACTACATTCCTACTAATCTTAAAGTAGGCGCAGCATACGCTATCGATCTTGACGAGGTAAACACATTAACCTTTGCGTTAGACCTTAACAAATTACTTGTTCCATCTCCCCCTATCTATGCAACTAATGAAGATGGGACTTTGGAAACAGATGGAAACGGGAACCCAATCATAGAACCAGGAAATGGCAAAGATCCTAACCGCCCACTTCTTTCAGGAATGTTTGGATCATTTGCCGATGCTCCAGGAGGGTTTTCTGAGGAAATGCAGGAAGTCATGATTTCTTTTGGAGTAGAATACAATTACAACGATAAGTTTGCACTACGTACAGGCTACTTTTACGAAAACCCAAATAAAGGAGGAAGAAAATACTTCACTATGGGTGTAGGTTTTGATCTGAAAAAACTTGGATTTGACTTCTCCTACTTAGTTCCTCAAAAGCAAAATCACCCACTCGCAGAGACATTAAGGTTTACTTTAATGTACGATATCCCCAATTAAAAATGGTTTTAGACAGGTCAAAAGCTCCGGAATTTAAGGTTCCTGAGGATTTTGAACTATTGCCTCCATCGGAATTCAAACTTTCCAATGGAGCAAAGTTCTTTTATATTCCTACGCCTGGTTTAGACGCCGTAAAAATCGATGTGATTGGCAAAGGTCAACGAACCTCTCTCCCACTCGATCATACCTTGGTATCTTCCTTTACACTTCAAATGCTACTGGAAGGCACGACCGAAAAGGATGCCGGTGAACTTGCTGAATTCTTTGATTTTTATGCTTCGGAAGTTCATCCCATTTCCTCATATTCTCATGAAGGTCTTGGACTTTTGTCTACCAAAAAACACCTTTCTACCGTATTAGATATATTCAATTCTCTATTTACTGAGGCGACTTTTCCTGAGAATATGCTAGAAAAGAGGCAATCTCAACGTAAGCTCAGCATTCTACTAGAGAAAGAAAAAACAGCATCGAGAGCTAGTACAGTTTTTCGAAAGTGCCTTTTTGGTGCCAATCATCCATACGGAGCAGAAATCGAGGAAAGCCATGTAGATAACATTTCAAGAGATCAACTGATTTCTTACTATGAAACAATGCTTTGGCAAGACATAGAAATTTTCGTGACTGGGAATTTCGATTCTATAGAGCTAGAGAACCTCTGTACCCTATTCGGGAAATTGCCAAATAGAGCCGTCTCTGATTCCATTCTTTTACCTGGAATAAATACGTTATTGGCAGTATCGGAACCTAAAGACAAATCTGTTCAAAGCAGTATCCGCGTTGGTAGCTGGTCTATTCCAAAAACACATCCTGACTTTATAGCGCTTACGGTTTTCAATACAATTCTAGGCGGATATTTTGGCTCCCGCCTTATCAAAAACATTCGTGAAGACAAAGGTCACACGTATGGGATTTATTCCTCATTATCAGAAATTGGAGATTCAAATTTTTGGGTAATAGCAGCTGATGTCCAAAAGGCATTTTATCCAGATGTAATCAAGGAAATCTATCACGAAATAGAGGTATTGACTCAAGTAAAAATCGATGATGATGAACTGGAGGTAGTACGGAATTATTTAATAGGTCAGATGCTTAAGCAATTCAGCACTTCATTTGATTTGATTGATAGATTTCAAGCAGTGCATTATTCAGGAATGAATTTCGATTATTACGCCCAAAAATTGGCTTACCTGAAGACATTCACAGCAGAAGACATAATTACTGTGGGTCAAAAGTACTTTGCTAAACCTCCATTTATTGAAGTAGTTGTTGGTTGATCAGGTAAGATTGACATAAAGCCAAGAGATATCAAGACGGACGCGAAGCCACAGTTTATATAAACTAAACTGAATGCCTTTTACATTCATCTCGTCTGCAAGATTTGCGAAACCTTGTGCAACCTCAAAATTTGCAGACCACAATGCATGCTTCAACTCAAACAATACGCGCTCGGAAAGCGCAGCCTCTTCTGTTGAATTTCTATTCATTTCCCTGATTTTCTCACAAACTCGAAGAGTGGAAGGGAGCATTTGTGACTTGTACCGCTGATACTGGCTAGCAGAAAGTGAATCTCCATGCTTTCTCTTCAATACGCCTACATGCTCAGAAAAAACGATTGAAAAATCTCTAACCAATCGTAACTGGACATCAAAGTCCTCATACGAAAGTGTAGCATCATACCCACCTACCTGCTTAAGAATGTCAGTACTGAAAACCACCGTTGGAGCTGAAATATAACTTCTACGAATCAGCGTTTCATACATTTCATTAGCCTGTGTTTTCTTCGTTAAATTCTTATAATCTTCACGCTTGTAGAATGTGCTCTGCTCACCATTTTCATCCAGAATCATAGCATCAGAAAACACAAAAGCAGCATTTGGTGCTTGTTGCAACTTGGAAATCGAATGAGACAAATGATTTGCATACAAAAAGTCATCTCCAGACAGATCAACCACAAACTGACTTTCCACCCGACTCAAAACCTCATTGAACAGCTGACAATAGGGTACAGACTTGCTCTTATAAATCGCAGTAACAGGGAGTTTATCTGTATTATTTTTTACCCATTCCTTGATTATATCTGGAGTACGATCCTTACTTCCATTATCCACAATGATTAACTCTCTATCCTCGAAATCTTGCAGCAGTACACTTATCATCGCCTTTTCCACCCACTTTTCATGATTGAAAGCAATACAGATAATAGTAACTCGATTAGTAAACTTCATTAAATCTTCTTTACCCAAGTGATCTTATTACAAATGTCATTTGAAAAGCGGGACTTAAAGAACATCAAACTATGATTAACACCTTCTGGAAGGTCTGATGATCCAAGATCTATAAAATTCACTTTTTGCTCCACAGCCAGCTGGAAAAGAGTGCTAAGGATAAGTTCTCCTCCATTCTTTACAGGAGTTTTTGGATTCATCGCAGAAAGAAAATAATACAGAGAATCACTTCTGAGTTTGACTCCAAGTGAGTACCCAATTGCTTCGCTGTTTTTGCTTACTGTGATTAAGAAATACCTATCTGGATACTCCGAAACTTGCTGTACTATTCTGTTCTCGTCAATTGCTACCTCATAGCCTTTTTCAAGATTCCAAGATCGTATTTCCTTCAAAAACCCAAAGTTAGAGATAGGTGAATGACTGACGCTTAGCCCTGCAATCTTACTCTTAGACTGGAGCTTTACAGACTCCTTTTGAGCGAGCTTTTTAATTTTCTTTTCACCTATGAAAAAATGATGACTTAAAACTTTTACTTGTTCAAACCCATTTTTAAACAAAAGGTAATTGATCAAATCAAACTGTGGCTCGTATGGTTTAGGTGACTGTGTCAGAGAAATAGATTGTATCCCTCGCAGCCTCATTTCAGCTTCAATAGCCAAAATAAATACTTCAATGGAAGCCGAACTTAGGCCATCGTATATCCAAAATCCTCCAAAGGGTGATTGAGGAAGTGAAATAGCTTCGCCATCTTTTGAGATTGCAAACGTAATGATTGCCTTAGTTTTATGTTTTTTCTCCCAGATAAAGTCCAAGTGATCCTGATATCCTTCACTTAGGAAATTGCTCAAAAAATAATCCTTTGCCTCATTAGAGGCCGAAATCACACGAAGCTCGTGGGGATCACTTATTTCTTTCTTGAAGCTTTCCAAAATAATCTAGGTCTCTGATATAATCATCTTCTGAAAAAGCTCGATCTGACATCCCAAGCAACACTGAGTTGGGTGAAAATCTAGCTATTAACCAATTTAAAGGGGGAATAAAAACCGCCTGCTCAGGCGAATGTAATTCGAAATTATAAACCTTACCCTGTGCTGAATATATTTCCAACTGAATGCTTCCGGCTACTGCGACGATCACTTGTGACTCTTGCCAGTGCGCATGATTGCCGCGCGTATCATCTTCCTTTACACCTGATATCCAAAAACATCGCTGAATACCATCAGGAAAGAGTTCGAAATTCTCCCAAAAGTGAAGACTTCCAGTTTCGCTGGAATTACCAGGAAGACTTAATGCATACGGTGCTTGAGCAGTTATAGATTCGGGCATTGGTTAAAATTTCCTCTAGCTAAAATTAAGATAATTCGAATGGATAAACCGTTACCCAATTGTTAATTTTCTAAATTCGCTGCTCATCTACTTTACCAAATCCATGTCAGACTTCGGCGACGAGTCAGCATTCGAAGATACATATTTTACGATTTCCAGAACTAGCGATGGTCTGTACAAAGACAGAAGCAGCAAGTTTCTATACTTTTCCTATCCAGTAAAAAATGAAGAGGAAATCAAAACCCATCTAGCCGAGCTTCGGAAAAAATACTATGACGCGAGGCATCACTGCTTTGCTTGGATGCTAGGGAAGGATGGGGACCAATTTAGAGCTAATGATGATGGAGAGCCCAATCATTCAGCTGGAGATCCGATTTTGGGACAGATCAGGTCAAATAATCTTACCGACATCCTGATAGTTGTCGTGCGCTATTTTGGTGGAACCAAGCTAGGAATGAGTGGCTTGATTCAAGCCTATAAAACTTCCGCTGCTATGGCTATTGAAGAAAATGAGATCATAGAAGAGCAAGTAAAAACCTCTGTTTCCATTCAGTTCCCTTATCCAGTAATGAACGATGTAATGAAACTCATCAAAGCTCATGACCTGCATATCTTATCGCAGGAAATGACACTGAATTGCCAAATGAATTTGGAGTTCAGAAAAGGATTGGAAGAGCTAATAGTCAGCTCACTTGAGGAAATTGAAGGGTTGGAATTAACCCTTACTTAAATAACGGATCAAGAAATCCTTCTGCTTTAAGCTTTTTGAATATTTCCAAACATCCCCAAGCATCAGTGGCTGCATAACGTTGTTGCTTGATCGTAAGTTTTTCTGCTTCCCAGTTTGAAACTTGCTCTGATTTAGAAATTCGGATTCCGAGAACCATCGCACAAAGATTACGCACACCAATATTGATAAAACCAACTCTTTTAAGCTCATCGTTTAGATCGAAAAAAGAATTTGCGTAGAAAGAGTCCGTGAGCTTTGCCAATCCTTTGATATCATCATGAACAGCTGCCCCAACTTTCACAATACTCTCTTTTTCTAGGATGTTCCGGATGGAGTCAGGAAAACCAATTTCATTCAATCTAAAGAGAAAAGCTTGTGTAGAAGTAGAAAGCTGAAGTAGAGACACTTGATTGATCACACCTTTTTGAAAGGCTGGTTTAGTCTCTGTGTCAAAGCCTATCACTCGCTGTTGCACAAGAAACTCAGCCACCTCCTCTACATCTTCAAGTTTATCAATTAAAAACATTTCGCCCTCAAACTGTCCCAGCGGAAGAGCGTTTACCTCATCTTTTGTAATCTTAAATGGAATCATACCAATTTTTCTTCTTCTACGTCGTCGTAATAAGTGATCCCGATTTTGAAATATCCATATAGAATGGTCATAAAGGGACTAATAATATTGAAAAAGCAAAAAGGTGCATACGTTAATGTAGCTACCCCCAAAACCGACGCTTGCGTGGCTCCGCAAGTGTTCCAAGGCACAAGCACCGAGGTTACCGTTCCTGAATCTTCCAACGTTCTGCTTAGATTTTCTGGTGCCAAACCTCTCTTCTTATACACATCTGCATACATTCTGCCAGGAACTAGGATTGCCAAATATTGATCTGAAGTGGTGATATTAAAGAAAACACAAGTGGCAACTGTGGATGCTATCAAGGAGCCTACACTATGAACCTTCTGGATCACTGCTTCCGCAAGGACTCTTAGCATACCACTTTCCTCCATGATCCCACCGAATACCATTGCAGCAATAATAAGCCAAATGGTATTCATCATGCCTCCCATCCCACTAGTAACCAGCAATTCATTTACCACATCATTGGAAGTAGGAATGCTAATTTCTCCGTAAAGAGACATCATCACTGCTTTGAAACTCTGATAGGCATAAGATGCATTCTCATTTGCAATCAGGCGAATGATGTCTGGTTGGAAAATCAAGGCAAACAGCCCTCCTAAAAGAGCACCTGTAAGCAATGCCGGAATAGCAGGCACTTTTCTGACTATCATTACTATTACCAATAGTGGCACGACAAACAACCAACCAGTCACGTTGAATTTCTGTAAAATCACATCCGATATAGCCTGTACGTCATTCACAGAGCCGTTGGATTCATAATTCAAACCAATCACTATAAAGATGATAAGTGTGATGCTAATTGACGGAATAGTAGTCTTCGCCATGTACCGAATGTGAGTGAATAAATCTGTTCCCGCCATGGCAGGAGCTAGATTAGTCGTATCCGATAATGGTGACATTTTATCTCCGAAATATGCTCCGGAAATGATCGCTCCAGCAATTATTCCTTCTTCAAAACCTAATGCTTTGCCTATACCCAATAGCGCAACGCCCACAGTAGCAACTGTAGTCCAGCTACTTCCTGTAGCTACGGAAACAATAGAACTAACTATACATGCTGCCACTAGGAATATAGCTGGACTCAAAATCTGAAGTCCATAATAAATCATTGCTGGCACAATCCCACTAAGCAACCAAGTACCGGCAAGAGCTCCAATAAGAAACAAGATCAAGATGCTGGACATCGCCGCACTGATACTTTTAATGACACCATCTTGGAGTGTCTCCCAATTGAAACCTAAGCGAAAGATTGCTACCAAAGCGGCAACCATGGAGGATAGAATTAGCACGATTTGGTTGGAACCCGAAAGTCCATCTGTGCCGAAAACTTGAATATTCAATACCAAAAGGACAATCAAAAAAACCAGGGGAATCAGTGCGTCAATAACTTTTGGAGTGCGGGTAAAACCTTGCATTAATTGGGGTTTGGTGAGTTAAGAGTCTGAATCTAACAAAAAAAATTAATTACATCTTGGACAAAATTACAGAAAGCTCCTTTCCTACTTGCCAACCTATTGCCACGCCCATTCCGCCAAGACGTACCGCAGCAACAGTTTTGTCTCCCACCTGCTGTATAAGTGGAGATTTAATTTTGCCAAAAGCCATAATTCCAGTCCATTCAGTATCCCACACCATACTTTTTCCCGGAAAGATCACCTCCCTGGCAAGTTTTTCTAAATGTGATTTTATTTTTGGATTAACACTGAAATCCGTACTTTCTTCACCTGCAAAATCCTTATTCCTAGCTCCACCTAAGAGGAGTCTTCCATCAATCTGACGAAAATAGACATAGCCTTTATCCATGTGAAAGGTTCCTTTCCAAGGAACATGGAAGTCCAAAGGTTTAGACAAAAGAATCAAACCTCTTCCCGGCTGAATATCTGACTCTGGTAAAAGTTTCTTCGTGAATGCATTGGTACAAACAGCAATTTTCTTTGACTTGAATTCCAGATTTGTTTTTCCGTTGCCATCTTCAGCTATTACTATTCCATCATCTTTCCTGATTTCACAGACAGAAACACCCGTTAATATTCTGATTCCTTCCTGCTGTGCTAGTTTCCACAGTGAATTCATGTACTTCCCGGGATCCAATTCTCCCTCGAATTTATTTTTCACTACCACTTTAATCTGCTCAGCAAATCCCATTTTCCCGGGATTCTTTACCAGAGAAAACACATTTTCTTTGAAAACGGGCTTAAGAAGATTATTCACTCCAGTTATCTGATCCACAGCTTCCAGTTGGCTTTGTTCTAGTAGTTCATAGCCATTGGTATGAGCATACCCCAGGTTTTTATCTCCAAATTGCTTTCTAATCGACTTTAAACCTTTATAACGGCGCTCCACCAACGCCAACACTTCATCTTGGGTCATTTGCCAGAAATCATCCAAAATCTCTGTTAAACTTCCAAAGCAGGCAAAACCTGCATTCTTGGTACTTGCGCCCGTTGGGAAAACTCCGCGTTCTAATACAAGTACGTTTGCTTTGGGGTGTTTTGCCTTGTAATGAATGGCCGTGGATAAGCCCACGAAGCCTGAGCCTACCACGATAAGATCGTAATCAAAAAAGTGTTTTGTCTCCCAATAGCTGAACATTTCGAATTTTAGAAAAAGGAATTAAAATAGATTTAGTATTTTAAATAAATCTAAGCGATTAAAACCCAATATACCATGAGAAAAATTGATGCGTTATTTCTAGAATACGGGTTGAGTCATCAAAACATGACAAATAAGCTCATACATTGGTTTTGTGTACCTGCAATTTTCTTCAGTATTGTCGGCTTGATTTTCAGTATTCCAGTTGGACCACTACCTGAAGTGATGCCTTTTCTCGGCAATTTTGCCAATTGGGCTACCGTAGCCTTAGTTTTGGTGCTTATTTATTACCTCATGCTCTCGACTCCCCTTACTTTGGGCATGTTCCTTTTTTCATCATTATGCCTCGCAGTAGCAAATTTCATAGACCTAACTTTCCCCGGAAAGCTCTGGATGTTTAGCCTTGGAATATTTGTTCTGGCTTGGTTCATGCAGTTTTATGGTCATAAGATTGAAGGTAAAAAACCGACATTTTTTAGAGATCTTCAGTTTTTGCTAATAGGTCCTGCATGGTTGATGCACTTTATATACAAAAAGTGGGGATTTTCTTATTAAGGAATATCCATTATTACTAGGACACTATCCTCTTTTACAGGCTGATTTTTGGCAAACAACTCTTCTAAACGCTTGAGTGAGCTTTGGTTTTTAAGCGTATAGACACTTTCTAGAATTGACTTTTTCTCTCTGGCAGTCAGTCGCCAATTTAGAGATGCTCGCTGCATTGTCTCTTGACTTTCTGTCAATTTTTCCGCCTGCACCTTTTCCGGCGCATATTCAAACTCTATTCTTTCCAGATCAAAAGGCATAGATTCTGCCATATAGTTGAAAAGAACCTCATTTTGAATGGTTTGAACATTGTCCCAATTCGCATAAATATTTTTGAGAGGGGTAAAAATTTTCTCAAAAATCCTCGGAGGGAAACTAGGTGCTATTTCCGTTATTTTCTCTGAATCACGAATAGTAACCAGTACTACTCCACCGGTATTTTCATTGATCCAAGATTGAAATACATACATAAATCGAAGTGCATCCTGAATGCCAAAATTATCAGACAATCCAGTATCCATCGTTTCCATGATTGGCGCTGTGGGAAGTTCGATATTTGGAGTAATGAATGGAAAAGTAGCGCTCATCCGCAATGCAGATAGGAAGCGTAGATTCTTTGAGTCATGCCCTTCGAAAAATCTAAGAAAGTCTATCGTTTGTTTTTTCTCTTCCGAACCAAATTTCCCTAACAGAGAAGTCCCAAAAAAAGACATGGAATGAGGAGAAATCACCAGTTTCCTACCATCATTGGTAATCAAAGTTGTCACTGGAAGCAGTGGAATACTTCCTGAGAATTCAGGTTCTTTATAAGCAGAAATAGGCTTATCCAAGATTCCATCTGTATTTTTATTTAATTGATCTTCAAAAGCAAATCCTCTGTCTTTAAGATATTTATGCCCGTTGTAATGGAAGTTTTGATTTCGAATCAATAAATCATTCACCAGCAAAGTGAAAATAATGGGGTTAAGGTTATCTGCAGAGATTTGATCTAGGTACTTCGAATCCATTGGGTCTACCAAAGAATCTGTCAATGACCTAAGGTAAACTTCCCTGAAAAATGCTTCACCTAACACTCCACCTGAAGCCCCTGTAAGTAATTCTGTATGTTTTAGAACCTCTCCTTGCTCAATTTCATAAATATTCTGTAGAACTTTAACAGTCCATAGCGCTGCCCGTTGTCCTCCGCCACTTGCTGCAACCATCACTAGTTTAGGCTTACTTTCCTCAGGAAACTTAGCTTTCCAATTTTCCAGAATCACCAGCACATTATCCCGGTCTTTTTTGACTATTTCTGGAGTCAAAAGTGAATCCATGTGAGCCAAACTATAAGTCACTGGAGGTACAGAATAATCTAATCCATAAGCCTCGTGAGGGCGATTAAGAAAATTAAAATTACTGAAATAGTTAGCCAGAAACAGAAAAGCAAATACGGCAAAAGTAGACCATCTTCTCAGCCAAAAACTTACTGCTCCAACCAGCATTATGAGTATAGCAAAGAGTAAAGTTGCGCTCATCGCTGCAGGCAACTGCAGGTATGGATTCTCTTTAAAAAACCCCAAAAACAAGACGAAAAGAATTAAAACTACTTGAATAATAAACAGATTCAAATGATTCTGATCGAAGACTCTAAGCAACTTTGTCCCTTCAAATCTGCCAATATCCGGTCTAACTTTTTCAGGGCGAAGATGAATATTCAGATAGTAAAGAACCTTGTATTTTTGAGTTTTTAGATCCTTGTATTGGCTGATTACGTTCCCCCTCGTCAATCTGACTTTGCGGAGCCTTTTGTCGACAGTTCCCGCAAAAAGGATAAAGAAATCCTTGTTTGTAAAAGCAAAATATCCAAATATAAGCGAGTAAGTAATTATTCCACCTCCTATAAATCCGAGGAAATAATATAATACTTCCCAGTCATTGGAAAGGTCATTACCAAGTTGGAAACTCACAAATCTGGTAATGTATACTAAATAAAAAATCAGTGGAATGAGTCCATTATTCACGCAGTAATGAATAAATGGCTTATTAACAATGGCTAAAAAAGGGAAATGCCTTCCATCCATAATGTAAGTAGACATATGGAACCCCATAGTCAACACAGCAAACCCTACTCCCATTAAGAAAAAACTAACCCACGAAACCCGATGTAAATATTCAGGATCAAGAAAAAGATATGGAATCCCCAATACAACACCCAAGTATTCCAAAATAACTCCCATCAGGACCACCCAAATAAGTGTTAGTCCTAAATTTTTTCTCAAATGAAGCAAAAATAATTGTACAGGGAAGCTGTACCAGATTTTATCCCGCATGTAATAGGTTTTTCGATAATTTACTGCTTTTCTTTTACTCCCCACAATTCAGGAAGCTTTCCGTTCTTTCAATTTCTAACCTTTTTATACAGCCAAATAAATCAACTTGACAATCAACCACTTACTCTCAATGATAGTAGATTAAGTAATTCTTTGAATGAAAATTCTCTTGTCCTTCTAAGGATAAATTTTACCTTCGAAATTCAAATAGAAAGATATGAGAACCTGGTTTTTGTGCAAAGTCAAGTACGCGAAAGAAAATGAACAAGGATTGCTGAAGAATATTTCTGAGCAATACCTAGTGGATGCGGTATCCTTTACCGAATCGGAAGCGATCCTTTATGATCGACTAGCTTCTCAGATTAGAGGAGATTTCCAAGTGACCGGCATCAGTAAGAGTAACATTGTAGATGTGTTTTTCTATGAGGATGCTGATATATGGCACAAATGCAAAATCTCTTACATGGTCGCAGATGGAGAAAGTGGCAAAGAAAAAAAGGTTACTCAATACATGATTGTCACTGCCAATGACGTCAAGGAAGCTTACGATAGAATTCAGGAAAGCTTGGGCAATATGCTAGTAAGTTTCAGAGTCCCCGATATAGTGGAAAGCCCGATTGTAGAAGTTTTCCCATATGAAAGAGACGAAGTCGCTGAGCAATTGCCTGAAGGTAATTTCAGACCAGTTTCAGAAGTTACGCAAGATGAAGAGTAGACTACCTCAATTATAAAAACAAAAAAGCCGCATAAGCGGCTTTTTTGTTTTTATAAGTTTAATTCTTGATCGATTTTTCACCTTACCTACTTATTCTACAATTGCTATGTAAGGATCTTTGAAACTGCCAGCATGTAGATATTTTTAGATGAATGTAAAGCTATTTAATTCTGAGGCCGCACTTTAATACAGATTCCAGCTCGTATGTATAAGTCATAGTATTCAGCCAAAAATCAAGACTAGCTAAGAATTAAAGATACTTACAAATCTAATTTTTTGTATTTCATGCTATTTTTTATGTTTTTTAAAGCATATAACCGTATGATTCTTTAAATTTGCTTTATGAACAACTACGATCCTATTCAGGCCCTAAGTCACCTAGCTGTAGTATCCGATTATTATTTGCAAGTCACCTTAGACAAAAGTGGTAAGGTCATTACTTCTGACTCAGGCATAGGCCCAGTCCCTACTTTTTTCGATAATAAAGAGAAACCAATTTATTTTTCGGATTGCTTTGTAGCTTCTAACTGGGGCAGGTACGAAAGTCAGCGAATTAAAGCTTGGAGAAATTCTCACAAATCCTTCACAGTAGACCTACAAAAAATCGTTCATCCGCAAGGAGAAGTAGTAGACACAAAATGGGAGTTCTTTTTTGTAACCGACGATTTCGGCACCTGTTTAGGCATAGGACATCCTTACACGCAACCAATGCCTTATAATTTAGGGCTAGGTGATTTTTTTGATAGTACAACTAATGAAGGCAAGCAAATTATAGACAGCATACTAGAAGATAAACTCCTTGGGTTTTGGGAATTTGATTTAACAAATAAAGGAGACAAAATCAGCCAGGGATTAGGACATATGCTTGGGTATACACAAGATGAATTAGCTGGAACAACTCCAATTTCTTGGCAAAAGCATATCCATCCAGAGGACTTTCCAAATTTGCTTCGTGACCTTGGAAGTCATTTTAAAACTACTGGAAATATCCCTTTCAAAAAGGAATTCCGAATCAATCAAAAAACTAATCAAACTATTTGGGCTTTAGGGTTTGGTAAAACTATTGAATGGTCAAACACTGGACGTCCTACCAAAATATTAGGCTGTATTGTAGATATTTCTGATAGAAAAAAACAGGAGATCTGGCTCAAAGAGCATCATTATTTCCTCAAAGAACTTGCGTTTGAGCAGTCCCACACACTACGGGCACGAGTGGCAAATATCTTGGGAATTCTCGAAATACTGGATAGTGAACCTCAAAACAATGAATCTAAAAGGCTTGTTCAACTGATCAAAAGGGAGACTAAACTTCTTGATCAATCTTTAAAGAAAAGTATCAAAGAATCTGTATCCAAAAACAAGTCTATGGAAGATGTAATCTCAGAATAAGCTTCCTTAGGTAGGATTTATTGAAAATCCCTTGCGTTGATTCACAAGTTTCTGATTTTCCACTTAGCTTTTAGATAGCCCCAAATTACTTTGGGGCTCATTACTTTTTTCCTCTTGAAGCTTCCATCATGTCCCACATTTCGTCTGGTATCTGATCCAGATTATTGAATTCACCTGCTCCTTTCAGCCATTCTCCTCCATCAATAGTCATCACTTCTCCATTGACATAGGAAGAGTAATCTGAAACAAGGTAAGCTGCCAGGTTTGCCAGTTCCTGATGCTCTCCCACTCTGCCCACAGGGACTTTCTTAGCAGGATCAAATTTCTTCACCAAATCTCCTGGTAATAATCGGCTCCAAGCACCCTCCGTAGGAAATGGTCCTGGTGCAATCGCATTAGAACGAATCCCATATTTAGCCCATTCTACTGCCAATGAACGCGTCATTGCCAATACACCGGCTTTTGCAGCAGCAGAAGGAACCACATATCCAGAGCCAGTCCAAGCATAAGTAGTCACAATATTGAGAAAAGTGCCGGGCTGTTTATTTGCTATCCAGTATTTACCCGCTGTGAGCGTCACTTGTGAAGTGCCCTTCAACACAATGTCTAAAACGGTATTAAAAGCATTCGTCGATAGTCGCTCGGTTGGGCTAATAAAATTCCCTGCAGCATTGTTGAGGACCACGTGGATTTGCCCCAACTGCTCTATGGCATCTTTCCACATAGTTTCTACTTGGTCTATCTCACGCACGTCGCAGGCAAGAGGGATTACTTTTCCGCCCTTCGCGGCCATCATTTCTTTGGCAGTTTCCTGGAGGACATCCAGTTTTCTCGAAGTGATCACCAAATTGGCTCCCAATTCCAAAAAATACTCTCCCATCGATTTCCCAAGCCCTGTTCCACCTCCAGTGATTACGATGTTTTTCCCTTTCAGTGCCCCTGCTTTGAGCATACCTTCTGCTAAAATCATAAATTTGTGGTTTATCGTCGATTTCGAAGATAGTTATTTCGGCTTGGTAATTGAAGAAGGAAAATTAAACCAACTCTGATATTTTCAAAATTCACCTAATGAAAAAAATACTTTTCGGACTTATTGTCCTATTGCCACTCATGATGAGCTGTGAAGAAGATGAATCAAAAGTCATCCAAACTGATCTTGCCATAGAAGCTGAGCAATTATTCGCCACCTCCAGTGCACTTAGTGAGAGTGCTGTTTTTGCTCTTTTTGGATGGAACAATTATCAAAACTTGGATTCACTTGCACTGCCTGGTTGCCCTAAAGTGATTGTAAATAAAAGTTTAAAGCAGGTCACTCTTAATTTCCTATCTAGTACCGCTTGTGAACCTTCAAAGAAATACGTGAGAACTGGAGAAATCCATCTGCAATATGACACTTTATCAAATTCTCCTGATAGCAATGTCATTATGAAATTCAACAATTATAAATCTGGGCCTTATTACTTAGAGGGTTCACGGTTTTTCTCCCAATTTAACCCCACCAATGCTTTAGGATCATTCAATGAGCTAATTATTCACTCCGAAGATAATACGTTAACAACTCAGGTTTCTGGTGATATGATCTATGTTCTTACTTACCAAAATGGTAGTCTCACCACAATCGAATCTTCAGGTGAAATAGAAGGAATAAATCCAGTAGGAAGAGTACTTGGCATTAACATCACTACTCCTAAGGTTCAAAAATTGAGCTGCTTTAGACAAAACCTCGTGCAACCTTCTGCAGGACAAGAAACTTGGCAAGTAGGAAGAGACAATAATTCTAAAGTCACCTATTCAGTGAGCTACGAATCTACAGCAACTTGCGCAACCAGTGTTTTCGCTATTCTTCCAGATGGTAGAAAACTCTTGCTTAATCCAAACGAATAAAAACAAAAAAGCCCCGATCTGCATCGGGGCTTTATAATGACTGGTCAGTCTATTAATATCTGTAATAGTCAGGTTTGAATGGACCTTCTACAGTTACTCCGATATATTCAGCTTGTTCCTGAGAAAGCTCTTCAAGCACAACTCCTAATTTAGAAAGGTGCAAAGCAGCTACTTTTTCATCCAAATGCTTAGGTAGAACATACACACCTGGCTTATACTGGTCTGTATTATTCCAAAGCTCCAATTGAGCTAAAGTTTGGTTCGTAAATGAGTTGGACATTACGAATGATGGATGACCAGTTCCGCAACCTAAGTTTACTAGTCGGCCTTCTGCCAATACAATGATTTCATTGCCATCTACATTATATAGATCCACCTGAGGTTTGATCTCTATTTTGGTGTTACCATAAGTGCCATTCAACCAAGCCATATCGATTTCATTATCGAAGTGACCGATATTACAAACGATAGTCTTATCTCTCATCAATCTGAAATGCTCTTCAGTGATAATGTTTTTGTTTCCAGTTGCTGTAACTACGATATCAGCTTCTTTTACAGCATCTACCATTTTCTTGACAGCATATCCATCCATTGCAGCCTGAAGCGCACAGATTGGATCGATTTCAGTAACGATTACTCTTGCTCCAGCACCACTCAACGAGGCTGCAGAACCTTTTCCTACATCACCATAACCACCAACAACAGCTACTTTTCCAGCCATCATCACGTCAGTTGCTCTTCTGATCGCATCTACCAATGACTCTTTGCAACCATACTTGTTATCAAATTTTGACTTAGTTACAGAGTCATTTACATTAATAGCAGGCATAGGAAGTGTACCATTCTTCATTCTCTCATAAAGTCTATGAACACCAGTAGTAGTCTCTTCAGAAAGACCTTTGATAGCTCCAATAAGCTCTGGATAATTATCCAAAACCATATTTGTCAAATCTCCACCATCATCCAAGATCATGTTGAGTGGCTGACGATCTTCTCCGAAGAACAATGTCTGCTCAATACACCAGTCAAAATCCTTCTCATTCAATCCTTTCCATGCATACACAGAAATACCGGCAGCGGCTATAGCTGCAGCAGCGTGATCCTGCGTAGAAAAAATATTACAAGATGACCAAGTAACTTCTGCTCCAAGAGCTACCAAAGTCTCAATCAAAACTGCAGTTTGGATTGTCATGTGAAGACAACCAGCGATTCTAGCTCCTTTCAAAGGCTGAGCATCTCCATATTCCTCACGAAGAGACATCAAACCCGGCATTTCAGCTTCCGCCAATTTAATTTCTTTTCTTCCCCACTCTGCCAAGGAAATGTCTTTTACCTTGTATTGAACGTACTTTTCAGATGTAGTTTCTGACATAATATTGATAGTTAACGTATTTTTTCACTAAAACCTCTGCAAAGGTACCGCATAAAATTTGGAATCTAAAATGCATGCCCACTATAGAAAAGAGATCTCCTTCAATCCAAAAATGGCTATTTCCCCATCTTTCATTTCTACCTGAAGTTTCCCGTCTGCCTTAATTCCAACTATTTTTCCTGAGAATTGTTTGCCCTCAGCTGAATAATTTGCCCATGAATCCATTCTATACAAATGCATCAGGTACTCTGACTTGATTTCCTTCCACTTCCCCTTTTTCAACTGAATATAGCCTTGCTCCAGCTGGGTGATCAATAGTCGAAACAACTCTTCCAGCTCGAATAGACTTCCAGTAATTGAACTAATCGAGGTAGCATTAGGCGATTCAAATTCAAGTTGGTTTATATTTAACCCTATACCCACAATGGCATATTCCCATTCTTTTCCAGAAAAAGTATTCTCAATTAAGATCCCTCCAACCTTGCCAAACCCGGGGACTAGTAAATCATTTGGCCATTTCACTTCTAAATGCGGGACATAGTCTTGTAACAATCTCCTGATACTATTTGAAACTGCCATATTCAAATAAAACTGCTCAGAAAGATCCATGAAATCCGGTCGCAACACCAGAGAGAAGGTTAGGTTTTTTCCTTTATGAGATTGCCATAAATTGCCTCGTTGACCTTTTCCCTTCGTCTGGTGATCACAGATTACTACACTACCTTCGTCCGCCTGCCTTTGCCTGACCAAATTCAATGCGATGTCATTAGTCGAGTGACAGTCTGGCAGGAAATGAACATCTTTCCCTAAAAAAATCGTATTGGCAAGAATTTTATACATAAATTTTGAGTTGGTCGAATAAGTATGTTTTTTATCTTCGACATTGTAAAATTAAATGAATAATATGACAGCAGAAGAGCTGAGCAAAGTAATCATCAAAGGAATGGAGGAGAAAAAAGCTTCTGACATTATATTAATGGATCTTAGAGATGTGAAAAATACAGTAACAGATTTTTTTGTTATTTGCTCAGGCAATTCTGACACTCAACTCGATGCTATCGCGGATTCTATTGAAGAAGAAGTGATAAAAATCGGGCAAGGAAACCCCTGGAAAAGTGAAGGAAAAAGTAGTCGACAATGGATTTTGGTTGATTATGTGAACGTTGTAGCACATATTTTCCTTAAAGACAAGAGAGCATTTTATGGATTGGAAGAGCTTTGGGGCGATGCTAAAATTACCCAAGTAGGTTAATCCCTGCAAACTTTCATCTCCCTCTTCCGTTTTACCTTAAGTTTATAGAATTACCCTAACAAGAAATGAGCGACACAAAAAATAAAACTAAAAAATTCACCCCAAAGACACCTCAAAAGCCCAATTTTCAGCTTTATCTGATTATTGCTGCTGTAGCTGTCCTACTTGGACTTACCTATATCCAAAACAGGAACTCGGTGGTAGATATCACTCAAAAAAGATTTGAGGATATGTATTTGGTCGGAGATGTCTCTAAAGTGACCATGGTCAAAAACATGGAACGAGTGGACATTACACTTAAGTCTTCCGCTTTATCTACCGATAAATACAAGACTGAATTGGAATCCAATTCTTCTTTTTTCAATCCAGCAGGACCTCACTATTCATTCCAGGTCGCTTCTATTGAGAAATTTGCGAATGATTTCGATGCCTTAAAAGAACAAGTACCTGAAGAGAATAGGATAGAATTGTCGGTTGCTACCGAAGAAAACTGGGGTAGCTACTTCAGCAGCTTTGGCTTCTTGATTTTATTATTTGTTCTTTTCTGGTTTATGATGAGAAGAATGGCTGGGCCTTCTGGACCAGGCGGACAGATATTCAACGTAGGTAAATCTAAAGCTCAATTGTTCGATGCTGAAAACAAAGTCAAAATTACTTTTGACAATGTGGCCGGGCTTGATGAAGCAAAAGAGGAAGTTCAGGAAATCGTAGAATTTCTGAAAAACCCAGGAAAATTCACCAAACTAGGTGGTAAAATACCTAAAGGTGCTTTGCTAGTAGGCCCTCCAGGTACAGGTAAAACCTTACTTGCAAAAGCTGTAGCAGGTGAAGCAGGTGTGCCATTCTTTACACTTTCAGGTTCTGATTTCGTAGAGATGTTCGTAGGTGTAGGTGCTGCTAGAGTTCGTGACTTGTTTAAGCAAGCCAAAGAGAAAGCACCTTGTATCATCTTTATCGATGAGATAGATGCCATAGGTAGATCTAGAGGTAAAGGTCAGATGCCAGGTTCCAACGACGAGAGAGAGAACACGCTTAACTCTCTGCTAGTGGAAATGGATGGATTCGGTACTGATACAGGTGTAATTGTAGTCGCTGCAACCAACAGACCTGATGTGCTTGACAGTGCATTACTAAGACCGGGACGTTTTGACAGACAGATTTCAATTGACAAACCAGATATCAATGGACGTGAGGCTATTTTCAAAGTTCACTTGAAGCCTATCAAAACGGCTGACGATGTGGATCCTAAAAAATGTGCTGCTCAGACTCCAGGTTTCGCAGGTGCTGAAATCGCAAACGTATGTAATGAAGCTGCTTTAATAGCTGCTAGAAGAAATAAGAATGCAGTAGATATGCAGGATTTCCAAGATGCAGTAGATAGAGTAATCGGTGGCTTGGAAAAGAAAAACAAGATCATTTCTCCGGAGGAAAAGAAAATCGTTGCTTTCCACGAGGCAGGTCACGCGGTAGCGGGATGGTTCTTGGAGCATGCTGATCCATTGGTCAAAGTAAGTATCGTTCCTCGTGGAGCAGCTGCGTTGGGCTATGCTCAATACCTTCCAAAAGAACAGTTCTTGTACCAGACAGAGCAGTTGATGGATGAGATGTGTATGACTCTCGGTGGTCGTGCTGCTGAAGAAATCATCTTCAAGAAAATCTCTACAGGCGCTTTGAGCGATTTGGAACGAGTTACAAAACTTGCCTACTCTATCGTATCTGTCTATGGCATGAACGACAAAATAGGAAACGTTTCATTCTACGATTCTAAAGCTGATGGTTACAAGATGACCAAGCCTTACTCGGAAACTACAGCGGAGGTGATCGATCAGGAAGTTAGAAAATTGATTCAGTCGGCTTATGATAGAACCAAAGAATTGCTGACGCACCGCATCAAAGAATTAGAGATCTTGGCTAAAGAGCTATTGGAAAAAGAGATTCTTTTCCAAGCTGATCTGGAGCGATTGATTGGTAAAAGACCATTTGAAAAGGAAACTACTTATCAAGCTTTCACCAATAAAAAGGATGAGCCAAAAGTGCCTGACTTGATTTCCTCAGAAGGTGACGATGAAAATCCTGAGTCATCAGATCCATTGGTTGATCCCATCCCGGAGCCGAATTCTGATAATCGAATTTTATAATAAAAGCCCCGACTAGCTCGGGGCTTTTTTGTTTTAGTATCCGCACGTTTATCTTTGGCCATGCAATCAACCCCGTTGGATTTTCCGCTGAATGGAAAAAAAATCTTTTTCGCATCTGACTTTCATCTTGGAGCGCCGAATGACGTCGAAAGTAAGGTCCGTGAAAGAAGAATAATCCGTTGGCTGGATTCAATTGTAGATGATGCTGCTGCCATCTTTTTAGTTGGTGATATTTTCGACTTTTGGTTTGAGTATGGGCAGGTGATTCCAAAGGGTTTCATTCCATTTATTTCAAAAATAAGTCAACTCAGAGATCGTGGAATACCTATATTTTTTTTCACAGGAAATCATGATTTATGGATGAAGGACTACTTCACTTTAGAGCTTGGAATCCCCGTCTACACGCATCCGATCGAGCTGAAAGTAGAAGGAAAATCTATCTTAGTCGGACACGGTGACGGTCTTGGTCCAGGAGATAATTCCTACAAATTTCTTAAAAAAGTATTTACAAATCCTTTGGCAAAATGGCTTTTCCGCTGGATTCACCCCGATCTAGGAATAAAACTTGCCAAGGCATGGTCGGGTCATAGCCGCATTACCAATATCGAAAAAGATGAAAGTCGCTTCCTTGGTGAGGACGAATGGCTTTGGACTTACTGCAAGGAATTGGAGCAAAAGGACCATCATGACTTGTATATTTTTGGGCATAGACACTTGCCACTGGAACTAGAAGTTGGATCAAACTCTACCTATTACAACCTTGGAGAGTGGGTAACTCAAAACACCTACCTTGTATTTGACGCTCAAGGAACAAAGCTCATTACCTTCAAAGGATGAGATCGCTAGGGCTACTTATTTATTTGCTTTTGCCACTTGTAGCTTCTGCACAAGTGCCGTCGAAGCTTGGTACTCCTCTTGCCGAAATATCACTTGAAAATCTTGATCTGATTTCTTTCGACACAAAGGATCAATTATTCGCCAGCAATACTTCTGGTGATATATATCTTTACAGCCAAGAAGGAAAGCAGCTCAACTTATTTTCTCCTGCCCGTCAAGGAAGATTGAATCAACTAGAAGCTGGCTGGACAGTGAATATTTTTAGCTTTTCAGCAGATCTCCAAGAATATAGAATTTTGGATAGGTTTCTTAATCCTTTGGCAGAAAAAGGTTTTTCACTTGCAGAAATCAACTTGGCCAAAGCTGCGACGCTGGGGAACAATAATGTAATCTGGGTTTGGGATGAATCTGACCTGAACCTGAAATCATTGGATTATCTAAGAAATCTGATTATTCAATCTCAACCTCTCAATTTGATTTTAGAATCCGAAGATCTAAACGTCTCAGAAATCCGAGAATTCAAAAACCGCCTATTTATGAATGTGCCCGATACAGGCATTTTCATTTTTGACAATCAAGGTAATCTGATGCGAAAAGTAGCGGTGACAGGAATCAATAAATTGTGCTATTACAAGGAACACCTGCTTTGGATAGAAGGGGGAAATCTAATGGCAATATCTCTTTCAAGCAATGAAATAGTCACTCTCGCACAGCTGGACAATTCAGAAGCCTATTACATTCAAATCGGACAAGAAAGGCTTGCCATTGTCTCCAAGGATAAAATAAGAATGTACATTACTCCGGATTGGTTGAAGTCTTTGAAGTGAGTCTCAAAACTGACATTTCATCCTTTTATTCAACACTCAGAATTCGCCATTTCAACACCTGTTATGTCAAGGTTCTAGATTAAGCACTTCACCTTTAAAAGCTTGAACATTCTGATAAAGGTTTTCCAAGGAAGTCGTCAGGCTTTTGCATTTGGTTATGCGGCTTCAGAAGAAGAGGCACAACCGTGCTCCTCTGCGCAATCCTCCGCGCTCTCCTTAGTACAATAAAAAAGGCCATTTCATCTCTGAAATAGCCTTTTAGAATTCTATTTTAGTCAGTTTGATTAATTGACTTTCACCAATTCAATGTCGAAGATCAAATCTTTTCCAGCCAACTGATGATTTGCATCAAGAGTGACTTTCTCATCGTCAATGGCTACCACCTTTACAGGCATTGGCTGACCATTTCCACCTTGAAGCATCAGATCAAGTCCAACTTCAGGTTTGATGTCCGCAGGTACTTGCGCCTTTGGCACTTCAATCATCATGTCATCTCTTCGCTCTCCGTATGCTTCAGCAGCAGGGATAGTCACGGTGACCTTGTCACCCAATGTCATGCCATCAACAGCTGTATCGAAGCCCTTGATCATATTTCCGTCGCCTAAGGTAAATCCTAGCGGTTCGCGATTTGCTGAAGTATCAAATACGCTTCCATCTTCTAATTTACCGGTATAATGCACTTGAACTGCATCTCCTTTTTTAGCTTGCATAGTCTTTTGTTTTAGTAAAGTACAAAGGTACAAAAATCTATTAGGGTAGAAAACCCCGTCCGACTGTCCGATTTTAGCATGAAAGCGTACAATAGTGGACACTTTTATCTCAAAAACCCAGTTTATGGGCTTATATTAGGGTTGGCATCATTTTCCCCTTAAGAACACCAAACAATTCACCATGGAAACTCAAGATTTAGGCAAGATTCTTATCATCGATGATAATGAAGACTTACTCTTTGCCGCCAAAATGCTTCTCAAAAAGCACGCGAAAGAAGTCATGATAGAAAAGGATCCTCGACGAATCCCTTTTCTTGTAAATAACAATAATTACGATGTGATCCTTCTTGACATGAATTTCCGGGAGGATACCACTTCAGGCAAGGAAGGTTTTCACTGGCTGAAGCAAATCAAAGAGATAGACCCAAAGGCGGTGGTAATCCTGATCACGGCATTCGGCGACGTGGAAATGGCTGTGCAAGCATTGAAAGAAGGTGCGACTGATTTTATCCTGAAGCCTTGGCAAAATGAGAAACTGATAGCTACACTTTCCGCGGCTATCAAACTCAAGGAAAGCTACAATGAAGTAGATAAGCTGCAGAAGAAACAAAAGCAGATGCAATCTGACATGAAGAAGCCGTATACCGATATCATCGGGCAATCTGCTTCTATGAAAAACATTTTCTCTATCATCGATAAAGTAGCGCAAACCGACGCAAACGTGTTGATCTTGGGGGAAAATGGAACTGGCAAGGAACTTATCGCTCGTGCCATTCATGATCGCTCACTTCGAAAAGATGATATTTTTGTAGGTGTAGATATGGGGTCTATTACAGAATCCTTATTCGAATCTGAGCTTTTCGGACACAAAAGAGGTGCATTCACCGATGCTAAAGATGATCGAGCTGGTAGGTTTGAAATAGCGGATAATGGCTCTTTGTTTTTGGATGAAATCGGAAATCTTTCCCTTCCATTACAGTCCAAACTTCTAACCGTTCTTCAAAGAAGAGAAGTTACCAGAATAGGTACCAACAAAGCCATTCCGGTAGATATTCGCTTGATCTGCGCTACTAATATGCCGCTACACGAAAGCATAGCTGATAATACCTTCCGACAAGATCTACTCTATAGAATCAATACAGTTGAGATTTTCCTTCCTCCACTTCGTGAGAGACAGGATGACATCCCAACCTTGGCTAATCACTTCCTAAAAAGCTACAGTCAGAAATACCGAAAAACCTTCAATGGCTTCACAGCTGCGGGAATGGAACTATTACAGCGGTATGGCTGGCCTGGAAACATCCGTGAGCTTCAGCATGCCATCGAGCGAGCTATCATTATGGCCGAAGGTGATGAACTGGACTCCAGAGATTTCTTCTTCTTATCGGCGAAACCAGCTTCTGACAAAGCTCCCACAGCAGTAACGCTCAATCTAGATGACATGGAGCGCACGACTATTCAGAGAGCAATTGATAAAAACGGGGGAAACATCTCAAAAGCAGCTAAGGAGCTAGGTCTGACTAGAGCTTCCTTGTACAGAAGGCTGGAAAAATATGGACTATAAAGTTGGCTTACTTGGGAGAATCGCCTTTTTAGCTGCTTCTCTCTTTCTTCTTGCCTACGCTATTATTGATAGTTGGGGAGTCTTTATGATCTCTCTTTTTCTCATTTTAGTCGTATTTCAGATCATCTATTTGCTTCGTTATTCCGAAGGCTCATTTAATAAGGTTCGTGTTTTTCTGGATAACATCAAGCAGGACAAATACTCCCAACTCTACCCTGTCAAATTTGATGGTACGGAAACAGATGATCTTCATATTGAATTCAATGCGATTCTCGCAAAACTGAAAGAGGATCAAGCTGAGAAAGAAGCGAATTATCAGTACTTCCGCTCAGTGTTCAAACACCTAAGTATAGGTCTGATCACTTTTGGTGAAAATGGCGGTATTCAGATCGCAAATACGGCTGCAAAGAGGATACTCGATGTGGAAGAGTTGAAAAATATCGGAGAAATTGAAGGCATTAATAAGGAGTTGCACCTAGCGATCAACAACCTGCGAACTGGTGGATCTGAGTTGATCAAGATTGCGCATCCTGACGGGATCATGCAGATTTCAGTGTATGTGATTGAATTACTGATGCGCGGGGAAAAGTTTAAACTCGTTTCTCTTCAGAATATTCAATCAGAACTGGAGGAAAAGGAAATGGAAGCTTGGCAAAACCTAGTCAAAATCCTTACTCACGAGATCATGAATTCTATCGCTCCTATTTCTTCACTTGCTGGAACAATCCAAGGAGAAATGGAAAGCAAAATAGACAACGTGGAACAAATCACTCCTTCGGAAATGGAAGACTATCTGATGGGAATTAGCACGATTGAAAAGCGTAGTCAAGGTCTGATCAGCTTCGTGTCTGACTTCAGAAGTTTGGCTCATATTCCAGCCCCGAAGTTCAGCAGTATTGCGATCGCAAAGCTTTTCCATCAGCTGGAAGTTTTATTACAAAACCAATTAGACACTTATCAGATTGAACTGATCAAAGAAATCAATCCAAAAGAGTTAATCCTATTTGGTGACCAAACTCAGATCGAGCAAGTCATGATCAATCTTGCCCAAAATGCCATTCAGGCGGTGGAAGATTCTGAAGTGAAACGGATCATTCTACGGGCGTTTATCGATGAAGCGGGGAAAATAATTCTGGAAGTGGCAGATACTGGAAAAGGAATCGAGGAGGAAGCACTCTCAAAGATTTTCATCCCATTCTTCACCACCAAATCTAAAGGTTCTGGAATCGGACTGAGTCTTTCCAAGCAGATAATGCGTCGCCACAAAGGCAATATTCAGGTGAGATCTATTCAGGGTGAGGGGACTACGTTTAAGTTGATATTTAACGGGTAATTATTGAAGGGCATGACCAAAAACACGGGATATTTGATGGGGTTTATACTCATCAAATTTGTTCTTCAATATCTGCTGATAGATTCGGGTTACGACCTACATCGGGACGAATACCTGCATCTAGACCAAGCGCATCATTTGGCTTGGGGATATATCTCGGTTCCTCCTGTGACTTCCTGGTTTTCTTACCTGATATATCTTCTTGGAAATACTGAATTCTGGGTCAAGTTCTTCCCTGCACTCTTTGGAGCACTGACGCTAGTTTTGGTTTGGAAAGCAATTGAAAAACTAGGCGGGAATTTATATGCAAAGTCCTTAGCGGCGATTTGTCTGATATTTTCTTCTTTGGCTCGGCTGAATATCTTATTCCAGCCCAATTCATTTGACATTCTAGCATGGACTTTTGTGTACTTCGCATTGCTCTGCTTTATCCAAACTGGCAAAAACAAATGGCTTTACTGGCTGGGAATCGGAATAGGTTTTGGCTTTCTAAACAAGTACAACATCGCATTTCAAGTACTAGGATTGATACCAGCTTTACTGTTGACTTCAGAGCGGAAGATTTTCAAAAATCCACATTTATATGCTGCCTTTGGACTAGCCTTTTTGATTGCTTTACCAAACCTTATCTGGCAAGTACAAAATGATTTCCCTGTGCTCTGGCACATGCGAATGCTGAGTCAATATCAGTTGGTGAATGTGAACCGGCTTGATTTTCTGAATGATCAGTTTTTCTTCTTTTTCGGATCAAGTTTCGTTCTCCTTGTGGCACTGATTTCCTATTTCACTTACTCTCCTTTTCGCAAGTACCAAGTTTTCTTTTGGGCTACGATTTTCACATTAGCGATCTTCACCTACTTCCGAGCAAAAGGCTACTATGCGATCGGCCTCTACCCTATTCACTTTGCATTTGGAGCGATGTATCTTTCATACTTGCTGCGCAAAAGCTGGGGCAAGTTCCTAAAGCCAGTAGCTATGCTTATTCCTGTATTCTTATTTATCCTTGCTATTCCTATAGCATTTCCGATAGGTAATCCTGAATACCTCAAGGGAGTGCAATCTCGGCATCCTGATTTAATGGAAAACCTCTGGGAAGATGGTGAAATCCACGATTTGCCGCAGGATTTTGCGGATATGCTAGGCTGGAAAGATCTTGCGGAGAAAGTTGATCTTGCTTATGCCAAAGCTCCTGCTGATGAATACACTGTGATTATTTGTGACAATTACGGACAGGCTGGGGCGATTAACTTTTATACAAAAAACAAAGGCTTGCAGGCTGTCACTTTGAATGCCGACTATGTCAATTGGATAGATCTTAGCAAGGAAATCATGAATGTGATTTTGGTAAGAGAAGTGGAAGACGGGGTCAGCGAAAGAGAAATCTCCTTTTTCGAAAAGTCAGAAGAAATAGGAACCATCACCGATCCCAATGCTAGGGAATTCGGTACAATCATTCAGCTACTTCTAGGCACCAAAACCGATATCAACGCAATTTTGGCGACTGAGATTAAAGAAAAAAGAGCTGAGCTAAGAGAGTGAAAATCTCAAGAATTACCAAAGAAAATAAACCAACGCAAACCTAAATGAACAAGACATCTTTTTTCAAATCAACTGAGATCTAGGCTTTATAGCTTCTGACTTGTAATTAATGTTCCAATACCCCCATTTTTACTCTTCACTTTTGTTCCTTTGTCTTCAGAAGAACCTCACCCACTTCGTTCTTCCTTATCAAAGCTCAATTCCCCTGTACAATTCCCTTTCATGAATATTTACAAACAAATACAAGCTGAAATTCTAGCCGCATCAAACATCCTTATTACTGCCCACAAATCTGCAGATGGTGACTCTGTCGGCTCTTCTTTGGGTCTTTTGCATTTTATAGAAAAGCTTGGCAAAAAGGCTATCATCTGTCATCCAGACAAAGCTCCGAATTTTTTGGATTTCCTTGAACTCTCGTCCATCACCGTGATGGATCAGGAACCTGAGAAGGTAACGGCAGCATTTCAAGAAGCGGATCTGATCTTTTGCCTGGACTATAATGCAACAGACCGTGTAGGAAAAGGAATGCAGCCCTTGCTGGAATCAGCGACCTGTACCAAAATCATGATCGATCATCATCTAGATCCGCAGGACTTCGCTTCAATTACAGTATCCGAAACCTCCGCATCATCTACGGCTGAGTTGATCGTAGAATTAATAGAGCAATCTGGCAACAGTACTTTACTGGATGAAGAAATCGGAACTCCCTTATATCTGGGAATTCTAACTGATACAGGAAGCTTTCGATTCAATTCCGTCAAGCCAAGAACACATGAAGTACTAGCTAAATTGCTTGCAGCTGGAGTAAAACATCACCTGATCCATGAATTGCTGAATGACACGAATACTGCATCTCGTCTTCGTCTACAGGGATTTGCGATGAGCCAGAAAATGGAAATCATGGAAGAAAACTCGGTGGCTATCATTTCTTTGACTAAGGAAGAGTTGGAAAAATATCACTACCAAAAAGGAGATACAGATAGTCTAGCCAACCTTGCTTTGTCTATCAAAGGGATGAAAGCGGCAATGGTCTTTTCAGAACGGGATGGCATCATCAAGATTTCCTTCCGCTCAAAAGGCAAAGAGAATCCAGTAAATGGTTTGGCTGCTGCCCACTTTGATGGAGGTGGACATGCCAATGCCTCTGGGGGAATGAGTGCGCTCTCCATGCCTGAAACTTTGAGTAAAATCAAAAGGCTTATTCCTGAGTATTTTCCTGCTCAATAATTATAGAATCGTTTCTATTAAGCTCTTAAAGAGCTCTTGAATCTAAATAGCCATTTATGCCCAGCCCTGCAGGCTGGGCTGTTTTATGTTAGGCTTTCAGCCTTTTACATAACACTTATAGTTCTGCTATATACTAACTATGTTTCTATGCTGTTAAAAAAACTTGCATAGACATATTGAATGAAAGCACAAATCCTGTCCAGCTTCTGGAGAAGCAGGACAACTTAGCAGAAATTGCCCCCTCCGCGACCACCTCTGTGAACTTCGCGGTAAATAAAAAAAACTCCGTGCGAAATCAATCACATGGAGTTTTAAGTATCAGACTTAATCGTTTATGGATTAGTCCTTCAAAGTTACTGTTCTAGTTACGTCATTGAATCCACCTGGGATCAAGTTTCCATCCCCATCAAGCAATTCCAATTTGACAGTTACTTCACCCTTAGGAAGTCCTTTGATCACGTAAGGTGCCCAATCAGTGATCATAAATTCCTGACCGTTGATGGTTGCTCTTACTTTGTTTCCAGTTTCAGAAAGTGTAGTGTTTAGCAAGAAGAAATCAAGTAATAAGTTCTCAGTATCTGCTCCGCTATACTCACCTTTTGGACGGCTATAGATCATAGTAGGCTTCTCGAAGTCTACATTCATATCGTCACTAGCCGCACCTACAACAAATTTTTTGGCAATGAATGACTTATCATTCTTCACTGACTCATGGTAAGATCTACTCAAAAATGCTACTAAGTAATGGGTTCCCTCAGGCATTTCTCTTTTAAATTCTGGCTCGTAGTGAGCAGAATAAGGCTCATTGTCCAAAATAAAATGGATGTGCTGACCTTTGTCTGAATTAGCCAAGTTCGCAGCCATACCGGTACGCTCAGTTACTTCGCCTAGGTTGTAGTCCTTCACGTCAAATGCAAAATCCACTTCGCCTGCTTTGGCAATTGTAGTGCTGGTCGGTTTTTTCAAAGTCAAAGAGGAAGTCAAATAAGCAGGAGAATCGCTGAATTTCTCAATTGAAATTTCTGCAGGAGCAACAATCTCCATCTCAGATACTTCTTCATTGTCTATTTTTTTCGGTTGGCAACTTACCGCTATCAATAATGCCGCAGCAGCTGTTCCTAATATTTTTACATTCATAATTTTCAATTTTTGATGATTGTGATTTTTATTAGTAGTCTCAAATGCCATTCCATCGATCCTCTGATTAATATGCAAGTTCAAAGTTATTCATCTCAGATTGAAATGCAGCTTTCCCTGCTATTGATTTTCCGTAAAAATGCATCGAAATAGGTCAAAAGACTTGGTTTTAGTGTGCTTTGAATTGATTTCTATCATATGAGCAAAGCTAAATTTCACCAAGCTATTAATGCTACCCTGGAATCAGATGTCTTCTAAAAGCCTAAAGCTGAAATTTGCGATGCGCCTAATCTCCCTGAAATGGGGAAATGATCCCCCTGTTTATTGATATTCACAGAAAATACTTGCAATGCATAATGCATCTTCCCTCAAATGTACTTTCTCCTAATTCAACTGTGAACTAGCTTATTTAAACTCCCTATTTTCCTCAATTTTATAGAAATTAGAAAAATTATTTTTGAGCAAACAGAATATAATTATCACCCCAACCGATTTCAACTAAGAGAAACTCAGCGATGAGGTTCTAAACTCCTTAGGCTGGACAGTGATCAATGGGCCTGAATACGATCCGTTCTCAGAAGATGATGGAATAGAAGGGAGAAGGTTGAGGTTGTAAAATACCTGTAAGGCATTCAACAGACCAGTATAGTTTCAACAGTTTCCATAATGATTACCATTTTAGATTTGGAATATCTCTCTACTTATCTTTTCAGAATGTAGGCTCGATTACCGATCTTACAGGATCACACATCAGGTTCTCTTTTAATCTGTCACCAAAAACTCTCCAATGAAGGCTGCATTTAGAAGGTCATACGGTAGTCCCAAAACAATCAGAGTTGAGACGACCGAACGACCATCCCCCAAGGAAAACGAAGTATTAATCCGAGTATACGCTACGACAGTGAATAGAACGGATTGCGCCAATCTCACTGCCAAACCCTTCATCATGCGTTTTTTCCTTGGTTTTTTTAAGCCTAGAAAAATAACCTTAGGAACTGATTTCGCGGGTGAGGTGGTAGCAATAGGAACAAAAATCCAATCCTTCCAAGTTAATGATCGAGTGTTTGGTTTTACCGATCTAGGGGTAGAATCGCAGGCTGAGTACATGGTTCTGGAACCAAACAACAACCTTTTAACCATTCCCGAACAAATTGACTATAAACAAGCTGCTGCCAGTCTTGAAGGCGCTCATTATGCCTACACATTTATCCATAAAACAGCTATACAGCCAGGACAGCGAATCCTTATCAATGGGGCAACGGGCGCTATTGGATCAGCACTACTGCAATTCGTCAAGACATTTGATGTTCATGTGACTGCTACTTGCGATACTAAGAACATTGAACTTATCCGATCCCTAGGAGCGGACAAAGTCTATGACTACTTAACTGAAGATTTCACACAAGACAATGAGAAATACGACTTTGTATTTGATGCCGTAGGCAAAAGCACCTTCGGTAAGTGCAAGTCTTTGCTACAAGAGCAAGGCATTTATATTTCTTCGGAATTAGGTCCATATTCACAAAATATCTTCTTAGCACTCGCGAGTCCACTTTTAGGTGGTAAGAAAGTAATTTTCCCCATTCCTTATAGCCTAACAGAGACACTTCCCTACATTAAATCCATGTTGGAAAACGGGAAATTCAAACCTGTAATCGATAGAGAATACCCGCTGAAAGCTATAGCGGAGGCATATGATTATGTTATTTCTGGCAATAAAACCGGAAATGTAATTATCAATATTTAGCAATGACGGAGGTAAATTAAAGAGATTCATTGAAGTGTATTGTTTCATAAACGGCAGCTTATCTCTTTGCAATATTTCGTTTAGGTCTGACCCTACAATTCCCTTGAAGTCATCTAGATCCCAAAGGAGTTTTTTTTTGATCACCGTGGTCTGTATGGACACAGACCATTTTTAGCTGATTTAGAAATGAGTAAGAGCTTATAAAAACAATCATACCCTTTTCCCCATTAAAAAAAAGGGAGTAGCCTCAGTTCCAACTACTACCATCAATGCTTGAAAAATATGCGTAGGAACTTGAGTTATCTTTTTAACTAATGTGATTATCCGCAATGATGCCAGTGGTCTTAAATTCTTTGGTTTCTTGGCTGGAAGACCGATGACAGGAGACCGAAGTGGCCTCAATGCCTGATTTTACCAAATCCTATGATGCATTTGTCA
>Ga0123337_10000080_pt1 | contig 198294 bp, 256 predicted proteins | sample frozenSSSSmetaG_FD_89792 | JGI IMG/M metagenome (GOLD analysis project Ga0123337, IMG submission 89792) | Glacier valley bacterial and archeal communities from Borup Fiord, Nunavut, Canada, to study Microbial Dark Matter (Phase II) -... | ecosystem: Environmental > Aquatic > Freshwater > Ice...
CAAAGGTGGGCGAGGCGTATTTGGGGCTCGAGGCATTGCTGAACATAAGGGAGGGTAGGAGGCATGCACGCGAAAAGTCACGGTTGGGCGGAACGCGCGCAGACTTATGGCGACATACTGTACGTGTTGCTGACTGATGGATGTGTGGCGTTCCAGACCACATCCCCTTGTTTGCCGAGATAAAAATACCTAGGTACAAAGCGCATTCATCAGCGGCTTTCCCGTCGCGTCTACCCCAAACGCTATAAACGCGTCAAGACCCTGGAATCTCGACGACCTCAGCGGAACGGTGAGAATTCAAATCCAACTGCCATTCCAGGAGCGACTGGCCGCAAGGCAACATTCTATATAATGGATGGCGCTCCAAATTTTGCCTACCCTCAAAGGCGCAGCCCTTAAACAACTCGCCTTCAAATGCGGCATCTCAACCTCTGGCGTGAAAGCAGCCATCTGCCAGCGTCTACAGGATGAGATCCCTCTATCAGAGAATGCCATGGCATACAGTCCGAGCCGGAAACCACAACGATCTCATATGCGCATTTTAAGCATAGATATGGGTATCCGAAACCTCGCATACTGCGTCCTCGACGTACCTGCCTCTTCTGCCCTCCCAGCCATCGAGGGTTGGAAGCGTATTGCCGTATCCTCTGCGCCTGTGCTAAACTCAGAATGTGACCTGAAGGGAAAAGCAGAAAAAGAGTCTTTTGAACCCCCGACTCTCTCAGCCGCTGCATACAATCTTCTGCACAAGACGCTCTTGCCCTATAAGCCGACACATATCCTTATCGAGCGTCAGCGCTTCCGGTCCATGGGCTCTCCGCGCATCCTCGAGTGGACCGTCAGGGTAAACATGCTGGAAAGTATGCTATATGCAATCCTTCATACTCTTCAACAAGAGGGTGTCTGGAAAGGTATCGTCGTACCAATAGCTCCTGGCAAGGTTGGACCGTTTTGGCTAGAAGGAGAAGACAAACCTCTTGTGGAAGAGATAGGCAAGGCAGAGAACAAGGCTGAAACAAAGAAGAAGGTGCGAAATGCAAAACTCGCAAAGGTGCTCAACAAAGGCGCCAAAATAGATTTGGTTCGGAATTGGCTGGCATCTGCCGACAAGTTTGAGTTAGCTTCTGAGGATGTAGTAGCCCTTGCCGAAGCGTATTTGGAGAAATGGGATAGGAAGCCTGGAGGACCGAAGGGGAAAAGGGCCAGTAAAGATGCAGCAGCGACTGTCGAAAAAATGGGCAAACTGGATGATCTTGCCGATTGTCTGCTGCAAGGCATGGCCTTTATACAGTGGGAGGAGAATAAGCGAATAGCGCGGCACACAGGTATAGAAGCCTTGATATCATTGAATGCAAGGTGACACGGATATACTTGATGGAAATTTACCCTTCCTAGTGTCCTACAAAGCCAACCAATAGTCTATATGAATACAACCCAAATACCCTCTAAGCGCACCACATGCGAGCCCAATAATGATCTAAGAGAAAGAGAGAATATGCCGACGAGTCTATCAGTACGCCAAAATCCACCTGCAGGTGTGCCAATGCTGATATTTATGGTCCGATGTGTTTACAAAGCGGCAAGAACAGCCGCTGTGATAATCGCAACGGCAGCGAAGGCAGTTCCTGAGACATTGGAAACTGCGCCGGAGGTTAGAGAGGCGGGCGCAGAAGATTGAGCCGAAGATTCCTTAGTGCCTGATGTGCCGCTTGAAGAACCTGAAACGCCGGTGGAAGTCGAACCTGATAATGGACTATGAGCTTCTGGATCCTGTTTATGAATATGGCTGGGCAGAAATGAACTCGCAGATCCTTGGCAATTCGCTTGGGGATTGGGTATTTAAAGCAAAAATTGGTTGGCAAGACCGGAAAGGACGATGATTGATCCAAGGATGATGCTCGAGTGGGCTGACATACCGGCTGCGGCATTGGTTGGTGTCGAAGATGCGGCTGAGGCAGTTCCGGTTTTACTGTGAAGTCATAAGTTAAATATCCAACATTAAGGGCTATAAAAATACGAACCTAACGGTGGCCTGTGAGTTAGAAGGTCCAGACTTTGAGACAGAGCTGGCAGAGCCAGATCCCGTAGATGTAGCAGTTGCAGCAGTTGCGGTAGCGGAGGTCGAAGTAGGGAGAGCTATCGTACTGTTAGTTCGTGTTTCTTCAGGCTGGCATATCAGCTCAACGTACTGATGGTAACTCCGGCAGCGAGACAGCTGGCGGAGTAAATAGAGATAGCAGAAGCTTCGTTGTTACCGTCGCATTTCTCAGTGATGTTGCCGTAGAACTGATCCTGAAGTTTTCCACAGAGGGCAGGAATATCGGCTGGGTTGGTTTGAACCCTTCTCAAGGTTAGCTTGGTCCATAAGGGTTCCTAAGGGCCAAAATTGCGAGGGCTCCTACCCAAGGGCTGCGATCAAGCAGGCAGGAGGTGTAGCAAGAGCAAAACGCGCCAAAGCCGCGACGGCCACGAAGAAGATGGATGGAGTATGCATGGTGTTGATTGTTTGACGGAGGACGAAATGGGAAGAATCGACGAACTGGAAAAGAAGGCGGTTGTTGAAAGAGTGCGTGTTTGCTAAAGAGCGTGTAGAAGAACAAGTCCTCAAAGAAAGTATTGAAAGAACAAAAATTGGTATCGAAATGCAGATGTGAGGTTGAAAGAGACGCTCAATCTTGAAGTTCCTCGTTTCCATTCCCCAGCGCACCCACCCCAGTAGCCCGCTTAGCTCAGGGGACTGTTCTAATTTGGGAACTGCCAGGAACGGCTATCCTTCTTTAGGAAATCTTTAGAAATGCATAGCAATTCCGATAATTTTTTGTTTTGTTTTAATGATGATGAGAGTGAGATTCTACGATGCTGACCAGTTTCACTGTTGAATAATATTCTGGGAAGGTGTAAAGGGGATGGAGGTTATCGTATACCAAATCAGCACTCAGTTGCAAATTATCATGGATATCATGGATACGCCAAGTTCATCACAGAACATTGTGGGATTCATCAATAACATTTTTGGAATTAGAATTGGCTAATTAAACAAGCAAAAAAACACAAGTAATAAGCAATATGTCGGCCCAGCTCAGTGACCGAGATGCTGTTCGGCCTTTTCAAAGAGACTCCTAGCCTTCGCTACCACAGAGATATCATCTCGCTATCATAAAACTTGGGTAATAAACAATACATCAACTCCCTCCTTAGTAACCGTTCATGGTCATTCTCTGAGAGTTCCTGCTCAATTCGCGGTCTGCGGCAGGGCTGATCGGTCTGCTACCGGCATGTCCTGCACCTGCAGCGCTGCTCTCCTTCAGAGCCAAAAGTTGCTTGGCGCGGAACGTCTCGTAATGGATTTGCGATGTCGTCTCGATCAAATCTTGCAGATGAGTGCGGGTGAGGAAGTTGCGGAGATAGACGAATTCGCAATGGTTCTCGTCTTCGACATTGATGACACCCCAGCGGTTTTGGCGGCCACGGACTTGCTTGCCGCCAACAATGATGGACTTCTCTGATCCGACAACGGCAAAAGGAATAATGTCCTATAAAAGGTTAATAAGGTTTCCATTAGTGACTAGAGACAGGCATACCTTGATCTGGGCGTTGAGGGCACGCTCCTCCTCATCGAGCTCATCGTTGTCGTATGGGTACATCTTCAGGTTGTGGAAAGCAAACTCCTCCTTGATTCTCTCCTTGAACGCGCTGCGTTCCTCGAGCGTCAAGGAATCAGACTTTGCAATGACAGGAACAACATTGACAACATCAGATAGCTTCTTCAGCACCACAATGTCGATCGGCTTCAGGGCGTGTCCAGAAGGTTGGATGAAGAAGAGACAGCAGTGAATGCGGGTATCTTGGATATAACGTTCTCTCTGTGCTGTGAGCTCTTTTCGGAGATATGCGGAGTGCTGATCCTTGATATATTTCACGATTGGATCCCAGCATCTGTCGTTGTTGACTTGATCACCGTAACCTGGGGTATCAACAATGTTCAGGCGGAGTCGCACACCATTTTCCTCAATGATATGCGACACGGTTTGAATCTCGGTTGTGGAGCGGACTGGCTCATCTGGAGTAAGGCGTCCCTTCGAGTCGATGAGATGAGATGCGAAGATGGTGTTGATAAGAGTGGACTTTCCGAGGCCAGTTTGACCTGAGGAGAGAAGCCATAATCAGCAATTGCCCAGTCAATTCTAGCCATAATTTGATCCAAGTAATTATACTGCAGAACATACCGACACAGATGACGTTAAACTGGAATCCGCGCTTCAGGAGCTTGCGTTCAATTTGGGATGTGATGCTATCGAAACCAACATGGCTCCTTGGGAATACCGATTGTGCAGCCTGTGTTGTAGACATGATGGCGTCAAGCAGCGGGGTATTGTACGATTGGGGTATTTGCAAAATTCGTCAATAATGTCAAGAAGAAGAAATAGGATTGTATGGTAGTGTAGAAGAGGATAAGGTTGTATCTCTCTCCACGAAGCACCGCCAAATTTCCCACAGAGTCGCGAGTGCCCAAACCCCTTTCTCGCCAGGGACCTTGACACGCTCCATCTGGCTTAGCGCATATTCCACACGGAGAAAGTCCACCAGGGCCCAAAGGCAGTCCGTGCTTCAGAAAAAGCATGATGCCTCAAATGTCCAAGGCCGAGAAGAATAACAATAATTCCACAGCTCCTCCACGAATCGACCATTATTGTACGAAGCTGCCGTCGCCATATCCGGTTCAATTCTCCTCCAAAATGGCGGCAGTACACGCAACCGCTTCCTCGATTCTCTCATCCTTCATCCCACGCCTGTCCGCCCCGGCAGCATCCGCCGTTACCCGCTCAGCAACTGTCTTCTCGAGGCAGCTCTCACTTCCAGTCCTCCCTTCAATATCATTTGCCATTCCGTCGGCGATCCATCTCAATGTGCCGGCACTGCTCGGTGACCTGTGGGAGTCAGTGCTGAGAGCAGTCCCGAAGAAGAAGACGTCGCATATGAAGAAGAGATCGCGGTTCATGGCCGGAAAGGGAATGAAGGACGTTACTGCGCTTAACAGGTGCTCAGCGTGCGGGCATCTGAAGAGAGCGCATCTGTTGTGCCCTTACTGCGTCAAGGGTAAGCTTCGTCGTGTGCTCCAAGAGAAGAAGAGACTTTCTGACGAATTCATACAGAGATCCAAGACATGTTCAGAGCAACGATGAAGAAGGCCTCCGACGTGATCAAGCCTTAGGATAAAGGATGAAGGAATGCTGGATTGCAGAGTAAGAAGGCAAGAAGAGCGGGTTTGGCATTGCATCGGGCGTTATGATTTGGGCGATGGGCATGTGAAGAATGGCTATGGCTCATATGGCTGGCTGTGTAGGAATAGTGTAAACAGCTGTACAATTGAAATATCTTGATTAATCCCGTCCTTGATATGATTAAAGGGGATGTTATCTAAATATTATGAATTATTCAAATTCTAAAGTTGCACTGGAGGGCCACTTTCACGCGTCCGCAACGTCATGGAGCTTCCCATTTCGATATCAACCCCACCATAGTAACCACCTGAAGACCTTCAACACATCAACATCTGTAGAGACGAACTGCTACGAGAACTGCATGGATAGGTGACAATGGTAATGCTCACAATCCTATTTGAATCAGTCGCTATAGAACTAAGTCCTTGCAGTCCAAGCAATACCTCACAACTCACACGATTGACAATGGTAAGCTCCCAGGCTCAAACACAATCCACATCTAACTGTTCCTAGCCCACCAAACCGACATCTTCTCGATCGCGGTAACCTCTGCGCAACTCATATCCGCATCAGGCTCTTCCGCTATAAACATCTACTCTACCATCGATCCCTCCATCCCTCTCGCTCAAACACTCTCTGGTGCCCACCCTTTGGGTTGCCATCACCTCACAACCTCCCACTCTGGCACCGTCTTCGCCTCCGCGGGCTTCGGTAGCGAGCTCAAAATATGGAACTACAACCCTGAGTCTGGACAATGGAGCTTGCAAGGAGCTATAGCAGAAGGCAGCAAAGCGGGCGAGGTCTGGGCGATCGCTCTCAGTGCTGATGGGCAGTTCCTTGCATCCACCACGATCGATGGGCGCATAAATGTGTGGGATGTGAGCGTGGCGGGGGCAGAGAAGAAGATTAGAGAGTATGAGACGAAGGGCAGTTTTGGACTATGCGTAGACATCAGTCGCGATGGGAAATACACGGCGAGCGGGCATGAGAGTGGTGCAGTTTATGTTTTTGATAACGACACGGGACGGATGGTGTATTCGCTGCCAGGTTTGTCATGATGTTTTATTCTATGGATTGTGGCAAATGACTGACGAAGCTAATCAATGACTATATAGGACTTGTAAAGCCCGTCCGCACCGTGTCGTTCTCACCAGCCGGCACACGCCTCGCGGCAGCGGGAGACTCCAAGATCATCGCTCTCTATGATGTTCAGCATGGAGAGCAAGTTGCAAATCTGACTGGGCATGCTGCATGGATCTTTTCGGTTGATTGGAGTAATACGGGCGAGTATCTCCTCAGCGGCTCATTCGACGGGAAGGCCAAGGTATGGTCGGTGGATCTCAGAACTAGTGTAGCGACACACAGTGAGACGGAGAAGAGCCTTTGGTGTGTGAAGTGGCTGCCGAAGACAGGAAAGAGCGAGGCGTTTGCGACTGCTGGAGCAAACAGGAGTATCAGCTTCTACAGAGAAGCTACTGGAGGTTGAGATGGCAATGGCTGGAAAGCTCCATAACACAGAGCAAAATTACAAGTTCCCAAAGGATTGACATTTTCATATGCAAAGCGCCACGTTAGGCATTAGATTCAGTGCTTATATTTACAATCATCAGGACGAGCCGCACGCACTCCCCGATTCTTACAGGCAAGATATCTATACACATCCGCCACAATCCGCTCATTTTCACATGAAATCAATGCCCTCCCCAGCAACTATTCATGACTGATCGCAATCCTTCTCAATCAATGAGTGAAGGACCTTTTTGATATGATCCATTTCTTCATCCTTGCCGGCCCAATTGCTGTTAATCTCATCCCAAACCTGCCGTGTCCTGGCGATGCCAGCACATTTTGCAAACGCCTTCAATGCCCAAATGGCAATCCACTTCCCGATATATACATCTGTATTTTCATCATGATGTGACTTGACGAATGCTGCCCACACGCTTTCCAGGCGTACCGTCGTCCAATGTGAATACATCTCGCCTCCATGATTTGCAAATCCATGGAAGAGAGCCAGAAATATTGAGCCATGTATGGGTAGGCCAAACCAGGACATTTCATCGAGTAACTTAGTAGTCGTCTGCAGCTGGCCGCCATGCACAGCTAGATAGTTGATTAAAATCCTATATGTTCGAACATCCGGCGCAATGATGGAGTCGCGCTTGTAGAGCTCAAGTAGATGAGGCTTGCCCCGTGCGATTCTAGCCATCTTGACTAACGCTCGGTCAACCTCCCGCTTCTTTTGATAGTCTCTGGCTGGTAATCCTGAATTGCCATTCTGGTTGTACAAACTGACCATCCTCTCGTATACTTGCATAGCAGCTTGTGGCTCTTTGGCTCGGATGAGTGAGGCTATAACGCTGTTCATCACAACTGTGTCCACGATTTCGCCGGCGTCAACGAATGCTTTGTATGCCTTGCGGACACCGTCACCGTCGCCTCGTAGTCCATAAAAAAATATCAGACTGACGTGGTGAAACCGATTATAAGAAAGTCCGCGACTTTCCATTTCCTTGTATATCATTTCGGCGAGATGGAATTTGCCGGCTTTTGTTGCTGCATCGAAGAGGATATTGAATGTTGCAGAATTTGCTAGGACGCCAGCACCGTGTTCCATCTCTTTGAACATTTGAAGAGCAGCCTCGACTTCAACGCCGGTCGTTTTTGTAATGTATCTGGCCACGAATGATGTGGCCGTATTCCACTCATCCACCGTCATGGGAATTGCATTGAGCTTCATATCGTCAACAACAGACAGATATCGCAGCATGGAGTGTTCATCCTTCCGTTCTATAGTGCCAAGGTGTCGGAGCAGTCGATGCCGCATCTTTGCACTAAGATATGGCACTCTAGGCGCAGGAAGCAACCTATAAAGGTGATATATATCTTCGGAATCATGATATCGGTTTCGCAATGCTATGCCTAATTGTTGAACTTCTTTGGCATGGCCCTCTGTGGACCATTGGTATTCCCGTGGTGGCCATTCGACATCTTCGGACTTGTCGGATATTATCAAGTCAGGGCCAGGCGAGAGCTGATACATATCTCGAGCATATGCAGACGAATCATACGGAGCGTCATACTGATCCACGAGAGCTAGGAGCTGGCTCTGATTAATGAAAGCTGGAGATGCAGCCTCGCAGGATGCTGTGTGTTGTAGTCGACGTGTAGTAAAGAAGGAACAACTCCCATTTCCACGCGATTGTAGCGATTGAGGGCGTTTGAACCTCCTATTTGGAGAATATAACAGTCGTGGAGGGGCATGCTGGCTGCACTGCCCGGCGCCCACCAGCGCCCCAATGAACCAATCCTCGAGTTCTTTTGGTCCAGGTGCTTTCTGTACAGTAGAATGACGGTATAGTTCTCGTCGCCCGCGAGCGGGCCTTATATTGGTTTTGTCGACTGTCTTGGAGGGAGCAAGGAACTGAAGCCTTGCTACGTTCTTAATAACAGAGCCGGTCGTCGACTTGTCAACTCTACAGAAGAAGGACATGGACCGTCGAACATGACGTCGCAGCTTCGTTAATCAGATATGCTGTAATGTCATGGCAATAATGACAGTTATGTATATTCCTCGCAATGAGCGTAGAGCAATTGGATGTTGGGGTCGTGGATAGGATAAGATGCACCCAAATTATTTAGCATACGCCAAGACCTGATAGGAAAGCGCGGGACTTGCCGAACAAGAAATCCATCAGATTTGGATCAGAGCCGCGGACTACGACAACAACAACTCACAGAAATTGCTGTAGTGCACCGCTTTCCAATCTGCGATCAGTTGTAGAAACAACTATTGGAGAAATCCCATCTGCGTTGTCTGGTAGCGCCTGCTACCGAATCAGGAGAGATGGGACGCTACAACCTCAACCCTGCCCGTGTCTACCACAGGGCTTCTCAACTTGTAGAGCTTCACAGAGCTGGTGCTGCTGCAGGAATGCTACAGACTACGCCGACATGGTTCAAAACTCTCGGGTCCGTACCTCCAGGAGAGATCCTTACAAGACCGCAACCCGTACAACATTCGGATCTGTCCCCAAGAAGACGTACGAAGAAGCCAAGCAAGATGTTCAAGCCCATGCACATAACATATGAGGAGGATAGCCTCAGAGAGAACTTCTATAGCGACCATCCTTGGGAATTGGCACGGCCGAGAATGATTCTTGAACAAGATGGGAAAGATGGACAGCGATGCGATTGGAGCAAATTACAACAGCCTGGAAGAGAATTGAACGGCGAAAGGTTAGTGTTAAACGCAACCAGCCGCAGTGGCAGTTTTACTAACGTATGTAAAGTGTTATCCAACGGCAATTGTGGTTGCTCCAAAACGTGCCGGGTATGACCTCTGCGAAAGCATACGATCAGGCGCGACAAGAATTCTACGCCATACGGCACGAGGAGGACGTTGAGCGAAGAGTGGCCAAGGAAGAAGCTCTTGCAACTGGTGCATACTTTGGCAAGTCTATGCTGGAGATTGGTATGGAATTGGAGGACAAGACATACGAGTCCTGGAAGGAATGGGCCCAGAAGGAAATCGAGGTCATTGAGCAACAGAGAAGTGCTATATACACGGGCGTTGAACCCGCAGAAGAGGAGTTGGGTGCTGAGAGTCTCCCTGAAGTGGCAGGAGCATTATAAGCAAGCCATATGCGTCGGAACGGAATCTTGGGAGGCTTTGTACAGATACGGACTATACTAGTATGTATGATATATATAGCGAACAAAAAGTCGCATTCATTTCCCAGCATTATTCAAACCATGAGATTCAGCGAGCACAGAGTCTCTTGACATGCCGGTGCTTACAACATGATAGCAAGGCCCTTCTGGTGTAACAGATTACCCTGAGAACCTCCAAGTCCTCCATTCTTGTAATTATTCTGAGCGTAGTCGAATGAATGGGCGAGGCTTCGTAGTATCTTCTTATATTAAGATTCATATGGCAAGACAAAAGAACGCACTTTGAGCAGATGTAAGGACATCTTATTGGAGTACGTACTGACAATAAGAATACTTCTGTTATCGATAACTCTGAGGAGTGACTAGAATACCGTGACTGTCACGTGGTTTTGATGAGGCTGAAGCCTACAGCGGAAGGCGAACCCCCCTTTTCGGTTTGCCGTCACCCGTCTCGTCGCTCACTTTGTACCTGCATGCCTTAACCCGAACAGAGCAGAAGCGAGTGCGGGTAGTGGGCTGGCCGCCCAAAGTATCGCGTTCCGAGCCACTTCACCAAGCATGACGGTACAGCAATGATCGATCAGACGAAGACATCAAACTGGAGGAACAACACTCGAGAATGATGCGATATAATCCGCGGTACCGCGATAGATTACCCTATGCCTACGAGGCCGACTTTCGAGGCTATACTTGACGAAGTCCTGGTCGATAATTGACCTACGGCCCTGCGACTTGATTACGGTATTCGCGCTTCTAAACAAGGAGTGTTGAAACGCCGAACTTCAACTCCCCCAACGACATATATCGGGAGTAATTTTGGCTGAGAGGATTACACGTAATCATGGAGCGTCCCTCTGCACCTCCTTTGGGTGCCGCCACTCAATCTACCGGACGATCTATGATAGATACGCCACCGTCTACTCGACCGCCGCTTCCAAATACTGGAACAGTGCGCAAAGTACCCAGCTTGCAGGATATGCTATCGAATGGCTCAATGTCGAATGAAATCTCCATTTCTGCTGCTGAAGTCGTGGCACTGGCGGAGGAGGCAATGCGAAATGCCTTGGAGGAGAATCAGACGAAGGCTGGAGGGACGAACGGAATGAGCAATGAGTTGAAACCTGGTATCACAATCGACATGAGCCACAAGAATATTCAGAAATTTCCTGAGGAAGTCGTCGATATCATCAAAACGGAACTAGAAAGGTATATTCGATCCATTGGAGGGCCAAGCCATGAGACTAACAAAGCTATCATGATAGACTGGCGCTCTCACACAATCAGATTTGCACATTTCCCGCGCGCTTTGCCGAGTGTACATCATTACGGTATCTTAATGTTCGAAATAATGCGATTCGAGAATTCCCCTTGTCTGTAGGTGTCAAACGTACCACAATGCTACAGTTCACCAGGCTGATTGTTGTCCAGATTTGCCAGCTCTCTTCCCTTGAAATTCTGGACATAAGCCGAAACAAACTTCGAATACTACCTCCAGAACTAGCGAAGCTTACAGCGCTGAAGGTACTGTCAGTGCAAAAGAATCGCATTGAGGATCTTCCATTATGCTTAGCGGACATGACATCTCTCCAATGTCTGAAACTCGATGGCAATCCCATAAAGTTCCCGCCAAAAGAAATTCTACAACCACAAGCCACCAGTCCACCTAATGGTGTTTTTTTAAAGGAGAGTGAGATAGACGATGTCACTGTAACATTGCAGATCAAGCGTTTCTTCAAGCAGAAAGTGATAATGGATCGATCAGAAACGGAGTCAGGAGGTGAAGAGTCGAGTGAAGGGGCAGAAACTCCCCGACCACTGAAGAGGGTTATGAGTGGGCGGTTTCCTATAAAGGTAAATGGCACCGACGTGCCCGACTTGCGATCTCCGGCCTTAGCACGGCCACCTCCAATACCATCACGTTCTCACTATAGAGGTCTATCACAACAAAATGCTGCACTGCGAAGGCCAGGCATTATGCCTTTGACTATTGGCAATAGCAATGAACGGTTACGAAGTAACAGCGAGAGTTTATTGCAGAGGGATCGGGCGGAGCGTTCAGATCGGTCACGGCGAATGGGCATCGTCTCTAAAAAGCCAAGTGACTTGACGACTGTTGACGAAACTAAGACCAATCGATACAGCCATCTGCGTGGCCTCAGCCATGGGTCAGCGATGCAGGGAGGTAATGGCAACGACACGAATGGGAACACGAGAAGTCCAGCCAGTCCCGCTGATAGTTTTAATGGGAGGTCAACATACGTCAGGAGATTATCAAGTCTTCCGGAAAGAAAGCGTAAATCAAGCTCTCCTGATCCAATTATTGAAGGAGCAAAAGGAATTTTATTTGCCCTAGATCAAGTTCATCCCTTGATCAAAAGTGTCATGGGTCTCACTCGAGACATACCCAACAAAGGGACAAGCCTAGAAAGAGTATTCTTCAATGCAACTACGCACGTTGAAGAACTGGATCGTGATATACAAGAATATGACACTTATTCAGAGGAAGATGAGGAAATCGCACCTCGTTCGAATGCAAGTGTTCACAGGGCATGTGTCACTTGCGTCTCGGCATATATCCACGTCTGCACATTATTATCTAAAAATGTTGAGTCGTTACTCAACAATGGAGATCCTCGGTATATTCGGATGCTTCTTCTGCATATTTATGGAACTCTTGTGGAAGTTCGAAATGCAGGAACAAGCTTGCTTGGGCCTCAGCAGAAAGAAAATGAGAAGCTGCCGCCTTTAGCTGAGGACAGAAGCACTATAAGACCGACACCACGCGATAAATCAATAACGCCGACACGCGAACGACCTAATCTCACTCCAAGATTAAGGAGCGCAACTGTTGTTCAGCACCCGAACAACTTGCGTGTCATGATCGACTCTCGGGCCGCCTACGTAAATGGGTCTGGCCGATCGGCAACCATGACGTCTGCAACACCGCGTTCAGGTGAATCATTTGCTTCCATTTCATCTTCAGGAAGATTGAACGGAGATTTCACTGAAGAAGATCGACTCTTCGAGAGGATCTTCCTCGGTTTACAGCAGTCATCCGAAATGGCCATCAGAACACTTCCCACCGTTAATGCTCATTTCCTGCAATCAATGAAACAGAGCATCCAACAAGGCAACCACGACCAACTAAAGAACTACTGGCAAAACCTGGGCCAAAAGTGCTCATACGCCCTTCAAACAGCCGATTCCTTGAAAGCACGCTTATCGCTCATTAAACTCAAAGAGCCGGGCATCAGGACTCAAGGCACATTCTGGGAACTCTGCAACGCCTTCATGAGCGCCTACTACAACCTCGTCGTCAAAGTCAAGGAGGTCAAAACGATTACACCCCTCCTCTCAACCGATGTCATCGCATTGCTCCGGCCCCTGCAAAAAGTCATCCGCGAAACCAGTCAGCTTATCCAGGCCTCTCCTTGGTCGCTCCTTGCTGGGCCGGGCTCAGGCTCGCAATCTAATGGCAACGGCGCTAATAACGGGAATGTGAATGGGAATGGAGTGTATAGTCTGCAGTCTCCTGCAAGTCAGGTTTCGCTGCCGATGACGCCGGCAAGTGCGGCGTTGGGACCGGCGGTGCAAGCGACGGTGCCGAGTACGCCCGCCAGTGCCAGCTATAACACGATTATGTTTCAGGGGAATGTTTTTGAGCGGGCAGACGCGCTGTTGAGCATGGCGAATAGCAGTGCGTTTTCGTCGAGGGCGGGGACGATGACGAGTAGTTCGACAATTGGTTCGGCTACGACAATGAACACCAATTCGACAATGACGACAATGACGACTATGTACGGTGAGGGTTTTGGGTCTGGAGGGCAAGGACCCACGTTTAGTCCTACGAATGGAAGTGGGATTAATGGGGGAATGAGATATGGGGGAAAGGTGGTGTTTTAAATACTGTTGGTGGACCGGTGGGAATTGCATGCGCTATTTTGGCCACGTACGCAGATCTCGCTTGCTATATTGTTGGAAATAGAAGGGAGTGGATGATTCTAGCCGCTCATCGTGTATTGGTGCTGCTTGACTTGTTATTTAGCGTGGGAGGATTGGACGGTTTTGAGAATAGCTATTAGCACGTCACATCACGAACTCATTGGACGGAGCCTTAGGCGGGAAAACAGGATCTGGAGGAGGGGGATATGGTGTTTGGGATTTTTTGCATGGAGAGGACGGCGTTTATTGCTGGTTCCCCATCGGGATATGTAGTTTCAGAGCAGAGATGCGAATGACAAAAGATTGGCCTGACTGTGCTGTGTGGCTTGGTTATCAATCTATGCTGTATTTTCACCTCTTAAGGGAGATCCATATTAGTGAAAGACTTTAAAGGAGTGGGAAGAGCACAGATGGAAAAGAAAGAGGGGGGGGGGGGGGGGTACTTTTGTTTTTTGGATTAAAAAAAAGGGTAATATCCAGATTTCACCCTTTCCTTATAAAAATAAAAGAAGGGAGGGAAAGAGAAAAAAGGAAAAAGGAGGGGGGGGGGGGGGGGGGGGTACTATTGTCTTTTGCTAGTAAAAAAAGGCTCATATCCAGCATTCAACCTGTCCATCTCAGAATATAAACACCAAGGACATCCACATGCGTGCAATGCTCATCAATTCATGTATACTTCATAGGAACTTGTCAATGGCGCTCATAACATTAATCATACCCGTCCCAACCATTATTGAATGCCCCCATATCCCTCTGTGTACTGACCCACTCCTCACTCGCCAGACCATCCTTCTTGGCCCTCTTCAACGCCTTTGGATCTTTATGCCAATCACAGGCCCAGTTGCAAACTGGCACTTTCGTTTCTCCAAAGTACTTACAAACCAGCTGATGCCGGCACGTATCCGTATTCTCGCAATACTCCGCCAGATACTGCAGACTCTTCAGCCTCGCCTCAAAGTTTTCCTTATTTTTGTCTTGCCTATCTCGTGCTCGATCCCGGGCGATGTTGTTCATAGCTCGATCTCGGTCTTCTCGACTGTAGTACATCATGCACACGCTTGCTTTTCCGTCCCGACCGGCGCGGCCAGCTTCTTGATAGTATCCCTCGAAAGATTTGGGGAGTTGCCAGTGCACGACGAAGCGGACGTTTTCTTTGTCAATGCCCATGCCAAATGCCGTTGTAGCTACTATGACATCGTAGCCAGGCTCGTTGTTGACCCACTTCGTCAGCGTCTCATTGCGCTCTTGTGTGCTGAGACCGGCGTGGTAGGGTCGAGCCCCTATATTATGTGAGCGGAGACGAGCAGCGATGCTCTCGCACTCACTCCGCATGAGAGCATAGATTATCCCAGGGACATTGTCGATCCTCTCCCCCTTTGCCTTCAACTCCTCGCTCCTTTCCTTATCCTCTCGTCTCCGTGTATAAACTCCTTGCAGCCATTGCAGAAAGTTATCGAAGTGATCATCCTCGTCTGTCTTGAACCTAACCTCGTAATGCAAATTCTGTCGACTCGTAGTCATAGTAAAAATCCTCATATTGTCCTCCTTCAGCCCCAAAATTCTGATAACATCCTGGCGCACATCCACGGTTGCAGTGGCCGTCAGACACATGACAGGAACATCTGGGAAACTTTCACGGAACCAGCGCAACTCTTTGAAGGCGGGCCGGAAATCGTGGCCCCATTCTGAAATACAATGGGCTTCATCGACGGCGATGCGGGCGATTTCGCGTTGCTCGTGGACGACAGTGAGGTGGCGGCGGATGTAGTCTAGGGCACATGACTCCGGTGTGATATAGAGGAGACGTATGAGAGGATGACCGGTGGCTAGGTCTTTGAGGATGGCTTGCTTCTCGGACTGAAGCGTGGAGCTGTTGATGGCTGCAGCATTGATTCCAGCTGCTTGTAAAGAGTCTACTTGGTTGCTCTGGAGCATGTCAAAAGTCGAACTTTGAACACTTCAGAGATACTTACCATAAGAGACAATAGGGGAGAAATGACGATCGTAACTACATGCGTTAGAAGAGCATGGAGAGTTACAACGCCGTTACTCACTGCCATGGTCAATCACCGCCGGCAACTGATAGCACAAGCTCTTCCCGAACGAAGTGGCGGCTTGAAGGAAGATGTCTTTGCGGCCGAGGGCTTCAATCACGACTTCTCGTTGTATGGGTCTCTTGAATCAGCTTATGTTTTCTTCACATACATCAAAGTATCGAGTGATATACCTGAAAGCAGCTTTGTTGAATATGCGCCGAAGCGTGAAGTCGACGTCCACACAAGATGAATTAGAGCGTGGAAGGGATGCCATTTTCACCTGCATCTATCATATTTGGGATCGTGGCATATTGCAGAATTAAGCTTGAATTATTTCAAGCAGTCAATGCACAAGCTGATTCACGCCGAATACTTTCTACGGATCCCGGCCGTTGCTGTAGTCTGTACGAAGTATGTATGTTTAAAATTTGAAGACGGGATGGCAAGCGCGACGCGTCGCGATTCCGCTTAACTTGCCAGGTTACAGGTTGTAGGTCATGAAAGTGGCAAATTCAAAATAGCTTCAAATGGAGCTTTGACTTAAAGTCATTGTTTTGATTATGATTTTACATTTGTGTTTGTTTTAGACATATTCTGCGATTTTGAGGACGCAAGCTCTGAATTTCGTATGTCCGCATCGCTTTCCTAAGATCGGCGAGGAGGAGGATATGATAATTATGCTATCATTGCAGGCTCAATGCTGTTGCAACATATATGAGAACATCCAGTCAATATACATTCTGTCTATCTCCCTTCTATATCATTCAGCGTCGAGATGCCTCTAAACGTGCATTTAGCCCAGCTTCTCCCCATTACCCATGCTTGTCGTTCACAAATATTGTATGTACAATGCATCCATTTAATCTTGCTTTCCAAACACGAACTCCTCCAGCTCCCTAAATGCCTTCTCCTTGTCATCATTAACAATAATCTTGTCATGAACGCCCTCGACCTTGGAATATTCCAGCTCAGCCTTCGCCTGTTCCAGACGCTTCTGGATGCTTTCCTCCTTCTCCGTGCCTCTGCCCCTCAATCTTGACTCAAGCGCTTCGAAGTTCGGTGGGGCGATAAAGACGTATCTTGCGTCTAAATTTGTGTTCTTGATTTGTTTAACACCCTGCTTCCTGTCAGCTCAAATCGTCCCTGAATTTGCGAGTTTGCCGTTGTGCGGTTCCATTCAAGCTCAGGCTTTCTCCTCGCCGCAGAAATGACAGATATTCATACCTCCATCTCAATATCCAAGATCACTACCTTCCCCTCCTTCTGCAGCCTCTCAATCATCTCTCTGCTCGTTCCATATCTGTTACCGCCGAACTTCGCATGCTCCACGAAACCCTCCTTCCCGATTAAGTCCTCGAAATCCTCCATCTTCACAAAGTAGTAGTCCGAGCCGTGCTCCTCTCCAGGCCTTGGATCGCGGGTTGTATGTGATATGCTCGTCGCAAAAGCATTTGGATGCGCATCTTGCAGCATCTTATAAAGCGTGCCCTTACCAACCCCCGATGGGCCGGAGATGATGATCGGACGTCTGTCCTTAGGACCGGAGACTGCTATTCACATTAGCCCTCAGAATCCACCATAATCTTCCCAAATTCTCAGGTCGTCGTCGCAAACAAGGATAAGTTACGAGTGGGAAGAGCAAGAGCGGCTTACTAGGGGCCATTGTGTAAGAACGGTACAACGAAGAGGATTTGTGCTGAAAGCTACCAATTCGGAGGGCTCGCAGAGGACGGCCAAGGAGCATAGGAGGGGTAGAGTGGAGAATGTCTGGCTTTTGGTCCCTGAATATTATTAAACTTCGGATCGCGCTGTCAGAATTCGTACATGAGTTGACTTGGAAGTTATTTGACTCCTGAAAAGTCAGGCTACAACTGTCTCAGTTCCAGATGGTTATAGCGATTGAGGGATGGAATTTTATGACACAGAATACGTTTTGGGCGCGATCTTTACGAGTCTTGTCAAATGGAATCTCATTATCTCATCACTATGGGATATTTGAAGGAGCTTGTAGGTTAATAGGAGAATTTTAAATGAGGCTGCGTGAACTTTGCGGATTGCACCACGTCGCAACCACACTGACAGCAGGCCAGGACAGCCACAAGCCTGTGATTGCGCAAGCCGCCGATATATATTTACATAAGGCCGAAAATGATTGTCATGATGTATTATTCAACTGTAGAGAGCTATGTGCACGACCTTAAGCGATTTGAACATGCAGATTCCTGAACTCCAACTCCTAGAGCTCCAAACTCCTGGGTATACAAAGAACGCCACATGAAGTATTAACACTCAGCCTCCTTCTATTGACTTCAAAAGTCTCTGCTGTTCCTGCTATAGACTGATGCAGTGTATGCTGGGTGGCGAGCTGGAGGTGGCTTCTGAAGACCACCGGCGATTGGCGAGCTGCGCGACTCCCACTCCTTGAACTGCTCAGTATCGGTGGGGACTGGGCGTGAGATGAGCGATGTGCGGATTGGATTGTTGAACTTGAAGCCAAACTTGAACTTAGACTGGCGATTCTCAGTATCCTTGGTGTACTGAGGAAGATCAAATGATCTGGGACCAGTTGAGCCGCTGCGCATGGATTTTGGCAGATCGTCCAGTAGTACCTTGGCGCCGTGAGCTCTTATTTGGCGAGAAGTGATGCCCTTCTTGGAAAAGCGGAAGACGAAGTGCGCGATAATGTTCAAGACGCCTAGTGTCAGACCGAGGATCCCTCCAGCAACAACTGCTCTCCAGAATGGTAGGCCAAGGTTCTCTTGCGAAGTAGCGACTTTATTGAGATTGCCGAGCATATGGCAACCCAGCATCAACATAGACAGGCCCAGAGTAATGAGACCCGACTCCTCGCTGAATAGCGGCCAGTTCCTTGAGAACCAGCCCTTGAAGAAGGGAAGCTCTGAGACGATCAGAAAGATGCTGATTGTGCTTGTCATGAAGTGGCTGACGCTGTCGAAGAAAAAGAAGTTGGAGGTCTGAACGGTTCTGACGAGCATGATCCAACTACCAGCAGCAATCACAGCCAGGGTGATGATGCTGAGGACTCGGATGACATTGAGGATGACATATCCCGATCCAGCCAGCTTGAAGTTTTTGAACATGGAAAAGGGGTTGAACATTTTGGCTGTGTTGTTGGTAAGGACTTGTAATGAAATCTCTGCAAATTTGTCAGTAAGAGAAGGATATATAGGAATGGATTTTAATACTTGCAGTGGTATGTGTATATGAATGGGAGTGGCTGCCAGCAGCAAGTGATTGATATCGTCGTGACTCGGATGAAGTAACTGTAGATTCAAGAGATGATTCGAAAGAAAGGATTCATTCGTTTGTGATATTTGAGAAGGAAAGGTTTGAAATGGAAGACGACGAAAATTATATAGGAGGATTGGCGTTCCTCCCTCAATGAGATTGATTGATACAATGGTGTTATCCCCGAATGAACCGCAACAATGGATCAGAACAATGGACTAAGGGAAAAAACAATAGGAAATCGAAGATATTGAACAATGCGAGGCACACCCAACTCTTTATTAGTAAAAATGAAGCGACACAAGCTCTTTTGAGTACCACAGTGTCAAAGATATCCCAGATCTTTATCCTCCATTATTATCCAGACCATTGTATCCTGTGCGTGCTGGCTGGCAGTGACTGTCATCCAATGGTTAATTTGAAGCAAGAGAACTTGCCACTCTTACCCTCTTACCTGACGCGATTTTTGAGACGCGATTTTTGAGACGCGAAACATTCTCTTTCAACTCGTTCTTTGACTGGTCGTGGACAGTGGACCAAGATCGCACTGCATCTCAAGGCAGCTGATGTCTTGTCTATGAACTTGGAGACCAAAGACCATAGAGTTGGCCATAGGCGCAGAACCGCTGTTGTGGAATGGCCACAGTCGTCACATGGAGTCATAATCGTGAGTCCGAGAATAGAGTAGCTTAACGGGCGCCAACTATGGTTTCAAGAGCTTGAGAATGTACTTAGCCATTGGATTGAGACGCGGATTCTTTCGTGTTTCATCTTGCCAGTTGCCAGTTGAGGGGGAGAGCCATGCATTGCCTATTATGGCAAAGCGCTTTTCATACAACACTGGATGAGTCAGCAGCGCCAAAAGGACAATGGAACATAGCCGCCAGCGCATACAGCACGTAAAGTTCACTGAATGAAAATAGAACCATTAACATTTTATAATGGTTATGAATAAGCGTCCAGAAAATCGACGCAGAGCGTCTACAATAAATTGAAAGATAGGCCAGATCTCGGTCGCTCCCGGTGCGTTCAACAAGTGGCGCTAGCCCCATCCGCCAAATATTAAGGCAGTAACTTTCTCACCGCCCCAGAAATCCCTCTCTGACAATCCCACCTCTCTTCATTAATATCGTTCAGCCTCAGTTCACGATCTATTCGATCTTAAGCCAACGCAACTGAAAGCAGGCCAAGCAGGCGCACATTCAAACCTTTCCGAATAGATCGCGGACAATCGAAATGGCTCGTGGAAATCAGCGTGACAAGGCCCGTGAGGCAAACCAGAAGAAGCTGGCCAGTCAGGTACGTCGTTCTCATAGTCCGCCACCGGATCTATCGCCGCAGTGGTAGCTTCAAGCATTTGACAGTAGCTGACATGTATTCGTTTTTTAGAAATCGGGCAACTCGATGACTGGTGCGGAGATGCAGCGCAACAAGGAACTGGTGGCCGCGAAGATGAGAGAGAAGCAGGCTGCAGGTACGATACATCCAGAACCAAACCCCCCCCCCCCCCCCCCACAAAAAGCTCTGTGATAGCAGCATATGGTACTAACGCCGTTGTTGTAGCCGATGCGAAGAGGGCTGCTGAAGCTGCCGGGAAGAAATAAAGGGTCTGAGACAATTTACCCGACGTGGGAGACAATATTGACTCGCAGGGATGTGGTACGTGGAGGAGGATCTGGGAGTATGGATGGAGGGGCATGATGTTAGGCGTACGAGTTGCTTTGCTGTTTAGAGTAGAGTGCGTGTGTTCCGCGGAACATCCTTTTATGCGTCAGCGGGTGATTTCAATGAGATTATGCCTTTTCGATTAACAGTCCCATGATATCCCAAACTCATGCTTAGAGTCCTCGAGCCAATAGTATGCAGTATAGCAAGTATATCAGTCGCTGAGTCGCATTTTGGCTCACTTTCAAACAGAGTATATACTAGATGATCAAGGCCAATTAATCTATTGAATAAGAGCCCAGGGCACAACGCCAAACATGAATGCCAAAATTGTACATTCCCTTAGAAAAAAAGTCTACTATTAAAGCCCACATCCCAAAATGATACGATCCAGCCATATATCTATCATCACATTGCGGTACATTCTGTCGGGCGGTGCATCAAGCCTCCCAAGGGCGACGCCGCAGCCACTGCAGAATCTGGATATCCCAACTGCGCTAAAAGAATTTTACATATCAAGGAACATCGCTCTATGCCATCATTGCTGCCATTGGCAGAGAACCTGCACGTTTGTCAGATACGAATGACGGGGAGTTCGGCGGAAGAAAGACTAACCTGATATGCCACCGAATGCACCAAGTCCTTGAGCGGCAACTGGGAAGCTGGACACACCGCAGAAACAAGAGCAAGAGCAGACACCACCGGCGCTAGCAGAACCGGATCCAGTGGCCATAGCACCGTTGTTGGCGTTGGCGACGGCAGTCTCAGTTGCGACAGCGACAACAGTCGACAGGGTTGTATCAGCGACGGCAGCAACAGTTGTGCCAGCAGCGGCAGGAAGAGTGGCGGAAGCAACGGCAGTGGTACCGCCAACAATGTTAGCAACTGCACCGGTGCCGTTCTGGGCAATAGCCAGTTGCTTGAAGTCGGCTTGGGACTTCTGAGCGGTTGGATTGATGGAGAAAGTCATGCCCTTGCCGCAGTGGCCAGCTGGCTGCCTCTGCTTGCAGTAGAACCCTAGGGTTGTTAGGATAGAAGTATCAAAATGAAAGAGCGATGATGCTTACAGATTGGAGTCGCGACGGTAACTTGCATGGCCATCATTGGCGGTGGCACAACGGTGTTGTTGATATTTGGCATGAAACCGGAGTCCATACCGCCAGCAAGCTTGACGCAAGGCTTATCGAAAGCAGATTGAGTGACAGTGTGGTTTTGAGAGTGGAAAACGAAGACAACCGAATCACCAAGCGCAGCGGATATCGATTCTGGAACAAAGACGAGACCTGCGGGTCCTCCAACGACGACCTAGCTTCTATTAGCAAAGAACATGTTGCTCGATCGAAAATTGACGTACAGTATGTGTAGCTGCAGGAGAAGCCGCTTTGGCAACAGAAACAGCTGGGGCCATTGTTGTAGTGGCAGCTCCACCACCATAGTTGACCCAGAGAATGATAATTTCTGTGACAACGGTCTCATGGCTTGATACTTGGACTGCTGCTCCTCCATGACTGTCCCGTTGGACGAGTTCTGCCTCGATCATTCCACCCAAAACAAATGGCAGGGCACAGAGTGCTGTCGAGATCGTTGACCACTTCATGATGACTGATTAGACTATGTATAGAAATATCGATGAGGATGCGTGCAAATAGAAGCCGCTCAGCGGATAAAGCTCAGTTGTCGAAGCGGTCGAAATTATACGAGGTAGAGATCGAAAGATTGAAGCTTTGAGAATAGTATAAAGAGGGCGAGGGCCTGCTCGTGAAAGACTGAAAGTAAAACGCGAAGAAAAGACGATGAGAATTCAGTGAACGAAAGTTGCAGAGCGAGAAGGATGAAGGAATGGAAAATCAAGGGCATATCAAGAGTTTAAATCAAGCATGAAATTCAAGGTCGCATCTGATACTATGGCCCCGACAATACTACCTTGGTCCGGAGGTTGGCACGAAACGACTTGGAGCCCTTGCGCACGGAAAGCTCCTCGTCCGATGGAGGGCTGTGTTGTTCGCACCAGACCAGATATTGGCTTGGTCAATTGCGTTTTCCACACTGAACGCCGCCCCAAGAGGAAAAGGCCCATGAAATTTGGTAGAAGGATGTTGATGCGGCATCAAAGCGCGGCGATGCTCGACGTTTGATGTCGGAGAATCGTCTCGGGTCGCGTTTGAGAATTTTGGCAGCCAGGGGTCCTCAAGCGCCAAGGGGTCCAACCTTAAACGGCGCTTCATCGGCCAAGACTTGGAGAGCATTATCATTTATCAGACGAAAAGCTATCCACGATGTATTATTAGGCTGTTGGATTGACTGCTATTGTCCTTCTAGGGATTCAGAATGACGGTTCTCTGTTGCCTGCGGTTGAACTGGCAAGTATTCTTATTACTCGGTGAGGTCGTGTAAAAGGTCTCGGACGTATCATCAGAGATCAGACCTTCTCCGTAAAAAGCTACTCTACTCTACCTGCAGAGTAACGTTCTTCGCTTAGCAGAAGCAAAGTCTTTCGTATTCCAGAGCTGGCCGTGAAACCTGCCATGCCATGAGATCTTAGTTCCGCGCAGTAGCCAGTATGCGGCTCATGGGAGATGGGCTCCTTTCACATCTTCATGCTTTAGCATGGCCCAAGCTACCCAGATATTTTTCTGCATGATAGAGCACTCTAACGCTGTCACTTGATGCCCTGGAGATCGCAAAACTCTTTGCGTCCCATGAACACCTCCTTTACAGGCCGATCAAGGGTGATGCAATCGATGCACTAGCCTGATCTGTCACCATTCCCGCCTTCTGCCGGTCTGGCCATTTGCTGTCCCTCATACAAGCCGGTATAGTAGCCCGCATAGTACCAAGACATCAAGAGGTTCTTCAGACCTTCATCCTGAACTATGATCGTCAGCAATGTTCCTTCTGCAGACGGGTAATACTCACCCGCTCCAATGAGATGATGCGGTAATAGTGGCGGTGCTGCTGAAGGTCCACCGTTTGGTTTTGCACCCGATATCTCTTCATGGCCGTGGGAAACCTTATCTGCAAACTGAAGCGATCGGGTCAATCAGCAAGCATCATCAGGGGAATGGAAGAGGAAGGGGATCTGAGAACCATACCTCAAGGCCTTGCTGAGCTGACGCATCTTTGTCGCCGTTCCCTGTACTTGGCTCTTCGTAATCATCCGTGATCATGCCGTCCTCTGGGCCTTCATCCGGCGTACCGATCTTCCTTGCATCTCCGTTGGTGGCATTTCTAAAGACCGATGATTCAGTTCCATGAAACATTATGACGGAACGCTGCTACTGACATATCTATCGAGTCCTTCCCGTGAGCTTCAAGAACATCTTCGAGCTTTTCTCCGCGTGCATGCAAGCTATGATAATGCTGCGAATTATCAGGTTCTGTACTTTTCACGTGATATGAATCTACAGACCTTATATTCCTCGACAGCCTCATTCCATGAATCCACAAGAGCTGAGTCGTCCCATATTTCTGCGTGTGACATTTTGGAATCAGAGCTCGAGGCAACGTTGGATATGCTTGCCTAGAAGACGATGGTTGCCTTCGAAATGCAGTTGTCGAGAACGAAAATGAAGATTCTCCTGTATTCGTGACGGAAATGAAAGTGTCGATAGAGTCCGCCAATGCTTCAGGAACTTTTGAGTTCTTAATAGAATATAATACTCTAGCCAAGAATAAATTCTTATATGAACAGTCACTGGCGCTTCATGAAATGGTTCTCCTTCACTCACGCTGCCAAACCCTTGAAGATCTGCGCTAGCGGCCTGACACCCGCATCAGATCTTAGCGACAATCTTTTGTTTTTGAAAAAGTTCGAGGCGGACGCGAGATAATTTATACCCAAACCAAATCAACAAAACACAGCTTATTGACTATATACTTGTCAAAATGGCTCCAGAACTCAAATCCAAGAAGCGCAAGGGTACGTATTATCTATTATACCTTGAAAGAAGTCATTAGAAGGCAGACTAACCTTATACAGCTGCCGTCGCCGACGATGAGGTTGAGGTCGCAAAGAAAGAGAAGAAGGTGACCGCAGATGTTCCAGCTAAGAAGCGCAAGAGTAAGATCCGATCTAAGCTTTGGCCTTAAAGACATTATATTTATACTTTTTTACAGCCGTCCAGGAAGCCAAACCTGAAGCTAAGAAGCCAAAGGCTGCAAAAGCTGCGCCGGTTGCCGAATCCCCAAAACCGAAGCCAGCCAAGAAATCCAAAGCCGTTGAGCCAGTAGAGGCAAAGAAGGCTGACGAGAAGCCAGCCAAGAAGGCAAATGCAGAGAAGCCACTCTCAGAGAACAAGAAGAAGCTCAAAGTGATGAAGAATGCGCCGGACGCCGAGGCCGCAGCATTGAAGGAGAAAGAGGCAAAGAAGGCCAAGGCTACAAAGGCAGAAGTCGTTGAGAAGGAGGCCGCGGTCGAGGCCGAGGCCGAGCAGTCCGACTCAGATGTCGAGATGGACGACCAAACTGAAGCTCTTCTCAAGGGCTTCGAGAGCGACAGCGACGAGGAGGAGGAGTCCACACAGGAGTACAAGGGCGAGCCAATTCCAGAGCTCAATAAGAAGGCAAAGAACAAGCTAGCCAAGCTTGCCGCAAAAGAAGCGATTTCCGCGGGCCCAGGGACCGTCTACCTCGGCCACATCCCACACGGTTTCTACGAGAACGAGATGCGCCAGTACTTCAAGCAATTCGGCGACATCACGAACCTCCGCCTGTCCCGCAATAAGAAGACCGGAAAGTCCAAGCACTATGCCTTCATCCAGTTCTCCTCTGGTGACGTCGCCGAGATCGTTTCCAAAACGATGGACAACTACATCCTCTTTGGACATATCCTTAAGTGCAAGATCGTGCCGCAAGAGCAGGTCCACGAGAAGCTCTGGGAGGGCGCGAACAAGCGCTTCAAGAAGGTGCCGTGGAACAAGATGGAGGGTCGCAAGCTTGAGATGGGAATGACCGAGGCTGGATGGGATAAGCGTGCCGAGAAAGAGAAGAACAGGAGAGAGAAGAAGCAAGAGGCGATGAAGGCGCTGGGCTATGAGTTCGAGGCGCCAGAGTTGAAGAGTGTCAAGGATGTGCCGAAGAGACCAAGAGAGCCGCTTGTGCTTACTACTGAGGCCGAGGAGGAGGAGGCTGAGGTTGAGGAGCCGAAGGTTGAGGCACCAAAGGCTGCTGAGCCAGTGAAGAAGTCGAAGCGTAAGGCTGAGGCTGTGGAGACGGAGGAGCCGACGAAGAAGAAGCAAAAGAAGCTCAAGGGCAAGGCTTCCTCTGATAAGCTGAACGTTGCTGCAGAGGCTGAGAAGCCAGCTGCTAAGCCAGTTGCTGAGAAGAAGGCCGAGAAGCCAGCCAAGGCCGAGAAACCCGCTGCTAAGCCAGTTGGTGAGAAGAAGGCCGAGAAGCCAACCAAGGCCGAGAAGCCAGCTGCTAAGCCAGTTGCTGAGAAGAAGGCCGAGAAGCCAGCCAAGGCCGAGAAGCCAGCTAAGAAGGCCAAGAAGACAAAGGCTTAAATGTGTTTGTCTGCATGTACTTCATATCAACACATTGCCTGCATACCACACTGTAACGAAGACTGGGAGGAGAAAGAGATATTGCTGGATGGCTGTTATGCATATGGTAGTTTATGGCGTCGCGGAAATAGGATCCCTTACTTGTCATTATGTCTTGGTCTTTATGAGAAGTGGTCATGACAACGTGCTGTGATGTGATGTCTCCGCATTGTTCTGATCTGCTCTGGATTTGGATAGAGAATACCTGGTGTAGCTTCAGGGATATAAAGAGCAGCATCATGTCCAGACTCTCTCATTCCTCCAGGATTAAATGACCCAGCACAAACGTACTGTAACGAATGCGGTACTCTGGGCAGCCTTGACTTGATATCACCAGGACGACATGAAGAATTGATTCGTCAGTAATAACTGATTTCCATTACGAGATCTCCGCTCCTGAATCGAGCACTTCTCTCCTATGTATTCCTAAGCCTCGTTCTCTGTCCCATCCACTATCTCCACTGTTATGTATAATGTACACCTGCTCGCCTGCCTGAAATATATCTATTCGACACCCAGTTCTCCCTCCCCCCACCAACTCTCCACTCATGATGAGATCCAATGTTGAATGCGTCAGAAAAAAATACATTCAATTCCTCACAGGAATGCAGGAGGCGATACATAGCCACAAGAAAGTTTTCTGAAAATGCACTCTTTCAGAAGAGAGTGCCCAGCTATCTCGTCATGATATGATACAATGCAAATGCAGAATGAAACACGCTAAAGGTACAAGCAAAATTAAATGAAGAAGCCTATGAAGGCCAGATGCAGATGTGATGCCGCGATCCTACCAGGCCATGACGATGGCGGCGATGAAAGTGGCAATGTAGATGGTAAAATATGTGTATGTGGAGAATGACGAAGAGGCCGACGAGTTGGCCGATGTTGTGGTTGCTGGTGCTTCTGCTACCGCGGCAGCTGAAGCTTTGGGGTCGGTCTTGGTGGGTACACCGCTCGATGAGGCGACAAATGCATTGAAGCCTTGCGATCCGGGAAGAAGGGGGGTGCTCGATGCAGGTGAAATGGTGGTGGATGTTGCGGAGATGGAAGATGAGTCTGTGGGAGAGAGTATGTTAGATAACAATGTCGGGATGGCGACTATAGAGGAAACAGATTTCTTTGACAATTCGGGGCTCTCTATAGAGAAGCTCTCAGAAGTTGTTACAGGAGTAGGTTCAACAAAATCGGTAGAGAATCGTCCTGGGAACTGGCTTTTATCAGAAGAAAATAAGGCACTCCCACCATTTGATACGGTCGATGATGACGATGCTGTCGAAACTATTGTGACAGTCCTTACAGCAAACCCTCGTAATAATTAGCATATGGCGTACAAATTCTCTAGTCAGAACTTACCAACACGATTCAAATCCATATCAAATACCGAATAGACATTCTTCAAGAAAGTATCTCCCAACAACCAGCTTTGAACTCCAGAGGCGTCACGGGAGTAGATGTTGCTAGTACACATCGTGTCGCTGCTCTTTCCGCCAACCCAATCCTTCGCTGGAACCTCGTATGTAACACCAGAGAAAGTAAATTGAGCTGGTGTGGTAGTTGTGCAAGGTATAGAATACGAGTTTCCATCTGGACTGATCTGCGCACCAGGGAATTGGGCATAGAAGAGCGCAGCATCCTCCGGAGGCATGAAACAGTAGCTCGTACCAGTGTCGATGACAGCAGTTCTGTTTGCAAGTCCAGCACCCTTTCCGTTGAAGCCAGCTTCACCGACAGGAATGCTCCAGATACTTCCAGGATTCACGGTATTGGTGTAAGTAATCGGCCCGGTAAATTTTGTGGTATCGACAGCTCCAAAGGTGATTTCCCCATCATTTGTCTTATCACTTCCTCGATGCAGGCTGACACCGAAGATGTTCGATGCCAATACCTTTTCGTTGACTAGCATCTGTGGGAAGCCTGGATGTGCCGCGTTTGGCATCCTAGCAAGACCTAAAATACCGTCCATGGGATAGTTATTAAAATCGGCGGACACCTCGTTTGCCACTCCGAAGGAGAAAGGCAGGCTGAATCCGGCAAACCCAACAGTGTCCTGCACCCAATTGCCTGTAACATTTCCAGTGCCGTAGTTCAACTTGAAGGTTTCTGTGCTCGCGTTGTATGTGGTCGAATCTGCTGGACCAAAGGTGTCATGCCTGTTACAGGCCTCAGATGGACAAGAAGAGCCCATGAGCCATGTACTCGAAGCGCCCGTATCGATCAGCATATGCATAGGCTTCTTTTTGGATCCAAAATTAAGAGTGGCCATGTAACTGAAATCGGTTCCATCCTGATCAATGGCCGCGCTATTGGGTAAAGTCGGCTGTGCAGATTTGACGACGAGGAACGAATTCGCTCGCTTCGTAATGCCATTTCTGGCTTGAGCCTGAGCATTGGCTCGAGATGAAAATTTATGTAGGAGTCTATTTACGTAGCGGGCTATCCTGATTTCGTGAGGAAGACCATCCTGGTAGGAATTAGCATTGTCATTGGTTCAAGAGTACAACATTGTATACCGAAGCAAGTCTCTGCTTGATCTTGACTTTGAAAACACCTCCGTCCGCAGCTTCTCCAAGAACATTGCCAGCAGCGTCTCGTTTGGAAAGGCCTAAGCAAACTCCATCCTGGACGCACTTGTATTCCGGATAGTATGGGTAGAAAGCGGAGACTGTGATCGCAAAGACACACAACTGAAAGAGGATGTTGAGCACAATCATCTTATACAGACGATTGCGAATGCAACTATAAAGCTGCTATCATGAGAGAAGCGTCTCCCAATGATGGTGAATTCGAAGGAGAAAATGGGATGGATGTTCGTGGAAGGAACTTCAGATAACTATGTCGATTATAAAAAGGTATGGATTTGAAGCAAGAGTTATTAATTGTTGGAAGTTCTGAGGAGTCGATGTCTGAAGCGTGAATTTCGAGATTTGTGGTGTGCGAAGGGTATCGTCTCTCCTACTGCCTCCCTTTTTCCCCTCTTCTCTCTCCTCTCAGAATGAGCTGTGAGAAAACTATTGTAGCCCCATGTGGTCCAAGCTAGTCTTGTCGATGACAATGATGTCGTCGACAAGTTCTGTATTATAGAAAGATTATATTTCGGAAGCGATATGGTCCTTGGTCGGTCAAAGGAGGATGATCTGTACAATGGACAAAGGCAGTAGGGAATAAAGGTATAAAAGGTTATAAAGGCGATAAACTTTTTGGCTTCTCGATGAACTGAAAACGACAGACAGACGGATAAATGATCGGATCCAGAAACAGGAATGAATGGATGAGAACAGCAAAATGCAGAAAGAAGGTCTCGCAGTGGCAGTCGCAGTCGCAGTAGGAGGAGGCGAGGTGACGGATGATGAGGTTGAAGAGACTCGAAGTTGGCAATGGCTTGCTTCTATGGAGTACGAAGAGAGTACCTCTCTGCATACATACCCTACATAGTTAGGTAGGTACCTAAGTACCTAGGTACCTAGGTACCTACTCGCAGCTGTGCACAAAACCGTGGTCGGACGTGAGCCAATGGACCGTTCTGGGTTAGTGTGGAGCATCCATCCACGCCATGTCCGAAAGCGGACAAGCTGCTTACAGCTACAGGAAACATGGGAATGGAGAGAAAGGACAGAGGAGATATCATCTATCTATACGACGAACGTTCTGATAGTATACGATGTAGTATACGATATAGGCTGTACGGCTCTTGTCCTCCTCCTCCTCCTCTTTTTCCTCTTTTTCCTCTTTTTCTTCTCTTCTTCTCTTCTTCTTCTTCTTCCTCGCAAACCATAGCACACAAACAGCCCGTTAGCCGTACATACATACATATATACATACATACATACACCAAAAGCTATGGCCCTTCTCAGACGGCCATGGCTGGTGGAGACCTTCGCCTTGGCTTCTATCCATAGATCCGTATCGTTATGCGTGTGTGTTTGTGCTTTTTTGCGGAACCTGATCATGCTTGCCGAGTTTGCCTCGAACAATGGGGAAAGGGGATGATCGGCACCCAGGTTCGCCGAGAACATAGCTTTTCCCTTTCATCCTTCCTGACCTGATGCTCGCATTGCATTGCATTGCATTGCATACGCACCAAGAAGCCCTTTCCCCAGCAAAAGCGGCCTCAGGAATGATGTGCAGCCTTGCGTTGGAACACATGGATAAACCAGAATGCAGAGGAATGCAATCGCTATTTTCAGATTCCATATTCTCCGTTCGGTATCGATTTGTGCCTCACACGTTTCATTTTGTATGTTGTATGTATGTACACGTCCCCTCGTATGTATCTTCATACACCACGCCTACAGTTATCCGCCCTTCTGAACCTTGTCGTTGGAGATACGAGTCGACTGGATGATCTCGTAAGTACTGATAATCGACGATCAGTTCGCAAACAGCAGCAGTTAATTGGTCAATTGGTCGCGGCGAACAAGGACCCCCAACGTCTGTTCAAATTGCGAAAGGCCATTTCCAGGCTCTTGCGCCCTTCTCCATCCAATAATTGCACCTTCTGGCCTGTGCAACGGTCAAAGTCAGATGTGGCTTGCTATGTCTTCCTGGCTCGTGTGTTTCCGAAGTGGAGCTTCATACTGCACTGTCATGATTGTCGCCTTTCTCTCTGATACTACTCCCATACTACTCCGCACTCAAGCATTATTTCGAGGATTCATGATGTCAGTATGGGGATTAACGAAGGTCACCGCTTCCCATGTTGTTGTCTCCACATAGAAACGCGTAAAGTGGACAGAATGAACAGAGTTCTTGAGGATCGCCTCGTTCTATGAAGTCATAAGCTTACTGTACGTACGGTCTGAATGCCAGAAATCAGGCCGACGACTTCCATCTTTTGCTAGCAGGGGTCTCATTGATGAGTAGAACATGGTGTCTCAGGGCCTTTCTTGGCAAAACGGTCTGAAATGGAGAGCTTAGCATATCTGGCGAGATTGGCACAAAAGCCACTTGCTTGGCAGATATGTGAGTCTCGAGACTTGTTCTCGGCGTCTGCTGTAATAATCTGTATGCGTTGAGGTGCTGGAAGTCCCGTGGGGGGTTGGTGCATCCTTAGGCAGAGGCTGTTTCAGAGGCAAGCAAAGCAAGTTGTTCAATGTTTCATACCAAGCCGCAAAAGACGTGGTGTCGCCGTTACTACTACTGGATCCCTTGTGTGTGGGGAGCTGAACCTTGCCGAGGGGCGTCTGTAGAATTGGAGCATCTGATATCCTTCTTAGGCAGGTACTCTGTACAATTTTCAGAGCCGTGGTGTTTAAGAGTTGCGATGCACGTGTTTATCCTGGATTGTGTTGATCATGACATCCATCCGTTCATGCCTTGGCAACATGCATTTTTCAGCCGGCTTGGCTTGGGGGAGTCACTTTTTGACAGTCAGAAAGTGATTTTGCAGCGAGTACCTGAATAGCCTCAACTGGAATAGTGCTGACATTCCAGGGTGCGATGTGATAAGGAGGACTGCACGAGGCTGGTTGCATCTTGAATAGGATCATGACTTCGGAAAGGATTCATATATACTCAGATTTGAAATCCTTCAAAACAGAGAAGAGCTAGGCTTACTCTGTATGGCTGGCGGAATGCTGACGTTGTTGGATCCTGTTTCTCCTTCTGCACAAAGTTTTGAACATTGTCGTTCCTCATCCATTCCTTAAGTCCATGTTCTCCTTGCATCTCGATCAGAGTGCAATGATCGACGAAAATGCTGGTAAGCCACCTTCCGCCTTCTATCCAAATTTTTCCCATCACTCATGAAGTTCTGTTTGGTCTTGATGGAAAACGCTCCTACAACCAATACTCCTCTTCCGCACTCTCGTACATCGAAATCTCGTGCAAATCCTTCTCAGCTAACTGTCGAAGCTTTGAACCTTCTGGCTCAGTGCGAGTGAGCTTGCCCAATGCTCTGATATACTCAAGCCGAACTCCAGCTTTTGTTGTTGACTGCATATATGACATATTGCCCTTTAGAAAGAGCCACAGTGACTCGTTCTTCAACTTCATTGACATTGCGCAGTCCAAGACCTTCTTCCCAACTTCTGCTTGAAGCTGGAGTCCCGAAATTGTATAGAACGACCGCGACATTAGCAGCCATAGGAGGAATGACCAGCCAGAAGTATCGCTCGTGTGCTTGAGACACCAGCCTTGGTAGAATTCCACAAGACTCGTCATTCCAGAACGAAGACTATTAATATTTCCTCTCTGTGGGCGTGATGTTATCCACCAACGCAGATAATCCCAAGCGTAGTAGTTTCGAGGATGATTCTCTGCTGAAAGTGGAATTACAACACGCACTTCATTCTCGTCCAACTCCTCTACGGTCATCATGACCTTTGATATATCGAAATTTTTCATCATCCACTTTCGATGGGACCAGAGCGTCGGCGACTTGTTGTGGCGCTTTAGTCTCGATGTGAGAAGGAACTCAGTGAACCATAGTTCGTCACTCAATCTTTGCATTTGTTCGGAATGCGAACGAGTTCGGTATTTCAAACCGATCCTTTTCCTTGCATTTGCCGCAGTGAGATGCTCGGGATCGAAAAGTAAAATGACAGATGTGGCGTCGAGCATGGCCTCAACATTCTCCTGCAAATCGTCGAGGTGACGAAAGAAGATATGGTGGGCTGTGATGAATGCTTTTCGAAGTACCTTCTTTGGAATCCCGATTGTATTTTCTACAATCTGAACATGACTTCCTATAGGCAGTGACTGAATATCTGGAAGGATTTCAACACCTAAAGGTCCAGTTGATAGCCTTGAATTGAGAGCTGCAACTAGGTCATTGTATTCAGGTGATGCATATGGCTCGTTACTCATTTTCACCTATTTCAATTCTCAAATTCTTGGGTAGAAGCGAAAGCTTTGCTGGGCAGATTTTGATGGACGTGATCAATTCTGTATTCACAGCTTCATTGACAATCACAAATGGAGCTTCTCCAACTTTATGTGCATGGACAAAGTGGGGTAGGTAAACACTGGGACTATGGTTAGCCTTTTATCTTCACATAACAGTGCCAAAAAGCAATTATTTACAGATATATATTTATTTTCAGTGAAAACAATTTGAATGTCGCTTCGGATGATTACTGTTGATTGCGGTATTGTTGTAACCTGTAATCTAGACGTTGAGAGTTCACGATGTCGATGTCGATGTCGTTGCTGCCTGAGGCAAAATGTAAAACAGTCAAGGCTCCCCACCATGACAGTGTTGAGAGGACATTCATCATCATATTCATAGCTCAGAAAGCAGGGACTTCACTGCCCCGAAAACTCCAGAGACGGCTTTGCAAGGATATCTCGATTAGAGAGCTCTACTCCAAATGCCTTCTTTACTTCTCGTTGTCTTCATCGTCCAGCTCGCCATTCACATTGTGAACACGATAGGCGCATCTGTGATCAACACATTGGTATCTTCCATTCTGTCCACTTTGGACCTTATGGCATGCTAACCAAATCTCAGCTATGGGATTTATATAATCGCTTGCCAACATCAACTTCCAAAGCATTCAAAGACCAGAAGAAGCTCCAAGCTGAGTTTCTGGCCGTTCGCAAGCAGCTCAATGCGACAAGCTCTCAAGATCAGTTCGCAAAGTGGGCCAAGCTGCGCAGAACGCACGACAAACTGTTAGAACAGCTAGAGAAGACCAGTATGTACTCATTGTTACTTCCATATATGCGAGATGACTGCAGAATAAGATACTGACTAAATGTTTGCAGAGTCGTCATTAGATAGCACAAAGGTGAAATTCGACCGCACGGTTTCGGCTCTACGCTGGATCTTGACAAATGGACTCCGCATGTTCCTTCAGTTCTGGTACTCGAAACAAGCCATGTTCTGGCTGCCATACGGTTTAGTTCCATACTACGGGGAGTGGTTGTTGTCGTTTCCACGAGCGCCGCTCGGAAGCATAAGCATACAGGCCTGGCAGCTGGCTTGCGGCAGTGCTATACTACTTGTCAGTGATGCCATAATAGCCGTAATCGGACTATTCATGGAGGCAAAGACTGCGCCGGCGCAGAAGAAGGCTGAGCCTACGAAGGCCGCTGGAGAGAAGAAGACGGCAACAGGAACACGAGGCACAGCACAAGCAAAAAAATAACTATAGATATTACATCCAACTGTATATTGGCACATCAATGGCATATCATGATCATAATTATGGGTGGCTATGAATGGGAATGTCTCTCATCAATAAAGACGCAAAGGATGTCTTGGCTTATTCAGCTCGACCTTGCAACACGAGTGAGATGACTCTCGAAAGAGTACTTGGGCTCGTTCTGGGCATTCTTTTTGACTGTGAGAAACCACTGAGAAGGTAACCAAAGCTTCGAAAGTGCCACTATACACGACATGATGTTGTCCACAAAGAATAAGGAAATCGTTCATGCGGAGGCTTGTTCTGGTGATGAGCGGCAGTTATAGTTATCGTCAACAGATGCTCCGGCATAACGCTATACGTTACCAAGGCCCAGATACGACATGTGTGGGCTGCAAGCAATTGCAGAACATCAATTTGTTTGGGAAGGAAGAAATAATTTAGGGAATCGAAGCTTTTGATAATGGTGTTTCTGGAAGCTAAGCTTTATTGAGCTGACCGCTCGGGATCTGCCGTTATTCTGCCGAATGGCAACAATGAACTCCAAGTACAGTACATGTGTCAACAGTCTCAGACAGACATCCCTCGGTGGTAACCCATGGGGAATCGGGAGCATACATAAGTTGAACAACTGTTCACGTCTGATATCTAATTATCAATACAGCAAAGATGGTATCATGGGGGAAGTATGTATTTACAGTATTCACCACTGTTCCTGGGTCTTGATGCTGATGATTGATAGTATCAAATCGATCCTCCTATTTTTTGGACCTATGCTCCTCCCAAAGGCCATCTCTTACTACAAACAATTCCGCGCCAACTCATCCAGGCCAGAACGGCCCATCCGGCCAATACCTCCCGCAGTATCTAGAGCTCTGGCTATCCTGTTCGCAGTCTCCCTCGTCGCTTTCATCTCGACGCTTCCCACTTTTTCTCCCGAGAACCTTTTCAACAAAACACAATCCCGTGTACAAATCCCAGTCGATGTCCTATTTACTCGCCTTGCCGCTATCAGGCCTCATGGGTTGACACTTTTAGACAACCAACTCCGGGAAAAGCTCCTCTCCCTCGAATCGAAGCTCCTCTATCTAAAGTTCGGCCCCGACGCCATAGCCAACTGCCTCTTTTGCACTCCCGACGACCACAAGAGCTACATCTACTATGCGCTTCCATCCGTGTTGGCGCCTCATCTTTTCAACATCTCCATCCTAGCATTAGTCACTTCTGGTCTATTCGTTGGACCAGAAGGAGCAGTATGGCGACGATTCGCTACATTAAGCGCTATTGTCATCGCTTCTGTGGACCTTTGGTTCCTCGCTCAATACGATCACCAGGTAAATGCGAAGGCGACACGATTGGAGGCCTTGGATATGTTCTTCTGGAAGAGCCGAGTGTATCGATGCATCTCCATTGCTGGCCTGGACGCACTGCTCGGCTGGCTCATGTACCTGTCATCCACAAATCGTGCATTTGCTATACCAGTCTCGCCAGCCGAACGTCTTGAGAGCACGGCACGGACTCTAGAGAGCCTGAGAAGCAAGCTGGCTGCGACAGGAGTAGTGAGGAATACGGTCAATAGGGATGAAGGGCTACGGAGCAGGACGCAGGCGTATTGGGTGCATGAAGGGAGGCTTATGGGGGAGGTCATGGAAGACAGGGAGGTTATGGAGAGCGTCAATAATGCCCTGGAGAGCAGAGTCGATGTGGATAAGATAACGGCGGATGCTGATGCTTATGCGAAGAATATGATGGGAGGGATAACGGGCATGGAATCAGAGGCTTAGAGGTTATGAAGATGAGAGCGTCATATTGTACAATACCCTTTGAATCATTATATATTTTCATGCTGCAGGATGCAAAATGCACTCAATAAAAACTCTCTTATGGAGAGCATTTAGCAATATACACGACCTCAAGGTCTCATCTCTTCTTCCTCTCTTCGCTTCGCCTAAAGTAGCTTAGTGCGCATAACCCCACTAGCGCGTTCACGCGAGTGAAATATATTTCTCTTCTTGTCTTCTACTTCTTTTCTTTCTCTCGCAATAAATCAGTTCAACTATCAACCACACAAAGAAGCTGTCCCTCGACCGTTGCTCTCGGCCCAGTTTCGTCCGCGTCATGAGTCCTTGCACGTCCTCGACTTGCAAGCCAACACTCTAGCTCAAGCACCAGCACGACCTGTCGCTCCTTTCCAACTCGAGGGAAGGCTTCTCTGTGTCGGTATATTCTCTGCCTTGCATAGGCAGAGAGAGATCTAGCTGGTCTAGAACGAAACTTAGCAGTCCAACAAACCCATGAGTTGGCCACTCGCACTCTGTCGCGAGACTGAGGACTCACTATCCTCGGTATCAATGGCTTGATTACATTCCCGGATTTGCAAGAATCAACCGCCTTTTATAATCCTGCCTCTTGTCCGTTAAGATGGATGTGCTGCGGGTTCGCTTAGTGCGTAAATTATTTATTTGGGATTTGGGCTTTTTAGTAATGAACATTATTAATTTGAATTTTGAACTTGCTTCTGAGATTATCTTGTTTCTGCGTGAAAGCTCCCTCATGAATGGTTTGAAAATTCAGCTCCTATCTGCTTCTTCCCATCCACGTGTCCATCGCAGTCGCTTGTGGTACAAAAATTGAAATCTTCAAATTCACAAATGGATGTTATCCGATGTATTCAACTCTGCGTTCGTCTCCCTTCCAGCGCTACCAAACAAAAATGCGTAACAAAAATTGAAGCTCGCAATTTCTTGCTTGCCAGATGATGTTTCTGTTGGAGAAACGGCGAATCGAACGCCGGACCTCATCTATGCTAAAGATGCGTTATACCACTAAACCATATCCCCTTTTGATGTCATGTTCTCGTTTATTTCTTTTCTCGTTGTGTGAGGTCTTCACATCTACGGTGTTAGGATGGAGAGGACTTCGGACTGGATTAGAAGTCTATGAATGCGTGGGTGTATAAGCTTGTTTTGTACATGACGGGAATTTTTTCCTATTGTTTAAAAATTGACATTAATAAGTGTGAAAATTGGCACTGGAAGTAAAGCTTGTCCAGTTGTGATCTCATGATATGTTTTCTCCTGGCTTGCGAGTCAAAAACCTGATATTAAGAATGATATTGTCTCGCAATACCTTAAATGTCTCCTTTGGTCCTATCGCATTAATCGAAATCTTATATTGAGCTTCTGGATGTCAATTGAAGACATATCAAGTTTCATGTATTGTGTGATGCATTGCTGTCCTGAAATTTAAATAATTCACAGTGTTATTTTACTCTGTAACTCGAATTTCTGAAAAAATATAGTCGATAGATGCAATTGGCAGGCTCCCATCTTGGAAAGTCATGCTCTTATCTATAGTTTTCACATAAGAGCGACATTACTTGACTCCCGTCGACATGGATTATAAAGGATGGAAGTATATAAAAATATATCAACACGTGCAGCATTCGGCATCAAGCAACCGCAGACACATTAACCCAGAAGCCTCACGTTGATCTAATTTGTCCATATCTCCCCACAGACAACAACTAAAGGTCTCCACTCGCGCTGCGGCCTGTCATCCAGGTCTTTGTAGGACAGTCTTTTGCAATGCTATCCTGTCTCTCGTTACCATTGTTGCCGTCATTTCTCCATCTGCTGCTCTACTTGCTGTCAGACGTAAACGCTTATCCTGCGGTTGTTTGTTTCAATCAAATTTGTCTGCTAAAATATCGAAAGGGCATTTCAAAAGAGCTCTCGAGTGCCAGAGTAGCTTCTGATGGACATAGGATCTTTTCTCTGCCCCTTTGTGGAAATCACCGCCCTGAGAAACAGCGAAGCGTCCAATGAGCGAATGCTCAGTTTATATGCTGATTTTGAACCAAATCGCGCAGCAAGATCAAGCTATCCTTTGAGGATGACACTTAGCACTCAACATAGGTCATATATCCTAGACAGGTAAGAGAAAATGATTTTCCTGCATACTGCCGTGTTGGCGTGATTTTACTCTGTCATACTCCCTTACTCATTTTCCACGAAGCCAAAAAATATTCTGAAGCTCCTGAGCATATGCATCCGACGAGGAGATGATCTACTTAGACAACTCGATAATGTTATGTAAAGCCACCCAGACAAGCTCTAAGCCAACTATCTTGCAACGGGAAGCATAAATAAAACCGTACACCCGGACCTATGGATTTTCTTTTGCTTGAAAATCGCCGATTCACTACTCTTTTACTATTATGCAGAGACCGAAGTACTCATCGGATATTCTCCTTTCTTAGCTTCTGCCATATCTTAGCCCTACTGGATACATGGTGACATGTCGGGAAATCTCGATATAAGAGCTTGCCTTCCCTCTCAAAACTATCCTGCCAACTTTTGAGACAGGGAGCGACAAAGGATGTTTGGAATATATCAGAAACATTGATGAAACTGCACAACCTGCTTTCCTCTTCCCTCTGATTTCCGCGCATGCTTTCTCTCTCCTTCCTATAAACAACAAAATTCCGCATAGCAACAACAGTCCTAGCCTCGAGAACTTGACAGGAACAGGAGGGTAATGGCGAAACGCGATACGAATCTTTGAAATCCAGGAAGAGGACAGTAATCTCTGCCGAGCAAGTACTGAAACGGCTGTGCCAGAGACTGGGAAACTCATCCAACTTCAGGACCATCCGAAGTCCTACAATGATGAGCCAAGGAAAAACTCTGGAGAAGATGGAGCCGGCGTTTAAATACCTTGCCTTCAACTTCATTTTATTTTCTTCATTAATAACTGTAGAATCTCTTACCATCACGATGTCCCGGCTCGCATCAAGCTGTAACAGTGTACAAAACTGTATCCGATAAAGATGGCTCGTCCGTAGTCTGCTGTGCGAGCTTACTCTTCTTTTTAAAATACTCGGTGTGCATTCTTTCGAGACTCGAGGACTTCCTAGAGAGTAAAGTATTTTTCTTCTGGAAAAGTCGTAGAGAACATGGCTGGCCTTGTGCTCTGAAGCCTAGATGTCTGTCCACTACTTCGCCAGTTCACGTATAACAACAGCCTTCCTCAAACTCCTACAGCAAAAATAAGATTTTCTAGAATCACACGGACGGAATCACGAATGTGCGAACCTAAAAAACAAAATAGCAAAAGAAAAGAATATGTAATACAATAGAATATATTAAAAAGAATCTCTAAGCCATGAGCTCAGAAGAGGTTGATTACTCTCTGACGGGGAGTCGAACCCCGGTCTCCCGCGCTTTGTCGAATGACAAGCGGAAATCATGACCGTTAGACCATCAAAGATGTTGTGTTGTGTTGTTGCAGTTTGCTTACTCTATTCTATATAACAATATTTTCATATAAGTTGCCACCTATAGAAGATTTGTATGCGATACGGGCGCAATATGCGACCAAATCTGAGGGGCAATGCTTGGCGTAAGTGGGGGAGTTGAGGGCCGCAGGAAGGCCGCTGAAGGCCGCTGATGTCGGCCACCTCCACGAGGTCAAGCGTACTCGACCAGCAACTGTATCTATCGTCCCCCATTCTCTTCTCCCTCCTCTTTCATTCTTCCTCTTCTCTTCTGTCTTATTGAAAATCGCGAATTGAAAAATCCTCCTTTGATCTCGATACCCTCAACATGTCCCACTCACATTCCCACGATGGGCCGGCGCACTCTCATTCGCACGACCACTCTCACGACGCGCCCGCTGCAGATCACGGGCATACGCATGAGATCTTGGATGGGCCAGGGAGTTATATGGGAAGGGAGATGCCAATTATCGAGGGCAGGAACTGGGACGAGAGAGCCTTCACTGTTGGCATTGGAGGGTATGTTTGAGGATCTCTTGCTGCTGTTTGTTTGTTTGGGAGCTGAGGAATTGGCTGTCACGTGCTGCTCCTCGATGCTCCTTCCCCTTTCTTCCCTGCTCGGTGGCCCTTTTCAATGTCGAGCTTTGATTTGGGAATTCTATCAATGTTTGGAGAAATTGTAGATCCTCTATCTCTTCCTTTTATCTTCAATCTCATTTGCCATAATCCATCTCTTCTTTTCCACTTCGGTCAACCATTCATGCCATCCGCTAACCGTCTCCAGACCTGTCGGCTCTGGCAAGACAGCTTTGATGCTCGCACTATGCCTCGCCCTGCGCGAGAAATACTCCATCGCCGCCGTAACCAACGACATTTTCACCCGCGAAGACGCCGAGTTCCTCACTAACCACAAAGCCCTTCCAGCACCACGGATCCGAGCCATTGAGACAGGCGGCTGCCCACATGCCGCCGTGCGCGAGGACATCTCTGCCAATCTCGCCGCTCTCGAGGACCTGCACCGCGAATTCACGACCGACATCTTACTCATCGAGTCTGGCGGCGACAACCTGGCTGCCAATTACAGCAGGGAGCTGGCGGATTACATCATCTATGTCATTGACGTCAGTGGAGGAGATAAGATCCCGCGCAAAGGCGGACCGGGAATTACGCAGAGTGATCTCCTGATAGTGAACAAAACCGACCTGGCGGAGATCGTGGGCGCGGACTTGGGAGTTATGGAGAGGGATGCGAGAAAGATGCGCGAGGGTGGTCCAACGATCTTTGCACAGGTTAAGAAGGGGAAAGGGGTTGATCATATCGTGGACCTGATTGCGAGCGCATGGAGGAGTAGCGGCGCAGAGGCAGTCAGTAAGGAGAGAGGAGGGCCTAAGGCTACGGAGGGCTTGGAAACGTTGGTGTGATTTGATATCGTATCTTTGGACGAGGTACAGAGCGAAATGGTATGTGTCAACTGATGATGCGAAGACAAAAGCGAGAACTTCACAATCTTCGAACCGAACCTTGAGATGGACAAATGAAAGTTCGTTCACCAGTTATTGTCTCGTGTGGTCCCGAAAGCAATTTAGTTGAAGCTCTCAGAGGGTCGTCATGAAGCTACTAAGGCTTAGCCTCCCGGAGACTTTGATGGACACAACGTCGGGCTCGAACTTAAAGCCACTACACCGCACCAACACTGTCAATTCTGTCAGTCTTCATGTAAGTAATTCAATCATAGACATTCCGTTGCTTCACCATCGTAAGTTTTTCTTCTACTATTGTTACCATGACCATATGAGATGGTTTCGCCGAGATATAAGCCCTCCTTAGCCCGCGTTGTCCTCCGGACTCCATCCTTCCTTCAACCATCCCATCTTTGAACACTCTATCATCTCATGTTGATATCTTTATCTTCTTGATTATCCTGCACAGACAAAGAAGAACTTCAACGACCTCGACAGTTTACGGTATATTTCACACAACCTCTCCAGTGGAAATATCACCCCTAATGGCACCATCTCGACGAGATCCCATCCCACGTCCCCCATCGCGAAGGCACTCTTTCTACAACCTGCACACCACCCTCTCCAACACGCCCCATACCCCGGCTGCTCCTCCCGTCTCCGCCTTTCCCGTCGTCTCCGACCCCGAGATCGACCTCGACGGCGCCTGCATCGCTTCCCCAAACCCCATCCACAATCTCAACCCGGCACTCATCCCAACTGTGCCCACGCTGCCCCCCCGCCCAGCCCTCACCGGCTACATCCGCCTCTCCTCCTACCGCCACACCCCCTACTCCCCCCTCTGCACCATCTACGAGCACGAGGCGCTCCAGACACCCTCCCCCTGCACCCTCGACGACGAGCCGCCGCTGCACCCCATCGCCGCGCTGCCTATCCGGCCTCGGCTGCGCGCCCTCGCCCGCGACACCCCTGTCGACATCGGCGAGGCTGCGGGGGTAGCGACGCGGCGCCGTGCTGCGGCGAGTGATCACGACTGGCCCCTGCCGCCTGAGCGCCTCGATCTCGTCCCGGATGTGGGCACAGGACGCAGCAGCTCCGATGAGCCGACGACGCCGACGCTGAGCCCGAGCCCCTTCTTCAAGGCGAGTCCTGCGCTGTCGTCGACTGAGTCGCCGATGTTCCACAGTGCCATGTCGTCGCCGCTGGGGGACGGGATGCGGGAGTGTGCGTGCCCCGGGGAGAAGGGGGTTGGGTATCCGTTCCCCGCTGCATCGGTGGGCGGGAAGAAGGGTAAGAGTCTGGACAAAAGCAAGTGCGGGGAGGAGGGGGAGGGGGAGAAGGACGGGATACCGCATCCCGGCAAGCTGTTCACTCCCGAGACGGGCCCGACGTGTCCCGAGAGCGCGGACTGCAGTGCGGAGCGCCCGTGCCATCGCAGCGCGAGGTGTGTGCAGTGGTTTGCGGAGTCGTTGGCGGTGAATCTGCGCAGCGTGGAGGAGGTGAGGGAGTTGGAGGCGAGGGCGGAGAGGGCGAGGGAGTCCCGGAGGCCGGGGCTCTGGAGGGCGGCGGCGAGGAGGACCACGGGGAGTACGGTGGAGTTGGTTAGGAGTGGGGAGGTCATGACGAGGGTGGTGGTGAAGGAGAGGGCTAGTCGGGAGAATTTGAGGGAGGAGGGGATTGCTGGGAGTGTGATTGGAGGGGGGATTGTGGGGGCTGGGTTTGGGGGGGCGGCGTTTGGGACGGACGGGAGAGGTGGGCTGAAGGCGAAGAATGGGGAGAAGGAGCGAGAGAAGGAGGGGGAGGGGAAGAGGAGGAGGGGACTGAAGGGATGGTGGGCTAGCTTCAGTGTTAAGGCTGGGCAGGGAGAGGGAGGAAAGAAGGGGTGGAAGAGGAGGGTTATGGTTGTGGGGAGTGTGGAGGATGGAGTGGAAGTTTAGAAGGGGCTTGTGTGAAGAAAGAGAAATGAAAAACATGCAGTTGGTGCGATTGCGCGATGTAGGAAGATTACTGGATGTTGAGTTTCTCGCGCTCTCTGGTTATTGCGATTCTAACCTGGGATGAGTTTCAGATCGTCTTGTTCGGGAAATGTATATAAAACGGCCAAAGCATCACAAAAAGGAGTTCAGCGCAGCATCACCGAGTCACGTGCTTTGCACCACGTTTTGAATTTTCCGGCCCATCAACTATGCGTCTTGCAACAGTTGTATACAGTCTTGAAATCACTCATCAGTCCAGCGATTGACGATTGAATTTCTACTACTGCTCCTCTGGTACCGCCATGAACGCTAGTCGTTGATATTGTAGAGGTCTTGTCGTCATAGAAGATCTATCCACTACCAAAGCTGATATTGTCTCTTCTTTACAATGCTGTCTGAGAGATGGTTAAGAGCTTGAAACGGCAGTAGAAATGGCAATCATGAGAGGAGTTGGTACTGATATTTCCCCATGGCGAGAGGAGATGAGCGGAAGGAGATGGCAGGAGGAAGAAGATAGGAGAAAGAAGAGGATACATATTTAGAGCACAGCATCTTGAAGTAGACTCTTCCTAGAACTTTGAACTGTATAGTGCAATCAATACCAATGCAATGAATGCAGTATGCAGATACCTGTTGATTGGTAGTAAGTAGTGTGAAAAACATGAATCCACAGTGCTATGTATGTATGTTGGAAGATCATACCTAACATGAACGAGGGGGCTGTGTATCCCCTAGAGCAGTATGAGGCCAAATATAACTCAAGCTATTCATCATGTCATCATGACGGGATGGTTGGACTCGACGAGCGAGTGGGGTCGAGTTGGGGGTGAGACATGTTCATTCACGTTCATTTTTAAATAAAAGAAGACATGTTCATGTTCATCTTTAAGTAAAAGAGGGTCTAATTTTAACCATATGAAACCTCGAAAAGTGGAATTTGTGGTTTGAAGAAGGAAGAGTGGTAGGTACTAATTGGCAATCTTGATAGATCTTCTGGATTTGTCAAAATAGAGTATATGTACTCCATATGTACTCCACATGTACTCCACATGTACTCCATTGTACTCATATGTAGGATAGGTACTACATAACATAATAGTGAAGCATGTTCGCAGTAAGATCGCATGCAGATAATGCATGTACGTATGTATGTACGTATATATATTATATACTATATTTAAATATTTATATATATATATATATATATATATAACGCATCTAGTAAATATATGTATGTAATACTGTATATAGTGATGTCATATTTCAGTTATGTAAGCTCTGTTTTCGGCACTTGGCCTCGTATCCAACGGCTGCCACTGCTGACCGACTCCCAACCCCAACTGCCGACTGCCGACTGCTGACTGACCCATGTCCTCCACGATCTCGGGTGAGACGAGAGCAAGAGATCTTTATCCGTACCTACCTAGGTACCTATTTATCCGTATGACATCTCCGAAGCCCGTCTCTTCTCGAGATATCTTCATCACGTCCGAGATAGGAAATTCAAAGAACTGTAAAACAAAGCCACGGACCGTGACATCCGCCAAGGCGTGCTAGAGAGCAAGCGAGACTCTGCAACGCACCAGTCTCCGGCGGGAGACCGTTATGGGCAAAAATAGTGTAGTGTTGCTGGACATTGGTATACTCTGTATAACTGGCCGAAGTACTTTAATACTCTTCTAGAACTACTACATGCCTCTAACCACCATCTGTTCTCCACATGTGCTCTTCGCACTACTCCGTACCAAACTCATGCTTAAATATGCGCCGAGAGTAATACCTATGTACATGGTACTTGTAGGTGTCTTTCCCTTCTTGGCCCATCCAATTTTGGCTGCTTGAATCTTTTCTCCAGTCTCCATCTTTCTTGTAGCTATGTACTGTACTGTACGTACTGTTTTATACTTGCCACCATCACCACTACCCACCACAGTGGTTCCTCAACCGCAGAATCGCCAAATCGTGATCTCTGGCAGCTACTCTACAATATCTTGGACAGATACTCTCTGGACAGATACTCTCCTTCTGCACATCGACAATACCTCGACATACCCCCGACTTGGAATCTGGGAAGCTGTCATCGACAGTAGAGTCTCCTGCTTGAGCTGATTCCATCGGTACATTTTACGACCTCTTTCTTTCCGGATACCCATCTTTGCGACAAACCACGAGACGAGCAGGCTACTCGTATTAGACCAGACGAGCTCTCCGCGAAGACCATTTACTCCAATTTTGTTCATTGGTCTTGTACAGACTTTCCCATACGAATTACGATCGCACGGAATAACCAGGTTTACGTTTTCGGAACGATTTGCCAGTTGATGTTCCCGCAAGTAGAAGGAAGTCGCCCTCCGTCCATCTCCTTGCTTCCACGAACTCCACATTCCTCCTCCACGACGGCTTCCTCGTGATAACGACGCCTCCCTCGTCATAACGACCCCTCCAAGCCCTAGCCGTTCCCGGGCGCCGCTTGCAGTCACGATGCTGCTTCAAAACTCATCGAAGCCGCAATGGCGACCTCCTCACATCACCGTCAACTCAGGCAGCGGAGGAGACCTGCTCGCGCAACCTTCGAATTGCAGCAACAGCACCGAGCCGATATCACAAACACAGAAAACATTGGTGCCAGCACCTCCGCCGGTGTCGACAAGGGCCGCACCGCCGTTTTATGGACTGAAGAGTCCCGCCGAGAGCTCAGAGATGCTGTTAACCCCGATCGGAGCGACAAGGCATCGCACAACCCAGGATGCCTCAACGGCGGATCCATATTCGAGGTCAGGGTCGGCGATATCGTCGCGGAGGACGAGCGTTAGCTCCGATGGAGTGAGGAGTCAGAGTAGTCCACGCGGACCCTTCTTCTCGCCCTTTGACGACTCGAGACCGACGTCGAGGGCGGGGAGCATTGATGACGACCATGTGAATACGCAGACAGTGGCGCAGAAGTACAATATCACGCCCTCGGAGGGTTTGTTGTTATTTCCGGAGGATGTGGAACAGGATGACTGGCTACACAATCCGGACCCCAATGAGAAAGATCCGAACGACTGCAATGTTTTTACAAAGAGAGGGGTGGTTAACGTTGGCGGTCTGGCGCTTATTACTCTTGGGGTATTGATGTTGTTCGTTGGATACCCGATAATGTAGGCCCAACTTCACCTGTGAGGGAATATGGTGCTAATGAAGCGCAGAACTTTCGTCAGACAGAAAACGGGGGTCGTAGTGGCACCATCGGGTTGTAATACAAATGTGGATTGCCTGTCTGATTCGGTGCCGTTACTCAAGAACGTACGGAGCGGGCTTATCGACCCAGACACTCCAGGATCGGCGATGACGAGGAAGGCATATGATGGAACCGAGCTGAAACTAGTATTTTCCGACGAGTTCTCAAAACCCGGACGAACGTTTTATGACGGTGATGATCCTTATTGGCAAGCCGTAGATATTTGGTATGGAGCAACACAAGACTTGGAATGGTACGATCCAGACGCAGCTACGACAGCCAATGGGACACTCAACCTCCAATTCGACGCTTTCCAAAGCCACAACCTGAATTATCGATCCGGCATGATCCAATCGTGGAATAAACTCTGCTTCAAAGGCGGCCGTCTCGAGGCAAGCATATCTCTACCCGGACGGGGCGATGTCCAAGGCTTCTGGCCGGGCTTCTGGGCGATGGGGAATCTGGGCCGACCCGGCTATCTCTCAACGACAGATGGATTGTGGCCGTACAGCTACGAGGACAAGTGTGATGCAGGCATCACCAAGAACCAGAGCTCCCCTGACGGCATCTCGCTGCTCCCCGGCATGCGCCTGCCCGCCTGCACCTGCTCGCAGCAAGACCACCCATCGCCGGGCAAATCTCGCTCGGCGCCCGAAATCGACGCCATCGAAGCCTCAGTCGGTTTTGTGGTCCCGGGGGGCGGCAATGCGACAGGCTCTGCCTCGCAATCCTTCCAGGCCGCGCCGTTCGATATCTGGTACCAGCCGGACTACAACTATATGGAGGTCTACGACAGCGCCGTAACGGAGATGAACTCGTATCGTGGCGGGCCGTACCAGCAAGCGCTGTCTGGCGTGACGTGGCTCAACAACGAATGGTACGACGGCCAAGCGTACCAGACATACGGGTTCGAATACAAGCCGGGGGCTCTCGGCGAGATCGCGTGGTTCGTGGGCGACTCGTACACTTGGCGGATGGACGGGCGGTCGGTGCGACCGAACGGGAACATCGGGCAGCGGGTCATTCCGGAGGAGCCGATGGCGATGATCATGAATTTCGGGATGAGCAACTCGTTCGCGCAGGTGTTCCTGGCGGATCTGGCGGCGACGATGCCGGCGACGATGAGGTTCGATTATGTGAGGATCTATCAGGATCCGCTGGACGTGAGCGTGACATGCGACCCGCCGGGATATCCGACGACGCAATATATCAAGGAGCATCCCGAGCCGTATAGTAATCCGAATTTGACGCTGTGGTGAGTTTCCAGGGTGATGGTGGTTGTGAAAGGAGACTAATGAGTTTATAGGAAGCAAACAAAGTATCAGTGGCCGGAGAACACGCTTGTGGATGGCTGCAAGCTATGAGTGAGAGAAGATGTCCATTGGGTATGGATTTGTGTATAAACCTACATATATAAGCGAGCATTGCCGGCGAGGGATGGCAGCGGGGAAAGGACATCGATTGGGTTTTATATTGTTCATTTCGCCGTCGAAGGGGGAAGGGCACATCATCGGCTGCATAGGCATAGCGGAGCCGGCGAGCTCAGTGGCGTTCTTTTCTGGTTGGGAATAGATTTATAGAGTGTCGGCGCTGTCTCGATAGAGTTTGAGGTGGGATTGGAAAGAGAGTCGAAAGGCCGATCCAAGCATGTCGGGATGGGAGGCCGAGGACATGGCCGAGTCTGATTGATGATGGATGATGAATGAGGCGACGGATGAGGGGATGAGAGATGAAAGGTTGGGATAGATGAGATTAAGATAGAAATGTAAAGAGTGGGATGGATGATACTCATATTTGTACGCTGGCGGACATGTGCATATGTACGCACTGCGTTTCTTCTCTGGTGGTTTGGATGGGTGACGCTGCAGTTACGTGGACAATCTGCAGATGTACGCGGACCCTCGGTACTATTCTATGACCCCGGGGCATAGTGCAGAATAATTGCTCACTCTACTCTTCTGTCGTAAGCATAATCGTTGGCATGGTGATGGCTGTTCACAGGCACTTTTTATGTTTTATTTTCATGTTTTAATTTTTAATTTTAATAGTTAATCGGGCGGTTTCGTCCACTCGGACCCTTAGACGCATCAAAGTGCGGAGCAGCCGCCCGATTAAAGTTTATATAGTTAGGACAAATTTACTAAAGTATTTAATTAATTTACGCATTACTTTTTACTCCTTTTTTTTTTCTTTATGAGATGGGCATGGGATTGTGCCAACGCGAAGGCACTGGCCTCGACTCTAGGGGAAATATTGAACTGCCTCTTCCCAAGAGAATTTCCAATCTGTCTCCCGATACCTCGATGCACAAGGCATGCCATGCATGAAGCGGTCTTGGAGTTTTTCTCGAGTCTGAAGAGATGATGTCATGCATTTGTTCGTTGTTTTATCTTGGCTGATTTGGGAGGGAGATAGAGAGCTATTTCTTTCGCGTTCGCATTGTCACTGTTGCAATGGTGTGTAAAAGCACCCATTTCTCCTATAATCTTTACGATACAAGCACTTTTGTCGAGAGAATTCCCATTGCATCACTTGGAGCCAATAAGCCAGACTGGAACAATGGAGGCAAGCTATACAACATGCGGCATTACTCAAAACTGCTGCAAGGTCAGCACTGTTTCTTGCCATGGGACTGTGCCTGTCGTCCGCTCTGCTCTCACGTCTGGTCCTGGAGATGTTTCTACCATGACTATTCTGCCCACCACTTTTAAGTCTTCGTTCTGACCTGCAAGCCCTCGCACATTTACCATGTCCTCTTACATGGAGTACTGGAGAAGGCGGCAGCAGAGAGCGGACTAGGTGCCCGAACCATACGCTGCACTGGTCTCCTTTGAACAAATCCAGATCGGACGGCCGTAAGAAGATCCAGGGGGATATATATACTCCTCTGACCAGGCGCAAGGGCGGAAAGCACGTTCGAAGTACATTGCATATTGGAGCTCTGTTTTGCGACGGGAGAGTGTGATGATGTCGAGTTTAAGTTGACATCACCTGTACTCTCTTCTTGGAGATGTTGCATTCCACACGCCCCACCATCCATCTCTCTTGTACACATCGCACACCTCGTCTCAGAATCTTCACTTCGCGACGTACGTACAAGCTTTCTCCTCTTTTTTATCCTCCCTTCAACGTCTCGATTCCATTCCCTCCATCCTCGGTCGGTGATCGCGCTCACACCATGCGGATGTCATCAAATCAAGGCTACTTCGTCTGCCACATTTCGGGCGTCAAAGCAAAGGAGACGAAACGAAACGCAGCATCCATCTCAATCCTCACTCTTGCCCGAAACAAAAGGCAAATTCACGTATCATATAAACTTCATCGTCTTCATTTCTATGTATACCTATGTTTGCATACATTTTTCAGATTTCCTACTCATATACATCCTGTTCCTCGCAATCCATACCAGATGGCTTCGCGTTACCTTTCCCAAACCCCGCTCTCAAAGAGAAAACGAGAAATCTCCAAACACACCCTGAACATTCCATCTAAGAAGCGAATCTATAAATTGTCCATAGGACATTCTCCCCGGGTTTCAAAGTAAAACCGGGTGAGTCCTCGATGGCCAATCGCATCGAGGACTGAACGTCTTGAAATGTCTAGTACAGCCATCCCCCAGTCGACGCAGGCGCGATGCTGGACCCCGTTCCAGTTGGGCGCGGCAGCCGCAGGAATCCGCTCGACGTGCGTCCTGTGCTCGTCGCCGTCGAGTTTACATACGGCAGCGGGATGACGGCGACGGAGTGCGTGACGACCGCCGGCGCCTCCTCCACAGTCGTGAGCGACGACGGAGCAGCTGGCTCGGTGACCTCCGGGATGGCGCTGGCTACAGTAGTGGCAACGGGGCCATTGCCCACAGCCTTGGCGTTCGCGGATTGCGCCGCGGCGGACGGCGCGGAGGGTGTGTAGGTCACGGTTACAGTGCTGAGGGCGACGGTGACGGTGACGGCGGGCAGGCACTCGCTGGCGCCGGAGCCCTCGGCCTGCTGGCCGACGGCGTTGGTCCCAGTGGCGCTAGCGACGGGCTTGACGGTGACGGTGAGGGTCGAGGTCTGCGTGGTGCTGATCGTGGTTGTGGGCTTGGGGCCGGCGGAGGCGCCGAGGCCGGCGTTGTTGTTCGTGTCAACGACGTTGGTCTGCGGAACGGGGTTAGCATGACGACCTTGGCGACAAGGGTCGAAGGGGGAGGAAAGCGGGCAACGAGAAAAGGGAACGTACGGCAAACGCAGTGGCAGTCTGGGTGTGCTTGATAGTCGTCGTAATGACCGTCTTAGTGCTCCCAGTGCCGACCGTGTACGTCAATACACTATCCGCCACCTCGACACCGGCCGGGACGCTCTTGGCGGGCACGACGCCCGCCGTCGCGGTCGCCGCCGCTGCCTGGTTCTGCGCCGCGCTTGCGATTACGGAGCTGGAAACGGCGGATGCCTCAGCGGCCGGGCACACTGTGGTCGTCAGGTCGATGGTCTCGGTGACGGTCTTGGCGCCGGTGGCTGCGGCCGCGCCACAGGATGTGACGTTCTGGCCACAGCTGAAGATGGTGTGCGTGGAGGTGATCTGCACGGTCAGGGTGGTGAGGTCGAGGGCAGAGGAGGTGGTGGCGGCGGTCTCGTTCAGGACGCGGCGGTGGTGGAAGCGCTGGGCGTGGCCGTGGCTATGTGCCGTGGCCAGGGCGGCGAAGAAGACGGTTGCGAGGGTTGAGAAATGCATGTTGGTGGTGTTCGTGAGTTTAGTGGGTGATGTGGGTGGATGGGGTGGGTTGATAAGGCCTTCTTGTAATGATGGAGCAGTCAATGCCCTTTATTTCGATGATATCTTCGAATCTTGCTCGTTCGAATCGCGATGGGTGTGCTGATCGATCGACAGTGAAAGACTTGAGTACACGTTTGACGTATTGTAAAAAGAGCGATAGTCGATGCCGCCCGCTGGTATCTCGTGAAAGACTGAATGGAAGTTGGAATGGTGAGAAAGCAACCTGGCTGAAAGGACTGTGCAAAAGAGCGTGAAGTCGTCAAGACGAAGGATGAGAGCTTGATGATGGAGAGATAGAGAACGAAGTGAGGGAGAGAGCGAAGGAAGTAAGGAAAGAAGGAAGAGAGAGAAAAGCGATGAAGCGTTTCAGACAGTCTAGATTGTGTATTCGCACAGCCATGCAGTAAGTAGTGTCTACCCACTCACCTGTGGCCACGCAGGGTCCCTTTCATCCTTTAATCCCGCCAAGGAGGCCTCCCAGGGGCAAATCAAGCAAAACACCACACGCACAGGGTCAGTAGTGGAGTTTTCACTTTTCACCTCGCAGATGGCAAATCCCTGGATATTGGCAATATCGTGGATCGCCCATTTATTTACCTCATGTACTTACATATGTACATACAGAGTATATAGTCCGTAAGTACTATGACAGGGTTGTGGGTGGACCTTCAATAGGTAATTAAGGACAACGCAAACATCATCACGACACTCCAAGTCTCCAGTTTCCAAACCTTGCAAAGAGCCAGGGGCAACCGCTCTCTCATTGGTATTTCTCATTGCTTGAGGGGTAGGTAGGGGTTGGCGTTGGCGGTTGGTGGATCAACAGATGAACAGGGCAAGACAGGTCAGGAACATGAAACATCGATGGTCAACATTGCATCGCAGGCTTTGCTTGCTCTCAGAGCAGACCCGAGCAGACCAGAATAGATCGGAGTAGATCAGAGTAGAGAGTGTACAGAGGGTGAGTCTTCAGAGATCCAATATTAATATTAATATATGTACAGATCTGCGCTGCTCAAACTCCAACTTCACCAGCGACTATTCCCACCATCTCTCCTCCCTTAACTGGATCGGGGCCCCGTTTCACCCCTCCCCTCCTTCCCTCGTCCGACGAACCGCACAACAATACTCCGATGCGTGCGTGCATGCTTGCACATATGTACACCGGACACCGGACACCGGACACCGAAAACCAAACACAATCACAATCCCAAACAGCCCAATCTCAATCCCACATGCCCGCCCCACGGACCCTCCCGGAAAGCGTCGTGATGACGAACGAGGCTGATGTTCGCAGATCGCAATCAATATCCGTGGAGCTGACGCCGACATCTGAAGCACGTCTTATCTACCTCTAATCTACGGCGAAAGGGGTTAAGAGATTATTGCAATCCCCATGCTTCCGCACCGTCTCGGCTCAGCAAGTTGGAGGTCGAGACTCGAGGCTTCAGGGCTTTAATATTGCCTCATCTAACAGTGTCTCCATACCGGGAGAGGAGACTCTCAACGAGCCAATCCATGAAACGATTCCTTGCGAATCGGCCACTTTAAGCCCCTCCTGCTAAAAGACACGAGACGTTCATCTGTTCATCCCATCTTTCACTAAGGTACTCTACTCTAAACCTGCAACTTGGATTCAAGTATTATTACCTAGCTAAACATCTGCCGTGTGCACTCATACCTATCTAGTAGAATATGGCCCGTAAAAGGCATATTTAGGGAGGACGTACTCGTATTGATCACATGCTTTGCTTCACGTCAAAATCATCAGAAAACCTTCACCTGCCCGGTTGAATTGGGTTATATTTCTCTATCTTTTTCCTCTCCTCTCAACCACCTACACAAGTACCGATGTACCGATGAAGAGTTCATCCGACAAAAGCAAATCGCTTTGAAGATCAAATAAAACGCCAATATGGGTATGCCCGGTTGATGGACCACCCCCACCACCGCTGATGCTGTTGAACCCTGCCGAAAATAGCTTTTTGAACCTCATGCCCAATGCCAGAAAACGCCGATGTTGAGATCGTTTCCCTTCGCAGATCACAAACACATCCTTAACCCTCTTAATCCCATGTTCATCATCATCATCTCAGACATCCTCCCCATTATATAATTACTGTATGAGAAAAAAAGCCTCTTAAGCAGACTTGGCGTACTTCTTACGGTAGAACTTCGCAGCGTTGACCATGTTGGTCAAGGCGGCCTTGGTCTCCTTCCACTGGCGGGTCTTGAGGCCGCAGTCAGGGTCGATCCAGAGCTGCTCTGGCCTAAGGTACTGAAGCATCTCCTCGATGCGGTCCTTGATCTCCTGCTCGCTTGGAATACGGGGGGAGTGGATGTCGTAGACACCTGGGCCAATCTGACGTGGGTAAGCCTCGTCAACGAAGACCTTCAGGAGCTTAGCATCAGACTTGGAGTTCTCAATGGAGAGAACGTCGGCATCAAGAGCAGCGATGGCATGGAAGAAGTCCTGGAACTCGGAGTAGCAGAAGTGGGAGTGGATCTGGGTGGAGTCCTCAACACCAGAGACCGACAGGCGGAAAGACTTGACAGCCCAGTCGAGGTAAGCCTCACGCTCCTTGCCGGAGCGGAGTGGGAGACCCTCACGGAGAGCTGGCTCATCGACCTGGATGACGAAGACACCGGCAGCCTCGAGGTCAACAACCTCATCGCGGAGAGCGAGAGCAAGCTGCTCAGCCTGGACGGACTGGTGAACATCGTCACGTGGGAAGGACCATCTGAGGCAGGTGATTGGGCCAGTCAACATTCCCTTCATTGGCTTCTTGGAGATGGAGACGGCGTATTTGGACTCCTTGACGGTCATTGGGGCTGGGCGAGAGATATCACCAACGATGATTGGTGGACGAACGCAGCGGGAACCGTAAGACTGAACCCAACCGTTGGTGGTGAAGGCATAACCATCAAGACGCTCACCAAAGTACTGAACCATGTCGTTACGCTCTGGCTCACCGTGGACGTAGACGTCGAGGTCAAGCTCATCCTGAACCTTGACAACATCCTGGATCTCCTTCTCGATGAACTTCTCGTACTCATCAGCGGTGATCTCACCCTTGGTGAACTTGTTTCTGAAGATACGGATCTCCTTGGTCTGTGGGAAGGAACCGATAGTGGTGGTTGGGAACAATGGAAGACCAAGCTTCTCTTGTTGTTGAGCGATACGGACTGGGAACTCAGACTTGCGGTTATAGTAGTCTGGGGTGATCTTGGACTGGCGGTCCTTGACGGCAGGGTCGTTAGTGCGCTTGGAGGTGGCACGAGCCTGGATGGACTTGGCGTTGGCCTCAAGAGCCTCACGGACGGACGCTGGGCCCTCAGTGACGGCCTTGGCGATGACAGCAATCTCGGAAGCCTTCTCGACAGCGAAGGAGAACCAATCAGCGATCTCTGCATCCAACTTCTTCTCGCTGGCGAGAGTGTGTGGAGTGTGGAGGAGGGAGGAGGAGGTGGCAACAATGACACGGTCCTTGCCAACCTTCTGGATGGCGGACTCAACGATCTCAATGGCACGCTTGAGGTTGGTCTTCCAGATGTTGCGACCATCAACGACACCGACGGAGAGGATGGTCTTTGGGCCGAGGGCCTTGGCGACCTCATCCAGTTGCTCTGGGTTGCGGACCAGATCGACGTGGACAGCATAGACGTCTTGTGGAAGAACGTCAAGGTTGTGGACGATATCACCGAAGTAGGTAGCGAAGACAATCTTTGGGATGGCATCACCAAGAGCGGCGAACTTCTCGTAGGTTGGCTTGAAGGCAGCCTTGACATTGGCTGGGAGATCGAAGACCAAGGTTGGCTCATCAATCTGGACGATCTCGGCACCGGCAGCCTTGAGCTGCTTGAGGAGGTCGATGTAGACTGGGACAAGCTTGTCAATCAAAGAGATTGGCTCAACGGTCTGTCCACGGTCTGGCTTTCCGAGATAAAGGAAAGAGACTGGTCCGACGAGGACTGGGCGGGTCTGGATACCAGCCTCCTTGGCCTCAAGGAACTCATTGACAGCCTTTGGGCTCTCGGTCAACTTGAACTCCTGGTTATCCTGGAGGGTTGGCTTGACATAATGGTAGTTCGAGTCGAACCATTTGACCATCTCCAAGGATGGGACATCGACACCCTCCTTTTGCAGACCACGGCCCATGGCAAAGTACTCATCGACCTTGTTGAGCTTGTACTTGGTATATCTCTCTGGGACAGCCTAGTGAAGTGCGTGAGTAATTGAACAATACGAGGTTCCATCATTGCTTACGTTGAAGTCCTGGATGTGGGCAAGAACTTGATCGTAAAGAGCGAAGTCGTTGGATGGGATGATATCCACACCGGCATCCTTCTGGATCTTCCAATGTGCCAGACGGAGACGCTTGGCCTCAGCAAGGAGCTCCTCCTGGGAGATCTTGCCAGCCCAGTAGTTCTCGGTGGCCTTCTTCAGGTCACGGTTGACACCCATGCGAGGGAAACCGAGGATAGATCTGTATAATTGTCAGCGATGAAGCCTCAGACGAGCTTTGATTTGTGGTGGAAGAACGTACGATTGAACCATCTTTGCTGTGTGTGTGATGCTGGGTGGAAAGAATTTGTTTATGAAACCGAGCCGGTATTGTATCAAATCTTCCTGTGTACACGGGAAGAAATTGATATATATATCGCTTTCAACAGATCAAAGGATAGATCTGGGTTTTCCTTTGGGGAGGGGAGATAAATTGAGAGGATGAAGAGGGATGAAGGGAGAAGTGAAGGAGAAGAAGAAGAAGAAGAGGGGAAGAAGGGGGAAGCGGTGAGATGTTGGGTTTTGGAGGGGCAGGAATGCTAATCGCTACTAGCATGGTGGGGTTTTTGCTCTGGCGAAGCGAACGCGGACCTGAATTTAATAATTGCGTGATCCCTTGCGTTGATTCGTTGATTCGTCGGATTTTCCGAGATCGCGAAGCGCCACGTGCAAAAAATTCCTCAAGAAGGATGGACTGGCCCTGGACTCGCCCCTTTCTCCGTGCTATTGCTGTTCGGCAACTTTATCAAAGTCTATCTTGTAAACTCGTACGTACGTACGCGGACGACGGTAAGGGAAAACTCCCAAACTTTTAAAGTCGAGATGTGTCGAGATGTTGCTGTGAGAGATGAGAGATGAGAGATCAACAACATCTCCTCGATCGCAGTTCTGGGAGCTATATGTCATGTCGCTGCAGGAAGCTGTCAAGAGCTGGAGCTGTCAACAGCTGTCATCTTTCTTGTCACGGAAAGTTCACAGTGGTAGTCCCCTATCGGATACATAGATTCAGCATGACAAGTACCAACATCTCGATATCTCACTTTCGCCGTCATGAGAAGGAGCGAAGGATCGTTGTTGCTATTCTTGCTGTTGCTGTGGTAGGCACTTCGCACTGCATTTTCCGTTTTCTCCTGCTCTCCCATCTTCTCTCTCACCATTTCATTATTTCCTCTCCCAATCATTTGCATCATTTGCATCATTTGCATCCAAGTATGCGAGGCAAAACGTGCTGTGTTGGTCGTGGCACTCCATCTCCTGACGGTCTTCCGTCCCGTCCAGTCATTACGGTCTCAGGCGATCTCAGGAAGTCGGAAAAAGCACCAGTTCTCTCTTGGAGTTCTGGATTTTCGAAGCCCGAAGACGCAGCAGAGTTTCAAGCTATTTTTAAAAACGACGACGCAGATATTGAGAATGGCCCAGTTCCAAATAGACTTAGTGCCGTCAAATCAAAATTGCGAAAACATCTTTCTCGCGATTCCGGTCTCACAAAAAGGACGTCGAGATCATCAGTTGGCAACAGTGAAGCGGAGGTCGCGTGTCGTGAAGAGTTAAGGCAAATTCGCAAGAAGAGGATACAGGATGAGCTTGGAGATCGGCTTGAATACGATGACGATGCGAAGTTCCTGTGTAGCAGCCCTTTCGAACCGGCATCAACACGGAGGACTGGGAACTTGAGCGAAAATGCTCAAAATGTCTCCCCCGTCATTCCCCTCAGTCTCCCGCGCAGGCACAGTTTTTCTACAGTTGACAAGGGAGCAGCATCGCCTGACAGAGGCTCAGACAAAGATCGACGCAAGGGAAGCTCAATTCCAGAAATGCCTCCATCTCCCGTTCTCAAACCACAGAGTTTGTCAACAATAGATGATGTTTGCACAAGGCGTACCTCGTGGAGATTATCATTCTCATCTGACAATCGAGCCAGGAGCTTGCGAGCACTGAGCCAAGATTATTCTCAGAGTCTCAGCAAGGGATATAGCAGTCCTGCTCTGATTCATACTGAGTTACCATTTGCGGTCACTAGCGATATGAGGTGGCTGAGAAGTCAAGGTCTGCGGTTGCCTTCAAAGTCCACAACGGATGAGAACTTGCAGCGTCACGACGACGACGTTCGTGACCTTGGTGGCGTCGATGGAATCACTGAGGCGTCGACAACGGTCATTCCTCTGCATGAGATGCAAATTTCTCAGAGACTGGCATCTTCGGGCTTGCCCAGTCACTTCTTATCCTCACCACAAATATCAATTTCCAGAAGAAGTAGCTATAGCCGAGAAGTCTCAAATTCCGATGATGGGTTTCAAGCCATCAACGTTAGGAGATCCAAGTACTTTCGCGGTACTTCTGGTTCAGAACTCAATGAAAGCAAAATATCCCCGACTTCGGGTCGCGTCTTGAGAGATAGAACAACCTCATACTCTATGTCTGACGGGAACAAATTCGTCAAACCAACCAAACGATCGTCAACAGAAACACAGCCATCATCATCTCTTTCCCAGGACTTTTATACGCCGACGGAGAGCCCTCATGGTGCGCAGGTTTTATTTTTTCATGGTAGCAGTTATGAAGTAGCTAACCTAATTCTCGTAGTCCCTCCTCTGGTTCTTACATTGCCAGATGAAGTTTCTACAATCGATATTTCGAACGAACAAGTTCAAGACAACAACGCTAACATGGGATTTGTCAAAACGACTGAAAACAATAGAATTGATCTTTCATTACTTGCTCCCAGCAATCAATTCTCCAATGATCATCAAATTGGTCTCGATGGTACGGAAAGTCTCCGCCAAGGGATTCTTGATCAAAGCCGAACATCTATTCCAGTCACAAGCAGATTTACTGAAAACTTCGATGGTCCAATTACTAAGACCGACTCTCGGTTATCCTTTCTCTCTGGAATTAGCCTCCCAAGGCTTAAAAGGCTCGCCAATCGAAGCTATGATGGCTCTGGATCAGTGGATTGCTCCAACACTTTTCTGGGGCGTAAATCATTTGGTTACGAACTATCACCACTTGCCACCCATGATATTCCCACTTGTATCGCATCCAACACTGAGCGGATGTCACCGAATCGGGAGGATATCACAATATCATGGAGTAAAGCTCTCGCACAGTCCTTCAACTTCCCGGCTCGCGATATTCAACGAGAGGTTGAGACTAGGCCTCCAAGTTCAATGACGCGGATCCATGTATATCCTGAGTTCAGAAGAACGTTACGCAAGCCAAAGGGAAAGAACAACAGCTTTGAAGCTCCCATAGATGACGATAAGCCGGATGAGAAAACAAGATTAGCTACCGACCTCTCAGCCTTGCAGGTACCAAGCATCACATTCCAGGGATTTGAATGGGAGACACTCGAGTTTGCTCAAACTGCATTGAGCGAGCAGTCTGTCATACAGGAGATGGAGGCCAAAATATCTCTCCCTCAGGCAAGACAGCATTCGCCAAGCCCCCACGGGTCTCCGACGGTACCTCGAGGACGTTCTTTCACTCGTTCTGCCACCCCTCCTAAATCCTGGTCTCGCTATCCGAGCCATATGCGCCCAGAGCGTTGCGAGAGCGCTGGTCCTGGCAAGAAAGTTGACCCTAGGGAGTTTGGAGCCAAAGAACTAGCCGGCGGCACACATAAGTATCGGGAGAAAACCCAGCACCACTCGTTGCCACAACGGCTATCGATGAAAGTGCGAATCTCATTCGATAAACTCCGTAAGACAAAGAGCACGACTATGAATATCGTTCTTGGCAGACGAAGCAGTACGAGTATTGGTGGCGTTCTGAAAGCGCCAGAGCTGGAGCTAGAGATCTTACCGCTTGATGTGCAGCACAACACGCGGCTCCGCCACTCCCAGATTGAGGCCGCTATGTCAATACGGAGGAGGGAGCAAGAGGCACGCATGACAACTCACCGCGCTAGCATCCACGGATCCGATGGTCTCGACGAGGAGACAGGGACCAATATCGCGGATCCGAAGTTTTACGCGGACTGTGTGGTGGATAGGGGCCGGAAGAGCAGCCGCAGCGTGGCGACGTGCGAGGATCTGGGAAGCCCTGATGCAAGTGATAGGGAGGCGAGTAAGAGAGGTAGATTCGGGACATGGAGTGGACGTGATAGGAGACAGATGGTAGAGAGGGCGTTGAGGATGAGTACGGTGGATTTCATGAGGCAGATTGAGGTTATGGGGAGGATGGAACGGGAGAGCGTTTTGAGGGCTGCGGAGGAGATTTTGAGAAGAGAAGCTTGAAAGAAAGAGGAGCTGACCGGTGAGGTTGAGGTTGCTATACTGTAGAGGGTGTAAGGCCATAGAATAGTCGATATTTTTATCTGCCCCGGATAGCTTTAATCGGACGTCGTTTCGCAGATATTGATGGGCTTTCCGTCCCTCTGGATCTTCATTTGGTTACCCTCCGTTATCTCCTCCCAGCTCCCCATCTGCGTACTGTGAGCTTTATATGTCGAGCTAGCTCCATCCTACCGTAGGAGCTGAAGATAAGAATCCTCGTGCGAGGCTTTCTTCTCTGTATTCTCATCTTCCCTCTCAAAGAAATAGAAAACCGTTCAGATTCACCAGTCCTTTGCTGACCTACGTGACGCACCCTATCACAATCTAGTTGAGGCTATTGCCTGGGACTGTCTCTCTCTACGGCAATTCGGCTGATCGGGTGCCAGGCCGATCTTGGTCTCTTAGTGTCCATACAAAGTTCAATTTATGGATTTTGACTTCGTTCCGCTGCTAGATCCTAGCAATACCTCGGGTGCGGGCTGGCCAGCGTGCACGCGACCGTGACTGTGAGCAGCTGTGTGACTACTAGGTCACCTAACATTTTAGGGAATAAGCCAGATCGCACCCCAGACCACTCCCTCCCTCCTCCCTCTGCAATACTCATCCATCCTCCTTACTCAAGTTCCCTAGATCCTAGGACTCGCCTGGCTCCAAACTTCTTCCCCATCCCACGTAGCTGGCCGCTCTAGGTGGATTTGGCTAGGTATGTCTCTGCTCTAGAAGGAATTAGTGCGAGAAGGAGCAGGAATGATAGGAGCGGACTCACCTGCAAATGCTCTACGGCTTTTGCATGTGACACAGTGACAGTCGCCTTTAGGTGTTAGTAGCTTCCCTGCCTGCTCGCGTGACAGTTCCTTGTACGTGGTTTTGCCTATTTTTTCATTCTTCATTTGAGAAATGTTGCCAAGCTTACACTCCACCAGTAGGTAGGTACTTAGCATCGAAACCACATTGTATCAAATGAATCATTATAGCAGAGAACTCAGAACTAAGACATTATTCTGAGATATCAGCTGCACAGACTCCATCATGTCTTCTTCACCACCAACAACTTCGCCGACAGCGATGCCATCGGCGCCGCTAATCATCCGAAAGAGGGCAACAACCAGAGCCCTTCTTGGCGATATCTATACAGAAGTTGTCCCTGAAATCACTAACCCACCAAAGCCCGTGGAGCCTCCAGACGACTCCGGCTATACTAGAGACCGGGTCCGCCAGCGACTCTAGTATGCTGATTCAGTTTTACGAAGCAAATGAAGGACACTGACTCCAATCGAAAGACACACAGTGGGCTGTGTATAAAAGCTTGTTCGGGCTTAATGGGACGAGATGGAATCGAAGATGAGGATTCAGCGGAGACAGAAATGGTCAAGCTCGACTACTTAGCTATCGTCCAGTCATTCGAAGAGTGTCAGATGCATACAAGGTTCCTGAAATCCAGCGGCTACGTGGACATAGAGAAAAAGGATTGAATCGGTTTCCAAGTGCTCAATGAGCTAACCCTAAACCCTTTTCACTTTTCACTATTTTGCAATTTAATCTGTTGTAGTAGAATACAGTAGGTTAAGGATGTCTAAATGTTAATTATGATTATAGTAGTTTCCACAGACGTGAATAGAGTCATCATGATTCAGTCATTTCACTTGAGAGTTGAGAGGACAACCGGGTCTATGTTGAGATATCTTTCTTTTTTTGGCGAATAGCCAACACAGCAACTCAATGCACCTTGGCCATATCATCTTCCTTCGACTTTCTGCTTGGATCCTCAGTTGCTTGCTTGTTACGTCGGTCTGACTTGATGATCATTTACTCACCCCTTCACAGTCCATAGCCGTTAGCGGCGTCTTCTCCCCAAAAAAAGGCCTCAAACATAACATATCGCATATGAACGAACATATCGTTTATGTACATACCTTGTTCCCGTTGTGAGTCTCCAGCTCTCATCCTCATCCTCTCCTCTCCCTCAACTTCCTTTCATTTTCCGTCTCCCTCCTTGCCCTCATCCTTCTTCTCTTCCACTTTATCTCCTTCGCCCCCAGCCTTCTCCTCAGCCTTCTCCTCATCATCCTTGGCCGCAGCAGCAGCAACTGCCTTCGAGCGTTCGGCAAGGACAGCAGGGTTTCTCTCAGGACCCAGCAGGCCGTTGCTGTTCAGATCTCTGCGCGGCCACATGATGGTTGCACCAGGCATTCTGGCATCGTTGACGGATGTGGGGTGGTAGTTGGCTGGATCAAAGGGGGGCTTGTCTGCACTGAGAGGTGTGGAGTCTTTCTTCTTGTAGGGTTGATTAGGGGTGTTTTGCTCAGACATTGTGAGGCTTTGGTTGTGGAGAAGTTGATGGAAAGGTTTGTGGAGTGTTGTTGGTGGTTGCTGTGTGGAGTGTGGATATATTGTGCGCTGGAGTGATGGAGGGAAAAGGAAGAAAGAGGGGTATGAAGCCATGTTTATATGCAGATCCCGAGTAGGAAGAACTGAGGATGTGAATCAGCCGACTGCAAAGAGGCTGGAGGGGGGAAGATGGCAAAGGAGCATTGCGGAAGGAGCATCCAAATAGAATCGTACATGAGCAATTATTCACGTCCACACATCCCCTAGTTCCTTCTCGATTCTTAATATCATATCATGCATATATACCACGATGAAAACATGAGGAGAAGAACTAGCAGACCAGGGCAGATGATCAAGTAAGTGCCATCGCCTCTCTCAGCTATTCTCTACAATATTCCCCTTCCATATTCACTTCAATGCCTCCTTTATCGGGCATTTTCTTTTTATTTCTTCCAGGTCTTTCCCTCTTGGTCCTCTTCATTGTTGCCAATATCAAACAAGAGTATAAGATCAAACAAGAGTATAAGACTGCATCATTTCTCGTTTGAATATTAAAAACAGCTCGCGTACCACCAGAAGTCTCGACGCCATTCCATCTACCATGGGTTCCCTCATCCCCGCTGTATAGGGAAGTGACTGGCAGGACTGAAGGGAGGATTGATTATTCATAATTTGGGCTGTTAGTGGCATGCTGATGCATGAAGATATGGGCATTGAGGTCTTCTTTGATAGCAATTAATGCTGGTTAGTACAGACTTGCATGGGGGAAGTTTGATATTAGCAAGCTGTTATGCAATGCAGAATGTTACAGATGATGCAGATGAGAGATTGTTAGAAGAAGAGAAAGAAATAGAAGACTAGGGCAGACTAGGAGAGGGGAAAAGGCATGAGAAAATGAATAAATTGTCCTTTCGGAAGGACGCGTTGAATGATAGGTACAAGAATTAAGCTGTGAGTGCAAAATACAACTGTCTAAGTAGATAGAAACAGGGCCATTTCTTTTTATGACGGATGAGTCTAGTTCCATTCAGAAAATGACCAAACTACCACCCATATTTGAGAAAATGACAGGAATGCCACGTAAATGCCGCCTAAATTTGCTTCCTTCTCCCATGCCCAATCTGCGCCATAATACTATCTTTATCATCTTCATCACCTTTTCTGTTTTTTTTTTCTTTTTTTTTTCTCATTAAATTCGCCTTTGTGATCTTCATTGTGACTGTCCTAGCTGGTTTAGCCATCTGAGCGGCTCTGCCCATCGTCATCGTAACTCTTGCCCTCATTGGTAAAGCAAATGGGTTCATTCCAGCTTGTTCATGCTCATATCGCTTCTCTCCATTAATTCACTTCTCTTCGTTGATTCCCCTGTCAATTTCCTCCATCTCCTAACCCACTCTGCATTCTAATGACAAATTCTCATCCGTTCATTATCAAAATGGATGATTAGGCTATAGGTGTAGAGTCCTGTCAATTCTCATAATTTGGGTGACACTAGGTTCATTTTCCATATTTCATTTTATTCTCATATGGTATGAACATAACAGCTCAAGCTCAATATTAAGCAGGCCTTAATAATTGATCCTCCTTCAACTTCTAACGTGTCTCAAAATCAACGCTGTATGACTCTTTCATCCTCTTAGGGTCCACAAGACACCCTTAAGCTATGCGTTCCCAAAAGCAGAATACATATAGCCGTCTCCCTATTTGTAGTTGCAGCACTTTCTCCCACTGTTTTACAATTCACACTCTCCCCTAATCAAATACGTGACAGGCCCCATATTCCCCTCTTTTTATTATCCCCAGTTCCAGTATCAGCTATACCCGACGGCGGGACCACACCATAGAGCGTGCGCGGCGGGACTGTGGCAAGCGGTGGCAGTCTGGCTCCAGGTGTGGGTGAGGGCCCGCTGGAGTTCCTTGCGGGTGAGGTCGTGCTTGAGAAACGGAATGGGAGAGGACAGGTGAGGGCGTGGGCGCAGAAAGGTGTGCTGGAGCTGGTTGCGAGGAGGGTGGTTGCTGCGGGGGATGAAGTTCGCTTGAAGGGGTTCAAGCTGGGCGCTGGTGTGTGAGACATGGTTGTGGTATTGGGATTATCGCTTTGTGATACTTGGTCTTTAGGGATACTGCTGCAAAGGTTGTTCTTAAGATGTCAGGCTTGCTGTGGTGGAATTGGAAAGGTGCAAGTTACAAGGAAATAGGGTTCAGAGTCTTGCTTTTATGGGCGCCATTGCACATAGATTCAATATCATGAAGAGCGCGTGCGTGGATGGTAATGTAGATAGGTGTGATTGTCCTAAGAAACCCGCTCATGCAACAAGTGCAACAACGAGCAACTTAGATTGTGCATAATGGACTCTTGGAATCATGAACAAAATCACAGTAACCTTCATATTTAGAATCCCAAGTCCCAAGTCCAAGCCATAAATCTATTCTAAGCTTCGTCTTCATCTTCCGCCCTCCCACTCCGCCCCGCCCACGAACTTAGAAACCGCGCAGCCCCTCTCTTCCCCCACCCTCCCCATACAAAAGTACGAAAACCATCAGGAAAAAAAAAATGAATGAACAGAGTGGGACTCGAACCCACGCCACTTTCGTGACCAGGAAACGTATATCGCAAGATATTGTATTAAGGTAGGACCTTAACCTGGCGCCATAACCAGCTCGGCCATCTGTCCTGGTTGGATTGCATGTCGAAGGGCTGTTAGCATTTATGTACGGCTTGTCATGCATGGTGTGTCTACAAACATTATACATTATCAAATTCATCAATTGTGGGGGGAGACGATATGGGACTGTGGTGTAAACAGTAAAGGTGCAGAGATGTAATATATTAATTTTTTTAGTAAAAAAAAAACTCGTTTTTAATTTTGCCCCATTTAAAAATCGACGACGACGAAATCTGGTTGACCTTTTTTACAACATCATTATTAAACAAGGAGGCATTCCGAGTGAAAGTGTGAAAGTCAATCAACCTCTCATCCATATGTATCCTTCTCTCCCGGAATAAACCAACATCCATAGACATGTAAATCACTCATCCTTGTCTTCTCCCGTGCCAGTTGCTCCCCCTTTTCGCACCTTTTTTTCCATCTTCATATTCACACGACACCAGTCTCTTCGCCCAGCCTCACTTTATTTCGCACCATTACCCAATGAATAAGCCCACTTTCACAGACATCCAATTTCATGATTCATCGCTCAATCGCCACTGTATCCTCCATTGCTTCCAATCTCTCTCTACTCTCTACATCGATTCCAACCCTCATATTCACATAACACTATTCTTCATTCCTCTCTTCCTCCCCCTTCCCAACCGCCACAGGTACCTAATCATCGAACCCACAACAACACACCGCCCAGCACGCGCTGCAAGACGCTGAGAAAAACATACACACATCACTGCAGCACCCCCCAAATGATCCCCCTCTCATCCGCATCTCGGCCTCCTCCGCCTGTCCCTGCCCCGGCTTTGCGCCCCAGAATGGCGCGCTGGCTGGAAGCTCCATTATAGGTGGGGGAAGCCACAGCGGCGAGCAATTCCCAAATTGCAGTGTCGGGCGCAAGAATATTGGTTTCTGAAGCTGGCGGGACGGGCTTTGGGACTGAGACGCGTAGTGGCTTGATCCAGGGGTTGCCGAGATCGAGGAGGTAAAGGTTGAGGATGGGACTTTTGGTGGCGGCTGTTGCTTTGGTTGGCTTTCTTGCCGTGAGTCTGACATCTTTGCTTTGTTTGCCTTCTTTTGCCCCTTTTGCCCCTTTTGCTCTCTTTGCTTCCAAAGTTACAACAGCAATCCGCTTTGTCTTGCTCTGATCTAGTGATGATGCCTGGGTGACTGTCTGTCTGCCGCTCTAGAGAAAAAGTGTGAGATCGGCGTTGCTTTTGCAGTAGACTTTTCAGGCACGGTTTCTTGAGCGATTAAAGATGGGAGATAATGGCATAAGAAGGGAACATAAGAAGGTAGATGGAGAGTGAACAACCCATTTGGTCTCCCTCTGAAGAACACATGTGCGTTTTGGAGGGGTGTTGAATCATCCTGTTAAACATCGCCAGCCAGCTGAACGACCTGAGAGACACAAACTTGCAAATATTCAGTTTCCATCAAGCTTCTGCTCAAACAATCACCTCCCCACCCCTTTCTTTTATGCCATGTTTCACTCTGACAGATATAAAAAGGTTCAAGCTCAACATCCCACAATCAGAGACCTGCGCTGAGCTACTGGGAGCCACGGTACTAGTACCAAAAAGCTCCTGCCCAGACACCCAGACGATCACTCCTGCACCCCCTTTCTTTTATGCCAGGCGTTTTTCTGACAAATATAAAAAAAAAAAAAATCAGACTCAACATCTCGCACTCAGAAACCTACTCTGAGTCACTGACAGCTCAGTTTGCAGCTCTAAAAACTACAAAAAGGAGCCCTGGGATAATCTTTGGATCTCGGTAAGGCTGAAAACCCACTTGGTTTATTGAACCTAGACCCCTCAGCTATTTTACCGGAGTCTACGGTACAGATCCAAACCGGTGTAGCATCATTGCTGATGATATGTACCAACTTATTCTTATATATACATATATATATGTATATATACACGCACCCAACAAGGCCGCGCTTAAGGTTTAAACAGGAACATAACAAATGAACAACAGAAGGTGGTCACTCAGGTCTGACTCTTAATGAGCGTAGGAAATGGAGAGCTTACTACCAGCTTTAAGAGGCCTTACGTGCCCTATTATCACCCCCCGAGACGCCTATCCCTATATTTCACCATAAACGCTATGAAACAGCAAGCAAAGCAAATCAAATCAACTCTATGCATCAAATATTGGAGACTGTACTCGTGTAACCCCCCAGCATCTGTTAACAGATAAACCTTCGCCGCCCAAAACCAGGGGTATCTCTCTACATACTCCAAACTATCCAACCATGGCAAAACTTCCTTTAAGAACGCCGCCGCTGTGCCTCCGTTCCATCGGCACTGAATTCCGTCAACCAAAGCTTCTTATCAGGATATGACGCATGGATTTCCTTAATATAGTCCCTGAAACACACTACATCTTCAGTGCTATGGTACCAATGCACCGGAACTCGCCGCTGCAGCCTTTGTGATCAAATTCACCTCGCTGGCCGAGTCTGGCTTGTTGAAAGAGAGAAAATGCATTGCACCCGCAGCGAGCGCGAGTTCAACATTCTTCGCCCAGTTGCAGGTCGCGTCGGATTGGGAGACAGAGTCCCCACAGCATGGGCACAAAGCTTAGAGCGACGACGAGCGTGTCTAGGAGGGAATCCCAGTTGTAGATCCACTAGATGTGGGAGTCTGAGGTGAGGAATGAGCGGTGAGGGTGGCATCGTTGTAGGAGAGGCCGCGTTTTTTGGGCGAAGAAGCTGCGGTGATAGATGGGGAGGAAGAGGTGGGAAGTCTGGTAGTTATGGTGATAGTTACGATGGAGGCAGGGATGATGGTTGCTTTTGTGAGGATTTTGGTAGTTGTGCTGGTTTTGAAAGTTGATGATGTTGCGACAGGAGTTTTCGTCGTTTCAATGGAGGTTGGCTCCGTTGTGGTAACATGAGTCGAAGTTGGAAGAGTAGTTTTTGTCGATATTCCTGCAGCAAGACTGTATACATCAAGACGCCATGATCCACCACATTTCTGTGCTGAGTTCCCTGAACATGCCGTGGAGCACTGCGATTGTGGGGCGAGCGGTGGACTTCCGAACAGAAATTGGCCGCAATAACACTATCTGAGTTAGCATAGATTCAAAATCAAGTGATTTGACTTGCCTCTTGGCCATTTTCTGTTCCAAAGAACGTATATCCGGCACAGTCCTTTGCACAGGTCTCCAACGTCATTCCCTCGTATGACGTATATTTGGTCCCCAAAGTCCGCCACAAACTCTGATATGTCTCCACAAAGCAGCCATAGTAGCTGTAATCACCAACGTTGGCGTATCCTGCTGCTACATCTCGTTCAGCAATCGCAACTCCAGCTACTGGAATGGCCGCGACTCCTTCGCTCAAAACGCCCAAAGCCACCGCAACAGCTAGTAGCTGAAGATGGAAAATCATACTTGCAAGGAGAGGAGAAAAGAAAGAGTGGAAATAAGGCTAAATGGCAAGAAATGTACAATCGCCATCCTATATACATTTGGAATCTTCATGGCATGATGCTACGCTCTCGCGATGTTCAGAGAACTCTATCAAGGGGTCCAATCGTAGGCTCTCAACTGATCTTGTGGCATTTTCTGAAAAGCTTCTGAGACACGTATGGGACTGAGAAAGACTAAAGTCATGACAATTAATAAGATGAGGAATGTACCTACGTGTGTCCTAAATTCTGGGGATCAGCCATCTTCAAGAGCGAAGGGACAGTTTTCCATTCCTTAACGTCATGAAAATGAAGAAGCTGGAGTAAGATGTGAGGCAGCCTACCGTAATATTTTGACCTGAAGATTCGCAAATTCACCGCCCCTCAAAATGTCCAATTTGTTGACATTTTTGGTGATTGAAAGAGTCTTACATATCAAGATTATGGCTCCCGTTCGGCCGAAACGCGGCGGAAGGAGTTAAGCCCTGCATATCCAGAAGGACCCGACTCTGCCAAGACTAAAGCATATCTTACTTTGATTCGACGGCAAATGAAATACTTCAACTTTAGGATCCAATTGCTGCCATCCGTGAGCTATAAGAATATAACAATATACATAGAAAGGAGGGAAGGAGGGAAGAAAGGAAAGAAGGAAGGAAAAGAAAGAAAGACAGAGAGAAAGGAAGGAAGAAAGACTCATCCATACATGTCATGTGATGTGCTACGGAATTCCATCAACTGACAAGTCACAACGTTAGGCAGCAAGCATGGACGTGGGTCGACGTGGAATTAAGGTAATCCCCGGTGCACTTCCTTAACCTCCTAGCGTCTTGACATGACATGACATGACAGTGACAGTGACAGTGACACTGCCAAGCTTCTTCCAAGATCTGCCCCAAAGACACTGTCGAAGATGCCTATCTATCTCCTCCGTCTCGGCGGGTTAAGCCCACACACACACATATGCTCTTTCGCTCGGAGGTCACGGTTTTCTGCTTCCCTCCGAGCCATGACAAATGCAGCACCCAAATATCCCTTTGTCTCCCTGCTCAGCTTACCCCTTTCTCCCCATAGGGCTCAGCAGATGGAAAGTTCCGCTCGTCAGCCAGCGGTTTTGAGGCCTGACTGCTGACAAACGCTTCAATATGGTCGCTGTGTTAGGACGGTTGGTTTGACAACCTGGGCGTATTACGGAGATACATGATATCGCCGTGATGTACTGGAAGAGTATCAGATTCCACAGACCGGAGGAACGATCGCGTCAGTTAGGTGGAAACAGGTAGGACGGCAGGTCGTTTTCTATATATTATGATATCCGCACTGCATATCTGACGTCTTCCCCATACTTTTGTTGTTTCATTCTCGGTCTGTACAGTTCCTATCACATTCTTTCTTTCTCTACATCTGCAAATCCTCAGCGATGGAGAAGCTCGATAATTCCAGCCGCCAGGCTATTCCTTCATATCTATCTTTAGTCGATGCCAAGATGGCCGACCAGGCTGCTCCGCCATATCTATCTTCATCCGATGACAAGACCGCCGGCTTAGATCGATCGCCTTCCGATAGTGAAACTCCTTCTCTAAAGGAGATTCAGGCAGAGCAAGATGCAGTCCAGATAGTCTACCCAACTGGGTTCCGGATGGCCGCTATCGTTATTGCTCTAGCTTTGAGCATCTTTCTCGTCGGTTCTCCTTAACCTTTCTGCAAGCTTTTGACATACTAACAGCATCTAGGTCTCCCTTGATATGACAATCGTCGCCACGGCTATCCCGAAGATTACTGAGACGGAAGGATTCCAAGGCCTGGATCTCGTTGCTTGGTATGGATCGGCGTTCTTCTTGACGCTTGGTTCCTTCCAATCCACATGGTACGGTCCTCACTCCCCATTCAGGTTCCCTCTAACTCTTCACAGGGGCAAAGCATACAAGTACTTCCCCCTGAAACTCTCCTTTCTCATCGCAATCGCAATCTTCGAACTCGGCTCTCTAATCTGTGGCGTCGCACCCAACTCCACAGCCCTGATCGTCGGACGTGCCATCGCTGGTGTCGGAGGAGCCGGTATCGCTTCAGGAGCATACACCATTATCGCATTTTCTGCATCACCCAAGATGGCACCTGCCTTCACTGGCGTGCTGGGTGCTAGTTACGGCATAGCGAGTGTCATCGGGCCCCTTCTTGGAGGTGTATTCGCAGACCATGTCACGTGGAGATGGTGCTTCTATATCAATCTTCCGATCGGCGGCATCTCCGCTGTCATTATCTTCCTTTTCTTCCAGACTCCGCCTGCGGCTGTGCCACAGAAAGCTATTTTGAAAGAGAAGCTCCTTCAGATGGATCCTCTCGGCAACGCTCTCGTGCTCGCAGGCGTCGTCTGCTATCTCCTGGCGCTGCAATGGGGCGGCGTAACGAAACCCTGGTCCTCCGGCGCGGTCATCGGCACCCTCGTCGCCTTCGGGATCATCGTCGTGCTCTTCATCATCCTCGAAAACTTCCTCGGCGAACGTGCCATGATCGTCGGACGTATCCTGAAACAACGCACCATCTACACCTCCATGATTTACATATTTTTCCTCGGCGGCTCCTTCTTCCTGCTGCTCTACTACCTGCCCATCTACTTCCAAGTCGTGGCCGGCGTCTCGCCCTCCCAGTCTGGCATCCGCAACCTGGCGATGATCATCGCTTGCACTGTCGCCACGATCACCTCCGGCATGCTGATCTCCACGTTTGGACATTACGTGCCGATTCTCCTCGCCGGCGGCGTCCTGGCTACCATCGGCGCGGGACTGATCTTCACCCTCGACGTCGGGTCTCCCAGCAGCAAGTGGATCGGGTACCAGGTCATGACCGGATTTGGTGTCGGCTTCGCCATCCAGGTCCCCATCATCGTTGCGCAGGGGACGTCGAAGCCGGAAGATCTGTCTTCGGCCACGGCCATGATTCTGTTCATGCAGACGATCGGCGGCGCGTTCTTCGTGTCCGCCGGGCAGAGCGCATTCGCGAACATCTTGCTGGAGAAGCTGCCGGTCAGGGCCCCGGGGATCCTGCCCGGAGCCATTTTGGCGGCCGGCGCGACGGAGATCAGGAGGTTGTTTCCGGCGGAGAGCGTGCCGGGGATTATCGAGGCGTATATGGATGGCCTGAAGGGCAGCTATGCGCTGGCGATTGCGTTGGCGGGGCTGGCAACCGTTGCGGCCATGGGGAGTAAGTGGGCGAGTCTGAAGGGGGTGAAGGTCAGTGGTGCTGTTTGAACGAAAAAGAAAAGAGAAATTCATTGGGACTAGAATGACACTGGACATGGAGGGATATAGAGGAAGGATAAAGTATAAAGGAAAGATAAAGGTGTGTATTCCATAGAGGTGCGAGTCGGAGTTTATTGGTTCAGGCGTCTTGCTAGTTCATTAATAATAAGTATTGTATTATATTGAAATCTTCAACTCCTTACTCCGGATTCAGGGCTAGATAATTTATATCAGAAATGAATGGTACCACGATCTAACATATGCCCCAGCGCCAGCTTTCTCACCACATGCATTACAACCCACCGTCTGCAAATATATACCCGAGTATCCTGCGTGCTCTGGGCCGAGAGCATAAACTTCCCTGTTACAAAATACACACACCATATCACATATCGACCCCCAATCCCGCCGTCGTCGCCCAGCTTTGCACATATATGGCTTCGATCACAACGCCCAGTACTGCACCAGCAGTGCATTCAGCGTCGTCCAGGACTTCCCGATAAGTCGGCGTGGAAATCGACAAGAAAGCCTGAGTTGCTAAAGGCAACTCTCTCCAGGAAAGTTGTCCACTCTGATCTCCTGCAATTTGCACTTGATAGATAGAGACTGGCTTGCTTGCTGTATCTCATCGCTTCTCGAGCCCTCCGAGCTAGTGGTCTTCTGGTTTCTAGCCGTGAAAAGTTGGAGCAGCATCCTATTTCACCGCCGTTGAGAAGATTGGGGAGAGCAGCAAAAGTAAAAAAAAAATGACTGACCAGACTGGGGCTCGATCCCAGGACCTTATCCGAACAAGTGAATGTTAAGGATACGTGATAACCAACTACACCATCCGGCCGATTCATGTTATTGTAGTTGCTGTTCAACAATATGTATTGCTCCACAAAGTGGAGAGAGGTGATAAAAATGTAAAGAAAAATGATGGTCCGTGCCGTACCCATCTGCTCCACCACAATAGTCCCGCTACAATCACAGGCAACTTATAAAACAAAGGACAAAAGGGAATCAAGATGGAACCAAAAACATACAACACATGTGGAGGATTGAATGAGGGGAGCAGACGTTGGTCATCAGGTGTCTGCTATGGTATCCGTGGCCCTCCATCATGCCAGATCCAGATGCGTCTAGCCGCGAGGGCTTTCAGCCTCATTGTATGCTTCCGCACTGTCAGGAGAGCGGTGTCTATGTTCTTGTGCTTTATCACCCATGCTAGGCTTCTTGCCGTTCGCCTTGCGCTCCATGGTGGCGGTGTTGATGTTGTATGTGATGGTCTTGCGGATGGATGTGTCGATGATGTTGGCAAAGGATTTGTAGTGACTAGGTAATGGTAATGAAGGAAGAGTAAGGTCGGTTTCGAATTGAAGGCCTTGGTAAAGCCGTATTGCGATAACTGGCGCTTTCAGTTAACATCTTCCTGCCAAAGGTGATCCTCAAACGTTTCTTCCTGTGTAGAACATCCCTATCCGACTTTCCTTTCTCTTTGACCCTTCACCCTCACATTGCTGTCCTCAATTCCATGTGGCAGCTATCTGTTCCAGCGCAGCAACAGCTTCTACCCAAGTCATTCAAGGGTCTCAGTCGCTCAAGAGCCTGCGAAGAAGCTCCCTCTCCCATGGAAGAGCGTATATTTCGAGAAGACGGTGAAATCTGAGCTTGATCTGATGGCAGACACGGACGACGTCCAGCCAAGGACCTGGATCAATTTCACGTCATGGAATGATGTAAAGAGTCGGTGTACATCTTCAAGAGACAGAGACAGAATATATCTCCAAAGATGGCACTACACTTGGGGAGTTAAAAAGTTAAAAGATGCAGAGATGAGAACCCATCAGGAAGTCACGGAGCAGCGAGCATTCGGCGGAGATTGTCACTGCACATTCAGGACAACCAATAAACTCCGAATCTAGTGGATGGTGCAACAGGTGCGGAGATCTAAAGAGATCTGAGAATAAGGGCAATGAACGGTGAAATCGATGAAAGAATGCCGAAGACATGGCCGCCGGCTATGAAATCTATGGGATTGTGAAGGAAATCCTGTGCGCCCAGCAGAAGCACGCAATCGTCAAGCAAAGTATCTAAGCAACCCCGAGAATTCCGAAAGCGACAGCGAGATCTTGATGGCGAACTAAGATCCAGCATCAACTATTCATCCATTCTAATATCTTAAAGTGCATCTTGCCCCCTGGGCCTCAAAGAGACACCTGCCATTCCCATTTCCATCCGATCTCCTTTCCTACCCGGACAGGACTCGGAACAGCATCATTTTTACAACAACAGGAGCGGAGCAGCACCAGCACCGGAGGGAGGCTAGCAGAATTGCAAAAATCCATCTTCGCCACTCCAACCCGGCCTCATTCTAAGGAGCGGAGCCCCCGTAGAAGTCTCCTTCCTGCTCTCTCCTCAAAGCCGAATCCAGAACCTACACCCCCATATTTCTTTCTTAGCAGACCCCATCCGCGATTCCTCCAAGATCCTGATTCCCATGTAAATTCGTACGTAACACCGCGGCATCGCCATCCATCGCCACACAAGCCCCCCTCCGTCCCCTTCCCCCCCCTTCTCATCAAACCCCCATCTACCGCCCACCAATGGCCCATCCCATCCCATCCCATCCCATCCCATAATCCTGACCCGGAGGTTCCAAAATCCTGACCGAGCTGTCCCCTCCATCCCATCCCATCCCATCCGCAACACCGCGTCTAGCCGTCCTCAAAATGCAAGCACGCCATCGAATCCCGCGGGGGGTACAGTACTGTATGTGCTGTGCATTTGCCAGCGCTGGATGTGCTCCAGTACTGTGTCTAACACCGCAACCCCTAATCGTGGAGCCTTACAGTCCATATCGACACCTCACAATATGTAGGTACTGTATGTATGTAGTAGTGCGTCTGAACAGCTAAACCACTAAACTGCAGCTTAACAGCTCAACAGCCTAGCAGAGGTACCTCAAGCCTGCGCTGCTGCCCCTCTGGCGCTGCGCGAAGCACGCCATCCACCCGCCAAATTGCACCTCGTCGGGTGCCGAAGCGCGTCGACCACCCACACCCGAAGAAAAAGTCGCTGTGTAGTGGGCCGTAGCGAGGCCGGCCACAGGGAGCGCCGATGAGAATGAGAATGGGAATGTGTTTGTGTTTGTGTGCAGGTATGGAATGGACCAGAGACGCTGTTGCTTTGGGTGGTGTCGTGGCTGAGAGGGTAAAGGGATGAGAGAGTGGACGAGCTGGATCAGAAGACGGGGGCGGGATCTTGTGTCAGGGGGAAAGAGCGAGAGAGGATTTGCTCAGGGAGAGACTACTCTGCGAATACTAAAAAAACATTTGAGAGATTGATTTGAACTTTCAGAAAGCACTGTTGGAAATGACGATTCGGACGATTCAACCCATTCAGGGATAGGAACTGAACTGCGACGGTAGATAGTAGAGCGAAACTTGACAATCATATATTCATATCCGTCCCCATCTGCTGCTCCCTAATAATGCTCCACATCTGTCTCTTCATCCCACTCCACTCCCTCCCACCGTACATGCATTGCGAACCTCCCGCCTAAAAAAAAAAACAGCGCAAAAGCAGACGTAAATACATAAAGCATAGATAAGAGGAGATCAGAGGCGCGACTTCTTCGTCCCAAGTCAAGCGCCATCAACCCGCACATCCTTCCTGCCCTCCTGCGTCCATCCGTATCCCGCATCCTATCTACCCGTCCGTCCCGCTCGCTTCATCCCGCCATCAAGAAATCAGGCCTTGGTCTCAGTTCCGACTCCATTTCTTCGCGTGTCGCCTTTCCGGTCGGCCGTCTCCTGACTGTACTTCTTCCACAGCGCCGCCAGATCCTCCTTGTTGTCGTTCTTCTCCATCACCAGGTTCTTCAACCACTTGTTTTCCGTCTCCAGCTGGTTGATCCTTCCCTCCAACGCCGCGACCTTGTCGCTCATCTCCTTCGCCGATTTCTCGAGAGCCTGCTCGCGTTGCTTCTTCTTGACGCGGAAGCGGGCGCTCGCGGCCGTGTTGCGGCGTCTCTTGTCCTCCTCCGCCGCCAGTCGCGACGCGTCCTCGAAGCCGCCCGAATACTGATTGTTCTCGAGCATGGCATCGGCCTTCCGCTTCTCTCCGTTCTGTGGGCTGATCAGGCCTGAAGTTGGCGAGCTGGAGCCCGAGGCCGAGTAGAGAGGCTGATGGTTCGTTTGGATTGCGGCGAGGCCATCCACAGGGTGGTAGGCATCTGTGTGCTGATGCGAGAAGGAGCTGAAGTCGGGGAATGCGAAGTCGCCTGCTCTCGCCATCACATCGTCAGAAAGAGCCGCCTATGTATTTTATGTATCGCAAAGTGACATGAAGTGGGAAGAAAGTGGGATTCGACGCTTGGCTCCGCTGCTTTGACAGCCGTCATAATAGATGCGGACAGGTGGGTCACGTGAGAAGGCGTGATGAATGCACCAGTCTTGATTGGGCAGCCGGTATCCCACGCCAAGTCTCGCGCAATCGGACTTTCAGCGGCCGACAGGCATAAAGAGGAATGGATTGGGAAATATGTGCAATATGACAGGACGGAATGGCTGACAGGGAGCGAATAGAGCATGCGACCCCTAGGGGCCCCAGATCGTCTACTCTAGATCCTGCCTCGGGTACTTTTGACAGTGGGAAGGAGAGCCTGGAGGAGGCCTGAGTACAGGTATCCAGCGAGTACCGCAGTTGGGTCAGGGTGAAGAGTAAGATAAGGGTAAGAGAAGGCGTGACATCTGCCAGCAATGGCAACACTGTTCTCCCACGTCGCAGCCTTCTCATAAACCCAACGTGCAGGAACTATCTGCAAGCCATCCTCTTTTTACGCTGTCGGTACTCGCTGGTACTCGCTGGGACTCGCTGTCTCTTGAGATCGTGCTCTGGTGCTCTGCTTGGCACACAGCGATACCATATCGCACCACTGCCATTGTACTCTGTTGGGGTCTCCTGGATTACAGGCCCTGCACTGTGCACTGCAGTGTGTGTGTTTCCTGTGTCCCCCATTTCCAACCCATGCTTATCACCCTATCACTCGATAAAGCGGGGGAGATGAAGAAGCAGGCAGTCCCGATGAAAATGCGTGGATGGAGAAGATCAGGTGAAGGGGTGAAAGGGTGAAGGGTCTGCAGATGGACCGTGGGCACTATCCAGGCATGTCTGATATTGAGACTCGTGCAAGTACGACGTGCGACGTACGACGTACGCCGGAACGACGTGCAAGCAGATCGTGATAGAGGTCCATAAATGACAACGCGCGGAACATATGAATTCAAGACTCACCCTGAAGGAAGTCCATATTCGCCTTGGCAATGTCTGGAGTTGATAACGGCGCGGTCTGGTGCTGTTCGTTGTCGAAGCGAAGCGACGTGGGCTGTAAATCGGCATCCTGACCCAGGTCGAAGTCGAAGAATGTGGTGTTTGTGAACATGGCCAGATCATCGTCAAAGTTGAAGTCCTGCTGCGAAGCCAGATCCTGTGCTGAGGGGATCGCGTTGAGATGTGCGATGAACTCGGACACGTTCGGACCCCGCTGTGTGTTGAAAGCCATTGTGAGGGGTAGATGCGATCAGTCTTGAAGATCTCGCGATGATCAGACTATGGTATGTATCGTCGCAATTGATTGCGTCGAGTTTCGTGATTGCTGAAGAAGAGCGACTCGAGTTCGTTGTCGAGTATCGATTGTGTTTGACTCAATTCTTTGTCTCCGTAGCCGGCATCTACACAGTACAACCTCGCTCGCCTGCCGTGACTGAATTGAGTATCCCGCACGGGCTCTGGTCCAAATCGACCTCTTTGTCGTAATAGCAGCAGTCGCTGCTGGCGATGATTGAAGGGTTCTTCGTCGTCTCTCGCCGTCGATATTGTCGTCTTCGTCTTCCTCGGGGGGGATTTATTCGTTTGGGGTCGTTGTTGTAGGTCGGAGGGAGTAGATATGGTATGGGACTATGGAGTGATTATTGATGTCTAGAATCGTGGGAACGGAACGAGCGAAGTGGGGGGACGGGTTTTGCAGGTCGCGAAAATATTACGAAAGCATTGAACGAAGGCCACCCAAGGCCTCTGTCTTCCACGCTTCGACAGTTCGGCGCCTGAGCCCGCTCTCGCCCCACGAAACCTTTCAAATGTGTGTACGCTAGACCAGAAGAAGGCAGTCGACGCCGAAGACAGAGAGGGGCGGGTCAGGATTCAGGATTCAGAGTTTTTCCTTAGAGTACCACTAAAGTACCTGTAAAGTTGTACCTTGTCAATCGCTCTCCTTCCTCTCTTTTTTCAGCCCATATCACAGCACAGCACAGTACCTCACAGCACACATGTGACAATCTCGCAGTTCCTAGTTCCAGCATTGGCTATGTCCTTTTGGGTTCAACGCAGCCAGCGCCAGCAGCGGCGCAGTTAGGGGTACCTCATTGGTACCAAAGAGGTACCTCAGATCCAGCAAACACCCGCCGCCACTGTCATCCCACGCAGTTCTCTCTCTCTCTCACACACACACACATATATTATTCTATATTCGTACGTCCATATACATTATTCTGCTCCACCTGTAACTCAATTAACACATGTCTAGGAGTACCCATTTATATTGATGTCAAAGGGCGCGTCTCCCCACGATGGTGATTAATATTTGATTAATATTCTTCACCCTAACTCGTAGCATCTAACATCGGAAACCTTGAAACCAGCAAAGCGTGATTCTTTACGTAGGCGTGGGGCGACTACTGTGTGCGAGGAACGCTTCCATTACCTAGCTCCGAAAGGACCCCGGAAGGAATGGCTTCAGGGCATGGAATCCAGAGTACCTAGGTATTGACCTACTCCGTAGGTAGGTACATATTGAGCCCCATTTCGATCATCGCTGAGGAGGTGGGGGGTTATACAGGGTTATACAGCGTGTCACTCACACTGTTCTCTCTAAAGACTGAGCTTTCGACGTGGTTGGTGAGAGGCTCATTGGTGGTAGTCTACGTGGAAATCCTCGTACTGTGTTGTACGTATGTATGTCCATATGTACATGCACCTCGATGAATTGATCACTGCGTAACGAGCCCACAGACCTATACACCTATACACCTATACACCTATACACCTATACACCTATACACCTATACACCTAACACCTATACACCTATACACCTGTCGCATCACGAACGTCACATCACAGCATATATGGACACGCCAGCCATGCTTCTTCTGTGCCCCCCAAAGTTGCGGGAACCATGGTGTATATCTGAGGCCTGGGAGTTCGGACGCCCTTCACAACGTGCGCAGCCTGGCCAGATGTCTCAAAGGCGAGCTACACAGTAAAGCCAGCTAAAGGCAGTTAAAGGCATGTCCCTTTTGCCCTATCTGCCTATCCGTAGGTAAGTACACATATTCCCAATTTACCATTTATTGGCAAATGTACGGTACACAGGTACTGTACATACAACCTAGCCGCCGTCGGCTGTCGGCTCCCCCTGGGCAGTAATGGTCCGCATTAGTCACTTTTTCCTTTCTTTTGTTCTCCGCAACTCGGAGGCTTTTTGGCTCTTTGGGGGAGCGATGTGCGCGCCCCGTGTGGCTGTCACGTGTCGGCTAATGTTTCGACTCTTGGGAAGAGAGAGAGTGTGGTCTGTGCACGTTCTTCTTGTCTTCACTCAAGCGTCTTAGGATGACTGGAGCGAAAATGCAGCCGCCCTGAGGACTATATTTACGTCATGGCCTTCTTTTATGCTTCCGGCGATCACAAGATATGCAAAGCAGCTCTTTTATTTACACTTTCATATGTCTGAGCTTTTATCTACTTTTATGTCGGATTGTATTTAATTATTTGGTTAGTTTATTAGGTGTATGAGTAGGGCTGAAAACAAATCACGTGGATGACATGGATTTGGTGCCAGCCTTGCATTTAAGGCGCAAAAACAATCGACCGTGTTGACGCGATGACTATTGTTGACGTCGTCGCATGGCTCATGCATCGCGATAACATAAACGAAGCTTGACAAACAATGCGAAGTAGGTGACCACCATTGACTGGCTGTTGAGCCAAATCATGCACCACCACAATTGGCACGAGAGATTCCAGAATGCCTCCTCTATCCGTCCCCACGGGCTCCGCGCTCCCTCCCTCACAACGAGTCGCATCAACGAATCCTGGCGTCTTCCGCATCCTAAGCAAGCTCTCTCGGTCATCTCTACTCTCACTCGTCCTCGACTGGCTGGATGATAGAAATCAAGCGCTTTCTGCACCCTACCTCGCCGGCGAGGACGATGACGAAGACGCCTCGGACCTCTACCCACCATCCCACTCTCTCGATGAGCTTCGGGAATACTACAACGATCTCCAATCTCGCAAAGGCACTAAGCGTGATCTTGTCGACCGCATTGTCGAAGGCGACTGGCGCAATGGCCTCTCCCTCTACCAGCTCGCCATGGCCGACATGCAATACCTCTACGACCACCCTCTCTCCCAAAAATGGTCCGCCTTGAAGGTGATCCAACTGCACGATTCGGACTCCCAGTCCTCCAAAAGCGCCGCTCTCTCCCTAATTCCGCGCTTCCACCCCCCGACATTCCTCCAGAACCTCCAGCGCTCGATATTACCTGACATCAAAGCGCACTACAACCTGGACCGCTCACCGACCCAGCCTCTGTTACTCCTCCGCATTTTCATGATCGACTCCCCCTACAACACCTCGCTCTCCCTCGCTTCCCCCAACGTCCTCGACGCCGCCAAAACAATCTACATCGCCTTCCCCGACGCCTCACCACACATCTACGTCTCCCTCACCACCGCCCTCCCCAGCGCCACCACCTCCAACGCCGCAACGTCCGCAGACGTGAAATCCCTGCGCAAGATCGTGCTGGACTGCATCCCGAAGGCCTTCTCACGACCCAGAGCGCGATATGCGCTGCAGCCGACAAACCTGAGCGCCAAGAGTTTGGCGGCGATGGTTGCGATGCGCGGAGGCGGACGCACGAATGCTGCTGGGGGCGCGTGGGGCGTGTATGCTGAGGCGGGCAAGAAGGACGCGAGGGTCGACACGCCGTTGAACACTGCGCTCCCCCTCGCGCCGAGAGATGATGGCGATAAGGAAAACCAGGCCCAGGGGCAGGCTCGGGGGAAAGCAGGGGGTCTGGGGATGAAACGCAAGCGCGAGGACCCGGCTGCTCCGGAAGCGGCCCACAGACGGGTATTGGCGAAGTCGAGGTTTGGAGATGCGGGGAGGGTGGAGGATGGGAAGGGCATCGAGAGGCTTGATGTGAGGATTGAAGATCCGTTCCCGGCGATAGAGGGGCAGGAGGACTGGAGGCCTGATATTAGGGTTACGTTCCATGGGAGTCATGTTTTTGCTGGCATTAGGAAGTTGGTTGAGAGGGGGATTATTGATGGGAGGAGGATGCCGGGCTGGATGACGGGAGAAGAGGGAGTAAGTGTGGGTGTTGTGCAGGAGGGGAGGATTGTAGGATTCAAAGGGAGCGGGATATGAGACGGGAGGGGTGGGCATGCTGGGAAGGAACTTTGTGTGGTTTGGTGTCATGGCGTTGTGGGGATAGCGGGAGGCTTGGCATCGGGATGGCGTTTGGCAATGGGATCAATCAACCAGGCACTGCGTTGGTTACAGCAGGTCTCGGGGTTGAAGAAAGCACGACGGAGTATAGGGACCGCATCGCATAAGGATTGTGCAGCGCAGGGCACTTCATGTTACATATAAGGTTTAAGACTGCCTTTCCTGGGAAAATAGTATCTGTGCGAGTGACGGAAGTGATTCTAAGAGACGCGAAGAATAAAGCAGCTGTAGGGGGCCTTGTCTTAGGTTAGCTATATCGCATGGCCGATTTTAAACTTATCGCACTCTATCGCAGAATATCTATAAAGCTAAGCTAAGGACTGAATTAATAATAATGGGATCTCATGCAACTCCTCCCCTAAGACAGATGATATAGATGATGAGACGGTTTCCGCGGTATTTGCACTGCAGCTATGTTGACGCTAAGTGTAATCAGATTTAGTAGCACGTGAGTCTAATTCTTTTTAAATATAAAACAAATACATATATTCGCGCCTACCTAGAAGAGAGCCTAGCCATTCAAAGACGTTATGCTCCGAGCAGCGTGGTCGGAATGCTAAGCAAATCCAGTGTATGGATTCAAATGCATATTCGAATGAATGAATGAATGCCTACGTATTCTAGACGTCTCGATCCACATTCACAGATTCTATAAGTATATTTTAATATGATATATCTATAAATGCCAAAGTGTTTCTACAAATATCACACACACATCGTAGAAATTCATACAAGCAACCACATGTGATATAACCTCATGTAAAAAGCCTACACGTGATAAAAAAACATGTGTGAGTAGTCCATGCGAGAGCACATTCATGCACTGTACCTATCCATGAACCCCATCCGCATCATTTGCAAAGAGGAAGAGCCTGAATACTCTAAAAAACTTGAGAATGTGGACGAATATGTATTCCGCCCGCACTGCTCCCCTCGAAGGGAGCTGCAGGCTTCAAAGCTTCGGCATTTCCAACACGGCCCACGGCGATATGTCGAAAATATTAGGCGGAGTGTGGTGCTGATAAGCTGGTCGAGGCAGGAAAGGAGGTCAGAAGGTGACGCCAGGTGGCTGAAAACGAGCTGTTATGAATCTGGTTGCGTTACAAAGTCTGATCTATGCCAATATCTTATTTTCTCACTATTTTGATATGCATCACTCGCGACATGGGCCCATGACTCCTGGAAGTGAATGTACGATATTCATAATCATCTCATCTACCAATCCATCCATCAATCAATCCGCCATATAGACATTCTCCTACTCCTCGAAACCCCAGCACTATCTCCTAACCTAGATAGTGGCCATGCCTTGCCTTGCCTTGCAACAATTGCAGCCCATTCCCACCCGAAAAGATCAATCCATGAAGATAGAAGTCGCTAGAACCCTGCCCCAGAAACCCAAACGCCGGACGTGAAAACAGAGGATGGCCCATCCCCACCCGACACAACACCGAAAATGGAAGAAGGAAAATCAAGTAGTAATACAATGTCAATTCAGTGTCGCCTTGCTCTTCCGCCTCATGCTCCCCCCATGCACGGAGACAATGCCCAGAGCACTCAGGCTATCCGTATCCGTCCCTACCCCCGAAGGCGCAGAGAGCGATGTCGCCCTGGATCCAGACGCCGATCCTGGCGCCGAAGCGGATCCGTCCTTGGACTCAGCCACGCCCTTCTTCAGACTCAACCTCAGCTTCTCGTCGAAAATGCTGACCAGCCTCTCCGAATACTGGTCGAGTAATCCAGCAAGTACCGCCTCGCTGATCTTCCTCGTCTTCAGACTCTTCTCGAGTACTGCCTGTGCGGTGAGACGTAACTCCTGATCCAATTCCTTCAGTCCATCCTCCTTAATCGCTTCCGAACTCGTCAGTTTCTTCCGATACGCCCTCAATGTCCTGCACACCTGCTCAGTCGCCATATTAAGACTGCCGAAGTCGTTGAAATTGCTCGGGCCAGCGGATTTCGTCCGTCCACGCAGGTCGACCAGAGACGGCTTCCGCGTCCCTAGGTTCTGCCGCGATTTCGGCGACGGTGGTGGAGAGCGTGAACGTGTCCGAGGTGAGGAACGGCGGAAGTTCTCGTCGGAGACGGAGGCATATTGTGCGGGCATGGAAGGGATTGGTGGCATCGAGAGCTTAGGAGATTGCGTGTTCATAGAATACTTCGACGTCTTTCGGCGGAGCAGACGCGGCGGAGAGCCTCTTCCTGTTGGAGTATTTGTTGGAGAAGGCCTTGAGAACTCAGCTAGCTCGGCTCTGGAAAGAACACGGCGTAAGGGTGGCATATTCGAAGTGAGTTCTTTAGGAGGCGAAGCATCATCTGGATCCAGGGCTGCCTCCGGAGGCAGGATTACCTCTGGTGCCCGAGTGCTAAGATCCCATATCATTATCGTCGAGTCTGAACCAGTAGATATAAGTGTGGTCTGATCCGCAGTCTCTAGCAAGGCGACATCGGTCACAGAAGTTGTGTGGCCGAATCCACGATCCAGAAACGCACCAGAACGCCCGTCATAGACCCTCACTGACTTATCAGTGCCCGAAACACCAGCCAGAATCATTGGCCGTCCAGTGATTGGCTTTCCCATAACTAGGGAATCCATGACAACTGCATCACTTCCCTCGCTATCGGCTGCCTTGAAGCTATTGATCAGCTTTCCACTCGAAATCTCAAAAGTACCAACTGTGCGGTCCATCATTGAAACCACCACGAGGGGATTTGTAGCAGGGTCATTGCTCGATAATGCCATCGATACAGGTGTTGCTTTCAGTGTTATAACTCTGACAGGAATCGCTGCAACGATCTCCTGTCCATTGATCTCTCTGGATGCGATCTGTCTGATTTGGATTGTGCGATCAGAGCTGCTCGACATAATCATATTTCCGTCGTCGCAAAAGCATACGGTGCCCACGCTTCCAGTATGCTCATCCATGGTCTGTAACAAGACCCACGTCTCGGTCATCTTCCTAAATAGCTGCACTGTGCGATCGCGGCCACAAGTGGCAATCAGCGTCATGGTTTTCCCTTCATGAATGGCAATATCCTCAATATCCGAGTTATGAGCCTTCGCCATAAATGAGCAGGTATGGGATGGGGAATCCAGAACTCGCAGTACGCCGTATTTATCGCCTGCCACAAAGAAGGTGCCACATGCTGAGCTTCTGACAACCAAGCACTGGTTTATCACATCCTCATCTCCGCCATTTGCTTGCTCCAGTTCAACCTGAAATGAACCCTTGCAATGACCTTCTAGATCCCAGAAAAGTACCTTTCCGGCAGAATCCCAGGAAAAGAAGTCTGCACACCGAGTATTGGGCTGCTTCAGCAGTCTTACTCCTAAAACTGAATCTCGATGCGCCGTAAAAGGAACCGCAGGTTCAGAGTTTTCTGGATTATCCTTTTTAATAATCTTGATCGCGTGACGAGAATCAGCCATAACCACATGTCCATCAATAACCGAAATAGCGCAGATATTGCCATTCGTTGACTGTTCGGAAGCGGCGAAATCTTCTTCACATGGAGAAGCTGGCGGCGTACTGGGCTTGAGTAAGTCGTCAATAGTCATAATCTTCGTTGCGCCGGATCGTCCTCCGAGTCGTATCAGGGCTTGTTGGACGTCTACTGTTATGCATGTTATTGCAAAGCCAGCATGTGCAACCTTGAGCAGTTGATTCTGTCCATCATTGTCGTCTATCAAACAAATATCACCTTTCTCAGAACAAATGACCGCCTTTTTCTCAGAAATGCTGGTGACGCAGCTGAATACCGAATCGACCAAACTCCCGAGAAGGCAATTTCTACCAGGGAGCGTCCTTGTGACGGTGACTGGAATCGAAGTCGTAATGGGCATACCATCAAGCGCGAACCTCTGTTTCGTAGGTGATGATTGTGTGTTTTCGTCGACCCTCCACACTTTTACATGGCGAGTACCGACACTGTATTATGTTAAGACCCGAAAAATAACCTGATAAAGACATGACAACATACGTTATTAGGCTGTTCCCCATCCATGACATGCCTTTGATGAAACTTGTGCACTTATTGCTCGCATATAGTCTAGCCGCTCCATTACTGGAGATGCTCCACATGTAGAGGAAGCCATCATTGGGGGATCCCAACGTTGCTAGATAACGCCCATCGGGACTGAATGCGACGGCAGTGACGCCAAAAGTATGCTCGTTCAATATAACAAGTGGGACATCGGATGACTCGTGAAGATTAAAAATTAATACCCTTGGCGTATAGCCAGTCTCACCCACAGCCAAGAATCGCCCATCCCTGCTTATAGAAAGGCATGTCGCAGCCTTGATCCTTTCTCGGCTCGTCCAAGTTTTCGAGAGAGGCGAGTCGTTCCAGACAGGCCTTGAGTTGGTCGGAGTTGAAGGTGAAAATCCAATGGAAGATTCTCTAAGAGATGCAACCGTTCTGTTTCGTGAGTCGTTTGCGGTGTTTATTGATGTCGAGGGTGTTATGGAGGCAGAGTTGGCAGGTAGTACTGGTATGGCAGTTGGATGAGCTCTGAAAAAGCGTTGCGAGTAGTGCAGGTCCTCTTCTAACTGGACGACGACAACTGCTGCGCCTGCAACATATGCAAATATCCGTCCACTGGGCAAGCTATCAAATCCAGTCGGGGAGCTGACGGTCGTTCCTATTATCCTTTTCAACGAAAGGCCAGACTCATAGAAACTCCGCCTCTTATGAGGGGAGCGTGGTGTTCGAGGGTATGGTGAGTTGGTTGGAGTCAACTTGATTCCCAGCCCCGTGTTTGCGGCGAAAGTCCTCGGATTGGAGGGTGTGAGAGACATATTCCAGCCATGCGCCCAAACCAATCCGTTTTGTAGAAGTCGACGATCAAATCAGCGATGGTTGTATTGTAATAAAGAGGAAGCCTTGCTGCGCATATTCTCTGAAAATGGTTTTGGAGAGTTGAAGAATCGTCAAGAGAGAGAGAGAGTAAAAAAGAGTCGCTGGAATCTTGTGGCTGGGGCTTGTAGGAACAATGGGTCTTTGTTTATCGGAGCAACGAAGTATTCAGACGAGAATCGAAGGAATTGAGCGAGATATGAAGGTCGGTAACTATAATGAGAGACGAGAAGGGGATGAAAAGGGGATGAAAAGAAGGATGAAGTCGAAAGGAATGAATGAATGAATGCCGAATTGAGGCCGATTGTTGGTGATATGTCGAAGTTGAAGATGTTCGGTTCGCAGAGGTTCGCTATGGGGCTATGGGAAAGAGAGCTTGGGGATGATTTTCAAGCGGTCCAAGCTTTTCGCTCTACGCGAACGCGTTTTGGGCGAAGAGCCAGGATGCCACAGACGGTGGACAAGCCACTATCACATCCCTATCACATCCTATCACACCCCTATCACACCCCCCAAAGACTCGTAAAACTCCCTGAAAAGAGGAGCATCAACCACTAACAGCCCCAGGCAGAGCATTGTTTTGGAAATGCTCAGCGACAGCCCGTTGGTGGATGTCACAATGCTACATCGAGCGATACCTCTCCAAATGGACTGCGATAAAGGGGCTTCACGATGAATACACAGTAATATGTACAATAGGTAGCATGGGATGATCTATCTTCAATCTCCTCGATCCTTTTTCCTATCCGTAAGATGAATGAATTGTCAATAAGTCTACCTGCGAGTATAAGAGCAGCTCTTCGATTCTTCATGCCCTTTCTGTGGCCCTGATTCTGGAGAATACGAGGAGACAAGACAAGTTCTCTGGACTTACGCCTATATATACATACTCCTCGGTCCAATGTTTCACCGAGTATGGAAGTGCACGACTTCAAGTATACAAATCTCGTGACTTAATCGTATATTATTATTATATATCACGTGAGAAGAAGTCTATTATTGTCGTTATTCCTGTATGCTCATCTTCATCTTCCATCTATCGTCCATCCTCCTGTAAATCTGCTTTGCTTACATAAGGCAGTGAATGGGGAGACAATGAGCGGCTCCGGAGCGGCCGAGGTTCTGGGAGTGGGCTGCTGGGGAATCGCAAGGACAAGTACAAACAAGCACAATACAATAATACCACTCACTGTTCCTGTTCCTGTCTTTGCTTAGCAAAATAAAAAGCCCTTTTTTTCACGTACTTCGCCTCTTTTCTATATTCCCTTCTTGTATCCTTACATCCTTACCTCCTTGTCTCCTTAGACCCTTAGACCCTCAATCTCGCCCATTCATTTTCTTTCCGCAGCCGTCAATCGGTCAGTCGGTCAATCCGTCAATCGGTCAATCGTTGTTCTGCCCCTCCGTTCTTATCCGAATTCAGTCATCCTGGCGCTCCGCAAGTTTTCCCGAAGCCTCCCCGCCAGGCTGGTCAACGACCCCTCATTACGTCTATCACCACTGATTCCTGCACATCTGGAGCGACGACACGGAGCAACACTTACTTCTCGTCAATATCTAGACACTGTCATCCCCCCAAACCAGCAATTCAGGAGCTTGAACACCAATTCTATCCTTCCAAAAGAGACCGTCAAGATGTCACACCCCACTTTGCTCATCCCGGGACCGATTGAGTTCGACGATGCCGTTCTCCAGTCGATGAGCCATTTCAGGTATGATTCGCCGTGGATTGCAATACTGATGGTCATTCTGTTTGTCTGGTCAAATGCTAATCAGCTTCACTCCACAGCCAAAGCCATACCGCCCCAGCATTCATCGAAACCTTCAGCGAGACCCTGTCTATGCTCCGCAAGCTCTTCCAAACCACCGATCCAGCGTCGCAGCCCCTGGTTGTCTCCGGCTCCGGAACTTTGGGCTGGGATCTCGTCGCCGCCAACCTCTCCGAGCCAGGCGATAACGTCCTCGTTCTTCACACTGGCTACTTCGGTGATTCTTTCGCAGAATGCCTCGGCATCTACGGCGCGAATGTGACTCAGCTTAAGGCCCCCATTGGAGACCGTCCACAGCTCCCAGAGATCGAGAAAGCATTGAAGGAGAAGAAATACAAGCTGTTGACCGTCACCCACGTCGATACCTCCACCGGTGTTCTCAGCGAGCTGAAGGCGTTGTCTGAGTTGATCCAGAGAGTCTCTCCAGAAACCCTCCTTATCGTGGATGGCGTATGCAGTGTCGGTTCCGAGGAGATCCTCTTCGACGACTGGAAAATCGACGCCGTCATCACCGCGTCACAGAAGGGCGTCGGCTGTCCAGCAGGACTTTCCATCTCTATGTACTCTGGCCGCGCCGTTGACGCCTTCAAGGCCCGCAAGCAGCCACCCGGATCCTATTTTGCATCTTTCAAGAACTGGCTCCCAGGTGCGTCTTCCCCCGAATCATCATTCTTTCCCTTCTCTCAACTAACTCTGTCACAGTCATGCAAAGCTATGAGGCCAAGAAGCCCTCTTACTTCGCCACTCCATCACCACAACTCATCCACGCTCTCCACACCTCCCTCACCCAGATCCTCTCCCGTCCCCTCACGGAGCGTTTCGCCGCCCACAAGGCCGCCTCTGCAAAAGTCAAGGCCGCTGTGGCTGAGCTCGGTCTCAAGCAGATCGCGTCGGACCCTGCCAACCAGGCCAACGGCATGACCACCATCTACCTCCCCGAAGGCGTGGCGGTGACAACGATCCTGCCTGCCCTTCTGAAGAAGGGCGTGGTGTTCGCGGGAGGTCTGCATAAGGCGATCGCGACGAAGTATATTCGGATTGGACATATGGGCGTTAGTGTTATGGATCCCAGCAGGGGGGATATTGTCAGGGCGGTTAAGGCGCTGGAGGAAGGACTGTATGATGTTGGTTATAAAAAGGCTTAGATTTGGATAGAAAGAGTAAGCAATCAAGTGAGCTGAATATCAGAAACAACGACGGTAGAGAACAATAAGACATGTACTCATTCGTATCGTAAGATGGTGCTCCTTTCGTTATAGTCGTCTTATAGGCGCGTGTGTGAGCAGCTACTCATGATACAATCTATGGAAAAAGGTGCATAGACACAGGGTGAATGACAAGGGATGAGCACGTTGGATATCATGGAGGAAGTTCACAAGTAGCTGGGTGGCATCCGACGATAGATATGGATATGTTAGTTTAAATATCGTATATTAGAGTATACGACTCACGAGCTGTCAAAATCTTATACAGAACTCCATAAACTCCATCGCACCCAAGCCATCCCTGACTAAGCCTTCATAGCTTCCACAAATAGCTCTCTCATCCCCTTCAACATCCCACCCAGTTCCCTGTTCTCATTCAGCCTTTCCACGACCCTCTCCACACGCTCCCTCTCCAATTTCGGAAAGCATCCCCCAATCTCATAATCTCTCCTTTCCGTGCAAAGCTCAAACCAAGCCTCCCTTTCCCAATCCCTCTCGTCGACGTAGGTAAACACAAACTTCAATCTATCATTGATACCCGCACCTTCAATCCTCAACCCCAAATTGCTCGTCCAAAAATCCAACTCCGGAATATCATGTACAGCTTGACTCGAAACCTTCGCAGCATGCGCCCTCTGCATCGCAATCTTCTCGTCAATCTGTCTCTGCGCATCCGCAATCTGCGCCAACAGCTTCTCCTTCTCCTGGACCTTCCTCTCCCTCTGCTCATTCAACTTCGCAATCGCATTATTCATCTCCTTCGTCTCCGCTTCCTCCTTCGCAAGCGTCTGCTGGTGTGACTGCGTCTTGAGCTGCAGGATCTCGATGTCCTTCTTCTTCATGCGCCGGTCTTCGTGCAGCTCGGCCACGTTCATGCGGAACTGGTTGCGCTCCTCGAGGACGCGCTTCCGCCCGGTCTCGATGAAGGCGTCGAATTTCACGGTGAATTTTGCCATGCGATCGCGCAGTTCGTCGAAGCCGAAGTTGATGCTGGGGAGGGAATCGGCCATGGAGAGCGCGTGGGCGGAGGAGAGGGGTGGGCGCATGGCGCTCATTGAGAGGGTGGGCTCGAATGTGGTTGACATTTTGACTGCGATGGCGAGTACGAAGATTTTGACTTTGAAGTTTGAGAATCGTTGTAAGCTTAGGATTTTGTGTTGGTTTCAGAAGCTAATTCGTAGTTGGTGATAAGATTGTGGAGGACAAGGCGTGGGTGTGTTGATATCAATGTGATCGTGCCGTTACCCAAGCAACGCGCCTAGCCAAGCGGGTCACCAGGCCGATTAGCTTATCGTGAGTCCGTGGGGACAAAACTTCAAAAAACTGACATGCTCATTTTCCAGATTATCCTCGACGAGAACTTTGAAGCAAACCACCTTAGCACATTTCAGTCGCAACGTTGTCAACACCTCTCTTTATACCTTCAGGAACGAAATGTTTGCGCGATCCAATACTACGCCAATAAGAAAGATCGAACAATATGGCTGATCGCAGGGGAACTGACCTCACTTATGGTCACCTGGGTGAAGCTACTTATGATACTGTTGAACAGAAATGGTCTTTTTCTCGCGTGCCAGTTCTTCGTAAGTCCAATGTCCATTACAGCAGCTTTGATTATTGGCTAATAAGTATATAGCAAGCTTAATACAACCAATTCAACCATTACGACTATGTATACCACCGTCTGGGCAGCCGACGCCTAAAGACACAGCTGGACCTTCACGCAAAAACCAATATCAAAGAAGGCACATATCCCGTCATTTCCCTCAAGTTGGAGCAGCCATTTCATTGTTAGGGCCACTCTTGCGATCATCCGCCCCTGAGCTGTCCGCGAAGAGTTCAGCCACCGCCGACCTCATCGCCAGCGGGACGGCGAAAGTATTGGGTCAATCCCACATCCCGATTTTTGTCGATATATTAGCGGTGGCACATGGAGAAGCTAGCCATGTACTACGATTGATCAAACCTCAGAGGGAAGATTGTACTTGGAATGGAGATGGTAGTGTGAAGCTCAGAATGTTGAATCCAGGTATATCCGACGATGGCTATTGGCTTGAAGGAGCTGGTAGTATTCAGCAAATTGTATTTGCGACAGATACAGAGGGTAATAAATCCTGGTTGGCTGTTCGGAAAGGGACTTCGACTACTATATTGCGTCCAATATATCGCCAAAGCCCTGTACCGGCAAGAGTCCCAGCGGGCTTCCAAACGATGTATGGACCATCGTGTCTTGATTCAAACCCTGCCGTCACTATCGCAAACGATATGACCAATGGAAGGTCTCATGTTGACGTATCCTTCAATCCTTGGTATCCACGGCAATTGGCAATTATTGACGAAATGGGATACTGGAGAGTGTGGGATATCGAAGGTCGCAACAGAGGGCAGAAAAGGACTGTTCTTGGAAAGTCGGGATACATTTACGATGATCAAGCAGCTTATGATGCTACACCAGATGCTAAGGATAGTGGATGGGGCAAGATACTTTGGGCGGGGAATGTCAGTACGATCATTGTCTGCAACAAACGTCATCTTGCTATCTTCGATCTGAAGTCTCAACCTGTCAGACTGCAGAGTCCGGATTTAGTGGCTGCAGACACATGTGGGCGAATTTTGGATGTTAAACGGAGCCCAATTCAACTTGACAAGGTGTTCGTCCTTACCACCTCCCGATTATTTCTCCTACGGATAAATGCGGCTGGAGAGCATCACGATGATGATCGATTACTTGGAGCTAGTATCATTATGTCTTGTCCGCATTATCGAGAAACACACGGGACTTCGCTCAAATTCGAACTGCAGGGGCAGGGGGACACCTGTAATATTTTCTTGTATTCTACGAATATGTTTCTTGTCAATGTGTATAAGTTCGTGTCGACACCAGAGGCAGCAACACCATTCACGTGGAGCACTGATGCATTCTTTCTGCGGCGGGAGTTCGAGGAAAACCAATCCTCTGACATCGCCGGAATTTGCATTCGTCGGGCTCCGCTTAAATCGGGCGAAGGGAGGGTAATGTCTGGGTTAGGAGGCAAATATCTGGAACATGGGAACAGCTTCTATCAGCTTTTCAGTCTTGGTCAGAGCTTAGATCTCTCACAGACTGTGTTGGCTGAGAGTCATCAATTACCCGCATCGTCTCCTGGGCAAGCCCCCAGATACGAAAATATAGTAATCCCCAATGACAGCCGGATAACGCCAAGTGACAGGAGGATAGTTTCCGCTCCTACAATAAACGATTTTGTCGTCCCAGATGGCTTGGAAGATGGCGACGATTTCACAGCACCATTACCCACCGGGTTGTCCCCGCTGCGAGATAAATCCGTGTCAAGAGATCAGCGGCCACAAATGATCGATGCTCGGCGAATCTATGAGCTTGCAACCAGTGACAAGGCCTGGAAACCACAAGACAAGGAGGACTATCCTGATGTCGAACTCACGATGTCTGATTACATCCAGAACATCGTTGGAGGTATCCAACACAGGAAACAGCTTGACCAGGAAGGCCTATCGACTTTCCATGATCTCGCCGGCTTTGAAAAGTTCAGTGAAGATATCGACGATGGCGCTGCTCTACTGCGTGACTTCGTCGAATCTTTCAAGGCAATCGAGGAGGACAGTCCCATGGCTGTCACTCTCCGTTCCGCAGGACTCTTCGATACACTAGGCCTAGACTCTTCCTTCGATCGCACCAGCAATCTCCCAGATCTCTCCAAGGCCTACGACATCCTAATCGACATCTGGGTGAGTTCTCTCCCCCAACGAACCCCGGGTCTCGTGCGCATAGCCAAAGAACGCCTGATCCGCACCATCGCCGCCGACCTCTGCATGAGCTCCCTCCTCGTCTCCATCCGCTCTAACTCCGTCCCCTCGACCGACCCCTCACCCTCCTCGCCCGAGCCGCAGCGGCTCACCCTCCCCCTGCGCGGCCTCCCTCCCCCCTCGCCCCTCACCCCACTCAGACCCCTCTTCAGCAGTCACGACTACGGCTTCGACCCCGCCTCCAGCTTCCCCACGCCCGCGCCCTCGGAGGGCTCCGTGCTCGCCGAGCCGCGCGCCTACGCCCTGGGCGTCAGGAGCCAGAAGCCGCTCGGTCCGGCGCGCGAGGCCATCCTGGACCAGTGGCCCGCGGCGCCGGGTTCGGATCCGGCGAGCTATGTGTGGAGGCCCGGGCAGGCAGGCGCGGTGGAGGAGGAGGAGGAGAGCGATGAGGAGGCGGCGCGGAGGAGGATGAGGGAGGAGAAGAGACGGAGGCGGACGGAGAGGTTTTTGAAGAGGAGGGAGACTGCGTTGGGGGTGCCGAGCAGCCAGCCGCTCCTGGGAGTGGGCGAGGCTGGGGGCAGTCAGCCGGAGTATAGGCAGACGCAGATGCAGACGCAGATGCTGGCGAGCTCGAGCCAGGTGCATGTGCCGATGACGCAGCCGAGTGCTGGGACGTATGGGAGTAGAAGCGGCCTTGGGGGAGGGAAGAAGAAGAAGAAGAAGAGGAAGATGGGTTTCTAGCAGAATGGGTTGTACGAGGGCGTGGGTATTTTGGATATATAACGATAATGATGATAACAATGCCAGTCTCGCATGTAATTGCTTCCACCGTCGTCTCTTGTCTACTTGGACTGGGAAGGGATGTCGTAGTGCATTGTAGCCACAACGCCACGAATAACAACAGCGCTATTCTCATCCAACCCCAAAAATCCTCAGCCCATCCCATCTGTCCCCACTGGCACGCACGGCTCTCACACAACTCGCGGAAACAGGCCCGGCGTCTATATCTAGCAATGCCTTTTGATTCCCGTGCGCCGAGATGCACGTGTCAGTCATTCACAGTGCGTGCCATATACATCCACACCGTTCTCGACAGTTTTAGATTTTAGAATTTATAGCATCTGCATGTCGTGCCGTTCCCCCAGTACATGCTATGCTACTCGCCATGCTTCCCTCCCAATTTCCCCGCCGCTTATTTACCTGCCATGGCGTTCCGTTCCTTCTGTTTTATAATTCATGGACTCGTCCCATCCCATCCCATCCCATCCCAATCGCTTCCCTATCCCTAACTCCAAACTCCACGATCTAAGATACGACTTCACTCCTCCATCCGCACCGCGTCGCGGCCGCCCGAGCGCCGCGATTTATACGCCTTCTTCTCGCGCCGCTTGGGTGGATCGTCATAGCCGCAGAGGAGCTTGGTGAAGTAGAGGCGCGTGGAGGGGAGGGTCTGCATGATAGGGTTATCATCTCGTCACTTACACTGCAAGGCTGTGAAGCTGTGCGCATAGAGGCAGGATAAAAAATGGGCGGGGGAATGGGACGTACGTCTTGTCGCGATTGTGCGTACATGGCCAGCATCTCAGGACTATCCAGGATGGTCGCGGCCCAGCGCCGCCGCTCTACGGCTTCGTAGCTGTCGTCTTGGTAGGAGATTTGCCTGTTCATCGCACAAGTTAGCCCTTCTTTTCCTCCTGCACTTCCCCTCCTTCTTCCTTTCTCGATCCCCTGCCCCGTCCCCAAGAACACCACGGAAAACTCACATCCTCTTCTCCCCGTCCCCCTCTCCTTCCTCCTCTCCGTCCTCTCCACCCTGCCCCACCGCCCTCCCCGTCCTCGGCTCCTTCCCCCTCGCCTGCCGATCCTGCAACAACGGTGCAGACCGACTCTTCACCTTCTCCGACCCTGCGCTTCTCTCTCCGCTCCCCGCCTCCGTCCGCGGTGCCGCCGGCCCCGCGATATCCGGGTTCCACGGCGCGGCGTTGCTTGGAGGCGTGCCGAAGATGGAGAAGATGGGTTGAGGGCCCGGGTGTGGAGGCGTGTTGGACATGTTGTTGGTGAGGTGGGTGGAGATGGGGAAATGATGGGTCTGGGTGGGTGAGTTTGGGGGTGCTGGTGGGAGAGTTAGCGGCGGCATTGTTGTGCGGATGTGGATGTGGAGAGATGCGAAGATTTGGAAAGGAGAGAAGAGAGTTAGATGCTGGTGGGATGGCGGAAGGCAGAAAGAGCACGATGGGTTGGCAGCTGCGTGTGGTACGTGTTTGCTTGCTTTGGAAGGGACAAGTGATGAAAGCAAATCGGGTGCGAAGATGGCAAGAGCTACGCATAATAGGGCGCTGGATTGCAGGAAATCGATAATAAAAGCGTTCTTCCATTCTCCCCTTAAGTAGGACCTTTCTTTTTTCCAGGCGGAATGCATGATCTCTAGACACAGACTTCTGCATCCTTCGAGGCACAAAACAGACAATGAGCGGATACAGCCATCGCAGCGCACAGCGTCATGAAGGAGTTTGATACGCAGCGCTTCTACAAAACTTCTGCCTTTGAAAGTTTTATATACCCATGCAAATGGGGCAAATAATAAAACATGAAGGACAACTGTCGAAAACGTGCATAACCCGCTGTCTTAAGGATCTTTCAAACCAACTTACCAAAGCTGCTTCTTCAGTCTGACACAGTACTCCGCAGAAGAGACGGCTTCAGATACTGGATGCGAGATTTACAAGTCTTAATGTCCGCTTGGAAGTTCCACAGAGGACTATGATGGAAGCTGAAGTTGAAGTTGTCTAGTTGCCTGATGCATCATTGTTAACGGCAGCCTCGTCTTCCAAGATGCTGTCTTGGTCCTCTTGGACGTCACATCTCGCTTAAATCCGATCGGACTATTTTGGCATCAAAAACAACAAGCACAGCTCAGCATCCCTTGCACACCACTTTCACAGACATCACGATCAAATCGTTAGATAGAGAATCCTCATCAATACTATGACTATCTACACCATCCCTTTTTCAATCTCACACGTAGCAAAAATGCTCCTAGAAACGCATTCATTCAACCACCACAACCAACACCAACACCAAACAGACAGCCAGGAAGCCTCAGAGAGAGAACCATTGACAAGCTACTCTGTCTAATCAATGTTTCGTATGTTCATCATGAAGTTAAAATCCCCTCCTTGAAATGAATGCACGTCCCCACGTGTGGTGTTTGTTTTCTTAACAAACACCCCGAAAAAGCCATACGCTTTCCCCCCATAATCCCGTCCCAAAACCCAGTAAAAAACATAAACACCGCCTCCACCTTATCTCACTCCTCCGTATACCTATGCCGACCCCTCCAATTTCGGCTGTCCCTGCCCATTCGGCATAAAGCCATTGCTATGTCCGTTCACTCCAGGCGACACCGTCTTGCCATCCCCCGAAGCGGAATTCGGGGCCGGTCCAGGACCCTTCTTCTCCTCCTCTCCATCATCGTCATAGTTCTCATCAACCTCCATCTTCCTCGCCGCACGCTCCGGCTCGCCAACAGCCGCCGGCGGTGGCGGTGGCGGTGGCGGCGGCGGACCCGGCTGGGCTTGTGGATGAGGGCTTATGCGCGGAGGTGGCGGGGGTGGACCTCCTGGCGGTCCATTTTGAGGGCTCCTCCGCGAAGGCGGTGGTGGTGGCGGTCCCTGCTGTGCACCTGTATGAGGGCTTCTCAATTCCGATCCACGGTCCTCCATGGGATATTCTTTAGGTGGCGCTGGTGGGGGCGGCAGATTCTCGTGGACCGGTGTGGCTGCCGGCTGCATTGGCGGCAGTTGCTGTGGAACAGAATGAAGTTGAGGATGATGAGCAGCCTCGGATGGATGGTAGCTCTCATTTGCGCGACGCTGATCTTCGGCCCTACGCTGATCTTCGGCCCTACGAGCCTCCGATGAGCTGCGACGGAAAGTCTCGTGAGGTGGAGTGGATGGTCGGCGATGATGGATGTCATCCATGCGCGCTCTGTTCTCATCAGAAGCCGGCTTCTTTTGTGCTGGCGCCTCATCTTCCCATTCACGTATGCGCTTTGGTCCAATTGAAGCAGCTCGCTCATGAGCCCTCTCCATCGCAGCAGCCTCGGCGGCAGCCAGAGCTGCAACGGGTGGAGGGGCTCCATTAGCAATTCCCCCAGGGGCTGAAGTCTCGGCCGGATGGTGCTGATACTGTTGGTGAGGATAGGCTGCAGTTGGTGATGAGATTCTGGCATCTAGAATCGGTCGCACTTCAGGGCGAGGGCTGCCTCCTCGGCCAAAAGGTGGGATTGGACCTGGGCCTGAAGCTGGTCCATTCATCCCATTAGGGGCGGGAGGCAAGACATTTCCCGGTGGCCCGCCAGCATAATTTGGGTTCATGACACGCTGAGGACCCGCAGGAGGACCTTGTGGCTGTTGTTGCTGCTGTTGAGGAGGTGGTGGTGGCGGTGGAGGACCCTGTTGCTGTCCTGCATATGGGCCTGGGAGCGGGTGATGATCACGTGGTGGAGACGGTCCACGATGAGTTGGTCCACCATAGCGAGAAGGTTCTGGATATGCCCTCATCTGCTGTTCCTGTCTTGGACTTGGTTGGCGTGGAGGAGGTGGCGGTGGTCCGCGCTGAGCATCACGATGCTCGAATGGGTTTGGTGGTTGTGGTGGGGGGTTGATGTCGGCCAATCTATTATTACCCCAATTGTTGGCCCCTGGGCCAGTCGGTGGACCTGGGGGAGGTCCTGCTTGTTGCTGTGCCGAAGTTCCCCATTGAGGTCCTGGCGGTCCAACGGCACCACTGGCCTGATAAGCGTTAGGGTGAACATCTTGTGGAATCGGCGCGTTGTTCAGCGCAGGCATTCCGCTACTCTGTCCATTCCTAAGCAACTGTAGGCGAGCTTTGATATGAACATTTGCGGGATCGAGCTCTGCAGCACGCTGGTACGCATCCAATGCATCGTTGATTTGATTGTTGCAGGACTCGTACTGCGGTTGTGGTCAGCAATGTCTCAAACGAAATAGGCTGACACCAAAACATCAAACTTACCAAAGTTCCAAGGTCGTACCAGACCTCGGAAATGTAGGGGTTGAGGCGTATCGCCCGGGAGTATGCATCAAGCGCATCTCGGTACTGATTGATCTGGTAATACAAGACGCCAATCGAGCACCAGAATGTCGGGTTCCGACCATCGCGATATACCGCTTGCTGATAGGCCTCATATGCCTTGGGGTATTTCTGTTGTGACATGTAACATCGGCCCAGAAGATACCAGCTTTGCGCATCATTGGCATCTGCCATGTGTTAATTCGTGTCACATGTGTCTGATCACAAAGGGAACTTACCTGAATTGACAGATTTCTCAAGGTACTCAATCGCCTGCTCCTGGCTTGTGAAGCTATTGCTTTGCTGATGATGTAGCCACCCCAATTGCTGGAGGACCTTGGCATGATTTGGATCGCGATCAAGCACACGTCTATAGGCAAGTTTTGCGTTGTCATACTACGATATGTCAGAACGCGTACTGATAATTTGCAGGGGATTTAACTCACATCCTTCTGCTGTTCGTGAACATGGCCAATTTGGAACCAGATATCTTCCTCGGTCAGCGGAGCGGGGGGATTTGAGACAATGTATTTGAAGCACTGTTTATGGTTAGCGACGTAATTTCCCAAGGGAAAAAGTAACCTACCTCCAAACTGGAGTTGTATTTCTGTTGCTGCTTGTAAATTATACCAAGGCGGAAGTAGATTTCGTTTGACTTTTCGAAATCTGGTGCCATCCGCATGACTTGCGAGAATGCCTCTTCGGCATGCTCGTAAGATCCGTATCGGTCATACAAAATACCGATGCCATACCATAATCTTGGCTCCTAGTGATTTGATTAGATCTGAGGTATAGCAGCTATGACTGGAAGACAAACCTTGGGATCGCGCAGGTGATATAGGGCCTGTTGATAAGCAGAGTACGCTTGTTGAAGATCATCCATCATTAAGTAGCAGTGGCCTAAGAACGTCAGATTCAGACAGAGGCAACAAAGTGATTGGCGTTCGATTCTACATACCCAGACTACCCCAGATCTCTCCATTGCTTGGGTCAAGCTTCAGGATATTCTGTATATAATCCACAGCCTTAGGAAATTGCTCTTGGTGTCGCAAGATGCCTGAAATGGCAGACATGGCCGGAATTGATCGAGGATTGGCATGGAGCGCACGATCATAAGCGGCGATCGCTTCATCAGAACTGCCAAGCAGTTCCAGAAAGCTCCCTATCGTGATGTTAGAAGCCTTTCGACCCATACCGAGGTCTGCACTCACCAATTTGCATCCAAACAGCCTCGTTCATCGCCGCCAATTGTTGAGATGGCGGTCCTGGTGGCCACGGTCCTTGTTGGGCTGGAGCTGGACCCATGGCTTGAGGGCCTGGAGGTCCGTTTGGAGGACCTTGGTGCTGTGCCAGTTGCATGTTGCCTGTCGGCGAAGGGTGATGGGGGGCCATCCTGTGCAATGCGCCGGTGGGCGATGGATGATGGGTCGCCATTAATGACGAGGCCAAGTTGTCGCTGGCGATGTAGCCAGCGTCCCGATGGGAGGCGAGGCGCTTATGACTGACTCTCCCCAGACTCCTCAGCCGCAATTGAAACGGCGATCAATCAAAAAGAAACCAGCTGAAGAACTGTACAGGACTTTACGACAACTACCAGGAAATGTAATCGGATGATGGTCGGGTGCTGAAGGAGTTGACTGGAAGGATGTGTTGGCTGGTCAAGTGTGCAGGGCGGCGACACTTGGGCGGGCGGTGGACGTCGGGAGAACAGGATCTCACAGGTCGAAAGACCAAGAGAATAAATAGAATTAGAGTTGCCGCCGCAAGCCTAGGTAAACATGTATCTGTTGATGTCCACAGAGTGTTTCGAAAGAAGCAAGCTGTTGATGGTGATGGTGATGAAAGGCGGTGATGGGATGAAGAATGACGATGAAGAAGGGAAGAGAAGAGAAGAGAGGGTCAAGTGAACGTGGATGTGGATGTGGATGAGGACAGACGGGAAGGAAGAGGGAGGGAGAGGGAGGGAGGGCGAGGGCGAGAGATGACGGGGAATATTTGCTGGGCGGGACGATTAGAGCATGGCCGTAATACGGATACAGTAGCCAGCCAGCTCGCAAGTCGGTTGAAGGTCGAACTCCCCTTACCCAGATGTTGCGCTAGGGATGTGGTAGGGGGGGGGAGGGGGGAGGACAGCACTGGGAGCACTGCACTGGCAGCACAGCACATGACTGGGCGCACTGCACTGACTGCACTACACTGGCCAGCACTGGACATCCCCCCCTCCCCCCCTGGCCACTTGCCGAACAGCGCCTCACAAAGCCTAAAAGCCACTTGTTGATTGGCATCCGACGCAGATCCACACCCGTCTCCACCCGGCTCCACCCATCCCCACCCCATCTCCACATCCGCACGCTTCATCGGGCATCCATCATGCTGCATCATCCCTCGCGCCGCATTCCCCTCCCATCGTCTGGCCCCTAGGCTGCATTGGGCTAGTCAGCCAAGCATGGAGCCAAGCCTTTCTGGAGAGCTCGAGCGCACTCGTGCCAAGCGGTGCCAAGGCCTCTTGCCAGCCCTTTACTCCGTGCTTGTCGTCGTCGTTGTGCTTGTGAGGCAGCCAGTCAGCCCGTCAGCCAGTCAGCCAGCCACCAACCAGCCGTATTTCCAGGCTCATAGGCTCCCAGGCTCATAGACTCCCAGTGTTGTTGCCGAACGCGACGCTCTCAGCTACTTCGTAAGCGGTGCCCAGAACAAGGGATTTTACCACTTGACTGTGCAGGTACATAGGTACCTAGGTATTACTGTACGTACTCTTATTCTGTACTCCATGCTCCTACTCCGTATTTAGCATTGCATCTACATGTACAACTAGACATCACACAATCTCTGCACCCACCCTCACTCCGTCTCGTCTCGTCTGCGCCCATGTCCACCCTCCTCTTTGCCCTGTTGGCATTTACTGCAGTACCACAGTACCACAGTACCACAGTACCACAGTACCACAGTCGACTGTGTGTGCACAGCACGGCGCTGTGCACAGTAATACTCCAGATCCTGGCCGCCAAGCAACCCAAGCCAATCCATGTGCGATGTGACAGTGGCAGCCAGGATTGCGGCTGTCCCTAAAATGGAATGAATAATGGAACGCCCTCTTCCTTCCACATTCGCTTTAGGGCGGCATCTGCTGCCCATTCCACGGGCTGAGGTGGCGGCGGGCGGGCGGTTACCTTTAATGAGACGAGGCGAGGGGGTCTTGGTTGGCTGCTGGGCGTCATCTAGAAGATTGCATTGCCATCTCGCATCTGCGACATATGTAAGGCACTCTAGGTGGTATCTAGGTATGAAAGAAAATAAGATAAGGCGGTTGCTAAGCCGAGCGCTGTATGTGCTGTACTGAAGGTATGTAAGTAAGAGTGTCTGCATGCATATGAGAGCGCATTCGTTACGCAGTCCATGTATTTCAACGCAGCAAGGCAGACTCGTGTTGATTGCCGCAACACCTCAACACCTCAACACCTCGAGCTTCCTGTGCCATGTCGTGCCGACGGACGGCGGACTGCGAGACACAGTTGCGGTGTAGTAGAGAGGTCGTCGAGGCGAGTTACGCAACGGCAGGCAAGCAAGCAAGTACTGTACTGTGCTGTGGCATGTATGACGGCCGTGTTCCTGTAACCTCCGCAACTACTCGACATATTTTCCGCCGTTGGCACGAAGATGAATCTCCGCTCATCAGCCGTCACCAGGTGTACCCGAAGCTTATTCGGCGATGGCACTTGTGCGAGGGATAGAAGTACAGATAGGTGCGTTCGTTACCGATGGATGTGTGTGTAAAAAAATAAAAAATAAATGATTAATTTTATACAAGATAGCATATTTAATATAATATAATATAATATTTTTTATAATTAAAAAAAAAAGAATAACCAAAAGATAGAAATGCTTAAACCGCTTATATTTAGCAAAAAAGTACCGGGCATAACATCCACGGGCCATGTTGTACGAGGGAGATGAAGGAGGCTGATAAAGCCCCGTGTCGGAGATGTCGACCTTATGTACTCGGCTTCTATGCCTTGTGCTTGGATCAAGCTTGACAGCTAGAAGGATATTGGCACTGCTAAGATCCTTCGATCTGCTGTGCTATGCGTTCTTAAAGCCACGAGGTGTAGTTATTATTTCCGTGGGGATTAGACTGTCAGCCATGGGCGGATCGACTCTGACTTTCCCTGGTCTCTGCATCCTCTAAATGGATTCACTTATATATTTATTATACTCCACATACCTAAACACACTCTCCTTTAGATTCCTTGTTAGACAGTTATACGAATAAGATTCTGTTATATATACATACCTAGCAAGCTTCTCTCCTACGCATCATCCACGTCGAATCTCACCGCCGCCCTCCTCCGCGATCCGGCCCCACATCATCTATCACATTCTGCTCATAGCTGATATGATACAAAACATATTAATCACATCACATGTATCCCACATATTGTCTCTACCAGACTACTGTATCGTATCGGCGGAGTGGAGTGATTTAGACAGCGCACCGACCTTCCACATCACATCCACGTTTCCGCCTACGTACATATGTATGTACATACACAGTGCAGTACAGTATATATTACTCCATCAAGCCACACCGAGGATAATCTCTCATTTTAAGGCGTCAGATCGAACTTTCCCTTGCAGCCCGCCTCCCAAGCTTCGGCGACTTGAAACGGCCAGGGTCTGTGATGGAGAGAGGCCGAGTCTGGATTTGCTGGCGCTGCCATTTGTCACTCGCGTCACGGAGTACTGTGACTGGTGATGGCTGGCAACAACCTGGCTAAAGGGCGGTTATCGGGATTTACGGAGTGGAGTATAGGTCGATATGTACCTGGATGACAGCACTTTAGCCACAGGAAGACGGACACAGCTATTAATATTCAAGTCCATGTCCACGACACATGAGAAACTCACAAACACCGTCTCTACTCGATGGATTCCTTTCCATTATCACCACCCATGGCGAAATCGCAATCGCTCACCACAGCCAAGCCCCCCCTCATCATCGTGACCGTCCGAGGCGCGCCCAGACCAGCCAAGCCAAAGCCATGCAGTTCCAGTTTTTCCTCTTCCTCCCCCCAAATTCCGCACCATGCCATGCATCGCCAACACCACCAGCAACGCTCCGCCGAATACATACTCCGTAGGTACCTACGTACCTACGTATATATTGCCGTTAGTGGGGTGGGTAGCGTGGGCTGGGCGGCTGGGCGGATGGACGGACGGTTGGGTGTGGCACGGTAAGGGGCGTCAATCCACGAACAATTTGCACTGCACACAGTAGTACGGAGTAGTGAGAAGTAGGAGGGGGAGGTAGGCCCCTTGCGGCCCTCCGCTGCACTCTACAGAGTACGGACGGAGTAGTAGCCTCTGTTGATATTCAGCATCTGCATCCCAGATCTCCGTTCATCGCGGTGCAGTAGTATCATAGTATGTAGGTACATATGCACCACGTCACCAACGGCCGACCCAGCCCAGCCTTTCTCTGACCACTCCGCAAATAGCTGGTGGGCTCCTCCACATGTCGATGCTCGTCGGCTCCATCCGTAGGATCGAAGGACGAGTACCTAGGTAAACATATGTGTAGGTACATATAAGTACTTGCATGTACCGTACCTATCATTGTGAAAGAAGCTCGCGTTGCATAGCATAGCATAGCATCGCATCGCATGGCATCACATCGCATGGCATCGGCATCCCGCAGTTCGTGAATCCCGCGAGTACGGAGTACAAGAGCTCTGAAGGCTGGAGTGACACGGCCATCGACATCACATCTGCATCTCGCGTGGCACTGCATCTTCGCATTCAACACCTCCTCGAAGACTGCCTCACAGACTCCCTCAGCAGAGCCTCTTCGGTTCCCATCCTTCGGCGGTCTGCCATACATACGTGACGTGACTATGGTGGTGGTAGAGCGCCCCGTTCCTATCTGAGTCTTGTCGCTGAAGTAAGATTGGATTGCCCATGGTATTTATCCTCGCAGCAAAAAGCAAAGAAGCAGCACATGGACACTGCTCTCGCCATCCTTGCCCGCCGCTCATTGCCAACCTCGTATGTATGGCCACTTTACGACATGTGTGATGGCATCACGATTACTTACTGTACTTTATCTTCCCACAGCGCCTGTCATTGTCATTGTCATCGCCATCGCCATCGCCATCGCCATCGGCATCGCCATCGGCCAGCACATCACTGCTCTCCATCTCTCATCTCCAGTTTGCCCGCCCCAGTTTGCTTGCCCGGCCACAGATTCACCGCCCAGCCACCCAAAGTCCCCTAACCAAACCACTCACTCAGTCTCCCTCCCTCCCTCCCTCAGCCTCTCCCTCCCTCCGGGCCCGTTGGGAGGACTGGATCAAACATATGCCTTCAAAGAAACTACCTCCCATACCTGTACGAATACAGCCAGCCAGCTCCCCCCCCCTCTCCTCCCACCCCCCTCTTACCACACCAACCCTGCAGGCGCATGCACTCACGCACGCACGCGTGAATGTGCTGCAGCAGGCGGGCGCACTCTGCACCCACCAGCGACTGCGCACATGCAAGCGGACGCCGCCGCATGGCTTGCAGAATGCCTCCCCCCCAAAAAGAGAAGAGTAGAGCCAGACTCACTCATCCGCTCACACATGCTGCGGAGGATGAGGGAAGGGGGAAGTGGGAGGGGGAGAGGTTTGTCGTTGTGTTGGCGTATATATGTAGGTACGTATGTATGTATGTAGTACTGAACAGAGGCTTTGGTTCATCGCCGCTGCTGCCGCCGCTGCTGCGCGCTTCCCCATCACAGCAGCAGCTGAGGCACGTCGCAGACCCGCAACCAACACATCGCAGTCAAATTCCCAACGGACAGACCATCGCATTGTCCGTTCCATCATTGCATTCCCTTCCACTCCACTCCATTCCATTCCGTTGCAAACCCCCTTACCGCGCCGCGCCGCACCGCACAGTACCGTCTCATCTCCTCCATCCCCATCGCTGGAACTCGAAGGGATCATTGCGTGCCAGCCCCCGGCGCCCTGGTCGCCCGGTCCGGGTTTGGCGAGCCGCTGGGTGGAGGCGCCGTTTCGAGTTCGCCTCCTGCCTGCCTGTCTGCTGGCGTTTCGCTTCGCGGGCATGGCACGCACCTCACGACTGAGCCTACAGGTGCGTGGCGCTGATAATAACCATTCGCCTCGTCTCACCTCACCTCACCTCACATTTGCTTTTCAGATAAACCCGCCGCTGCTCCCGCCGCCGCCAGACGCGACGAGTTTCCCAGCGATGGTTTGGAATCGAAGGACGCGACGTCTGCGGAGATGGAGTGGAGTGCAATGCTCGGACCGCTCGTCAGGCCCAGGTGGTGGCTTGTTTCCGGCGCGAGGTTTCACAATTCCTTCGCCTCGTGGCTCGCTTGTTTTGGGGCGTGCTGTGGGCGATCGCAGATCGGGGCATGGGAGGGTAGGCTCTGGAGAGGGTGGGTTGGTATGGTAGATGGGATTATTGGGGAAGGGGGGGTCTGGGTATGCTTGATTTTAGAGGTTATTGTGTGATTGATTGTATAATTGGGATTAACTAGGAGTGTACTATACTAATTAGGCATTATGAAAGTGAGAGGTAATCGCGATGAAATTGAAAGGGAAGAGGCAAATCATAAATGGACTACATGATATAAATAGTGTTTAGTGCCTCTTACATATTAAAATGAAACCGTGACTAAGAATTAAAAGCATATCAAGATTTATCATGATGGAACTCGTCAAACACAGCATCTGGGCGGCACTGTGGCACAAGAACTAATATTCAATTCAATTACCAACTACCTAAGACAACCCTCCTCGGTCCCACCTGACCGCACAAAACGCCTAATGCTACACAGTGGTATAAGAAGCACGCTCCCACCCCACCCATACCGCTGGTCTCCTCGTTTCGAGCCATCCCGAATCGAAGTCGTGAACTAACTTCCGTATATCCAGCCAGCACCACGGCCGCTGCTAGCCGCGTACTACCAACAAGAATCATAGACCAAGTCTAATGATACACTCTCCTCATCCATATTCCCTGACTATCCCATCCACATACAGATATCCGTGCACTCCTATCCGCCCCCAACCATCAGATACGCTCAGTCCTCCACAAAAGTGAAAGTCCCTGTATCCTCCATTAATGGTCACGTCTGCTCCCCTTTCTCCTCCGGATTGTAACTCGTCTCCCCCAACATATTACCCGGCGTTGTCATCGCCGCCTGCGCCACCCTCGGCTGCGTCGCCACATCTCCCTGCACCGTCGCCGGCGGCTGCGGCGCCTTCGCCGTCTGCGCCTGCGCCGCCGTAGCCGCGTGGAGTCTCTGATCCAGCGCCTTAAGCGCCAGGGCCCTCCTTCTCTCCGTCTCTGCGCGCGAGCTGCCAGCGGCCGAGCGCGACATATACGATGTTTCGCCCCTGGAAGCCTGGACGTCGGCTTGCGAGAAGGGCGTGCAGAGTTTCACACTGACTAGCAGGTCGAAGACGCTGTCGGAGAACGCTGAGATGGCAGGACGTGTGACCTCGGGGAAGAACTCGGCGAAGGCGAAGGTCTCGGAGGCGTCGCCGCGCAGGCCGGCGGATTGGCTGGCGTCAAGGTCGGGGAAGGCGGGCTTGTAGAAGCGGAGGAAGGTCCAGGAGACGAGGAAGCCGTAGATGGCGAGGAAGAGGTGTGCGGAGCTGTAGATTGGGAGGATGGAGAGGATGAGGACGAGGAGGATGTAGAGGAGTGGGAAGCGTGGGACGCGCAGAGAGAGGAGACCCCGGAAGAGGGTTACGGTGTGCGTCGGGAGGAGCTGGGAGAAAGCGGTCAGGAAGGCGATTTGTAGGGAGGTGGTGCCAGCGATGGGCGTCAAACTGCTCACAGAAGCCGTCAGTGATTGTTCCGAAGATATGCGAAAATGACGCAAAGATATAGGAAATGGGGAGAGAAGGGGGAGACGCACGTCCAGACAAGATTCCCAGTCAGCACAAAAAGTATAAATAACGTTGCAAAGGACAGCGCATTTGGTATCAAGGTGACGATAACCACAAACTTCCCAAACTCCTTACTCGTCCACGCACGCTCGAGATAGCGCCCACCATGCCACAGCGTCAATGCCGAGATTGCAAGCGCAAAGACATTGCTCTCGACGAAGGAGCTGGTGAGCAGGGTCCACGGGTAGATGAGCGACATGGACGGCACGAGGGTCAGGTATGGCACCACGAGGATGTCGCTGCTGGAGGTCCATCCTCGGTAGCGGACGATGGCGCTGAGAAGGGACTGCACGACGAGAAGGATCAGAGCTGCGCGAGTTATGGGCGGGATGTTGAGCCGTGGAGGCATGGTGACGGTCTTGATGAGGTTGGAGATGTGGTTGAACCGTTGAAGGGGTGAGGCTACGATATGCTCCTTGCGCTTGGGGACGAGGCTTGGGGAATGTCATGCGCGTAACTGAGTCTGGGCAGCGGCACCTCCCGTCTCTGAGCCAAAAGAGGAACGGAAAGGAGATACTTAAGACCGGTCGCTGTACAAGAGTCCTCGGTAGAGTAGCAAGGGGATGATGGGATGACGAAAAATGGGTTGCCAAATTGTGGGTTTGGTAAAACGGAGAAGGTCGAAGGGGGGAGGCTCTTCAGTCTGACTCCAGTTTGACTCCACATGCCCAGCCCGAAAATTTGTGGGCTGAAGACGGATGGCGAATTCGGTTAGACCGTGCATCCTAGGTTAGTGAGTGGTCTCGATCTTTGGACATCTGGATTACGGGATTTACGAGAACATCTCGGGGCGCGAAGGCAAATTTTGCTAGGTCCGGAGGCTGAAGGAATGGAGCATGTACTACAGTATATTGAAATTGCATATATCGCCTGTGTTGCAGTACTCTGTTGAGATGAGGTGGTATGCGGCGTTGGTCTATTAACGCAAATTGAAGATCAACGACCAGACTCGATTGATAAGAGTTCTTTTTTTCCCGTTCTTCTTCTTCTTAGGAGCCATCTGCCACTACCTTATGCAATATTAATAAAGGATAATCGGCACGTATAGTTAGTTCATGGCGGGATAGCGGGATGGAGGGATGGCAATCTTAAAAATGAGAGATCTGGCACATGAGGTCTGGGATGATGTTGTCTCTCCTACGGAGTAGTCAACAATGCTGCATGCAGCCGGCTTCGTGGCTTCGTGGCTGAGTATAGTGGCCGAAGGATAACAGATGACAGATCATCATCATAGGGAGTAGGTAATTCACGACGAAACTTAGTACAGGTACGTATATAAACATAGAAATCCCTAATAGAGACGCTATGACGCTACGGAGTAGCTAGCTTTTTATCCACTCTTCTCGAAATCTTCATACCTTACTACTGCTACTTATATGTAGTGCCTAGTACCTATACCTAATAGCTAGTACTTTTTATGGAATATTTAGTATCTAGTACCTAGTAAAATGTAGTACCTAGTACCTATGCATAGCTAATGCTTTCTATGGAATATTTAGTATCTAGTACTTAATACGTATCTACATGTGGTACTTAGTCCCTGTAGGCCTTTGTCCTAATGATGCTCCAGGTTTAGGCCAATGATATCTTGAAACATGAAGCGCAGAATGGAGGAACAGATGGGCGACAAGGGATCAAGTTTCAACCATCACATGACCCACAGCGTACAACGGTGCAATCACGTACTTCGTACATAGTAAAGTCACCGCACGGCATCTTTATTTCGCAGTCCAGTAGCTGCACAACGAGCAGCCTCCCTATTCGGCTATTTGAACGTGGTATTTCATCATCATCATCGACTATAATCAACTCAACTCAACGGAGCATTTGTCTTGTCATCACAATCGTCACGGGCTCTAGCTCTAGACTCGCGCGCACAAGGGGCGCTAAGATCGAATCGAATTTGCTGGCGCGCCAGCCGTTGGAACAGCACGAACAAGAACAACACAGGCCTCGAGTCACAATACCGGCAAAAACAGCCAGAGTGTAGAGTAGGTATTATATTGTAGAGTAGGTATTGTATTGTATTGTATTGTATTATAGAGCAGACCAGAGCAGTACGGAGTAAGGTGGCTCGCTCACAAGGTCGGTCGGTACGGAGTCGTAGGGTACGTGGTAGGGGGTCGAGGGTGGGTAGGGGTAGGGGGTAGGGTGTAGGGGGTCGGTACGGAGTAAGGTTTGCACGGTCTGATCGATCGAGTCGTGGACGTCGACGTCGACAAGGCCAAGGACCACCAAGACCAAGCAAGCCAGGCACGCAGGCCCTGGACAGACACAGTTAGCCTGCACACTGTGCATAGCATCGTCCTTCCAGACGCTCTCACCTCTCGTCTGTCACCTCTCATCTTTCACCTTTCCTCATCTTCCCAACTCCAGACATTATTATTCGCACCTTGTTCGCACAGGATTGGATTCGCACAGGCCATATCAAACCCAGTGACGTCCATTCATCGCCATCATCCACCCTCTACCTACTACCTACTACCTACTACCTACTAGCTACTAGCTACTGGCGGCTACTACTCTGTACTTCTCGCTCTCCGCACTACTGTACCTACCTACCTGCTTCCACCTCCATCAATCCATCCATCCATCCATCCATACACGCACACCTACACTCACGGCCAACAAACATCCTCCCTCTATCCATCGACCACCTCATCCAAACATAACCCCCACCGTCGCGCGCATTTGCATCGCATGCCCAGAAGCCTATTCTAACCATGACCAAAGAGGAGCTGAACTCGGACAGGATCAATTATCTGGTCTGGAGGTATGTTCTATGTTCTCCATCCTCCAAAGTCGCCTCTTCCCTTCCGTCTTCGTCCTTCTGCTGCTGCTCCCTTCGAGAATCCGGCCCGCCGGTTTTTCAGGTACACCTTCGCTAACGCAATCTCACACTCAAAGATATCTGCAGGAATCAAGTATGCTCAACCCCATAACCCCGTGATAGAGGCTGACTGCCAAATCTCAATCTTACCAAAACTAACATCTTGTGTAGACTATCGCGAAACTGCGACAAAGTTACAGTCCGAGTGGAACCTCGAGGATCCTCAGACGCTGGAGTTTGCGCCCCATGTCGGGAATCATGCGCTAGTGGCTGTTTTGCAAAGAGGACTTCTGTATCACGAAGCAGAACGTCTCTTAGCTCAGGTATGTAGCTATCCCGTCGCATGCCCTGCCCTCGGAGAATGGGAGAATGGAGGGCGAACAGTTATTTACTTTGACAGTCACGTCGTGGTGCTGCCGTACCACCTGCCGCTGGCTTTTTCGGACCTGTGGCTCCATTGTCACCTCCGCTGGCACCTGAGGAGGATTTGGCAAACGTCCGGAAGCGCTCAGTAGAAGAGAGGCCGCAGCAAGCACGTCAAGAATCACCAGCAAAGCGCACGAAGCTCACGAATGGCCATGAAAATGGCATCGAGACTACCCCCATGGACCTGGATGAGCCCAGCACCATCACCATCAACGGGACCACCAACGGTCACGCGTATCCGTCACCCACAGTGGAAGTTGAAGTTGTTGAGAAACTACCAACGCCGATTCCCGTCACGAGTGGCCCAGAGAAGGGAACTCAGGTCCAAAAGGTCGTCGAACTCAGCCCAGAAACGACTTATCTCACCTTGACAGATGCGTCGGCCTCGAACCATCCAATTCTCCTGCACTGCGAGTGGAACCCACGAGACCCGAACCGTTTGGCCACAGCGGGTATGGGTACGCTAGCCCGCTTATGGACGGTCCCTTCGCGTGCAGCTTCCCCAGGAACTGATGGTCACGTGCCTCCTCCGACATTTTGCGACCTGGTCGATGAAGACGAAAATAGAGCGACAATCAGTGCAATTGCATGGACATCCGATGGGGATGCCCTTGCTGTTGCGAGCGACTGCGATGGAGTGGGCAAGATCAATATCTGGAGCAAAGATGGCACGCGGATTGTGCAATTCAATTCGCTAGGGTATCCGCCCATTATTTGCTTACGATGGAGCACGTCAAACAAGTGTCTACTAGCATTGACTTCGATTGATAATAAGGGCGGAAGCAGCTATGCGACCGTCTTTACTCCCCCGAGACAAGAATCTACCGCCTTTGACTTGGGCCCCAATTGCCAGCCCCTGGATGCGCAATGGACCGGGGAATCCGAGTTTGTCCTCTGCGACGGGAAGTCGCTCTTAAGTTTCAAGTGTGTAGACGGAAAGATAAATAAAACGAGTAGGTATGAGAAAGGAGAGGAAATGGGCCCAACGAGTCTCGCATATGACTCCCATGACGGTTTTCTTGCATATGCCAACGATGATGGTGCCGTTAAGGTAGCTTTGAAAGTTCCAATAATAGTTGTTCGCTTCTAACTTCTCCTAGGTATTGGACGGAGGTCATGTCATGACCGCGGGCTACAGACACACGGCCGTCGTTTCATCACTGAAATGGCAACCTACTCCAAGCCCCTCTTCAAGTCCGGGGGAACGTTTGCTTGCCAGTTCAGGGGAAGACGGGAAGGTCTTCATCTGGAATACCTTTGCCTTGTCCAAGCCAATGCATATCATGACGATGGATTCTTCAGTTCTTGCTCTGGCATTCACACCTGATGGAGCTTTCTTGGCGGCTGCGACGAGCACTCATGTTCTAATCTGGAATATGGCGAATCCTGCAGTGCCCGCAGCTCGTTGGGTGAGAGGCCAAGAGCCTGGTTGGCAAAGCCCTAATATGAATGGAACCACCTTAGATGAGTATCATCACTGCTTGTGCTGGGACGCGGATGGGAAGAGGCTGGCGTATGGTGTCAATAGTATGGTATGTAATCATTCGCTTCCTATCGGGTCATAATTGAAGCTCGGTGACTGACACCATGGAAATAGCTCGCAGTGATCAACTTCAAACCTGGCGTTGCCGAGGTCTCAGCGAACTGAAGACCTGCATACGTTACCGAGAATCAAGATATTAGATCATCGATCGAATCTCAAGTTGTTGGAGTTCACTGCGACCAAGGAATTTGGATACAAGGTGTCGCTTACTGCCAGATATCAAATTTGTCGGTCATTCAGTTTTGGAATGAATCCGAGGAATGGAGTATCAGGACAATTTGTGGGCAGGCCCACATAAAAGTTTAGGGATATGGAGCCTTGCTAATCAAAAGAGGGAATGCGTTGGCCATGTATTTCTATCAGAAGGGCGTCAGGACTCAGGGAGGTTAGTTGGTGGTTCTGATATACCCTTTTGTACAATAGTATTCGGACAAACAGGTTGGCATAGGGTAGGGTATGATGTATGGTAGAATAAAATGTTCGAGTACAAAATGACATCTTGTACAATTTGATGCTTCCCTGAGGTGATAGTATGTCTGTAGTGACTTATCAATTATACCTATATGCTTCTAAATCAGCATTTAGCCCTTTCTATAAGCCATCATCTTAGCCTAGATCACTCACATCTTACTTTGAAACCGTAGCTACTATTCTCTTCTTAAAGGTTGTGGGACATTGTCACATTGAGAACTATATGTCTTTTAATTCCCGACTAGACATATAGAGCGTCTTACATCAAACTCATACCTGAATCTGTAATCATTTAAGCTTTATAATAATATAATAAACTTCCAGTGTGATTCGCATCCTCCTTCCATTTTCCAAAGTCCGTCACGTGGAGCCCAAGCCTTGCGGACCACACTCACCGACGCGGCCGCTAGATCTCAAAATGTGGTACGTCAATTGGCGGGGCTACCACACATTCGCAAGGCTAAAAGGCTGACTTTGAAATCCGAAATTCCGGACGAACAATAAACAATACGAAGAAGGGTCGAGATCGCAATAAAGGATCTTGGATACTTCCAAATCGAACACCACAGAACACCAAGGAGGCTTGAAGCCGCATGACAAGATGGCTGCCCAGACCACAGACGCGATGTCGAAACTCGACTGTTTGTACCCCTCATCACCACACCGCTCCAGTGCCCATACTGACGAATCCACAGTGAGCGAGAAGAAACCCGCCGCGCACCCAGCAACCAACGGCGCCAAACCCGAAGCTGAAGACTCGGACGACGAGCCCGAGGAGGCCGACGCAGCAGCAGAGGGCGGTGCGACGGCCGCAGCAAAGAAGAAGCGCAAGCGCAAGCCCAAGAAGAAGTCCGCCAAACCCACCACGCAGAGCTCTCCGCCGCGCGTGCTGCTGTCGAACCTCTTCCCCGGCGGCCAGTACCCGCACGGCGAGGAGTCCGACTACCGCGACGAGAACACGTACCGCACGACGAGCGAGGAGAAGCGCCACCTGGACCGCCTGGACATGGACTACCTCAACGACTTCCGCCGCGGCGCCGAGGTGCACAGGCAGGTGCGGCAGTGGGCGCAGGGCTGGATCCAGCCCGGCATGGGACTGACGGAGATCGCGGAGGGGATCGAGGACTCGGTGCGTGCGCTGACCGGCCATCCGGGGCTGGAGGACGGGGACAACATCAAGGGCGGCGTGGCGTTCCCGACGGGGTTGAACATCAACCACATCGCGGCGCACTACTCGCCCAATGCGGGGAACAAGATGACGGTGAAGAAGGAGGACGTGATGTGTGTGGACTTCGGCGTGCATATCAACGGCCGCATCGTCGATTCTGCGTTCACGATGAGCTGGGATCCGGTGTATGACCCGTTGCTGGAGGCGGTCAAGGCGGCGACGAATACGGGGTTGAAGGCGGCCGGGATTGATGTGCGCATGTGCGACATTGGAGAGCAGATCCAGGAGGTCATGGAGAGTTATGAGGTGACGATTGGAAAGGAGACATTCCCCGTGAAGTGTATTAGGAATCTCAACGGTCACAACATTGGCCAGTGGAAGATTCATGGTGGAAAGAGCGTGCCCATCGTCAAGAACAACGATACGACGAAGATGGAGGAGGGCGAAGTCTTTGCGATTGAGACGTTTGGAAGCACCGGAAACGGATACGTTAGAGACGATGTAAGCCTCCCCATCTTCAACCCTCCTATTACCTCCTCGCTTCTCTTGCAAACAAACTAACACCGGTCAGCTCGAGTGCTCCCACTACGCCAAAGCCGCCGACGCGCCACACATCGACCTGCGCCTCTCCTCGGCCAAGAACCTCTTGAACGTGATCAACAAATCCTTCGGCACGCTTCCCTTCTGCCGGCGCTACCTCGACCGTCTGGGCCAGGACAAGTACCTGCTCGGGCTGAACAATCTGGTGTCGCAGGGCATCGTGGAGGCGTATCCGCCGCTGGTGGACAAGAAGGGCAGTTACACGGCGCAGTTCGAGCATACATTCTTGTTGAGGCCGAATTGTAAGGAGATTTTGAGTCGGGGGGATGATTATTAGGGAGGAGATGAGATGGCAGGGGAAGAGGGGATTGGTAGGTATGATATGGTATGCATACGCTGGATACGAGCGAGCAAGAGAGGTCTGGGATGGGCGTGCATGGCGTGGTGTCGTCGTTCATTGTAAAAGTCTTTGCATTTACAAGCATGGAGATGGATGCACTCCCAATAAAATGCATCTCAAGCAAAGTCCAATTTTCCACGGCCATTGCTTGATTATCTTATCCCACTGCCTCGACATCCCATAGAATCTGGCGCCATCACGCCTCAGCCATTTGCTATCACTCACCCCCTCCATTTCATTCTTTCCCCGCCTTCCCCTTCCATACCGCACATCGCCTATCCTACATCCCCATCCGCAACCCCTCTAACTCTCAATCCCCAACGCCTTCACGCCCACCAACCTCCCCTCCTCCCTATCCACACCCACAACCCAATACTCAACCCTAGTCCCCCCCCTCGGCACCCTATAAACCCTCACATCGCCCCCCTTACACGCCTCCCGCACCGCATCCACAACCTCCTTGTACTGCCCCGTCCTATCCCACTCGCTCACATCCATGATCTCGACATGCGCCGCGAAGGGCGTCGGATGGGCGACGAGAAGGGCGAATTGCTCTGTAGTCTCCATCAGAAACCGTAACAACACCACCACCACCACAACAGCGATAGGAGAGGAGAGACAACCAACCTTCATCCGGAAGCCCGCCCTTCTCCAACTTCAGACTCACCCCCTCAAACGGCTCGTCCGCATCAGACACATACACCACCTCCTCCCTCTGCACCACCCCCCGAATCACCCCCGGCACCTCGGCGCCCTCATCCACCGTCCTGAGCGCGACCCTGGCCGGGTCCGCCGGCGCCGCCGCGCCCGCATACCCCGTCAGCGGCTCGTTCGCCTTCTCCAGGAACGCGAGGTACGCCGCGTCGTCGGCCATCGCGGGAGTCGGCGTGAAGCGTCGCCGCTGCGTCGCCGGTGTAGCCGCAGGGACTGCGGTCGGAGCGCGCGAGGCGAGGAGCGCGATGCGACGGCCGGGCGGGCAGTCGCGGCACGCGAAGACGAGGAGGGAGGCGGCGCGGGAGCAGCTGCGGCGCGGAATGGCGGAGGCGGGGGCCCTCTGCTGGATGCGGAGGGGGAGGAAGGGGAGGGAGCTCGTAGGTGGAGGGTTGGAGGGAGGCGTGCTTGGATGCGCGGTGGTGTTTGGTGTTAGAGAGATGAGTATGCCCGTTGACTGACTGCGTGAGTGCGAGGGATGAGGTCAGGAAGATGCTTGCTCTAAGTAGACTACGAAAGTAGGGTGTTCGAAGTGGGGTGGGCAGACTGGCAGGGTTGGATATGACGCAGGTTTTTGGGCTTGGGCTTGGCGGGCTGGATTTTGCGCGACCGAAGTCACCACCACAGTGACTTCAGACTCAAATCATTGGCATGGAATATTCACGATCAAAAGCATGACACAAACAATTGGGGCATCAGAAGCATTGTGATATGTCCATCTAGCATGTTCATCATGTCTAGCTAAACACCACGTCAGGATATCGTTTTTAATTCACCACGGGCAGGTCCTCATCATCCGCAACGCATGAAGCTACCCATGTCCCCAAACCATCCATAAAAATTCCTTGTTACACCAGCACAGTAATACCAGAGACAACAGAAATTTAAGATTGCTGGACGAGATCCTTCTTGAGGGTGCCGAGGAAGGCACGCTTCTCGGCGGGGGTCTGGTAGGCACCGTGTCCGAACTTGGACGAGGTGTCGATCCACTTGAGCTCGACCTTCTCGAGGGCCTTGCGAGAGGTGTGGGTCCACATGGACTTGCGGAGGGTCATGACACGCTTCTTGACACCTGGGACGGAGCCCTTGACCATAACGTAGTCGTTCTTGACCTCACCATAGCGGACGAAGCCACCCATTCTGTAATATGTTAGCCGTGCAAACAGCACATAAGATTTGATGAACTTACGGGGTGATGGCCTTCTTGGAGACATCAAACTCAGTAGAGGCGTTACCCTCATCAGCTCCAGAGCCAATGCGGTAAACCTTGTGGTTGGCCGAGGTTCTGTGGTGATAACCGTCCTGACCAGCACGGGCAACAGTCCATTGGACGTGCGATGGATGCCAGGCACCGATACAAGCAACCTTACGGAGACCCTTGTGGGTCTTTCTCGGAAGCTTCTTGGTTCCCCATCTGGAAGTGACACCGGAGAATCCCTTACCCTTGGTGACGGCAATAACGTCAATCATCTCATCCTGCTCGAAGATTGAAGAGACCTCGACTGGCTTCTCGAAGAGACCAGCAGCGAAGTCAACCTTGTCAGCGACGGAACCACCGTTGACCTGAACCTCCATGAGGTGGGCCTTCTTTTGCTTGAGAGGAGTCTTGCGGATCTGGGTGTGGGCAAGAACACGGACGACGGTGCAGTACTTCTTGATGCGCTCGAGCTCGCGGGTGATGGAGGAGCCGCTGTTCTCGGAGTGCTTCTTGGCGTACTTGGTGAAAGCCTTCTTCTTGGACTTGTACCAGTTCTTGTAGAAGCGGCGCTTGAGCTCATCGGAAAGATGCTCAGCCCAGACGGTGGTGAGGGATCGGAGACCACGTGGAGTCTCAATGTAGCCAACAAGACCAACAACGATCATCTATAGAGATGTTAGCCATAGGCACAAAGCCAAGCGGGCTGCGTTGCTCGTACTGGTGGTGTCTCAATGACAGTGACCGCCTCAACAACCTCCTTCTTGTGTGACTTCGCGCCGGGGCGGTCGAGATCGCGGACGATGGTGGTCATGCCAGCCTTATAGCCCATGGTGGCAGTAAGGTGGACTGGCTTCTTGGCGTCATCCTTTGGGAAGCTATGGAACGTGGTCAGCAACAATCAACATAGAGTCTTCAAAGGGTATTATTGTTCACCTCTTGACCTTTCCGCGGTAACGGGCAGCCCTCTTGCGAGGAAGGTAAGCCAGAGAACCGTGGCGGGGAGCTGTGTATATCGTCAGTCAGGTCCCCTTGATGTTTTGGGACTCGCAGGATCGGACGCAGCAATCGGCGCAAGAGCGACCCTCCAACAGGTATGAAAGGGTCGCAGATGCTCTCCGATGCCCCATGAAGATATATCGAGCGTACCTTCGAACTTTCTGTGAGACATGGCGATTGTCGTGGTTGTCGATGAAGGTTGAAGGAGAAGCTCGAATCTTCGCGCAATTGAAAATATCAGGTCGTTTGTTGTGTGGGCGGACGAAAAGTAAGCGAGGTGTCTTGGCCTAATCTGGACACTAGCGCCATGAACCACAACTTCAGACTCTCAAGAGAACAACGTCCACGATCACTATAATCATAGTTTTTTAAGCTAGAAATTAAATTAAGTTAAATATTCTGACAGGTTCTAAGGAGCTTACAAGAGTCATGAGGAATTTACGTTTTTCGTAAGTGCGAAAGTAACTACAAAACTCTATTTCTGTTCCTAGGGCTCAGCTGCTTGCTCTTCGGCTTCATGCTCTCACAAGAACAGCAACATTTACAGTCACTGTAGTTATGGTCGCTTGGGTTAGAAACTAAATCAAATCTAAGGTTTGGAGAGGATTTCGTTGTGCTTAAAAAAGTTTTAAGAGTTCTACACATTTTCTTTTGCGACGACAGTACTTTCAGTATTTGAGTTCCTAGGGCTCAACTGCTGGCGCCAGGAAGCAGGACTATGAATCTCCTTTACGTTTTTAGCTCTGCAGAATTGCATAATATGCGTAGAGATCTTAAAGAGAGGCTAAATCTAATAAGGACATATTCAGTTCGTATTACTAAGTTTTCAGACCTACTATGCTATAAACCCTGTCTTACATGTCTAGCAAGAGCAATATCCTGTACACCACATAAACTCCCAAATTCTGATCTAAAAAAAAACACATCATCCTCCATTTATCACATTCCCCTATTTACTCTCCGTCAACTCGGCCCTGGCCCACCACCAATCCCCCTCCTTATCCCCCCACAGATCCGGCCGATTCTCCGTCAAGTACCCCTTCTTCGACCCCCCAGCCCTCTGATCATTCTTCTCCCCAAACACCATCTTCGCACTGCTTCCCCTCTTCCCATACTGCGCCCACGTACTTCGATTCTTCGCCCGTCCCTTCTTGACATCATTCACGTTCCCCGACAAGACAAAGCTCGTCCAATACGCATGCATCTGCTGCGCCACCGCCTCCTGCATGTGCCACGGTAGCCTCGTTACGTCCCTCGAATACGTCACGTAGTCCATCTGGTCGCCGTGGCTCGCGCCTCGTGCTACCGTCGTGTTGACGTCGAACTGATACAGCCACACCTCGCGGTCATCAGGCTTGTCGAACGCAGACGCGAAGTACGCCGTGTGGCGGACAGGCGCGACATATGCGTAGTCGCCGTAGGCACGCGCGAGGCGCTTGTATTCCTTGCCGAAGCCTGGACGGTCCTCGAAGTATATGCTCTCCGGCTCCTTGAGTGGATCAGGATAAATTTTCCGATCCAGTTCCTCCAGATCTCCCTGGGATAGGTTTGGAATCAGAGTCTTGAAGAAATCCGTGAATTCTTCGGATTCCTCGACATCTTTCTGGATGAATATGTTGCCTTCGTTTGTGTTGAAGCCGGTGAGAATGGGCACTTTGTGATATGCGCGGGTTTTCCAGCTCTCAATGGGTGCTATGGGGATCATACCGCCAGGGCCATCGATGACGGGTTGGAAGGGCCAGCGCAGAGACTTGTCGTAGCGGGCGTAGACGGTTTGAGAAGCAGCGATGATGGTGTCGATGTCGATGGAGCGAAGATGTGTCATCTTGGACTCGTCAGGGAGGTTTATCGTTCCGGTGAGAGTGAGAAATTCTTTGAATTGCTGTTCGTGAAGAGGGTGATCATAGGGATAACATGCACGGGCGGTTGGACCGCCGGATTCCATGATGACACGCTGGAAGGCGGCGGGAACATCGATCTTCATGAGGTGGTGTCCGACCTTTGATATGTTAGTGGAATGACCATGTAGACGGAAGAAGATCGACAGATGCTGTGGCACCTCGACTTTGCTTGAAGTAAGGATAAGATAGGCAATGCACTGACGACATGCTCGAAGATGTCGACATTTTAACTTGAAGAAATTCCATATCACTTACAGCATGTGCTCCTGCCGAGCTTCCCCAAATAGTGACCAGGTTCTTGTCTCCTCCAAATATCTCAATATTGTCCTGGACCCACTGGAAGGCCATCGCCTGGTCTTTCAATCCCAGATTCAGTATGCCTTCCTCAGCCGTAAGGTTACTAGGCAAGAATCCCAATGCGCCAGTTCTATAATTCAGCGAAACCCCAATAATTGGATCGACGCCCCAGGCCACAAAACTGGCAATATCCCTCTCCTTCCCGCTGCCAAAATTAAACGCCCCGCCATGGATATATACCACAACCGGCATCTTCTGGTCAGGGTTGACTCCCCTCGGGCGCCAAATATTCAGATTCAAGCAATCATCACCACTCCTCTCGTCCTGGGTATCCGAACCGCCCCAACACTTGTGTCCCCAGCCCCTTGCATCATAATTGCCTTCTCCCGTCCCCACCTTTACGGGTGCTCTAAATCTGTTATCCCCCCCAGTCGTTTGCGCATACGGCATCCCCAAGAACGACTCAATGAACACCGGCCCAACCTTCGACGTGCGCCCTTGGAATGTGCCCTGTGGGAGCGTGACGCTGGGACGAGCCAGCAGGATTAACGGGGTGAGCGCCATGGAACCCAGACGACTGGTCCTTCCTGTACGGGTATACAGCAGAATCTCGAAGAGGACGGCGCCGACGAAGACCAGTCCCGAGAGGATGATCAGCGACTTTGCGATGGTGCGCGGACACCAGAGGCGACTGGCAAAGTCGCGTGGGTTCCGGCGTGCGGCTCCGAACACGTTTTTAACATTTTCGAAGGCCTTCTTGAGGCTTGCTTTTGCTTTTGTGGAGGCGGAGGAGAGGGAGCGGGAATAGGTGGAGGCGGAGCCAGTGGATGCCAGCATCGCAGCGATGGCTGGGAAAGAGTCGACGGTGGCCCTGAGAGCAGGCGGGCGAGGTGTTCAGGAGGTCCAAAGCATAGTACCGCGTCCTGAGCGTCCTGGAGGTAGAAGAGAATCCAAATCCAAATACAGGTCCAAAAGATTCGGTCGGAGGAGATGGGTGGCCTTTCTATATAATGCCAGCTACCTAGATAAGTATCTATGTAGCGCTGTGTAGGACTGTGTAAGGGTCGAAGTGACCTGTCAAGGTCGATGTCGGTAGGACGCGCTATGGGAGATGTGCGCTGTGTATTGCGATAGCCGTCGGTTTGGTCGCGGTTGACTGGCTAGCTGGCTGGTCTGACTTGCTGAGATGGGCCAGGGATGGTATGAATGCGCGCAATAAGATTCGTGGTGGTGACGGTGTCAAAGAGCGCCAGTTCAAGGTGTGTTGAAGACACGATGCGAGTTGAATGCCGCAATAACGGCGACTATGGCTGGTCTGCTGGAAGAAAGTCGAGAAGATGAAATAATGCAACTTTAGTTTAAAGGGGAGAGCCGACAGGGGCACATGGCTTGGGCGTGTGGTAGATAGAGTACATAGGTACATACAGGATGGGGTTCATCTTAGTGCGCCAAGGTCAAGTGAACAGCCTGGAATAGGTAGACGAGGTAGACGAAATAGACAAAATAGACACATGAAGGAAAGGCATAGGTGGGTAAGCAGTCATCAACACGATGTAATTGGATATCGAAGTTGATCTTCTTCAGCAACGTTTTGATACTTCTGTTTTTTTTTATAAGCAGCTTATGTCTTACAAGCAATTGGACCCTGAGAACCCTGAGAACCCTGAGACTACCTAACATGTCTCGTGGGCACATACTGTACTACATACATACATATGTACATACATATCTGTGCTTGCTTTAAATCTCATATCCATCAACACGAAGTCAACTTCTCCGTATCCGCAACTCTGGGAACTGGGAACCCAAAGTCGCACGCTGAACACGTGCGGAACTAACTGTAGCTCTCAACGGAAAAAGGCCTGAAGGCTGCACCACAACGCCACCAAATAGCGGCATCCCTCACCCATTCAAGTAACCAACATATAACCTCTTCTTCGTTAGTAACAATAACAATACTAATTACTAAATGACAATGCTCTACCCTACAATAACAATCCCCCTTTTAATCCATTCACCCGAGCTTCCCCTAGGCAGCTCCCCCAACAAGCCAACGCGCATGTTCCGACTATTCGAGCTCCCTCTATATGGACGCGCCAGGACATCCTCTACGCTTGGTTCGAATAGATCAGAAATGCCTATGCCGCGTGCTGTGTCTCTACCCGCATACTCTTGACCATGAGCCGCGATCAGCTGCATGCTGCATATCGTCTGATGGAGTCATGTCAGAGTTCGTCCAGGAGAGTCTGAGTCAAGCTTCGAACAAGAGAAGTCAAGAGCCCACAGGCATCTCTCCAACAGCGCAAGCTACAACAAGATACGGAGTCACATATTGCTGATGTGACACCCCTCATCCAGACTATTGGAACTCCGCTGTGGCTGAAAGGCCGCATGCTCGACCGAGGTGACTTGAAAATCCTCGTCGTTGTAATAATGACCTCAATTCTGACTATCGATATCCTACAATGAGTGTTCTGAACTCCTAACACTACTCCAATCTTCCCTCTGGATTAAACAGTGGATGTCCATCAACCCTTCCCCAAATAATTGATGGATCCTGATACTAAAAACGCCGTAATTCATACGCTTTCCCTAACGAATACTTCGACTCGCTGAATCGACAGTAAAAGAAATATAGTGTAAAGCGGATGCTCTTCTCGTCCAATTCCTTGGAATGATGAATCCAGCCTTCAACTCGCATTGCCACCCCAATCCATCCTGCCCAACACCTCATTGCAAGCCACACATGTTCCAAAAACAGAACGTCAATACCACGTCGATTCTCTCATCCGAAGACTCTCAGGTCAGATCAGGTAGGCCAACGTCTAGGCTCTCAAGCCCATCTGTCCTCCTGGTCCGTACCCTGCACTCAACCCCTCATCTGGCATCTTCCCCTCCATCATCCTCCTCCTCTGCTTCTCTGCCCAGTCCCTGCTCGCCTGACGTCCTCTTTCAGCGGCCTCCTCTCGTGCCTTCTTAGCAGCAGCTTCCTTCTCTCGTCTCTCCCTCTCTGCCTCCTCCTGCGCTCTCGCATCTCGCCTATAGACTTCCTTGCCCTTATGCTTCTGCGTCTGCGTTGACGAGCTCGAAGCCGAGCGTTGCATGGAGAGTCCACTCATTGATGGTCCACTCGTGGTGACTGGCGTCTTGCGGATGCCAGGTTGAGATGAAACACGAGTGCGTGGCGCAGAAATATTGGCCTGGATTGATGCGGAAATCGAAGGTCGGTGGGCGCCAACAATAGAGCCGCGCTTGGAGACCGGAAGATCGCCAGTTGTGCCTTGAGCATCGGGGGAACCAATAATGCTCTTGCGTGCGAGACTGGCAGCAGTCTCGCGAGGAACCACACTTGGAACGATGCTCTTAGGGAGTGGCTTCGCCTTGAACTCTCTCCGCTTTCGTTCCTCCTGCTCTTGTGCCTTCAGACGAGCTTCTTGTGCCTCGCGCTTCCTACGAGAGAGTGCTTCGCCAGGAAGCTCAAATGTTGGCTTCGTGACAGGTTTGGCGGACTTGACTTTTCGTGCTGTCGCCTTTGCCGCGAGGAGAGCTGTTTCGGATGTAATGCTCAACTGGCGCGCAGCCATGCGCGCTTCGCGTGCTTCACGCTTTTCCTTCAATTGTTGTGCAATAGCTTCACCTGGAAGCTCAAATGATGGACGCGTTGGGGGCTTTGTAGATCTGACCGGCGCCTTGGGATGGATAAAGCTGACGGGACGTGCGTCTATTGGCCTTTTGCTGACAGCAGGTGCGGCCTTTGGCTCAACCGAAGTTGAATGGCGCAAGGTGGATGTTGATACCGTTTTTCTGACCTCGTTTGGCCTGATGCGGACTGTAGACGTTCCAGAAGCTGCTTTCTTGGCCGCCATCTCGCTCATCAATGCTCTTCCTTCTCGAGCACCAATGGTCTTTGCCTTAATCCCAATAGTCCTAGCAGCTGAAGAAATGGTAGTCGTCTTTCTTGACTTCATTGGTGATACCAGTTCCTGTGCCCTTGCAGCCTCACTAAGAGCCTCGAGGGCCTCTTCCATTTTATCGAGCTCCTCAACTGAATCCTCAATTCGTGAGAGGGGCTTCGCAGGAGAGCGAATAATGATTTGTTCAAACTTATCCAACTCGTCAACTGAATCCTCAATCCTTGATTCAGGCTTGCAGGCGGACCGAAGTTCGACCAGCTCCTCGATAGAATATCTTCGTGAGACTGGCTTAGCTGGTGAGCGTTCCACAATATGCTCAACAAACGAATCCTCGTGAGAAGACTGAGACTCAGGTGTAGTAGTCTCATCTCTCTCAGTTTGCTCAATCGAATCGAGAACAGCGTCACCGCTTTTAAGAGCATATTCCATACCAACATCCCCATCTCTGTCAACGGTCTGAGGCGCCTGAGGACCATTATACACATAAATTGGTTCCTGCTCCGCTGTCCGCCAGTCCCTGTTAGTGAAAGGCGATCTTGATATATTGTACTCATTAGAAATCCACGACTGAACTGATCGCCCGAAAGAAGGAGAATTGACTGCGTCACTGAAGGAAATATGCCCAGGTTGGAAACCAGAGCGATACTGAGGAATCTGAGGAACCGGAATAGCTGGCCCAGAGCCATGAGCGCCATAAGAATAGTAATTATACTGACCTTTGGGAGTTGTCATATTTCTCATCTGCGAGCGTGTCAGGCGCACAGCAGCCGACGCTGCATTTGGTATATCATTGGCTATTGGACCTTGTTCTGGTTCTGCCAGATGCACTCCTTGCAGTCCGTCGAGGAGATGCATAAGGCTACCTGGATCGGACTGGAGAAGTTGACGGGCTTCAGCAGCTGCGGGTGACAGTGGAGCTGGTTGATCGTCTAGAACCACTTCTTCGCTCGAGCTTTGCTGCTGTTTGACGTTTCTCTTATTCTTTGCCTTCCTGCTCTTCTTCTTGATGCCAATTGCTGTCTTGAACGCGGCTTTGAGGAGTTTCTCTTGATCGGCAATTTGAGCCTCTTCGAGGCTGACGATTTCTTCGGTAACATTATTGTTTATCTCCTCTAATGGAGCCCGTGCTTCGGTAGTGGGTACTTGCTGGTCCCGGGGTCTTGACAAGCTGGATTCATCCTCAGCAATTGTGATTTTCGTAGATCGAGTAATTCGCGGCATCGTTGTGTCTGGTCACTGATTCTGTGTTGTTTGATTCGAAGTTGTCTTGAGGCTTCGTGGGTCACCCCAAACGATTGAGCTTAGCACAGACGAGAATTGATCGTTGATAATCTTTTAACTGACTCGATTGAAGGTTGAAGCAATGCTTTGGAATGCAAATGCCTTGGTTGAATGTGTTCTTGAGTATTTGTGAGGTAAAAGTAGAAAGTATGTGAGAAACTGAGTCGCGACAGCCTTCCCAGCGAGTGGTGCGCGTCACCACAGCAACTAATAAGCGACGCGAAACTTCAACGCGGTGCGCGTAGAATGCGACGCGCAGAGCACACATGTTTCAATCATCCAGCTTTCAGTGAGTCATGTCAGATAAAGTCGAAACTATTTCCATTTGCTAGGTTCTCAGAGACTACTCGGAGACTAACCATCGTAGTCCCTCATGAACAAGCTATACCGCAGGCTTCTATCTGTGACAACGGAATTTCGAAGGTCTGTCACCAATGGTCCATCTCGTATCTTACAATAGCTGCCTCCCAATATCTGCGCCCAACTCCTCGCCATGCTCCAGCAGTCATTTATATCATCAATCATGTTTATATCCCATCACGAAGCCTGTTTATTGCTCTTCGTTGCCAGCTTCTCTTGCAGCATCTTGGTGTTGCTGTATGATCGGAGCCTGTTCTGTCGGAATTCTGACAAGCGTTTGCGGCAGGGGCACCTCTTCATTCCTTTCCTCCTCATAGGCTTCGGTGTCTTTGGGTATAGGTATTTTCGCTGCAAGTCTAAGTTAGTCTCTGTACTTCCAACTACCCAGGACCACACAGGAAGAGCTCACTTGACGCCATGCTTATAGCCCTTAGGACATTATGCCAATTGCTCAATACCAGCGCAACCGCTATAAACTCATTAGCCTTAGTCCCCAGCCATGATTAATAGTGAAGTGCCTTCGGTGCCATTCGATAGGGTCGCAAGTTTCTCTTCCAGCACTGACATCTGCCCCGCCAGCCCTGCGCTGAGATCTCTCAGCTCTTTTAGATTTTCGAGCTCCTGCCTCTTCTCGTTGACTCGCGCTAGCAGAATTGGCGACTGCCCTTGCAAAGAGCTTGCATTGTTGGATGTGGATTGTTGTCGCAGATGGGATGGGAGGGGTCGCGAAGCGTAAGACATTGCGTGCGGAAGTTGCGCTTCTACTTCGAATGGTAGGTGTCTTTTGTAATACCGATCAAAGAATATGCCGGAAGGAAGCTGAAGATACGGTGGTTCGGTAGAAACCCTAATTGTTGTACTGGTGAAGTGGTTTTGATGTTGCGAATGGTGACAGCGGGACGTTATAGGTAATGTTCGTTCCCGTTCATTATCAGAGAGTTGGGGACCAGGGTGGATTATCCCCCTATGCCACTAGTGACAGGGGAATGGCTCTAACTCCTTCCAGCCTTAACGTAAACACAACACATTTTGCGACCATGACAATAAAGCGTCCTATTATAACCACGACTTCAACGCCCTCATTCATGGACTATTAGCATATCTATGAGCCTTGTCTAAGATAGCAAGTCATCCATCGTTTCACCTGAAAACAGCGCTGTTCTGCCGCATGAGAAGTACTCATGGCGCGTTTAAATGAGGCGCCTGCGCCTGCGGATCCTGTTGAGCTTTGTAAGTACAGATTCTGGAAGAGGCGTCTGATTTGGACAGAGACTGACGATATTATTCTTAGTACGTCGCAAGTATATACGCCAAAATAAGGATATTGCGCGTATGAACTCCGCCCAGGCAGTCCGAATCCGAAATCTCGAGAACGAAGTCGCAAATCTGCTTGCTGAGAACCTAGAACTACGAGGGCGGATCGTAAGCCAGGAGGCACAACCACAGCGTTCACGAAATTTTATCAATCATGTTGGAGAGATCAGATCACAGCTCGATGCCAAGCTACAAGAAATTACAGATCTAGTCACAAAGCTCGAACGTCCTGTGAAGGAACCAAGAAGGTCGTCTACTGGCACGCGACTCCCGAGAGCGAGACCAAGGACCTCTGAAGAGCGAGCCATGATGATGGAAGCGCTCGCTGAGCAAGAAGGACGGTTGCCAGCAATCCTTGAGAACAAAGCATATCCTCGTCGTACTATGGAGTATGTAATGGCCTTTCATCTACGGAGCGTCGTGCTGATTGTCCACTAGCCAAGAGGAGATTGCTGCAATAATTTCGGCGAATGACTACATCGAATCGCCTGATATTGGACCGCCTCCAGTGTCACATTTCATCAACGAAGATCCTGTCAAGATAGACCTGCCTCCTACATCGAATACGGAAACAGAAGAGCCAGCTGGGTTAGACCCAGTGCTGTCTATAAATTTGGAGCAACGACGAAAGCGGAGAGATGCTAGCGGCAGCTCGGAAAACAGAAGACAGAGCGAATTCAGCAGCGTTGAGGAAGAGAAGAAAGAGATACCACAACCAATCAAGAGTGGCGCAAAAAGGAAATTCAATATTAACGATGAGCAAGAGGTCGAACGCGAAGCAAGACCAGTTGCAATATCGCCTGACGACTTCAAATATACTCGCAGAGTGACAGAAGTCAAACCACAACCCAAGAAGGAACTGGTAGTTCCGGAAAAACCAGTCGCAAGGATCCAAAGAGAGGTTGCGATAGCTCGAGCAAGATCCAAAGAGAGGACAGCTTCAAACATGCCAATCAATCCTCCGACGACCACTCCATCGATTACCAGAAGAGCACTTGGGCCGAAAACATCGAATACAGATGTCGCCAATTCTCCGAAGAAGCTGACGAAGCCTCCTGTATTGGACGACGGAACAATAGCAGGAAAATTGCCCAGCATCAAGGACGCAACGACGAAGGAACGTCCGCGGAGCAGAAGCGAGGCCCCAACAACGGTGCAGGCAACAGTCGAACCTGTGATAGTAACTTCTGTCGAGATTCTTCCAGAACCGGAAACACCAGCAGCACCTGAGGATTTATTCTCACCTACCTCTTCTGCACCATCAACAGCACGTCAGGTATCTCGTGATACTCCTCCACCACAAGAAATCGGCTCAGATGGGGAAGGTCACAGACCGAGCAGACGATCCAGAGCTAGCGTAAGCTATGCCGAGCCAAACCTACGGGACAAGATGCGTAGGCCGACAAAAGACCTCGTTGATGCTGTTACTGGGGAAGGAAAAGGCAATCGACAAAGCAGCTTCAAGCTCGAGGAAGAGCCACAGACCGCTGTGAAGATTAAACCCGAACCAGAGGAAGATGATGCATGGAAGAGAAAGCTGCCTGCCGCTTCGAGCGTCAGTGTTTACAGTAGCAGCCCTTTGTCAAGCAAAGCCGTCGATCAAGCTCCAATATCCGAAATACCCCAGCGGAGGCGGCGCGGGTCACAATTGTACGAAGGTAATGAAGAAGGCCGGTCTAAATCAGGGCCAGGCTCAGCTATATCAGCCTTGATAGCTACAAGTAGGAAGGTCAAGCCAGAAGCTTCGGATCCGAATCCACTCAAGAAAGCGTTTGATAATCTGGAGCAGAAAATGGCTGATATGGATATCTACGAGTTTAACGACAATGATGAAGCTGCTCCGAGGCCGCGGGCATCGAGAAGTCAGAGTACAGCCGAGACATCAGATTTTGCAGCATCAAGCAGAGTTGCCGCGTCATCGAGGCGCAGACAGTCGACCCTCGGAGTTGGTCTGGGAGGGGCTTCGGCTGTTGAGAAAGAGCAGAGAAGGAGGGAAAGCGGCTTGCAGCGATCCGCGAGCACATCCCAAGTGCTGAAAGATACAGCAAAAGCTGAGCTGGATAGCCCGAAGAGTGAGAGGAGTGAGAGACTGGGAGCAAGGAGAAGAAGTATGATGTTATGATAACTCTGATAAGGATACCATGATGCGAGATGCGGCGTTGCAGGGTACTGGACTGTTATTAATGCGTCTTGGCTCTTTCTTTTGTACGGGTATGGTATGACGAAACGGGAAATAATGAGGAATGAAATGGATAGAACTCTACTTTCCAAGTGCACCGCCGCTGAGGTTGCGTAATGGATGCATTTGAGATGTGTTATGTGAGTAATACTTGCTCGAAGATGCTTGGCGACCTTAATATTAGTGTTGAGCAATACTGCTCGATGCTGATGAATACTGATGCGCAGATGGTGTCGAGGAAGAATATAATGTACTATAAATAAATAAATAGAGATGGATCATCAACAATCGGATCCGAACTGGTGTATCGGTAACATATCCGCCTCTCATGATCACTCATCAGAACCCGCGGTTGCGCGGGGTTCGACTCCCCGGTTCGGAAAGAACCATCCATCTCAGATGGATACTGTCAACTTTTTGGGTATTGTTTTCCCTTTTATCTTAGAATCCTAGTCCACTATTCTCCCAGCATCGAAATTGCGAACTTAGAACATGGTCTTGAGGGTTTCTATATAACTAGGCAGAACGAAACTCTCATGCCCCAATCGATTTCTTTTGCATGGCCTCGCTAAAGTCCCACATGGCTGTCGGTTCTTTGTCGCGAGCGAATCACGTGGTGGACGGAGTTCCCTTTAAGCGTCTGATCGCACTTTGGAAGCGTCTCTCAAGCATGAACCGTCTCACAAGCGAGCCAACAAGGCTCTTCCTGGACCTGATTGTCCTGACAGCTTTTGGCCGCTGTCAAAATGTCAAAATGTCAACGATGACGGCACACAGCCCCGAGAAAGAACTCGGATTATCTCTATAGATGTACAGCTAAATCCTCACATCAGCTTACGACCATGATCTAGGTACTCTGGGCGCAGATCGTCACTGGCTCCTGCGCGGCAGTGGTCGGAAGCGCCGGATGGATTTGTAAGTATCCGGCTGAGTATGACAAGGCAAGGCTGGGGACGCTGCGGCCGCTGGGACTGCCGGGACAGCTGGGACAGTGGGACTGGCTGAACGGGATAGATAATGCAGAAGGGCGAGAAGAGGATGCAGTTGGTTCGCCGTCCGAGGGGAGCTGGGAGTTGCAATTGTAATATCATCTCCGATGCTCCGCTGTCTGCTCTGCAGCAACAGGATGACTTCCAGAGAGAGTGCATAGTAGAATAGGTCGGCAAGAGGTCATTCAAGAGGCCATCGAGTATTATAGTTGTCGTCACCTGCTCTCTTGGCGGCTTGGCTTGGCTTGGACAGAAATAACAAGTGAGAAGGACCAGCGAACTGCTAAACGCCGTTTCAAGCTGTTTCAATTCGCACGAATGCTACATCAGTGCCCAGTCAGCCGTATCAGATGGAGACTGGCTGTGTCCCAGTATATGCGGTCCATTTGGAGACGCAGAGCTTGAGTAATACATTGGAAAGCCTGTACAGATGTACATACTGTACTGTATTGTATATACATAGCTGAAAATATAGCTAAAACTGGAACAAAACACTGAACTGCCCATCAAAGAAGACAGAGGCTGTGCAGCCGTCCACATACACTGTCCGCAGTGGAGCATTGTTGACGGCGCCAATCAGCCAAATCTCAAACCTGAATGTAGATCCCTAAACAATCCATCTTCTCACCAAACTACACACACCTCCGTTCTATGTTGATACTTGCTTCTTTCTGCATCTTTACCTCTCTGAAATATATTATCTTGCCACTCCGTCATCAACATATCGACATATCGACATATCGACCGTCGCAATCAGAACTAACTTGTTGCAGCCACAGACAAAAACAATCAGGGTCTTTGTTGCATCCAGCGACCGTATGAGCGACGATTAACGACACCACATACGCTGGGCTTAGGTTCGCCATCCATCACTCGTTGATCCGGACGCGGAAGCGTGGGATCGTGTATACAACTCTGCCACATACCTGGTTATGAAGTTATTACGATGCATCGCGGCGGCAGTCGTCGGTGCGAGCCTCTTCTTCACCAGCACGCAAGGTATGGATGGCCCTTCCGATTCTTGGCTCGTGGGGTCACAATGATGATAACAATGTGCAGCGCATTCAACCTCACGAAATCCTTTGAAATATTTGTCAATTATTGACGAACCTGTTATACATACGCCGAGCCATCGCGTACATGCGCATTCATCCTTCGACCTTTCCTTTCATTTGCATGGACGGAGGCAGTTTATCAAGCTGACGCTGGTGCCGAACGATGATGTGTTAGTTGAAGGGGCGACTGTCAACTATATCGGTGCCGATGGGGAAGTGCGGAGTACGGAGATTATAGAGAGGTCGGATCACAGAGTTTACAAAGGGCAGGCTTGGGTACAACAGCGGGGAGGGAGGGAGTGGACGAACGTCGGTTGGGCGAGAGTGGTCGTGCATCAGGATGGTGTGAATCCGATTTTTGAGGGCGCATTTAGGGTCAACGGCGATCATCATCATATTCACCCGCGGAATACGTATCTGTCGACGAAGCATGCACTGGATCCGCTGCTGGAGGATGATAGGGAGGATATTATGATTGTGTGGAGAGATTCAGATATTATGGCTGACGAATACCGGGAAGAGCTGAAGAGAGGAATCAACGAGAATACATGTATTTCGGACGAGCTTACCTTCAACATGAGGCCCGAACATCCTGTTTATGCGGGTATTCTGAAGAAGGATGAGAGCTACTGGGGATCGATCTCGACAAAATCAATCTTCGGCAGACAGTTCGACAGTACCACATTGGGTGGAAACGGTGCGGGCGTGAACCTCTTGAGTAGTCTTGGAAGCACAAGTGGTTGTCCTTCTACACGGAAGGTTGCCTTGGTGGGAATTGCTACGGATTGCACATATACCGCGTTTTTCAATTCGACGGCAAGCGTTCGGGCCAACATCATCGCACAGATGAACTCGGCATCCGTCCTGTATGAAGAAAGTTTCAATATCTCTCTTGGGATCCAAAATCTCACAGTTTCCGATCAATTATGTCCAGGAACTCAGCAATCCACAGCCCCTTGGAATATGGCCTGTAACTCGGGCCTCAACATCCAAGACCGTCTCAACCTCTTCTCAGCCTGGCGAGGCCAACGGCAGGACTCTAATGCCTACTGGAGTAAGCAACAATTTCCAAAATCCAAAATCTGCATGCTGATACCTTCTAGGTCTCCTCACAACCTGTGGCACCGACTCAGCCGTCGGCCTCGCCTGGCTCGGCCAAGCGTGCGTTAACACGGCTCAATCCTCCACTTCCTCGAGTGCATCCAATGAAACCGTGTCTGGCGCCAACGTTATCGTCAGGACGAGCACTGAGTGGCTCGTCATCGCACATGAAGTTGGTCATACTTTTGGTGCCGTGCACGACTGCGTCGACTCCACGTGCGCAGACGGCACTACTGTTGCTGCACAGCAATGCTGCCCACTCTCCTCGTCAACTTGTTCGGCGGGCCAGCGCTTCATCATGAACCCATCTACCGCAACAGGGATCACCAATTTCAGCCCTTGCAGTATCGGGAATATCTGTTCCGCCATCGGGCGCAACTCTGTGAAAACTGGTTGTCTGACATCTAACAAAAACGTGCCCACCATCAGCGGCTCCCAGTGCGGAAACGGGATAGTAGAGCAAGGAGAAGATTGTGATTGTGGCGGTGTCGACGGCTGCGGGAACAATCCATGCTGTGAAGCGACGACCTGTAAATTCAAAGCGAACGCCGTCTGCGACCCTAGCAACGAAGACTGCTGCATGTCCACCTGCGCCTTCGCCAGCTCTGGCACCGTCTGCCGTAGCTCGACCGGCGCCTGTGATCCGCAGGAAACCTGCTCAGGCAGCAGTGCCGTCTGTCCCGCGGATGTCAACGCACCAGATGGCCAGTCGTGCGGGAATTCAACCGAGGGACTCACATGCGCGTCCGGACAGTGTAGCTCGCGGGACTTGCAATGCAAGACCATCATGGGCGTATACCTGCAAGGAAACAGCACATATGCATGCAACCAAGACAACCAGTGCCAGATCAGCTGCGCGAGTCCCGCGTTCGGCACTACGTGCTATAGCATGAAGCAGAACTTCCTGGACGGCACGCCGTGTCAGGGCGGAGGAAAGTGCGCGAATGGGGTTTGTACGGGCGGGACGGTCGGCAAAGAGATCAAGGACTGGATCGACAGGAACAAGCCATTAGTGATAGGATTGGCTGTCGGAATTGGCAGCTTGCTCATTATTCTTATACTCGGCTGCTGCATCTCGAGCTGGAGACGGAGAAGCCGGATGCGCAAGGCGCCGCCGCCGCCGGTGAGTGGTTGGCGTCCGCCGGGACCCGTTCGAGGGTATTCGCCCGGGCAGGGATATGCGAGAGTGCCTGTGCCGCCGCAGATGGCTCATCGGGATGGGGGATATGCGCACGGTGCGGGCGGGCAGCAGTATGACGCTGGATGGAATGCGCCGCCGCCGGCTTATAGTGGACCGCCAGCGAGATATGCATAAATATGTGGCTTTATACAGGAGTTTTGTACCTTGGGCAATGATGGGACGGCGATAGAGCTTGCGGATTGGAAATCTGGGCAGAGGGCGAAAGAATGTGGTTGGCTATTGCATATTTAGGCCGTGATGAACTCATGAATCAATCTAGTAAGACGAAGTTGTAACAATACATAGCAACCCGCTGTGTGCCAGCTAGACTTTTGGAGTAGTATCGTGATTGAAACCTTTAACTCCGTCTAGCTCGCATCTATAGAAGCTATCCTTGTTGCTGGAGCTCGAATGCAAGAAATATAATCCATAGGTCGGGAAACACAGAGAACTCTCCCTCCCTCGTGATCATCTGCCGCGACGCAACAAAACCCTCAAGAGCTTTTTGCACAAGAACACCACTATTCCATCTTCACTCAAAATTGGTGTTTCCTCAGCATCCCAAATCCCTCCGTTCCCCTCCTTGTCATCCACGCTCTGTCTGCCTTACCAAGTCGTGGAGTTGCGCCGCCGCTCGGCTCGAGGCACAAAGTGGGTCCTTTCGTGCAAAATTCTTTGTCGCAGCTCCACAGACAGGAAAGGAATAAGTAGCACTGTAGATTAAGAACAATAACAAAAAGGGGATATGGTTTAGTGGTATAACGCATCTTTAGCATAGATGAGGTCCGGCGTTCGATTCGCCGTTTCTCCAACAGAAACATCATCAGCTCACAAGTGATTGTGAGCTTCCATTTTTGCACTCTTTGGTTTTGACTAGCCGCTCATTCCCAATATCACCATAGGAAACAATAGGCAAGAGGGATACAACAAACGGGGATATGGTTTAGTGGTATAACGCGTCTTTCGCATAGATGAGGTCCGGCGTTCGATTCGCCGTTTCTCCAACGGAAACTCCTCCTTGCGAGGATTCATATTTTGGCCTTGTTTCCTTTTTAGGGGGAAGCAGGGATTGGGTTAAAGCCGCGTGAACAACCTTTTATTGTCTAGGAAAGATTTCGCCCCTTTTGCATCATATCTGAGGCAGGCACTTTGTTAGCTTTTTTGGTAATAGAGACGCGGCATACAACTAGAAGAAAATGGAGCCTCGCCGCCCCCCCGGTGCGAGAACGAGAATTGCAACTCTTATGAGAAAAAAATATCACTCAGAGGCGAAGGAGGCATTGCATCGTCTCAAAAGATTCCCAGCCCCTACATAAAATCCGATAGATACCCCTCATCGCGATTCTGATTACTGCTCGCCTCCAAATTCTCCTCCGTAAAGATATCATCATACGCATGGTCCTTGCTCTCCTTAAGCTCCCTCCTCTCCTTCGCAAGCCGCGCCTCCTCCTTCCTCCTCGCCTGCGCCGCCGCCTGGTTCTTCCGCCCCTTCGCCTTCAGCATCTCCTCGCGCTCCATCGCCAGGTCCGGGAACTTCTCCACCTTGGTCTTGTTGAGCCGGTTGATGATCGGGTTCTGGCGCGTCGGCACGAGGATCTTCTTTACCTTCTTGGCGTCCTTGAAGCCGACTTGGCCGACGGCCATGGAGCCGTTCTTCTTCAGGTTAGACCATGGCGTGTAGATCACGGTGATGTTGTCTTTTTTGTTGCCTGGGGAAGGGTGAGTCACGTGAACGGAGGAGGAGGAGGAGGCACAGGGGGACGAGACACACCTTCGATGGAGTTGGCTTTGGTGAGTTGTGCGCAGTCGGTGAGGAGGTCTTCGGGGATGGAGTCCCAGGAGTCGCCTTCGTTCATGCGGAGGTAGATGTGGGCGGATGAGAGGTTGTCCACGTGGAACTGCGGGTATTGGTGAGTGTTTGTTTCTTTTTGAAAAAGGCTTTTAACGTACCCTAGATCGTTTTGTTAGCAAACTGGACATAGCATAAATGGGTGCGGAACATACCAGACGTCTTCCTCGACTCCATAAGCAATCAGCTCCTCATCTAAGACTTGTTGTCAGTCCTGCTTTTCAAGCGCCCAAGATCCCAAGGCTGAAATACTGTCTCTTACTTTCAACCTTATCTTTCCCAACATAGATGAATGCCGACGGCTTGACCGTGTTCGAAGTAAAATAATAGACCATTTTGTCGTACTAGAAGCTCACCCTTCGTTGTTTCGACGATCTCCATGTGGGCACCAAAAATCCCATATATTGGCGGCGGAGTTGGCCTCTAGCGCCGCCCGTAGCGAAAAGTATCTCCATCCATCAACCACTTCAATCCACCTTCCTCTCTCCCCCAAGGCACCGAATCCACACACCATGGCGCCCAAACTCTCCACGATAGGAGCGGCGCTCCAATCGCCCTCGGCCTTCCTCATCACCGACTCTCTGCTCCCTCTCACGGCGAAGCGCGGCGTCAAATACGGCTGGATCACGGCACCGGCACGATCAAAGGCCACGCCCGGCCGCTTCGACCAGAAGTCCGCGGGTCTCCCAACGCTCTCGGCCTCGCCCGCCGCGGCCCTCGCGCGCAAGGCCTTCACGCTGCCGCTGCGCACCGGCGCGCTGGCGATCAAGAAGGGCATGACGGCGCTCTACGACCCGGAGACGGGCAAGCGCACGCCCTGCACCGTCCTGCAGCTCGACCGCGTGCAGGTCGTCTCGCACAAGACGCGCGAGAAGCACGGGTACTACGCCGTGCAGGTCGGCGCGGGCTGGAAGCACCAGAGCAACGTCACGCGCCCGCTGCTCGGCCACTTCACCGGTGCCGGCGTCAGCCCGAAGAGGTATCTCGCCGAGTTCAGGGTCAAGGATCAGGATGGATTGCCGCCGGTGGGACAGACGATCGGCCCGGAGTGGTTTATTGAGGGACAGTTCGTCGATGCGCGCGCGAACTGCAGGGGAATGGGGTTTGAGGGTGGTATGAAGAGACATCATTTCAAGGGCCAGGGAGCGTCTCACGGAAACTCGTTGGCGCACAGAGTTATGGGTTCCTCGGGAGGTTCGCAGGGCTCTGGTAGCAGAGTGTTGCCCGGGAAGAAGATGCCGGGAAATATGGGAGGCCAGCAGGTCACGGTGCAGAATGTGAAGGTGCTGAAGGTCGACAGGGAGTTGGGCATTGTGGTGCTCAATGGGTGTGTGGCGGGACCCAAGGGTTGTGTGGTCAAGATTCAGGATGCGATCAAGAAGCCATGGCCTAAAGTTCCAGAGGTTGAGGCGGCGACAGTGGAGGCTACTGCATAGGCGGGTGGTTGGAGGTGGAAGTCAAAAACGATTCTGGCTGTGAAGATATTGTGGAGATAAGAAGTGTACATTACCAGCGGCAAGGCGTTATAGAGTGTATAGCAGAAAATGATACTGCATAAAGCCTTTGACTGCTTTTCGTTTCTATTTGTCAAAATGAAGTGACGAAGGCTTTAGGTTTCATGAGACTGATCAGCCTGTCATCCGAGCAAACGAATTTCAGATACTTGGTCGGAATCTGTGTTTAGAAGTCGTTGAAGTGTTATAGTGCAACAAAAATTTAAACAGCTCAAGCTCTCTGGTTAAGAATCGTTCGCATAGTTACAGGACAACAAAAACTTCATGTTTCAGTTACTCAGAGAGACGTGCACAGGCAGAGGATTCATCTCAAAGGATAAGTGTCTGAGGACTTGAAATTAGTTTGGGGTGATTCGGCCCCTGGATTTGCTTTGGCTTGGACTTCTGCAGCGTGTCTCCCATTCTCTTCCAGGCTTGCTGTTGTTGCCCGACTTGTAACGGTAGACCTGTCCATTCATCCCTTGTACAGGAAAGATCACGGGTAGATCCTCAGTAGAGGCTGGAAAGCTGTGCACGTATTGCAGAGAACCAGTGGAAATGTGCCATTTATATTTCATCATCATATTATTCATTAAATACCTAATTCCCAGGTTGTACTCCAACGTTCCCAGCCTATTGTTCTCAAGCCCCTTTATACCCATACCTCAACCCCTCAAGCTCCTCCACATCCACACTACCCAGCATAATCTTCACCCCCATCACCACCCCCAGCGCCAGCGCCGGCAGCATACTAAGCCTCCCTTTCCCTAGTCTCACTTCAGCCTGCCCTCCTCCCCTGCCCAGAAGGCCCAAAAACAGTATCAAAACAGCCAAACAAGCATTCATAACCGGCAAATACCTCTCCACCGGCCCTCCCTCTCCCCTCACATCTGCATCCCCTGCCCTCCTCTTCCCCTTAACCTTCTCACTCGCAGTATCCCTCGCATCAGCGACAGCTGCATCCACGACCGCCAGCCCCGTGCGGCCGGCGGGCAGGAAGAACATGCTCCATGATGTGCAGAGGAGGGACGTGATGGCGAGGAGGGGGAGTGTGGTGGTGCTGCGGAGCCCGGAGACGGGAGGGAGGTAGGCGAGGGTCAGGAGGAGGGGGAAGGCGGTGAAGATGCGGGTGTAGAGGGTGTTGGTGCGGAGGTTTTGGTCGCGGAGCGAGGAGATGAGGTTGGTTTGTTCTGGGGGGCGGTTAGTTGGGAAGGAGATTAAAGGCCAAGTGAAGATGGGATAGGGAGGGGACACACCTTCTTCGTCGAGAGCTTCGGGCATGGAATCGGAGGAGTCGTCGTCGCCTGGGTAGCGGAAGGTTTTCCGGAGGCGGGCTTGTGTGCGTGAGGACATTCTGTGCGGCTGTATTCGGAGAGGCGGCGTTGTTGTCAGAACATATCCGAAAAACTCGAAATCGTAAGTCTACACTGAAGATTTTCTGGTATTTCAAATGCCCCACGAGTTCTGAATCACCGTCGTAGAATCGTCCGCGTGGGTGACGACCGAGCCCAAGGCGCGGCGAGCAAAGACGTCACCCTCAGCCTCGTCCTCGGCCTCGCGCTCGTTTAGCGAAAACGGCCATAGCTCTGCGACACAGCATCGCAACTGCATCACTCCACCAGCCGCCCAGCTTCTGCTCCCAGACCCACACACATACGAACATGCTGCCGCGACTTCTCGGAGCGAGAGGCAGAGCATTGCTCTCGCCGCTGCGCGCCGGCGCCGGGATCCAGACACGCAACGTTGTTGCGAGAGCGCCGAGACGGACGTTGGTGAGCGCGCCCAAGGTCGGCGGGGCGCCGTTGCTGGAGCGGAGGGCGGATCGAGAGCTACCTGGTACGTCTGCAGGACTGGGGGAAAAGAGGCCGGTTGAGAAATCTATGTGGAAGCTGACATTGTGGCAGATGTCGAGAATTCGGGCATGAAATGGGTCCGCTCCGTCCCCATCTTCCTCGCCCTCCTGATCTCCTCCACCCTCGCCATCTTCAACTACCAGAAGTCGTCCTCGTCGGTCGTCTCCTCCACCCTGTATGCGCTGCGCACGTCGCCGAGGGCCCGCGAGTATCTCGGCGACGAGATCTACTTCGCGCACAAGATGCCGTGGATCTGGGGCGAGATGAACCAGCTGCACGGCCGGATTGATATCCAGTTCGAGGTCAAGGGGAATAAGAGACAGGGCACGATGAAGTTCAAGAGTTTCAGGAAGGGTGGGAGGCAGGGGATGTTTGAGACGGAGCAGTGGAGTCTGGAGGGCCCCGATGGGGAGATAGTTGATCTCCTGGATAGGGGGGATGTGTTTAAGGGGATCGTTGGGGTGGATGAGTCGACGGAGAGGAAGGCTGGAAGAGGATCTTACAGCCCAAATCTGTCATCTTAAAGGGGGAATATCGATCGATGGTGGGAAAGATGGTGTGGATGGATGGCTGCATGGAGAAGGGCATCGGAATGGCGTCAGGGTCTTGCTTTGAAAAGACCGTGTATTTTGTTTTATAATGTACAACAACTCTCCGATCATTTCGGAATATGGATCATTCCCCTCAGCTCACACGTACATGGGAATAAACCCTTGTAGATACTGTATGAAGCTGTGTAGATTCCAGCGATCACATTGCCCATAAGAAATTCCGAGTCATCACACATTTATGTCCTGGATGGAGTTCCTATGTTCGTATGTTTCTCTCTAGGTGATTGAAACGCGCATTGTTGACTAAGGACAATATGAATTACAATACGGACCTCTATAGACTATATAGAAGGAGTAGTACCAGTAGATACAAAATATAAGTTGTGCATCAACGTCCTAATTATAACGGAATAGACATAAGTATAAGCTTCAAAGCTTAAAACAACAGTTGACTTTTTAAATTCATAGCCAGGTTTGACCAACTATTCTTAAAAGTCCTACTTACACAGATAATATATACCACTAGCTAAGGAATACACTACTAGGGATTTGTACTGTATATATCAAGCTTCAACTCCATCCACATCTAACTCTCCAACGCATAAGAAAACAATGAAAACAGGATGCGACTTCCATCGGCTGCGGGAACGGATTGCTCCAGCGTCAACAGCGTCAACAGCGTCGACTAGGGACAAATAGCATGGTCAGGTCAAGATCGAATATAACGTTATCGTTTCGATAATAACAGAGCTTAAAGGAACGGCATCCCAATTTTTATGCCTACTGATCACAACGACCAAATTTAAACGACCATCAAACCCAAGCCTACGATAAACCGTCGTCTCCTCCCCCAACGCCACAGAGCAACTAAAATACACACAAATACAGACTGGACATCACTTATCTTAGGCATGCGATGGCTTCGCCTTCTTGCCCAGAATATCATCCATGACATCATTCCACAAGGTCTTCAGCGCGCCGGGCCCCTTCGTCTCCTCCCCCTCGTCGCGAAACGCCTTTGTCAGATCGCTCAGACTCGGCTCCTCCGCCTCATTCCCCACCACCTCCGTCAACGCCGCCGCGACCACATCCTCCGGATGCGCAGCCACGACGCTGATCTCGGACCTCAACAGCGGCATAACGGGCGTCTCGAGCGCGTGGGGTGAGCCCGGCGAGCGGTCCGGGCTGTAGTTGTCGGGGAGCAGCGGCACACGGAGTTTGGAGAAGGGGTTCGTCGGTGGCTCGGTGAGAAGGGTGGGGAAGAAGAAGAAGTCGATTGTGGAGGGGTCGGCTTTGGCGGCGGCGGGCGGGCTGGTGTGGAAGCCTTGCATGAGAGGGCGGATATGGTAAGAAGGGACAGTGGGACGGTGGCCGTCGGTGCTACTGGTGCTGTGGGAGCGGGTGAGGTCGTGGGCCGTGAGACGGTCGAGGAGCTGGGGAGTGTCAGTGGTGGCTTGATGTAGGAGAAGTGGCTCGATGTACCTCTGCTTTTGAGCCGGAAGGGTTCAACTGTCTTCGTGCACATTCGGCCTTCAGCTCCGAGAGTCTTTGGGGAAGGTATTGGGCAGTTCGGAGGCGTGAGTCAAGGAGGGAGGACGGGCGGGCAAATTGGGCAGAGGATGAAATGGTGCGGATTGCACGCTGGACGGGAGGCGTGACGCGAGACATGTTGTTGAGGATGGGATATGGTGTGATGGCGATATGAGAGGGATATATACGGCACGACCGACGATGAGTTCAGGATGATGATACAGAGGAGCGAGAAAGAGAAGAGGCAGAAAAGGACGAAAGAATTTAAGGGAGGATGGAGGATGGAGGATGGAGGATGGACGGACTCAGATATGAGGACAATGGTAGCTCTAAGCCTGTTTCGTCCGGAGTCGACAGAGGGTATAGGGAGATATAGAGAGGGTATAAAGAGGGTATAGAGCGGGTATACAGAGGGTATAGGTATCAAGAGGGCAAGGACGAACAAGACCAATACGATGGGGGAAATGGGGCCTATCTGGCTTGTGATTCGTTGAGGAATGACGATGGGAGTGGGAGGAAGGAGGACGAGGGAGGTATGGTGAAGGAAGCGGGTGTATATGCATCATCCATCCTGAATTCGCAGATGCAACCAGGCAGACCGCCCTCTCAACAAAAAGAGCACGAGGCCAGCTTGGAATGCTGGAGCTTGGGGGAGGGGAGCTTTACTTCGTAGGGACTGGGGATTGGGGATTGGGATTGGGGGGGAAAGGGAGACGAGAGAATGGGGGGGATGGAGATGGGAGCTTGGAGCGATGTGCGGTCGTTGTCTTCCTTGCTGAAACCCACCCCACAAATCAACAAGCGAGGGAGGCATTCGCGAGACTTGGCTCTGCATGGCGCCTTGGCATGAGACGACGAGACGACGGAGACTCTTCTGTTAATACTCCGTAAGGATAATACGGAGCCGGGGGAACACGGAGACTGCACGTCGTTGCATGACCTCATCTTCTGCAGCCAGCCAGCAAGAGCGAGCGAGCATCCTGTGAGCATTGTGAGCATCCTATGAGCATCCTGTGAGCGCCGTGTGAGCATCCTGTGTCTCGCACTCGCCCTCAAGGATGGTGGTATGAGTGACGTGTCGAGACTACCCTGAGCATACTCTCTAACTCCGTGTCCTCTCTAACTCCGTGCATCCGGCTCAATAATCTCACGCCGCGCATCTCCATCACCGACCGAGGCATCTGATCTCATCTGATCTGATCTGATCACAAAATCCCTCCTTTTCAAACAAGCTTCACGAGACCACAGCTAGACGACCTACCCAGGTACTTGGTCCCTGCGGCTCCTGCATGTTCTCGTCGGCGCCCTGACGGCTCGGACGGCTTGAGCATCGGCTTTTAGACGATGCTCCGGAGACCGCCCGCCCCGCCCTCGTCGTCGCAAGTCCCGAGGCTATTGTTACCTACAATGAATGATCTTGGGGAATTGGAGATTGTGGGGAGCGGGGACCAAAATTCTTTCTTCACCCTTACCCCACGACCCCATGGCGTGACTGATGATATACCGCGCAACCGAGAGACTCTCGAGAGTGTGGAGTTGGAGTCGAGTCGAGTCGAGTCATCCTTGTGGAGATGCTGGAGTCCCCCCAGATGACCTGTTTTGCGTTCCTGGACTTGGGAGCCGTTCGATGCGGAAGGGTGGTGCCTGTTTCAGCGTGGAAAGCGGCATCGTCTGAAGGATCCATCATCCATCCTCCAAGTACCGTCAAAGATGCAAGTCAGAATGTCGAGCACATGTCAATTGGCTGTGTGACTCTGCCTCGTCAGCACAAGGATACATAACCCGAAAAGACCCGCTGCATTGTTTTCAAATATGTCCAACCGTCGAGTATCAAATATGGTTCTATCGATTTGCATATATACCGCACTAAGTCCTCCAGGGTATCTCCTCCAATTTACTCTCCTCCTTCTCCGTTCTTTACCAATATTGCCCAACCACCCACAACGTGATTCATGGCTCCATCTTCCCTTGTCACCTGATGCTGGTGCGACACTCTCCTCACTTGAGGGAGACCTCGCCGTCTCTCAACACAGTCCCCGATCCTTCTTCGCGCTGATCCAAATCTTGCGCTTCCTTCCGACATGTTTGACTACATCATATCGACGCAGACAGCTGCTTTCCAAGGCCATCCGACTGCGAACCTGGGGAATCGGCTCGACTTCCGACGACTCCATCGTCTTAGATTTTGGGATCAAGCTCTCAGTCGGTTTTCCAATGCCCAGTAAGACTCCCATCAGTATCCTCCTTGCCCAGATATAACTCTACGGCATACAATGCCATCGTCGCCGCAACGTTGACCCATCGCCATACATTACCCGCCGTGTTCCCGCCTTGCGATAGCGTCCACCATTCCTCTGGTTGCCCGTTCTCTGACAGCGTCGAGAAATGCTGCATGAGCAAGCTCGTATACACTGCAACCAATATTGACGGACTGAACCAGCTGAGGAGGCCAAGGAACCATCCTGCTCCGTCATCATCGTCGAGTGTTGGCCCTTGGGATAGACCGCGGGAGCCGGAGTCACGCACCGACGGAATAATGCGTGTTGCAGCATAGAAAACGAAGATCCGGTAGGCAAGAGAGATGATCACGGACGGCGTGATTGTCTGAAAGGCGGCGTGGAGGAAGGTAAAGCTCGAGTGTACCGCTGATGGCAACGTTGATAATAGATGCATCAGCGTCGAATATGATGCCATAATAATCGGTGGAAATGGCGGGAATTCTGGCTGCGACTCTGCCGCGGCCTGTGCTGCTGCCGCTGCCGCCTCTGGTGAAGGCAGATAGTCGGTGAAAATCTGGTATATGCAGAGAACAACATAGGCAAAGAGCAATGAACTCTCCACTGGATTTCCTCTCCCACTTCCAATGCCCCAGGCGCAAAGGAACACAGCGGTTGTGATAGTAACTCCGATCAGCGTCGCGTCAACGTTACCAATCTCCGGAAAGTTGGTAATTCGCCAAAGAAAGTAGACTGAGCTAGAGATAATCGAAGCAGAAACTACGAGCAGGCCAATCTATCCTCTATCAGCATTATTCGGACTTCCGCAGTACTTATGACTTACCATCCACGTATCACTTCGTCCCCTATTGACCAACCATCGCGTAATCTGTCCAGCAGCCTGGATCACCAACAAACTGCAGAATCCTTCCGCAAGCTGAAATAACGGTGTTGAATACGTCAATACTTTATCCCAAGTGCCAACGGTCAAGGCATCATAAAGCCCTCCAGGTCCAAAAATCCACTCAACAACACTGGTGTCCTTTGACCGCTTTCCTCCAAAGGTCCTTGCAACCCAGTTTTCGCTCATGTTCGAATCGACGGAGAAGCGATTCAAACTCCATATCAAAAGCGCCGGTATTATAATCCACTGTGTAACGCTCACAAGCTGTACGAGCGCATATCGGAATCGTGAATCTTTCGGTGTAGCTATCCGCAAGCCGGAGTAGACGAAATAGAAGCAGAACAACGCCAGCGAATGTGCGAGGCCACTGTCTCTTCCCCCAACATCGAAGGCTATAGGTATCGAGAGGATGATCGAGAGGAGGAAGATCAGGGACGAGACGAAGCGGAAGATTAGCCACATAACAGCGTAGTGGGCGCCGGAGCGTGCGTTGAAGCGCGCCCAGCTGGATTATTGAGTTATTTCTCCGATGAAGCTGCAGATGCCCCTTTTGAAAAATATGTCTCGGCGCGTAAATCCGACAGGCGTCTCCGATGATGCCGTTTGTCTGTCTGTTTGTTTGTTTGTTTAGCTGTCTGTCGTGGGGTGGATGTCGTAATTTCAAGATTTTTTCTCTTCTTGGAGTAGCTCCTCGTCTTATCGAGTTATCTTGACAGGGGATATCGAAGTAGTCAGACCAGTCGGTGAATAGAGGTGTGTAGACTGGTGCACGGCAGCAGAAAGCCTGAGGGACACAGGGCTAAACTTTGTTGTCGTCGATGTCTCTTGAGCAAATGTATGAGGTATGGTATGGTATGGTGTATGTAGGTTGGAGGATGGAGGTTGGAGGTTGGAGGTTGGAGGTTGGCAGCCTTGGACAAATGATGTCTTCATCCAATACTGTCGCGTGTTCCTGAGAGACCAGGTTAATGGAAGATTGACCCTGGTAACCCACAGAAGGAGGGCTGCTCGTCTCGTCAATTTTCTGATTTGAGGAAGCACATAGCAAAGAGATCAAAGAGCAGTCTTTGAGTTCAAAGCTTAAAAAATCTACAGAAAAAGCCTGATCAGGAACTTCGCGGTTGACAGCTGTCCATGAAGCTATAGCCGCAAAATAGGTCCAGCAATCAATCACATGTAATTCAATCATGATGCCTGAAATTTGAGGAGGCGTTGACGAAGGGTAGCATTTTTGGAGGAGGAGGCTGAAAGTATCTTGGTCTCTATCAATCATTATCCACGTTCTTTGGGATCTAACTTTCACTTTCTGGTTTTAATACAAACTCTCCCAAAGACATAAAACACTTTCTGTACCTATACAACAACTTCTAGGTCTTGTATGCGTCATAGCATCTTCAAGATGGCCGAAACAGCAGCAAAACGTCTCAAGACTGACGTCGCCATTGGAACTCACAATGGGCACTTCCACGCTGATGAGGCGCTCGCAGTATACATGCTCCGTCTCCTGCCAACATACCAATCTGCCAGCCTGGTGCGTACTCGCGACCCAGCTCTCCTAGCCAACTGCCATACCGTTGTCGATGTTGGTGGTGAATACGACGCATCCAGAAACCTCTACGACCACCACCAGCGCACTTTCAACACCACATTCCCAAACCGTCCGACTAAGCTCTCCTCCGCCGGCTTGGTCTACATGCACTTTGGCAAGGCCATTATTGCCCAGCGCCTTCGGGTTTCGGAGGACGCAGAAGAAGTCGGAATCCTTTGGGAGAAGATCTACGAGGACTTTGTTGAGGCACTCGATGCACACGACAACGGCATCAGCGCCTACGATTCTACGGCTTTGGAGGGCGCGGGCATCCAGAAGCGATTTGCTGACGGCGGTTTCAATCTTGGCGCCATGGTTGGTAGGTTGAACCCGAACTGGAACGATCCACGACCAGCGGACCCAGCCGCATGGCAAGCCATCGAGGACGAGAAGTTTGTAAAGGCCTCGAACAAGATCGGCGAGGAGTTTTCATCCACGCTTGACTACCTGACCAAGGCGTGGTTGCCGGCTCGGGATATCGTTCGTAACGCCTTCGCTAAGCGTCTCAACTACGATTCGCAGGGCAGGATTTTGGTCTTCGATGGACAGTCTGTGCCATGGAAGGACCATCTTTATAGACTTGAGGCGGAGCAGAGCGGCGAGCTGAAGGTTCTATACGTGTTGTACCCAGAGAGCACAGCTCCAGATTCCAAGTGGAGAATCCAGACTGTTTCAGTAACCAAGGATTCCTTCGAGAGTCGCAAGCCACTGCCGGAAAACTGGAGAGGTTTCCGTGATGAGAAGCTTGATGAGATTACTGGTGTGCCAGGCGGCGTGTTCGTTCATGCTGCTGGATTCATTGGTGGCAACAAGACGTTCGAGGGTGCCATGGCCATGGCGAAGAAGGCTTTGGAGTAAGGCCAGGCTAGGACCTGGACGATGCATTGCGAGGCGTTAGTTATGGACGGGATATGGAAAAGCATGTCATCAATGCGGAAAGCAGAAAGCATAAAAATTACTTAGGGAACTATTCGCCTCCGAAAAGGAGGCGAGATTTACGTTCATCCTGAACGTTAGTGATCATTCGTCGCTTTGCACGAGCTGTCTCCAAGAGGGGCTTATGCACAATACGATCTGTTATTTGGTCCAGATGCCCAGGAATTTATGCCGTAGTTTCATAGATGAGCTATGAGCTGACAATACTGGCCACAAAAGAGTTCAAATATGCAAATTCAATTTATGTGATTGTGGTGAAAAAGTTCAAGAATATGCATTATCCGTGGAACTTCGATTTTTCAATCTTGGAATCTCAAATCAAAACATGTGTTTCGACCTTACATCGGTCCTTCAGCTCAGATAACCCATGTATAACAAGGAAAGCAAGCAGTAGAGCAGTAGAGCAGTAGAGCCATAAAGGCACCATCAAATGCATCAGCCGTTGTCGCGACCCGCGAAACGCCAGCTACGCCGTCCATCCACATCCATGCCGTCAGTCAATAATCCAGTTGGCTTTTCGTTTCGTCATTACTTTTTGCCTACTCTTCGCCCTCTCTCACGTCAGAACTCAGACACGTCGTAACGTCGACCCAAACGCCTATCTTCTGATCGGAATGCCCTCCTTCACATTGGGCGGCGAGATCGTCCCATCCTGGCCGACGCTCTCCTCCTCCTTGGCATCCGCCTCATCCACACTCGTCTCGCGATTCAGAAAGCTGCTCTCCTTGACGGGGCTTCCGCTCGTCAGACCACCGGCCACGCCCAGCTGCACATTGCCATTGCCCGAGCCGCCGTTCGCGCCGCCCACGCCGGGCGAGCTGAGATGGGGGATGTTCTCGGGGAGGGGGTGTTCGGAGCCCACGCTGCCGGTGTCGACGGACGAGGCCTTGCCGGCCTTGGAGAGGGCGTAGTCGCCGGAGTCGAAGTACTTGCGCTCCTTGAGGTGTTTGGCCAGGTGGTCGGATTTGGAGGGGAGTTTGCCGTAGAGGCGGAAGAGGCGTTGCTCGTCAGGGGAGAGGGACTGTGCGTATGTTGGTCAGCATAGTTCTTTCGAGAGGTTTGGCTTCAATGATGCGGATGTGCACGGGCGAAGCGGGGTGTTGATGGCGGGGCGAACTTACGGCGATATCAACCTTGTTCTTCTGGTGAGGATTCATGTCTGCGGTGTTGTAGGTGGTATGAACAGTAGAGATGGTACTATCCAAGTGCTTGTAGGTGGGTTTGTTCTAATCGTTAAATGTTTTGAACCAGGATCACGAGGGAGCGTGTGGTGTTGTGATGCTGCTCTGACGACGATAATGCGTTCGGGACAACGAGCTAGGATGGATCGTGAGCAAACGACAGTCTGCCAGCAGCAGGGATCAGCGATCGATAAGACCAGGTTATTATTGCCGGGTGATTTGGCAAAAACACTGTTCAAGGTGAAACGATAAGAGTCATTCAATGGCCGATGTTGTGGAAGAAGAAGAAGAAGAAGAAGAATAATTATTAGATTGGAGAAGGGTCGTTGGAAATATATGTGTGCGAGGGGCGAGGGTGGAAATGGATGAGGGGGTTGTTGCTCGCTCAAGAGGGCACGTCAAGATGGAAATTGGGTGCCGGGACGACAATATGCAATATGCGTGATCGGGATATATGCTGCGCCGTGGTGTGGCAGTTGTGCTGGGAGGGAGCCGCTGGGAGCCACTGGGAGCCACTGGGAGCCACTGAGTAAGCGTACATGGGTACATAACTTTTTTCCAATTCGTCGAACTGGACAGGAGGATCGCATACATACAACCTATATATGTACATCATCATCATAGACATACCCAGTGGTAGTGAAAAGATACCTAGGTAGGTAGGAGAACATCTCTTTAGACCAGATCCTAGGATTATCCTTATGATGATTGGATCTGTCTCCTTGGATCTTCAAGCTTTCTTCTTTTTAATTCAATGTATGTACCTGCCTGCTAACTATCATTAGCAGCCTCCGTCACGAGACTTGCACTGCAGATATCAGAAGGAAGGACCAACGTAAAGATATTGACATATTGACATATTGTCGTCTTGTCTTCTAATTGCTCCCTTTCTTGTCCGTAATAGACAAGTTCTCTGATTTCAATTGGATCATCCTCTTCTGCAAGGAAGACACACACACACAAAAGATTCAATCCAGAAGATTTCCACGAAGAAACATCCCGCAAGCATCTCGCCATTCTGCATTTACGCGTCGCGCGCATAAGTAACTGTTCCTGGCCCAATGGCATCGACAGGAAAGACGTACATCGTCGAGCATCTCGATGATGAGCTTGGTGCTTGGTCGGAATTGGAGTATATGACCATAGCGAAGGAGTCACATGAGAATGGCGCCAATTTCTTCCTCACCTCAGTGCCGCCATCGTTGGAGTTGCCAGAGACTCTGAAGACTCTCCCAGGTTTTGTTGCGAAGCCAGAGAGCGTTGAAGAGTTGTATCCTGACAAGAGCCGTGTTTGCCTGCTTGACCCCTCTGCGACAAAGGGGCTGTCCCCTGAGGATGGAGATAACTTTGATGTCTTCCTATTTGGCGGTATCCTTGGTATGTCGTAGCATAGCGCATTTTACTGTTACAATCCACTCGTTCAATGACTGATGGCTGTCAGGGGACGATCCTCCAAGAGATAGGACTTCTGAATTGAGGAAAAAGGGATATGAGGGCCGAAGGTTGGGTCCAATGCAGATGACCACAGATACTGCAGTTCGGGTGACGCGAATTGTCACCCAGGACAAAAGTACGCTTTCCCAGCGTTCCAACATCAGAGCTTCAGCTAACGAATCACAGCGCCTCTAGATCAAATCCCATGGATTGACAATCCTGAGATCAAAGTTAGCAGAATTGAGAGTGTCCAGATGCCCTTCCGTTATGTGAAGGGAAAGAATGGCGAGATGGTCGTGCCAGAGGTATGCGGCTAGTCGACTCTTTCAATGAGCTTCGCTGACAATTATCAGGGTATGATTGAGTTGATTAAGGCGGATTCCGAGAAAGGATTTGGAGACCTCTTCTGAGCCATACATCGGTCTCGGAAATGCGTTGACACTGTGCGAGATATATGGCAAAGCAGACCAGCATAGCAACGGTTCAAAGGCTCTGCACGGTTACACTACATAGAGATCCGTTCTGGAGACCGTCTGCCTAGCACAGCGATTACTTCCCGGTCACCAAGCCTTGATGATCAAGCAACTGCCGGCTCACTTTGAAATCTTTGAGATTGAAGTTCTGTACTGGGCTTGGATTGATATAGTAGATAGGGAATAGAGAAAGCTCGAAACAGCTCCAGACTGCTTATTATCCTTGAAAATACTAGAAAATGCCTTGGACTCTGATGTAACGATGTTGGTGCGGCGAGTCGGCGACCTTGAAAGATCTGCCGCGTGGCGTGGCGCATCAAGTCCTGTCAGCCTTGCGAAAGAATGGTTAACCTCGACAGGAAGATATGTAGGTACATACAAAAAAAGAGATTAGACTATGAACAAAGGTCACCGCAACGGGTTCTCAATAGAATAACTACATGCGGTAGGTACAATCTTTGATAAACGAGAATTCCCGAATGTATTTCAATTTCTCTGTAGCAATTATTACTCCTATTTGGGTAGCCTGTAGGTAGTCGCAGCACCTGGACCCCAAGGTAGGGAGCACGGGAGCACAGGCCAGTTGGTACCTCGTACATGATACTCCCTCCCTTCGTAGGGACCTAGACAAGGCCAGAAGTTGTCCTTTAGATTGACCATTCCATCTCCGACAACAACAACGAAACACAACTCCCATGATAATCTGAGAGACGACCACTGAATATCCAAATGGGAAGTTGTCATCAATAGAAGCTACAGTCGCAGCATCGACATCACATCTTGGGCTTTCGAGCCACCCACGGTCCACACATCTTCAGCCAAGATGCACTTCTCGACGCCGCGTGGCCGGCTAAGGAGTGCAGGCGATATTACAACCACGATATGCGCATTGCTCTCGTTGATATCGCTGCCTTCGGTGGCAATGGCAGATAAGTCTGCTGGGGACTATTTTGTGCATTCGCTGCCGGGCGCTCCAGATGGCCCCTTATTGAAGATGCACGCTGGGTATGTCTCAGCTGAACGACTGTCCGACTGTCTATGTACTATTGCTAATTCGGAACTTCTAGCTTCGTCGAAGTCAACCCAGAACACAATGGCAATCTATTCTTTTGGCATTTCCAGAATCGACATATTGCGAACAGGCAACGGACAGTGATATGGCTGAATGGTGGGCCGGGCTGCAGTTCGGAGGATGGAGCTTTGATGGAAATTGGCCCATATCGGTTGAAGGACAAGGAACATCTCGAATATAATGATGGATCTTGGGACGAATTTGCAAATGTCATGTTTGTCGACAATCCAGTGGGCACGGGCTTCAGTTATGTGGATGGGAACAGCTACGTACATGATTTGCCAGAAATGGCAGATCAGTTTATTGTATTCTTGGAGAAGTGGTTTGCGCTCTTCCCGGAGTATGAACACGACGATGTAAGTTCATTATGTACACAAATGGAAGGCAAGACTGACCAGAACAGCTCTATTTCGCTGGAGAATCTTACGCTGGCCAACACATCCCATACATCGCGAAAGCAATCATGGATCGCAACAAGAAGGGGCCAAAGCACAGATGGGAACTGAAAGGCCTTCTCATCGGAAATGGGTGGATCTCTCCTGTCGATCAATACTTGGCCTATCTCCCCTTCGCCTACAAGGCCGGTCTCATCGAGGCGAACAGCAACATCGCCAAACAAGTCGAAACTCAGCAATCAGTCTGCATTAAAGCCCTGAGTGAAGAAAACGGCAAAGACCATGTCGACCTGCCACAATGCGAGCAGATCCTGCAAGATATTTTGAAGCTTTCCCAAGTCGAGGGGCCAGACGGCCATATGCAATGCATCAACATGTACGACGTCCGTTTGAAAGATACGTATCCCAGTTGCGGCATGAACTGGCCTCCGGACCTGGTGAACGTGACGCCGTATCTCCGCCGCCCCGATGTTTTGCAGGCGCTCAACATCGCCGACGTTAAGCAACCGGGCTGGACCGAATGCAATGGTGCGGTCGGTGGTGCCTTCCGCACCCTCCAATCCAAACCGTCCATCCAGATCCTACCCGAGATCTTGGCTGAGGTACCCATCGTCCTGTTCTCCGGCGCGCAAGACCTGATCTGCAACCATATTGGCACAGAGGACCTCATCAACAACATGGCCTGGAACGGCGGCAAGGGCTTCGAGATCTCGCCTGGTACATGGGCGCCACGCCAGGACTGGACATTTGAAGGCGAGGCTGCTGGCTTCTACCAGGAGGCGAGGAATCTGACGTATATTCTCTTCCATAACAGCAGTCATATGGTGCCTTTTGACTACGCGAGAAGGACAAGAGATATGCTAGATCGCTTCATGAGGGTCGACATCGCGAGTATTGGGGGCAAGCCAACGGATTCACGGCTTGATGGCGAGAAGGGACCTGAAACATCTGTGGGCGGACACCCGAATAGTACCGTTGCGGAGGAGGCGGAGAAGGAGAGGCTCAGTGCGGCGAAGTGGAGCGCATATTACAAATCCGGCGAGGTCGCGTTGGTGGTCGTCATCATCGCCGCGGCCGTATGGGGCTGGTATATCTGGCGCGACCGCAGGTCTCGTGATGGGTACCATGGCTTATTTGGAGGCTTGAGCGGAGGCGCGTCAGCGGAGAGGCTGAGAGGTGCGATGGGCTTGGAGAATTTCAGACATAAGAGGGGAGATGTGGAGGCGGGAGATTTTGATGAGGAGGAGTTGGATGAGTTGCATGTGGATAGTCCGACGGATAGGAGGGAAGACGGAGAGACGTATGATATTGGAAGTGATAGTGAGGATGAGGGGACGGTAAATGGGAATGAGAATGGGAATGGTGTTGAGAGGGCAAAGGAGCTGGAGAGGTGATGGGAACCAAATGCTAAAATATGTGAGTGATGTGTTTAGATATAGCAATGCATTTCTTTCTGTTTATCCTGCTGTTTAAGCTGAGCATCGACAGGAATTAGATATTGTCCAAGGTCTGTAGTGATCATTCATTCATGGGGACAGTGCCTATGAGTCTGACAAACTTCTCTACTGAGCGATCTAGCATATATTGCAGCCTATCTATCTCTCTATCCCCTTTATATCTGAGATAATCCAGAATCTGTACATGGTAAGCACCATCTTGATATATGGAGGAACGACAACGTACCAACAGTGATCTTCTGTCCCGTCATCGACGAGTTCCTCGCAATATCCACAAACGCCTGTGCACAATCCTCCAGATCCGTCTACTCCTCGTCAGCCAGCCTCATCCCCCAATCATCTCCCTCACCATCTCGGTTTTCAACTCACCACTTTCTTCAAATACGCGCGGTCCTCGAGCGCCCTGATGATCTCCTTGGGGTACTTGTTCCCCCACTCCGTGAGCAGCAGGCCCGGCAGAACGGCATTGACCCTGACCTTGGGGCCCTGGGTGGCCGCCAGGCAGCGCATCATCTGGATCTGGGCCGCCTTGGTGACGCAGTACGGCAGGCTGCTGCCGGCGACGCCGATGCCGGCGATCGAGGACGTCATGATCAGCGAGCCGCCCTCGGGGTTGGCGGTGAAGGTCGGCAGCGCGCTGCGGAGCAGGTAGTTCTGTGCTTTGACGTTGACCGCGAAGCACGTGTCCCAGTCCGAGGGGAGCGTGGCCGAGAGGTCGGGGATGGAGGAGAAGCGCGTCCAGCCCTGGATGGGGAGGGGTTAGTGTGGATCGATGCGATGCAATGCGATGGGAGCGGATGAGGAATGGAGATACGAAAGGGGAGGAGAATAGGTCGGGAAGGAAATGGAGGGGGGAGAATACCGCGTTGGAAACAATAATGTCAAGCCCTCCAAGCTCCTTGATCGTCTCCTCCACAACCCTCACAGCATCCGCTTCAAGCCCCATATCCTGTCCCAAATCAGCTCTCTACCCCCAAGACCACCAACACCCATCTCTCCACGCACCGCCTTGATCGTGACGATCTTGACCCCGAACTCCTCCCTCAGCCCCTTCGCCAGCGCATCTGCCGCCTCGGCGCTGGAATTGTAGTTTATAGCCAGGTTGCATCCCTCGCGCGCGAACTTCTCGCAGATGATGGCGCCGAGTCCGCTGTTGGGAGTCCATATCCGTCAGTATTTCTTCCCCTCAAACGCGACCGCTTTCGCAGATATCGGGTGCGTTGAGAGAGGATGGGGATGAGGCCGAGGTCTACCCCGCCAAGGCTTCAGGGGGCTGTGATGAGAAATCGCTGGACGTACCGCGAACCACCGGTCACCAGAACGTTGCGGTCTTTGAGGGCGTAAGGCATTTTTAGGGGAGTTTATGATTGAGAGAGAGGATGTGAGAAATTGAGGTAGGATTATTCAGGTTGTAGGATATTGTACCTGGGGGATGTATGTGTAGGAACCTGGGGTGGTGTCCCCCGCCTTACCCCGCCACGATTGAGATGTGGGGTCGGACATCGGCATCGAGGCTTATTGCTTTACACAGCATACGGAGTAGAATCATCGTGACTTGCTTTTCTAGTAGCCACAAAATGATTCATTAGCCATGATTAGTGGTATCATGTTACAACTTAAAGTTGATTTTGAAGATATACAAGACTTAGAGAGAGATTGCAATGTCGGAATGCTCAACTCAGAGACACCGTCGACGAGAAATGCCACGCCTGACTTCCTGACTGATTCTGCAACTTCGACCGATTACGCTGTCAGTCAGTCAGTCATCTTGCCATCAAATATGACTGATTTCACTGTTTTGTTGGGAAGAGTAAGATACTTGCAGAAGTGAAGCTATGCTGCAGTGCGCCGATATCGATGACCGCGAGCAGCAAGACCAAGACTGAGAATCGTGAGCTGCTGCACAGAGAGTGAAGACCGCGGATGGAGGTATAGCTATCAAACTCGACATGACTGCTATCAGAACCGAGCCGTTATTTCGCGGCCAGGGAGGAGAATCGAGTATAGAAACAGAAAGAACAGGAGTGGATCGTTGAGCCATGCACATATGTTTGCAGACAGGACAGAGCTGAGAGAGGAGAAAGGAAGCCAAAGAGTCCCGCTGTATATGTTCTGGAGGGATGGAGAGACAAAACCAAGTTCCGTGATCAAGAATCAGGTATTCCGGAACTAGAATCTCTCTAGCATTTGATCCCTCTTAAGTCCTCAAGAGTATCATAAGTAACAGATCAATTCTCCTTCGTAAACTCACTCCGTGTACAGTCCTTCTCTCTCGATATACTCCCGTATCCCATCCGTAACCAGCCCCTCCACCCCCTCCCCCTCCCTTAAAGCCTTCCTCACCCGACTGGAACTAACGCCCACCCCACGGCCCTCCGTCGCCTCCACAACCTCCATCCTCCCAACCCACTCCTTCTTCCCCTCCAGCCTCACCAACATCCCCTCTCCCTCTTTCCCTCCCCCGCCCAATTGCCCGATCCACTCATCCTGCCTCTCCCTCTCCCCCCACTGGCCCGGCCGCAGATGCACGCGGAGTCTGTGGCGCGCCAGGAACGGGGCGAGCACGGCCAGCGAGTGGCTCGGCGGGTAGTACTTCGTGTCGAAGAGGCGGATCAGGGTGTCGTAGCCGATGATGTGGATTTGCGTCGGCCCCCGGCCGTCGCCGTAGATGCCAGAGCCCTCGATCGCCGACGACTTGAGGTGGAAGTAGGGCTGGCTGGTGACGCCGATGTCGATGGCGGGCAGCGGGGACGCGGCCACGTCGGACGGTTCCGCAGGTCCAGCTGGTCCCTCGGAGGCGAGAGCGGAGCGCAGTTCGGCGGCGAGGATGTACATCATGGCGAGGCGGTGCTCGAAAGACGCTGGTTGGGGCGCTTTGTCTGCGTTTTGGGTTGAGAGGAGGAGGAGGAGACGGCGGGGGGAGGGGTAGAGATCGGTGGAGGGGGAGCGGAGGGCCGAGAGGGCGAGGTAGAGATGGGCGATGGTGGGGGGGTTGAAGGAGGAGTCGAGGATGAAGAGGGATTTTGGTGGGGTGGGGAGGGGGAGTGTGGTTTGAGGGATCGAGGAGAGGACGCGGAAGGAGGAGGTGGAGGACTTGAAGTTGGAGAGGAGGGTGGAGAGGGTTGAGAGGGATGGGAGATGTGGAGGCGGTGGAGGCATGATTCGACTAAACGGGGAGAAGAGGAGGGGTAGAGGTGAAGATGTATGAAATTGGGGTGGATGATGAGGTCGTGACCTTGATGGTTCTGTTATGATTTTGCCGAGTTGTTATGTACGCAGTTGCTGACGTCAGTGTATGTTTATCGATAATGGAGATGCGCGACGTGAATCCAGCAACTCTGTGAGAATCTCAACAATCGAGATATCTACACTTTACGACTTCAGGAGACACCTGATTGTCAAATTCATAGCTGATGGCGGTGCTACAAGGCTGGCTGCCGCCCTCAAAAGCCAACTGGTCACTGATTGTGAGGTTGTTCACTTGGTTTCCCACGGTAAGTGCCAAGACGCAGCATTATGCTCTTCTATCCATCCGCCTCGGAGCCCTCATACAGGCCGACTATACGAGGGTTCTATACATCTAGACTATACTGACAACTACCGCAGATTACTCTGGCACAATGGGTCATCCCATGGTACTCGATGGGCAAGACGTCGCAGGAGTCACGGCTCAACATCCCCGGCAAGATTGCCTGGATCGCGATGGAGTTGCCCGGGCCCCTGATACTGTCCTACACCATGTACACGCTTCCCGCCGAGTTGGGTCTTAAGTCTCTACCCTGGGAGAACTGGGCTCTAGGTGGAATCTTCGTGCGTTCTCACATCTCCTCTCCCTGCACTGTTCTTGTCACGTTACACTGTACACATCCTCCTGCTCTCCCATTCCAACCTCCTCGTCGTCATCTCATCGAATATATGCCATCACCGAGTTGCACCAGCATAGGCTGATTCCCTCCAGATAACCCACTACCTCTACCGCGCCCTCCTCTCCCCCCTCCTCAACCCCAGCATGTCCCCCATCCACCCGCTCATCCTGCTCATGGGCTGGTCCTTCCAACTCCTCAACGCCCTCTCCCTCTCCGGCTGGCTCGCCGGCCACGGCCCCACCCTCCCGTCCAGCTGGAACGGCCGACACGCCAGCTCGCGCATGGCCGTCGGTTTCGCCGTCTGGGTCCTCGGCTTCGCCTCCACGATCTGGCACGACGACGAGCTGCGGGAGCTGCGTCGCGCGGCCGCCCGGAGGCAGGCTCGGCTCGGCAAGGGGCACGGCGACCAGAAGGGCACGGTGGACAAGATATACGTGCTCCCGCAGAACGGCCTGTTCAGGTACGCGCTCTGCCCCCACTACTTCTGCGAGTGGGTCGAGTGGACCGGGTTCTGGATCATGTGCGGTGCCGGCTGTGTCCCCGCGAGGAACTTTGTGATGAATGAGGTGGCGACGATGTTGCCGAGGGCGCTGCAGGCGAAGAGGTGGTATGTGCAGAGATTTGGGAGGGAGAAGGTGGGGGGGAGGAAGGCGGTTATTCCGGGGATTATATGAGGCTTGCACGGCGCGAGTGAGACGTGTATGAAGTGACGAATAAATTGCAAAGTGCCAGAAATACACGTCCTTTCTACTCTCCCTTTTGATTCCTCATAGCCACATATCATACAACCCCCTCTCACCTCCCCCCCTCCCCCCCCGCCCTTCTCCCCTCTCTACAACAACTTCAAATGCCCCGTCACCTTATCCACAACGCTCTTCGGCGCCGGACCCACTCCAAGCACCGTATGACTCCCACTAGCAATCTGCGTCCTGCCCGCATCCTGAATGACCTCAGCCACGATGCCCAGACTCCTCGCCTTCGCCATCAACAGCAGCATCTCCTGCTCGTCGCGCACCTGCAGTGCCACCTTCGCCTGCCCCTGCCTCTCCCAGCGGCGCAGCGCCGGATTGCCCGTCTTCTGCGACGTCTTGTAGCAGGCCAGCGTCGCGTGGCCGCACTGTGCTGCCATCTTGCCTGTGCGCGGCGTTTGCGTCAGCCGTCCGTCCATCTTGCCTCCTCGCATGGCGGGTTTTTTTTTTAGGGGGGGGGGTCTAGCATACCTTTCGTCATCCCCAGATCCGTCCTCACCACCAGCACCAGCTTGCACTCCTCGCTCAGATCCCAATCGGCCCTCACGCCGCCCTCCCCCGCCGTCGCCCTCGCGCTCGCCCTCAGGCCCTCGCGTCTGTCGGCCTCGGCGCCGTTCGCCCAGTTCGGCGCGTGGTCGATGACGACGCCGTCGTCGATCTCCTCCTCGCTGCTCTCCTCCTCGTCGTCGTAGTGGCTCGTGTCGGCGCGGCTCTTCGACGCCGCCGCCGCCGCGGCGCCGGCAAACGGGCTGCGCAGGAAGCCGAGCGACGACGCCATGCCCAGCATGTAGCCCGTGGCGAGCGAGAGGATCGCGGTGCCGATCAGCATCGCGGTTGGGGTGGGGATGCGGTCTGCCATGCTTGCTTGGTTGCGTGGGAGGTGGGAGGTGTGAAGTGGTGGGGAGGATGAGAGGAGGCCTGGAGATGTTTGGGGCGCGAGGCTGGCTGGGCGGGTTTGGCGATGGAAGGCTCTGGACAGGGATGCGCGAGGCTGAGAGGGCGGCACCAATGACGCATGTGGCAGAAGCTGCAAGGCTGAGAATGAGAATGCAAGGTCTTGGGTTTCGATTTACTACTGCAGAACTGTAACTGTTCCTGGGACGGGAGTAGAGTAGAGTAGAGTAAGTAGTGCTGGCAGGATAGATGTTCGAATGTATTCTCATCTTTTGAGAATGAATATGACGCTTTGCAAGACTCGTAAATAGGATACATTACCTAATACACAGATGTAGACTGATCATGTGAGGATCACGTGCAATAACTTAATATGATCACGTGCATCTACTCCTATAGATAGATAGGGGACATGGATGATACAACATGCAAGATGCAAGACAAGTATGGGCTTTGTGCATTGCTACGTGCCATGCTTGCGGGGGCTATCCGTAGATAGGTACAGTAGAGTACGTTACATGGTATCCTAAGCACTGCCTGTCAGCGGGTGAGTAGGTAGGCATGTATGTATCGTACTGTGTTGTACTCTTTATGGAGTATACGGGCTCCTTATCAGTCAAGGGGACTGGAATCTGCCCCCCCTTGACTACTCATGGAGAACATGTACATACGTATGTATGTGTACGTGCATGCATAGGTACATACATACATACATACATACATACATACATACATACATACATACATACATACAGTACATAGCTACCTATGGAGGCAGGGGCGGGAAGCGTAACGTTGAGGCTCTCTCTGGCTCTGACTCTAGGGCGTCTGTAACAAGGTGGCGTACGTCAGAAGGCTTGAGAAGTGCCTGTCAGTCTGTTAGTCTGTCAGTCTGTCAGTCTGTCAATAATGGAGTCTGGAGATGACAGTGGAGGGAGAGGTTGCAGTGCGGGGAAGGCAAGGGGAAAGGAGGGGACATGTGGCTAGTACGAAGCATTATAATAAACAAATCAGTTGTAGTACATTGATACATGATACATTGATACACGGGTGACTGCAGGCGCCCTTGACAGAAACCAGCAAGCAATGATATTAACATTAATAAAGATGAACAATGACGATGAACAATGACGATGCTTCCATTCCGATCATTGGGAGTTGGAGACGGGGAGCTGGGGTATCCACAGAGTGGGACGGATATATGCATAAATGCAATGAAATGAGATGAGATGGATGAGATGAATGAAATAAAACCAAATGAAATGAACAGAGATACATACATATCTCGTGCCATATGGCCGGATCAGGAGTCCCGCCGTGTCCGTAGCTTCCTTCCTGTTTCTCTTTTCTCTTTTCGCTTTTCCCTTTCCCTAGGATTTTGTTCATTGTACTCTGTCTGTACCTCTGACTGTATCTCTGTCTGTACATACCTCTGTCTCTCAACATCGCCAATCCAGGCAACGTTACATCTCGATAAGTGGAGTGGAGTGCAAGCCTGCCGCCCTTGTTCAACGGCCAGCCATCCATGGCGATGGGACAGGGAAGTCCCTTGATCCGGCCCCTGTCCCTCTCGACCAGATGCTCGTGTGCAGATACAAACAGCAACAGACAGCAACAGACGGGGCCTCCAACAGACGGCATCATCACGGTGTCTGGAGAGTGAGGGCCCCGAGTACCGTTCATACGTTGTACTGCTTAAAAAAGGACGAAGAGAGCCTTATCAGACTGTACTGTAGGTAGGGTAAGGTGAGGAGGGTATGGTGGTGGTGGTGATGGTCATGATCATGTCAAGAGCATGGTGACATGACCTGTCCTCGATCAACGCCTTCCTCTCTCATCTCTCATGTCTCTTCTCTCTCCTCTCTCCTCCCTCCTCTCTTCTATCATATCGATGCTGTACGAGCGAGTTACCTGACTGTACCGTACCATTGAGGCATCCTCTCATCTACTTACCTCACCACAGCATCTACTGCAGTGCGACTGACTCCTGTCCTTGTCACATCACATCGATAGAGCTCGTCTGCACATGTCCAAGCCGGGCATCTGAGGTCCAGAGCTTCTTTCTATATAGACCTCGTCGTCTCCGGCTCTCTGCGTCGCCTGCCTGCATCTACAAGATCACACCGAGCAAGCACGAAGCCTCCTCAGCCAAAGAGCGACTGGCAAGCACTCACTGCGCACACTCACTGCCCACACTCACTGCGGCCACTCAACATCACATCACACACACGACACACACGAGACAGTCAGACAGTCAGACCGTCTACCGACCTCCCCCGTCCACAGCACCCTTTAAAGGTCGACGTCTCCCATCCAGACTACCAGACAACCAGACGACCAGACGCCCTTCCACAACCCACCTTCACACTTTCCATATATACCCACAAAACACCATCACCACCTCCATATATACCTGCAACACACCACCAAACCACCACAATGGCGGACCCCGAGAAGACCACCGCCAACACCGTCGCCGACGCCACCCCAGACGTCACCACCGAGCCCGAAGCCAGCAACGAGGACGACTCCGCGGCCTTCACCCGCCCCAAGGGCTGGATGTACAAGTCCCCAAAGCTGGGCTCCTTCCACGCCCCCTGGTACGCCTCGCCCAAGATGCAGCTCTTCCTCGTCTCCCTCGTCTGCTTCCTCTGCCCCGGCATGTTCAACGCCGTCAACGGCCTCGGCGCTGGTGGCCAAGTCGACGCAAAGCCCTCCGACAACGCGCTCACCGCCCTCTACGCCACCTTCTCCGTCGTCGGCTTCTTCGCGGGCACCTTTGCGAACCGTCTGGGCATCCGCATCACGCTTTCCTTCGGCGGCTTTGGCTATGGATTGTATGTGTCGAGTCTGCTGTGCTACAACCACACGCAGAACGCCGGCTTTCTGATCTTCGCAGGCGCCATGTTGGGTGTTTGTGCAGGGCTGCTGTGGACGGCGCAGGGCGCCATTATGATGAGCTATCCGCCGGAGAATAGTAAGGGCAGGTATATCTCGTGGTTCTGGATGATCTTCAATATGGGCGCTGTTATTGGATCTTTGGTGAATTTCCCCTTCTCTCAATCTCTGGCATATGAGACCTACAAAAAAAAACTTTGAGCATCAGCTGACCCCAACAGATCCCCCTCGGCCAAAATATCAACGTGACTGAGAACCGCCCGGTCAGTGACGGCACCTACGTCGGCTTCATCGTCCTAATGTTCCTTGGCGCAATCCTGGCCCTCTTCCTCGTGGATGCCCACAAGGTCGTCCGCGAAGACGGCTCCCGCGTCATCCTGATGAAGAACCCGACCTGGCAGTCCGAGTTCCTCGGCCTCTACGAGACCATCCGATCCGACACCTACATCATCCTCCTCTTCCCCATGTTCTTCGCCTCGAACTGGTTCTACACGTACCAGTTCAACGCCGTCAACGCGGCGCACTTCAACGTGCGCTCGCGCGCCCTGAATAACACGCTGTACTGGATCAGCCAGATTGTCGGGGCGTTTGTGTTCGGGCATGCGCTGGATCTGCATGCGATTCGCCGCAGCGTGAGGGCCAAGGCGTGTCTGGCCGTCCTGTTCGCTATCACGATGGTTATCTGGGGCGGCGGTTGGGCGTGGCAGCGCCAGCAGGTGTCGAGGGAGGTAGCGACGGCGGACGACTATGAGAGGCTGGATTGGAGGAGTGGTGGCTATCTGGGCCCGATGTTTTTGTACATGTTCTACGGCTTCTACGATGCGGCGTGGCAGACCTCTATTTACTGGCAAGTCCCCTCCTCCCCGGCTCTCCCCCTCTCCCCTCTTCCAACCCCCTCTCCCAGTTCGCCAGCACCTCCCCTCTAACCCCACCCAGGTTCATGGGCGCCCTGTCCAACTCGGGCCGCAAGACGGCCAACTTCGCCGGCTTCTACAAGGGCATCCAGTCGGCGGGCGCGGCGGTGTTCTGGCGCATCGACGCGCTGGGCACGTCGTACGACGCCGAATTCGCGAGCAGCTGGGCCCTGCTGGCCGGCAGCCTGGTCGTCGCGGCGCCGGTCATCCTGTGGAAGATCAGGGACCACGTCCCCGTGGAGGAGGATCTGAGGGGCACGGATGAGACGGCCGAGGATGTGTTGCCCGCCGGGCTCGCGGAGAGGGAGGGGGAGAGGGAGAAGGAGAAGGAGGCAGTTTAAGGAAGGGGGGGAGGGGGGCTTTTGGGGGGCTGATGATCGATGGCGTTTGAATGATGAGATGAGGAAATATGTGGCTCTTTTACTTGTGTGTTGTTGATGGAATGAGGTTTAATGGATGGATGGATGGACGGACGGAGCGAGCGACGCGGAGAGCTTCGATGGCTTCTGCTATGACTCTGGAGAGGGAGGGAGGCGAGATACCATACCCATACAGACACCACGCGCGCATGAGCATGAGCGCTCACTCCTGGGCTCCTAGCAGCTCCGGAAGACCAGCTAGCGTAGGCGTACTTCCGCGAGCGCAGAATCGAGAGAGAGATCTTATCTTTGCATTTTCAATGGCGGGTAGCGTGAGAGGAAAAGACCCGTGTGGAAGTGCGACTCGGAGCAAGCAAGCAAGTGGGGCAGATGGTGTGTGTGAGCAAGCAGGGTGTCGGGGAATGCTGCGTATATGCGGAATTTCAGAATCCATGCATGGATGCATCGACAGGTGTCATGCAAGGCTGACGGAATCCGATGAGCGAGGACGCGGGGTGTGCATCCCATCATCACCATTGCAGGCAGCGACTTCGAGATAATCCGTCAATAATTACACCTAGTAACGTCGGATGCAACTACACACATATATGTATCTTGATCTTTCTCCCTCCACCTCCACCTCCCCCCAGTTCTCTCTCTCTCAATTCCCCACCAACAAACACAGGTCCCGTCCTGCTCCACAAAAGACGACCGACCATATCCCGCACAAGCCCGCAGATCTGCCTCCGTCCAGAAAAAGCGTATAAAGGATAGATGATGGATGGATAGTATAACCAAACCCAGCCCGCCCGCCTCCCGGCAAAAACCAAAGCCCACTCCACTCGCTCATTCCTGCCCGAACCCCATCGTCTCCTCCACGGCCGTCGTCAGCTTGCTCTGCAGCGCCTCTAGCGACTTATACGGCGGCAGATCCAGGCGGTTAAAGCTGCACGTCACGTTAGTAAGAGGAGATCGGAATCACGCTGCAGCAGGGAGAAACGTACCACGTATGCGACTTCGGCAGATTCCCCGCATCGCCCGCCTTCTCGATCGTGAAGCGCCGCGGCCCATCGCTGCCCTGCAGGTCCTTGAACCCATTGACGGGGATCCTCGACGTGCCCGTGGCAAATTGCAGCAGCCTCGACTTCTGCTCCCCGTCCCATCCCTTGATCGTCGTCCAGAAGAACTTGATCACCTCGTCCGTCTCCGTATATCCGCGGTAGTCCGTGTGCTTCTTCCAGTCCTCCACGTCGATCTCCGCGATCCCGCCAATCAGCAGCTCCAGCTCGCGCTCGTCGAATACGTTCACCAGGTCCGCCGGGATCAGCTCATGGAAGCCGCCGATGAAGGCCTGGAATTGCTCGTCGACCCGCTTCTGGATCCGCCACTTGATCATCAGGTCCACGTACTCCTTCTTGTTCTCGTTAGTCACCGCGATATCCCTTCCTCCTGGCTTCAGGTCCTCCACGCTCGTCACGCCGAATCTCTCGTCTTCAGTCGAGAAGGTCTGGTCCAGGACACCCTCGATGTCGTTCTCGAGGGTCCAGACCAGACTGCGGTGGAAGTCGGCATCCACACCCTCCATATCCTGCAGCGAGACGGGCTTGTGGAGCATCATCTTGTACAGCGCGCCGATGAAGAAGGCGTCCAAGAATCGGCGGTGGAAAATTGCAAGACCCACAACACGACCGATGAACTTGAAGTAGTTCAAGTGCTCGGGGTTGATGCCGGAGTGAGGATTGATCTGAAGGGTATAGTTGTCGTGTGCGGAGTACTCAAATAAGCAGTAGAAGGGGTTGAACATCTCGTGAGACAGGAGGAAGAAGAATTCTCTCGACAGTCCGCCGTAGTCGAGACCATCTTCGCCGTCAAACTTGATCATGAGACGCTTCTTCAGGTCCGTAGCTGATTGCCTCATAATCTCTGCGTATGAATCTTCGAAAATGTGAGAGCGGCGGACCTTGATATGACATTGTCCAGACAAGATGCGTAGCGCCGGTTGAGATCTGAAGTAGATCAACTTGCGTCGGAAGTCTCTCTTGTACTGTGGCACATTCTGATCTAAGGAAGAAGGAAGTCTAGGGTCGTCCCAAGTCGTAGTCTTAGTATTATGGTCAACGAAATAGACCCTTGCCGTGTTCGTCAGTCGCATTTCCCATCCACTAGGCAGTGGGCCGAGTTGAGATACCGGCTGTTGCTGAATGGTATTGGTCTGATTTTGCCCACCATACATGCGGATGTATTGCTGTCGACGAGGATCTACCCATGTCGTAGTTCGAGTATTATGATCGACAAAGTATGCCCGTCCTTCTGGTGTATGCCTTTGTTCCCACAATGGTGGTAACTCGCCTGTCCCTGCAGTTGTAGCCCCGGTCGCAAGCATAGCCACCGAGTTGGCTTGACTCGCTGCCGTAGCTGGCGAAACGGACTGAGGAATGGTGGGCGAGTTGGCTCCAGTTCGGTCTTCTGGGAGGGTTCGATTCTGATGTCTCTGTCGCTCTACAGCAGTAGTGGCATCGCGCTCGACTCGCTGTGTCTCCGCATTCCCGGACGCTTGTGGCCTGACCCAACTGGTAGACCTCGTATTATGATCAACGTAATATGTCCGTCCAAGATTATCTTCACGGCGTTCCCAACCGGCGGGTAATCTTCCTTGAGCATCCTCAAAAGAGCTGAACGTTGCTGCAGGTCGAGTGGATGAGGCTCCGTTGGCAATATTGCTCGATGTGGCAGCGCCAGCACTACCTACAGCTGGAGCTCTTCCAGGTGTTGGAGCAGTCGAAACCGCACCGTTGGCCATCACGACACCAGATGGTTCTGCCATATGTGTATCCGTTCTTGCGCCTGGAAATCCGCTCGATATTGAACTGTGTGCCGATCCGACCGCTGGTCGATAGGGTATTGGAAGTGATTGTCCTGAAAGTGCGGTCCGGGGAGGTCCTGCCATGTTGGTCGAGAGGCTAATAATTAACTTTCCGTGGACCACAAGGTTATCATTAGACTTTTTGAGATCGCGCGTGAGCATCTCTGCGATTTGGATTAGCTACTGTGGGAATACTATAATTATTCACTCTTAACGTACCATCTTCTCCAGAGGCGAAATCCACGAAGTCCCCAATTCGAACATTTATGACTCCCAAGAACCCTTGATCCTTCTTCTTGAATTTCTTTTGATCAAATACCTGAACTGCGAGTATACTATCATCTGTGGCACGCCTAGAATAGAATTTAAGCATGGATTCTCTCGATATCGATGAATCATACGACATACATCTCAAATGTCTCGTTCCAGTATGGGCTGAGCGTCCTCTTGATCACTGAAGTGGTCTTTGTCTGTTCTCCATTGATTGTCGCTACAGCAAATGGGTCTGGGAAACCTGTACGAAGCACATCAGCAGGCAGCCAGGGGAATGTGGGGGCTGTTGGACGTACGGAACACCTCGCGCTTGTAGAGTCCATCAGCGGCGATAACTATGATCTCGTCAGTATAAGGTGATGTAAAGAGGCTCTGAGGCTATCGTACTGGTCACTCGAAGATTGGGCTGCCTGTATTCAAAGATCAGTCTAGGTTCCTCCTTGTATGGCATGAGGCACGAAGCATGAGGCATGGCATGGACGTACCCAGGAAGACTGGCATCATGAGCACCGTTTCTCGCGGACATGCTCCTCAGCTATCGCAGACGTCGAAGCGCCTGTGTTCAGCTCTAGTCGCAAGATTCTATATATTGTAGATATGTAGATCGAGAGGGGCGTGGCCGTTGTCAATCGGTGTGCTCGAAGGAACGGTGCGGACACCCTCTTAGCCGTGACTGAGGCTGTGCAATATCTGCCTCGCCTCCAGCATCAACAGAACAGGATGAAGGGCTAAGTCGTCGTCGTCGTCAACAGCAGTCCTGCTGCGGTAATGGAGCTTTCGCAAATTGGTCGGAGCCTTTAATTCTGGTTGTTATTCTCCTCCGTAGCAGTTGTGACGCCGTTGTGCCACCTTCCCTGGCAATGTTACGAAGTAGATAGAGGGCCGCTTTCGCCCAAAAGGGTCTAGCCAATTTTGGAGCGCTCGCGCATTCACAACATGACTGAGAGAGGAGGAGAAGGTGTATTCAGACCTAGAAAGTCTTTGACAATTGTAAAATATATGTAGCAAATGTATTATAAATATATATATATATGTATAATGCTATGTATTCCTTAGATCGCCCCTCATGCTCTCTGTTATTATTTTTCTAACATTTCAAACATAATATATGGACAATATGGTTGGTCAAGAGTCCAAGACAAATAAGGCCCTACAACAGACAGAAGCTTGGTTATTTTAGGGTCTTCACGTGCTTACTATGCAAGGCAGACGGCGGATCGCCATTTCACCTCTGCAGTCTTGATATGACATATAAAGCAAAATCCATCGTATTTAAAGATGCAGAATGCGGTATCATCAAAATCCCATCATCATTCTCCCAATCCCATTACTTTTCTTGGCAATCCCAATTTGCCTATCCTGCCCTCCGTATCGTACATCTTTCGAAGCTTTCGATTTATCATCCCCCGATGCCCATTCATCTAGTAAGGTGCATATCCTCTTCCACGGCTGGCGCCTCTATAACCTCCACGATATCCACCACGTGGTGGGAAACCGCCTCTTCCAAATCCACCTCTGCCACGTCCACGGCCACGGCCACGGGTCATGCCCGGGATGTTGGTACGCTTGGGGTCGACCTGCAATGAGAGGCGAAATCAGCATACTTGACCAATTGCTAGATTTATGCTTGAGCATACCTTGAGGTTTCGGCCGCGGAACAGACTCTCATTGAGCACAAGGGCTTGCGCAACAAATGCTGGCTCTGTGAACTCGACATACGCATACCTGCATTTCCTGTATTAGCATCCATCTCTTGCCAGGTAGCGTTGATCATAAAGATTCTTCAACAACAAAATATTCATCATGTGATCGAAAGTCGTGGAACGAACCCTTTCGGCTGGCCCGTGAACTTGTCCAGCAGAATCGTGACACGGTTGATGGAGCCACAACTTTGGAAGTGGGCTTGTATCTCCTCTGGCGATGCAGCGTAGTCGACGTTGCCAACAAAGATCGACCGGCTGTCGATGTCCTCCTTGTCTTCGCGCAGGTCGTGGCTCTGCTGGTCCAATGTTGCCTGCATCTCCCGCAACTTGGCCGCCTCCTCCTCCATCTCCGCGACTCTCCTCTTCATAGCCGAGATCTCCTCCTGTTCGTATGTCAGCTATGTTGCTGAATGCGATGGCGATGCTCAAGTACCTCCTCATTCGTCTCATCGTCCCCGGCCATCACCTCATCCACAGGCTTCGTCTCGCTATCTGCCATGCTGCCTAATCAAACGGAAAAGCGAATGTTGCAAGTATCGTTAAGATGTATGGAAGCGTAAACTAAACCCAGGACGAAGTCAGCATAAATATATAAAGCCCATAGTTCGGCTGTGATGGTTTGCGGATGACAACAATGGAGCATTGCGGAACGCCGACGTTGGACCCTCGAAGCTCAAGTTCACTTGGAAAGGAGAGGTGCGCTGCTTCTGAAACGTACCTGAATTATTCTGCCCGTCGCAGATTGTGTCAAGCTTCAAGCCTTGAAGTTGCAAGAAGTAGAGGATATAAGTGTAAGTGTGAATGTAAATATAAATATTGTCGAGGTCGTCGACAAAGACGAGGCTGCAGCTGGCATTCAGTCGGCGCCACTAGCAGGTTTAAGCTCATCACTAGCGTATCCGGCGCCAAACAGATTCTACTACTGTAGGGCAGAGAGGAGGCTCCATTATTGTTTCCACAAGCTGCTTCCTTTCAACTTCAACTTCAACTTTTCATCATTTCAGTCTCAGTCTCAGAGTCTCAGTCTCGGGCTCATTCTCATAGTCCCCCAGAGATCGTCTCAAACTCATCTCGAGCTCCTCGCAGTTACAGTTTCCAAATATAGTGATTAAGTTGTTGCGACAGCGCAGACCTGAGGAAACGTCATACGATGCAAGGTCTAAGTGCTCTTAGTTTGTTTTCTGTCCTGGACTCCAAATAGCTTGGAATCGAGAAAGCTACTTTTCCCTTTTTTATCTTCGATCCCTTCTTCTGGTCTCCAACTCTCATCTGAATAGCAGCAGCCAGTCTCACAGTCCTCAAAGCACAAGCTTCAAGCTTCAAGCTTCACAGAGCAGCTCGTCTTCAGAATATATCAATAGCATCAAACTTTGCGTCACCAGCAACCAAAGCCTTATCGCATAGCATCTAACTTCCAATCGCCTTGCGTCATAAAGGCTTGACAGCCCATCTGGCACCATGGGACTTTTCAGCTCCCCCTCCTCCTCCAGCACCTCCACCGACCGCCTCTACCGCCCTCTCCTCGCCGACGACGACTCGGTGTCCATCGACAGCTCCGGGCTCTCCTCTTCTTCAGCATCCACCCGCTTCCACCACTTCCGCTCCACCATCAGCCGCATCCGGCGCCGCGCACAAGCCTTCTTCTCCTCAAAATGGCAGCATTACCTCGTCATCACCTTCGTCACTCTCGACGGCTCCTGCATCTTCGCCGACATCTTCATCGCCCTGTACATGTGCGAGGAGGGGCGGCACGAAAACCCGCACCGCCTGGACCCGGTGCGCGACGCCCTCTCCATCGTCTCCCTTGTCTTCTCCTCCATCTTCATGCTCGAATTGTTTGCCTCCATTTGGGCCTTCGGCTGGCGCTACTTCAAGAGCAAGTTCCACTGCTTCGATTCCTCGGTCATCGTCGGCGGGTTCGTGATTGATGTGGCGCTCAGGGGCATCACGCATGATGTCGCTAGTCTGGTTGTTATACTCCGGCTGTTCCGGTTTGTTAAGATCGTTGACGAGTTCAGCGCGGCGGCCGAGGAGCAGATGGCGGGCTATGAGAGCAGGATCGATGATCTGGAGGCGGACAATAAGAAGTTGATGGTGGAGTTGGAGGGCATTAAATGGAAGAGAGACGAGGAGTATCAGGATAGGAGCCATGGCCAATCTGGAAGCTGAAGGCGGACTTCATGATTAGAGACGCCGAAAATATTAAAGGAGCGGAGCGTGATTAGCCAGCTTGGAGGACACACATGGCTCGTCCCCATCATCGCCATGTGCCGCCGCCGAGCCGATTGCAGAAACCGGACTGGGAGAGAGTGGAGCGGGGTCAGCACACGGACCGGATGCGGGTCCACAGCATAACGATCCTGTGCCGCAGTGGCAGAGCATGCTTCGGTATCTAGTCTATGACAGCGACAGCGCTGGTATGCTCACATTCATGCCCGGCACTAACACGGGCAGTCTGATCTCCGATCAGACATGGCAATGGAAGAAAAGAGCGCAGAAGAGGGGATAGCAATGGATCAGTCTATGTAATGTATCCGAACGAGCTATATCATGCGCAAGGAAGCGCCGAGTCCCTTCTGTATAGACAATTGCACTCCTACACATATACAGATAATAGTATAGTCTACACAGCATCCATCAACCCCTCCTTGCATACCCCCCTCTTCCAGCACATCTCCTCTCCTCGCCCTCTCCACCGCCCCGGTGCCCATCAAGACCTAGAGCTAGACCACCCCCCATCCCCTCTCTCTCTCACCCACCACACCACGAAAGCCTCGGGGTGCGTAGTGATGGCTTTGCAACTGGCCTGCGCGCGCGATGTCGAGGTCGCCGGCACGCACAGGGAAGTCCGGCGTGCGGACCGGCAAGCGTGGCGGTGGCGGCGGCGGCGGGCTGTTCAGGCGTGCCGTGCCGCGCCGCGGTCTCAATCCACGGCTAGCATGGTAGACGCATGGATGCGGTCGGGAGGGAAACTTCGCGACAACAAGTCCTCGGCATCTGTCAGTTCGCGTCATCGCGCGCGCACCTGACGGAAATCTCGGCCTGGCTTTCATTTCAACCGTTGGCTACTACTGCTATCAATCCCGACTCCCATGATTCTATCATACAGGATCTTATCTCTATGCCTCGACCTCTTTCTCGCTCCGCCACGTAACACAAATCCCACACGCGGGCGAAAACATGCAGGCGCTCCCGACCCCAGCGCCAGACGCCTATATAAAACAACGAGAAGTCTACATAATCCTCCCTGCCTCAATGTGCCCCTATCCATACCGCCCAGAAACCCTGCCCGCCCCCAAAAAAAAACTTCATACAAGAAACCAGAGATTGTGAACAAAGGAAAACAAATGACGTATCGACACATCTCCATCTCCATCTCACTTCCTCGCCTTCCCGCGGCCCCCCTCCTTCTGCTTCACCGGACTCACAAACCCCACGTGTCTCTCCCCCTTCCCCGCCATCTTGCCCATCTTCCCCACCCTCACCGTCCGCGCCACGACCTTATCCTCATCATCAACCTCGATCTCCGCCACCTCGCTCTCCTCCCCCTCGCTCTCCGTCTCCGTCTCCGCGTCCTCGCCCGCACTGTACTCCCCATCATCGCTCACCAGCGACGGCGCATTGTTCGACGCCATCGTCGCCGGCGACAGCTCCGTGATGTCCGCCATCGACACCTCCCTATCATCGTCACTACTCGGCATCTCCGGCCGCCGCTGCGCCTCCTCATCCCCATCGCGCCCCTCACCACCGCCCGCCCGCGCCACAAACGGCACCACGGCCGCCGAGCGCGCAGGCAGCCGCGCCGCCCGCGTCGCCGCCGGCGGACTGTCCATCGCGCCATCGACGCCCAGCGGGTCCAGGCCCGTCTCCGACTCGTTGTCCGAATCGAGAGACTCGCACTGCTCCGCGGCGGGGCTCTTGCGCTGCGCCTCCGTGACGATGGCGCCGAGGTTCTTGGCGAAGCCGCGCGTGCGGAGGAGGTCCGAGAGGTGCGGCGTCGAGGCGGCGGGCACGAAGGATTTGCTCGGCGGAGCGCGTCTGGAGGCGCGTGGGCCTGCGGCTTCGCTGCCGGGGATGGCCGTGATGCCGGCGAGTTTCCCGGAGTAGAACAGTTCGGTCGAGGAGCGGATGTGCGATAAGACGGCGGCGATGGCGTCGTGCTCCGTGGGCGGGGAGCGGATCATCGGGTGGACCAGTCCGGGCGCGACGGCGAGCTTCTCCTCGCGCGCGACATTGCCGGACTGGTCGCCGTCGACGACGTGGCCGCTCTGGACGGCCGCCTCCTCGTGGCTCTTGAACTCGCGGCGATGCGCGATGCGACAGTGGTTGATGAAGCCCTGCGTGCTGCCGAAGTTCTCGCGCTCGCAGTCGATGCAGACGAGCTTGACCAGCTGGCCGTCGGCGCGCTTGACGAGGGATGGTCCGGCGGTCTCCTTGGCCGGGGCGTAGCCGCTCGGAAGAGCTTGGTGTTTCTGGCCTGCGGTGCCGCGGCGTGGCTTCGCGGCTGGCGTCTCGAGGGCGAAGCTGTTCCTCGTCATTCGTCCTTCAGCACCGCGCGTTGCGTCGCCCATGCGGTATGGCTCGGGTTGCACTCCGTCGAACTGCGGATCGGGGATCAGCCACTTGGTGTAATGCCGACTGTATGGGCCTTCGGTGACGCCGAAGGGAGGGGCCCATCTCGGTCTGCTGCCGCCGGCCTGGGGGATCGAAAAGCCCGTGCCGGTGCTGATATTCAACTGGGGGTCGCCGCAAGACGTCGGGAAGGGAATCAGGTGGCAACGGCGGAGTTGCTCCAGGGCCGCTTGGCTCTTGGCCAGTTCTTGCTTGATGCCCTCCAGCTCCTCGTGTTTGAGTAGAATCTCCAGGCCAAACTGAGTATCGATGATGTCTCGAACTCGGGCCAGCATGGCCGGGTCGCTCAGGTTGTCAGAGATGGCGTTCAGCCTCTTGACGTAATATCCTGGTCGCCGGTGATTGGAGGCGCTTGTGCCCAGATTAGGCCTCTTGTTTGGGTGTTTTGCTTCGGATATCTCGGTGTCTCCATCCAGGAGGTCGTCGTCGTGCTCCCTTGGGCGCTTTCCAGTCGGGATGCGCCCAGCCGAAGTCTCGTCGTCTACCATCTTGGAAGTGGAAGCAGGCTCCATCGCGGCAGGCTTGGTGTCATGGATGGGCTCCTCGACCCGCCTGGATTCTGAGATCCAAGGAAGCCGGAACATTCGCATGCGCTGAAGGATCTGTGAGGTCTGATGTCGCCGATCTGTGCCACCTAATGTATGCTGGCCCGTCTCCTGTCACTGCTCTGTCGCAGCAACACCAGCGGCCTTTGTCGCAGGTCACTTCCTTTTTATACCATGGACTTCAGTGGCCAGAGGGAAGAGGGAGGTATGCGACAGTTGGCGCAAAGAGATTGTGTCGCGCAGTATGTTCGCATGCGACAAGATTGGGGCGATGGCGATGGATGGAAGGTTGAAGGTCGGGAGATTGAGTTTGAAGAAGTGAAGGACAATTAAAAGTGTGTACTAAAGACAGGATCTCATCAAGACTGTGAGAGAAGGATTGTTGTTGTTGTTGTTGCGCTCGTGGATGATGTGATGCGACGTGATTGCGACGGCGAAATGCGCGACGCGGCGGAGACAAGAGATAACAGACAACAGACAAGTCACTAACAAACGGGACGAAGGGGCGAAATGACGAAAGAAGTGGAACTAAGGCGGGTGGCAGTTGGCTGACAAATGGAGTATAATCCGAGATGGCCTCTCATTAAAAAGTAAGTCTAGAAAAGGGAGGAAGAAGAAGAAGAGGAAGAAGAGGCGGAGGAGGAGGTTGAAATGGGTGGTTTGTAGAGGAAATATAGGGGACTCGTATGTGTTTGAAGGTGTGATGTTGGGAGAGTGTCGATGTCTGGGGGGGAATGAGGATGTGTCGCAGTCAGGAGGGTAGGGCGAGGCAGGAAGTGCTGGAAGCGCAGTTTGACCTTGGAAGAAGGGGGGTGTGGGGGTCTAGAAGGGGAGTGTGTCTAAGAGGTCGGATATCAGATACAAGTGCGTAGTTGGCTGCGTTGTTTGGCCTAGCTTGGCTTAGTTTGGTGCAGCTTAGTGCAGCTTAGTGCAGCTTAGCCCATCCTCACAGCCCAAGGGTCACTAAAGTCGCTCAGATCGCTAAGATCGTTACGAGTCACTGAGTCACTGAGTCACTAACAGTCACTAAATGTCTTGGCATTTATGGCATTTATGGCCCTGGGTGTTCAAGGTCAACAGGGGCTAACGTGGGCAGACATCAATACTCCACTCCCACTCTATCCATTCATTAATATTGTACATTCATTAATTTATACATACATTAATTTGTACATTCATTACTTTGTACATACATTAATATTGCCGAATCTGACATGGCTGGGCTAGGCTATACGCTGTACCTATGTACATATGCTGGGCTTGGGACTACGGGACTACGGGACTACGGGACTACGGGACTACACATGCAAGGAGTAGACAAGCAGTGAGGATGGAGAGTGGAGAGTGGAGAGTGGAGAGTGGAGAGTGGAGAGTGGAGAGTGGAGAGTGGAGAGTGGAGAGTGGAGAGTGGAGAGTGGAGAGTGGAGAGTGGAGTGGAGAGTCAGACATGCCCTTCCTCCCTGTCGTTATAGGCTATATCACGTGATATCTATAAATCTACAGGTATACAAGAGACTCGGCGACTCTCTGCTCGTGCCATGCAAGAAATGCATGTTTAAAAGACATTCGTCGTCCAATCACATTCCAGCTTCCAGGAGTGAGGAATGAGGAATGAGGAATGAGGATGAGAATGAGAATGAGAATGAGGGATGGTGGAGAGGATATGCATCGGAGAATTAATGTTCCCGTTCCCAATGAATATCGGAACGGATAAATAATTTAGCTTCGAGACAGTCAAGACCTCGAAACTCGAACTTTCGACACCTCGCCTTTCATCTCTTCGATTCACATCTCGCCGTGGGTGGACGACTCCAGGCGTCTCAGAAGTTCCATCGCTTGCTCACTGCTTGCTGCGCAACTCCCCAATATCAGCCTTTCTCCAGCCCTTTACCACGATCACAACAATTTCACCCCGGCATCTCCTCAAATCCGCCCAAGCTTTGCAATCAGCTTTCAGACAAGCTACAGCGACATCTCTCTTTCAACTTTCACTTTCACTCCCCGGCACAGATCATCTCGGCTTCACCACTATGCCCGGCTTTATACGAAACAAGGCTAAACGCCCTCTGCAAAACTCTGCAAAACCCCATCGCGACGAACAAGACAACCCCGCCAAACCCTCACCCAAGCAACCCCCCGCACAGGACTCCTCCGCCTCCGCATCCCCAACCAACAACAACAACAACAACAACAACCCTCCACCAACCCCCAAACCGAGACTCAAGCGCTCCTACCCTCAATCCAGCAGCAACAGCGGCCCGTCGCCCATCTCCAAGAAGCCCCGCGCCAACCCCCCGACCTCCAACCCGCCAATCCCCAGCTTCCCGCCGCGCGGATCGACGCTCCCCGCCACGCTGCCCGCAAACGCGCACGACTACCTGCACGACGCCTCGGGCCTGCTGCCCTCGCTCCTGGACTCCTACGACGTGACGACGATGCAGGTCATCTCGTCGTCGAAGATGTCAGCGCGCATCGCGCGCAGCCTGGACGTGCTGCTGCGCAGGATCGACTTTGCGGATCCGAAGGCGAGGCCCGGGGTCGTCATGCTGTATGCGAAGGCGGCGGTGGCGGGGAAGCTGGTGAGTGTGGTGGAGGTTGTGAAGAGGGAGGTGGAGGGGCGGGGGAGTGGGAGGGCGGGGGATAGGGGCGGTGTGTGGTTCCAGTATTCGGCGCTGGGGGAGGGGGTGGGTGTTTTTCCTCGGAGGAGGGGAGGGGAGACGGGTGGGGAGGAGATGGAGGTGGATGAGATGGAGGTGGATGAGAAGGAGGAGGATGGTGGGGGCATTGATGATGGGGCGTTTGAGATGATGAAGACGAGGAAGGAGAGGTTGATTGAGGGCACCGAGAAGGTGAGGGCGGTGCCGGTCATGACGGTTTATCTGTCCAGAGTGAGGATTGAGAAGCTGAAGAATGCGTACGGGTGAGCTCGGCTCTTTCCACACAAAGAACGCGAGACACATACTAACACTGCGCAGAGAGCAGACGAATTCCACGAAGTAGAACGGCCGGGACAATGAAGGAAGGAGGAGAAGACGGAATGGAATGGCTGCATCAACGGAGTTTGGCGTCCACAGAGGCTCATTGACGCATATTGACCTCATGATGATACCCTTTACAGAGCTCAGCGTGCACCACGCTGTCGAAAGAGCTTCGCAGTGTGGAGGGCAGGGAAGGAATAGCATATCTTCAAGACGCAGAATACATAAATCGGAAACTTATTGACCTTCTTGACCAATCGCTATGCCAGCCACACAAACCATGCCAGCTCATCACCATATATACACACAGGCTGTGCTATCGCAAGGTCTCCCCCCGGCAACGGCTCCATCCATGCCATCCCATCTCGCCCACCGTATCACCGCATCTAGTACAGATATCAGGAACATCGTGGTTAGCCCTCCTCGCCCATCCTCCAAACGCCATTTCACACCTGCCGCCCCTCCACCCCTCGGCAAGCCTATAAGGCCAGGCCTGCTTGGATCTCCCCTCCCCCCATCCCTTTCCCCTCTCCCCTCCCCACCCCGCCCGCACAATCCGCGCCACCTACCTACTTCTTCCCCTCCGCCGGCCCATAGCTAATCCTCAGCACGAAATTGACAATCACGGCGACGCCCAGTATGACGGCGAGCACCGTGGGGCCGAAGCGGTCGTCGAAGCCGGCCTGGCCCCTGAGGCGGATGCTGCGGGCGCGCCAGTGGTAGGTGACGAGGGCGTAGGTCATGGTGGCCATGGCGACGGCGGTGAAGAGGAAGGCGGAGATGAAGGCGGGGCGGTCGCCGAAGTTCAGCATGCCGATGGCGAGCGCGCCGAGGATGATGGAGAAGTTCAGCCACGAGAGGAAGGTGCGCTCGTTCGCGAAGAAGACTTTCGGCTCGATGCGCACGGGGAGCGCGATGCGCTTGCCTGGGCGAGGGGTTAGTTGGGCGCAGGAGGGAGGGGGGACGGGGAGGGGGAGGGGCCGCCGGACCTGGTGCGCTCTGGAGGAGGGGCTGGCTGGACATCTTGATGGATTGGCTTGGGAGCGACTCTGTGGGTGTCGTTTGGGGTAGGAAGCTCTCAATGCTGCGCTTCACGTCGACGGTGCAGGAATCGGGGTGGTAAGCAATGCCACGGCGCCTCTACGTAATAGCTCACTTCTTTCTACTCTTCGGCGATGCAATTGCGCTCTACCCTCCTGGCAACGGAGTGGGAAGGTGTAGAGTGATAGCAGAATAAGAACAGCAAGAGCGACAAGAGGTTTGCAACGGAAATGGGCTTCGTATGTATGTATAATCAAGGAAAATTCACCACGTCTCTCCAAACGCCTCGTCCTCCGTTCCAGCTCAGGCCACGGTGATTGCCGCGCGCCAAGCTTTGCAGTCGATCGTGGGAAGAAATGCGCACGTGCTAAAGCTAATGTCTCCGACAGGTCGGGGAGTCGTGTGGCTCGGGGGGTGGAGCCAGGAAAACTGGGCTGGAGTTGGGTGTGGCTGGAGCGGACTTGCAGGAAATAGCCGAGTCACGTGCATAGAGCCTCCGTAGTCAGATATGCATGCAAGGTGTGGTTGCTACGGTTGCGCAAGTAAACACGATACTGCACTGCTACGGTACTGTGCGACCTCGAATAGGTAGTAGTGAAACGCGAGGCACGGTGATTGAGCCTCATATCACAGTAAACACACCAACGTCCATCCTCTTCCTCTCTCTCGCGCTCTACATACACACAGATTGAGATTGAGATTAAGACATTGCAAGTTCCCAGCAACGATGTCGGCGCCAACTGCTACTCCCGTGAGCTTCCCTTGCCAAAAGCAATGAGTAGACCAGTACTCCAGCTCACACCGCGCAGCCCATCACCACGAAGCGCCTCGAGCAGATCGCCAACGATGTGCGTATCCCCCCTCTCCCTCCAGCGCCGCATCCACAGCCACGAAGGGCCAGACTGCTGACAACCCACGTCGCCAGGCCTGCACCAGCGCCCTCGAAGGCTCGCAGTTCTACGAGCACTCCAAGACCGAGCTGTGGAACACCACCATCATCGTGCGTCCCCCCTTTCCCGTCCCCTCCCCGCTCGCTCCCCCCTAACAGCGTGTGCAGAACTCGATCCTCAAAGCCCTGATCTCCGAGTCGGCGCCGCCGGGCGCGCAGCCAGCCTACAAGTTCGCCGTCAACAGCACCATCATCCAGCACCTCGTGCCGTCGTCGGCGCTGAGCCGCGCGCGCCCCGCCACCGCATCGGCGGGCACGAGCACGAGCACGGGCGCCGAGGACGGCGGCCTGGCGAAGTCGGAGGCTACGGGCACGGATGGGAAGCCGCACGTGGGACGCAGGGGCATGCATAGCGCAACGGGCGCGTACTGGAATGATAAGACGGATGGGATGTGGAGCTTTAAGTTCGAGGGCGGCGAGGAGAAGGGGCTGGATGTGGTGATTAGTGTTATCTGGATTGGCCTGTGAGGTCTTATCTGGCGTCTCGCTGCGGCGGATGAGGGGGGAGCGGCGGATGTTGGATGGTCGTTGTTGATTCTCCGGAGTATTTGGGTGTTCTTGAGATGAGATGTCAAGCGGTGTTTCTGCTGTATGTACCTACCGCGGTTATGGAGATGCGCTGCGCTGCGCATGGATCTTAAGGAGATGGTAATGGCAATGTGACATTTTCCTGCAATGCCATGGCTATGCTTAGCAGCCGAGCAGTTCCGAGTCTTCATGCACATGTGTCGTTGTATGTACTACGTACTCCATACAGTGTAACGCGTGAATAACAAAGCGGCAATAAGGGACTCGCCAGTGACCACCAGACTCTGGCATCACTCTGTAGGTAAGGGGCATGTATTTATGGCACACTTGGATATATGAATGTGGCCTTCGCTGGCATCTCCCCCACTCCTCACAATAATGAATGTAATGTGCTCTGCTCTGCTTCCATATACACGGTACAATACGTAGTCCACCCCCCAAATTGCCAATCCCTCGCCCTCGCCCTCGCCGCAGCCCTTGGTATCTCCCACAGCATCCAAGCCCAGCAAGGTTGCCGCCATCGAATCGGACGCTGCATTGCCGGTGTCCGGGCCCTGCAGTCCCAGAGCCTAGACCACCGATAGTCGCCAGTCGCAAATCGCCAGTCGCCAGTCGCCACTGATGGCATTTCTCGTCCAGCTGTGAGCTGTTTGCGAATTGCCACATCGAGAGAGAGCCGGCGATGGCGGAGGAGGCGCGTGTGCGGGCAAGATAATATGACGAGGTTGTGATGTGATAGCATCTACACGTCACGTACGAAGTACGTAGGTACCAAATCTTAGAAGGCCAGAAGAAGACTAGGCAGACCAACAAGGAAGGATTTTCTATTTCTATCTCTATCTCCATCTCTATTTCTATTTCGGGAGGCACATCCTGCTGAAAGACGTTAATCCGGCTCCATAAAAGAGGGGAAAGGGCAATCGCCTGACTTAATTTTTCTTCAATATTAATGGTAAACGGTAAATAAAGTGTGGGTGCTGGCGAGGCTGCGAGGCTGCGTATTTGCTGGAGCATTTGCTTGGTGGCGGTCTAGAGCTTCTAGCCACGTGCTAGAGGTATGTACATACATACATCTTTTTTTGCGTGTTGTCGCTGTTGTTGTTGTGGGTTGGGTTGGGTTGAGAGGGAGGGCAGGAGAGGGCAGAGGCGACAGAGCGAACAAACAGCCTTGGTGGACCGCGGTTGGGATCCTCTACACTCTACACTCTACACCACTACGGAGTACACTGCTATCATACCACAGTACATACATACATACATAAATACAACACTGGCCGGTTGGTCGATTCTACTTTCCTCCTTTCCTACTTTCTTCCTCTCTTTCCTCCTCCTCCTCTCTTTCTGCACTAGGTATTTCAGGCAAAAATTGTCAATCCAACCAAGCAAGCAACACCCACCACAGCCAACGGACAACGAAAGGATCGAAAAGGCTTCGTATCGGATTCCGTCCCTATATTCCATAGCAACCCGCCCGTCACTCGATTTATTGGGATCCTTCTTCGGTGCCACAGATCTCATCGTGCATCTCGGCGTGGCACAGAATACAGAAAGTTTTCTTCGCGCGACAGCGAGATTTCAATCTGCCTCCTTTGAGACGGAAAAGTGCACCATTGTGCGATCGCCCATCCTGTTTCGTCGTGAGTCGGTTTCGGGACAATGTAAGCCAGACCACGGCCCCGGCCATAATCACGTCTTCAATTCCTCTGATTCGCATCGCTGACGGGGCGGCATTGCAGAGTCCTTTAAATCACACTCAATTTACGAGTATATATACCCACCTACAATGGGCGCAGTCATCGTAGCCACCCCCGTGGCTCTCCCTCTCGATGCCGTTCTGGCAACCAGCACAATCACTCCGATAGCAGACGTCGATATCAAGACCAGACCCCCCCCTCTGCAGGAGCTGCCGCTCGACCTCCTCCGTCTCGTCGCCGATTTCCCCACCCGGCCGGCGAGCAGCGAGCCCCAACCCCTCACCTTCCCCGACCTCCCCACCGAGCTGCACCTGATGGTCTTCAGTTACCTCGACGAGATCGACAGCACCTGTCTCGGGCTCACCTCGCGGCAGATGTACTCCACGTACCGGCGGCTGCACCACAAGACGCCGCTGAACGCGCGGCGCCAGGGCCGCAACAAGCTCGAGGGCGTGTGGCACGGCGCGCGAGCCTGTCGCTTCTGCAAAGCCTTCCGCTGCGAGCTGCACATGCATATTGCGGACTTCTTCCCGGAGAGATACGAGTATTGCCATGTGAGACAGGTGTTTGGGCTGAGGGCCAAGGAGGGCATGGGGGAGCATTGCTACAGACATTGTCCGCCGCAGCCGCAGAGGTGTGGGCGGCATCGGGTGCCGAAGACGGGCGTGAATATTGAGGAGGTTTCGAAACTTTAGGAGGGTGGTTGTTTATGATTAATGGCTGGAAGGGGATGGATGGAAGGGGAGTTATGGGGGTAGATGGAGGGCGTTGGCGGTGAATAAGTATGCATTGCTTGGTGTTCATGGATGGTGTTTCGAGGACGATGCTGGATGAAATGTTGGAGTCTGGAGTCGGACATAGGGTGAAAACCGAGGAGAAAATCTAAGTCAGGATACTGGATGTTGCATCATAGAAAGCCCACGGCGAACAGTACTATAGCCTTAACCTAATAATTGCTTAAATTTTGAAATCAAGGAATCTTGACCCACCGTCGGCCTTCTAAACCATAAATCCATCCGTCTTACAGTCCTCCCCTTCTTCATCGTGCCAACTCCAACGAACTCGTGCATGGCACAAGTCCGGCAAACCCCCGGCAAAACGCCGGCAAAGCCAGCCTCCTCCTCTCAAACCATCCCATTGATTCCCAATATTCCCCTTCTCCTTTCTCCTATCCCCTTAAATAATACGACGTAATATCTCCATCTCCTTCATCCCCTTCATGCTGCGGTACCAACGGGACGACTCCGGCAAACAGCGTCCGCGCCCTCTCTCGAGCTCCCGCACTCACTCTGACGGCGCACAGACCATCAGCGCAGCCCCGCTCGACGAACGCTCTCAGCCTCGTCTTGGCGCACGTCGGTCGGCGTGGTCCTGCGAGGGAGGTGATGCTTCGTCGGTTGTTTGCTTTTGGGACCGGCCGGTGGTGCGAGGAGCATATATATATGTCTGGAGGGGAGCCGGTTGATCCTGCTTGGGCTTCGAGACTTGCGGTGACTCTCTGCGCTGTGCAGTGGATCGCCGGAGCGTGAAGAGCGACGGAGACGGGAGAGGATTGGACTAGCCTGGATACGATAAGGGTGCGATAAGAGGTCGGGCGAAAGGACGGACGAGTCTTTGGGGATAGCAAGAGAGTGAGAAGGGGGGTCAGAGGGAAGAAGAAGGAGGAGGAGGAGGAGGAGGATCTGATTACCGCGAGGAAGGGCAGAGGTGCAGAAGAGACGGAGGGAAGGAGAGCAAGAGAGGAGGGGCCAACACCAAGAAGAAGAGACGGGAGATGAGACGAAATGGCAGTCCTACATCTCAAACAACTGCTGGGTCGCAAATCGACGACTGCGTATGTCATCACATCTCCCACATCGAAGACAGAAGAGAAATAGAGTCGATGGAGAGGGAGAACGGGAACAGAGCTGATGCAGAACTCACAGGCAGACGCCCGACCCCGCGGAGCCGAGATTCAATATCGAGGATCTGCCGACGGAGATCATTGTGTTGATCTTCGGGGAACTGGATGCGCTTGACAGCTGTTGCTTGGCTTTGTGCTCGTAGGTCAATCCTCTTATTTTCGTGGCTGGAAAAGGGGCGCGAGGGGGAAGCTGAGAAGGATTGCGGCGCCGTCTGAGGAGATATGTGGACCATTGATGTTTGGGATCTTCGTGTGCGGATATCACCATTCATCGTCAAGTGGCAGCTCATCCCTCCTCGCCTCAGACCCAATCCCTCCTCACCCCACCCAAAAGCCGTCCATATCCTACGAAACCCCTCACTAACCCCTCCCTAGGCCGTGCCTATACAACATCCACCACAGCATCTCCCCCCTCCCCATCCCCCTCACAACACCCTGTCCCATCGCGCCCCTCCGCCTCGCCGAAATGGGCGCCCCGGCCTTCCACCTCGCCATCACCAAGTGGCGCAACGCGGTCCTCAACCGGCAGAAGTACAGCAAGACGCTGCCGCTGTGCCCGCACTCGTGCTCCATGGCCTGCATGCTGCACCACCACATCCGCGGCTGGATGCCGCCCGACATGCACTACTGCAAGGTCTGCGGCCGGTTCCGCCGCTGGTGGCAGCCCGACGGGTTCAGGTGTCCGTGTCGCGAGCCGCGGCAGCGGCCCGTCGTGAGGGAGCGCCGCGAGAACGTCCTGCTGAGGCGCATGAGGACGGGGAGTTGGCGCCGGAGGAGCGAGGGCGTGCGTGGCGGAGGGCGGAGTGCCGAGGGCAGCGTGGCGAGCGCCGAGGGCAGTGCGAGCGGCAGTCTGGGCAGTCGGCAGAGCGGGGAGGCGGGGAGTGCGACGGGGAGTGGGGATGCTGGGGATGTGGGGGTGGTGCAGCCCGCGCTGCCGGATCCGGATGATGATGAGATTCACCCACTCGCGCCGGAGTATCTCGATGGGCCTGATGCGGTCATCTCGGCGATCCAGCAGATTGCTCTGCAGGCATAAATAACGGTGTCTGCTTGGTAGACATGGAGTACAGGAGATATATTGGGGAAGACGGAGAACGGCGGCGCTAGGAGGGGTGGGCCATAGCCATAGGCTAGGACGACAAGAGGGGATTGTGCTGGAACTGGAGATGACTGAAAGATGTATGGAGTTCGGGCGTTGCTGCCGAGATTGGATTTGGTGGATGGTACGATCCCGCTCTGTGTCCTGGAACGATATAATACTAAGATTCCATCTAGTCTCACTGTCGCGTTCCAACCATTTACTTGTTGCGAGCGGGGCGTTGGCTTGTCTTGTTCGTTTATACCTATCTATCTTTTCAATACCTCTTGCTGTACCTTCTTCAACTTGTTTTGTTTTCAAATATCTACTTTAGTCCTCCATATCGATGAGCAGAATACTCTATATCATCCCAATCCTCCGATTCTCACTTCCTCATCACTATCTGCAGCACCCCTTAAGGCCTGGGAAAGCAAGCAGGTCCTCGAACAACGCCAGCGGCGTCAGCGGCGTCTCTTAGGCCAGTCACACGCCACTTCCGCCGCCATAGCCCATGCTGGCTGGCCCTCTGCGAGGGGACTTTTCTAACAATGCCTAGCTCCGAGCCCCACGTCTAGATTTAATCCACGACCACAACACTCTCCCTACGAGCAAAATTTTAAATATACAGCTGACGGGCAAAAGGAAAGGGCCTAATCCGGGATTGAACCGGAGACCTCTTACAATTTGAATGCCGGAGCTCCCAAAGCAAGAATTCTACCACTGAACTATCAGGCCCGGTGTTGGAAGTATCTAGCTATGTGATTTCATTGGGTCACGGCGGAAATCAAGTGTTGGCCTACCTGAGTGACGCTGGAAGGTTAGTATAGCTATGGTATTACAGCCAGCTACAACTGCAAACCTAGTTTTCCTTAGATTTAATCTATAACTCTTCTAATACCTTAGAATTCCTTAAAGATAAAGGATTAATACTATTAATAACCTGTATTATATAACAGCAAGTCTACTAAAAGTCACGTAATGTCATATAGCTAAGACTTAAGAAACTCGTGAGTTTTAAAATACACAACTTAAACTCAACTCATTTCTTAGTCTTAGCAACTCAAACTTACGAGTTTGAGTTTTTAAGTAACTCGAGCTGTAGCTCATCAGTTTCAAGTCTTTATGAGAACCCTGCCTACCCATTCTGCAATGCAAATGTTTCAAAGCGGCTGGCGAGGGCCATTATGCGGGATTCCAGATCATCTTACCACATTTGAGAAAATAATGGGGGGACATTCTACTCTAAGTAAGCTCTAAGTAAGCCATTTATCATAAATTTAGGGGGTTAGACTACCACTACACTCTCCTTTTTTTCATTTCTTTCATTTTCGCAAGCACCGAGACTAGAGTTCGTAGGATCTCCGGAGAATGCGCATCCCATCTCTGATTCGGTTTTGATCTATATACATGAACCACCCCCTCTATGAACCACCCCCTCCCCCCTCCTTACTCGTTCGAACTCGCTCTCTTTTTATCTATCCCCGCTAGGTCCAGGAAATATGCATGTGCTGCAACACAGAAAAACCAATAAAAAAGCAACACAATCAAGCAAGCAATTAATACAATAATACACGCCCTTCAGGCTTTTCTCCGCAAACCGAAGGTCCAAAACAAGACCGCTCCCCCCCCAAAAAGATCTCTGCTCAAACGCGCGCAAACCCACGCCCTCACACCCCCGCCTTCCTCGCCCCCTCCCGCAGCTCCCCATCGATCTGCGCCTCGACCTCGTCCACGACCTTGGCCGTCGAGGCTGCCACAGCAGCAGCGGGTGCGCGCCCGCGCTCGCGCGGCGGCGGGCTCTTCGCGTCGCTGTCGTCGTCGCTGTCGTCGCTGTTCTGCAGGCTGTTGCGGTTCGAGGAGCGGCTGCGCGTCATCTGGCCCGAGATGCCCGTTAGCCTTGCGATGTATCTCTCTGCGCAGCTCTCTCGTGCTTCCCCTTCGCTCGCGTTGCTTTTTTCCACCTATGGAGAGGACAGATGGAGAACTAGCGTAGGAAAAGAGAGGTGGGGGATGAGATAATGGAATGAATAAACGTACCCATGACCGCACGCCCCCGATGAGACCGAGACTGTACCCCGTCGCGAAATCCCCCCCGTTATTCCCCTGTCCCGGAATCTCCAACCTCTCCCTGATGTGGCTCAGGGCACTCGGACTCGTGAGGCCCCTCTCGAAATCCCTCTCGCCCCGGCCCTCACCCCGCACATCCAGCGCGCTCTGGCTGCGCATCGGGCTCGCCGGCCGGCTGTTCTGCCAGAACTTCTGCAGCTCCTTGCCCAGCTCCTGGCCCGTCGTCGTCCAGTTCGTGCGGATGCTGTCGCGGATCTCAGACACGTGCCGCTTCAGGTCCAGCTCGTTCTTCTTGAGCCACGACACGTTCAGCTCCTGCCGCGAAGTGCCGCGCTTGAATTGTCGCGCGATGTACTTCTCGTAGTCGCGCACGATCCTGTCCGATATTAGTGTGGAGCCCTCTGCATCGGGGGCGCGATTGCGCGAATTGGCCAAGGGATGAGGTAGATGGGCAGGCTTACTTCGAAATAATCCCCGTCGTACTAACCCCCTCCGTCCTCTGCGTAACCAGAAACTTCCCCGCCTCCTTGATAGGCTTGTAGATGTCATCGCCCTCGTCCGCAACATACGGCAGGTCGTCGTGCGCCACGTAATCGATCTTATGCTCTTCCAGAAACTCCGGCGTCACGATCCATGGACAGTCCTCAACGACCTCGTCGACCCACTTGCAGTGGCGCACCGTCTCCGCGCGCTCCTGCCCAGACAGCACCGTGAGGCCCTTGCGTTTGTGCGTCTCTTTGTCGCCCGTGACCCCGACCAAGAGGTAGACCTCCGGGAAGGCCTTCTTGGCCTGCTCGAGTTGGCGCATGTGGCTGGGCTGCGTTAGCTATCCTCTCCCCTGTGGACCACATGACGAGGACGGACGTACCCGAGATGAAACAGGTCAAACACCCCATCAGCATACACCCTGACCGGCCTGCCCACGGGCGGCGGATTCGTCTTATACCCCACCGGATCCGTCAATTTCCCCACTGGCGGCGCCGCCATCCTCTGCGTCTTCTCCTCGGGCCCTGCGCTAGTCTCGCTCTCCGTCTCCTCGCTCGGCTCCCCGAGACCCGGGTCCTCGTGCCCCGTCGCCCGCTCCGTCGTCACCCCCGACCGCTGCCTCTTCGTCGGCGGCTTCCCGCCCCCGCTCGTGTCGATCGAGATATTAGACGTCCCCTTCTTCTGCCGTCCCAGCTCGGCCGCCGGCGTCTCCTCGCCGGACGCGTCGCGCGATGACGGCTGCCCGGTCGAGACGGGGATGGGGATGTCGCGTTTGCGCTTCCCGGCGGCGGCGGCGGAGCCAGTGGAGGAGGATAGCGAGGACATCGTTGTTGTGAAGACGGAAATGAGATTGAAGAGGTAGGCCGAGTGACAGCTTGATTATTGTGGTTGTGATGCGACGGGACAATTGACAGAGCTCTAGCTTGAGGTTGAGGGAGGTACAAGTGCCAGCCAAAGGTCCGACCTCAAATTGCCGGTGGGAATTCCGAGACGACGAGACGATGGACTTGAGGACAGATCTCCTTTTAATTCCAAGTGCCCATAGACTCACAACTCCGTCTTAACTGCGAAGATGTTCTTCAGCAATGATCACGTACGTACGTGAAGTGGTGATCGAAACCGTGGATAAACAGAGTAGGCGAGATTGGAAATGGAAATATGTATAATGGTCGAGCTATAGTACAGCCTGCTATGTCATGAGCGAGCTCCTCCTTTCCGGCCGGCAGGGGCTACTCTAGTAGTCGAGGTACTTTTATTCCTCGCTTCGCGTTGCGCGCTGGCCAAGTTTCCTTTCCACAGACGTCCGCCACGATGGCAAGCCACAGCCAATTCGTCTGAGCATCTCCTCTCCTCAGTCGTGGGTTTGACCTGGAACTGCGATGCAATCGCACAATGCGTCAAAAATGCATGCCATGTCATGATATCCGTATTGCAATCCATATTAAAGAAGTATCGATGCAAGATATCGGCAGTTCAGCTTCAGAGCGGCATCTCTCTCTTTACCCCCTTTTCCTGCGCCTCAAAAAAAAAAAAAAAAATTCTCGTGATTCCCACTGGGAGAGTTATCTCGTGATGTGCGGGGATTTGGGGTCTTGGCCACCCACAACAGCAGCAGATACCTCGACATCCTCGTGGATTGCTCAAGACACACTTTCACCGTACTGCAATACCCACACCCAGCTGATGCAGGCCAGTCTACGCAGTACCCCCTCTCGCATTAGTCTCACACAGAAGAACCACCTGGACATCCTCACCGCACTCATCTCAGCACAAGCACTGTCACCTCACGACGTCTCAAACAACTCCTTTTCCTATTTGAGTTGAGCACCAGGTATCATCAGTGCACGGGTGCGGGGACGCCTCGGAAATACACATGCTTCGAGCCAGGAGTCTGAGTCTATAACATGTAACCAGATCCCCCTAAAACTCTCCCCCACCGATCCTTCCCATTCCCCTCCGCCCTTCCTCCTCTCCGAAACAAATCGCTGCATGATGATGAACCGCGGAAAACTATGAGAAATGGCGAAATAAGAAGAAAAATACAAGCAAGAGTAGGCCGCGATGGTGGTGATGGCGGTGGTGGCCCCTGGCACGCGGTGGCCGCAAAGAGACTGTACACTCGCTCTCCGGACGCGCCCATGGCTGCAACGTCCTCGACGGCTGCTCTCAACAAGGGGGGGAGCCACAGAGGTCAAATACAGCAGATGCACATTTTAATCCCACATTTCCCGCTTTCGTCGCCCACTTTCATCATGTCCATCACATCGTATACCTCAGGCCGCCCACCTCCCTCCACGAAAAGCAGGCCCCCCTGTACATTCCATGGTCGTAATCGTGAGGCTGTCGCCAATGCCGAAACCGTTGAAGATGATGGAATTCCAAAACTGGCGCGTGTTGATGTCTATCCTTGATTACTCGCTCTGCTGCTTCACAGCTGCTTGATCTAACCCCTCCTTAACTTCCGGCTTTGGCACGACCAGCTTGTCTGGAATCGCATCCAGCGTCGTCTCATCAACGTGGCCCTTGTGCACTTGGCTTGCGAGGTCCTCGTCCTCCTCCTCATTATCAATCATATCTGTATCTTCGGAGCCCGTCAGAATTTCACTTCCATCTCCAAGGAGAATAATCCTGCCGTTCTTACCCCTGGAGATGATACTTCTTGAGCGCTGGTCCATATCCATGTCATATCCGCTGTCACTGTCATCGAAGTTGTGATGAACGCCTGGACCTCGAAATTCAGCTATCCACGCATTAGTGAAGAAATACTGCGAAAAGAATGGACATTCCTGACCATATTCTGGTGGAGCGCATGGGCCGTCCCCGTTTGCGACTCGCTGTGCAATCTTCGCATACCACTGCTCCTTGGTCTGCCCATTCAAGATACCCACGACAGCCATCGTCATGTTATCGCAGCCAACGCCGCCAGTCTCGGAGTTCGAAGCTAAGCAGTTGTCCATCATGTTCTCGCAGATCTTTTCCAGATCTTGCCCTGCAGCAATACCGCGTCTAACGAACTCAATGACAGCTTGCGAAGACTGGCAATCCCAGATACCTGAGAAAGTATTAGCAAGGTTCAAGGATCCCATGTGCCAATATCCCATGCAGCTAGCTATATCTTACCATCGCAAGCCACAACCACGAACTCATCGTCCTCGGAAATCTCGTGGATCGTCACATCAGGGTAAGCAGTGACAATCTGTTGTTCTGGTGCAAGCTCTGGGGACTTCTTGAACTCGAAGTCGCCGAGAGCACGAGAAAGCGCAAGGTTGCCATTGACTCTGCCAAAGTCGACAAAACCACCTGCAGCAGTAATGCGGGCCTTCTCGCCTGTAACGTGCATTAGCATTGGCTTTACCACATCTGGCCACGGTCATATACCTTCGTTCTGTGGCTTGTGATCAAAGGAGAGCGGCTTTGCGCGTCCCTTGACACCAAGGACGGTTCTCGAGTCTCCCGCATTACCCTGTCCTTTCATCAGCAGATACCTGGGATATCAAAAACGCTACACATACAACGAAGATCTTCTTAGCGGAGATGATGGCAACTGTAGCAGTGCACCCTGAGACTTCCTCCTCATATCGTGGATCTAACCGGTCAGCAACAACACAGACCAGCTTATGGTAGACGAAATGCTAACCATTCAAAATCGCGCGGTCTGTTGCCAAAAACCCATCCTTCAATGCCTGCTCAATATCGCCCTTCTTGAATGCTTCCTGCTTCGCAATGATGTGATGGACGTTTTCACCAGCAAACAAGGCTACTTTATCTCCACCATGGCCGTCGTATACTCCAAAGAATGAAAGCCGTTCGTTCGCAGGCGCGTCTTTCCGTGGCTTGCCAGTCTCCGTCTGCAGGTCCAGAATGGTAGCATGGGCGTCCTCCATGCTGATACGCCATCCTTGCATAGAAGAGACACCATATATCAATCGCTCATCGCCGCCGTGGGCCGAGTGCTGTGGGCACGAGAAGTCAGCACAAGCACCAAGCGGCACCAAAAATACCCCACTTAAACCCGAAAATAGACGTCAACGTCCGGTGGCTGCTCTCATCGCGACATCAAGGCCTTTGAGCAGGAATGATCCGCTCGAGCACACATGAGATGCCTTTACGACAATATCCCTCTCCGGCAGCAGCACGGCGAAAAGCTCGACAGGACGGGAGGCCAGCACAGCGCCTAACAACGCGCGAAAAGTAACACACCTTGTCCACGACCGGCTCCGAAAGAGTCTGGCCCATCTTGAATAGATTTCCTAGGATACTACGCCTCAAGAACCTGTCTCAGGCTTCCTGTTCCCTTGGTATTCTGGTTGGTAAAGGGTTTTCAATGAAGGTCGCAAAGTCGCAGAAAGTGCGGGGGTCGAGCGGGCGGCGGGCGGCGGGCGGGCGAGAAGAGGGAATGAAGGGCTGGATATCGGCTAGTTGTCACTCCTCATGGAAGGTTACGACGTGATATGATGTGTGTTTCTCTCCGAAGGGTAATTCGTGTTGTCGTGGGTAGAGAACGAATTTTATTTATTTATTTTCTTGTTTATTTTTTTTCCCTCCCGTGGCACGAAGGCGAGTGTATATGTGATGTTGGTGGGTGGGAGAGGCAGAGGGGAGGGAGGGGAGAGGTTGTGATGGGATGACGAACAATGGTGCGCAAGGCTTCTTTAGCTGTGGTCACGTGGCCGCTCACTGGGGATGATTGCGATTTTGCAGCGATTTTGCAGCGATTTTGCAAGGAAAGGCGCCAGGCAGCAAGTGGAGAGCAGGAGGCACGTGCCATTGCCATCTTCATTGAGCGTGAGGGTTTGGTGGTATCGTATAGCAATGCATCCAGTATCATAAACTCAATAAAGTCATAAACTCATAGACTCGTAACCTCTACACTGCTCTATAAGAATCCAGTCCGTGTGAAGAGAAGACCACAAGCCACCCACCACATAGCAAACTTAAGCATACTTACAGGCTAGAGATCACTATGAGGCTCCAGAACGCCAGAACGGCAAAGGGGCAGACAGGCCTGGTTCCAGACGTCTAGACGTCTCTATGGTATGACTGTTACCTCCGAGCCCATTGCAATCCTCTCCAGGACCACAGCTCACAGATGCTCAGATACTCACGCCATCCACAGCTACATACCGTTCCTGACTCGATCGGCTCACCTTGTGGGTGGCTGGGCCTTCCCCCTCCCCCCTCGACCGCCAGGACGAGCCCGTAAATCAATGGGAGAAGTTTGAAGACGCCAGGATTCTCCTTTTCTTTGTGAGACAACAGCCCTTGGAATTGAAGCCGATCTTTCCCCCAGTGCTTCAAAAATCCACTTCTAGGACATTGCACGTGTCTGCTCACTCCGTCCAGATGTCATTACACCTTCATAGAAATGGGATAACACGCTCAATGTCCCCGAAGTAGATTTTTGGAGCACCAGTTGACAGATGGACCTGAAGACCAACTGCAAAAAGCGGCTTCGTTTCCAAGGGCTGGTGTCTCACAACGAACAGGAGGAGCCTAGCGTCTTCATACTTCATCGCAAGAAAGTTTACAAACCGCTCGCTTGTGGGGAAGTTTATAAACCCCAACCCCTCGCTCGCTAGCTAAAGTCTAAGCGAGCGAGCCTCCCGTCTCCAGGGCACCGAAAGATGCACGGTGCAGACACTAGCAAAGAAGAAGAAAAAATCCCCTCTCGAAGAAAAAACGTCAGAGGGGGCAAAAAAAATATTAAAAAATATTAGCAATTGCATGTTTCGATCATGCGACCTCCGGGTTATGAGCCCGGCGCGCTTCCGCTGCGCCAAATTGCTTTGTTGTTGATGATATGCGGGTATTCCTTTATATATCGCATATCATCTCGAGTCAGTCATTCCAAACCGCCCCCACTCCCGTGCCACAGCCGCAACGCAGGGTACTTCGGTAGACATCTCCTATCAAACTCCCACTCCCGCGAAAGAAAGATAGAAAGAAAGCACGAGAGCAAGCGAAGTCTCTTTTTTTTCTTTAAGAATAACTGATGAGGAAAGATTTAATGGTCTAGCCTATTCTCTCTCCACTCGACGATACGCTCGCTGCTAGATATCCCCCGCCACCTCGCTATTGAATGCTGCAAAGCCGCTACGAATACAATTTTATCTACAACTCTTCCCTTCCCGTCCCGTCCCTCGCTATTGAATGCTGCCAAGCTGGTATAATAATGTCATCGCCTCCCTCCCTTTCCTCGCTATTGAATGCTGCAAAGCTGGTATATAACACCTCTTCCACTCCCAAAACAAATTTAACCCCCGCCTCCTCTTTCCTTCCCCCTCCCTCCTCCGTTCCCACTGCTCCATCCCCAACACCCATCACAAAAACGCCCCTCCCGGCGTCTCCTCCCTCTCCATCCTCCTCCTCTCCTCCACCCACCCCTCCTCCCCCCTCGAACCCACACCCACACCCATCCCCATCCCCCACCTCTCCGCGCTCCAACTCCCCTCCCCCGTCCCCGGAGTCACAACCCCGACCCTCTCCGGGCCCCTCACCACCCTCTCCCCCGCGCCAATCTCCAAGAACCTCGGACTCATCAGCGTCGCCCGCCCCCCCGACCCCACCCCCAGACCGCGGCCCCCCTCCACAAACAGCCCCTGATACGGGCTCGCCCCGCTCAGCCTCTCCACATAACTCGCCGCCGCCAGCTCCGGACTCTCATCCTCGCCATAGCGGATCGAATTCCCCATGCTGTCCCTGAACGTGCGCGGACTCCGGCTCGACGGCGCGCTCATCCCGGTCTTGTGCCGGCGCAGCTCGCTGCCGCCGTCGTCGTCGCCGTAGTTCGACGCGTACTCGTCCACCGTGTTCTCCTGGTCCCGCGACGCCCCGCGCGCATACAGGTTCGGCGACTCCTCCGCCCCGCGGAACCGACTCGACGCATCCGACACCACAGACACGCCGCTCCCGCGCCGCCCCACGCTCGCCTGCCACGACCCCCGCTTCGATATGCTCGACACGAACGACCGCAGCTGCCTCGTGCTCTCCTCCGCCCCCTTACGCCCCTGCGCATACACCTGACTCCCCCGCGACCTCCTCGCATCCCCGTTCCCGTTCCCGTACCGAATCCCCAGCACGTCCCTCCCCGCCTCCCCACTGCCGCGCCGCAGCTCCCGCAGTATCGACCGCTCGAGCGCCGCGTTCGTCTCCTCCGCCCCCGGCACCGGCGTCGCGTCGCCGTCCGCGAAGATGTACGCCTCGAGCAGCCGCGCGCTGCGCCGGCTCGCGGCCCGCGAGTTCGTGCGCGTCGACCCGCTGAAGAAGGGCGAGGAGCCGGCGCCGCGCCGGCTGACGGGGCGCGCCACGCTGCTGGTGCTGGAGGAGGCTGGGTTTGTGAGCAGGTCCGGGACGGGGGGCGAACTGCTGGGCGGGACGAGGCGGATCGTGCTGCGTGCTGTGCTGTTGGTGGTGTTGGCGGCGGCGGTGGCGATGGGAGGAGGGAGCTCGGTGTAGTCGGCGTACAGCACGTCTGTGGACTCGGTCACGGCGGACATGGTGCTGTAGGGCCGCATCCCCATCCCATTCACCCTGTCCTTCTTCGGGCTGGAGGGGATGGTCAACCAGCTGTTCTCGCTCGCCATCCCCACTCCGCCCATATCCATGCTATACCCATAGCCGCCGCGGCCGAAACTGCCCCAGCGGCCCTGTGAGTTGACGCTGCGCTCAGACAGCGCGGAGCCCGACCGCCCGTGTCCCACGCCGGTGTACCGCCGAGTTGAGATCGCAGAGATGGAGCCGAGATAATTCGGCGCCTGCCGCTTGTGCACGCGGTACTTGGCCGTCGCCGCACTGTAGCTCACCTCGGGCGTGCCTTGGATGCTGCCCTGCGTCCGCTGACTCCCTGTGCGGAACGGGTAGACCCCCCACGCCGAGTCCTGCGTGAGGACCCTGCTCACCCCACCCTCCGTCTCGTGCGTGACCTGCGTCGCGCCCGTCTTGAGCGAGAAGTTCTGCGTGAATGCATTCCGGCTCGTGGCTGCGCCGGATTCGGTCCCGCCTCGAGTGGTGCTGGGCCACGAGCGCTCGGAAATGTAGTTCTCGGAGAAGGAGCGCTGCATGTGGTGGTAGCCGGTTTGCGGGCGCGAGGACACGCACGTGGAGACCTTTGAGAGGGTCACCGAGCGCCGCATCTCGTACGGTCGGGTGCTGAAGGAGTCTTCGCTGCCGTAGATGTCCTCGCTGATGTTGGTGAGATGTGGACGCAGTGAGGGGTGCATACTCGTGGGACTCCCGTGGCGGGACAGGATTGGATGGGGCTCCTGCAGGACGGGTTTGGAGATGTCGGACTTCATAGGGGTGATGGCGCGGAGGAGATATTGACGGTGCTTGCGTCGGCGCCAGCAGCAGAAGAGGAGAAGGGCGATGAGAAGGACGACGATTATGGGCACAATCACGGCTGCGGCGATCTCTCCAGGGCTTAGGCCGCTCTTGACAGGGACGGCAATGGCTGCTGCTGCGGCAGTCTTGGAGCTTTTTGAAGTCGATGTTGGTGTGCTGACGGTGGATGTTGAGCTGCTAGATGCAGAGACGACATTTATTGTGAATGTTTTGGTGTCTGTAGCGCGTTTCGAAAGGACAGATTTCGAGGTTGCTGTCAGAGTGATGCTAATTGAAGATGCTACAGCTGATTCCGGAACTTCTCCAGACAGCATGAGCGTCTTAGAGTCGAATGCCAGCCATGGCGTTTGGGGCGATATTGATACCGAGACATCAACAACTGAAGGATTGATAAAGGCCAAGCTAACATTATATGAGAATGCCTCGCCGATTGTTGCATTTACCGGCGGAATCTCTGTAGGCAGAAAGATGCTGCTTGGGATCGTAATATGAATTATGGCAGTTGCAATATCATCGTGTTTATCGCGCGCGACAACAGTGACATTGAACGAGGACGCATCCTCCGGAGGAGTTCCAGACAGGGTAAATGTAGTATTGTCGAACTTAAGCCACGTAGGAGCATCTGTATCCACAGACACCAAGTCTGAGCTGCTGACTGTGGCATGATCAAGCTCTAAACTCCCAGATAGCGATTCGAAGTTCACAGGTACTCCAATAGAAGCATTCAGTTCCAGAAACGAATCATGCCATACAAGTTTGTGATTTTCCACGACAATATGAAATGGAATGGCGATCCCAGAAAACCCCAGCACCTCAGAAGCAATAAGCTGAATGCCAAAGAGCTCTGGCGGTTGAATCAAAGAACCTGAATCCGGCGTTTCTCCAGAAAATGTCATGGTTGAACCATCAAACTTTACCCATGATGGTAATGGTGTATTGTCCAAAGTGACCGCATATTTGTTGAGATTGGCGGAGCTTCCCTTGTATGTAAATGTGCCCGCATCAAAGCTGAAGCTGAAAGGGGTGGAAGGATAGTATAGGAGCGAGTTTGGCGCAGAGTATTCGCCGAACTTCTCCAGTTGCCTATTGAGTGGTATCGCAACCTCGGGCGCAGGATCCGACGAGATCACCAACGTCGCGCTCATGGTCACCGACCCGGTGCTGTCGGCGGCTATAATGCCGATGACAGGCGCTGTATCAGCATCCTCTTCGGGGGGCGTGCCGGAAAGAGTCCTCGTTGCGCCATTGAGTGACAGCCAACTCGGCGCGTTCGACAGGGTGTAAGTGAGAGTCCCGTCTGAGGCGAACGTCGACGCGGAGAAGGTAAAGCTGAAAGGTCTCGAGACTCTCGCAACAGGCGGAACTTGCGAGTTCAATGGGAACGTAATCGTAGGTATTGCCGTCGCCAATGTGCTGCATAAGACGAGCATCCAAATCCCCTTCGCCATGACTGAAACTCCCTCCCACATCTCGCTCGCGCACTTCTTCTCGCGCATCCTGCTCTGCCGCTCAGGCACTGCAGCTGGTCCCTTCACGTTTTAATCCCCGGATACTCAAGCAACAGCAACGGTAATAAAGTGACGACAACACAACATGAAGCACAGTGGTCCGCCCAAAAAAAAGTTTACCAAAAAACAGTTGACCAAGAAACGAGGAAGAGACAAGGAGAACCCACTGCGGAGAGAGGAGAGTAAAAACCTTCTGGCATTGCGAACCGACTCCATCGCTCGAGGGCGACGCGACTTGAGGCCGCAAGAGCTCTCCTTGCTAGGATGGAGCTCGTTGGAGCAAAGTGGTGAGTTTGCGACACGAAAGAGTCGCGATGTTGGATCGCAAGAATGTCTGGCTGCAAGGGGTCCACAGTGACGTGGAGTCAAGGGGGGGCGTCCCACGTTCCATTGTATGGAGAAGAGCCTCAAGACTTCTGGATCCGGCGGACGGGCTGGGAATAGAAAATGCATAGAGCCCCTTATTCCACTCGGAAGCAGCAGTTGGAAGATATTTCGTCTTCAATTGGCCGCCGGCAAGCAAAGGAAGGGGACGTCCATGTATAGATAGGCGGATCAAGGAATGTGACCAGAGGATAGGAAGGGGAGCCTCATTGTACGATCCACAACCAGAGAAAGGACAGACTCACATAACTCACATAACTCACATAACTCACATAGGACTCCGCATCACGCCGCTATTAACATGTCCATCTCCATGTCCATCTCCATGTCCATCTCCATGTCCAATATTAATATTATCGTCGAAGAGGATAGAGTTGTTCACTCAATCCACCTAAGCGAAGACTCTCCGTAGACATCACAAGCCCCCAAAATCTCAATCATCCTAAGACCGCCGAATTCAGCAGGACATGGTGCTTTGTGCGGTCCTATGCAAACTCTCTTAACGTCCTTTCGTGTAGCAAGGCTTGCTGCCTTTTCACTTTGCGGCTGTAGTTTTGCGCGTAATTCGAGCTGGTATTTGATCTATGATCTATGAACGGGGGAATCGTGAAGATAATGCTGAGCATGGCTCTTGATGGACTGTTTTATGAGAGCCACATTTATTTCGCCGCTCAAAACTCCCATCACTGTATATGGCAGCCATCTATATCCAAGTATGCGCATTAACTTCCCTCGACGCTCAGGCATACACATTTCGACGTCTCGACACCTTCCGATAACCGCCAATGCACAAATAGAGATGCAATACCAGCTACCACGCTTGGACAATGTGGAAGATATAGAGAAGAAGGGGCGGAGGCTTCCACCCGATCCACCTGGCAGACACATTCAAAGACGGAAGGTATCGCATTTTACACAAATTGGGCTATGGAGGATTCTCCACAGTCTGGCTGGCTCGCGACGAACATGATCAGAGGCTCGTGTCGCTCAAGGTGCTCACAGCCGAAGCATCCCAACGGTCCACAGAACTGAAGATACTTCGGCACCTCGACGAATGCCTCGAGATAGTCCCTGGCATGACAACATCATCGCCAGTCTGGATGACTTTACTTTTGAGGGGCCCAACGGCACACACCTTTGTTATGTATCGCGGCCGGGAGGTCCAAGCATTTCTGCGATATCCGATTCTCCAGGAGAGGTCGCAGGGACCCGGCGCCTCCGTGCTGACCTGGCCCTCAAAGTAAGTCGACAATTGGCCAAAGCGGTATCTTTTATACATGGTGTCGGTGTTGTCCATGGAGGTATGTTGATCACTGGTGGCCTCATGGGATATACTAACTACTGGAATAGATATCACGCCCAAAAATGTCCTTTTACAACTACGCGGTGTGGATTCATGGCCGACGGAAGTAATTTACGAGCAACTTGGCTCTCCCGTAACAGACGAAGTGTACAAGTCCTCTGGTGGAAAACCAGACATGTCTGCACCTGAATATCTCGTGAAGCCAGCAACCTTCTCCCATGTCGATTCCAAGTACATCTCGGAACAAGCTTTGCTGATAGACCTGGGCGAAGCCTTTCTAGCGCTGTCTCCCCGCATCAACGGTGTTGGAACCCCAATGGCTTATCGTTCCCCAGAATTGATACTAGAGATGAAAGCGACCAAAGCATCAGATATCTGGGCGTTGGCCTGTACAATGTTCGAGATGCGATCTGGGTTTCCCCTGTTTGAGTCTTTTGTGGGGTTCCGCACGGAGATCCTCAAGGAGATGGTGCGGATCTTAGGAATACCCCCAAAGCCATTCCATGCACTTTGGAAGCAAGGAGGTATTACTTTTACAGATGACGAACGACCGAATGACTCCATTAAAGACCGGATAAGGGAGATTGGTATGTACGATGAAGAATCATCCATGTATAATGGCGATGATCCATCCTTTAATCCACAAACACTATTGCTTGAGCCTCTTGGAATGAGTATTACGGAACAGGAAAGCGACGACCTGGCCGATTTATTACGACGGGCACTCGACTACTCGCCCGAAAAGCGTTTATCTGCAGAGAATGTTGCAAATCACCATTGGCTTTTGGACAGTCAATAAGTTCTCTATTTGAATACAGTGCACATTTTCTGTAACTTTTTATAGTTGTGTAACTTGCGTTATCAGTGACGCGGCAATTGCAACTTGATTTAAGCAGGGCAATATATAAACACCTTAAGAAATGTGAGAATTTCGCGGAGACCGCCGTCACCAACCCCAAATCCCAATTCCTTCCAACAATTTCAACATCGTCTCCCTACCTATAAAATAATATCACTCATAGTCAAGCCTGAAATGACTTGATTGCTCGAAATTTTGGCCAGCAGAAATCGCGGTCAAAGCTCACTCTCCTTAAAAGTAAGAGGGATTCCATCGGCCGTGATAAAGGATGAAAACGCCCTTGGTCGAAGCAAATGGAGAATTAAGATCACAGAAAGTATGGAAGACATCTGCTCGTTGTAACGTAGTAGAAATACCCACTTGCTAATATTTAGGAATTCTGTGGACTATTCTCTGGATCACCAATTCCCATATTCAAGTGCTGAGCGCGCTTGTTCAATGCTGTATAGCCATTATAATTAGCACCCTCCATCTGTTCTTCGGTGTCAGCTTACCTATATCTACCCTTCAAAATTAGGTGAACAAGAAGCGGTATCGAAAACGGAAGAACATACTACTATCCTTGGTCAAGTATATCAGCTATAATATCAGCTATAATATCAGATTGTCGTTGCCATGGCGTCTAGTCGCCGCGTTATTATCGACGTCCGCAAAAGCAGCCTCGCCCACCACTACCCCGAAGCGAGCACGCCATACCGGAACAGGCTATGCAGGTGCAGAGTCTCAGACTCTCAGAGAGCGCCACCCAGACAGGTCACAGCAAGCCACCAACCCGGCAAAACTCACCACATAAATAAAACAAAATCTCAAATCTCAAATCTCTCTCCCAGCTCGAGACACCAGACGATGATCTCCCGCTCCCCCTCGCCAGAATTCTCCCCCCTCGACATCGGCACCGACCTCACCCCGCTGCCCGTCTACAAGGCCGCCAGCACAAGCACGCTAGACTTCGAGGGCCTGCTGAGCGCGCCGCTGAGGCTGCATGAGGACTTGAAGGGCGGCTGCGGCGGGCAGCTGTGGCCGGCGGGCATGGTGTTGTCGCGGTACATGCTGCGGGAGCACTGCGAGGATCTGCGCGATGCTGTCGTGTGAGTTTAGTTTCTCTTTATGTTTATTCTGGCTTTCTCCTGCTGCTTGTCCATTGGCGTTTGGGCTGCTCTCATTCATCCTTTCTCATCCGTGATCCAGCATTGGCCCACATCAGCTGATATGGAAGCAGACTTGAACTCGGCGCAGGAGGCGGCCTCGTCGGCCTCGCTGTCGCGCTCGGTTGCGATGTCAGGAATCCCCTCTACATCACCGACCAGGTCAACATGCTGTCCCTGATGGAGCAGAACATCACGCTCAACAACCTCGAATCACGTGTTACTCCTTTAGTCCTGAACTGGTATTTTCCCCTCCCCTCCGCTCCCCTCCCGTCCTCTCCCCCTCCCCCTCCCCAACCTTCCTAACCTACTACGTCCAACAGGGGCGACCCATTACCGCCCGTCCTCGCCGCCCGCCCCGCAACGCACATCCTCGCCGCCGACTGCGTCTACTTCGAGCCGGCCTTCCCGCTCCTTCTGCAGACACTGTCCGACCTCCTGGCCGCCTGTCCCGCGGCCGTCGTCTATTTCTGCTTCAAGAAGCGCCGTCGCGCAGACTTGCAGTTCATGAAGAATGCGCGCAAGCGCTTTCTCGTCGAGGAGCTCGAGGACCTCGATAAGGCGACCTGGAGCAGAGAGGGCTTGTTTATGTATACGTTTAGGAGGAAAGCGGGCGAGCTGCATGAGGGTAGGTCACAGCGGAGCGTTGATGGAGATATGGAATCAAATTCTCCTCCTGGGATCCTATAGATACAACAAAAAAAATTAAACATGTCAACGACTAGCTACCTTCGTACGCCATTCCTGATCCGATATAAAAACACAAAAGCGTACGTCTTCAACCTCCTCAATCCATATCCTCAACCAAAGTTCGGCGGAATCCACTCCCTCCTCATCCACTCCTCCTCATCCACTCCCTAAATCTCCTCCCCCTCACGACGTCGCCCACCCTCCTCCCCCACCCCGCTCCCTCAACCACATACGCCACCCTCACCACAATCCTCTCCTCCTCTCCGCCCTCCCCCTGCCCCTCCGCCGCCCCAAACGTCCGCACCGCCCCCACCATCCCCTCCACCTCCCTCGCCTTAAGCTAAACACAACACCCCTC